>OKTE01000001.1_pt1 | contig 599738 bp, 449 predicted proteins | sample 1606151 | NCBI WGS metagenome assembly OKTE01 (sample SAMEA3879527, study PRJEB24766) | human gut metagenome | biome: human-associated habitat; feature: feces | place: USA | collected 1985/1987 | reverse complement strand
GCAAAGTTAATACTTTTTTTGTTTGCTTTGCTGACACAGTTTAAATTACAGCCTCTTCTTTATCTAAAAACAACATAGACACAATTTTTATCAAATCTAGTATTGTGCTAAAGGAATTATCCCAAGTTTATAATATCCAGAATTATATTTAGGATTCAGAGCTGGTTCATAAATAGGACAACGATATTCACCACGTCTTCCACAATAAGTAAAACCGACACTATCCATTTCATTCTTAATGATAATATCATCACCAAAATTAACAATCACATCCTGTAATTCATCGCTATCTAAATACGTTGTTACCGTAGTAGAAACTCGATGCTGTACTGTAGTAGAAGTACCAAATTTTGCTCCAACCTTCACTTTTTCCTCTAAGCCTAAATCAAAGTCAAAATTAGTAGCGAAAGTAGTAGTAGTTTCAACTACATTTTGAGTCGTTGTCTGTAGATCCTTTTCTATAATAGAAATCTTTATTGAAGTTGAATAATCTTCAATATTCCAATCAAATAAAGGTAAAGGCTCTGGTAAATAATACCTTTTTATACTTTTAACTCCTTTAACCAAATAAGGCATTCTGTTTCCCTGTGCTTGTAAATCAAGTTCAAATAAATCATAGGGTGGAATTGATATTGCTTTTATTATCTCATCAGAAACCAAATTCTTGTTACTAACATAAGTTTTCACTAAAAATTCATAATTTCCATTATACCAATATCCTTCAGGCCCTCTAGGAACCGGATGATCTCTTGTTGATTGAGGTTGCTTGTCATAATGATGCGGATCATCACCTTGATCTGAAATATTATGATACACGACATCAGGGATTCCTGTTAGCTCAAGAAAATACACACATTCTGATATTTTTTTTTGGAAAACGCCTTTACCATCTTTCGTCATAATATTATAATATACATAATCTCTTTGCCAAATTCCATTCTGATCTGCAAATTTCTTTGCATCAAAAACTTTTTGAAGTTGCGTTGGAATATCCAGAGGGGAAACTCTAGTCTTCACCTTAGTAAGATTATTGAATTCCTCATATTCAAACACAAAATTCAAGCCATTTTCAGCACGCACAACATTAGCTTCTTTAAAATTTCGTGTTGAAGCAGACCGCAATATAACTCTTTCTGACGGTTTCACGACAACAATAGGGAATGATGGTATTTCATTACTCTTAATAGTATTTACCTTTCCAGCATTATCTACAAAAAGAATTTGATTCTCTTTACTTTTATAAGCAACAAAAGGTACTTCTTGAGCAACATTCCACTTTTCTGCCGAAAAGATATCATTAGGAAGTACGGGAACAAAAACAGTCAAAGTAGGCATTTCCTTATATAAAGCTAGCAAGTTCTCTTTACTCATATACTTCGATAAAAACTCCTCTAATGTTCCTCCCCCGCTTAACTTTTTATCTTTAACTAACATATACAAAACATCATAGTCATAATCAAACTGCTTTATCGCCTCTTCTTTTATAAGCTTTCTTACGCCTTCACTTTCATTAAGAACTCTAGCCAAAGCAAATGAAAATTCACTTTTTAAAGAGTTTAGGTCTATTTCATCATAACTTTCTTCAATTAATGATGAATTATTACTTGTTTCAATCATATCATTAGAACATGATCCTACAATGAATAGAGCTAATAGTAGTCCTACTTGTTTCAATCTAATATTCATAATATTAATCTTTTAATAGTAATACATTAAGTCTCATATAATTCTGCAGAACTGCTATAAAGATAATGTTTTTATTTTAAATATATATATTTTTTAGTAAATTCTTGTTTAAAGAAAGCAAGAAAGACATCATTAAGCAGCCACATACAACTATTTTAACAATTTATACAAATACCACCATAAATTTTCGCCTAATTTATAGCAATATAAAAAATCCCCAAAGTGCTGTGATGCAGACTCTGGGGATTTAGTTAATACACAAGGTATTTGCAATGAAAGGTTATTTGCTTATATTGTTACTCTTTTAGAAGCGCATACCTAAAGTAAATATCACTTGACTACGTGTGTTTGTCACTTTTGTCTTATTTAGATATTCATCATCAAAGGCATAAAAATCTGATTTGTAAGTACTATATTGATACGCCAAATCTGCATAAACTAATGAACCACGATAACCAATACCTAAAGTGTAATTACTCTTGGATTTAGCATTAGCATAGTCCGTATCTGTCATAACAGAGTTCAGCGGCAAATCCTTATATGCTCCGTCTTTATATGCTGCCGTGCTGTAATTGTATCCAGCACGCAAAGCAAACTCAGGTATCACCTTATATTCTGCACCTATGCGGAATGTACTTACTCCTTTCAGCATTTCTTTGATTGTAGAATTTTCATACCTCATCTCATCCCCTTCAGGATAATAAAGACGTATACTTGAATAATCCTGATATTCATATTCAGCACCGAGAGCAAGATTTGTACCTACTGTATATCCTAAACTTAGATTGTATTTCCATGGAGTACGGAGTTCATAATCATAAGTCATATCTTTGTTATCCAAAAAATCATAACTATCTACTGTTGTTTTATAAAACTCAGTTTCCCCCTTATCATTCTGTCCATAGATACCAGACTCAAGAAAAACATTAGTAGCCAAGGTCAACTTATAAAATGTAGGAGTATGTATTGCAAGTCCAATACGCAAAGGAGATGTTTCAAAAGGACGTATGATTGCTCCCAATTTAAAATCAAATCCTGTTCCGTCAATCTTTGTCCAGCTATTTAAGTCATAATATTCCCCTGTGTCATAATCCTCACTATAAATGGAACTTTTGGTATAATTCAAGTCATAAGCACCTACAGTTACTCCCAAATACACCCTATCATTAAAGTTGAAAGAAATATTGAAGTCATATTGATCCACCCCACCAGTTTCACGTGATCTGAACTTACTATAAGGTTGGGGAAGAAAAGCACCAAATCCTGTCAATCTGTCTTTATTATTCACATCCTCATATAAGGGATCATAAAGTGAGCCACCCCATCCTAAAGCAGCCAACCAACCTACATTATTATTATTAAATACATTATTATTAGGAGTAGCATTATCATCTATATATTTTATATCATACCCATTTTCCAACATTCCTCCAGCTTGTGAAGCCATCAAAAAAGTTTGCGAAACAACCTGCCCGTCAGGTGTCAGATTAAGCAACCCCTCCATTGACGTCGTTTTATTAAATGATTTGGAACGGTTATAGCTGAAACCGAAGTTTACATATCGCAAGGTGGTCTCATTACCAATTTTATTAGAAAGTACAAAACCAGCATTATTCAATTGCCAGCGGTTCTTATTTGAATTGAAAGTATTACCACCATACGTACTTTCTGTTCCGGTTGATGAAAAACCAAATGAAGCAGTAACATCATTACTACGATAAATACCTATACCTGCAGGATTAGTTGCAATGGTAGACATATCACCTCCCAATGCCCCCATGGCTCCGCCCATACCAACAAAACGAGCTGTTCCATTCAAATCCTTCTCTGTCATCTTTGTAACATCATATATAGTCTGCGCACCCATTCCCATTGAGACAAGCAATGAAAGGGCGACTAAAGTCAGTTTCTTATTCATAATCAATGTTCTTTCTAGTTCAAAACTATTATTACATTCACGTATCTGTTTATCTTCTTCCACCGCCTCTACTGGAAGAACCGCCTCCGCCACCACTTGAACGGGTAGAACCTCCACCACTACCTGAAGAATAGCTGCCGCTAGAGCGTGAGCTGCCACCTGCTGAATAGCTGCTAGAAGAACGAGTGCTGGAAGAAGAACGATTATAGTCATAAGAACGACTACTGGAACGAGTACTTGCACCATTATCATAATTACGTGGAGCAGATGAACTACCGCGGTTATAAGTTGACGAACTACGTGTACTACTACTGCGTGTACTGGTACCGGAAGGACGAACCGCAGAATTACCACGATTGCTACTACTGCGTACACTTTGCACATTGCTATTGTATGCACCACTACGAGTGCTACTCGGACGAGTATATGTTGAACGACGTGATGAAGCAGCGTCTGTCCGTGTACTCATTCCCGGACGTTCGGATGAAGCACGGGTCCCTACCACACGGCGAGTTGAACTTGTACCAGAGCTTCTTCTCACTTCTCCACTTGTAGAACCAGCACTGCGTCTTGTTTGATAGCCACTGGTAGAACCTGAAGATCTCCGTGCAGTTGATGAACCTGATACACGATTTCCTGAGGACACTCTATTTCCATAAGAACGCCTGCTCGTATAAACATTATTGTTGCTCCAATGGTTGCCTCCCCAGTGTCCACCGCCACCGGGATACCAGCCACCGCCAGGATAATAATGATGGTGATGATGTCCCCATCCCCAACTCCAGCCACCGTAGAAACCGCCCCAGCCATAGGACCAGCCACCGTAACTGTAATAAGGTGAGTATCCACCCCAACCATAATAAGGATAGCCTCCCCATCCGTAGGAGTTATAACGCCAATCCCACCATAAGCGGTTAGAGAAAGTCGGGAAAGCATACGCATACATTCCGTCAGTATAAACGTTCCAGTCCCATGAATTCAGACCGTAAACGACATCCCAATAATACGGGCTACTGATGCTCACCGCATAACGCGGATTGCGGAAACGTACGATACGCATAGCATATTCATAATCATCTTCCGAACCATCGAAGCCATTTACCCATTCACCATCCGGATCGGGCACTGCTTTTTCCTTAATATATAAGGTATCATCTTCCATTACGAAGTCATTCTCACGAGAATCATAACGACGGTTATATTCGTCTACATCACGTGTATTTCCTTTACGATCCTGTACTACAACAGTAGTATTACCCGGCGACGTATAAACCGTAGTCGGTGCATTCGACTTTACTACAATTTCTTCAGCCGGAGCAGAGCTTGTAACTTTCTTCTCCTGCTTCTTTTCCTTCTTATCCTTAGAAGGAATGTAGTAAAGGTCGTCATCTATGCTCTGCGCCGAAACCATCCAAGGGAGGCACAAGGCAAAAAGCGATAAAAAAACAATCTTTTTCATATGGGTGTGGTTTATAGGTTTTACATTAATCCATTTTATCACGTCACAAAGATAGCGACGGATTTTACCGCATACAGGAGAATTTCCCCAAATGATTATAGGGATTTCCCTATTCTATCATAACAAAAGAGATATTATTTTGGTTTTCAATGAACTAAAGTAAATCTCGTTAGTAATAGAGCTCAAATAACGTCACTTTTGACGCTTTTTCATTGTCGTTTTATTGTCGAAATTACTAATTTATTTCCTTTTTATTGTCTAAAAAATATGGCTAATTTACTTCCGACAATTGTGCCTGCTAAAATACTGAGTAACAGGACACATAAACTAAGAATTGCACTTTCTCATAACGGAGAAACACGTTACATTGTGACTGATATAATTGTCCAATCATTGTCCGAATTCAAATCAGGTCAAATTATCAAACGTCCTGATGCCCAGTACCTGAATACAAAATTACGAAAACTATTGGATAAATATCAAAAAGCATTAGATAAAGTTGAATCAAAGGAGTGCATGACATGCTCTCAACTTCTTGAGTCAATGAAAAGTGTAAATAAAGCAAAGTTTATCACTATCGAAGAACTTTACGTTGATTACAAAGAGACTCATAGCCTTGCACTTAGTTCCATAAAATTGTACGATAATGCGGTTAGGAATACAAAAGAATATATTGGAGAAAATGTACTTGTGTCTAATCTTGGTTTCCATGAAATTAAGAAATTAGAAAATAAACTATATGAAAAGGGGCTACGTTCAGATACTATCAGAATGCGTTTATCTTCTATTAGAGCTTTATTGAGGTACGCACTACAGTGCAAGTTTATAACACATGAAACTTATCCGTTTGACGGATATAAAATGCCGGAGAAATCAGTGCGTGATATTTGGCTATCTACTGATGAGATAAAGGCTATACGAGATGTAAAAGTCAGTAGGGAGAATCTGGTTAGGAAGTATCTCCAGAATTTGTATATGTTTATACATTTTACTATCTGATCTTTTTTTATTACTTTTGCAGCAAATAAACGAACAATACTAAAAAACAATGCAAGACATAAGAAAGCAAAACGTATATGACCTTGCCCAAGAAAGATTACGTGTCATTTTTCAGAATTTTGATAATATTTACATCTCATTTTCAGGAGGAAAGGATAGCGGTGTACTATTAAATTTATGCATAGATTATATCCGCAAACATAATTTAAAAAGAAAAATTGGGGTATTTCATATGGATTATGAAATACAGTACAACATGACAATTGATTATGTGGAACGAACTTTTAAAGAGAATCAAGACATCCTGGATATATATCATGTTTGCGTACCTTTTCGAGTAACGACATGTACGTCCATGTATGAAGATTATTGGAGGCCATGGGATGAAGACAAAAAAGCAGTCTGGGTACGCCAAAAACCGGAGAGGGCAATGACATTACATGAGTTCCCTTTCTACACTACCGACATGTGGGATTATGATTTTCAAATGGAATTTGCCCAATGGCTACATAAAAATAAAAAGGCTACCCGGACATGCTGTTTAGTTGGCATTCGTACACAGGAAAGCCATAATCGTTGGCGTGCCATTTACAGAAAAACAAAGGAACGATATGCCAACTACCTATGGAGTACCCAAATTACTGAAGGTGTTTATAACCTCTATCCTATTTTTGACTGGAAAACAACTGATATCTGGGTAGCAAATGGTAAATTCAAATGGGATTATAATCATCTGTACGATCTTTATTATCAAGCAGGAATTAGCCTTGACCGACAACGGGTAGCAAGTCCTTTTATCTGCGAAGCCATAGAGAGCCTGTCACTGTACAGAGTGATTGATCCCGATATGTGGGGACGGATGATTGGCCGGGTTAACGGAGTAAATTTTTCCGGGATTTATGGAAAAACCGGAGCCATGGGAAGAGATGAGATACATTTACCCAAAGGATATACATGGAAATCCTTTACAGAGTTTCTTCTGTCTACTCTACCTGAACATACCCGGAACAGATACCGGAAGAAATTGGAGACAAGCATCAGATTCTGGAAGAATAAGGGCGGTGTACTCAGTGACGAAGTGATACAGAAACTAAGAGAAAGAAATATTCCTATTCAAGTAGGAGAAAGTACAAACTACAAAACGGACAAGAAGCCTGTCAGGATGGATTATTTGGATGATATTGATATTGCAGAATTCAAGGAAATTCCGACTTACAAAAGAATGTGTATCTGTATCCTACGCAATGATCACGTTTGCAAATATATGGGATTCGCACTGACAAAAGAAGAAACACTCATGAAAAATATGGCATTAAAACAATATGGAAAGATTTTCAAAGATGAATAGAATTTCTTAAATGCCCCATCTTTAAATAAGACAAACTGCATCTCAGCATAACTTTTTCATGCAAGCATGAAAGTTCTACATTCGATTTGCATTATCTTTGCAGCTAATAAACAAATATACAAAGAAACTGGTTCGCTTCGCTAACAGAGGCTTTGCATTTAACAATAAATTATATTCCAATGAAATATTTAGAATTTTCTTTCCGCACTTCTCCTTGTACAGAAGTAGTAAACGATGTGCTTTCCGCTATCCTGGGCGATGCAGGTTTTGAGAGTTTTGTTGAACAAGAAGGCGGTATTGCTGCCTATATACAAAAAGATTTGTATGATGAAACAACTGTAAAAGCAGCTATTGACGAGTTCCCCCTACCGGACACCCAAATCGAATATACTTTTACAGAAGCCGAAGATAAAGACTGGAATGAGGAATGGGAAAAGAACTTCTTCCAACCGATTGTGATTGGTGATCGCTGTGTCATCCACAGTACTTTCCACCATGATGTTCCCCAAACAGAATATGATATTGTCATCAATCCGCAAATGGCTTTCGGTACAGGACATCACGAAACCACCAGTCTCATCATCGGTGAACTACTGGACAGTGACCTGCAAGGCAAGTCCCTTCTCGATATGGGTTGCGGCACTTCCATCCTTGCCATTCTTGCTCGCATGCGTGGTGCAGAACCTTGTACTGCCATCGATATTGATGAATGGTGCGTTCGTAACTCACTTGAAAACATCGAATTGAACCACGTAGACAATATTTCCGTATTCCAAGGAGACGCCTCTTCACTGGAAGATATAGGTCCGTTTGACGTAGTCATTGCTAACATCAACCGGAACATTCTGCTGAATGACATGAAACAGTATGTACGTTGCATGCGCAAAGGTTCCCAACTCTTTATGAGTGGATTCTATGTGGACGACATTCCTCTGATCCAGGCAGAGGCCGAACGTAACGGATTACACTTTGTACACCATCAAGAGAAAAACCGTTGGGCGGCAGTGAAATTTGAACTTTAAAGCCTACTTGTCCCGGGTAGCATCTACCGGATAACTCCGGCTGATGCTACCTGCTCAATTATGGACAAAAAAAATCCCGACAAGACAATAATTGTCTGCCGGGAACCAGTATGAATTTTATCTCACTTAAACAGATAAATGCAATCTAAAATACTTCCTCATGAACCATACATAAATGAAGCTGAGCAATAAAATAGCGCATAAAAGATACAAGTATCCCCAATTCTGCCAATAGATATATCCGATAATCACTATAGCCTGCACAGCCATATAAACCAACGAAACCACAACATGAGGTATTTTCAACTCATTTGCCATTAACTGATACATATGTTTCCGATGTGGCAAGCCTATGTTTTCATGGAGCATCAGGCGATGAATAATAGTCAAAACACTATCAACTCCGTAAACTGCCAAAAGAATCATCCAACTGAAATCCTCCGTTTTCAGAATCAACTTCCCTATCAGGAAAAGCAGTATGAAAGCGATACTCACAGAACCTACATCACCGGCAAAACACTTCGCCTTCCTGCGGAAATTAAAGAAGCAGAATACCACCACTGAACAAAGCACCGTATAAATTAAAGCCGGTTCAGCAAAGGATACCATTTCTTCATTGATATAAGCCAATGCTCCTAAAATAATCAATGAATAACCACCTGTAATACCATTAATGCCATCCATGAAATTATAAGCATTGATGATACCTGTACAAACAATCAAAGCTATAATGATCCAACACCAGGAAAGCGAAAACAATCCCCATTGATAAAACATCAAGGCCATGGCAGAAAAGTGAAACACCAGCCGTAAACCTTGGGAAGTAGAACGAATATCATCTACAAAGCTGATAAATGTTATCAGGCTCAGTGCCAATATAAACCAAGGATATTCCCAGTCGTTAGTCAGGAAATAAGCCAAAGCTCCGAAATAGAAGATGATTCCACCACCACGCAAAGTAATCCGTGAATGAGAACTACGTTCATTGGGTTTATCTATGATATTAAATTTATCAGCCACCCTAAAATAAAAAAGTTCTGTCAGGAACAACAGAACCAAAATAATTACGTAATACATTATTCATTTTTATTAATCCAATGAAACCATACCTGAACACAGACAAATAAAAAAGCTGCTACACTTACTACAGCCATTACAATCCAAAAGCATATACTCATTCTATCTTGAAATTTTCTAATACATTTGTTGGCTTCCACCCTAATTCCCGCATTGCTTTCTCATTACTAAAGGTTAGCGACTTGGTTATTTTATCAAGCTTCAATGAATTTAATGGAGCTTTCTTACCCAAGCAGTCCCCTATCAAAGCCATGCCTTTTGCCAGCCAATAAGGGATCGATAAAGGCAGCGATTTATTCATCTGTTTACAAATCAGTGTTTCCAAATCCCTGAATGTAGGTTGATAACTATCACATACATTATAGATACCTCCTTTTCTAACCAGCAAAGGAATCAGGTTCGCAATATCTTGCACCATCAGTACACTTTTCCGAGCTCTACCATCTGCAATACTGAAATACCTTCCTCTACGAATCCCTGTTATCATAGCTCCCAAATTGCCCGGAGGATTAGGCCCAGCTATCAAGGAAGGGCGGATTATCCCTAACACAACATTGTATTTCCGACACCAATTCTGCAAATACTCTTCCGCTAGGCGTTTACTCATAGCATAAGGAGTGGTTCCATTTAGCGGATACTCTTCCGTGATATTCACTCCATAATCGCAACCGTACACTGCTACTGTGGAAATAAAGATAAAAGCTCTCGGTACTCCAACCTTCTCCAACGCCGCACAAAGGTTTTTCGTACCCTGTAGATTTACATCGAAAAATGCCTGTCGTTCAGCGTCCGTTTTAGGAATAGAATGGGCTTTTCCGGCAGCATGTAATACAATATCATAGCGTTCGTATAGCTCCGGAACCTCCTTAGCAATGTTCACTGTATAATTATCTTGTTGGGTTAGGCCAACAGTTGTGACATCATATACTCTCTCTAAAAAAGGGCGTACGTTGTTACCCAAGAACCCGGAGGCTCCTGTAAATAAAAGTTTCATAAGAAAAAGGAAATAAGATAATTAAGATAAAGAGAAGGACTACTTCAACAAGAATGAGATATTTACACTGTGCATTCGCTGCATAGGAGTCCGTAAAGGATATGGTGCTCCTTTAAAGACATAAAAGATTGAAACCCACGAAACCGTGAATTCCATTAATAAGTATGTTCATGAAAATTACTTCAATTCTATCCTCATAAATCTGATAATAAATATGGTCTTGCTTATAAAAAGCGCATCTAACCTCTCCATATTGAGACACTACTTCCACCCCAATCTATCGGCTAACAATCCATATACTTCACTATTAGGAATCATCCGACCTTTTTCACGAGCTATTTGAGCATACTTTACCGCCCCAATAATAATTTCATCCGACAATAATTCCATTTCTCCCATCGCAGAAGGTGAGCGGTATTCCGTTACAGGCTCATTGACGGTTTGCTTTATTGGTTCTTGCTTCTTATATGCTTCAGATTTACTCATTATCTTAATATTTTCTACAAAGAAAATTTGCAATATCGAAATATCCTAATTATTATTCCGTAACTTGAGCTTTCAGATATAACTTTGATAGCTTAAGAAGCTGTTTGAATTTTATTTTAAAGTTTTTTATTCAGTTTCTGAGTGCTTACGGTATAAGTCAAGAATATAATATACTTTTAAACCTATCAAATATTATATTAAAAGTCAGAAAATTATTTATGTATTTTTTAGCTGCCTTACCAACTCTCTCTCTTTGTTGCTTGTCATCAATCAGGTCAATAATTGTATCAGCCATTTCATTATATTCTGATCTGATAAACAACTCTTGTCCGTCAGAAATACATTCCAAACCTTCACTCCCGATTTTAGTTGTAACCACGCAACATCCGATAGACATAGCTTCCAATATCTTATTTTGCACTCCGGCACCGGAATACATCGGTACCACCACTACTGTCGCTTTTCTCAAATAATCCTTAGGATCATCAACAAAGCCTGTTACTATAATATTCTCAGAGGCTAAATCACAGATACTCTTAACAGGACGAGAACCCACAATATAAAATTTTGCATTAGGAATCCTGTTCAATACCAACGGAAAAATGGATTTTACAAATGTCTTTACAGCCACAATATTAGGAGCATAGCACATTGAACCTACAAACACTAAATTAGACTCTTCATTTTGTGTAATAAGTTCTTCATCAAAAGGAACGCTATTACCTATTACAAATATTTCTTTGGAATTTTCCGCGGCTCCACTCTTTATAAAATTTTTATCAACGCTTGAAATAATAATATGCTTATCAAATGCCATTAGCACACGCTTTTCATAACAAACCAAACGCTTATATTCTATCTTATTAATATATTTCCAGAACAAATTAGCATTCTTGATAGCTCCCCAATAATTCATTGAAATAGCATCTACATAGTCTATAATCTTATAGCATGGTATATCAATTACATATTGAGCCGTACGAATATTATTACAAAACACCAAATGATACTTATGCATATTATTTTTAACATAACTATTTACTTTTGACGAGTAAAAATATGAACATTGCAATGGTTTAGAAATAAAAAGTCCCAAAATTCCCCTTGATATCATTCCTAACGCAGATGTCCGAAACGCATATATATTTTTACACAATTTATCTAATCCGGCACGAGAATCTTGCCCTGTATAAGTATAAATCAAATCGATATCATAAAAAGCGCTCAACATATGCAACATCTGCATAGTACGTATAGCAGCTCCATTTTGAACAGGAAAAGGAGGTTTAGAGCTAATGACAAGAATTCTTTTTTTATTCATACAGCACAAATTAAATATACTTCACTCAACAACAATATAATGATTACCATATTCCGGCAAAAATATTCCGTAATGCCCCACACACAGTAATATCCCTTCTATACTTTTGGTACTTAAACACTATATAATAAATAGCATAAAGACTAGCCCACCAACGCCCCATCAACTTACGAGTAAAAAGACCTCGGTCGTAAAAATAGTCCTCATCAAACCCATGAAACCATTGAGACTCTCCTTCAATCATTCTACCAATAGACACGGGGACATAATAAAGTTTCAACCCTTTTTTCAGACAATCATATAAAAACATCACCTCTTCACCACCAGCTTTTGATACTCCAGATCCTAAAGTCTCATCAAAACGGATTTTTGCATTCAACACACTTTCCCTACGAAATGAGATTTGCCAACTTGCGATTTTTAGTGATGACAAATAATTTAGCTTGTGCTCATGCCTCGGATACCCTTTACCAGCATCATCTATTTGAAATGCAATGATATCAGCATCCTGATGTTCTTTATAAACTTTCAATATTCTTTCTTCATAATCATTAAATAAAATCTCATCATCATCACAAATCAGACATATATCTCCGGTCGCGTTTCTTAAAGCCATATTCCGACTTTTCGAGAGTCCTCTTTCCACAGTAGATATCATCCGAAAGCAATGATTCCCTACCGTATCTTCAATAGTATCTTCACCGTCACCTTGATTTATCACTAAAACATCAGTCAATACATTACTACGACGTATTATCGACAGGTCATCCTGACGCATACAAGAAATTAAAACTTCAAGTTTCATAATTTACTAGGAGGCTTAGAAGCTGTTTGAATTTTATTCTAAAGTTTTTTATTCAAACAGCTTCTTATAATAATTCGAAAAATTTAATCCATTCCCAGATAAGCAGAACCATAATGGTCATACACCCGCGCTCTTTCTTCAAACGATTGATGCCTGAACAGAAAATTGTCATACTTATCCATGAGTTGACGGTGAGTGGAAAATGTCCACAATAATAAATAGCAACATATAGCTGTTTTATAAATAGCTATATTCTTGCTATTGCCATATAAAGAAATTATGTAGGAATAAAATATACCGTAAGCAAAGCCGAACTGCTGACTGAATCGTGTAACCAGAATTGGCAATTCATTAAAAATCAGATAACATAACAGATAAAGCAACATCATATTAGCGAAATACTTACCATATTTAAAGGTAGCACATACTTTATTATAGTTTAATATCAAGACAATGAATGTCGTGAGCCGTTCCAATGATCCAATAGATACAGTGGAAAACCGAACGGCACCTTCCTTAGCTAAATAAAAATGAATAGCATGACCTACTTTTCCACCTATCATTCCGTCAATAGCCGTTGCTATCAATGAAAAGAGTTGTATTTGAGAAAAATAATATATATTACTGAATATAAAAACAATCCATAATGTACGTACAGAAATCTTATGTCTTAGAAAAAAATACAATACAAAAAAAATCAGAGAGATAGAATGAAAGCAAAGACCTATAAGATTTAGAAGGCTATATTTCCAAAATTTCCTTTCTTCAATATACCGTAAAGCATATAAAAACAAAAGTACAGATTTTACATTTCTATTAAGATTCACCGATTGTACATAAAAAAACACACTTAAAATCAGAAATGTAAACAGATAATTCGGAGAATATCTTTTTATACATAAATGAATAAGAACCAAATCTATAAGCACCGAAAAAGCCTGAAACACAACATAATCATTACAGAATACCTTAAACAGTGATATATAGAACAAATAACCTTTTTCTGTGAAAACGGAGTTTGAATAACTCACAAATTCATCAAAATCAAGCAAGCAGGGAGTTTCCCGGAACATCGGATAATAATTATACCAGTCAGTACAAATATATCCCCGAAATCCAACGAATATAAAATATACTAATAAAACAAAGAAAACCGCATGTGAATAATTGAAGTATTGCTTCCAAGTTTTGGACCCGGAAATTAAATAAGCACATAAGTACATGCAAAAGACAGCAACATAAGGCAATGAATACCCAATGTCCACTAATGGAGGATAAGAATACATAAAGTTATATTATTTCATGTTTAATTACCCCCCAGGATCTTCATCCATTGTTCCATCATCCTGTCTACAGAGAAACGGTTAACTACATCCAAGCCACTGACCGCCATCCTCTTGCGCTCTCCATCGTCGCTCAACAAATCATGTAGTTTTCTAACGAACCCATTACAATCACCTTCCTTCACTAATAAACCGTTCACTCCATCTTGAATAATCTCGTGAATGGATTCATAGCTATCAAACGCGATAGGTACTACTCCCATTTGCTGGGCTTCCATCAATGTCAGTCCCCATCCTTCTGCATCAGATGTCATTATGAAAGCCGAGGCTTTATGGTAAAATTGCACTGTATCATCAACCTGTCCTTCAAAAATTACATTCGGAATGTTTTTCTCCTTGACCAATCTACGATAATCAGGCGCATATTCACCATCACCAACAATTCGCAGTATCCACTTCTTTGCTTCATCATAGCGTTGCTGATACAGCCACCAAATCTTAATAGCTAATGAAATGCGTTTTCTATCTTCCGTCAAACGGCTGACAATTAAAACTTCATAATGCTTATTTTCAATATTTTCAGGTGTAGAAACAGTAGGCAGTGTTACACTATTGTTTATAATTCTTATACACCGTTTTCTATCCGTCGGAAAGCCAATACTTCTCAAAAAAACAGGAATAAAATAACGCGACAGCAAGATGACACTGTCCGCATTACGATAAATGCTACGAAATGAATGCCAATAATAAAATCTGCGCATCAACACATAAAGTGGAGATATCAAAAACTTCATAAGAAAAATGAATTTCTTTTGCTTATCAACACCATGTGTAGCAGCATACCAATAATATGAAACGGCAGGTAATAAATCAACGGCAGTTCTATCATGTTGAAAATAAATGTAACGCAGGGAGTAACACTTGTTCAATTTCGCCAAAACGTTATCCAATGTATATATTTGTTGATTAACAAGAACATTTATTCCGTTATCCTCAATAAAACGTGCCAATTGTCTATACTCATTTCCCCGCTCCAGACAAAGTTTGTCTGAAAATATCGTATGCTCCAATTTATTGGGATAATAATAAGCTGAATAACAACAAAATCCTTCCCTATTCAACAAATCGTTTACAACCACATCGGTCATCCGTTCAATACCACCTTTCTGATGAGTTACCTCATGATAGGTCAAAAACAAAATATTCAAGCTCATTAATTTTACTTTTTAACACTTACATATAGAAGAAGTAATCTATCCAGAAAAAAGACGGGAAATGTCTTAAGAATCCATTTCAAAAATTTTCCTCCTAAAGATTCCGGATTATATTTCTTTTGTATACCCTCAGTATCATCTTTCAATTTTTGCAAATACTCCATCCGCTTCTTTCTACATTCCTGTAAATAACAGAAAAAAAGACCTTCTATTCTTATCTGATATACAAAATGAGATATCTGTCTGATATACACTTCATTTTTTACATCGAAATATTCCAACAATTTATTCAACTGTGCGGATATACATTGATATGCGTATTCACTTTCCAAATAAGGATGAGTCTTAGAAGAAAGGGAAGAACAACCGCCATTATACATATATTTATAAGCGACACCCTCAGATAAATAAATTCGGGTCACATATTTCAAATAGTTAAAAACATAAAGATGATCTTCATGGTAAGATATCTTCGTATCAAACAGTATTCGATACTGTTTGATAATACATAGATTAAAAAGTTTCAAAACTGGAAAACCTGAATGTAATAAACGAAAATGTGCTATGCCATTGCCCAAATCTGTTTTACCAAGACACTTATTTGGATATTTTACTTGCCATAAAGTACGTCCTTGTATTCCATCAATTCTTTCCATCCCTTGAATAACAATGATATCATCCGGATAATTAAATACATCACCAAAACAATGAAGATACTCTTTATCTACCCAATCATCAGAATCAATAAAACAAAGCCATCTCCCTCTCGCATTACTAATTCCTAAATTTCTCGCCCGACTAACTCCCTCATTTTCTTTATGAAACACCCTAATACGTGAATCTTTCTCAGCATACTTATCGCATATCAATCCAGAAGAATCCTTGCTACCGTCATTTATCAACAATAGTTCAAAATCAGTAAAGGTCTGTGCCAGAATACTATCTATACATCGTTCCAAATATTTCTCTACGTTATATACAGGAACTACAATTGAAATTTGAGGAATTTCCATTCAAAATCAGTTATAAAACAGATAATTATATGATTAACACATTATTAGGATATCATGTCCATTTCCTTATATAGTTAATAGACTTAAGTTTCCACTCATTCAAAATCTTATTTACCTCAGTATAGTCTATAGGTCTTAAGTGTTCTTCCGACACTTCATCACCAGTAGAAATCAAACGGTTTTCCAGCCCCAAAATACTCAATAATGAGATAAACCTTGAAGCCCCTCTTTCAGAATTCAAAATAGCCACAAACGGTTTATTAAAAATAATAGAGAATACAGTTCCATGAAAAGAATCTGTCACTACAAATTGAGCATCCCGAAATCCTGCCAGCCATCCGGATACAGACGGAAAGACACACTCCGGCACGTTATTTTCTACTATATTGGAAAAGTATTTCACAGGTCCATTCTCATAAGGAGTCAGGTGTAAAGCATTGCCAATTTTATTTATTATTTCATTTTTCTCCGGTGCTCTATCCAAAACATAAGTAAGAAGCATATCCGCCGAACAAGGACTATCCTCGCTTTCTATCAATTTCAGATAATCATCCTTGCTTAAAAGCATTGTCGGATCTAAAACATGAACCGCATCCATCTTGAAATAATCTCGGCAAAGACGCACACCAGACTTTTCTCTAACAGAAACCGCATCAAATAATTTAATAGACTCAGACGCGATTTTCATATCCATTTTTGAATATTCATTCAAATCATCTGTACCAAATGACGCAGCATAAGCTATACGCTTCATTTTTATGGCCTTTGTAAAAGATAAAAAATAGGTAGGTATATCACTCATCGTAGCCCTCCAGACCTGATCACTACCTACTACTATCGCATCAAACTGTCTCACTGCATCTATTACATGTTCATTATTTCTTGTTAATAAATCAATTGTATCAATATGAGTATTAACAAAACGCTCCGTATTAACGGCAATGCTCCTTTTAGCCTTGCTTTCCTTATCAAATGAAACGAATAAATAACGATATGGATAATAACGATAATTTTTTAGAATATAGAATTGAGTAGCATGATATAAAAAGCGTAAAGCCCTGTTCCACAAAGGCAGTTCTCGTACAACTCCAAGTCTATCTGTTACAACATCATGTCCCATTCCCTTCAATATTTGCTGTAAAGCGTAAGCTTGAAGCAATCCACCATAATTAGTATGCAATGGTTGGGTAAGAATTAACATTTTCATAAACCTAAAGATATATTACTATCAAACAAACATTCGGCATCCTGCAATTTCGGATACACCTTATCTTTCTCACTCAACACGCTGAAACCGTGAGCAAAGCCACGAGCGTCCTTAAAAAGACGGGGTTCGATGATGGCAACGCCATCAATCGGAGTCTTAATTACGTTCATTTTGATATGATTAAAATAAAATGGATGGATTGCATACGGACACGACCGGTACGTATGCTTCTTATCTTAAAAGCACCAATGATGCGGTCGTAAACGCTTCAACGTATCACAACCCGCAATAAAAAATTATGTTACAAGTATTACACTTTCAGGGAAATTATTCTTTTCAATGAACTATCTCTATCTTCCAGTCCCCCAGCGTCCTCCGTTCACTATCGAAATTAATCCCCACCTTCACCATCGGAAGTCCGCACAGTGCAAAGCGTTCGGGATAATTCTTCAGATTAATCTGATCCATGGCGGCATCGGCACTCTTGTCTAGCTTCAACTCTATCACGTAGAGAGCGGACAAACTACGCATCACCACATCCACACGACCGCGCGGAGTACGCACTTCCACATCCACATACATGCCCAGCAGACTGAAAATTGTGTAAAGCAACGATTGGTAATGGCCTTCATAATCGGTATTGTCACAATAAGGAATCGTAGAAAGGAAAGTCTGCAACAAGCGCAGTCCATCATCCAATCTCTTTTCATAGATAGCCTCGTACAGCAGAGCCACCGTGGTAAGCCCATCCATGGTATATTGATGCAGATAACTGGGCAACAAACTCTTCATCAAACCCAAGCGCACTTCTTTATTGGGGATGTCCAGCAGATAAAGATTCGTAATGGGAGAGTAATCCTTTATCGTGATATAACCGCTTTGATAAAGCAACGGAGTAATATTCGTTATCCGCTCGGTAGGCGCATCAAAAGATTCAGCCAGCGCTTTCCGGTCTCCAATCTGTTGAGGAATTACATGATATTTATTCAACATCTCTATCAGATAGGTAGGTGTACCACTGCCAAACCAATAAGAATTCATCTTGCCATCAGCAAAAGCGTTCAACAAGCTGAAAGGATTATATATGTCGGGAGACGGCCAGGTGAAATGATAGCCGTCATAATTATCTTTCAATTTGGCAAGAACCTCGTCACGGGTCAATCCCATACGTGCCGCCAGTATATCCACGTCATTATCCATCTGCGTCAGCATTTCTTCTTCACTGATACCGCAGATGGCCGCATACGGTCCATCCATACTGATGTTCTTAATATTATTCAATTCACTAAAGATGCTCAATTGGGAAAACTTGGTGATGCCGGTGAGGAACACAAAACGCAGATAAGGATCGCAAGCTTTCAACGGACTATAGAAATTGCGCATCACATCCCGAAGCACAGGCAAATTCTTTTCTTCATGGACAACATCGAGAAGAGGGGCGTCGTATTCATCAATGAGGACAACAACCTGACGGCCGGTTTGATGGCAAACGCGACGGATAAGTCCGGAAAAACGATCATTCAAGGTCACTTCCTCATTCACTTTACCGTACGTTTCTTCATATCTGTACAATTGAACGCTTAGCATTTGTTCCAAACGTTCCTTATCCACATGCTTTGCCATGCTCATGTCAAAATGAAGCACCGGATACCGACTCCATTCCGTCTCCATCTTATCGATGGCAAGACCTTCGAACAACTCCTTCCGACCTTCAAAATAAGCATGCAACGTGCTGGTAAGCAAACTTTTCCCAAAACGACGAGGACGGCTCAGGAATATATAGCTTGATGCGGAGTGCGTCATTTTATATACGTACTCCGTCTTGTCTATATACAAATAGTTACCTTCCCGTATCTTTTGGAAAGTCTGTATCCCTATCGGATAAAGTCGTCTTTGCTGTTCCATATATATTCCGGTTGTTTGCTTAGATTACAAAGTTACGATAAAATTTCATCTAAACCATGCGTCCAACAGGTATTTTTCCATAGCATAGCGACATTCAGTACACCGCTCCTCATCCGTGTTCTCACGCAAATAGTGAAAGATCCGAATGTAATAGCTCATGCTAACGTCTCCCCAATTATCACCTGATAATACGTGCGATTACTAATTCCACAGCTCTCACACAATTCTTTTACCGGAATTCCGGAAACTTCACGGAGAAGGGCAATGCTATCTCCCAAAGCCTTGTAAGTATAAACTACTTTTTTCATATTCTTCTTTAAAATAATGTTAATATTTAACACGGATTACCAACATGATGGTAACACCGCTATTTTCTTTCTCCATAACTTCACCGCAAATTCTTAAAACAAACAAGCAATGAAACCACTCAAACCAACCCTCTCCATAGCGGAACTGCAAAAGACAATCGACCTCTGGAAAAGTCGCAAGATTACGGATTCGGTCATCCCCAAGCTCCTGCGCCTCTACCTCGGAATGACCGCATACATGAATCAGGAGAAAGTATATCCGGTGGAGAACTTCTACGAGCTCAGTATAGCACTGGCATTCAAGAATGCCAGGTTTCTTGCGGAAGCCGTCAAACGATGCGGCTCATTCGGGATAACGCCCGAAAAAAACATATATGGAATGAAATTGTTTTACTCCCCGCTCTGGGTGGGGAAAATTTCACAGGAAGAATTACCGGACAAGTTTCCGGAAACTTATCCGATAGATGATATATATAATATTAATAATACTAAAGGGAGTTCTTCTGACGAAAAAGCTTCGCCTGAAGGCGACATACCTTCAGAGGATAATTCTTCTAAAAAAAATATTGTTACACCGGAATCTATAGCTGCCGCCAAAGAGTTTTTTCATCTCATCAATAAGGATTCCACGCAGAAAGCACGGATACTGACGCCACTCATCAATTGGTTCCAACTGCACGAAGGACTCACACGCAAACACGCATGTGAGAATCTCATTTATCTGGTCAACGAACTACTAATTCCTTATTTTGCTTCGCAGGCACGATTCATGAAATCCAATCACACCGGACGGCTCTGCTGGTTGAACAATCTGTTGAAATCAGCCCACGGACAACATCTGCTGAACGATGCCGCAAGAACAAACAGAGAGAAACGAAAACAAGCAGTTCATGAAATAAAAAGTAATCAACGCAGCAATCATCCTCTCAGTGAATTCGAATGGACAGATCCCGAATCCGAAATGCGATTCTACGACGACGAGATGGAAGGAACAGTGAACATACCCGAGGATGCGCCACCAAAACCATCAGCAGGAGCCGCATGGAATGTGTTAAGCAACCAATGGGTATAAGACCCCCGTAAACCATAATTTATAATTCATAAATCCAATGAAACCATTTTATTATCTATGTGACTTTCCCGAACGTAAGAATGCAGGAAAGAACTTCGTAACAGAGTGCCCTAAATGCGGCAAAAAACATCTTTATATTTCCAAAACGACAGGAGCTTTTCATTGCTTCTCCAGTGGTTGCGACTTCAAAGGAAAGCTCAAAGACTTCTGGGAAGAAAGACCGAGCTATAATTCGTCATTTACCGGAACAGCCGGTGATAAATTTATGGGTACAAATTATCCTACCCACAATATCCGCCAGGAAAGAGAATCGGGAAACGGCAATGGAAAATCCACATCCGAAGTACCTATGATTCCCGAAGATTACAAAAAATTACCTCCCGAAGCATTCTCCAAAATCAAACCGCTGACAGATGATCCCGAGACTAAGGACCAGGATCAACTCGCTGCCCGACGCTATCTCACAGATCAAGGCATCTCACTGAAAACGGCTATCGAAGCCCGTATCGGCTGTCTCACGCATCGCTGTTACGGCAAGGATGAAGACAACAAGAGCACCGGAACCATGTATCATTGCGTAGCCTACATCAACTTTCTGAACGGACAGCCCGTAAATGTCAAATATCGCTCGTGCGATCCCTCAACTATCAAGGCCACAGATGAAGGAGAAACAACCGACAGGGAAAAAGCTGCCGGATATACCAAACTCTGGAGCCAGGATTCACCAACCACACCTTGCCCACCTTACCACATCGACTGCATCAATCCTCTGAAGGTAGCCGAGGAAACCGTCCCCCGACTCATCATCACCGAAGGTGAAAAAGATGTGCTTACACTCGAAGAAGCAGGCTATCATTACGTTATTAGCGTACCCAACGGAGCTGCAAGCGATCTCTCCAAAAGTTTCGAAGCCTTCGAACCTTGGATAGACCAAGTGAGGGACATCGTGATCTGCGGAGACATCGACCTACCGGGAAGAACCCTGGTGAAGCATCTCACCGACTACTTCGGAGAACGTTGCCTACTCACCACACTACCCGGCGACTGCAAGGACATTTCCGACGTACTCGCCACATACGGCATCGAAGTCGTACACGAAATCATCGAATCCGCCCGACCGCAACACACAGCGGACATCATCACCGTAAGCGAACGTGCAAACGGGATTCTGAACGTGCTGCACGGAGAATACGACCACGGATACGACGTAGGTTACGGCCCCTTGACCGACCATGTATTCCACCCCACCGATCAGGGAGGCCTGATTATCGAGACCGGAGTACCCAACAGCGGAAAGACCGATTTTCTGAACGACCTCACGTGCCGGCTCATGGCCAAGACCGGACGCTATGTATGCTATCTCTCTTTCGAAGTGCCCGACAAAGACAAGCATATCGCTCATCTCGTGCAGCTCATGCTGGGAAAAGTGAACACTGTAAATTATACCCAAGAACAGTTGAAGCCTATCGTCAGTTTCCTGGATAGCCACATGGTGCACCTCGACTTGCATGAAGTATCCCCCACTCCCAACAATATCATCGCGAGAGCGGACATGGTGCGGCGCACCCTTCCACTGAAATATCTCATTATCGCCCCATACCTGTTCATGGAGGTGGAAACCAACCGGTACAACACCGAAACCCAAGCCATAAAAGCCATGCTGACGCAAATGCAGGCATGGGGCAGAACCAACAATATATGGGTCATCATCGTAGCCCATCCGCGCAAACTCACCAAACTCAACGGGAAGAACGAGCTGGAAGAGATTGACATGTATACCATCGCAGGCAGTGCCAACTGGGCCAATCTGGCCGATTTCATATTTTCCATATCCCGCATCAACCGACAGGACAGCAACTATACCCGACTCGACATGCTGAAGGTGCGCGACCAGGACCTGTGCCAGACAGGAAGCGTCCTATATGTCCGACAAGCCTGCGGACGTTACGATGAACGGGAGTCCGAAGATCAAGTAATAGCAGAAGCACAAGGCAAAGTCATGAGCAGGGATCATTCACCTTGGATCAGTCTCATCGAAAATTAAGGGAAATAACACTTGCGGCTGCGCCGGGCTATGCTTGTGCAAGTGTATGCTTACACAGCCGCAAGCATCAGGCTTCGCAGCCGCAAGTATCAAACTTCACAAAGTGTCACTTTCAATTCCTCCCTTCTCAACTCCTCCAGTAACGCTTAAAATTACGAAGGTTTCCCTATATACTCAAAAATCAGTTCCACCTGTTTGCTGGTAAAAATCTGTTGAGCAGAACGGTAGCCCGTATCCAGCAAAGCCTGATACAGAAGCACGTTCCCGTGCAACCAGCGCGAAAGGCGGTTAAGAGCCGAACGCTCCCCGATTTCAGGCGCATATGCACGCGCTAACTCACTTTTGGAATAAGGACGGACAGGCCATTCTTCTACGGGTACATCCGTATCATGACTACATGTAATTTTCTTCATTTTACGATAACTTTTAAAGTACTGTTTATGCTATAAAGGTACAAAAAAGTCATCGGATATCACCTATTCCGAAACAGGTTTATCAGGTGTCAATGTCACTCATTTTCACAGGTCCGGGAGGTTGTATCTTTGTATTGCTCACCACGGAGGACGCAGAGTTTCACAGAGCCGACCCGAGCCTTTCCGCGAGAGTTTAATTATTTAATTATTAACTATTTAATTTATTAACCATGGGATTGAATTACAGTATCGCAATGCTCAAGAACCCGCAAAACCAGGATGAGAGCGCAAAGGCGTATGCCAAGTCACAAATCACAGGGGAACTGTCCCTGAAAGAACTGAGTCGCCGTGTAGCCGCGCAGACCACCGCCAGCCGTGCCGACGTCACCGCAGTTATCATCGCTACCGTGGAAAACATGATTGACGGCCTGCGTGCAGGCGAACAAGTAGACTTCGGAGATCTGGGAAAATTTCGTCTTCAAATTACCAGCCGGGGCGCAGAAACCGCGGAAAAATTTACGGCTACCAACATCACCGGAGTTAATATACAGTTCATTCCGGGCGAAGATTTGAAAACTATATTCTCCGGTCTTGAGTTTTCACCCGTACCTACCCGTGCTGCCACACGTCTGCTGCTCAAAGCTCAAAAGGCAGGACAGACGACAGTGGACTTTTCAAAAACGCCCTCTTCCGGTGGAAATTCCGGCAGTAAACCGGATGACGGTGGCAACACCGGTAGCGGAGGACTGGATGAAAACCCGCTGGGATAGAATTTAAAAGCGTAGCCTTCAGAAATTAATAATGAAAGGCTGCGCAGATTCCAATTACCAATTACTAATCACTTATCACTAATAATTAATCACTAAATTACGGTTTATGGAAAAAAAATCAAAATCAGTATGGGGCATTGTCCTCAAAGTTATCGTCACGGTGGTCACTGCCTTGGCCGGTGTATTCGGTATAACCTCCTGCATGCACTGATGAGAACCATCACACTCATTATCATTCACTGCTCAGCCACGCCTCAGGGCGTGCGCCTGAGTTTTGACGACTGTCGGCGGGATCACATCCGCCACCGTGGCTTCAATGACATTGGCTATCACTTCTACGTGACACGCGACGGTGAGATTCACCGTGGACGACCTTACGAACGCATTGGAGCACATTGCCGGAATCATAACCGCCATTCCTTAGGTATCTGCTACGAAGGTGGACTTACCGCTTCCGGACAACCGGCTGATACACGCACCTTACATCAGAAAGCTTCGTTAGTAGCTTTACTGCGCGAACTGAAACGGGTATTTCCACGGGCATTGATAGTAGGTCATCACGACCTCAACCCGATGAAAAACTGTCCTTGTTTTGATGCGGCAAAGGAATATAGGGAATTATAAAATTATACCGTAAAACATTTCCTTTTTATAAGGCATCTTGCTAGATGCCTTATAAAAAAACTGCTATAAAATTCGATATCATCTTCTATATCTTCGTTTTACATATAACCAAACCTTTTGTTTGGTCAACATGTCAATCCCAATCCAATATATTGACAATATAATTATAATAACAGTTATAAAACCTATAAAAATGGAGTGTGGAATACTATTAACGCCTATTATATAATATAAAAAAACAGGTACAGGTAAAGCAGCCATAGTAACCAACAAACAGGGCTTAAAAACATTCCAAACATCTCTCCAATAATAATTTGCTATTTTCACTACCAATATAGGCTTTACTATTAACCCCAATACGGCATAAGTCAATAAACTAGCCCATGAAAGAGCGACAGGAGAATATCCTGCTTTAAATAAGAAATAGATTATAGGAAATCTTATTAAGCCCAAAGTCGGTGATATCAAAGCATTCTCCTTTAACCGTCCCTTAGCATACAAAGCTGTATAAAAAGAAGTATCAAAAACTTGAAACAGACTCTGAATAACTATAATCTGAAGAAATATAACTGTATAATCAGGCACAACACCCAGCCATATTTTTAATAAAGGATGCGCAAGAAGACAGACAGGAAAACAGATTATAAACATCATATAATAAGAATACTTGGTGGATGCCAATAATAGCCTTTTAGAACCTATCAAATCACCTGCTGCCAGTTTCTTTACTATCTGCGGATTAGCCGCAGTACGAAAATTATCGACAAACTGGCTAGCTGCCATATTTACCTGAATAGAAATAGATCGTGCTGCAACCACAGCAGGTTCAAAAAACATATTCAACAAAATCAGAATGCCTTGGCTATTAAGAGCCGTTGAACTACTGGCAAATAAACTCCATCCCGAAAATCCCGCTATTTCTTTGAATATAGCCTTATCAAAAACAAAACGATAAACCGTTTCCTTAAAATGCCGACTACAATATAAACGATAGATACAGATGAGTCCTACCTGAACTATGAATAATAAAGTTGCATACAATTTTAATTTGTCATAACTGCCAATGGATAAAAGATAAACGATGCCTAATTTTGCCGAAACTTCTATAATGCTCATATATGCAAAAACCGACATTTTCTCATGTGCAATAATACTTGCATTGTAAGGAACTTGTGTCAATGTAAACACAGCAGTTAATATGGATATATGAAAAGTATAAACCGCAGCATCCATCCGCTCAGCCGGTATCACCAATTTATTATAAAGAAACCATACTCCAAGCGTTTCTGCAACTATAACAACAAAGAAAGCAATTGCTATATGGATAGTCAATGTTGTAGAGAAAGTTCTCTTCAACTTTTCAAGATTGCCTGTTCCCAGTTCGTAAGTTAAAAAACGAGATGAGCCTGTACTGAGCGCACTATTAATAAAAGACAAAAATCCTACAATTCCACCTACGGACTGATAAATACCATAATTGTCAACTCCTAACGTTTGTAGTATTACACGTGAAGTATACAATGAAACTATCATTGTAAACATCATGCGGAAATACAGGAATGCGGTATTCTTTGCGATGGTTCTATTGTTTGTTTTCTCCATCATCTTATTAAAGCCCTATCACTTGAGGAAATATTTTCTTTAAAAGAAGCACTAAGATTAAATAAAAGACTAAGATTACACTCCCTCCTACTAGCATATATTCATAATAAGGAATATGGGGATTTAAATACCGCACAATTGGGTCGTATATCCAGTTCAATATTATTCTATGAGAGGCAAACAACGTCAAAGAATATTCTCCTATCAAAACAAGATATTTGGCAGACCCTATTTTACAGCCTATATACCAAAGAATATAACAAGCACATAATGAGTATGGCAGATTGAGCAAGAAACTTCCCGTCCGTTGATATAACAAAACGAATGATAAATCTTGCCTATTAAAAAATAATATCAAAACAAAAATAACAATGGTTAACACCAGAATCTTAATATCTGGAAAATCTTTCTTTTCCGTAAGCAGTCTCTTAAAAAAATATCCTAAGTGATAGTAAACCAGCCCTAAAGCTATATTCCCATCAGAAAGGATCTGCATCCTATTATGAACCAAGAATGCAAACAGAAAACTTCCTAAGATTAAAATATGCTTGTAATATCCTTGCACATAGACATCTATAAAATAATATATAATAGAAACACTAAAAAGACTAAAAAAGAACCATAACGGTGTATTTGATGCCAAGGCCCCTGTAGAAACAAGAGAATAAAAAGGTGCTGAGAAGTCTATTGTCCCATATAAAATATATCTGTTTGCATAATAAACAACCAAGGAAATTACAGACCAAAAAACATAAGGAAACAACAACTTTCTCACTTTATTATAGACGAAATCAGAAGCTGATCTTTTCGAAGAAAACAGAAAACCACTGAAAAAATAAAATGACGTCATAAAAAAAGACATTATACTGAATAGAAGAGGTCTATTTCCTGATTCATAGGATATAAGTCCAAACTGCATAGACATGTGATAAAAAACCACATAGAGTATAAGTCCTCCTCTGATCAAATCCAAATATTGTATTCTATTATTTTGCATCATTTCCCCAATAATATTCTTTTCACTTTTTTAACAACTCTAAAACCAAACATCATTACCCAAACATCCCAACGACCTCTATGTAAAGCAAAAATATATTTTCGTTTATCCGAAGAATCAGCATCCCCGAGATAATCAATAAAGTGCAAGTTTAGCCCGTCTGTATTTATTCTGTTTTTCTTACACCATTTCAGTATTATGCGATCTGTATCACCTTCAAACTCCCAATCTATTCCAAACTGATAATGATTGTCTCGATAAGCATTATAAGTCATCTCAATGCCTTTTCTCAATGAAATAGTGTGCCGAAACAAAGGAACAACAGCTTTTATCTTGTCGTTACTATTAAAACGATCAATGGAACGTCCTCCCAATATTTCACCAGCGCGGCTCGGAAGTTCTTTGGCATAGAAATCACTCGTTATATCTATTGTCTTTACTTTTTTTCCAGTTAATTCAGACAAAACATCAAGCACTTCATTAAAAGATGGAGTCTCATCACCACAAACATTAAAAGCTTCATTATAAGCTTCATCTTTCCCTATTAACCCGATCACACCTACAGCAAAGTCTTCAACACGCATCATATTGCAACGATTTATTCCACCATTCCATCTTATGATAGGCTTACCGCTTAATATACGCGCAACCAATGTCCAGTGATAACCGTATTGAGGAGAAATACCATAAGGAATACGAGTGTCATCATACGTCACACATGGACGAATCACAGTATAATTGCAATTAGAGTTAGCAGCCAATTTCATCAGAAGTTCTTCGCTTGCCCATTTATTCACACTATACCCCCACATAGAACGGACTTTTGGAGAATTTTCATTACACACAGTTGCCAACTCTGTATTATAGACAGCACATGAGGAAATAAAAAAATATTGTTTGGTATAATGCGAATAGAAATTAAAGCTTTCTGTTGTCTCTTTATCATTATAACAGAGAAAGTCTATTACTGCATCAAATTTTCGCTCACCTAGCAAACTACAAATCCTATTAAAATCATTTTTATCGGATTTAATCAGCTCCACACCATCAGGAATAAGCTCTTTGCGATGGCCTCTATTTATCATGACCACATGTATTCCTTGTTTTAAAGCTTCATTGGTAACAGCCGTACTAAGAACCCCTGTACCACCAATCATCAACACATTCATAAAATATTATCCATCATTTGGAAAGATAGAGCCGATATAAGTCACCTATAGTCTCTGCTCCTTTCATCTCAGATACCACAAAATTCTTATTATATTTCTCAGCCATATCAGTCATAAAAGCCAAACCAGCCAGCGAACTCCACTCATCCATATAGCGGAACTCCGTACTCATATCAATTGCTTCATTGAGCCCATCAAAAAGACCTTCGAAAAAGTCTAAAAATTCTTGTTCATTCATATTCCTTATTTTTAATGTTTCCACACAATATCTGTATCAATAATCCGAGCCGGTGACCCGGTCACCAACACATGAGCGGGCAATGGAGCGATTACCACGGAATTGGAGCCAACCACCGTACCATCACCAACCTTTACACCTGGCATAATTTTACATTCGGAACAAAGCCAGCAAAAATCACCGATAATAACAGGATTGGTATCTTTGAAACCTTGTTGGGCGATAATATGTCCACCATTGGTGTCGCGAATAGAGACATCACGACCATAAAACGTATGGCTGCCAATATGTATCTTATCACCACAAATCAGCGTCAATCCAATGTTCCCACCACTGGAGGCACCGCATACAAGCTCTGCATTGTCAAATACTTCCACGTCACAACCATAACCGAAACGAAAATCACCTTGGAATTCAACCTTAGAATTCTTACCAAACAGGAAGCGACTTTCCAGTTTAGATTTACGGAATCTTTTATTACCTAACAAAATCCTTCCCTCTACTATTACTTTAGCTGTCTTATCGATCTCGAAGACACAATAGGGAGTTGGGAACAGTAATTTACCCTTTTTCCAATCAGTCTTTATAGCCGGATGAAGAAAATTGAGATGCAAGAACTGCCAAACTGCTTTAGGACGCAATTGAGTCATCCCAATAAAAGTGCGTACGCAAGAAGCCAATGTCCGTACCCTATCGTATTTTCTTGCTGATACCGGGAAATATTTATCTCCCAATTGATCGAAACGCATACTCTCCAAATCACTAAAAAACTGTTTCCTATCATAATCAGGGCAAACTGCCGCTTTTACCAAAGCCAGATTAAAAGGTTGAATATTTTCAAGTTTCACTTCTTTCTTTTGCAAACGCTTGCTTACCTGCTCAAAGATTTTTTTTCCTTTTTCTGAATTGATAAGAATAGCTGAAGTTCCCGTATCATTATCCAATTCTTTAGCAACTTTCTCCACCCCCCAAAAATCAGCTAAAGTAACATCGGCTATACGTGGATAGCCTTTGAATTGACATGAATAACAAGAAGGACGGTCTATCATACCACTGTGATAAGCTCTGCTGTAAAGGTCTTTACCTCTCACACCATAGTAGGATTTTCCATTGGCAAACGTAGATTTCTTGGTTAAACTGCGCCAACCTAATTCTTTATTCTTAGCCTTAAAAAAAACGACTTGGGAAGCATTAATTTCTTCCAGATAATCAAAATATTTCCGGTGAGCTTTGGGCGACGCTATACTTTTACATATAAAATCTACGATTATCAAGTTCTCATAGTCTTTATTCAAATATCTACGCAGAGCAGCCATCTGACAAGGTGTACCGCAAACTAATACCGGTTTTCCTGTTTTTACCGCTTTCTTGACTGCAGTATAGAAGCCCTCAGCATCGCTCTGCAAATATTTGGAACTACGGAGTCTTTTCAAATCCTCTTTGTTGTTTGAAATAAACTGGTGGGCAAAAAAATTAGTATCATAAACAGCTCCGCCAACATAACCGTCTTGTTTATATACACTTTCCGCCATTGCAGAAAAAGCTCCGCCGGATGTACTGTCGAAGCGAATTTCCAAGTTCTTATGATAAGCTCCGTAACAAACCGGTGGATTATAATCATTGCGCTTCAATTCCTCAACGTGCAATATGGGACATACACGCTCGCATAACCCGCAATCAGTGCATTTATCCTTATCTACCTCCGGATACCAAAACCCTTCAATATCCGTTTTGAAAGTAATTGCATCATGAGCGCACACGTCGCCACAGGCGTTGCAACCGCAACACATTGCTTTATCTGAAACATCAATCATATAAATGGAAATACTTAATGAAAATATAAGATTCTGACCAACTCACTCTTCAGGTAAACCGGCACATATATTCATACTGCAATAAAAAGATGCAGCGCCAAAAATAAAAGGGAATAGTTACAACTGATTTATCAATCTATCAAGCGTGACCAATAATTGACGCGTTGGCTCTAACAGAGGAAGTACATCTTCACTTGCAAAATCAAAAAAATTATTATAGTCACCCGTTATGCGATTTTGTAATAAACGGGGAATACAGACGGCCTTCTTCTTCCGTCAAAAGACCTTTAGATATGAAGTTCAAGCCAAACTGACCTATCCACACCGTTATGACTATGAATACTTATGCCAAATTGAATCACGCCTCAGCCTCTTCCCATGGATAAGGATTTTCTTCAATATTCTTCAGTTCCTCTATTGCTTCCTCCTGCTCAGCAGTCAGTCGGAAAGTGCCCCAGCTATCAATAATAGCATGAGCCTCTTTAGCCAACTCCTCTGCATAAACCTCACCATAGCAATAAGTCAGCAGACGAACTTTCAACAATGAAGCAGGGATCAGTGGAAGAACGTTAAGAGCACGCTCCAGAACCTTCTGAATATATTCCTGTTTATGCCCATTATCATACATTGTGGCATTGAAGGCTACTAAAAGACCTAAACACAGCTCAGCTTCAGCTTCAGGAGTTGAGCCATGTTTTCCATACGAGTTTAGGGCTGATTCATAAACATCACGATTCAGACGGGTGAAACTATCAACATAAATCGGACTGCCATCCTGACCTAGAGTGAGAAGACTGTGAGCCAGGGAAAATAAGGATGAAACTTGATCACTCATATATTTAATTATGATTTAGAATTTATGATTTATGACACTGAAATTAGTCAGTTATCGGTTCTACAAGCGAAGAGTGAATAAAAGTCGTTGCAACAGCCATGACACCTTCAATATTGACAACTACACGACGGTCGCGACGGATACGAACAAATTCTCCTACAGCACCCTCAAAAACACCGCCCATGACACGCACCTTCTGGCCTCTTACCAGTTGAAGTTCAGCGGGTTCTACATAAATAACCGATTCTTCGTAGGTACCAGCAACAAGAATGAAACTACGCATCTGATCGTCTGGAACGATAACAGGAAGATGATGCTCCCGATTCATTATATAGCGTATAGGGATGTTCATACCGGCTTTATCCTTCAATGTATCGATACGCTTACGAGTAGAGCGAATGAAAACAAGGTTATGCACGGCAGGAACAAACTTACAAATGCGACGACCATCTTTCACGACATAATCGCGACGCATCGGAATGAAATTCTCTATCTTCTCTTCATCCAGAAAAGCTTTCAGAGCCAGTTCACGGCCATATGTGACACGTACTGCGAACCAGTGGAGGCGAGGAGGGATGTTCACGTTAGAATATTCTTTGGGGACACCGGAGTAGTGAAATACTTACCGATTATTTTATGTAATGCAGTTGTTTTCAACAACTTATTTAGCATTCATCTTATTCCAAAGCGTTCCGTCATCTCGATCAAAAAGCAGTGAAATAGTTATGTAAAAAGGTTATTAACGAAGAGATAAAAGAAAACGAAGTGTCTTTTAATCGTTCGTTTAATGTGCACAATTTTAAACGTAAAAAATGGATACCAAGAATTATAAAAATGAGAAGATATTAAATCCATTTAGATATAATATAGAATATTGATTATCAATAATATAATGTTTGAAATAAAATCTATTAGAAATATTTTTATTAAACACCTTGTACATTCGAAAAATACCCATTATCTTTGTGCACATTAAACGAACGTTTTTTGCACACCCCTTATTTCAGGATGATATATAACTATATATCAATGAATTATCATTCCTCTAAATACTTTTTAGAAATTCCTCTTTTCATATTTTCTATCTATAATAAAAAGGTCAAAGCCATTCTATTATTCGTCTATAAATCAGAGAAATAGTTATTACATCAAAAGAGAGAAAGATTATATCCTAATACCTTCCTTCTATATTTAACACACATTAAGCCCTCCTCAATAGGGAGAATATCAAATCCTCCTGTCTTTACTACACAGAAAACGAATTAGACATTTACTATAAACTATAAAATCACGAACAGAATGGAAAAGGATCAAAAAGATATGATCGGTGAGATCATAGAGGCTTTTGAAAAGTATGCAGGACACCAGGCATTTGTTATTAACAACATCACCTATACCTATCGTCAACTGTCTGAAACTGTATATAAAATATCCACTTTGATTAATAACAGGGAAGATAAAATCATCGGCATTATAGCCGAAGATAGATTGGAGACTTACGCCTCCATACTGGCAGTATTAATCAGTGGAAAAACGTATGTCATTCTGCATCCAGCCTATCCCAAACACAGGAATAGAAAGATTGCAGAACTCGCCGATATTCATTTAATTCTATATACAAAGGACATCCGTGTATTGAACCTGGATACCGAACATATAGATTTTATATGTACTTCGGAGTTACAGGAAGTAGTTCCGTCTTCTTCTGGCATACATTCGGAAAAGAATGAAAATGCTTATATCATTTTCACCTCCGGCAGTACGGGAGAACCGAAAGGAGTTCCCATCTCCCGCAACAACCTAAATGCTTTCTACAACGCATACAGCCATTTGGACTGGCAATTGGACGAGAACGACCGTATGCTGCAAATGTTCGAACTAACCTTTGACGTTTCTATCGTTTCTTTCTTATTTCCCCTAACAATAGGTGCATGCATATATACAGTTTCTCCGGAAGGCGTAAAGTATATCAATGTCATTGAAATATTGGAAAAATATAACCTCACATTTGCTGCCGTAGCCCCCTCCCTACTCCAGTTATTATTACCCTATTTCTCTGAGATACAACTTCCTGAACTCAAATACCTGATAGTTACTGCCGAAGCATCGGATGTTGAATTACTATCTGCCTTCAGAGCCTGTGCTCCCAATGCCTCTTTTGTGAACCTGTATGGTCCCACAGAAGGAACAATTTATTGTACAGCCTACCAGATACCGACCACCTCATGCAAACATCATAACGGTATGATTGCTATAGGCAAGCCATTCGAGGGAGTGGATGCTCTAATCATGAATAATAGCGGTATTCCCGTTGCCACAGGCGAAACCGGAGAACTCTGGATCAGCGGCAGGCAAGTGATGAACGGCTACTGGAACGCTCCTGAAAAGACTAAAGAATGCCTCATCGAAGGGACAGATGGAAGGACTTATTACAAAACCGGTGATCTCTGCCAGATAGATACTGACGGCGATATCATATATTGTGGTCGCAAAGATTCGCAGATTAAACTTCAGGGATTCCGCATCGAACTAAGCGAAATAGAACACGTAGTGAAGAAGTATTTCAATAATGAATGTAAAGCTGTCGTTATCCCCAAATATGGAGCAAACAATCAATGCGAATTACATCTGGTAGTTGAAAAAGTCCATCTCGACAAACACCAGATAGAAGAACATATGAACAGCCGGCTGCCTTTCTACATGATTCCCCAGCACATACATTGCATGGAACATTTTCCACTGAATACCAGCAGCAAAACCGATAGAAAAAGAATACTGGAACTAATATAAAACTAAACTAATATGAATACGCAGATGATTTTAAATGAACTGAGCCTGATTTTTCAGGAGATATTGAAGAGAGACAACATCGTTCTTGCCAGTGAAACCACCGCCCAGGATGTGGAAGGTTGGAATTCATTAACCAATATGTTGCTGATAAGCAGAATAGAGAAAGATTTCAATGTTCACTTCACCTTCAGAGACATTGTCCGATTCAAGAATGTAGGAGATATTTGCAATGCCATTCTCACCAAAACCAAATAAGACATGTCATTCATATCTTTGAATTTTGTCACGCTGTTTGTATGTACCTTCCTTTTGTACTACACACTTCCACCTAAATATAGAAAAGCTATACTCTTGTTGTCAAGCTGTATTTTCATAGGCTATTACCACATAGCTTTCCTGATCATAGCCCTTCTCATTTCACTGGCAACTTTTTTTCTCGGAAAATGGGTGGGACAATCAAAACATGAGAAGGATACGAAAAGAATCTATATTTCGGGCTTGTGTTTTCTAATTACAGGCTGGTTGGCATTCCGATATGCCAACCTCCTGCCAGGCGTGCACTGGCTATTCCCCTTAGGTATCTCCTTTTATACCTTTCAGGCCCTTTCATACCTGACGGAAATCTATTGGAAAGAAGAAGAACCGGAAGAAAACCTTGCCGACTTCATGATATATATGCTCTTTTTCATGAAATTCCTGTCAGGGCCTATAGAACGGGCGAGAGATATGCTTCCACAATTGAAATCGGGTAAACCGGTAGCATATCCATCCATTGTCTACGGAATGAAACTGATCGTAGTGGGACTGATAAAGAAGTTGATCCTTGCCGATTATATTTCCCCTTATATAGATGGTATTTTCAACTCTATACATACGGCATCCGGTATCCAATTACTCATGGCATGCCTTTTATATCCTGTAGAATTGTATGGTGACTTTTCCGGTTATACGGATATTGCACTTGGAGGTGCCTGTATGTTGGGATTCAAACTCAGCCCTAACTTCAACCGCCCATTCATAGCACAAACCACTGCCGAATTCTGGAGAAGATGGCACATGTCTCTTTCATTTTGGGTTAGGGATTACTTATATTTGCCCCTATCTTCAGGTATGCGCCGTTGGGGACAATGGGGAGTATTCCTGAGTCTGAGCCTGACATTTGCAGGATTAGGTGCCTGGCATGGCGCAGGATGGAACTATATTATATATGGACTCATCCAAGGGCTTATTATTTTCTATGAAATGAAGACCGCCATGATCCGTAACAAGATAAAGAATTGTATAGGTAATCCCCTGTTTACAACCCTGTCCATCCTCCGCACTTATCTGCTTTTCGCCTTTTCTTTGATCTTCTTTCGCTTAGAGTCGGTAAGTGATGCGCTCTATTACATCAGAAACATCTCGTTCAGTACCCATGCCAGCTGGAAAGAAGTAAGCATCGGAATTCCGGATCATAATTGTATTGTGGCCGGTAGCGCTCTTGTACTGATTTTAGTTTACGAATATTTTATGTCGAAACGAGATCTGTTAGAAGCGTTGGAAAAACAACCCATGCTTGTCAGATGGGGCATTTATTATCTGCTGGCCATTATGTTCTTTACCTTGGGACAGTTCAATTCCGACAGTTTTATTTATTTGCAATTTTAATCTAAAAACAAAGATAGCAGAATGAAGAAAAACAGTGAGCGAAGTGCAGCTATGCGCTTCACGATGAAACTATCTATACTCCTGACGCCATTTATAGCCTTACTAGTGGTGTATTTCCTCAATGATCCTTTTATGGTTTTAAGGCATTATAACCGTTATGATAACTCTCCCGTCATGTTAAATGAAGGCTATATCGGTTGGCAAATGTATATAAACAACCAGGATTCCATTGCATTTGATTCTTTTATCATGGGCAATTCCTGCACCATGGCCTATCAATGTCATGAATGGGAAAAATATTTGGATGGTGGCAGAGCAGTACGCCTGTTCGGAAATGCAGAAAGCATAGCCGCCATCAGTAAGAAGTTGCAGGCTTTGGAAAGAAATGGTGCAGAAATAAAGAATCTGCTCCTCATTCTGGATAAAGAGTCATTGGGGAAAGACCAGCTTTTAAGCAGCCATAACCATGTGTTACCTCCGGCTATCTCAGGAATCAGCAACTTTAGTTTCCAGGAGAAATTCTGTCAGGCCTTCTTCTTCCCTAATTTCCTGTTTCCTTATCTCGATTATAAAATATTTCATCAATATCGTCCCTATATGCAAGGAGTGATAAACCCTTATGGCGCAATCAGAGATGCAGTAACAAATGATGCAATCAATCCCAGAGAGAGGATGATCCGGGATGAAGGAGAAGCATATTGGGAAAACCACAAAAAAGAGTTTGTGAAAGCCAGAGACTGTAATTACAGAAATGGTGAATACCGGGAAGGTGAGCGATTCCTATGGGAAACACAGACCGAATTATTAAAGGAAATAGATCAAATCTGCCGGAAACATAACACCTCGGTTAAAATCATCATCAGTCCCGACTATAACCAGATCAGCATAAATCCGGCAGATGTGGAAATATTGAAAGACATTTTTGGCTATGAAAACGTATTCGATTTCAGTGGTATCAATGAATATACGAACGATATTCATAACTACTACGAAAGAGGACATTACAGACCGATACTCGGAGCACGCTTATTACAAAAAGTATATGCAAACCATAACTGATTTGAAATACAGATTAAAAGTAACAACTTATTATGCGAAACTATTTCTGTAGAGTAAGCGCCCGCAATTGTTCCAAAGATCCGTTGAATACATTCAAATCGACCTCTTCTCTGATACCGGGAACATTCCCCACATCAGTATGTTGCCAGAAGTGCCATGGACCTTCATATTTGACGGAGTCTACGTAATAGTGGGCAATCCAATAGGGGTAAGTATTGAATACCGAATCACTAAGATAGCGGTTCTTGAATTTATAAGATGTATAAAGAATCGGTTTCACACCATAATGTGATTCTATACGGTCGAGCCAGGTTTTGACAGCAATCCTTAAGTCATGGGGCGTACTTTTACCAATAGTTTCAACATCAAGCACAGGTGGTAGATCTCCGGGAATAAGCTGGACCGTACGAATAAAGAAATCGGCTTGTTTTAGCGGATCTGTTTTAGGAGAGAAGAAATGGTAAGCTCCGCGAATAAAACCATAACGATGCGCCTGATCAAAATTGAACGGGAAAGTATCGTCAGCATGATCACCACCTTCGGTAGCTTTCATAAAGACAAAATGGATAGGAAATTTGGTTGTTTTGTTGGTTGTCAGTTGCACCCAGTCAATACTGCCTTGATAATGGGAGATATCAATGCCATGCACTTCATAGTCGCAGGGCATACAGACCCCATATCCTTTCTGACCATAACAGGGTTTCCAACGATAGGCATACGGACGAATGAAAAACCAATAAAACCCGGCAGAGAATACGGCAATGATACAAACAGCAAGTATTGTACGTAACCATGCAGGCATGATACGCGCTTCGCTTTTCTTTTTACCGCGACGTGCAGCAGATTTTCTTTTAGTTGCCATGTAATATTCAAAACAGAACGCAAATTACACAAATTACGCAAATAGATTATTCAAATTTGTGTAATTCGCATAATTTGCGTTCTTTTTATTAACTCTTCGTCAGTTTGCCGATTTATTTAGCTTGCTCTAACTGCAAAGTCTTTGTCGGCTGGTCACAAACTTCCGTAGGTCCGAAGTACTGGATCGGTCCCGGATATACATAATCTGTAGTGATAGCCCACTGGTCGCGCTGAGCAGCAAATGCCTTGAACGGAGCACCATCCAGTTTCACCAGAGCTTTCTGGATTACCGGTTTCATTTCACCGTGACGGCGTTCCATATTCATCATCATCGTGATGGGCACACCACCTGCAATCCATTGGTCAGCAGGAGCCGTAGTATTGCGTACAGAAGACATATAGCCTGTCTTGCCGTTAGCAATTAGAGAAGCAGCTGTATAACCCAGTGAATAGCAATAGTCAGCATCGTAGTTAGACGGAGCAGCGCAACGGCCTTCATAACCGAAGAAGTGGTGTTGAGAAGCAAACTTACCTACGAATTTACCTTCTTCTTTCCATGCAGCAAGCTTAGTAGCTACCATTTCCGACAACAGTTTTTCTGTTTCGATCAAAGATACCTGTACGTTTCCGTGTGGGTCACGGTCCAGCGTCAGCTGACGTGCAACACCCTCAGGCAGGCTGGCATAGATAGCCGCATTTTCCGGAGACAGTTTACGGATGATATAATCACGTTGGTGAGACTTCTTAATTTGAGAGAATTCTTCAGCATTTTCAGCAAGGAAGTCGTTCAACTCAGCGATCAGACGTTTCATAGCCGGAATAAACTCGATCAAACCTTCAGGGATCAAAACCGTACCGAAGTTGTTGCCTTGAGCAGCCCGGTTAGCTACTATCTGAGCAATGTAAGTTACTACATCGTCCAAAGACATATCTTTTGCTTCAACTTCTTCTGATACGATACAAATGTTAGGTTGTACCTGCAAAGCACATTCCAATGCAATGTGAGAAGCAGAACGTCCCATCAACTTGATGAAGTGCCAGTATTTACGAGCTGAGTTACAGTCACGTTGAATGTTACCGATAACTTCAGAGTAAACCTTACAAGCAGTGTCGAAACCGAAAGAAGTTTCAATCATTTCGTTCTTCAAGTCACCGTCGATAGTCTTCGGACAACCAATTACCTGTACGCCGCACTTCTTAGCTGCATAGTACTCAGCCAGTACGCAGGCATTTGTGTTAGAGTCGTCACCACCGATGATAACCAATGCTTTAATATCAAGTTGCTTCAGGATTTCCAGACCTTTTTCAAACTGATCTTCCTTCTCCAATTTAGTACGACCTGAACCGATGATATCGAAACCACCCGTGTTACGGTATTCGTCAATGATATCTGAAGTCAGTTCCATATAGTTATGGTCAACCAAACCGCCGGGGCCAAGAATGAAACCATATAACTTGCTGTCCTTATTCAAACTCTTGATACCATCGAAGATACCGGAAATCACATTGTGACCACCGGGAGCCTGACCACCAGAAAGGATAACGCCCACGTTCATAGCTGGGAAGTTAACCACTTCGTCAGTAGCCTCAAACTTGATCAAAGGCATTCCGTACGTGTTAGGGAACAATTTTTGGATAGCTTCCTGATCGGCTACAGATTGAGTAGCTGCTCCAGCTACCGCCTTAACGGCACCCTTCAGCGCTTTCGGAAGTTTGGGCTGATAAGCAGCCCTTGCAATTTGCAATGCACTTTTTGTCATTTTATCTAATTATTTAAAGGTGTTAGTAAAGTTTCGTTCAAAAGCGTCGCAAATTTCGTGTTTTTTTCTGAATTATGAAAGGAAGCGCACATCAAAAAAAATATGAAATGTTGGTTTATACCGTGGAAAGTACTTATCTTTACCGGAAATATTTCAATTTATTCACTTAAAACGTAAAGATTATGGCAAGTAGAAGAGAACTTAAGAAAAACGTCAATTATATCGCAGGTGAACTGTTCATGGAGTGTTTAGTAAACAGCTTATACGTACCCGGAACCGATAAAACTAAAGCCGACGAGCTGATGGGCAGAATCCTGAGTGTGCAAGATGAATTTATCAGCCGAATCAGCCATACCGAACCCGGAAATGTAAAAGGTTTCTACAAGAAATTCCGCGAAGACTTTAATAAAGAAGTAGACGCAATTATTGACGCTATCGGCAACCTGAAGTAAGCACCGGGAATGAAAAAAGCAATATACAGCTTTATCTACTATCGCATTTTGGGATGGAAGACAAACGTGACGGTGCCGGATTATGATAAATGCGTGATAACTGCAGCACCTCATACATCTAATTGGGATTTATTTATCGGCAAACTATTTTATGGAGCTATCGGACGGAAAACATACTTCATGATGAAAAAAGAATGGTTCTTCTTTCCGCTGGGATTAATTTTCAAAGCCGTAGGTGGCATACCGGTAGATCGGGGACGCAAAACGTCATTGGTAGACCAGATGACGGAAAGATTCGCCCAAAGCAAGAAATTCCAACTCGCCATTACACCGGAAGGAACCCGTAAAGCGAATCCTAATTGGAAGAAAGGATTTTATTTTATTGCATTGAAAGCGCAAGTGCCTATTGTAATGATAGGCATCGATTATACCACTAAAACGATTTCTGCGACAAAGGCGATTATGCCGTCGGGAGATATAGAAAAGGATATGCGCGAGGTAAAGCTCTATTATAAGGATTTCAAAGGGAAGAACCCGAAGAACTTTGCTTTAGGAAACATTTGATAATAACTTTTAGGCGCGGATTACACGGATTTTTATTACCTTGCGGCGTGGAAAGCCGGGCAAATCATCTTTGCCTGCAAGTATAGCGTAGCACATTAATCCGCGTTATACGTATAATCCGCGCCTAAAATATTTCAATGAAGTTATGCGTGTAACTCTATTACAAACAGATATTGTTTGGGAAGATAAACAAGAAAATCTCCGCCTACTCCGTAGGAAGCTCAAAGCGCTTCGTGGAGTAGCGGAGATTGTTGTCTTGCCCGAAACCTTCTCTACCGGTTTTAGTATGGACAGCCGAAGGCTAGCTGAACCGGTATCGGGTGTAACCATCGCCACCTTGCGCCAATGGGCGACAGAATTCCAATTCGCCATTACAGGCAGTTATATAGCTTGTGATGAAGAAGTAGATGCAAATAAAAATGCGGTTCCCATTCCTGATAAGTCTTATTATAACCGTGCTTTTTTCCTGACTCCCGAAGGGGAGGCTTATTACTACGATAAACGACATCTCTTTCGTATGGGGCAGGAAACGGAGCATTTTACAGCGGGTAGCCAGCGGCCTGTTATCTCCTACCGGGGATGGAATATACTGCTGTTAGTCTGCTACGACCTTCGCTTTCCGGTATGGAGCCGGAACGTAAATAATGAATATGATCTTCTGATATACGTTGCCAACTGGCCTGTTCCCCGCCGCCGGGTATGGGACATTCTGTTACAAGCCCGTGCACTCGAAAATATCAGTTATGTTTGTGGTGTCAACCGTATCGGTACGGATGGAAATCAAATGCTATATAATGGCGGCAGCGTCATTTATTCACCAAAGGGCGATTTGCTTGCCAGCGTACCCGACCATGAAGAAGGAACCGCCACCGCAACTCTCGACCTCTCTGTCCTGAGAGAATTCAGACAAAAATTCCCTGCATGGAAAGATGCTGAATGTTTCCAAATTAAGAATTAATAATTAACAATTAAAGCACTATGGGACGAATGAAAGCTAAACACCGCATAGCTGACAGGTTATTCTTTCTGTTACTGACCATCTTAGTTTTTTCCTCTTGCGCAAACAGCAAAAAGGATATTATTCCTTCTGCCGAGTATGCACCTTTTGTGAATGCATATACGGGAGGAGTTATCTCGCAAACTTCGAACATACGTATAGAACTGACGCAGGATCAGCCTATGGTAGATTTGAACAATGAACTGAAAGAAAATCCGTTTAGCTTCTCTCCCTCCCTAAAAGGCAAAGCGTATTGGATCAGCAACAATACGATTGAATTCGTTCCTGAACCAGGAACTTTAAAGCCGGGAGAGTTCTATGAAGGTACGTTCCAATTAGGCAGGTTTGTAGAAGTGGACAGTCGTCTGAAAGAATTCAAATTCTCTTTCAGAGTACAGGAACCCAATTTCACACTGTATATCGAACCACTGACAACCATCGACATAGATAGCCATGGCGACTTGGTGACATTGAAAGGCGAAGTACGTTTCAGTGATGCCACTCCCAAAGAAGCAGTTGAGAAAATGCTCTCTGCCAAAGGCGGAAACGGCCAAAGCTATCCTGTCAGTATCACTCCGACAGATCATCCGACGCGCTATCAGTTTGAAATAGCCGGTGTTATTCGCGAAGCGGAAGACTATCAGTTAGAAATCACCGCCAACGGCAGTCCTGCAGGAATCGACCGCAAACTGACAGAAAACGTACTGATCCCTGCCAAGAATGACTTCCGTTTCCTCTCTGCCAAACGCATTGACGAACCGGAAAATGGAATTGAAATAGTATTCTCCGATCCTGTTTCTACCACACAAGACCTGAACGGATTGATTGAAATTCCCGAAGTATCATCTTCTATATTTCAAGTGGAGAATAACAAAGTATACATCTACTTTGAAGCCAACCAACTGAGCAAACTGACTTTGAAGATACACGAAGGAGTGAAAAACAGCCGGGATAAATCGCTCGGCACATCACACTCCATCGCATTCAGCGAACTGAATCTGAAACCACAAGTGAGCATGTCTACATCAGCCGCTATCCTACCCGACTCCAAAAGTTTGATCATCCCGTTCCGGGCAGTCAATCTCTATGCGGTAGATTTAAGCGTAATCCGTATTTTTGAAAACAATGTACTGATGTTCATGCAGACCAATACGCTCTCATCCGCCAGTGAACTGCGCCGTTCCGGACGATTGGTTTACCAAAACACATTGTGGCTGAGTAAGGACAGCACAAAAGACGTGCACCGATGGGAAGACTATTCAATAGATCTTGCCGGACTGATCCGGCAAGAACCGGGTGCTATCTACCGTGTCATACTCTCTTTCCGGCAAGAATACTCAGCCTATCCTTGCAGCGGAACAGAAAAACAAGAGATGAGTTTTGCAGACAATGCTGCGTCAGAGGGATTGACGAAAGTCAGCGGAAGTAGTACTTTCGAAGAAAATGAAGCTGAATGGGATACACCGGAAACTTATTTCTACTACAATGGTAACATTAAGATGGACTGGAGCCAGTATAACTGGCGGGAACGCAATAATCCTTGTCATGCCTCCTACTATATGGACTCTGACCGGGCGGCATCATGCAACGTATTTGCCTCCAATGTAGGAATGATTATAAAACGGAATTCACTGAACAAGTTGTGGATTGCCGTAAGCAACATCTTGGATACCAAACCGATGGAGAAAGCAAAAGTGACTGTTTACAACTTCCAGTTGCAAGCCATCGGAACCGCTGAGACCAATAGTGAAGGATTTACAGAAATCACTCCACAAGGTGTTCCTTTCATTGTGGTGGCCGAAGTAGAGAAGCAGAAAGCTTACGTTCGTGTGGCAGATGGCGAAGAACAATCTGTCAGCCGGTTCGATGTAGGCGGAAAAGATATTCAGAAAGGATTGAAGGGATTCGTCTATGGCGAAAGAGGGGTATGGCGACCGGGAGATACGCTGCATGTAAGCTTTATTATGGAAGACCGTGAAAAAAGGATTCCGGATAAACACCCTGTAGCATTGGAATTGTATAATCCGAGAGGACAATTCTATACCAAAATGATTTCCACGCAAGGTATAAACGGTTTCTACACATTTGACCTGCCGACACGTCCGGAAGACCCGACGGGATTATGGAACGCTTACGTCAAAGTAGGCGGAACCGCTTTCCACAAAAGCCTTCGCATAGAAACGGTGAAACCAAACCGCCTGAAAATTAATCTGAAACTACCGGAGAAAGCAATCCAGGCTTCTACCAAAGAAATGCCGGTAATGCTTACTTCCACATGGCTGACAGGCGCCACCGCTTCACGGTTGAAAACCAAAGTGGAAATGTCCCTGTCAAAAGTAAATACACAATTTAAGAACTACGGACAATACATATTTAATAATCCGGCTACCGAATTTACAACTGTAAAAAACGATATATTCGATGGAACACTGGATGCGGAAGGAAAAGCTAACTTTATGTTGAAACTTCCGGCTGCCACCAATGCCCCGGGAATGCTGAATGCAACCTTAACCAGCCGTGTATTCGAACCGGGAGGAGACGCCAGTATTTACACGCAAAGCATTCCATTCTCTCCATTCTCATCTTATGTAGGTATTAATCTGAACCAACCGAAAGGAAAATACATCGAGACCGATCAGGATCATGTATTCGACATTGTCACCGTAAATGCGGAAGGACAATTAGTGAACCGCTCCAATCTGGAATATAAGATTTACCGTATCTCCTGGAGTTGGTGGTGGGAGAACCGGGACGAATCATTCGGAACTTATGTCAACAGTAGTTCCATCACTCCCGTAGCCAGTGGCAATATACAGACTACAGGCGGAAAGGCAACCTTTAAATTCCGGGTAAATTATCCGGATTGGGGACGTTACCTGATTTATGTGAAAGATAAGGAAAGTGGGCATGCCACCGGTGGAACTGTTTATATAGACTGGCCGGATTGGCGCGGACGTTCAAGCAAGACGGACCCCAGCGGCATTAAAATGCTCGCTTTCTCTCTGGATAAAGACTCGTATGAAATAGGTGAAACGGCAACAGCCATCATTCCTGCCGCTGCGGGAGGACGTGCATTGGTAGCCCTGGAAAACGGTTCAACTGTTCTGCAACGTGAATGGATTGAAGTTTCCAATAACGGAGACACAAAGTATTCTTTCAAAGTGACTCCGGAAATGGCGCCGAACGTTTACCTGCACATCAGCCTGTTACAACCTCATGCACAGACAGTGAACGATTTGCCGATACGTATGTACGGTGTGGTTCCGGTATTGGTGACTAATAAACAAACTATATTGCAACCGCAAATTAAAATGCCGGAAGTGTTGCGGCCGGAAACGGACTTCACCGTTACCGTCAGCGAAAAGAACGGCAAGCAGATGACATACACACTGGCCATTGTAGACGACGGATTACTCGACCTGACTAATTTCAAGACTCCCGATCCGTGGAGTGAATTCTATGCCCGCGAAGCATTGGGCATCCGCACCTGGGATATGTATGATGATGTACTCGGAGCATCTGCCGGACGCTACAGTTCATTGTTCAGTACGGGTGGTGACGAGACATTGAAACCGGCCGATGCAAAAGCGAATCGCTTCAAGCCGGTAGTGAAATTCATCGGTCCGTTTTATCTGGATAAAGGAAAACAGAAGACGCACACGCTGAAACTACCAATGTACGTAGGTTCTGTGCGTACGATGGTGATAGCGGGGCAAGACGGAGCTTATGGAAAAGCGGAAAAGACTTCTTTCGTACGGACACCATTGATGTTGTTGTCCACACTACCCCGTGTTCTGAGCACACAAGAAGAGATTACCGTTCCAGTAAATGTCTTTGCCATGGAGAAGGAAGTGAAGAATGTATCAGTATCCATCCAGGCTTCAGGTGGAGGTGTGCAGGTAATCGATCCCAATAAACAATCCATTACTTTCAGTCAACCGGGTGACCAACTCGTTTACTTTAAGATAAAGACCGGAAGTAAAACAGGAAAAGTAACGATGCATATCACTGCCAGCGGTGGCAGTCAGCAAGCGAAAGAGACCATTGAAATCGAAGTCCGGAACCCGAATCCGGCAGTGACTTTCCGCAACAGCCAATGGGTGGAAAAAGGAGAAAGTGTAACACTTCCTTATTCATTGAATGGTGCTTCTCCGGCAAATAGCCGTATGCTGCTGGAAGTCTCACGTATTCCTTCGGTAGATATCAGCCGCAGGTTCGACTACCTGTATAATTATCAGCATCATTGCACGGAACAACTGACTTCCAAAGCTCTGCCGTTATTGTTCGTCAGCCAGTTTAAAGCTGTGGATGAGGAAGAAGCTCAAAAGATTAAGGCCAACGTACAGGAAGCGATACGGCAACTCTATGCACGCCAGCTCCCGAACGGCGGTTTTGTTTACTGGCCGGGAAATGCCAGTGCCGATGAGTGGATTACTTCTTATGCGGGCATGTTCCTTGTATTGGCGCAGGAGAAAGGCTACGCTGTCAACTCGAATGTGCTGAATAAGTGGAAACGCTTCCAACGTGCTGCTGCCCAGAACTGGCGGATGCCGGATCAAGATGACAGTTGGGGTTACTGGCAAACGGGAGTGCAACAAGCATACAGATTGTACACACTGGCATTGGCCGGTGCACCTGAGCAGGGTGCCATGAACCGGATGAAAGAACAAGCTAACCTGCCTCTGCAAGCCAAATGGAGACTAGCAGCCGCTTATGCCCTGACAGGTAAGATGAAACCGGCTGAAGAACTGGTATTTAAGGCAGAAACCACCGTTGTCCCTTATTCCTCACAGAACTACATCTATGGTTCGTATGATCGTGACGAAGCTATGATACTGGAAACTTTACTCCTGATGAACCGCGACCAGGCGGCATTGCAACAGGCGAAGAAGGTATCCAAGAATCTGGCTGAAGAGAATTGGTTCAGTACACAGTCCACTGCTTTCTCATTGATGGCGATGGGACGCCTGGCTGAGAAGCTTTCAGGTACTCTGGACTTCACCTGGACCTGGAACGGGAAACAGCAACCCGTAGTAAAATCAGCCAAGGCTGTATTTGCAAAGGAACTGTCCGCTTCACCGGCTTCGGGTAATATTATAGTAAAGAATGAAGGTAAAGGTGCATTAAGTGTGGACCTCATTACACGCACGCAATTACTTAATGACACGTTACCCGCAATATCCAATAACCTCCGCCTGGACGTAAAATATACGGATATGAATGGAGCGACGATATCCATAGATGATATCAAGCAAGGAACAGACTTTATGGCAGTCATCACTGTAGGTAATATCAGTGGAACCACTGCTTACAGCAATTTGGCATTGACACATATTCTGCCGTCAGGTTGGGAAATTTACAATGACCGGTTGATGATTCCGGAAGCGACACCTACCCGTGAGTATACCTATCAGGATATTCGTGACGACCGCGTACTGACTTACTTCGACTTGCGTCGCAGCGAACTGAAAAAGTTCACCATAAGACTGCAAGCTACATATGCAGGCAATTTCATTCTGCCGGCTATCCAGTGCGAAGCCATGTATGACGGTTCGGCACAGGCACGGACCAAGGCAGGAAGAACGACTGTCAGTAAGTAACATGCCACTGAGCAAAACTATCCAAATTCCCCTCCTTCCAGAAGGAGGGGTGCCCAAAGGGCGGGGTGGTAGGTAAGAAAAGAGTTCCTTATTAATTCATAGGTATTTTTCATTCTACCTACCACCTCCCCCCTATGGGGTACTCCTCCTCCCGGGAGGAGGAGAATTAAGATAATCATATTTAAATATTGATGAAGATTCAAATTATAAAGTACTTCAAACAACTGTCTATCATCAGAAAAGTAATACTCATACTTATTACAATTCTGGTGATAGGCTATATTTTTTGCCTCCCCCGGCAACTTTTCCATGTGCCCTACTCCACCGTCGTCACTGACCGGAACGGTGAATTACTGGGCGCACGCATTGCATCCGACGGTCAATGGCGCTTTCCACCCCGGACCACTACTCCGGAGAAAATAAAGCAATGCCTCATCACTTTCGAAGACAGGCATTTCTATCACCATTGGGGAGTCAATCCTGTCTCCATTAGCAGAGCCGCCTACCAAAACCTAAAGAATAAGCGCATTGTAAGTGGAGGAAGCACCCTCACCATGCAAACGATCCGTCTGGCAAGAAACGAATCGCGCACTTTTGGAGAAAAGTTCATAGAAATGATCCTGTCCACCCGACTTGAGTTTCGCGCTTCAAAAGAGAAAATCCTGTCTATGTACATCTCACACGCTCCTTTCGGAGGAAACGTAGTAGGGCTCGATGCCGCTGCCTGGCGATATTTCGGACATCCCGCCGAAGAACTGTCCTGGGCAGAAGCAGCCATGCTGGCAGTACTTCCAAATGCACCCGCCATGATTCATCTCTCCAAATCACGACAATTATTACTTAATAAAAGAAACCGTCTGCTAGAACAACTATATGCACGAAAGATTATAGATGACTCCACTTACGAACTGGCTATCAGCGAACCACTCCCCGACGAGCCTCATCCACTCCCCCAAACCGCTCCCCATCTAGTCAGTCGCTTCTATCAGGAACGAAACGGAAAATATTCCATATCAACCATTGACAGGGGTATTCAAACCCAAATAGAGAACGCAGCCGAACGTTGGAGCAATGAATTTAACCGGAGTGATATACGCAACCTCGCAATTCTGGTGATTGATATCCGAACCAATCAGGTTGTGGCTTATTGCGGCAATGTCAATTTCGAACGGAAGCAAGCCGGTAACCAAGTAGATGTTATTCAGGCACCCAGAAGCACGGGAAGTATTCTGAAACCATTTTTATATTACGCCATGTTGCAGGAAGGCAGTCTGCTACCTCATACGCTACTGCCCGATATACCGGTTAATATTAATGGCTTTACACCTCAAAACTTCAGTTTGCAATTCGAAGGTGCCGTTCCTGCTTCGGAAGCTCTTGCACGTTCATTGAATATTCCGGCAGTGACGATGCTACAAAGATATGGTGTTCCCAAGTTTCATACTTTTCTGAGGCAAATAGGCTTAAAAACAATCAATCGTCCGGCTTCCCATTATGGTTTATCACTCATTCTGGGCGGAGCGGAAGCTACCCTGTGGGATGTGACAAATGCGTATGCTTATATGGGGCGGAGTTTATTGCAGCTTCCACAAACAGAATGTAGTTTGCTGCTTGCGGACGCTGAAGGATCAGGAGAATCAGAAGTCTTCGCTTCGGGAAAATCGACGGATACTTTCCAATCGGGAGCCGCATGGCAAACCTTCAATGCGTTAACCGAGGTGAATCGTCCCGAAGAAATAGACTGGAAATCAATCCCCTCCATGCACCCCATTGCCTGGAAGACCGGAACAAGCCAGGGATTCCGCGATGCCTGGGCTGTAGGAGTCACCCCTCACTATGCCGTAGGTGTATGGGTAGGGAATGCTACAGGAGAAGGTAAACCCGGTCTTGTAGGAGCACGGACAGCCGGTCCGGTTTTGTTTGATGTATTTAGTCTGCTACCTCCGACACGGTGGTTCAAACGCCCGGGAGATGTCTTTGTCAAGGCTGAGATATGCCGGAAATCCGGACACTTGAAGGGTAGGTTTTGCGAAGAAACAGATACTTTACTGATTCTTCCTGCCGGACTAAAGACGGAAGCTTGCCCTTATCATCACCTGATCACCCTTTCAGCCGATGAAACTCACCGTATCTACGAGAATTGCGCAAATTTGGAACCAACTATCCAGAAGTCCTGGTTCACTTTACCACCTGTATGGGAATGGTATTACAAACAACATCATCCGGAATACAATCCGCTTCCTCCCTTCAAAACAGGCTGCGGAGAGGATGCATTGCAATCCATGCAATTCATCTATCCACCCATGAATGCCCGTATTGTGTTACCCAAACAGATGGATGGAAGTCCGGGCTTTCTAACCACCGAGCTGGCTCACAGCAATCCAGGTACCACCATTTTCTGGCACCTTGATAACACTTATCTTACCCAGACACAAGACTTTCATAAGATCTCACTACAACCCACGCCCGGAAAACATTCACTAACAGCGGTAGACGAAGCAGGAAATACAGTAACCACTACATTCTATATCAATTAAGGTTATCTGTTGATGAAACCGGTCAGCATACCATCCCCCCCGAACAGGTGATGTTTTTGTACAAAAAGATTCCATTTTAGTCTTTTTAATGAAAATACCTAAAAGAAGTGAGTACATAGTAACCAAAAAGTGGCTACATTTGTATCCCGAAACAGTGTCAGAAGAAAACACCTTGTTCCAAAAAACAACCCCAACACTAGAATTAGTGAACATTGTTTTTTGTATATTTGTTAAATCTTAGAAGCGACAAGCTTTAATCAATTTATTAATACCAATTAAGTTATGAAAACCAATCTTAGTTCTCAAATCACTCTCAACAGAGTCTCCCCCAGGTATTATAGGCCTGAGAATGCATTTGAAAGGTCGGTATTGACCCGACTGGAAAAAATCCCAACCGACATCTACGAATCGGCAGAGGAAGGCGCCAACCACGTTGCCTACGAAATAGCTCAACTTATTCGTGATAAACAGAAAGCCGGACGTTTCTGTGTATTGGCATTGCCGGGCGGTAATTCTCCCCGCAACGTATACTCAGCTCTTATCCGTATACATAAAGAGGAAGGCTTGAGTTTCCGCAACGTTATCATATTCAACCTTTACGAATATTATCCTCTTACATCAGATGCCATCAACAGCAACCTGAATGCCTTGAAGGAAATGTTTCTTGATCATGTAGATGTTGACAAGCAGAATATCTTTAGCCCGGACGGTACAATTCCTAAAGATACCATCTTTGAATATTGCCGCCTGTACGAGCAACGCATCGAAAGTTTCGGTGGATTGGATGCCGTATTACTGGGCATCGGGCGCGTAGGTAACATTGGTTTCAACGAACCGGGTTCCCGCCTGAACTCCACCACCCGTTTGATTTTACTGGACAACGATTCACGCAATGAAGCATCCAAAATGTTCGGTAGCATCGAAAGCACTCCGATCAGCTCCATAACAATGGGTGTTTCTACCATTCTGGCTGCCAAGAAAATCTATCTGATGGCATGGGGTGAAGACAAAGCCAAAATGGTAAAAGAGTGCGTAGAAGGTGCAGTAACGGATACCATTCCGGCGTCTTTCCTGCAAACTCACAACAATGCTCATGTAGTTATCGACCTTTCTGCTGCCGGTAACCTGACACGTATCCACCGTCCGTGGCTAGTGACTTCCTGCGAATGGAACGACAAACTGATTCGTAGCGCCATCGTCTGGTTATGTCAACTGACAGGCAAGCCGATCCTGAAACTAACAAACAAGGATTACAATGAAAATGGTTTGAGCGAACTGCTGGCTCTGTTTGGTTCGGCATATAATGTGAACATCAAGATCTTCAACGATCTGCAACACACCATCACCGGATGGCCGGGTGGTAAACCAAATGCAGACGATACTTATCGTCCCGAACGTGCGAAACCGTATCCGAAACGTATCGTCGTATTCTCTCCGCATCCCGATGATGACGTAATCTCCATGGGTGGTACAATCCGCCGCTTGGTAGAACAAAAGCATGACGTACACGTGGCTTACGAAACTTCCGGTAACATTGCCGTAGGTGACGAAGAAGTAATCCGCTTCCTGCATTTCATCAATGGTTTCAACCAGATCTTCAATAATAGCGAAGACAAGGTAGTTGTTGATAAATACGCAGAAATCCGTAAATTCCTGAAAGAGAAGAAAGATGGTGACATCGATACACGTGACATCCTCACAATTAAGGGCTTGATACGTCGTGGTGAAGCGCGCACTGCTTGTACGTACAATAATATCCCTCTGGATCATTGCCACTTCCTTGACCTGCCGTTCTACGAAACAGGTAGAATACAGAAAGGTCCGTTGACCGAAGCTGATGTGGAAATTGTGCGTAACCTGCTGCGTGAAGTGAAACCTCATCAAATATTCGTAGCCGGTGACCTCGCCGATCCGCATGGAACACACCGTGTTTGCACAGATGCCGTATTTGCTGCTATCGATCTGGAAAAAGAAGAAGGTGCAAAATGGTTGAAAGATTGTCGTATTTGGATGTATCGTGGTGCGTGGGCCGAGTGGGAAATTGAAAACATTGAAATGGCAGTGCCCATCAGTCCGGAAGAACTGCGTGCAAAACGTAATTCAATCCTGAAGCACCAGTCTCAGATGGAAAGTGCACCATTCCTGGGCAACGACGAACGTTTGTTCTGGCAACGCAGTGAAGACCGTAACCGTGGTACCGCCGCATTGTATGACAATCTCGGATTGGCATCTTACGAAGCAATGGAAGCATTCGTGGAATATATTCCGCTGTAAATGTTTGCTAAATAGAAAGAAAAAGGTTGCAATGTTTTGTCACTGCAACCTTTTTCCATTCTACATTTTCATTAATTTTATTTTCACGTCATCTCCATCTCATCAATATTTTCTTCATAACTATGATTTTGTTCCACAAGTCATTCAGAGAACATGGCAACAGTCCCTTTATATTCGCCTTCGGGCAATTTGATTTCTCTTTTATTTCCATTAAGGATCACTTCCATGGATGTTTCTGTCTGAGTTGGATCTGAAGCATACACTTTCCACTTTTTCTTATAAGTACGCAGAATAAAAAGCCCTTTTTTATTGCTTTCAAACTTTAGTTCACCGGATAAGGGAACACTTCCAGCTTCATACAATGCAAGTAAATATGTCTCTTTATTTAGTTGGACTGCCTGACATTGACTGGTATTACTAATTATTTTAAATGAAGATAAATCAAAGTGTTGTACTTCCTTAGGAGTGGTAGCCGGCAATATCACGTATTGATATGAGTCATTTTTTGGAAGAATTCCATGATTCATATAAATAGTAAACACATCTTTCGTCTGCAACTCGCTTTTAGGATATATCTTCATGATATCATTCCAAGAATTTGTACGCTGTTCAGAGAAAATACGCCCCTCGCCTTCCAACAAGATGTATCCGGTCTGATGGTGAAAAAAGCGCTGGGAATCCCCACAGGAAAATTTCAAATCTTTCACAGCTTCCCACTTTCCTTTATTCCAATACAATAAATCATCTCTTAGTACAGCCTGCTCCACAGAAGTATTCACCTGATAACTGTTATCAGAACGAATGCCCGCTCCTAAACATAAGACATAATCTGGTGTAAAAATCCACGTCTTTCTAGCATAAAGCCCGTCCCTTACCAAATCCATCGAAGTAAGGCCAATAGTGCCATCATTCACATTTCCCACAAATGAGCCTTTATTTTGCTTTTCAAGCCATCCCATTACATGGACAGCCTTATCTTCCTGATAGCAAGTCACACCAGGCACCTTACGCCAATCCCAACAAGGAAATATATCCGTATATTCATCACCATCCACATAAGTGTAGAGAGCACCGTCTGCCAAATAATAACCTTTTACGTTATCCGTACCCGACTCTGTGCCGATCACCCTGTCCGATGCCATTCTTACAGATGCCATCCAAGTGGGACAACGATGGATTGTCATATCAGATTTCCAGAAATGGTATTGTCCCAACAACGCAGTTGATGTATTCCCAAGATTTTCATCAATCAACATATGATATACATTACAATCTTTACTATTCACTTGCGCCAATGCATTAGCAGAGAATAAGCTCGAAAAAGCCTTATTCCGCTGTGCCTGCCGATAAAGTTGCCTTCCAAGATTATTCACATCCATCTTGTTTTTCCACAAGATTCTCCGCACACCTTCATTCGTATAGTTAGTGATAAGCTTAAAACGCTCTTGATCCAACGCTAATGAAGTGCCGTCAAGAATATATGCCCAAAAACTCATAGTAGCCAAATAAGCTGCACCATAATTCCCGACCTGCTGTTGAGGTCCGTGTTGATGAAAACTATAATCGACCTTGATCCCTTCTGCTTTGCCATAAGCTATTTTTATCTCATCATTCATGGTATTCCTTGCTTCCCGTACCAGTTGAATATCATTTAGCAATAGTCCTTTCACCAATACATTGCCAGCTAGCCAAACTCTATTCTGGGCCGTCATCCCTATCTTTGCTTGGTTCATCACCTCAATAGCATGCTTCTTCTCTTCCGTCGACAACTGGTCTTCAAATAAAACAAATGCAGCTCCCAAAACTTTAGGTATACCTATTTCATTATACCACCAATTGGCAGCTACCGGCTTCATCCGGAACCAATACCCCATAGCCTTATGAATGGCCTCTGCAATCTCAGCTGATTTATAAAAGGTATGTTCCGAATTAGCATAAACTTTAGCCAACTCAAGCACACGGGCCGCATGAATCCGCGGAAGCCAACTGGCAGCCTTACTATTAGTGAAATCGAGCCCATTCCAACTACCTTGTTCACTCAAATCAGATAATAATTGACGAACGTACCCAACTTCTATCGGGCAACGTTCCATTAATTCTACAACCATCTGGTCACCGACTACTTTCTCATGGGACATCTGACACATCAGTCGTATCAACTGCTGTTCTGATTTATTCTTATATAATATACTCTCTATATACTTCTGCCTGATGACGGATAAATCATCCGCTTTCAGTCCCAAAGTAAATCCCCAAAGCAATAGGATAAAAATAGGACGTACTACATGTAATTCCATTTATTTTTTTATAAGTTCAAATTCCGTTGCTTTTAAATTATCCGAACTGCTTCCGACAAAGAGTTTAAAGTCACCCGGCTCTGTGACGAACTGTTTATCTGAATTAAAGAAACCTAGTTCTTGTTCAGACAAGGTAAATTCAATCTTTCGGGTTTCTCCAGGTGCCAATTCTACCTGCCGGATTCCACATAACTCAATAACCGGACGGGTCACAGAACTGACCACGTCCTGCAAATAGAGTTGAACGGTTTCTTTGCCCGTATATTGCCCCGTATTCGTAACAGAGGTAGTCAGCACTACTGGCTCTCCTGCTTTATATTCTTTTTTCGACATCACAGGAGCCGCTATTTCAAAAGTCGTATAACTCAAGCCATATCCGAACACATAGGCAGGTTTCACACTCTCATCCATATAACCGCTTACCCACGGATTGTTGGGCGCCCAGGCACGTCCTGTACTTTTATGATTGTAATATAGCGGGCACTGGCCTACGTGACGGGGAAATGTCATTGGTAACTTACCAGACGGATTATATTTACCAGTAAGCACATCCGCAATAGAATTGCCTGCTTCCGTACCAAGCCACCAAGTCATAAGAATAGCATCGGCATAAGGTTCCATATCGGAGAAAATCAATGGACGGCCTCCCATAACTAAAGTGATAACAGGTTTCCCTGCCTTCTCCTTTATTTGTTTCACCATCAACTGCTGATTAGCATTGATGTTGATATCCACTTTCGATTTCGCTTCTCCAGACTCCATCGCACGCTCTCCTACTGATACAATAATCACGTCATATTCAGAAAAATCCGGTAATGGTTTCAATTCATTCGTTTCCAAATCATAACCTTCAATATAGGTAATTTTAGCTTTTGGTAAGGCCGCTTTCAGACCATCAAAAACAGAAATTACTTCTTCAGCCTTTCCAATGGCGGACCAATTTCCCAGCATATCTTTTTTGGCTTTATTCAAAGGGCCGACTACAGCTATTTTACCAGCAGTGAATGTAACAGGCAAAACATTTTGGTTTTTCAGAAGGACAACTGAACCAGCCCCAGCTTCACGAGCCACTTTCCTGTGAGCAGCATTTACTTTCTTGTTTTCGATTTCCCTTTCACGATAGTTATAACGATAAGGATCATCAAACAAGCCTAATTCAAATTTCACTGTCAAAATCCGCTTTACAGCATCATCAATCAAGGTAATGTCTACAGCTCCCTGTTTTACCAAATTGACCAAATGTCTGGCATAAGTCATAGAATGCATATCCATGTCACAGCCTGCAATAGCGGCCAACCGACCGGCATCCTCATTATCTTTTGCCATCCGATGCTTGGCAATCTCACCAACAGAGCCCCAATCACTGACTACAAAGCCGTTGAATCCCCATTCTCCTTTCAGAATATCTCTCAAAAGAGGCTTATGGGCAGTTGCCGGAATACCGTTTATTTCATTAAAAGCATTCATGAAAGTACCCACTCCGGCTTCTACCGCAGCCCGAAATGGTGGTAAATATACTTGTAGAAGTGTATGTTCCGAGATATCAGCTTCAGCATAATCCTTACCTGCTACCGCTGCTCCATAAGCAGCAAAATGCTTCGCACAAGCAAGAACTGTGTTTCTATCATTATAATCAGTACCCTGAAAACCTTCTACACGAGCCTTTGCCACCTGGCTACCATACCAAGGGTCTTCCCCAGCTCCTTCCATCGAGCGCCCCCAACGGGCATCCCTAGAAATATCAACCATGGGAGCAAACGTCCAGTGAATTCCATGGGCAGAAGTCTCCGCTGCTGCCACACTTGCCGTTTTTTTTATCAGCTCTAGATTAAAACTGGCAGCCTCAGCCATCGGTATCGGGAAAATGGTCCTCATCCCATGTACAACATCCAAACCAAAAATTAACGGGATTCTCAAACGGGACTGCATAGCCAAATCCTGATATTGCTTTGCACGCTCTACAGTCAATATATTGAAAATAGAACCTACCTCACCACGTTTGATTTCTTCCGTATGATTACGACTGTCAAGGGAAGGACCAGTCAGAAGCTTATTATTGGAATACTGAATCATTTGTCCTACTTTTTCTTCCACAGTCATAAGCTTCAGTACAGAATCTACCTGATGAGTATAATCCTTCTTCACTGTCTGGGCGGGCAAAGTAGTTGCCATGATACCCAAAATTATTGCACATAAAAGACTATTCTTTTTCATATCATCACTTATTATTATAGAACTCTTTCATCACATACCAAGCCTTTTTCCTAAATCCCTGATCAGAAATAAGCCCTTTCCGATTCCAACCTTCCTGATTCGTAGGATGAAAACGATACGGAGAACGGAAATCAAATAGTATCCAGGGAGAGATACCGGCCAAATTTTTCACATTGTTGAACATCTCTAGATTATCTCTAAACAGCTTTTCCTGATATTCTTCGCTCCATGAACTGGTTACCGTAGAATCTCCCGATTGCCCGTAAAGGGCTTCACCACCAAATTCAGAAAAAATCAACGGTTTACCAGGAGCCACATTCCAACACACTTCCGAAGGATCTGACGGCCAGGCATGATACCACCCCATATATTTATTAATCGATACTACATCCAACTCTTCGATAAAAGAATCGTTCATTTCAAAAGCCTTCGTTTCAGGATTTAGTTTCGGCAGGTCGAAAGCTGCTGTTATCAGACGGGTAGTGTCCATCTCGTGACAGTGCTCGACAAGACTCTTCAGAAAAGCATTGCGGGCTTCAGAAGGGGCCGTTTCATTGGCAACTCCCCAGAAGGCCAAGGCACACCTATTCCTGTCACGCATAACCATTTCTGTATACATTCTTTGCGCCTTCATACGCGTCCCGGCATTTTTAAAATCAATTCCTTGCCAGATAGGAATTTCTTCCCATAACATAATACCCATCTTTTCAGCCAGACGAACGATGTATTCATTCTGCGGATAATGCGCCAGACGTACTAAATTGGCACCTAATTCCTTTGCTTCAGAAAGTAATGCTACAGCATCCTGCTCTGAAAATGCTCTTCCCTGGCGTTGCGCTATCTCTTCATGGAAACTGATTCCTTTCATAAAGATCGGAGCGTCATTCAGATAAATCTTCGTCCCTTTCACACTAAGATTACGAAAGCCTATATTCTCTTTCACATGATCCGTTGCAGAAGAAACTGTAACTTGGTAAAGTTTAGGTTTTTGGGGCGACCAACGTTCTAATTTCTTCGCACGGAAAGATGTTTTCGCTATTCCTTGTCCATCAGTCTGTACTTCAGATGCGATTTTCAGTTCAGGAATTTCAATTCTCACTTTCTGACCCGCTTTCCGCTCTGACAGTTGCAAGATTGCATGAATATAATCCGGCTTGTATTTATCCAGTTGTATAAAGTAATTGCTGATATATACTTTAGGAGTATGTACCAACATCACATCACGCGTTATGCCGCCATAATTCCACCAGTCAAATGACAGCGCAGGAATTGCATCTACCGTCCGAGTATTATTCACTTCCACAGCCAGAAAATTTTCTCCTTCTATTATCAAATCAGTGATATTGAACTGAAATGGCGTAAATCCACCTTCATGACTACCTATCTCTTTTCCATTCAGATAGACCCGGCAACGGTAACTCACAGCTCCGAAGTAGAGAAATAGATTCTCATCCTGATTTTTATTCACCTTAAATTTGCGGGCATACCACACCGTACCTTCATAATATTTAAGTTCAGGAAGCTGCGAATTCCAATCGGAAGGTACATTCAAACGTAACCCTCCTTCGAACTCATACTCTTTAAAGTCAGCCTTATTTCTCAAAGGTCTGTTCTTATAGATAGAGGTTCGCCGACCTTGCTGATAAGGATCAATAATAACATTCCACTTTCCATTCAAGAAAGTATATTGTCTGCCATATACATTTGTCAGTAACTCCTGAGCACCAACGTACTGGCCATTACAGATAGTTATCAGAAATAAAATCCAACCTAAAAATTTCTTCTTCATAAATATTTCTCTATTACTTTTTATAAATTTTCATTGCACATCCTCCACCTTCTGCCAAATTCACTGTTAGTTTACGATTTTGGGGAACAAAGATAACAGACTTCCGATAATCAGAAGCTATCTTATCCGCATTTATACCGTCCTTATAAAGCTCAATTGTCCATTTACCTTCACCCAGAAATGACAAATCAAATTCCATCGTACGCTTTTTCCAGTTAGTCAACGCTCCTACATACCAAACATCTCCTTTACGACGGGCCATTGAGATATATTCTCCTATTTTTCCATTCAAGGCCCTTGTCTCATCCCATACTGTCGGAATATCTGAAATATAAGAGGTACACTCAGATTCACGCTCATAGAGAACAGGACTATCACACAACATAGATAGCGGAGCTTCGAATATTACATATTCAGCCAGCTGGCGGCAACGGGTTCCCATACTCATAGGTTCTTCATTAACAGCACGAAAATTGCGTTTATTGCCATTTTTCATTGCGCCTTGAGTATAATCCACAGGTCCTGCAATCATACGAATGAAAGGCATAGTCACATCATAGGTAACCTGATCCACATTCTCACTGCCAGAGAACTTTAACTGTTCCAAGCCATGTACGCCCTCAAAATTAATCACATTCGGATAAGTACGATTCATTCCTGTCGGCTTATAAGTGCCATGATAATCTAACATTAAATGGTATTTTGCAGCTATCTCAGCCCCACGATAGTGAAAATCAACCATTGCCTGATCGTCACGGTCCATGAAATCTACCTTGAATCCTTTAATGCCCAATTCCGAATAATGTTTGCAGATTCTTTCCAAATCACGTTCAAAAGCATAATAACCAGCCCACAAAATCAGCCCTACATGTTTAGAATCAGCATAAGCAACCAACTCTTTCAAATCTATTTCCGGCACAACTTGAAATAAATCAGCTTTTAGATTTACGGCCCAGCCTTCATCCAAAATCACATACTCAATACCATGCTTAGAAGCAAAATCAATATAGGCTTTATAGGTAACATTGTTCACACCAGCTTTGAAATCCACACCGGACAACCCACAACTGTTCCACCATTCCCAAGCCACCTTTCCAGGCTTAATCCATGAAGTATCCTCCAAGCGGGAGGGAGCAGCCAGTTTATAAACCATATCATTATCAAGGAGCTCTTTATCATCAGAAGATACAATAGCAATGCGCCAGGGAAAACTTCGTCTACCGGAACACTTCGCAATATAATCTTCTCTTGCAGTAACCAGTTTTTGTAATTTGTTGTGCCCACCTTGTACCGTTTCTTTCGGATACGGAGCAAAAACACCTTTCAAAGAATTAGACCGATTCGCATTGCGAACAAACATGCCAGGATAACTCTCCACGTCTGATTCTGCAATACAAAGCTTCTTTCCATCTTTCAACTCCACAACAACCGGAGTAAAAGCCAATTGATTAGTACCCATTTCACTTAGATTGACATGTGTATAGATATTCTCAAAAGAATTGAAGAACTGGTCTTCCACCTTTTTATTTTTTCCTCCTCTCACATAGGGAATATACACCATATAATCATCGTCAAAATTAAATGTAGCTTCTTCAGCTATTACATTAAAAGGCTTATTCTCCGTAACGACGAAGCGATATGCAACTCCTTCATCATAAGCTCTGAATTCTAATTGAAATCCATCCCTGAAAGTAAGAGACAGCTCATTGCAACGATTTCTTATCTCACTCCGTTTGTAAATGGCAGTAGTGATATTCTCATCAATCACACGCCTACGTATATTCTTAACTTTAGACTTCACGCCTAATATTTTATTATTGCTTAATGACATGGAAATAGGCGAAGAGACAATAATCGCTGTATTTTCATGTCTTAAGGAATAACAAATTTGATCATCGGCTTCGATACTTAGTTCAAGCTTCCCATTCGGTGACTTTAACTGATATTGTTTTTGAGCTATACTAAAACTCAAGAATGCACTCAGAAATGTAAGTGTCAGACAAAATCTTCTCATAAATCGATTTTATTGGTTTAAAGTGATATTTTGATTAATACTAAATTAAATAATGCGTCACAAATATAGACATTTACTTAAGTCCAGTTTACTGTTTATGTATGAAAACACCGGGAACGTTTGCAAATTCACTTTCACATTAAAGCACTATATACAAGACGTTTATCTAATACATAAAGCACGAAATCGTTTCCGATAATTTTATCTACACATCTATTGTATATGTTATAGCATTCACTTACTTTCGCATAAAAAATAATCTACCATGAAACATTTATTATTTATTTTTCTATTTGCCTCTTTAAGTGTACAAGCCAAAGTGACATTGCCAGCCATCTATTCCAATGGAATGGTACTACAAAGGAACCAGCCTATTCGTATATGGGGACAGGCTGATCCAAAGGAGAAAATACAAATTTTATTCGCAGAGCAAAAACAAACGGCAAAAGCCGACGCCAAGGGATACTGGGAAGTTAACCTGAAAGCTCTGGAAGCCGGAGGTCCCTATCAACTGCAAATCACCGGAAAAGATAACCAAATAAGTATCAAGGATATTCTTATCGGAGATGTATGGTTATGTAGCGGACAGTCTAACATGCAATGGGTAGTAAACAACGTCACTAATGCGGAAGTGGAGAAAAAGAATGCCAACTATTCACAAATCCGAACTTTAAACATACCTCGCCGCATGGAATTATCCCCTAAAGATACAATCAGCACAACATGGCTCGTATGTTCACCTGAAACCGTAGGTCGTTTCTCCGGAGTGGCCTATTTCTTCGCTAGAAAGGTTTATGAGGAAACAAATATACCTATTGGTATTATAAATTCATCATGGGGCGGTACAATCGTAGAAACCTGGACAAGTCTGGAAGCTGCCAATACACTACCACAAAAACGACTAGACCGATATAACAAAAACGAGAAACTATCCCCCCCTACAGAATACTTTACACGAACAAATAAGGAAGCAAAGCGTAATGATTATCCATCATTGGTATACAATGCAATGATCCATCCACTGCTATCCTTCGCCATTAAAGGAGTCGTCTGGTATCAAGGAGAGAACAATGTAGGAAATGCAGAACCTTATACCGATTGGCTCACATGTATGATCAGTGACTGGCGTAATCGCTGGAATTCAGAATTACCGTTTTATATCATCCAACTTCCCAACTTCGATTCTACTAACAAGACACCACTTTGGGCGGAAATACGAGATGCTCAGCGTAAAGTTCTAACAGTTCCTAAAACCCATCTCATTGTTACCAGCGACTTAGGAGATCCGCATGATCTTCATCCTCGCAACAAACAAGAAGTAGGTATGAGGGTAGCATTACAAGTGTTGCATCACGAGTATGGGCGTCCGGATATTGTCAGTGAAAGCCCCATGTTCGAACGTATGGAAATCAATGGTGACAAAATCATAATTACATTCAAAAATACAGGTTCCGGTTTAGAAATACGCAGCCGATATGGATGTCTGCAAGGGTTTGCCATCGCAGGAGAAGATAAAAAATTCTACTGGGCACAGGGAGAACTCAAAGATAATCGAATTGTTATTTGGAATCCGAAAGTTCCTAACCCTATTGCTGTACGCTATAACTGGGAGAACAATCCGGACGGAAATCTTTATAATAAGGATGGCCTACCGGCTTGCCTGTTCCGCACAGATAATTGGTAAACATTATCTATTATTCACATTGCTAAAAAATCAAACGGAATTATCGTTTTAAGAGAACTGCTCCTAAAGTTTCGTGTCTAACTTTTGGGGCAGTTCTAAATTGTGAGGTACAGTTTATTTTTAGACGGCCTTGTTAGCCCAAATATACATTTCCAAATCTTTGCACGCTGCAATCGACTCTATAAACGAATAAATCAGGTGTTCTTATACCTCTCCTTATATACTTTAGGAGAAACTCCATAAACACTCTTAAAATAATCACCAAAATGATTATAACTGCCAAATCCTGTTTGATAGGCAATTTCCGTTGCTGTCTGTTGAGAAGTACGAAGCATCTCAGCAGCACATTCCAAACGGATATTACGGATCAATTCTGCCGGAGAAAGATTAGTAATAGCCTTTACCTTACGATATAATTTAGCTCTGCTCACTCCCATTTCCTTGCATAACATTTCCACATCCAACTCTGGATTAGAAAGATGTGTTTTCACCACTGCCTCATATTGTTCAGCAAAAGATTTATCTGCAGGTTCCAACTCAATGCCTACACTCTTTAAAGAGAGTTGTTTTCCATAAATCTCCTTCAATTTCTTCCGACCGCTCAGAATATTATTAATACGGACTATCAAGGTAGAGACTTTGAAAGGTTTCACAAGATAGTCATCCGCACCGGCCTGAAAGCCTTCTTCAACATACATGGTCATGGATTTTGCAGTCAGCAATATGACAGGAAGATGGCAGAGAGAAGGGTTCTCTTTAATATACGTACATAATTCCATCCCATCCATTTCAGGCATCATGACATCACTCACTATTAATGACACATTTTTTTTGCCTAATACCTCCAGTGCTTCACGTCCATTCTGAGCTGTAACAACTTTAAAGTTTCTCGACAATTCCTTCTGAAGATAAGTCAGAATTTCAATATTATCATCTACCAACAAAATCGTCTCAGAAATCGAAGTAACTTTAAAAGAAGAAGCATCGTCTACTGCATCTTCACTCTCATCTAATGTGTCTTGAACCGCCACTTCATAACATTTATCATATCTCCACGGCAAATCAATAGAAAAACAAGTACCATGCGGTTCCCTGCGTCTGACCGATATAGTTCCCTGATGTTTTTCTACAATAGCTCTTGCTATGGTCAGGCCGACTCCACTACCTCCCATCTGTCCATGCAAATCCTGATGAGACAGTGCAAAAGGTTTGAATATCTTGTTTATATCCTCATTGGATATGCCGACTCCGGTGTCTTTCACTTCAACATGTATTTGCGGTTTCTCTCCTTCAATCAGGGAAACAGCCAAAATTACAGTTCCCCCCTCCGGAGTAAACTTCAGGGCATTGGACAATAAATTAAAGAACACTTTCTCTAATGCGTCCTTATCAAATGTAGCTAATATAGGTGTCTCCGGTAGAGAAAGCTGCAATGCTATATCTCTTTGCCGAGCAGTAACCTGAAAAGAGTAATAAATCTCCTGAATAAAATCATTAAAATTAAAAGAAGATAATTCCAGTTCCCCATTGCCATTTTCTATCTTCCTCAAATCCATCAGATCATTTACCAACGTGAGTAAGCGTTTGGTATTACGACGGATTAACTGCAAGTCTTCTTTTACTCCGGAAACATGTATTATCTTTTTCTGTATCTCGTCCAAAGGATTTAGAATCAAAGTTAACGGAGTCCTGAATTCATGCGCCACTTGCGTAAAAAAGGTCTGCAATTCCCGGTTGAACTCCTCAGATTTATCCTTTTCAATTTGTTTGAGGTACAGTTCGTGCTCTAACCGTTGTTTCCTTTGCTTATAGGCAATATAACGTTGCAATATGTAGAAAATAATAGCAGCATAAATAGCAAATGCCCACCAACGCGCCCATAAAGGGGGAAGCACTTCAATTTTCAAATGAGTTTCCGGCCCTATCGTTCCATCATTATTAAGTACTTTGATCCTTAAAAGGTAGTTACCGGAGGCTAGATTACTATAGAATACTTCGCGACGATTACCCGCATCCACCCAATCCGGGTCTACTCCATCCATCTTATAAAAGAACCGGTCGCTATTACCATATATATGGTTATCACTCGCATAGGCTATTGAAATGTTTGTCTGATTGTGTTTTAAACATAACATGGATGTCTCAGCCAAACATTTATCTAACACAGAACCTTCACAAGGTCTTTGCAATTTATTATTAATACGTAACGTAGTAAGAATCACAGAAGCCGGTATATCATTCAACATAAAATTCCGATTATCTACCATTATATAGCCGGTATTACCCAATATCCAAAAACGATTGGCTGAATCTATCAGACTGGAGGCATCCATATCGGTCAGACGCAAACCGTTGTTATTATCAAAAGTATGTAATTGTTCTTTTTTTGGATCGAACAAATACAATTTGTGTGCACCAATTACCCATAACCTCTCTTCATTCTGTTTGGCAACGAAATAAAGTTTATCCGAATGAACCTTGGTATGCGACAAATGTTGCTTTCGCATTTTCCAATGTTTATCTACAGATAAGAGTCCCTGTCTCTCAGTCGTCATCCATAGGTTATGTTCCGAATCACGGCAAAAAGAAGTTATACTAAGCGATTTATCTGCAGGAACCCCCAAATCTGCCGCACTTATCTGTTTCTTTTGTCCTGTATTCAGATTATAGACATACAATCCATCTTTCTGGGTGGCAAACACAAGTATTCCAGGATCTATCTCATCTATGTAATTCGAGCATGGGAATCGCACGGAATCCATACTCAGACAGAAAACGCCCTGATCCTGTACGGATATCCACCAATGTCCTTTAGAGTCTTTGAAAATATACAATATATTTGTATTATCGTATTTCCGCAATAATGAGAATTTATTCCTCTTTATAGAATAATTATAGACTTCTCCCCGTTGATTACCGCACATGATTGTATCACCGGATATACAGATCGATTTAATAATATTATCATTGTGATGCTTGTTTTCGTTCAACCAAAAAGATTCCACTTGGCCTGTTTTCGGACGATGACACAGCAAACCGTTACCTTCTGTTGCGAACCAAATATTATTATCAGCATCTTCTTTTGCCATCCTGAAGCGTCCAGCCAAATGAGAAGGAGCAAAGAATCTGAAGCGCTGATTATAGCTGTGACTGTAGTTCACACCACCGGCATATGTACCAACCCACACTATTCCTTGCCTATCCTTAAACAAAGAATATATAGAATAATAGCTCAAGCCTCCTTCTTCCCCGATTTCTCCTTTTTCTACTATCACTTCCTCCATATTATCCTTATGTAACCTAAATAGACCGTTGAAAGTACCAATCAACATATAGTCCTTATTCAACTCTATGATATCCCTAATCTCCTTATTAAGGAGAGATGTAGAAGAAAGCTTATAAGTTTTCACTTCCTTGGTCTTAGGATTATATTTGTTAATACATATACCTACGATCACGCTCCAAAGACAACCTTCTGAATCCACCCGCAACACATTTATCAATCCGTCAGTCAAGGGGCCTTTCTCTATGGACTTGGGATAAATATGCTCAAGCAATTGCCAGTTTTCATCATATACAATAATGCCATGTTGGCGAGTACCTACATAATATTTCCCACCAGCCTGCACAAATGCAGAATATCGATATTCCTCCGGAGCGTCCTGCAGAACCACAAGAGTATCTTTTTCCATATCATATCTGAATATTTCCTTTTCCGTGTAGGCTACCAAGCTCTCCCCTTTATCAACCCCAATCCCAACCCAACGGTCACTTTGGTTCTTGTCATACAGGAAACTTTTTACTTGCTGAGTAGAATATTCCATCCTGTCCAAACCATTTTCATGCAATATCCATAAATTCTTATCCCTGTCCTGAATGATGCGGCGTATTTTATTACCTCCAAGAGTGGGTTGGGTATTAGTACTAAAAATATCGATACGCTGTCCGTCATAACGGTTTAAACCATTATCACTTCCCAACCAGATAAAACCATCCTTATCCTGATATATGGATTGCACATAATTATGAGAAAGTCCGTCTTCGGTAGTCAAATGTTCGAAGAACAATTTGTCGGTTAAAAGCTGGGCACTTCCACTCGACCAACAAAAAAAGAATAATATCAATACTATATATCGGCTAAACATGCTGCAAATATACCTTTTATTCCTTAATGACACAAATCCGGGAGTTTCTGAGACATATCGTAAAGTCCTAAAATTCATTGCATTCTAACTTTGCAGCAACAATAAAGAAAATAATATTAACCCTAATAAAGTAAATACCATGAAATCTCAAGTAACACTTAAAACAATCGCTAAAGCACTAAATCTTTCTACTTCCACTGTATCCAGAGCTTTGGCAGACCAGTGGGATGTAAATTCGCAAACAAAAGAAATCGTGATGGAATTGGCCACCAAATTAAACTACAAGCCCAATATCATGGCAGTGAAACTTAAACAATGCCATAAGAATAATACGGAAGTCTGCAAACAACCTAAAATTACCATCAAAGAAATGGCACGCCAACTCAATCTGGCACCATCTACCATATCACGCGCATTAGCCAATAAAAAAGATATTAGCCTGAACACCAGAAAGGCTGTACAGGCTTTAGCCAAGAAGCTACATTATCGTCCAAACCCCATCGCTATCATCTTAAAACAACAACATACTAAACGTGCATCAGCATAATCTCATATTAATGCGAATCAGGAGTTGAAATTGATTCATAACGGTATAGAAAGGAATAAGACTCACCACAGATTACACAGATTGACACAGATTTTATTTTACTGATTATTAGATTAATAAATCTGTGTGAATCTGTGTAATCTGTGGTGAATTAATTCATAACCGAAAAGGAATGAATCAAAGATTGCTGATGAGTTCCTTGCTAGTTTACTGATAATCAGCTAATAGTATTTACCAAAAGCTTACCATAAGATGTAAAAGCGTTTACCACCGTATGTAACGGCCTTTACCCCTTATTATAACGACCTTTACCTCGGCATGTAACAGTCTTTACCTCGGCATGTTAATGGAGTTACCGTGTGAAGTGAACAAAGTTACCATTTGGGGTAAATAGAATTTCCATGAAAGGAAAACGACTGTGTACTTATAAAGGTGAAGTAAGATAATCCATAACAGTATGGGAAGGAATAAAGGAGTGATAAGGTGATAGGGTGATAAAGTGGCTGCGCTATATATCACAGGGCGTTATCACTTTATCACCCTACCACTTTATCACATTTTGTTCATAACCCTATAGAAACGTGCATATCCAGCGGAATATATTAGGAAAAAGCAGAAGTTAAATACGTTTTTCTCTCGAAAAGTTAGCCTTAAACAAGCCAACTCTTCGAGAGAAAAAACTATGCAAGCCTATCCCATAGCCTTTTTATAACGTAACAATGCTTCTAAGAAATAATAATCGGCATAAGAAAGTGGTACATCTACTTCGCTCTTTTCTGGAAGATTACCGACACTATGCTTTAGAATAAAATTACAGTTAGTTCCCGGTTCAGCAAGATAATGAGATGAAGCAAGAGTTCGAAGTTGTTTTTCAGCTATTGATAGATAATTTTGTCTTGCTTTCTCATCCGTAGCAAAACCACTCAGTTCCACAAAAGCAGAGGCCATTATTGCACCGGCTGAAGCATCGCGATATTCATTACCGTTAGGAGCATCAAAGTCCCAATAAGGAATACCATCAACCGGAAGACGTGAAAGAAGCATATCGGCAATATTTTCTGCGTGCTCCAAATACTTTTCATCTCCGGTCATACGAAACATCATTGTATAGCCATAAAGCGCCCAGGCTTGCCCTCTCCCCCATGATGATTCATTGGAATAACCCTGTACTGTTTGCCGGCTACGCACATGTCCATCTTCAGGGTCATAATCTACTAGATGATAAGAAGAATAATCTTTACGGAAATGATTTTTAAGGGTAGTATTTGCATGCGTACGAGCTACATATTCCAAAGTATCATTATCAAAGGCTTTCGATGCAAACATCAATAATTCCAGATTCATCATATTATCAATGATAACAGGGTATTTCCAACCACGACGCAAAAAATCCCAGCTCCGGATTACTCCAGTTACGGAACTAAAGCGGGTCGCCAATGATTGTGCCCCTTGATAAAGAACTTTCTTATAATCTTCATTTCCCGTAAGACGAAAACCATTACCATAACTACAATTTAACTGGAAACCTACATCATGATCATTGGTCACGTATTGAATGGGATCCAGCTTCAACGTATTCTTTTCGGCCAATGTCTTCACGGCTTCATTTTGAGTATACTCATAAATATACCAGAGTGAACCGGGATAAAACCCGCTACACCACCAATAAATTGTCGAAGATTTAAATGTGCTGTCCGAAGCTATGGACTGCGGTAAAGTAGTAACCTCCAAACGAGTATCCATTGTCAAATACTGCTGTTCAGCAACGGTAAATACACGTGCCGTCAATACATCCATTGATTCCTGTTTCGAACACGAAATAAGGAAACCAATTAAACTTAATAAGAGCCATTTTTCTTTCATAAATCCTTTTTATAATTTAATTAATAAACAATTCATCTGATAAGATTTAATGTCACTTTCAACAAATTCTTCCGGTTTGCGGGAAGATGGGTTTCAAAACCTACACGCATACTTCCCGGATTAGGTTCATCAAAAGCATAGAGAGGTTCATTGGACCAAAGTTTCATTTCAACATCACCTGGTGCAATCACGGTAAGCAACATTCGATGTCCATCCTTAGCCAATTCCATTTGATTCTTACCGATGATCTTTGCTTCAGCCGGTGTTACCATAATCCAAGTTACCAAAGCCTCTTTTTCTCCCGTAACCAGTTCATCTTTCACAATCAGATCATCTTCTTCATTCAGATAAATGATGCGGACAACTTTTTCCATATCATCAGCAAAAACGCTTATAAGATCTACTTCTGCCCCTTTCATATCTTCACTTTTATATATTCTGTTAATAGAAGCATAGCTATTCACTAAATGCCGCTTATTGTTTATCGTAAGCGTATTATGTGCCATATTACCAAGACGGAACACTCCCCACCGTTGTCCTTCTTGAGACTGATCCCATAAATTTATTCCTCTACTCTCCAGACTTAAGTAATTTTGCATTCCAAGATCTATCGCCCAGCGTATTCCCTTCCTTTCATAAATAAATGAACCGGCATCCATATGTGCATGAGAAGTTAGAGGAGAACCTCCTTTTACGGCCAAATAGCTATCCTCTTTACTATTCCATCCGCCACGATAAATAAAAACCGGAGTCTTTCCACCATTATGCCAGAAATGGCAGGAAGGCGGTTGTATATTACTCAAATCCTGATGAGCACAAAAAATCAACAGACAGGGCAATAAACGATCTTCTGCAAAACAAACTGAAGGATTCTCTAAATATTGATTTTCTAACCATAGTAAAGATAAATCCCCCATTTTCTTAGCAAACCAAAACATCATCATATTACATCTCACTCCATTAACAGCATCCGAAAAATTAAAGTATTCACCACTTGGAGCTGTCATAAATTCCATAAAGCGAGCTGATTCCAAAAAACCAGGATATTCGGACAATCCGGCATCCGTCCCCAATGCACTTTCAAGGACAGCAATAAGTAACACCTGAAAACTGGTACCGTATCCCCAATAATGAAAGCCCTCCGGATATCCTCCGTCCGGTCCATAAGCCGATAAAGCTTTAGGATTAGTCAGCAAGCACCTCTCTATGATTTTTTTTGCCTTATCCGGCACATCCTCAAAAATTGCAAGTGCACCATACAATAAACCAGCATTACAAACAGAATTCCAATTAGAGGCTGCCCTGTAAAACCACTCATCTGGAGCAGCGGCATCCAAGCCTTTTTCTACAATTGCGTCACGTACTATAGAACGTGTTTCCGATTCCAAATACTCATAAAGCCAATCATAACCTATGGATAATGCCAACACCATTTCTCCCACATCCAAAAAGTGAGATGGATTCCAATCTGGAAAACGGCTTACCGAAAGCATTTCTTGTGTCGCACGATAAGCATACTTTTCTTCCTTCGTCATACGATAGGCATATGAAAGATAGAAAATACGTTTTAATACCAAACGGGAAACACTCAGCAACCGCTTCCCTTCCATAACTCGTTCCGCCATTTGTTGGATGAGTATCTCATCAGATTCTTCCAATATACGCTTATGAACCTTCAATAACGATGGAAACGTTGCTATTGATTTCTTTACAGCTTCTTCTCCTCCTTGCGTTAATAATAAACGAGGATGAGGGGTTATTCTTTCATAGTCCACAAACTGCGCACACAGAACTAAAGAATAAAAAGCTAAAACTAACAATAAGATTATTCTCTGTAGACGAAATTTATAAAAAATGGATAAATATATCATCATATTAATTACTTAAAAGTTCAACAACATGGCAAATATCACAATATTATAGAATAATATAGAATCATTATCTGCAAAATCAACGGGAACGTTTTCCTTAACAAAAGCTAACTATCTTTCTGCACAAGGTATGCAAAAACATGTTTTTACATAGGAATAATCAACTATATAACAAGCTATTAACATCAAAAAACTACAAAATCGTTCCCGATGATTTTCATCATTCTTTGCATAAGTTATAATATTATTTCAGAGATTTGCAAGTGTAATCAAATGTATAACATAAAGCAAATCTAAAAAGAATAGAAACAATATTATTATCCAGCAATTTTGAGGTTGAAAATCATAAAGTTGCAATCAGTAAAGACTAATAAATATCTAAATACTAAATTATTATTCAGTTATATGAAAAACAATTCATCACATCCATGCATGTGGCAGCAAGGTCACAAACGATGCTATCGTCTGGCCCAATCAGTAGCTCTGACTGCTTTGTTGGGCATTGGTACAGTACAAGCTGGTCAGCCCTTCATTACGACATCCCTTTCAATGCAGGTTCATAGTGTTGCTCCAGAACAACAAACGGGCAATATATCAATAAAAGGGCATGTAGTAGATAACAAGGGAGAAGTCCTCATTGGCGTTACTGTCATGGTAAAAGGTACCAATAACGGTGTCATCACAGATATGAATGGTAACTTTACCATTGCCGCAAAAAACGGTCAAACACTGGTTCTTTCCTATATTGGATACAAAGATGTGGAAGTCAAAGTACAGCAAAGCAATCTAAACATTACAATGCAGGAAGACGCTCAAGCACTCGACGAAGTTGTAGTTATCGGATATGGTACAGCTAAAAAGAAGGATCTAACCGGTGCTATTTCAAACATTCGTCCGACCGACTTAAAAGCAGAAATGCCCCGTAATATGCACGACTTATTGCGTGCTAATGCTGCCGGTCTGAATATTTCAGTCAACAACGAAGCAAAAGGTGGCGGTGACTTCCTGATACGTGGTAAGGGTACGTTAAAAGCCGGTTCACAACCGTTACTTGTTGTAGACGGGGTTATTTATAATGGCGAACTTAGTGAATTGAACCCCAACGACATCATTTCAATCGACGTACTGAAAGATGCCAGTTCTGCTGCCGTATATGGTGCAAAAGCAGCAAACGGAGTCATTGCTATCACTACACAAAAAGGTATAGCAGGCAGTAAGCCAGTGATTAACGTCAATACAAGTTGGGGGTTGGTCACTCCTATTAAGAGCCGCAAACTCAGAAATGCCGAGCAATTTCTTGATTTCCGCCAAGCATACGAAATCGGTAGGCAAACGGATGAATACCTTGAACAATATCCGGGAATGTATACCGATCCAAGGAAACTTAATGGAATAGATAAAGTAGATTGGTATAATTATGACCAGAAGGATAAAGTTACGTCTGTATCAGAAGAAGAACTAATAACGAAATGGTTGTCACGTCTGGATCTATCTACCCCTGAAATCAATAATTATTTCAATGGTAAACTAACCAATTGGCAAGATTTGATGTTAAACAATGCAGTACAACAAAACTACAACGTCAGCATTAGCAAGAAAGGTGAAGATTACCAATACTATTGGTCTATTGGCTATATGGACAATGAAGGTATCAAAGATGGTGATGCATTTAGCCGTTTCACTACCCGCCTGAATCTGGAATCCAATGTTAGCAAGTATATCACAGTGGGACTGAATATGAACTTCTCCAGCCGTGACGAAAGCGCTATTGCTGTCGATACTAAAGCTCTGACATGGTTTTCTCCGTATTGTAGTAATGATGTTAACAATCCAGAAAGTGCTAACCAGCACTATCCTAATGGTTCAAACACCATCGCCAACCCATTCTATGACCGTAAATATACAGATAAGAAACAAGTATACATGAATCTGGATGGAACTATCTACGGGCGTCTGAATTTACCGTTCGGTTTCTCTTACCAGATGAACTTTACTCCGCGTTTGGCTTGGAACGAAAGCTTTGAGCACAAATCAGCCAAGAACGATGCCTGGGCAGGAGAAGGAGGCTCTTCCTTCCGCCAGCATAATAAAGCTTTCAACTGGCAGGTAGACAATGTTTTCAACTGGAAATATGAGTTCCTCGATAAACATAAAGTAGAAGCAACTTTCCTAGTCAATGCCGAAAAGTCACAAAGTTGGATGACTAAGAGCACTAACAAAGGATACAATCCAAGTGACGCATTAGGCTATCATGGCATCCACTTGGGCAACAATCCTACTGCATTGAGTACTGACCAATATACTACCGGTGATGCTTTGATGGGGCGTTTGTTCTACTCTTTTAGTAATAAGTATATGTTGACCGCTTCGGTTCGTCGTGACGGTTACTCAGCTTTCGGTATGATGAACCCACGTGCTACATTCCCTGCCATTGCCTTAGCATGGGTATTCACAGAAGAAAAATTCATGAAGAAAACCTCCTCATGGTTAAGCTATGGTAAATTACGTTTCTCTTGGGGTGAAAATGGTAATAGAGACATCGGTATCTACGCTGCCCTTGCAGAGTTAACCTCTAACCCAACTTGCTGGATCGATGGAAATGGCAAATTCTATACCACCACTTATACGTTGAACCAAAAAATGCCAAATAGCAAGTTAAAATGGGAACGTGCCAAATCATATAATATAGGTTTGGACTTCGGACTCTTCGGAGATATCTTAAGCGGTTCTATCGAAGTATACAAGAAAATGACCAATGATTTGCTCATGGACCGTGCCATCCCACCCATCACCGGTTTCAGCAAAGTATTGAGTAATATGGGACAACTCCAGAATACAGGTTTTGAATTGACATTGAATGCCAACATCATGAGACGCAAAAACTTTGAATGGAGTGCTACAGGTAACTTCTCACTCAACCGTCGTAAGATTAAACACTTATACGGTAACATGAAGAATATTCTTGATGCTGACGGTAATATCATCGGTCAGGTAGAAGACGATGATATCACTAACAAATGGTTTATTGGTGAGGACCCAGACCGCATTTGGGATTATGTAGGAGATGGTGTATGGCAACAAGATGAAGCTGAAGAAGCGGCAAAATACGGCTGCCAGCCTGGTGACTTTAAATATCTGGACTTCAACGAAAATGGGAAATTGGACCAGGATGACAAGAAACACCAGAAATATACAACCCCTCGTTTCCGTTGGACATTCCGTAACAACTTCCAATTGTTCAATGATCTGGATATTTCATTTATGTTGTACTCTTTATGGGGTCACTACGGTTCATATGCTGATGCCGCCAACAATAACTTCGATGCTTCTATCAGTTGCGGTTACGATCAGCCTTACTGGACACCAGAAAATCCGATTAATGACTATGCACGTATCGGTTCAAAGAACTTAGGAACACATTACGTAAACAAGTCATTTATCCGTTTGGACAACATCACAGTTTCATATCGCCTGCCACAAAAATGGACAAAAGTTGTAGGTATCCAAGATTTACGCTTCAATGCATCCATTCATAATGTAGCAGTCTTTGCTCCTCATTACGACGGTTGGGATCCTGAATCAAATAGCCCAATGGGAAGAACATTCAATTTCGGTATTAACTTTACACTCTAATTTGAAAGAACAATGAAAAAGAACAGAATATTCAAAACTATCAGTGGTGTCGCTTTATGTACGGTACTACTAACCGGATGTAGCGAAAGTTGGCTGGAACCTAAGCCCCTCTCTTTCCTCACTCCTGAAAATGCATATGTTGATGCTGACGGTCTGCTCACTTCTCTTGCAGCAGCCGAACGTTCCATGCGTCATGAATACTTTGGAAACGGAAGCGGATATACTTGTGAACTTATCTTCTCCGATCTCTGTATCAGCGGAACAACTGATAAAGCAGGACCCTTGCAGGATATGGATCGCCAATTAATGCCAGATGCTAACTTTAATAATGCGGAAAACTCCTATTTGACATCGCACAACTGGGATGAGAACTGGAATCAAATAAAATATACAAATGTAGTACTTTCACGTATGAAAGATACTAAATTCGTCAATGAAGCAGAAAAAAACAAAGTATTGGGTACAGGTTACTTTCAGCGTTGTTACAGATACTGGCGACTGATCAACCAGTTCGGGGATGTCCCCTTCATTGATGTTGAAGTCACATACCCACGGTATGATTTTAATACATGTGACCGTTGGAGTATCTTACGTCGTATGAAAAAAGAACTGGAATTTGCATACCAATGGGTACCCGAACAAGTAGACCGTGGACACACCACCAAATCGGCCTGTGGAGTACTGTTGATGAAAGTCTATATGTCATTGGGGGAATTCGACAATGCTATCAAAGTTGGAAATGAAATCGTAGCTAAACACCCACTGATGGTAAACCGTTTTACTTCCACTAAAAACAATCACCCCAACCTGATGTTTGATCTGCACAGTGTAGAAGCCAAAAGTGATCCGGCCAATACAGAAGGTATATTATATGGTGTATCCGAACCGAATAATGCCAGTGGTACAGGCTCTGCAAAAACAGAAATCATGGCTAACTGTGTTCCTATGTGGAATAATAACGTAGTAAAAACTCCGAGTGGAAAAACAGGTTTCGCCGTCACTCCCGACAGCAAAGACGTTGCAGCCGGTATTGTGGAGGACGTGAATAAAACATATGGACGAGGCATTGCCCGTGTACGCCCCACCAACTACTTCCAATATACCATTTGGACAGAGAAGGAAAAAAATGACTTACGTGGCCGATACAACCACGATAGTTGGAGACGTATGGAAGACTTGATCTATAATGACCCGGCCCTGAAAAAAGCCAATGATCCCTGGTATGGAAAGAAAGCTGTAAAGCCTGTAAATATGTCTTGTGGCGATTCCATCCGTTGCTGGTTTTCATGGCCCCACTACAAAGTATATATTCCAGATCCAACAGCAGGTAGCGGTCAATGGAAAGGTGGTTCAAGTCCTATCTATCTAATGCGTAGTGCCGAAGTTTATCTGATGCTTGCCGAATGTTATTATTGGAAAGATAATCTGGGTGAAGCTGCCAACATGCTGAATGTAGTACGCAAACGTGCAGGTGCCGATCTGTTGACTGCTCAGGACATCAATATCGGTGAAATTCTGAATGAACGCGCACGTGAACTTTATTACGAAGAACATCGTCACATTACATTAGTTCGTATCGCTTATACATACGCACTGACAGGTAAACCTTGTGAGATATTCGACGGACGTATCTACAAAATGGAAAACTTATGTGGTCCGAAGGGTGCCAGCAACTTGAAAGATGCCGGATACAATTTCTGGTTCGACTGGATCAGCCAACATAACAATTTTTATAACAAAGGTGTAAAGAACAGATTTGCTGAATACACTATGAGTGTTCATCACATGTTATGGCCTATTCCTAACAAAGATATCAGAGCCAACACCAATGGACACATTAATCAAAATAACGGTTATTTAGGCTGTGAAAATAATGTAACCCCCTTGCAGGTACCCGAAGAAGGCCAGTTCATGAAAGATTAATCGTGGATATCCACTTTTATGAAGAATTGCCCCTGCCACATAATATTTGTAGCAGGGGTAAATTTTATAATTTACAAAGAATAAAGATATGTACAAGCTTTTATATAACATTTCATTTGCCGAATTGAAAAGAAAATGGTTACTATTGTTAATAATCAATTTCTGTATAACACCCATAGAAATGCTGGCAAATTATAAGATTGAATCTTCCAATTATATTTTAAGAATAGCATCCAAAGATAAAGGAAGATTGCTGTTGCAAAACAAACAATCGGAGACATTGGTACAACTTGGCGAGCTGAAACTTGGCCGGTGGCCTCAACTTGAACTCGAAAACAATTGCAAGTATGAAATAATAGAGGTGGATGGGGCAAGTGCCATTCGTATCAATTATTTTTTTTCTCCATCAGTACCGACTTCGATGAAACTTACAGGTACATTCATAGTACACCAAGACCGAGTGGACGTACAGTATTTGCTTTCAGGAGTTCCCGAAAAGTATAAGGCTGACTGGAAAGGATGTCAGTTTCGTTTCTGCCTGCCCGAAAACGCCGGTACTCAAAAACTTCCGGAAGCCAAATTGGGGATATGGCAGCGGGATACTAAAGGAGGACTTCCGTTAGAAACAGCCGATGCCAAAATATTCCCGTTTTTGATAAAAAACCGCTTGCTTTGCCTTACTTATGGAGCCGATAACAAAGTCGACTCAAATTGGAAAAGCGAGGACTACAGACATACGATTCTGTCGCGTCAGGAAGACGGCAACTATTTCACTCAGTTTTCAATCCTATTTCCTCCTTATGGATGGCCTTACGAAGCTATCAGTGCAAAATGGCAGAAACGTCCGTTTGCCTTGACACTTACCACTGATAAAGTCTATAACTGGTGGGAGGACGCAACTGCTCCAATCGGCGTACAAGCTAAAATCATCAATACGTCACCAGTTCCACAAAAATGTATGCTTAAGTATTGGATTCGCGACTATGCCGGAAATTACATAGTGAATGACTCCAAGAAATACTTCTTAGAAACAGGAGAAGTACAAGTTCACTCTATTGAATTTACAGCAAACACAGAACGGGAAATTTATTTTGTAGAAGTCTCCGTTGAAGACGAAAACGGAAAAGAACAAACTTTCTCAAGGACAAGTCTGGCTATATTGCCCCCGCATGAATTTAAAGCCACACCCGATGAAAATATTATGGGGCTTTCAGCCTATTGGGCCATTCCCGATTCCATGAACCTAAAACGTTTATTAAACCGGATGGGTGTCCGATGGGTACGTAATGGAATTACCAGCAGTTTCAAAAATACAGAAGCTACATTTCACAATAACATAAACTGGAAGAAAAAGTGGAAAGACCCAGAGCGAGAAGAATTGATACGCTCCTTTTTCCGAAAGATTGTAAAGAACGGAAATAAGATATGGGAATTTGGCAATGAACTGAACATGAGTTCACCGGATATTGCCGGTGCCGGCGAAGGCATTGGCAAAGCTCGTTTAGCCGAAGCATATATAGAGTGGCTGAAAGCCATACGCAAAGTTCAAAAAGAACAAATTGAATGGCGGAACATTCAGATTATCTCATTCGGAATAGCAGGGGCAGATGAGGTCTTCCTGGAAAAAATTGTAGAATTGGGAGGATGGGACTTACTGGACGGAATCGCATTGCATCCGGGCAGAGGTAATTTTACACCAGATTTCCCGGTAGCCGCTCCTTGGGAAGATTTCAAGAAGCCTACTTCCGGATATCAATACTGGAATTATTACGGTTCTATCCGGATAGTCAAGAATTTCATACAAAAGCATGGAGGTAACAAAGATTTGTACCTTACCGAAATATACGCACTTGATTATCCAAATCATTCATGGAACGATACCCCTCGCGAAGCGGCAGAGAATTTATTATTATCGTATGTGCTTGCAGCAGCAGAGGGAGTAAAGAATGCGCTTTACTATCAGCTATTTAACTCCGTATGGTTCGACCATTTAGGAGTAAATGCCACCAACCGGGAGTATTTCTTTGGGATGATCAACAGAGATTTGAGTTTCAAACCTTCTTTGATGGCCTTTTGCAACACGGCTGAAGTATTGGATAAAGCTGTATTCAAAGGCTGGATACGGATGGACGAAAAGCATCCGCTTAGCAGAGGAATTTTGTTCGACACTCCCCAGGGAAGCATGGTTGTACTTTGGGATAGGACAGAAGGAAATATCCTGACCCATCCTAACGGAGATATTTTTCCGGAACCTTGGGTAAGCTCATGGAGAATAAAAAAGAAACTGACCTTGCCAAGCAGTGCTCCCGAGGTTACCTTACTGAATGCCATCGGACAAAAACAAATAGTAACCGCTATTAACAACCAAGTGACTATAGAACTGACTGGCGCTCCTTACGTGATATACGGAATAGACGCGTCACGAATTCAGCTTTATCATTAATCAAGGATACCATAAAGTTAAAAAATAAGAATAATATAAACATTTTACCATAAATACTCTAAAAATGATTACAGGAATTTTATTCTTCTTACAGTGTTTTACGTTCACGGTGTTGGCTGAAAGTCTTCCCAAATTTGCTATGATTATTTCCAATTGTTTCAGTTGTGGAGGGGCCGCCCTTTCCCGACACACTTTCGGAGAGACTGTTCAGACTGTCAACTGGCAGTTTCCCCATTATTTTTATCGCAATTTCCGGAAATACAACGGCAAAGAAAATACGCTTCCTTTTAACCAGTATGAGTTGATAACTCTTTTAGCCCCACGTCCAGTTTATATTGCCAGCACCACCGAAGGCCAATGAGCCGACCCTAAAGGAGAATTCCTATCCGGAGTACACCACTCCGATATATGAGTTTATATTCGGGCCTACCATATTCGTTCCGGAAAACATAATATCACTCTATATGACTGGAAACAGTATGTAAAGTTCGCAGATAAATGATTCAAATAAAACATCCGTCCACGGTTGTAAAATTCAATATAACTTTTTAAATATTACCAGAAATGAATAAAATACTTATTATCAGATTAGTATTGTTGTATTTATTGGAAATGAAGACAATATATGTTTTTTCACAGCCACCCTAAAACTGATAAAAGTTACTGCCTCTCCCGATCATGCAAACTAGCTATGCAAGACCGAAGAGAAAGCAACCGTCTCTATTTGCGTATGAAAGAATCAGGTTCCTATGCGAAATGTTTCCATACACTATGAAATTTCAGAAGATTTGATGAAGCCCCACAAAGTAGAAAATATGGTTCTGAACGACGGCAAACTAAAATTACCATTAGAAACTTTTAAAAAAGACAATGCTCATAATGCAATGTATTCCATCCCGATATTCAATTTCAACAATATGGAACAGTTGCAGGCCATTGTGAAAGCTTAATAGCCTGTTTTTCCTTCCTTTTGAGTCCATGCCTCAAAAACTTTGATCTCTTCATTGTGCAACAATATTTCCGGCGGTAGTTTACGGTTAGCAAGCTTTAAGGCAATCTCGTCATAAATAAAAGAGTCATCAAAACCTATATTCCGCGCGGTGGTCTTGTTGTTTCCGTAATACATTCTGTCCAGTTTGCCCAATAGATAGCACCGAGGCACATGGAGCATGGCTAGCAAGATAGATAAAAGTGTTACCTAAGCAAAAAGATTGCTTCGGGTAACACTTCTATCTTAAGAATAATATAAACTGTTCTATTGCTTGATAATCTTCTTGGTTATGCGTTTGGCACCATTTATGTCGAAGACTGCGTAATAGATTCCTACATTGATTCCAGTCATGTTTATGCTGTGTTCCAAAGTATTACCTAATACCGAAATTGACTGACTTGCAATCTGCTGCCCGATTACATTATAAATATAGAGGTGTATTTGCTCGATGTCCGACTGAAAATGACCTTTGATGAACAGTCGGTCCTTTACCGGATTAGGACTTATTTGTATATCTTTCCCATCGACATAAAGGTTCTCTATGCCGGTCGGGGCATCTCCGTGAAGCTGTATCTGAGAGGTATCCATGCCGTAAACAATAACAGGAGCTCCGGTTAGAGTTATTGTAGCTTTATGATCTTTCACCGGGATTGATTCTTTTTGTCCGATGGCATTCAATACCGTAATACTTTCTTCTTTGCAAGGCAAAGTCAATTCCGTTTGTATATTCCATGAACTGATCCAGGGTTCCGGAGAACTATTCCCGTTGGGACGTGGTAGTATATCGCCTTCCATTCTGTCCCAAATAATACTCATAGGACCTTTAGGCGTATCGAACATGACTCCTTTGCTGAAAGGATTATTTTCACTGAACTTAATCCATCCTTTGAAACGGGCCCCATCCAACGCTTCGGATATATTGCAGTAGGCCATGAAGGAAGGCTTGAAACTTAGATCGCGGTTGATTAGACCAAAGAAATATTCGCGGTTGTCTTCTCTCACACCTAATTGATTATTCCATACTGAATTGAATAGCTGGTAATAGAGTGCATTCTTTACTCCTTCAGCAGCGGCAAGTGCAAATGAAAGGACCACGTTCTCGGCTGATTCGCGGGGAGTATCATTCCATGAATGGTTCGGAAAGTCAAGTGCGTAGACTTCCGTCAGGTATAAATCTTTATCATTTCCATGTGCTTTGATGAAGTTTTTGAGAATACGGATGGAACCATAGTAATTCCAGTATTGATATCCTGAAGAAGGTTTCTCAAATTCATTCCATGGAACTGTTACAGGATAATCGGGAGTAAAGTTACCTCTTCCTGGGTGAAGTGCTATTCCATCCAGCAATTCCCAACCTCCTAGTGTGACGAGTTTTTCCAGGAATACTTCGTCAGTACCGGCAAAACCGAAAGATATAATTTTGATTTTTTGCCATTCCGTTTTTTCCGACTGTATCTTGCGGATAGCTTTTAACCATTTCACATAAGGCTCGGCCAATAGTGCTTTTCCGATACCTTCACCGGCTCCACCTATATCAGGAGAACTCATATTCAGTTCATTGCCAAACTCCCAAATTTTGTTTCCATTCTTCACCATTTCTTGGAAGCAGGTTCGGATTTGTTTATCTCGTTCTGTATCAGTCCACTTTTTTGTCCAGTCGATATTGTTATGATACATCGCTTCGATATTCTTGAAACTGCTGTTAATTCCGTTTCTTACCCATCTGACCCCCATTCTGTTTAACAACCGTTTCAATTCTGTTGAGTCAGGGATAGCCCAGTAAGCGGAAAGTCCCATGATGTTTTCATCAGGAGTAGATGTGAACTCGTGTGGGGGTAGGAGCCCTAGATTCGTTCTGTGGAACACTTGCTCCTTGCCAGTTTCATCCTCAATGGAAGCCTCCACAAAGTAGATTTCTCTTTCGCTTTCAGGGGTGAACTCAATGGGATAGACTTGTAGCTGACCGGCTTCTATAGTAAGTGACCGGCTTTCATTGACAACATAATTTCCGGCATAGTCTCTGATCCAATATTTGAGTGTGCAATTTTTCTTCTCTTGGGAAGTGTTGGCCAGATTTGCCTTTACACTTAATGTTCCGGATGCATTTTCCCACCAATTGTAAGATTTATCGGTGCTGAGAGTTAATGCAAAGGGACGTCCTTTCCATTGGGCACAGATGGCTTCGTACGGCCAGTCCGAAGAAGCCACCAGTACGGAGAACTTCGTGGAGTAGGAACCGTCCTTATTATCAATTAAGACAGTATGCCTGTACCAGTCGTCCTTCCAACTAGAATTAGCCTTATTCTCAGGACCATAGGCCAAACATATTATTTTATCTTTTATGAGGAATGGGAAGAAATTGGAGTCTGCGGCTTCAATGGGCAATCCTCCTTGTGCATCCCGTTGCCATAAGCCGAGTTTGGCCTCTGGCAATATTTGGGTATTTGCCTTGTTGGAGAGTATGAAGCGGAATTGTGAGCCTCCCCAGTTGGTGACATATCCAGTAGGAACACCAGAAACCAAATATTGGACGTCTACCCGGTCGGGACGTGCAATGAAGGTTCCGGTCAGTGTAATAGAAGAAGGCACGGATGAAGGAAAAGTGTAGGTGGCTCGGATGGCCTGATATCCGTTTACTTCAATGATTTCATAACTGCATGTATTTTCCATTGTGATGGCAGGTGTCCATCCGAACTTTAGTTTTCCGAGTTGAATCAGGTTTTCAGATTCCTTGTTTTTGATGTACAAAGTCTCTGTGTTTGTGCCTGATGCTTGCAGGATGTAATTGGGCATTTCAATTTTGTAAAAAGTTTGTGCATTTAATGGTACAATGCACAGACTTATCAAACATAATATCCAAATCCGTTTTAATTTGTGAACCGATTGAAGGAGTAGTGTCTTTTTCTGCATAAATTTTAGTAATTTAGTGATTATACAATTACAGCCGGAAACTGGCTGGCAAGACAAAACTAATGATTTGAAGCAGGTTGTTCAAAGAAACAGGGATAAATCATCGGAAACGATTTCATGAAAAATGTAAGGATAAAAAAAGAGGATACATTTCTGTCTGCGCGTTTTCAACCAGATAATGCCATATTTTTTTCATAAGTATTATGTATGAATTCAACAACATTGCAAATATCGAATCTTTATCAAACAAAATAATTTACAACTAAATCATCGGGAACATTTTCTGAAATACAGATTTGCAAAATATATCAAAAAGAGAGCAATTCAATAAACAATGCAATCTTCTTTTATGTACTTTTGTATGCACTACTTCCACATAGAAGCAGACATTACAAACTTGAATATTCCATAAGTATGAAAAAAATAATTCTAATCAACATATTACTTTTGTTGTATGGGACATTTCTTCCGGCACAAGAAATCAAACAAAATGTAGAAGAACGTCTACAAGCTTTCTTTAAAGAATATACCACCAATACGGTAAATATAGGGACTTGCAAGCTGGACAGTTTCCGTATTGACTTCCGGAAAAAAAGGTTGCTCATCTATACAAACGAACGCTTTGCCTACCAGCCCTTACGACCAGCAACAGTAGATGCCATTTATCGACATTTGGAGCAAATCTTGCCGGGACCGGTGAGTTATTTCAAAATTACCCTTTTTGCAAACGGACGAAGCATTGAAGACCTCATTCCAAATCTTTATCGGAAAGAGAAGAAAGACAAGACACGTCTGTTTAATAAGTTGGAATACAGAGATAGTCCGTGGGTATCCCGTATCTCACGTCCATACGAAATTACCCGTGGATTGGAAAGAAGACATATCGCCCTTTGGCAAAGTCATGGAAAATATTATATTAACAACAAAAATAAATGGGGATGGCAACGTCCGCGCCTGTTTTGTACAACGGAAGACCAGTTCACACAATCATTCATTTTACCCTACCTCATACCCATGCTGGAAAATGCCGGAGCCAACGTATTCCCCCCCCGTGAACGGGATACGCAAAAACAAGAAGTAATCGTCGACAATGACGGAAACCTGAGCGGATATGGTGGACAAGGTTCCCTCTATTTAGAAGTCAAAAGCCGGAAAGCACGTTGGCAACAGACAAGCCAACCAGGGTTTGCCCAACAGAAGAGAGTATATCAAGATAACGAAAATCCTTTCATTACCGGTACAGCCCGCTATGCCCAAACCGAAAAGAAAAAAGATAAAGCCTTTGCCGAGTGGATACCCGATATTCCGGAAACAGGGGATTATGCTGTATACGTCTCTTATCAAACTTTGCCTAATAGCGTAAGTGACGCCAAATATATTGTTTTCCATAATGGAGGAACCACTGAGTTCAAAGTAAATCAGCAGATAGGTGGTGGTACGTGGGTGTATCTCGGTACTTTTTCTTTTGATAAGGGAAAGAACGATTATGGCATGGTGGTACTTAGCAATGAAAGCAAACAGAAAGGTGTAGTCTGCGCTGATGCCGTACGCTTTGGCGGTGGAATGGGCAATATAGAACGCGGTGGAGAAACCAGTGGAATACCTCGCTATCTGGAAGGTGCCCGTTATTCTGCACAATGGGCCGGCATGCCTTATTCGGTTTATGGCGGGCGTGAAGGTAAAGATGATATGTCCGATGACATTAATGTACGCTCCAGAATGATTAACTATTTGTCCGGTGGTTCAATATTCAATCCCAAAGACAAAGGTTTAGGAGTACCTTTTGAACTCTCAATGGCATTGCACAGCGATGCGGGTGCCAGCAAAGAAGATAAAATCATAGGTACGCTCGGCATATATACCACCGATTTCAATAACGGAGTACTCGGAGCCGGAACAGACCGCTATGCCTCCCGAGACCTTTCCGACATTCTGCTTACCCAACTCCAGCGGGATATCCGTTCCAATTATGCCATAGATTGGACTCGTCGCAGCATGTGGAACCGTAATTACAGTGAAACGCGACTGCCCGCCGTTCCTTCCACTATTGTCGAATTACTTTCGCACCAAAACTTTGCCGATATGCGCCTCGGGCATGATCCCAACTTTAAATTCACTGTAGGACGCTCTATTTATAAAGCTATCCTGCAATACCTTTGCGGTCAGCATGGCAAGGATTATGTAGTACAACCTCTTCCTGTAAGTAACTTCGCTATTCGCTTCGGTAATAAAAAGAACACACTGGAACTTTCCTGGAATGGTGAAGAAGACCTGTTGGAACCAACAGCCAAACCGCGCGAATACATCGTATATACCCGCATCGGCCGTGGAGGCTTTGACAATGGCGTACGTGTCAGCAGTCCCTCTTATACCGTAAAGATAGAACCCGGTATTGTCTATTCCTTTAAAGTAACCGCAGCCAACCGGGGTGGAGAAAGTTTTCCATCCGAGATTCTTGCAGCTTATAAAGCAAAAAGAGAAAAAGGACGTATTTTGATTGTCAATGGTTTCGACCGCCTCAGTGGGCCAGCCGTCATTGATACCCCCACTGAAGCCGGATTCGATTTAACGAAAGACCCGGGTGTACCTTATTTATATGACATCTCACTTTGTGGTGCTCAAACAGAATTCTCCCGCAAACAGACCGGGAAGGAACTGGGACGTAGCGGTAGCGAATGGGAAGGAATGCGAATTGCCGGAAATAGCTTCGATTATCCGTTCATACACGGAAAGGCGATACAGGCATCCGGAGATTATAGTTTCGTGTCATGCAGTGATGAAGCCGTAGAAAGCGGACGTATTCCATTGGAAGCTTACGATATCGTAGACTATATCCTCGGACTGGAAAAAGAAGACCGCCAAAGCAATCCGGCAAGCAATGCATATTACAAAACCTTTTCCTCTGCCATGCAGCGAGCACTGACCGCTTATTGCCAATCCGGTGGAAATCTGCTTGTGAGCGGTTCCTATCTTGGCAGCGATATGAACGGTTCGCAGGGAGACCGGGAGTTCACACAAAGCATTTTGAAATATGCCTACGGACAATCCATCACCGATAATCGCTCAGGAAATATTAATGGTCTGGGACGTACATTCAGTATCCCCCGCCTACCCAATGAGTACGCTTATCCCGTAACTGCTCCCGAATGTATTCTACCGATAGGTACTGCTTTTCCAGTGCTCACCTATACTTCCGGAAATCAAAGTGCTGCCATTGCCTATCAAGGCAACTACCGTACCTTCGTTATGGGGTTCCCATTAGAGAGTATTGAACAGGAAACGGATCGCAACGCTGTCATGGCTTCTATCCTGCAATTCTTTCAAGCAAAAAAATAAAAAACAATACGCCTAATTAAAAATAACGCTTATCTTTGCTCTCAGAGTATAAACCTTTAAAAATATAAAACACTATGTATACTATACAAGCAAACCCCAGCGGTACCCGCAGTTTAGAGATATCCGAAGAGAACCTGGCAACCATTGAGAAATACGGACTTTTCCGTCATCTTATCGACAGTAATGGTATTGTAGACGAATCTGTTCTGGAAAAGCTGAGACTGAATATCCGCTCCCTCATCGCGTCACAAGAAGAAGACAGCAAAGACTTGCTCGACCTCTGCATCGACGTGATATACCACAACAACATGAAAGCCTTTGGATTACAGCAACTGATTAAGCTCTATCTGGAATGGTTTTCAAAGCAGGAACCCATAGAAGAGGAATAATAAAATGAAAACAATCGACACGTGCGGTCAAAAACTTTACAGTCCTCTCATCCCGGCCATCAAAGCCATGTGCGAAGCTACACTGGGTGAGAAACTGGAAATTATTATGAATGATACTGCTGCCTTCAATGATTTAAAAGAATATCTCGCAGAACAACAAATCGGCTTTCGTGAGATTTACGATGGCGAACAAATGACGGTACAATTCACCAAAAGATAAATTGTGCAGTAAATTGCAAATCATCATTCATGATCGTATCCGGAAATAAGAAATAAAAAACGAATCCTGTTTCAGCATAAGAAAGCTTCTAACAGGATTCGTTTTATATTATTTTCTCTCATTCAATTATACGGATCCATAATCAAGGGTACTACAAACCAAAATGTAGAACCTTTATTGACCTCAGATTCCAAACCAGCCCTACCTCCCAAATTTTGGATAATAGTTTGTGAAAGTGTCAACCCCAGACCTGTTCCCGGTACTTCCCGATCCAACTTTTTAAAACTGGAAAATATTTCTTGCTGTTCTTCTTTCGGAATTCCAATTCCAGTATCAGATACATAAAAGTAAACCTCATCCGTTCCCTCCATACGGCAACTAAAGCGTATCTCACCTGATTTGGTAAACTTGATCGCATTATGAATCAGGTTTGCCATCACCTGAATGATGCGTTGGCGTTCAGAATACATGATAATAGATTGCACTGAGTCTTCACAAATCAAATCAACTGAAGGATTATTGAATAGTTTCACCTTAAACATACCTTCCAACTCTCTTAACAAGTCATTGGCATCAAATTCAGAATACTCAAAATTCAAAGTTCCGGCTTCTATCTGCGAAAGATCAAAGATATCATTTATCAAACGTAACAAACGCTCATTGTTCTCTGAAATAATATCCATATACAATTTCTTTTCCTCTTCATCAGAAGCGGTAGCTATTAATCCCGAAAAGCCGACAATCGCATTCAATGGTGTGCGGACTTCATGACTTATATTCGCAATAAAAGTGGATTTTAATCTCTCTGCAGATATCGAGTTCTTTCTCTCAATATTCAGCAACCTTTGAACATTCTGTAGTTCCGTCACATCATAAACCGTCAATACCATATGATCTTCCCCGTTAATAACAACATAAGCACCCGATACTGAAACATCACAAGGGATCACTTTGTCTTCTTTGTCATTCAAAAGATTCATAGAAGCATTTACTTTTTGGAAACTCTCTTTCTTATGAAAAGCTCTTCCAATAGCCGCGCGGATACCACAAAGTTTACACTGCTGATGCATACCACATTCGCCGGCTTCGGCAGCATTCCGGCAATGCAACAGGTCACCGACCTTTTGTGCCATACCAACCTCAGGAGCTGGAAGCTTATTCAAGGAATAGTAATTGGTATCGCAGACTATAAAATCTTTATCTATCAGTAAAAAATAAGCATTGATATTCTGCAAAATCATAGTTGTCTGATCGAGTTTGCGTTGTATCACATCTTTTGATTCTTCATACGGAGGTATTTCCATAATATATAGATTGATTTATATTTTGCTTGTGCCATCTGCGTACAAAAGTATAAAATATAAGGATATAACAGACGATTCTTTGATATTTTTGTTAGCCTCTATCTCACGAGATGGATTTCATCGTCTCACGAAGCTGTTTTGCCCCGGACTTGGGGAAGAGCCGCAAGCATCATCAACAGCAATTTAACTACGCATTTTCTGGCTGAACCTCATTTTATGCGTATCTTTGCGGCATGAAAGAATATCGACTGACTGATTGGTTGCCCACAACGAAAAAAGAAGTGGAGTTGCGCGGATGGGATGAACTGGACGTTATCCTGTTCAGTGGTGACGCCTATGTAGACCACCCTTCTTTCGGGGCTGCTGTTATCGGACGTATCCTCGAAGCAGAAGGTTTGCGCGTGGCGATTATACCTCAACCCAATTGGCGGGATGACTTACGCGACTTTAAGAAGTTAGGACGTCCCCGCCTGTTCTTTGGCATCAGTCCCGGATGTATGGACTCTATGGTAAACAAATACACTGCCAACAAGCGTTTACGTAGTGACGATGCCTACACACCGGATGCACGTCCGGATATGCGTCCGGATTACCCTTCAATTGTTTACACCCAAATTCTGAAGAAATTATATCCCGACGTTCCCGTCGTATTGGGAGGTATCGAAGCAAGCATGCGTCGCGTGACGCATTACGATTATTGGCAGGATAAGCTTATGAAAAGCATTCTCATAGAAAGTGGTGCTGACTTGTTGATTTACGGAATGGGAGAAAAACCGGTGGTGGAACTGATAAGAAGATTCAATGATAAGCGGCTATCACTAAATACCATTCCGCAAATTGCTTACCTATGCAAGACAACGGATTTCATCAGTGAAGAAGGAGATATCCGTCTCTTTTCTCATGCTGAATGTCTGAAAGACAAGAAGAAGCAGGCTGCCAATTTCCGCCACATTGAAGAAGAGAGTAATAAATATACTGCTTCCCGTATTACACAGGAAGTAGATGGTATGACTGTTGTTGTCAATCCTCCTTACCCACCCCTGACGGAAGCTGAACTCGATCATTCGTACGATTTGCCCTACACCCGTCTGCCTCATCCCAAATACAAAGGCAAGCGAATTCCGGCATACGATATGATTAAGTTTTCGGTAAATATCCATCGTGGGTGTTTCGGTGGTTGTGCATTTTGCACGATCTCGGCACATCAAGGAAAGTTTATTGTAAGCCGCAGTAAAGAAAGCATTCTTAAAGAAGTAAAGGCACTAATGGAACTCCCCGATTTTAAAGGGTATCTGAGTGACCTTGGCGGTCCATCTGCCAATATGTACCGGATGAAAGGGAGGGATGAGAACATTTGCAAGAAATGCAAACGCCCCTCATGTATCCATCCCAAAGTTTGTCCGAACCTGAATACCGACCATCGGCCTTTACTGGATATTTATCATGCGGTAGATACTTTACCCGGTATCAAAAAGAGTTTCATCGGTAGTGGTGTACGCTACGACTTGCTCTTGCATCAAAGCAAAGATCCGGCAACTAATAAAAGCACTGCTGAATATACCCGCGAGTTAATAGCCCGCCACGTCAGCGGTCGTCTTAAAGTAGCTCCGGAACATACCAGTGACCGGGTATTGAGTATCATGCGCAAACCCTCGTTCGGCCAATTCCAGGAATTCAAGAAAATATTCGATCGTATCAACCGCGAAGAAGGATTGCGACAACAGCTGATTCCTTATTTCATTTCCAGTCATCCCGGCTGTAAGGAAGAGGACATGGCAGAACTGGCTGTTATCACCAAACGCCTTGATTTTCATCTGGAACAGGTGCAAGACTTTACCCCTACCCCTATGACCGTAGCCACTGAAGCTTGGTATACCGGCTACCATCCATACACATTGGAGCCTGTATTCAGTGCTAAAACACCACGTGAAAAGTTAGCGCAACGCCAATTCTTTTTCTGGTATAAACCGGAAGAACGAAAGAACATCATCAACGAACTACGCCGTATCGGACGGATTGATTTGATAGACAAACTATATGGAAAACGATAAATATTAATCTACCAATGATGAAACGACTCTTTATTCTCTTCACTATCTTTTTGAGTTATGCAAGCACGACCTTGCAAGCACAAGATAACCTACCGCAAAACTTCAGTATCTCACTGGGTGGCGGAGTAACATTGCCGCGTGTAGAAGGAAACCGTAATGACTTTTTCAGTAAAAATGGCGACCGTGCGGGATACAACCTGATGACAGAAGGGCGCTACTACTTCATGCCCAACTTTGCCCTAGGGCTTCAGTATGATTACTTACGGGTAGCTCGTCTGCCGGATAAAATGCACCTCCATTATATACACCCCAATATTACTTACCGCTACTTGTGGAGTGAGGGAAATCAAGGAGCATTTCTTTCATTCGGCATAGGCTACATGAACTATCAGGAACGTACTTACCAACGAGGTGAACGGAACGGAATATCTTTTCAGAGAGGCTATTGCGGACTGTCATTCGGCATGGGTTACGAGTTCTACATTACCAAGAAATTATCAGGAGTGTTTCGTGCAGATATACTCACAGCCGACTGGTTTGCAAACCCCGACGCACGGCTTTCCAATCCATACGATTATGATGACGGAATAGACCACAGTTGGTTTAAAAACAATGTTACATTCTTTAATCTGGGATTTGCGATACAATTTGGACGATAGCTATCAGAAAACTATCCCTCTTCCACCTGCATCGCCACAATCTCCTGCAAAACACCAACTGCCGTTTCCACATTCTTCACATCCTTCACTAGCATACTACGACGAGTATTCTGTTCGCGCAAATCGCAGCGACGGGTATACTTCATCATGTATGCAATAACTTTACCGAATGCCTGACTCTGATAATAGGGACTTTCCGGATTGGAAATAAAGAATAGCGACATACGCCCACCTTTAAGAAAAACCTTTTCCGCACCAAGGCGGGCAGCAAGACGACGCAACGGCACAATACGCAGTAACTCTTCCGTTTCTGACGGAACAGGACCAAAACGGTCGATAAGCCGGTTACGGAAAGCCTCTACATCTTTATCCAATGTCAGACTATCCAACTCGCGGTAAAGTAACATACGCTCACTACTACCCGTGACGTATGTAGCGGGAAGCAACAGTTCCAGATCACTTTCTACCTGACATTCATCAACAAATTGTTCGCCACTAATGACACCACCTTCGGCTTTCAACTCTTCAGCATAGAGATCGGCAAACTCATCAGTCTTCAACTCGTGAACAGCTTCCGTTAATATCTTCTGATAAGTTTCATAACCAAGATCGGCAATGAAACCACTTTGTTCTGCCCCCAACATATTGCCTGCACCACGAATATCGAGGTCCTGCATGGCAATATGAATTCCACTACCCAAATCGCTGAAGTTCTCAATAGCCTGCAAACGACGTCTCGCCTCAGGAGTCAAAGAAGAAAGAGGAGGTGCCAGCAAATAACAGAAAGCTTTCTTATTGCTTCTTCCCACGCGGCCGCGCATCTGGTGAAGATCACTTAAACCAAAGTTCTGTGCCTGATTGATAATAATGGTATTAGCATTTGGAATATCAATACCACTTTCTATAATGGTAGTAGCTATCAATACATCATAGTCATAATTGACAAAGCCAAAGATTATCTTTTCCAGTTCTGTCGGTTCCATCTGCCCATGTCCGATAGCTATTCTGCAATCCGGAATGTGCCGCTCAATCATTGCTTTCAATTCGGGCAAATTGGAAATACGGTTATTTACAAGGAACACCTGTCCGTTACGACTCATTTCAAAGTTGATGGCATCAGCAATCACTTCCTCGTTAAAAGTATGCACTTCAGTCTGAATAGGATAACGGTTGGGCGGAGGTGTCTGTATCACACTCAGGTCACGTGCCCCTATCAATGAGAATTGCAATGTGCGGGGAATAGGTGTAGCCGTCATAGTCAAGGTATCTACATTCACTTTCAGCTGGCGCAGTTTCTCTTTTACAGATACCCCGAATTTCTGCTCTTCATCAATAATCAGTAATCCCAAGTCCTTGAATTGTATATCTTTACCTAAAATACGATGTGTACCGATCAGTATATTCACATCTCCGGCAGCCAAACCTTTTATAACTGCTTTTGCCTGCGCTGCCGTGCGAGCACGGCTTAAATATTCCACCTTGCAAGGCAAATCTTTCAAACGATCCTTGAACGTCTGAAAATGCTGGTAAGCCAGCACTGTCGTAGGTACCAGAACAGCCACCTGCTTATTATCCGCCACCGCCTTAAAAGCTGCACGGACTGCCACTTCCGTTTTACCGAAACCAACGTCTCCACAAACCAAACGGTCCATCGGGCGATTACTTTCCATATCCGCTTTTACATCCGCCGTAGCTTTACTCTGATCAGGCGTATCTTCATAGATAAACGATGCTTCCAACTCCCGCTGCAGGAAACTGTCCACACTAAACTGGAATCCTTTTTCCTCCCGACGCTGAGAATATAACCTGATAAGATCGCGTGCAATATCCTTAATCTTAGTTTTGGTGCGCTCTTTCAGTTTTTCCCAGGCACCGGTACCTAACTTATTCAGGCGGGGAGCTTCACCATCCTTACCTTTATACTTAGATACTTTATGCAATGAATGAATGGAAACAAACACCACGTCTTCATTCTGATAGACCAGTTTCATCACTTCTTGTGTCGTATCTCCGTTAGGAATACGCACCAGCCCTGAAAAACGCCCTACTCCATGATCGGCATGTACGACATAATCTCCCGGAGTAAACTGGTTCAGCTCTTTCAAGCTTAGAGCCACCTTACCGCTACGTGCTTTATCACTCTTCAGATTATATTTATGAAAACGGTCGAATAATTGATGATCCGTAAAGATACAAAGCCGCAAGGCATTATCGGCAAACCCTTCATGCAACGTACGTTCCACGGCCGTAAATGCAATCTGATCCCCCCTGTCTTCAAAGATGGCACGGATACGGTCAGTTTGTTTCATGCTGTCACTACAGATGTACAACGCATATCCCTTCTCCATATATTCTTTGAAACTCTCAGCCACCATATCAAAGTTCTTGCGGAAAATAGGCTGTGCAGACGTATCAAAAGTAATCGTAGCATCCGGTGTACCTGTCGGTTTATTACCAAATTCCATACGACGGAAATCCAATGCACGGAGTGTAAACTCGCTTCCGTCAATCAGCTTGCCATCTAAGGTTATACAGCCACTTTCTTCTGCTTCGCGGGCAGCAATTGCCTGTGGAGTAAGTGTTTCATCATGCACTGTTTGAATGCGCTCACGCAACCAAAGTAAATCACGCATTGCCAGTACGGCATCCGCCGACAGAAAATCCAGAAACGAAACCATGCCATTCGCACCACCCTGCTCCAGACTGCGGCTTAAATCAGGGACAATTACAATGCTATCTTTCTTTTCTTTGGAAAGCTGTGTCTCCACCTCAAACGTGCGGATACTTTCCACTTCATCCCCGAAGAAGTCAATACGGTACGGAAACTCGGAAGAAAAAGAAAACACATCGATAATGCTACCACGTACGGCATATTGTCCCGGTTCATACACATAATCTACATACTCGAAGCCATAGCTACGCAATACTTCCATGATGAAGTTCGTATCCACATTCTCCCCCGAATGCAATTTCAGGGTTTTATCCCCAAATTCTTTCCGGGAAACGACCTTTTCGGCCAATGCATCAGGATATGTCACCACGCAAAGCCCTTCTTCACCTTTCTGCAAGCGACTCAACACTTCTGTACGAAGTATTTCATTCGCAGCATCTTTCTGTCCGTATTTTATTGCCCTGCGAAATGAAGAAGGGAAAAACAAGACTTTATCTGTCCCCAGCACCTGCGTAAGATCATGGTAGAAATATCCCGCCTCTTCCAGATCGCCCAGAATAAAAACAAAAGGAAATTCTCCACGCTGCACCAGCACGGACGAAAACAGTGAAGCAGCAGAAGCACATAGTCCACCACAGAAAAGAGTGCGGACAGACGGATTCTTCAGTAAACCACTCATAGCTTCCACATTGGGATGGGCGGCATATCGTTGTTGTAGCTCGGTAATAGTCATCATAACGGGCGCAAAATTACTAAATAATCCTTAGTTTTATTCGTATGTGATAGAAAACACTTAACTTTGTTCCCAATTTAGAACCTCCTTTTATGAATATGCAGACATCGGACAGCATCGTTATCATTCCTACATACAACGAACGGGAAAACATCGAGAACATCATCCGTGCCGTTTTCGCCCTGGAAAAAGTATTCCATATCCTGATTATAGAAGATGGCTCGCCTGATGGCACTGCCAACATAGTCAAGACCCTTCAGCAAGAGTTTCCCGAACGTTTGTTCATGATAGAGCGCAAAGGCAAACTGGGACTGGGTACTGCTTATATCGCAGGCTTCAAATGGTCACTGGAACATAATTATGAATACATCTTCGAAATGGATGCCGATTTCAGCCACAACCCTGCTGACCTGCCACGCCTGTACAAAGCCTGCGCCGAAGAAGGTGCCGATGTCTCTATCGGTTCACGCTACGTCAGTGGCGTCAATGTAGTGAATTGGCCTATGGGACGGGTATTGATGTCCTATTTTGCCTCCAAGTATGTACGCCTCATCACCGGACTGCCGATACATGATACGACCGCCGGCTTTAAGTGCTATCGTCGTGAGGTATTGCAGACAATCGATCTGGATGGTATCCGCTTCAAAGGTTATGCCTTCCAGATTGAAATGAAATTCACTGCTTACAAATGCGGTTTCAAGATTGTGGAAGTACCGGTTATCTTTATCAACCGGGAACTGGGTACCTCAAAAATGAACAGCAGTATCTTTGGAGAGGCCGTTTTTGGTGTTATCAAACTGAAAATGCATAGTTGGTTCCATAAATACCCGCAAGCAGTAAAAAACAATTAGTGATTAATGATAAATGATTAGTGAAGATGAAAAGAACACTGATACATAACGCAACAATAGTGAACGAGGGACGCTCTGTACAAGGTTCCGTAGTGATTGAAGGCGACCGGATTGCCGAAGTACTTACCTATGGGAAAAAGCTCTCTGTCCCTTGTGATGAAACCATAGACGCTACCGGCTGTTGCCTGTTGCCGGGTGTTATCGACGACCATGTACACTTCCGCGATCCGGGATTAACCCACAAAGCGGATATTCTCACCGAAAGTCGTGCAGCCGCCGCAGGTGGTGTCACTTCCATCATGGATATGCCGAACACCAACCCTCTGACTACCACCCTTAGTGCGCTCGAACAAAAGTTTGATTTGCTGAATGAGAAGTGTATTGTTAACCACTCCTGCTACTTCGGAGCCACTAATAATAACTATACGGAATTCAACCAGCTGGACAAACATCGTGTATGTGGCATCAAACTTTTCATGGGTTCCAGTACCGGAAATATGCTGGTAGACAAAACAAACAGTCTGCTCAATATATTCAATGGAACAGATATGTTGATTGCTACTCATTGCGAAAGCCAGGAAATCATCAAAAAAAACACTGAATACTATAAGAAGATGTTCAGTGATGTACCGGAAGTTCCCATCAGCAAGCACCCCAACATACGTTCTTCAGCCGCCTGCTACGCCTCAACAGAACTTGCGGTACGCATGGCAAGCTTAGCGGGTGCACGTCTGCATGTGCTTCACGTCTCTACAGCCAAAGAACTGCAATTGTTCAGTGATATACCGCTGGAAGAAAAGCACATTACAGCCGAAGCCTGTGTTGCACATCTGTTATACCGCCAACAGGATTATAAAGAACTGGGAACACGTATCAAGTGCAATCCTTCCATAAAGAAACAAGCTGATCGTGATGCTTTACGGAATGCCGTCAATACCGGCGTGATTGATGTGATTGCTACCGATCATGCGCCCCACCTGCTCAGTGAAAAGGAAGGTGGCGCACTAAAAGCCATGTCAGGTATGCCGATGATTCAATTCTCTCTGGTCAGCATGCTCGAACTGGCAGAAAAAGGAATTTTCTCTATTGAAACCATTGTAGAGAAAATGTGCCATGCTCCTGCCCAGATATATGGTATCTGTGATCGCGGTTATGTCCGCGAAGGCTATAAGGCCGACCTTGTACTTGTCAGCCACGGAGACCGTTGGGAAGTCAATTCTGAGAATATTCTCAGCAAGTGCGGATGGAGCCCGCTGGAAGGTAATTCTTTCCGCTGGAAAGTAGAAAGAACATTTGCTAACGGACACCTGATATACAGTGACGGACAAGTAGATGATACTTATCGTGGCGAAGAATTGAGATTCGATTACAAAGATAAATGATGAACAGCCCTGCGGATAAGGTGTTGACGTACGCTATTCATGACGTTACTCCATACATCAACTGGATATACTTCTTTCATGCGTGGGGATTTCAGCCCCGCTTCGCCACTATTGCGGATATCCATGGCTGCGATGCCTGCCGTGCTTCCTGGCTTACGACTTTTTCTGAAGAGGATCGTACCAAAGCCGCTGAGGCAATGCAGCTACTTAAAGAAGCTAACCGAATGCTTAACCAGCTGGATGAGACTTACCATGTACACACCATTTTCCGTCTTTGCAAGGCTAATGCCGATGGGGATAATTTACTGCTGGACGGCACACGCTTTCCTTTACTCCGCCAACAGATCCCCCATCCGGATGGCAGTCCTTTTCTCTGCCTCAGCGATTTTGTCCGCCCTCTTGCTTCCGGTACACCTGATACGGTAGGTATTTTTGCAGCTTCCTGTGACGGAGAAGTTGAACTACTCTATGAGGAGGATCCCTACAAACGTATGCTGGTACAGACACTTGCCGACCGGCTTGCTGAAGCCGCTACCGAAAAGATGCATGAATACGTGCGTAAAGTTGCCTGGGGGTACGCAAAGGATGAGAATCTTTCCATCCCCGAGTTGTTAAAGGAAAAATTCCAAGGCATACGTCCTGCCGTCGGTTACCCTTCTCTGCCCGATCAGTCTGTCAACTTTCTGTTGAATGAATTGCTTCATATGGAGCAAATAGGCATTACGCTTACAGAAAACGGTGCTATGCGTCCACACGCCACTGTTTGCGGATTAATGCTGGCACATCCTGCCGCACGATATTTTGCAGTAGGCAAGATTGGAAATGATCAATTGGAAGATTATGCACGACGCAGAAGAATGCCAATTAATGAAGTAAGAAAGTTTTTGGCGGCCAATCTCTAACTTTCTCCCTATTAAAAAGAATAACATCAGCTTATAGTTGCGTTATTATATGCTTGCGGCTGCGTCAGCTCACACTTATACAAGTGTAAGACAACGCAGCCGCAAGTGTAAGCTGATGCAACCGCAAGTGTTCTATTTAGAATTTATATCCTATTTCAAACTCCAGATTCGTAAATCCTTCACTCCTACGCCATGAAGTCCAACCTGTACGTCCGGTTAGACCGAATGTGAAATGGCGTCCTTCTACCCCCATACTATAAGCTGCTCCACCGGTGAAGCGTTTACCAAAAGCTTCAGATTCTTCTGTTTCGTATGTATACTGAGAGCCATAGCCATCCGGGCTGGAATTATAAAGTTTTCTCACATCACGAATATCCCCATTAATACCGCAATCTACATAAGGGCCGGCAGCAATTACCCAGTTCATCGAGGAACTTAAACGGAACTTATAAGCAAACAGCAAAGGAATTTCCAGATACGTCAATTTATAGTTGGTAGTTTCATCACTATAATACCAGGTGTTGCCCTCCATTTCACGGTGCGCAATGTAAGCTGCCGGCTGGAAAGACCAATGCTTGGCCATTTTAATGTCTACACCTCCTCCGACATGAAAAGACACTTTATCTTTCGTCTCGTCAGCACCCAAAAAGCGACTAACACCTACACCTGCCTTCACAAACCAGGAAAAACGCTTATCTATAACCAACCGCCCCATCGAAATCTTCATAGGTGTGTTAACAGTGATGTCTTTCCGGCCTTTCTCCACCTGAATAGAATCAAGGTACAACGGTACATCTTCAATGAAAAAATTACCATCCTTATCAGAAGTAGTACTCAAAGTTGTGCCTTTTACGGTTACTTTGGCATTCTTCACCGGATAATGATCCTTATCAATAAGTCTGCCTTTCAGTTTTTGTCCCTGCGCCATAGATGCTCCTGATATACAGAGGCCTATAATTGCTAATATAATTATTCGTTTCATTATATATAGTATTCTTTATAAATTCAACATTTAATAAGTAGGATCAGAAACGGTATGAAACACTGGCACCCAGCACAAAGTTATGTTCCTTCACATCTCCCGGTCCTTCATCCTCCGCAATAATTCCCATATTCTTACCGGAAACGTTTATCATAAGCTTCTTATATTCCACACCTATGCCATAAGTCATACCGAACCCGAGCGGATGCAGCAATGCATGCTTATAATTTCCCCAGCTACTCTCATAATCTTTACTATAAATGTCATATTCAGCATCTTCCTTACCCGTTTCTGAAACTTTCACTTTACCGCTAAGTCCCCATGAAAATACCGGGCCGAAAGAAAGTACCAAACTCATATTACGAGCCAAGTCATAACGTACCAGAAAATTAAACGGTACATCCAGCATCAACGGATTCCAGGTCTCTTTATAAGAGTATGATCCTTCCGTGAAATTATATTCTGCGCCCCGATTGGCCAGTTGCACCATCGGACGAAATGCCCAACGCTTAGACATACGCACTTCCATACCTACACCAAAGTGATAACCGTTTTTGCTATCAGAGCCCTCTGCCGTATAACGGCTCCAGTCCATTCCGGCTTCCACTACCAGCGAGAGACGCTTCGGGCGAGCAGCCATCATTATCGGCCGATCAATCTTTGCATCGGTAGTCTCCATACCAATTGACTCTACGATCACTTTCTTAGCATCAACAGGTACGTCCCGCAACAGGAATTTACCGTCGATATCGGTTATAGAACTGATGTCGGTACCTTCTGCGGTGACCAAAGCACCTACTATCGGTTCATTTCTCTTGTCTGTTACCACACCTTTTATATCGTGCGTCTGCTGTGCCATGAGTGTTGTCAGTCCGGCAATCGTCATGAGCATGGTTATAATCAGTTTTTTCATCTTTGCTTATCTTGAGTATTGAATCCGTTGAACATATCCATAGATCGTATCATTATCTTTCGTTACTACAAAAGGACGCATATAATAAACCTTCTGTAGAAGAGGACCAATAAAATGCATACCGTCAGCCGACTCAGAAACATACGTTTTATCAGCAATGGTAGGGAGTTGATTTACATCGGAATAGCAAACTCCAACCTCTTTAATTCTTCCTTCAAATCCATCCACTCCAAAGTAAACTGATACTTCATTCTCATTAGCATATCCTAAATCTGCATAAGGAAGGTATTTCGTAGGAATCGTAAAGGACTTAAGATCATCCAAAGTAGCTTGCCTACCATCTTGCTGCAAACAGTCATGAAGGATACCGGGACCACTACCCCAACTGTTACTATAAGCAACCGCACGATAATAATAGGTACCGGCCTGCCAATCAGAATGATCAAAATACCAAATAGCTGTAGTACTTTGCCAACCATAATAATACTCGGGATAGACACTATATACATTGTCATAATCGAAGCTATATGACAACAAAGCCTTGTCAGTCAAATTGTCTTTATCAGGAGATATAAAGTATTCAATATGCCCGAATGACTGATAAGGAGAATCCAGCACTATATCAGCTGACAACACATACACTCTATTATGGTAATTAAGATGCATACCATGAGTAGATTCTAAATTTTCCAGTTCGGTATATGAAAAATCCACCGCCTCTTTTACTTCACTCTTAACCTCAGAAGGCGGAAACTCCGGGCTATCAATATCACCACATGCCGACAAGCCCAGCAGCATTGCACAGCACACTCCCATAAAATATTTCATCATCGTTCTCTTATATTGTTGTTAATAGTATCCTTGCAAAGATAATGCACTCCTTTAGAATAATCAAACCCTTTTTTTATAATATTTAGCCAAAAAAGCAATTTCAACAGCCAAATAGCCTAAAAGGAATACTAAATGATTAAAATCTAATCACACCCTTGTGATTTTCTAATTACCTTTGCGACTAACAGTGCAAAAGCAATTCAAGAAGCAAGAAACAGACGATGGAGAATGTAGAACAGGAGTTCTTGTCCGTGATACGGGAGTATGAACGCGTCATATATAAAGTGTGCTATCTGTACACGACGCCGAATGCTACTCTTAACGACCTGTATCAGGACGTCGTGCTCAATTTGTGGAGAGCCTACCCCAAATTCCGGAGAGAGTGCAAAGTATCCACATGGATTTACCGCATCGCACTGAATACTTGTATTAGCTTTATTCGCAAAGAAAAGAACATTCCCGAAATCGTGACTCTAAGCCAGGACTCCGACCGAATGGAAGAATCGGACGAAACACAAGCCATGCTAAAGCAGCTCTACCGGATGATTAACCGTCTGGGCCCGTTGGAGAAGTCTATTATTTTGCTTTATCTGGAAGAAAAAAGCTACGAGGAAATTGCTGAAATCACCGGCCTGACGGTAACAAACGTCGCTACCAAAATCAGCCGGATCAAAGACAAACTTAGAAAAATGAACAAGGAGGAATAATATGGAATTGGATGAACTAAAGAAATCTTGGAACGCGCTGGACGAGCAATTGAAGAAAGAACCGATTGCCGATGAAAAGCAGATTGCGGGCATGATTGCCGAATACAAGGCAAACGCACGCAAAAGCATAGGGCGCCTTACGGGTTGGCAACGCTTCTCCATAGGTATTGGAGTCGTGGGACTGGCTCTCCTTCTGGTTATTTGGTTACTGCCGTCCATCTTTCAGATCAACGAAGAATGGCAACCCAAGATTAATACACTCGTAATATTTGTCGGCATCAGTATTCTGCTGGGGATCTGGTGGGATCACAAAAACTATCGCTGGATAAGAAACACGAAAATAGATGAAATGCCTGTAGCCATAGTAAGCAAACGTATGGCAAGTTTCCGCCGATGGACGAAATATGAAATTATCGCTATTTCCGTATGGGTGATTGTTTTCAATGTACTCAATTATTGGGTGATGGGCTATTACAAAGCTTCTTTCGGCGTTCAGGCCACTTTGATTGCATTCTTTGTGTTGTGTGACATTGCCATCATCTATCTGCTATACAAAAAAGTAGCTTACAAATTCCTTAACGACATCAAGAAGAATATAGAAGAATTAGAAGATATATGCACAGAATAACCCTACTCCTTATCCTTTTTTTATTGATCCCCGATTTGTACATCTACTTTATGTACATTGTTCGGAAAACCAAAAACATCTGGCTGCGCATTGCGCACTGGATCCCCACTCTTTTATTGATAGCAGGCTACTTCCTGTTGATGCAGGGCATAGGCGAAAATGCGATGGCACACCATGCACAAGCCATCGGAAGACTGGCTATCTGCATTTTCCTGTTTGCCATCCCCAAGACCATCTTTATGATATGCTCGTTGGTGGGGCTACCTTTTCACTATTTGCTGCGCTGGCCCCGTTCACCATTTACGGCTGTAGGGTTAGTATTGGGTGTAGTCAGTTTCTTTAATATACTTTATGGCACCCTTGTGGGTATCAGCAAATTTGAAGTGAAGGATATCGAATTTCACCACCCCAATCTTCCGAAAGCATTTGACGGTTACCGTATCGTGCAACTATCGGATATACATATCGGCAGCTGGATAGACAATGAGAAAACCATCAATGAACTGGTAGAACTCGTAAACGCCCAGAAACCCGATCTGATAGTATTTACCGGTGACCTGGTGAACCAAAGAAGTTGCGAACTGGAAGGATTTCAGGACATTCTGGTGCAATTGCATGCCAAAGATGGAGTATATTCCATTCTGGGTAACCATGACTACGGAAGTTACTATCATTGGAAAAACCTGAAAGAACAGGTTAATAACATTGACAATCTGATTCGGATGCAAAAGACAATGGGATGGAAACTACTGAACAATGAGTATGATATATTACATCATGAGGGGGACAGCATCGCACTTATCGGTGTAGAGAATGATGGTGAACCTCCTTTCTCACAATTTGCCGACCTGAAAAAAGCGACTAAAGGTACAGATGGAATGTTCCGCATTCTGTTAAGCCATAATCCTACGCACTGGCGCCGGGAAGTACTGCCGGATACAGACATCGAGCTGATGCTTGCCGGACATACTCATGCGATGCAGGCTATCATGTTCGGTCATTCACTTGCTTCGCTGATTTATCCCGAATGGGGAGGGATGTACACTGAAGGAGATCGGGGATTATATGTTAATATAGGAATCGGTTATGTAGGACTACCGTTCCGCTTCGGGGCATGGCCGGAAATTACAGTGATAACGTTGCGTGATTAGGCGCAACGTTATCCGGCTCAAAACTAATCGGACAAATAGATTCAGTCTGCTTGCAGTCGCACTATATCTAGTACCAACTCCTCTGTTTTCTCATTCTCATCCAGCGAATTATCAACAAAAAGGGCAACTCCGTCATTGGTTTCTCTCCATCCTGTGAAATAGTTATATCGATGAGACGGTAACTTAGCCTCTCCCACAACCACAAAGTCTTTATCAAAAAACGTCAGATAAAGATCACGATCATCCATCAAATTCAGTATATCTCTCGTAGCATCAAATTCTATTCCTCCAAGATGTAAACGGGCATACATTCCCGTTTGCGGAAGATACATAAGATCATAGAAATGAGGATTCTCAATATTATGCCGTTCCCATTGCTCGTAGTTACCCGATTCGCATTTTTCCACTACATTTTTCGTGAAACGACTATCTGCTTCAAAAACTTTTTGCTCTCCACTCTTACGATCCATAACATATACATGAGACTCGACCGGATAGTTATAAAGGAGCTTTTCCGCTGTAAAGGTTATATTCAAATCACTCATATTGCCATAATCTCTGCCACTCACATTCGTAACAGCCACCGATGGCTGCAATAGATAGTCGACAGACGGAGTCATACTGTTCAGAAAAGTTTCCCGAACTTTAAAAGTAATCGGCGATGTAGAGAAATCCTTTATTCCATAAAGCAATGAATGACGTCCTCCGTCATAAAACAGTCGCGCTGTAGATATTGCATGATTAGTGTTTATCAGAATTTGTTCATTGTCTTTCAGTTCCGGACGTAAATCTACTGTTTTCAAAAGTTTCCCATCACCATTTATCAGGAGTATCCGTTGCGTATCATCATAAATCCAGATAGAGTCCGGAGTTTGTATAAAAAGCCCAGCTACAGAACGCATTACAGCTGATTCCCCCTGACTTGAAAGCAATATTTGCGATATCTGATGACGCTTCAAATCCATACAATCCAAAGCATGAGATTTATAATTGTATCCATAAATCAAACTCAGAGAATCATTATGAAAATAAGAAGACAGATAATAAGACTTCAAATTCAAAACCTCCGAAACGGGGAACAGAATATCTTCCGTCTGCAACTTCACTTCATTAACCTCTTGTCCCACAGATTGTTTCTTGCTCCCATTACAAGAAATAAAGAAGAAACAAAGTGGAAATATGATTAATGCCCAATGCTTCGCTCTCGCTATGATAACTGATATAGCTATAAACTCTGAAAATTCATTTTTTTTCCTCTTCATAACTTCTTCCTTTACTTTACGAGGACAAAGTTAATATTTACTCTGTATATATCTATCAAAACTATCCTCTCTTGATAAAGATAATTTAGCCTTTATGCGTTGTTTGGCTTTCAGTACAGAGCAGGAAGTAATATTAAAAATTAGAGCAATAGCCTTGTTAGTTAGTTGAGCACGAACCAAATAGCATAATTTCAATTCCTGCATACTAAAACGACTGGTTTTCAAATCCTCCGGAAGCCAATCAGCTCCATAAAGTAAATCAATCACTGCAAAGAGATTCTGCCACTCATATTCATTCCTGATAGTTCCATAAGTGGGAGCCAAGTGCAATTTGAGTAATTGGCTTAAAGCCAACATTTGTGAAGAAGAAACAGATAAAGCAGAAAGATCCTCAAATCTTTTCAATTCCTTAGTCAGTTGCTTGTTCCTGAATAACAGACAGGAAGACAAGTTTTCGTTGTATGCATCCATAGTTCATCTCATTTTTGTTATTCCACATTTGCTTTCTCTAATATCTTCCTGACCTTACTGCGCATTTCTTTTATAGCAGTAGAATGCACTTTAGGTTCTTTAGTCAGTACGATGCCTGCAACCTCCTTCAACTTGTCAGGGTTATAAAAATCCGGTTCTACATAAAGGTTAGCTAACAGATAATAGGGGTAAATTCTACCCGGCAAGCGGTGAATAGCCCGCTGGAAAAGATTCTCTGCTTGTTCATAATCATGTAGTTCCTGATAATTTTTACCTATGATATTCAATATCATCGGATCTGTACTGTACCAACAAGCTTCTTCCAGATATTTGTTGGATTCATTGTAAAATAACGACTTATGCAGGCTGTGCCCATACTCAAAGAGAAATCTCCCTTTTTCTCTTAATATTGGGTAAAGTTCTCCATAAGCCTCATCGGCCGCTTTATATGCACCCGTACTGTAAAGCAGCCTTGCAGATACCCATTTCTGACAGGCCTCTTCTTCCTGCCTCCATTTTCCCATATAACCACCTGTACACAAAATAAGACATATACACAACACGAAAGGCTTACCTATCAAATCCCCTATTCCGCAGGCAAGAAGCAAACATATAACCGCCACCACAAAAGCCGGAAAATGCATAGGATAGGAAGAGAAAGAGAAGACAAGCAAAGACAGAATTGCACCGCAGATACCATAGCGACCACGCTTCACTCCCATCCGTAAGCAGATTCCAACAGCCACTAAAACCATTACACAGACCACAATACCTTCCGTCAGAGTCAGTGACAAATATTCATTAAACACATACTCCGGACTACCCGCAACACGCTCTTCCCATTCGGCATAATTTCCTTGTGCAAAATAATTCTCTTGTGCTTCACCATAAGCAAATGCAAAACCTTTGTCACAGCCCCACGGATAGTTGGTTATCGTCTTACAGGTTATTTTCCACATAAACAAACGCCCCAATGCAGAATCCGGTTTCAGAATAAAAGCTCCGGCACCTCCTAATATCACTATAAGAAGCACTCCCGCTCCACACAAAATATAGCGTCGCTTATACTTTTGCCACAATATACGCCACTTGCTTTTATCGCGATGCATATATATCACCCAGCCACAACTTATAGCCGCAGCAATCCAGGCAGAACGACTCATTGTGGCAGGCAATACACAGAGTATAAGAATGCCGGCTATGCTAACAACTCCCCTTGCCAACTTACGAATAACCGTTTTTTCCTTATAAGTGCATAAATACAGATGCAAGCAGAGCGGAAGCACCATTGCCAGATATCCCGCATACGGTCCCGGATTGAAGAAAGAACCTGTAAGTGCATAACGATAATGACCGGAAGAGGAAAATCCGTACAATTGACGCAATCCCTCAACAGCCTCAACAATTCCATACAGAATTAATCCCCATGAAACGCAAACAGAAATACAAGGAAACAGTAATACATACTTCCGGCTTTCTTTTCCCGCCAGCTGCAACAAAGCTGCAATAATTATGCAGATGCTCGAAAGCAATAGAGTTTTTCCGAGCCATACCCACTGTCCCACATTCTCCTCTACCGGAAGTTCGGGCGTGGTAATCCACACTACACCTAATGGAGCACAGATTGCCACAAAAAGCAGACAAGTTACTGCAATGTCTTTTATTTTATGTATCTGTAAACTTATCACTCAATCTTTTTAAATATCCTGTTCCACCTTATTTTATCCGTCTCACTATCCACCGACTTCCAGATCCTGACAACTTTACCTACAATAAAGGGTTCGGGCAGCAAACCCCAATAACGGGAATCCTGAGAGTTCATCACCTTATCACCCGCCACGAAATAATAATTCTCCTTAAAACGATAAGTGCGTATCACGCTATCATTCAGTAAAATCGTATCTCCACGTAGAAAAAGTTTCTTTTTCTGCTCCCATTCTATCGCATTCCGGTACAGGGCGACATGTTTAGGGAACATCTCTATAACATCGCCTTTTACAGGAAGATACAAAGGCCCAAAGTTCACTATATTCCAGTCCACAATATCATTATAGGGATAGCCACTCATCACAATTCCGTAATCTCCTTCCCTACCTCGCTCAATAATCTGCATTAGCCGGTCTTGTGCTTCCACATTTCCCAATATCGAGGTGCAACCACGCACTTTATAATGTCCTTTCCTTATTTCAAATGTATCACCAGGCAAAGCAACACAACGTTTCACATAATATTTCATTACTCTAAAAGCAATGCTATCCCAACGCTGCTCCAAATAGGGAAAATTAAAAACCAGTACATCGTTTCTTTTTACTTTACCCAAACCGGGTAAACGGGATATATTTATTTCCTTATCTTCCAAGGCATCCCAAATATTGAACAGACGACCTCCCATCACACACTTATTCACCAAGATATTATCCCCGGCAAGCAGGGTAGGCTCCATAGAGTCAGAAGGAATCTTGAATGAGGCAATACAAGTCACCAGAAGTAGTATCCAAAGTAGTGCCACTCCGCAAATGATTAAAAATAGATTCATAATCTTATCAATGAACCTGCTAAGACCTCCTCTCGCACTAAGATTACTATTTTTATTCATCTCTTCATTTCCTATGATCTAATCATTAAGAACATTTACTCTGCATCACCGGCTATTCTCAAAAGTATTGGAGAAGACTCAGCATTACAATACACTGTGATAGTCTTATTAAAATGTTCAGGATGATCTGCTTTATAACTAACATTTAGACTAACTGAATTTCCTGAGCGTACTGGTTCTTTTGAATAGGAAACAGATGTACAACCACAAGATGTACTTACATTTTCAATCATCAAAAGATTATCGCCAGTATTTTTCAAAGTAAGTTTTACTTGCTGTTCTTTTTGCCAGTTAAAACGACCTAAAGAAATATTTTTATGCTCTATATAAACCTTAGTCCGTGTTTTCCCTGTATTGTCCTGGACCATTTCTTTTCCTTGAATAATATTCCGATAAAGTTCTTTTACTCCAATATTACTAATTGGATTTCCCATTGCAACAACCTTATTATTTCTATCTAAAAGAAAAGTATGAAAATGAGAATTAGACGGAAAATTGTTTAATCCATTCAGTTCATCCCTTTCATCAATATAAATTGGGTATTGAAACCTTTCGCGTCTCAATATCTTTTTCAACTCTTCAATATCATTAGGACATATAAAGAAAAGTATTGGTATCTTTATATCGACTGAATTAAGTTCTGCAATAAACTTTGCCCACTGTGACAATTGAAGTTTACAACTAGTACATCCAGCAGAATCTACATAAGCTAATATCTTATAATTAGGCGCAGGAATTGTATTATAATCCACTATCCCATTCAAAAGAAATACAGAATTATTCGGAAACTTAATTTCCTTCCCATTCCATTCATTCACAAGCCGCGTTATCTTTTGTTTCTCATTTTCCACACATGAAACCACCAAGAACGACAAAAGATAACAACACAACACTCTCTTTAAAATATTCATTTATAAATAAAGAACTAGTCAATTCCATTTTCTATGAAGTGATAAATCAACAAAAGATTTTGGCCACTTGTTAATTTTTCCTCATAATTCACTAAAGAAGGTTTATAACTCATATTCAAAAGAAATTCTTCGTTAACAATGGCAACCATCCCATTAGATAGATTGGCAGAAACAGGATTTCCCATTAAAGATAGTTCTCCTACATCTACAGTCAAAGAGGAGGATATATACATTTTTCCCTGCTGCTTCGAATATAAAGAAAATATTTCTGAAGGGCCACCATTATACTCACCCCAAATACCAAACATCCATTGATCAGTATCTATAAAAATCGGACAACTCCAAAAAGGTTCTTTTACCGAAGCACAGTTCTCAATCCCAGGAAAATCTAAAGCAGTCTTTGAGTGTAAAATCCATTTCATAACACAAGTCAATTTTCCATCATGATATCTATAAAATTCATTCTTCGCAGGACATTTTAGTCCCACAGTTCCAGAAGAAGTTACATAAAAAGGATCCCATTCACTACTTACTAAAGGGTACTTTTCTGCATCATGATACAATTGTTCCATATATTTCCCCTCTTCACTCATCTTCCAAATTCCATTAGAAGCGTCATATAAATATTGAGGTGTGAAACAAAGGAAAGAACCATCTGGCAATAAAAACAGATTTTCCGTCCATATCTCACAATGAATTGTGCGAAGGAATTTAAAAGAATAGTCATAGATGAGAATTTTTTGGTTCATTTTATCAAAAACATAAAACATACTGTCTCTTGCTATACAAGAATAGACACTCTGATATTCACCAGGTCCATTTCCTCGTCTATCTAATTCGCCCAATAATGTTCCAGTCATATCAAAATGAAACACTTTTTGTTGCAATCTATCTAAAATAAAGATATGACAACTATCAAAGCATATGCGTGTAGCTCTTCCTATAGTTTCATCATTAGGAAGTTTAAGCCATATCATTTTTACAGAATCTACAAAATCAGACATTAATATGGTTTCTTTATTACTCAGTAACTCAAAATCAACAATATTACATGACGAAACCATCTTATCTTCTTTTTTAGAGAAATTACAGGAATATACTAATAACAATATTCCTGTAATTACTAAATATGTTACATTTTTCCTCATATAATTATGGGCAAATATCTATTGCAGAACAACCACTAAACTGATTTCCATTATACTTACAACATGGTATTGTAGTGTAACCATAACCTGAAAAATAGATTACATAGCTAGAAGCCTCATAACCAGCTCTAAATCCACTACTTTCACCATGATCTGCTAATGCTTCCACATTAGCCAATAGCAAATCCGACATAACCTTTCTATCTTTTCTTTGCAATACATTATAGCTCATGAATGCAACAGCCATAAAGAATGCAAAAATGACTATTTTTTCTCTTCTCATATCAAAATTATAAAATTATAAAATATTTCATTTCCGTATATATCCTTTCAACGGTAAAGCAAGCACATTGCTCATTCTAATTAAATTCATATCTTTGCCAGGCTTCTAATTTTTTAGGGGTTACGGAGCATTCGGTATTCTATTGCACCAACAAGTTGTTTACCGTCTGCTCCTTTTAATAATTTAATTATCACTCTGCATACCATTCATACGGTATTCTATCATCGGTTCATCCTTATTCACATCCGTAGCTATGATAACTCCTTTCTGCTCATTTACCGAAATTCCATGGATATAGTGATCTAAGACATACTTCCGAAGCGGTTCACCTTTCAGACCGAATACATAGATGTATTGTCCACCATCCGGTAAATTAATGCCCTGCTGTGCTTTCTGTTGGATATCCTTGAATTTACGACCCTGAAAAACAACATAAATAGCACTATCCGTCACTTGTATATCACTAAATCCCATAATACCGGTCGGTATACCATACCCCTGAGCGATCTGAAACTCCGGTTCACCATTAGGACCGACACAAACTATGTACGTACTATCTTTCAAGTTATAAATTTCAAGTACTTCGCCCAGTTGGGTAGCCGCTACAAGTAGCCATTGTGAGGATTGTAATCGATAAAACTGCGCCATGCCTGCGCCAAAGCAGGACGGGCATTCTTCAAAGCATCCTCGTTGGCTGTGGGAATAGTACCTATTTTACGAAGTAACTTACCCTGCCGATTAACCAAGCAGAAACGACTGTCACCGGAATAATCGGGAATGATAAAAGTAGAATCATTATATTGCACAAAATCCAGTGCCCGAAGTAATTCTTCATCCAGACTCACCGCCTCCTGACGAAGTAATGAGTCTCCGGATGAAGCAAAACCTAACCGGGTTAATTCTGATTTATTAGAATCAAGTATCCACAAGAAATCTCCATTCCATCGAAGATTTTCGGCTGAAAGCATCTCTTCGGGAGCATCGCCTCGCTTGCCGAAAGAAGATAAGTAATGGAAGTCGGGATAGTGGAAAACATGAAAGAAATGTTCCGTTCCATGCAAATCAAGTACTACGGCCTTGTCGTCTTGTACACGTACCCTATAAGGATAGCGAAACAAAGCCGTATCCAATGGCAAAGTCCAAGCTGTCAATTCTCTCGTTTCGGGAAAGTCGGAATATGACATCATTCTCTCATCGGGCACAGAAGTACATGCAACAAAGAGAAAGGCTAATAATATGCTAATAGAGGTCTTCAAGGCTGTAACCAGTCATTACATATTTTACTTTAGTTTTCGAAAAAGGGCAATCAACATCACCCAGACCTAAACAGTTTGAGGGTACTCCTCCTTCACCCCAAGCCAAGGCTTCTACGTTTTTCAGTAGCAAATCATCCATGCGCTTATTAGATTTCTGACTACAAAAAGCAGTTATTGCACCAACTGCACACAAACTGATTACAGCAATTTTAATCTTGTTTTTCATGTTTCACTTATTTTATATTAGATATCTGTTTATGAGGCATGCAAAACAGCATTGCCTCATTTTTTGCCCACAAAGGTAAATGAGTTTCTATTTCAAACCAACTTTTTCGACTTACCAAGACTTACCAAGTTTAATTACACGCCTTTTGGTAAGCGTTGGTAAGTTCTTCTTTCCTATGCTTCAGTGGAATTTTTCTCGATGGAATGGGGCATTTTCAAACAATAGTACTTATCTTCTTTTTCTACTATAAGAAAAGAGGCATCTTTCAATGCTTCGCGTAAACGATGAATGGCAGCATGAATTTGACTGGAACTTCCTTTCCCTTCCCATAGTTTCTTATTTATTTCCTCCGCAGTCAGTCGATAATCTTTGGCACATAAAAAAAGCTTTAACAAGATAATTGTTTGCGGTTGCACTTGCCGCGTCTTTTCTTCATTTATCAGAAGACCTTTTCTCGAATCCAAAATAGTCCCGTCGGCCAATTCGTATAATCCGGTTTGCTCTACTACTTCTTCCAGATGCATTTTTCTTTCAACAACTATCGTTTTCTCCTGAATATTGACAACTGTTTCTTTCTTCACAAATTTACGTCGCAAAAACAAAGTAATCTGTTTATAATATGAGAAAAGAAGGAAGAAACAAAGCCAAAGCAGAAGTAATATAATGATGGGCGGCCATACCTCCAATGCCTGCCACCAACTATAAGACACAAAACCTGTTGCTTCCACTTCACAACGAAAGCCTAGATAACGGGATAACAAACTATCTCCCTCCAATATTTTTATACTATCGGGGGAACAAACGACAGAAGTCTGTTTCAACAAATCAATTGTTGAAAGACGAATACCTGTATTAGCTTTAATTGATTTCCTTATCAATAGACTATTCCAAGATGTATTCAGTGTATCAGCATTCAGAGGATGCTCCTCAAGCACATAGCTGAGTAACATTCTCTTTTCTGTATCTTTGATAAGACTATTATCAAATTTCACACGTGGTATTTCATAATCATGCGTCCCATACCTACTCGTCAAAGTCACAAAGCTCCGATATGGGCTTTTCAACGTTTTCATTTCAGGAGAATTAACACCTGCTACAAATGGCACAACAATATTCCCCCGTTTCTGCACCTCCAGTTCCAACGCCTTTACAAATGTTTCCTCTGCCTGCACATTCCACTCAGCCACCCGTTCCGGATAGCTACAGCAAAGCGAATATACGTATATGCTTGTAATCAAAATACAAGCAACAATCCCTCCCCAAAAGAAAATTAATCTGCTCCGTTTCATACACACTCTACATATTATTGCTTGTCAAACGTTTCATCCGACAAAGATAGCAAAAACAAAATACAGAAAAGTACAAAACACATCAATCACTCAGCATTTTTTATAAAACACGACTTTGTTCCATTTCTCTTCTCTCATCCACCCTATTCGCATCTCCTTCGCTCCTATAGAGAGAACAAAATAGCGAACTTGATACGAAGAGGGTACGAAGAAGATACAAGGAAGGTACGAAGGAAGAATTATTGTTCTTTTTTTCGTTTTCCGATATTCCGAAAAAACGGAGAATATTTCACCGACATCTCCCTATTACCCCTCCAGAAACCTCTTGTGGGGGATATAAAAAATGGCTACACCCTTTGCCTCGGATGGCTACACCCTTTAGTGCAAATGGCTACACCATCCGGGACAAAGGGTGTAGCCCTGGCAAAAGCCGAATTACCGAATAATCTAAAAGTACGATAACCGGGTAGCATATCTAAATCAAATTATATATCTTTGCGGAAACAAAAATCCAACACCTATGAAGATACTTTATTATATTTACCAAATATGTTTTGCTTTACCAATTCTGTTGGTATTGACTATTCTCACGGCTTTGGTGACTATCGTCGGCTCTCTGATAGGCGGTGCACATATCTGGGGCTATTATCCCGGAAAAATATGGTCACAATTGATTTGTGTTTTCCTGCTGATTCCTGTAAAGGTGCGCGGCCGGGAGAAAATACATAAACATACATCGTACGTATTCGTACCCAACCACCAGGGAGCATTCGATATCTTCCTCATTTACGGATTTCTGGGGCGTAACTTCAAGTGGATGATGAAGAAGAGCCTGCGGAAATTACCTTTCGTAGGGAAAGCCTGCGAAAGTGCAGGACACATATTTGTAGATCGTTCAGGTCCCAAGAAAGTATTGGAAACCATTCGCCAGGCAAAGGCTTCCCTAAAAGACGGCGTATCATTGGTAGTGTTCCCGGAAGGTGCCCGTACTTTTACCGGACACATGGGATATTTTAAGAAAGGTGCATTCCAGTTGGCAGATGAATTGCAGCTGGAAGTGGTGCCGGTCACTATCGACGGATCATTCAAAATTCTGCCCCGCACGGGAAAATGGATACATCCGTACCGCATGATACTGACCATTCACGATCCGATCCCGCCCAAAGGACAAGGTATAGAAAACATCAAGGCGACGATGGCCGAAGCCTACGCCGCCGTAGAAAGTGCTTTACCGGAAGAATACAAGGGAATGGTGAAAAACGAGGACCAATAATAAAATTAAAAATTGAAAATTAGAAATTAAAACGTTGCAATCCAAAAGATGAGTTTGTGAAACAGCATGATAACATGCCTTTAATTTTTAATTTCTAATTATTAATTTTTCCGCTCTCCTCCATACGCCGATGTTCCTCTATCAATTTCATATTCTCTTTAGCTTTATCGAGGAATTCCCTCACCAAAGGACTACTCTTGAAAGTTTGAGGGGCTGTACGGATGATATCCTCTATTTGCGGTGTCATGATGGGATAAGGCAGTGTACTGCACATCATCATGAATACGCTGGGACCAAGGACATTCTCATAATTGGTGGAAATGAATTCCTTGATATAGTCATTCATTTCTTTTACCAAGGCTTCTCCCTCCTGAGTCAGTTGTTCGTGGATGTCATCCAATGCGGCGCCATCCAGCACCATACGTGCCTCTTTCTTTTCCAGTTCTTCAATCTTCAACTCAAGCGAATTACGCTTTTCGATGAATTCATACAAAGCATTGTTTAGCGGCGTACCTTTAGCGGTGAGTTGAGAGTTGGATATGGAGACTTCAATCTTACCGTTCTCAAGTACAAGGGGCATGATAGCCTCATCATTCATGTAGAGCGTCACCATCATTACAGAGTCCGACGGACCACTCGTAGAGAACAAACCGTGTACCACTTCGGCGGAATCAATTGCTATCCACTGCCCGTCGCGGAGCGTTTTCAGGTATAACATCTTACCATCGAGGCTGGTCACCGATGACACACCCTCCACTTTATACTTGCGACTGCACGAAGCAAAAAGCACGAGCAAAAGCATTAAGGGCAAAATACGGTTCACATTCATTCTAATCATGCAGGAAACGATTTTTATGAAACACGATACAAAGGTACAACCTATTCGGGCTGTAAAGAAACTTTTTATCAATATTTAATTTTTGCTCTCTTTTTTCCATTAATAATCCTTATAAGGAGGGAGAAAAGAAAGGATATTTCATTTAGTTTACTTATTTTTGCAGTGATAACTAACAAAATGTAAACCCTGTAACTGAAACAAGATAATCTCCTATGTCAACTTATGCTCCTTTTGCCAAGCCTCTTTATGTTATGCTGAAACCGGTAGGCGCCGTGTGCAACCTTGCATGCGATTACTGTTACTACCTGGAAAAGAGCAAGCTATACCAAAACAACCCCAAGCACGTAATGAGTGAGGAGTTGCTGGAAAAGTTTATTGAAGAATACATAAATTCGCAAACCATGCCGCAGGTAATGTTCACCTGGCACGGTGGGGAAACTTTGATGCGCCCGTTGTCCTTCTACAAAAAGGCCATGGAACTGCAAAAAAAATATGCCCGCGGACGTACAATAGACAATAGCATACAGACCAACGGAACCATGCTGACGGATGAATGGTGCGAATTCTTCCGTGAAAACAACTGGCTGGTAGGTGTCTCTATCGACGGGCCACAAGAATTTCACGACGAATATCGCAAGAATAAGCAGGGTAAGCCTTCTTTCGTAAAAGTAATGCAAGGCATCAATCTGCTGAAAAAGCATGGTGTGGAATGGAATGGCATGGCGGTAGTGAACGACTACAATGCCGATTATCCTCTGGAATTCTACAACTTCTTCAAAGAAATAGGTTGCCACTACATACAGTTCGCCCCCATCGTAGAGCGCGTATTCGGGCATCAGGACGGACGTCATCTGGCCTCACTGGCCGATCGTGAAGAGGTGACCGAACTGGCGGATTTCTCCATCAGCCCTGAGCAATGGGGCAATTTCCTCTGCACCCTCTTTGACGAATGGGTGAAAAAGGATGTAGGTACCTATTACATTCAATTGTTCGACTCTACCCTGGCCAACTGGATAGGCGAACAACCGGGCGTTTGCTCCATGGCAAAGACCTGCGGACATGCGGGAGTGATGGAGTTCAACGGAGACGTATACTCCTGCGACCATTTTGTATTCCCCGAATATAAGTTGGGCAACATTTACCAGAAGACGCTGGTGGAGATGATGTACAGTGATAAGCAGCAGGCTTTCGGACAAATGAAGCAGCAATCATTGCCCACCCAATGCCGGGAGTGTGAATGGCTGTTTGCCTGCAATGGTGAATGTCCTAAAAACCGCTTCGCACGAACGGCAAGTGGCGAACCGGGACTGAATTATCTGTGCAAGGGATATCATCGTTTTTTCAGTCATGTAGCGCCATACATGGACTTCATGAAGAATGAACTGATGAACCAACGTCCGCCTGCCAATGTAATGAATTTCATAAAACAATAAATTGTATAAACAGATAACAATGAAAATTAGAACCTACTTAGTAGCGCTTGCAGCGCTGGCGTTCGGCTCTACAGCACGTGCCGACGAAGGAATGTGGTTACTGCAACTGATGAAACAGCAGAACTCCATTGAGTTGATGAAAAAACAAGGTTTGAAACTGGAAGCGGATGATTTGTACAATCCGAATGGAGTATCACTGAAAGATGCGGTAGGTATCTTTGGCGGTGGTTGTACAGGTGAAATCATCTCACCGGAAGGACTGATTTTGACAAACCATCATTGCGGATACGCTTCTATCCAGCAACATAGCAGCGTAGAACATGACTATCTGACCGATGGTTTCTGGGCAAAAAACCGTGGTGAGGAATTGCCTACTCCGGGATTGAAATTCCAGTTTGTTGACCGTATCGAAGACATTACGGACATCGTGAACCAAAAGATCGCTGCCGGTGAAGTAACTGAAGTAAATGCACTCACCCGCCCGTTCCTCAATAAACTGGCTAAAGAATTGTTCGAGAAGAGCGATCTGAAAGGTAAAAAAGGCATTGAAGTACAAGCTTTGCCGTTCTATGCCGGAAATAAATTCTATTTGTTCTATAAGAAAGTGTACACAGACGTACGTATGGTAGCCGCACCTCCTTCTTCCGTAGGCAAATTTGGTGGGGAGACGGATAACTGGATGTGGCCCCGCCACACGGGTGACTTCTCCATGTTCCGTATCTATGCCGATGCTAACGGTGATCCCGCAGAATATGCAGCATCAAACGTACCTTTGAAGACTCCCAAATATCTGCCTATCTCTATCAAGGGGCTGGAAGAAGGTGATTACGCCATGATCATGGGTTTCCCCGGAAGCACAAGCCGTTACCTCACCTTATCGGAAGTAAAGGAACGTATGGAAGCACAGAACCAACCGCGTATCACTATACGTGGCGCACGCCTCGCCGTATTGAAAGAAGTGATGGCTGCCAGCGACAAAACTCGTATTCAATATGCCAACAAGTATGCCGGCAGCAGCAATTACTGGAAGAACTCCATCGGTATGAATAAAGCGATCATTGATAATGATGTACTGGGTACAAAGGCAGAACAGGAGAAGAAATTCGCAGAATTCGCTAAAGGTAAACCGGAGTACGAAGGTGTAGTAGAAAAAATAGATGCCATTGTAAACCAGACAATGCCGGTGACCGGTCAGTATTACTACCTGATGGAAGCATTCAGTGGTGCCATTGAATTCGGTAGCCCGTACATGGTTATGGATAACCTGAAAAAGGGATTGGAAGAAAAGAACGACTCTCTCATCAACAAGTCTCTCGAACAGTTGAAAGAGGTCTTTGCTGACATCCATAATAAAGACTACGATCATGAAGTAGACCGCAAAGTAGCCAAAGCTATCTTCCCGGTATATGCCGAAATTATTCCGGCAGAACAACGCCCGGCTTTCTATCAGACTATTGAAAAAGAGTTTAAAGGCGACTATAATGCCTATATTGATGCCATGTATGACAATTCCATCCTGGCAAATCAGGCAAACTTTGACAAGTTCATCAAGAAACCTACAGTAAAAGCTATCGAAAAGGATCTGGCAACTCAATATTCACGCGCCAAGATTGAAAAACTGAGGTCACTGGCACAAGAACTGAACAGTACTTCCAAAGAACTGGCATTACTGCACAAAGCATATATCCGCGGACTGGGCGAAATGAAAGAACCCGTTCCTTCTTATCCGGACGCTAACTTTACCATTCGACTGACGTATGGTAACGTGAAATCATACAATCCGCGTGATGCCGTACATTACAAGTACTACACTACTACAGACGGTATTCTGGAAAAAGAAAATCCCGAAGACCGTGAATTCGTAGTTCCTGCCAAACTGAAGGAGCTGATACTGAAAAAAGACTTCGGACGTTATGCTCTGCCAAACGGTGATATGCCGGTTTGCTTCCTCAGCACAAACGACATCACCGGTGGTAACTCCGGTAGCCCCGTGCTGAATGCAAACGGTGAATTAATCGGTACTGCTTTCGATGGTAACTGGGAGTCTCTTAGCGGTGACATCAATTTTGATAATAACCTGCAACGTTGTATCAATCTGGACATCCGCTATGTACTGTTCATCCTTGAAAAACTGGGAGGATGCGAACATTTGATTAAAGAAATGAAAATTGTAGAATGAGAAAAACAATCTTATCCCTATTCATAACATCACTTGCCTTCGCCGCACACGCTGACGAAGGCATGTGGATGCTGACCGATCTGCAAAAGCAGAACGAAGTCGCTATGACGGAACTGGGATTACTAATCCCGGTGAACCAGATTTATAATCCTGACGGCATCGCCCTGAAAGATGCAGTGGTTCACTTCGGTGGCGGTTGCACAGGTGAAGTGATCTCTGCCGAAGGATTGGTACTGACTAACCATCATTGTGGCTATGGTTCTATCCAACAGCACAGTACAGTGGAGCATGACTATCTGACAGATGGATTCTGGGCAATGAACCGCAAAGAAGAGCTTCCCTGTAAAGGACTTACCATTACTTACATTGATGAAATCCTGGATGTAACAGACTACGTCAACGAACAGTTGAAGATAGATCCGGACCCAAACGGTACAAACTATCTGTCACCCAAATACCTGAAGGAAGTAGCCGAGCGTTTCTCTTCCGAACAAGGCATTGCCCTGACACCGGGACGCAAGCTTGAACTGAAAGCTTTCTATGGTGGTAACCGCTACTACCTGTTTGTTAAAACCACTTACAGTGACATCCGTATGGTGGGTGCACCTCCCTCTTCTATCGGTAAATTCGGTGCGGATACCGATAACTGGATGTGGCCGCGACATACAGGTGACTTCTCTTTGTTCCGCATATATGCCGACAAGGACGGAAATCCGGTGGAATACTCCAAGGATAACGTGCCCCTGAAAGTGAAGAAACATCTTACCATCAGCCTTGCCGGATACAAAGAAGGTGACTTCACTTTCGTCATGGGATTTCCCGGACGTAACTGGCGCTATATGATTTCCGACGAAGTGGAAGAACGTATGCAAACCACTAATTTCATGCGCCATCATGTACGTGGTGTTCGCCAGGAAGCATTGATGGAACAAATGCAGAAAGATCCTGCTGTACGTATCCATTATGCCAGTAAGTATGCCTCTTCTGCCAATTATTGGAAAAATGCCATTGGTATGAACGAAGGACTTATCCGCCTGAAAGTACTCGACACGAAACGTGCCCAGCAGGAACAACTCTTGGCTCGCGGACGTGAACAGGGTGATGATTCTTACCAGAAAGCATTCGATCAAATACGCAGTATCGTTGAGCATCGCCGCCCTGCCCTCTATCATCAGCAAGCCATTCAGGAAGCATTGGTGACAGGCCTGGACTTTATGCGCATCCCCAACACTTCTGCCATGCTGGCTGCCCTGAAAAGTAAGGACAAGGCACAGATAAAGGCTGCCGCTGATAGCTTAAAGATTGCCGCTGACAAGTACTTTGCTTCCGTACCTTTCCCTAATGTGGAACGTACAGTTGCCAAGAAAATGTTACAGACTTATATGCAATATATCCCGGCGGAACAACGCATCAGCATCTTTGAGGTCATTGACAAACGTTTCAAAGGTAACAGTGATGCCTTTGTCGATGCTTGTTTCGACCACTCTATCTTCGGCAAGAAGGAAAACTTTGAAAAGTTCATCCGAAAACCGGGCTCGTATAAGTTGGGATTTGACTGGATGGTACTGTTCAAACATTCCATCACAGACGGACTGTTGCAGACCGCCATTGCTATGGCAGACGCCAACAAGAATTACAATGCCGCACACAAAGTATGGGTAAAAGGTATGATGGACATGAAACGGAGTGCAGGTATTCCCATTTATCCGGATGCCAACTCCACCCTGCGCCTCACCTACGGAAAGGTGCTGCCTTATGAACCGGCTGACGGAGTGGAATATGGTTACTATACCACCCTCAAAGGTGCCATGGAAAAGGAAGATCCCGACAATTGGGAGTTTGTGATTCCTGCCAAATTAAAACAACTGTATCAGTCCAAGGACTTCGGACGCTATGCCATGCCGAATGGTGAAATGCCTATCTGCTTCATTGTGAATACAGACAACACAGGCGGTAACTCCGGCAGTCCGGTATTCAACGCCAAAGGTGAGCTCATCGGTACAGGTTTCGACCGCAATTATGAAGGACTTACAGGAGATATAGCCTTCCGCCCCTCTTCACAGCGTGCAGCCTGCGTAGACATTCGTTACACTTTATTTATCATAGAGAAGTATGCCGGTGCCTCACATATTATCAAGGAGCTGACTATTGCGGAATAAATAAAAGGAAGTATAAAAATATCACTCGGATATTCAAGTGAACCATAATTCGCCCCTGCAAGTAAAGTGAATAACTAAAGTCAATCACAATGTTTGCAGGGGCGAAATGTTTTCATTCAACCATAGTACAACAGTTACCCACAGAGCACCCAGGAAAGAAATCAGAATCATTTGATAAGTTTTCCGATGGAAAATGTTTCAAAATTGAAAGTATTCTAAAAAATACCCAAATATGCCATTTAAATAGTATGAAAAGCAATAGATCGTGAACAAAAGACACCACAAACTGTTTCACTATACAGACAACAACACTAATATTGTATTTATAAAAAAAATGAATTAATAACAGAAAGGAAAAGATTATGGAGAAATTTGAAGAACTTATACAATCAGAAAAACCTGTTTTAGTAGACTTTTTTGCAACTTGGTGTGGCCCATGTAAGGCAATGCATCCCGTATTGGAAGAGCTGAAAGGACAAATCGGTGATGGTGCCCGCATCGTGAAAATCGATGTAGACCAACATGAGGAACTGGCTGCTAAGTATCGTATACAAGCGGTACCCACTTTTATCGTATTCAAGAAAGGTGAAGCCGTTTGGCGTCATTCCGGAGTTATTAAGGGCAGTGAGCTAAAAGGCGTCATTGAACAAAATTCATAAAGAACAAACATTATGAAGAAAGTACTAACCTTTGCCATTCTGATTTTTGCCAGCGTACTGACATTTGCCTGCAAGGATGGAGCAAAAGCACAACCCAATGAACCGGAACAAAAAGAAGCCAAGAGCGGAGAAGTAATCGTAATGAACAAGGATATGTTTATTAAAGATGTATTCGATTACGAGAAATCCCAGGACTGGAAATATAAGGGTGACAAACCCGCCATCATTGATTTGTATGCCGACTGGTGTGGTCCCTGCCGCATGACAGCGCCCATCATGAAAGATCTGGCAAAAGAATACGCCGGAAAGATCGTGATCTACAAAGTGAATGTGGACAAAGAACGTGAACTTGCCGCATTATTCAATGCAAGCAGCATTCCTCTCTTTGTATTCATTCCGATGGAAGGAGAACCTCAGCTTTTCCGTGGTGCAGCTGATAAAGCCACTTACCAAAAGGCAATTGAAGATTTCTTGTTAAAGAAGAAATAATATATAAGAAAAAGTCACTGGAGTTATGTATGAATGAGGAGTGGCATATCTTTCCACTCATTATTGTACATCTCCGTGACAGTGTGATAACCGGACGCTTGCAGGGCCATCAAAGCTTGCGGGCGTCCGTTGTTTATACGCTCCGGGTAGTGGGAATCACTATTAACCTGTACACGGATTCCCTTTTCAAGCAATACAGGGAAGTAGCGTTCATTAGGATAGAAAGTACCCAATTCCAGATAAGATTTTGTATTAATCTCTACGATATATCCTTTTCGGGCAATAGCATCAAAATATCCCTGAATCAAAGCATCATACCAAGGTTCATCCAGTAAGCCGGGATGATAAGCAGATGCGTTATAGTGCATTTTGTCAGCATGACCGACAATATCAAAACCGCCCAGTTCCACCATACGCATTAAACGGTCATAATAAAGATGCACCACTCTCACCAGGTCACCATTGAAATGTTTATCCACAACTCTGCAGAATTTATCAGCCGTCACATCCACATCCACTATTTCTCCCTTATCATCATAAAGCAAGTGCACAGAACCGATACGGTAATCCAACGGTAATTCGCGGAAACGGACAACAGACGGATTGCTCTCTTCATTCAGATAGTCAATCTCCAGACCGATATAGAGTTCTATTTGTCCGGCATACTTAGCCTTCAGACGATAGAATTCGGCCAGATAGTCATCCATAGCGTCCCACTCCATAGTCCACGCTGTAGAAAACGGCAGAGGGGCATGGGAAGAAAATCCATAAGAAGTAAATCCTTCACTCAGGGCAAAGCGGATAAAGTCTTCCATATTAGCACGTCCGTCGCAATATAAGCTATGACTATGATAGTTCGTTAAATTTCCAGTTCTGTTGCTCATAATTTTATCATCTTATCATTTATCATCTTATCAACCATCTTATCACCCTATCATTCTTCTATCTCACTAAGTTCCAGCCAACGCATGGTCTTTTCATCAATCAAATCCGTGATCTCGGGCAAACGCTTTGATTTCTCTGTAAGTTCTTCTACGGATAAGGTACCACTGCACAGGGCAGCTTCAATGGTTTTCTTTTCGTCCTCCAATGTAGCAATTTCCTGCTCCAGCTGTTCAAACTCCCTTTTCTCTTTAAAGGACATCCGGCGTTTTTCATTCAAACGCACTTTAGCGGTTTTATCTTCCTGCGGTTTAGAGGCTTCTTTTTCTTTCTCCTTTTCCAGCCGGGCTTTTTCTTCCTTCCAGTCACGATACTGGGTATAATTTCCGGGGAAATCACGGATATCTGCCTGACCGTTGAAGACTAGCATATGGTCTACTACTTTATCCATAAAGTAGCGGTCGTGGCTTACTACGATAACACAACCCTTGAAATTCTGTAAATACTCTTCCAGTACATTCAGGGTAATGATATCCAAATCATTGGTAGGCTCATCCAGCACAAGGAAATTAGGATTACGCATCAATACCGTACACAGATACAGGCGACGGCGCTCTCCACCACTCAGTTTATAAACATAGCTATGCTGGGTTTCGGGAGTGAAGAGAAAATGTTGCAGAAACTGGGAAGCGGTCAGCTTTTTACCATTACCTAACTCTATGACTTCGGCGATATCCTGTACCACATCAATCACTTTCATCTGCTCATCGAACTGTAAGCCATCCTGCGAATAATAACCGAAACGTACCGTTTCTCCGATATCAATCGTTCCGCTATCGGCTTTCTCCTCTCCCATCAGTATTTTGATAAAAGTAGATTTACCGGTACCGTTATTACCAACAATGCCCATCTTTTCATAACGGGCAAAAATATAAGAAAAGTCTTCTAATATTTTAAGGTCACCAAACGACTTGTACAAATGGTCTGCTTCGAATATCTTGCTACCGATGTAGGAGGCCTTTACTTCCAGTTTCACATTGTCGTTATTAAACCGCTGTTTAGCTACTTTCTCCAGTTCATAGAAAGCTTCTTCGCGATAACGCGCTTTATGCCCGCGGGCTTGCGGCATACGACGCATCCATTCCAACTCAGTGCGATACAGATTGTTGGCACGGGTTATTTCAACATTCGTTGCATCGATACGCTCTTGACGTTTCTCCAGGTAATAGCTATAATTTCCCTTATATTGATAGATCTGACGATTGTCTATTTCAATGATTTCGGTACAGACACGGTCGAGAAAGTAACGGTCGTGCGTCACCATGAGCAGACTGAGGTTTGTGCGGCGCAGGTAATCTTCCAACCATTCAGTCATATCAAGATCGAGATGGTTGGTCGGCTCATCCAGAATCAGCAGGTCAGGCTCAGTGATAAGGGTATTGGCAAGCGCCACGCGCTTCAACTGTCCACCAGAAAGATGCTTTACTTGCTGATCGAAGTTTCTTATCTTCAACTGGGAAAGAATTTGCTTTGCCTTCTGCTCATACTCCCATGCTTTTTCATGATCCATGCGCACCAGGATTTCGTCCAAACCAGGATGTCCTTCTGTTTCCATGCAGCGTTCGTACTCCTTTATCAGTTCTACCGTACTATTGCCATGATGGAAACAAGCTTCCAGAACGGTCAGTCCTTCGGGATATTGCGGGTCTTGTTCCAAATATCCGACCCTAAGGTCACGACGAAAAGAAATGGTTCCACTGTCATAGCCTTCTTTTCCGGCAATGATATTCAACAAAGTAGTTTTACCACTGCCGTTTTTGGCAATCAGTCCGATACGTTGCCCTTCGGCCACACCGAGCGAAGTATTCTCAAGCAATACCAAATCACCGAATGACTTGGTCAAATTTTCTATCTGAAGATAACTAATCACAGTTTAAGATTTATGATTTATAATTTATGATTTATGGCTGGTTGGCAAATGATCAGAGTAAGGATTTGTAGGTTTCTGCCAGATTGCAAGGTTCCCCTGCCTTCACTTTGCTCCACACTAATTTCATGGGGTCAATCCATTCTCCGGTAGTAAGATTCTGCAATACAGGAGCTTCACGATTACCATCTATCAGAGTCATCCATTCTAACCCATCTACTTCATTGGCAAGAATCACACAGATGGCAATACCAAATGAAAGCCATGCTTCTTTCTTCTTCGGACCGATAGTTCCACTATCAATGACCTGTTGCATACTGTCCAAATCTTCTTCCATACCCTGGAAATCTTTTTTCAGTTGTTCTTTTACAGTAGTGGTCACCCACTCAAAAGCCTCATTAATCTGGTAGATTTCGGACAGGCGGACAGGTATAAGCTCTGCCGGATATTTCACTCCCTCTTTACGTATTTCCAACGAGGCGATAACGGCTTCGGCCTCTGCCACAGATGCTCCCTTGCTTACCGTAAAGGAACATTCAAAGGCAACATCATCCACACCTGTAATCCAAAGATGAGAAGTATAATAAGCCCCTTCTTCTTCAAACATCTCCTTACTGTAAGCACATGCCAAGCTTCCTATTTTAACGGAGACTGCCGAAGGATTGTCTTTCAGTTCCTGACGGGTAACTTCCCGACCATACATAGCGTTACCTTTATATGCAGAAATACGAAAATTTCCAGTCCATTCACTTGGATTATAGAAGAGAAAAGAGCCTTCCCCATCTTCAAACTCATTCCAGTCTGCGGGATACAACATGGAAAACCATGCTCCCGGAGAGATAAATTTCTTGCTTTGTGCCATTGCTATTCAGAGATTAATAACGAGGCCACCTGACCTCGTTCGGCAAAAGTAACATTACATCCGTTGATATGCAAACAAACAGAAACAAAAAACAGCCGATTCTCACGAACCGACTGTCCCAATCATCATCTATGAATGAAGACCGTTACAGTCTTCAATATCTTATTAAATCTCTATGAAACTTCAAAGAAAATCATATTTCTGTTTCCGAGCGCAAAGATAATCAATGAAATATATAGATTCCCAATATTTTAAGATATTTAAATTAACGTTCTATAAACTATGGAATTTTATAGATTAATATACAAAAAAGCAGCGATTCTTAATAACTAACCTCTTGGTATCTTCTATTTTCCAATAGGCTGTATCTTCCTTCTCACATCCTTAGAAATCTCCAAAAACATGTAATTCAATTTCCCGGAATGTATTCCTTCTTCATTTTGCTTATACTTATTATTAGCGTATTGCTTAGACTTATCGAATGTTAGCCGTGACATTTGATTCTGTGATTTACCTACCATCGTTGAATCCAGCTTCTCATCCGGAAAGAAATCATCCAGATCCACATCTCCAATCATAGTAGTTTCAAGGAAGTTCATATTCTTGCGACCGGCATCTGTATAATACCCCACAAACATATGTCCCGGAGTACGAACCAATATTGGTTCTATATTAATAGCACGAAGCAAGGAAGCAAACAACACGCTACCATCCACACAGTTAATCTGCGAAGACTCCAGTGCATCATCAAACGTGCGAACACGCTGGGAAAAGACCACATTACTGGACAAACTGGTATTGGAAACAGAACTGTAACGGAAATTACGCTTTTGAAGTACGTTCCATAGAGCATAGACTTGCTTGTCCACCACTTCAGCATTGCCACCTTGATAGCCCAGGAAACGATTGACAATACGGGTATTCAGTGCTTCACGCAACAGTTTATCAATCATCGGATTCTCCTCATTAACGTATGCCGCAAAGAAAATACCGGTATCATGAAATTTAGTTCCGTTCGTGACATACCCCAACAGACATTCATTAATGCTGCGAACAGAAAAAGTACGAACCCGCTGCCCCAAATCCTTATCATTCATTTCTACCTTAACAGCCACACTTACCGGTTCCGCCTGGTTATTATTCTTCAGCGCTTCGTAATTCCAGATAATATCGGGATAGATCGTATATTCCGTCCGTGGTTTAGCCAACACAAACTCAGATACGGAACGGGAAAAGAACGGAGTCTCGGCAACTTCAATACGTACCCTGCTATATGCCTTTCCTGAACGAATCCGGATAGAAATGCAGGATTTAGAATTACCCACATATAAGGAATCAGCCGGAACAATGACTTGCGCATCCGTCGTCGCTACAGAAAGAATACTGGAAGGAAAGATGTTGCCTCCCAACTCATCCGTTATCTCAAACCCGGAACGGAACGGAGCCGTATTCAGCCAAAAGGAACCTGCCACAACCACCACCAATAAAGCTATCAGAGCGGGCAAACGCCATTTATATCGCCGAAAATTTATATTAGTCAACTCTTTCATACCAATGTTATTTATATTAAGACAAAGGTAAGTATAAAAACTGAAAAACTGGAATGCAAAAGTAATAGTTTACAGTTCTTCACCTTACCAAAACCGTGTCAAAGCCTTACCAACTCCGCGTCAGGTTCGTACCATCTCCGTGCCTATACGCTTGAACCTGATACGGACCCAATACGGAGTTAATACGGACCCGGTACGGAGTTTCTACGGATCTGACACGGAGTTGGTATGGATCTGACACGGAGTTGGTATGGACTTGGTATGGACCGGATTACCTTCAGCACATACAAAAATGTAATCAAATTGTAACACGTGTTTCACTTTCCCGTAACAAAAACACCGCACCTTTGTCGCTGAAAAGAAATAAAGTATAACTTTGTGGTAGGAGAATTTGTTTTGAATACCTCATATTAATTAGAAAAAGCAATGAACAATTATCGTATTTTAGTTGTAGACGATGAAGAGGACCTTTGCGAGATCCTGAAATTCAACCTTGAGAATGAAGGGTATGAAGTGGACACGGCCAACTCTGCCGAAGAGGCGTTGAAAATGGATATCGGTAGCTACAACCTGTTGCTGCTGGACGTGATGATGGGAGAAATATCCGGTTTCAAAATGGCCAGCTTACTAAAGAAAGATAAGAAGACCGCTCAGGTACCTATTATATTCATCACCGCCAAGGATACGGAAAATGATACGGTAACCGGCTTCAATCTGGGAGCTGATGATTACATCTCCAAACCTTTCTCTCTGCGTGAAGTCATCGCACGCGTCAAAGCTGTATTGCGTCGCACCCAACAGGGAGAACCGGAACGGGCACCGGAGCAAATCAGCTACAAGACATTAGTCATTGATATTGTAAAAAAGAAAGTAAGCATCGACGGGGAAGAAGCCCCTCTTACCAAAAAAGAATTTGAGATATTACTTTTACTCCTCCAGAGCAAGGGACGCGTATTCTCCCGCGAAGATATACTGGCACGGATATGGAGCGACGAGGTCTATGTGTTGGACCGCACCATCGATGTGAATATCACCCGTTTGCGTAAGAAAATAGGTATTTATGGTAAATGCATCGTAACTCGCTTAGGATATGGATACTGCTTCGAAGCTGAATAATACCACACATTTCCTGTCGTTCAGCCGGAAGTTATTTCTTTCGGTCATTTCACTGTTTCTGGTATTTGCCGGATGCTTCCTGGCATATCAATACCAGCGTGAAAAAGAATATAAGATAGATCTGCTGGATATACAGCTACAGGACTATAATGAACGACTACATCAGGAACTTACTCACATTCCAGACAGTCTGTGGGATAAGACTTTGGAACGATATCTGCAAAAGTACGTCAAACAGGACTTACGTATTACGGTAGTGAACGTACAGGGTGACGTATTATATGACAGCTTCGAGAATCAGAAGTTAGGCAATCACGTCAATCGCCCGGAAGTACAAAAGGCACTGGCAGAAGGAAAAGGATATGATGTACGCCGTACTTCCGAAACAACAGGAGTACCCTACTTCTATTCTGCCACACTCTATGAAGGCTACATTATACGTTCCGCCCTCCCCTATGACCTGAACCTTGCAAGACACCTTGCAGCAGACCAGCACTACATCTGGTTTACCCTCATCGTATCATTGCTATTAATTTTCATCTTCTATAAATTCACCTCTAAACTGGGGACAGCCATCAATCAGCTACGCGAGTTTGCCAAACGTGCCGATAAGAATGAGCCTGTGGAAACAGATATGCAGTCCGCCTTCCCACACAACGAACTGGGAGAGATTTCACAGCATATCATCCAGATATACAAGCGACTGCGGGAAACCAAAGAGGCGCTATACATTGAACGGGAGAAATTGATCACCCACTTACAAACCTCGCATGAAGGATTGGGCGTATTCAACAAGGACAAGAAAGAAATCCTGGTCAACAACCTGTTCACACAGTACAGCAACCTGATTTCAGACTCCAACCTACAAACAACAGAGGAAATATTCTCTATCAGCGAGTTCCAGAAAATCACGGATTTCATCAACAAGACTCCCAAGCGTCCGGGCAAGGAAGAAAAGCGTATGTCTATCAGCATCAATAAGAATGGACGTATGTTTATTGTGGAATGTATTATATTCCAAGACTTAAGCTTCGAGATATCCATCAATGATGTCACCCAGGAAGAAGAGCAGATCCGCCTGAAACGCCAGTTGACACAGAACATCGCACATGAACTGAAGACCCCGGTCAGCAGTATACAGGGCTATTTGGAAACCATCGTGAACAATGAAAACATTTCGCGAGAGAAGATGCAGACATTCCTGGAGCGATGCTATGCTCAAAGCAATCGGCTAAGCCGACTGCTACGCGACATCTCCGTATTAACGCGTATGGACGAAGCCGCCAACATGATCGACATGGAGAAAGTAGACATCAGCCTGTTGGTAGGCAATATCGTAAACGAGGTATCCCTGGAACTGGAAGAAAAGCATATCACCGTAGTCAACTCCCTAAAACCGAAGATACAACTACGGGGAAACTATTCCCTACTATACTCCATTTTCCGCAACCTGATGGACAATGCCATTGCCTATGCAGGCACGGATATACGCATCAATATCAGTTGTTTCCGCGAAGACGAGAATTTTTATTATTTCAGTTTTGCCGATACCGGCGTAGGTGTCTCTCCCGAACATCTGAACCGCTTATTCGAACGCTTCTACCGGGTGGATAAAGGACGCTCACGCAAACTGGGCGGTACGGGATTGGGATTGGCTATCGTAAAGAACTCGGTAATCATCCATGGAGGTACCATTTCGGCCAAGAACAACCAGGGTGGCGGATTGGAATTCGTATTCACACTGGCAAAAGAAAAATAATCACTTATCACTAACCACTAATCACTTTTTTCCTTATCTTTGCGATGCATTGGTTTACTGTCTTTGTTCGGAGACGGTAATTAAAAGGGAATCAGGTGCAAATCCTGAACAGTCCCGCTGCTGTAAGTTTCATGATAGGTTGCAGGCAAACTACCAATAGCCACTGGAAGTCCGCTTCCGGGAAGGCGCCTGGCAACAGAAACAAGTCAGAAGACCTGCCATGCACTGTTTTTATCACTGCTTTCGAGGAAAAAGCGTTGAGTCTAATGAAACGGGCAAATCGTCCCATCATTTCATTCATCCACTCTGCTTCAAAGAAAGTAAGGAACAATAAACTCTGCCAAGTTTATTTGAATGGTGTCCGGTCGAAGGGATTTCGCCCGGACATTTTATTCTGTAACTTTCCCAAAACAAATTTCATCATCCGCGTGTTATACATACAGTAAACAATTAATACGAAGAGTTATGGAAGCAGATTATGAACTGATCGACAATGAAGAACGTCGCCAATATGAGTTCCATGTCGAAAAATATACTCCAAAGATTGAGTATATGAAATCAACAAATGGAGAGATTTATCTGACACACACCGAAGTACCCACTCAACTGGGTGGTAAAGGCATCGGCAGCCAGTTAGTAGAAAAAGCATTAAAAGATATAGAAAAACAAGGACTTAGATTAGTACCTCTCTGCCCGTTTGTAGCGGGATACATTCACAAACATCCCGACTGGAAAAGAATTGTAATGAAAGGTATTCACATTCAATAATAAATAGTTATGAATATAAAGAAAGAATATACGAACGGGGAAGTAACCATCATCTGGCAACCCGGCCTGTGCCAACATGCAGGTATTTGTACCAAGACCCTTCCGAATGTGTATCATCCGAAAGAAAAACCGTGGATAACAGCTGAAAATGCAACGACGGAAGAGTTGATCGCTCAAATCAAGAAATGCCCGTCGGGAGCATTAAGTTACAGAATGAATAACGAGAAAGAAGATAAATAAAAGAAATGAGGTTACCCCTTCAACATATGAATTCGGGTAACCTCATTTGTATTATGAAAAAGAAAGTAGTTATGTACGTTCCAATTGAACAGTGAAATGACGCATCAGGGGAGCCTCCCAAGTAATGCGGACTCCATTAGTAATACTTTCACGACGGTCGAAAACATTCTTCAACGCTACTGCAATCACGTTCATGTGATTATCCGTATATACGCGGCGGGGAATAGCCAGGCGCAATAGATCCAATCCGGTAAAACGGTTCTCACGGGTAACCGGATCACGGTCTGCCAGGATATAACCGATTTCACATCCTCTGATACCAGCTTCAAGATATAGCTCAACCGTTAGAGTCTGTGCCGGGAATTCATTCTTCGGTACATGCGTCAGCACCTTCGTTGCATCCACAAAGATGGCATGTCCGCCTGCTGGACGCTGATATGGAATACCATATTCATCCAACTTCTTTGCCAGATATTCCACCTGACGGATGCGGGTTTCCAAATTATCAAATTCCGTATTCTCATCCAGTCCTGTGGCAAGTGCATTCATGTCACGACCATTCATACCACCGTAAGTAAGATACCCTTCATATTGCACGCAAAAGCCTTTGGCACCTTCATACCAATCTTTTTTTCGTGTAGCAATGAAGCCTCCCATATTGACGATACCATCCTTCTTGGCACTCATAGTCATACCATCTGCCAGGTCGAACATCTCTTTCGTAATTTCCTTTATCGTTTTACCGCTATAGCCATCTTCACGCATTTTGATGAAGTAAGCGTTTTCCGCAAAACGTGCGGAGTCAAATAATACAGGTTTATTATACTTATCCGCAAGAGCACGGACTTCACGAAGATTCTGCATGGATACGGGCTGCCCGCCGGCCGTGTTGTTCGTAATGGTAACGATGATAAACGGTATGCGGTCACCATGTTCCTGCAACGCTTTTTCCAGCTTCACAGGATCGACATTACCTTTAAAAGGTATTTCCAACTGAGTATTCTTCGCTTCATCGATGGTGCAATCCAGAGCAATGGCCTTCCGCCCCTCGATATGTCCCTTTGTGGTATCAAAGTGAGAGTTCCCCGGAACGATATCTCCATCATGTACCAGATAAGAGAAAAGCACATTCTCGGCAGCACGCCCCTGATGGGTGGGAATGACATATTCAAAACCAGTCAGACGAGTGATCACTTCTTTCAGATTGAAGAAGGAGGAAGCACCTGCATAACTTTCATCGCCCAGCATCATCGCTGCCCATTGACGATCGCTCATTGCTCCCGTACCGGAGTCAGTTATCAAATCGATATATACTTGTTCGGATTTCAGCTGGAACACATTGTAATGGGCTTCTTTCAGCCATTGTTCACGTTCCTGGCGGGTACTCTTCCGAATAGGTTCCACCATTTTAATTTTCCAAGACTCTGCAAAAGGTAATTCCATAGTGCCTGCTTATTATTTCGACATTTAGTTAACAAAAAGACCCGTAGAAGAATTTCTACGGGTCGAATATAAGCATTTATACAGGATTAAGCAAAAGTTTTACTATCTTTTTGTCAACAAATCATTCCTTCGACAGAAATTTCTTCTTCTCCTTCTTACTCATCTCCTTCATGATAATTTCAACAGGATGCCAGGACTTATACATCACCCGCTCTTCAGGTTTACCTGTTTCCTCGGGAGAAAGATAAAAATCAGGTACATATGAGTGATCCGGCCGATCGGGGCAATAAATACTGAAACGCAAATGGGAACCCTGCTTGTAGTTCTCTCCGCCAATGATGCCAAGCGGCTGTCCCGGAATCACCTCTTCACCCGGAGAGACAAAGATCCCTTCATTCTGGAATAATTTATAACGGGCAAAAGTTCCGTCCTTATGGAAAACTTCCAGATAATTTTCCGTCGAATGGAACGATGTATTTTCAGAAGTGGAAGCGGAGTGGTCAACAACTTCCGTCACGAGTCCGCCACGGGCAGCAAAGATTGTATCTCCGGCAGTCGTAGAGAAACCAAGTCCCGTGATACGCTTCTCCCCTTCCTTTCCCATAAAATTATCTAAAGACACCATCTTATTCACACGGACCACTTTCCCTTGTGCCAGAGGAAAGAGATACACAAAACTGGTATCCGTCTTCAAGCGGCTATTTCCTTTTTTATAGGTATAGCGATATGAGAATCCAATCGGAACATTTTCCGTAGACGGACGCAAAGTCAACAGGCGCGTTTTGCCATAATGAATAACGGCATCATAAATTTCTCCTTCAGAAGAGGTCGTATTACTCAGCCGGGAAAAAGTCATAGATACCGTATAAGGCGTATGCGACTGAGTTTCGGAATAGAAAGTCACTTCCCCCTTGGCAGAGCGTTCATAGCTTACCGTAACAGTCTTATCCGACTGTGCATAAACCAGCAGAGGCAAGCAAAAAAGAAGAAGACAGAAATAGCGTTGTAGTTTCATAGTATCATGTTTTTAAAATTAATCGACTTGCCAGGTCAGCACAAAGTCCGGATGCAGGAGATATCGGATCTCAAATTTACGCTGTTCCGGTGTTCTGTACTCTTCAGCCGAGAAGGCTCCTTTTTCAGTAACCGTAAAAGGAAAAATACGCAGATGCTCCCGGAAATCAACCTCCGGTGTATTCATACATTTAAACATCACTTCTTTGGCCGACCAATGGAGCAACAAAGCCCAGGTATCCGTTCCCTGATACGAAGACAGAGGTTCATCAGTACGCATATACTTATGCGCCACCTTATGTACCCGTTCACCGTATTGTTCTATATCAATGCCCACTTCCTTACCGGCTTCACCGATAATCACCGATACATACCCACGTGTATGAGAAATACTGATTGATGCAGATTTATCTGCCAGATACGGTTTCCCGCTGGGATAGTAAGCAATTTCCTTTTCCTCTCCCAATAGAGTGAACAGCAACACACGAACCGACAGCCATTCCAAGCGGCGATGTTCAGCAGAGAAACGTTGCAACCCCTCCAGATATGTTTCCTGTTGCGGAAGCATGCTCAGCAAGTCATCCAGTGTTTCGTCCATCTTCCAGACTCCCCACTTATATGAAGGATACGTATGTTGTATGAAAAGAGACATATTATTTTATAAATCAATCTTTCTTATCGGAATCCGACGGAAGAGTGTTGATGGTGAACTTCACTTTAAGAATACGGCGGTTATCCATCTCCAGGACTTCAAATTCATAGTGATCATAGGTAACCTTTTCATGCAGGGCCGGGAATTCACCTTTCAGCTCCAGCAGTAATCCTGCAAGCGTATCAGAATCACCCGCCACTTCATCAAAGACTTCCTCGTCCACCTTCGTAATCTTATAAAAATCCGTCAACTGAGTTTTGGCTTCAAACACCCACGTATGATCGTTCAGCACTGCATACGTACGTTCTTCGTCATCATATTCGTCGTGAATCTCACCGACTATCTCCTCGATGATATCCTCCATCGTCACAATTCCCGACGTGCCACCAAATTCATCAACCACAATAGCAATATGAATCTTATTGGCCTGAAAATCACGCAGCAAATCGTCAATCATCTTAGTTTCCGGAACAAAATAGGCCGGACGTATCAGCGACTGCCAACGGAAATCCACCTTATTCAAATGGGGCAACAAGTCCTTGATATATAAGATACCTTTGATATTATCCCGGTTCTCGGAATAAATAGGGATACGGGAGTAAGCATTTTCGATAATACATTGCAATACATCCTTGAAAGGCGTGCGAATATCCAGATCGACTACGTCCAGACGGGAAGTCATCACCTCCTTCGCCGTTTCACCGCCAAAACGAATGATGCCTTCCAGAATATTATTCTCTTCCTTCAGCTCAGCCTTATCCGTCAGTTCAAGGGCATGAGAAAGCTCGTCTACCGAGATGTTATGGTTTTTGCGGGCAAAATGCTTGTTCAGGAACGAAGTGGAACGTACCAGCATAGAAGCTACCGGATAAAAAAGGGAACGAAACATCCAGATACCCGGAGCGGAGAAGCGACAGAAAGCCAACGTCTTCTGGGCTGAATAAATCTTCGGCATGATTTCACCGAAAAGAAGCAGAAGGAAGGTCAGGATGACGGTCAGTATCAGAAATTCCGCAATAGGAGAATGAAACTCAAACACACTCATGAAGAAGAAGTTACAGAGCATGATAATGGTCACATTCACAAAATTGTTTGTTATCAGGATGGTTGCCAGCAACCTTTCCGTGTCATCCAGGAGTTTACGAATTTTCTCATCCGAGGGATGTTTCTTCTCGTCAATGGCATTCAGGTCGGACGGAGAAAGAGAGAAAAAGGCTATTTCTGAAGCTGAGGCAAAGCCGGATACGAGCAACAGCAAGCCTGCCAACACAATGGCGATGATTGCCGAAATAGTAGGGCTATGTACGGATATACCATTAAAAACATTTGCCAACTGGCATAAATAAGCGTCTGGGTCCAAAGATCTTGGTTTTAGTTAAACAATTAGAACGGTAAATCGTCCGTTGTATTATCTTGTGCAGGAGTTGCCTGCGATTGTGCCATAGGTTGTGCAGGAGCACCTTGTGACATACCTGGTTGCGGAGCGGCAGCACCCGGTGCAGCAGTTCCTCTGGGGCTCAGCATTTCCATAGAGTCCACAAAGATTTCCGTAACATAGCGCTTTGCGCCGGTCTGGTCATCGTATGAACGGGTACGTATTTTGCCTTCCACATAAAGTTTATCCCCTTTATGCACATATTTTTCGGCTGTTTCTGCCAGTCCGCGCCAAAGTACCAGATTGTGCCATTCCGTCCGTTCGGGTACCTGCGTACCGTTAGCCAATGTGTATGCACGGTCTGTAGTAGCCAAAGGCAAAGAAGCCACAGCGATACCGGAATCAAGGTATCTTACTTCAGGGTCTCTACCTACATTTCCAATCAATATTACTTTATTTACTGACATAAGCCTTTTTCTTTTTATTTGAATTTGCTGCCAAAATTAAACAGAATAATCACACAATGCAAGAGTTAGCGCAACTTTTATAGATATTTCTCCAGAAAGGCATGCACCAGGCGAGAGACCGCATACTGCTCCAAATCCTCTGTTTTCACCCGCTGGAAGGCAGAAAAAGAAGTGGAATTTTCCGGTAAAACAACTTCATAGAAATTGGCATAAATCACCCTGTGAGAGAGCACATGCTTCACATTTCCACTGATTAAACGCAATCCCGAAACCTCCCCATCTGCAAAAAATGCACGTACCTGCGGCAATTCACGAAACTCTTCTTCCGTCACAGGTGCTTCCGTTTCTATCAGCGGAAATTCGAAAAGATTTTTCCAGATATCATCCTCCGTCCGCTTATGTAAGTAGGTACACGCGCCCACACGTACATATATATAATTGAAATAACGATTGGTGGTTTTCGTCTTATGCTGCTTTACGGGCAACTTCGTTATCGTACCCTCCTTCAAGGCCGAGCAGCTGTCAACCAAAGGGCAAAACAGGCAATTCGGTGATTGCGGCGTACATTGTATGGCACCGAAATCCATTATCGCCTGATTGTAGACAGCAGGCTGCGATTTATCCATCATCTCATCTGCCAAAGCAGCAAACAATTTCTTGCCTTCCGTACTGTCCACCGGCGTATCGATGCCGAAATAGCGCGAAAGCACACGATAGACATTCCCGTCCACCACTGCATAAGGCATACCGTAGGCGGATGAGCAAATAGCCGCAGCAGTATAGTCCCCTACCCCCTTCAACGCACGCACCCCTTCATAAGTAACCGGAAAAACACCATTCATACTTTTTGCCGCCGCATGCAGATTACGTGCACGGGAATAATACCCCAGTCCCTGCCAGCATTTCATCACCTCATCTTCCGGTGCTTCAGCCAAGGCTGTCACATTAGGAAAACGATGGATAAAACGCAAAAAATAATCATAACCCTGCGCTACCCGGGTCTGTTGCAGTATAATCTCTGAAATCCATATAATATAAGGGTCAGTGGTATCCCGCCAAGGCAATTCACGCTTGTTTTCGGCATACCAGACTATCAATTTCTCACTAAATATATTCATCTCTATTACAGATAGTTATAAAAGTCTAAAAAGGGCAACATCTTTCGCCTCGGACGGCTACCTTCTTTGTAATTCATGGCTATATCCCTAATATAAAAGGGTGTAGCCCTTCCTACAGCACAAAAATAGTTCTTTTTCCCCCAACAAACCTTAATCAAAAGACTTTTTTAGAAAATTGTCCAGAATATATTTTTTAGAGAGCGTAAAAAGCTATATATTTGCAGTCCAAAAAATTAGGAAACTATAGTAATAATATTTTTTTTAAAGAAAAATGACTAAAGCTGATATTGTAAACGAAATTACAAAGAACACCGGGATTGACAAAGTAACAGTGCTTACTACGGTTGAAGCGTTCATGGACACAGTAAAAGCATCTTTATCAAAAGATGAAAATGTTTACCTCCGCGGGTTTGGTAGCTTCGTAGTGAAGAAAAGAGCACAGAAAACTGCTCGTAACATCTCAAAGAATACTACGATTATCATTCCGGAACACAACATTCCGGCATTTAAGCCTGCAAAAACATTCACCATCTCCGTGAAGAAATAATAAACAAGAGTATTAACCTATTAAATTATTGAAGCTATGCCTAGCGGAAAGAAGAAAAAAAGACATAAAATGTCTACGCACAAGCGTAAAAAAAGACTAAGAAAGAACAGACATAAAAGCAAAAAGTAATTTTTAGTCTGAAGGACAGAAATAAAGAACAAACTTGTGAAGCTATTTGTCTCGCGAGTTTGTTCTTTGTTTAAGTAACAAATTGTAGTCGGCAAGGCTATTTATATCCTCGCTGACTTTAGAACCTAAAAAAGCAAGAAAAATTGTGACAAGCGAACTCGTTGTAGACGTACAGCCCAAAGAGGTCTCCATCGCCCTGCTCGAAGACAAAAGCCTGGTGGAACTTCAAAGCGAAGGAAGAAATCTTTCTTTCTCGGTGGGCAACATGTATTTAGGACGAATCAAGAAATTGATGCCCGGCCTGAATGCCTGCTTCGTGGACGTGGGTTACGAGAAAGATGCTTTTCTTCATTATCTGGACTTAGGTCCTCAATTTAACTCGTTAGAGAAGTACGTAAAGCAAACTTTAAGCGATAAAAAGAAACTACCGCAAATCACCAAAGCAACCATACTTCCCGATCTTGAAAAGGATGGCACCGTAGCCAATACACTCAAGGTGGGACAAGAAGTAGTGGTGCAAATTGTCAAGGAGCCTATCTCTACCAAAGGTCCGCGCCTGACTTCCGAAATCTCATTTGCCGGAAGATATTTGGTGCTGATACCTTTCAACGACAAGGTTTCCGTATCACAAAAAATTAAATCGAGCGAAGAGCGCGCCCGCCTCAAACAATTGCTGATGAGTATCAAACCGAAGAATTTCGGAGTGATCGTCCGCACCGTTGCTGAAGGGAAACGCGTAGCCGAGCTCGACGGAGAGCTTAAAGTTTTATTAAAGCACTGGGAAGATGCTGTCACCAAAATACAGAAAGCTACCAAATTCCCGACATTGATTTACGAAGAAACCAGCCGTGCCGTAGGCTTATTGCGCGACTTGTTCAATCCTTCTTTCGAGAACATCCACGTCAATGACGAAGCCGTGTTCCACGAAATCAAGGATTACGTAACTCTTATCGCCCCTGACCGGGCAGGAATCGTAAAACTGTATAAAGGACAACTCCCCATTTACGACAATTTTGGTATCACCAAGCAGATCAAGTCTTCATTTGGCAAGACGGTTTCATACAAGAGTGGTGCCTACCTGATTATTGAGCATACTGAGGCGCTTCACGTAGTAGACGTGAACAGCGGTAACCGCACCAAGAATGCCAACGGGCAGGAGGCCAACGCACTCGAAGTGAATCTGGGAGCTGCCGATGAACTGGCTCGCCAGCTGCGACTGAGAGATATGGGTGGTATCATTGTGGTGGACTTCATTGATATGAACGAAGCCGAAAACAGACAAAAGCTTTACGAACGTATGTGTGCCAACATGCAGAAAGACAGGGCAAGACATAACATCCTACCGCTCAGCAAATTCGGACTGATGCAGATTACCCGCCAGCGTGTGCGCCCGGCAATGGATGTCAATACCACAGAAATCTGTCCCACCTGTTTCGGAAAAGGCACCATCAAGTCCTCTATCCTCTTTACGGACACTTTAGAGAGTAAAATTGACTACTTAGTCAACAAACTGAAGATTAAGAAATTCTCGTTACACATCCACCCGTATATTGCTGCTTACATCAACCAGGGACTCGTTTCCCTGAAACGGAAATGGCAGATGAAATACGGATTTGGTATCAAGATTATTCCAAGCCAGAAACTCGCGTTCCTGGAATATGTATTCTACGACCCGCAAGGGGAAGAGATTGACATGAAGGAAGAATTCGAAATTAAATAAGAAAGACGGCGAAGTAAATCAGAAACTTCGCCGTCTTTTTTGTTTTCCTCACCAACTTTTCAAAATCATTGGCCGATATCTAAAAGAAACTCACCCTCTATACAGAAGCGAACATCACTTCCCTGCACATGCAAGGCGATAAATCTCTTTACTGTCCAGCTTTGTCAGCTTCACATAATTCCCAACCAACTCTCCTTTATTGCGATGCAGACTATCCGCCAGACGGTCAATATCAGGATTTTCAACACCCAATTCTTTAAATGTCACAGGCAGACCAAGAGAGCTAAAGAAAGCTTTCAGCTTACCAATACCCTCCAAAGCAACCGCTTTCTTATCTTCTGATTCAGGAACGCCCCATACACGAACGGCATATTGAGCAATCTTTCCTACATTATGCTCTACCATCCAAGTCATCCAGGCAGGGAAAATGACAGACAGGCCGGCACCATGGGTAACTCCATAAATAGCACTGATTTCATGCTCCAGGAAGTGCGAAGCCCAATCTTCTTCACAACCTACGCCACAGGTACCATTATGCGCAATCATACCCGCCCACATCAAGTTGGCACGCGCACCATAATCTTCAGGATTTCTCATTACCTTGGGAGCTTCATTGATGATAGCCATCAAAGTGCCTTCACAAAGACGATCTCCAATTTCCACCTCCTGAGTGTTCGTAAAATAACGCTCCATGATATGAGCCATCATATCAGCCACACCGCAGGCGGTCTGGAAGGGCGGCAAAGTATAAGTAAGTTCCGGATTCATAATAGAGAATACCGGACGCAAAACTTCCGGTACACGCAGACTGAGTTTCTGCAAACCGTCCAGTTTCGTTATAACCGTATTACCGGAACCTTCACTTCCGGCAGCAGGAATAGTCAGCACAACAGCTACTTTCAGCGCTTTAGTCACTTTAGCCTTTCCGATATAGAAATCCCAAAAGTCACCCTCATAAAGCACACCTGCCGCTATGGCTTTGGCCGTATCAATGACAGAGCCTCCACCCACAGGCAACAGCATATCAGCCTGTTCACGGCGGCAGAATTCAATGCCTTCATACACTTTCGTATCTACCGGATTCGGCTGCACGCCACCCATTAAACAATATTCAATCCCTGCTTCCTGCAAGGATTGCTTCACCCTATCCAGCAAACCACTCCGTACAACAGAGCCGCCGCCGTACACGATCATCACTTTCCGCGCACCATGCTTCCGCGCCAGTGCACCGACTTGCATTTCCGTAGCCTTACCGAATACAAATTCGGTAGGACTGTAAAAGACGAAATTATTCATAATTTATTATATTATTATATGCGAAATACCGGCATAAAGTAGTATAGCCATAATAAGTGCTTACGTTGCTCCACAACCGAAGGGATAAAAGTCCCCACAACTACATCATAAAATTACTGAACAGGAAGAAGCAAGCATCGCCAATCTCCGGAAGTTCTTTCTTGCGGGAAAGACGAATGCCGCACCGGGAACAAAAATCCTTCAACAAGAATTCAGTTTTGTTATCTTCCACCTCAATGGCGTGAGGTTTATTACCCTGCTCGCGCAAAACATTGACTAACTTCAATAGTAACTCCTCTGGATTGTTGTTCAAAGCATTCTGAGTCAAAATGGGAAATACCAACTCGTTGGCGGTATCCAAACAAAGTAATACGGTAGGGAGGTAAGGAGCTTCATCCTCATCTGCATCTATGGGCGTCGGCATATGCAGATACTTCATTTGTAATGTCCCGGAAACAGGCAACTTTTTCATCTCGCCTGCCAGTATGTCGTTGGCAAACTTTGGTGCAACACACTCATCAGACAGAAAAGCAGGAAGCTGAGTAGTATTCCACTCGTATGTACCATCGGAATTGGGAATAAGGTACGGAACAGATTTTCCACCCTTTGCGGTAGGATAGTTGCCATTTACATCAAAGCCCAGCTTTACAAAGTCAGAGGTTGTCACCTTTGCCGCCACAGCAATAGCGGCCCGAAGCGCCTCAACGATATCACGCGCATCCTCCATACAAGTGATGCCATACTGCATCTTTCCAGGCTGATGCCGGGTAAAGTCAGGCCAGCCTTTAGATCGTCGAATCTTCAACTTATGGGCATCGGCATAATTACGGATGATTTTCTTTGTTTTCACATCCATGTCAGATGCTTGCATAAAGTCGCAATTGATACAATCGAAAGTTGTTGTCATTTCAAACATTTCGATTTCTGAGAGATGTGCATTGCCTAAGCTGATAGTTTTCAAATAAGTAGTGAAACCTTTTCGCCCCCGGTAGAAACCCAAGGCAAGGTGTTCACCTGCATTTCCCATCACGCAACAATATCCGGTTTCCCCATCGGATAGGCGAAATGCAAATACATCACTATCTGTCAACTCTTTCCACAATTCTGTGTCTCGATATTGAAATGCTACCGCAAGCATGTCGTCTACAAGAATCATTTTTCTAATTATTTATGGTTATAAATGTATTATTTTGTTCAAAGATAGGAAAAAAATTGAGACTTAGTGCAGGGCGCAGTAATAAGCCTGATAAATAGCACAGTGCTTTCATTTTTTTGCTAAATATCATGTCGTTTTCGGGAATAATCAATATCTTTACATGAAATATCAAGTTAAATCAGTTGAAATGAATCGCATCAATAGATTAAAAGTCGTTTTAGCAAAGAACGTTGAAACTTTCGATAAAATAGCTAATCTTCTGAATGTTGATATGAAAGAGAGATTCTATGACTCAAGCAGTTATATTGCCTAAATACCGTAGCGATTTGAGAATAGTTTTAAAAGAAATAATAATTAAGGAGTGAAGGGCAATTCTAACATTTAGAAGTATACATGGAACAACAAGACGAAATCATCATATATCAGTCTCAGGATGGTACGATAAAAGTTGATGTACTATTTCTCTGAGGAGACGGTTTGGCTGACACAGACACAGATTGGGGCTCTGTTTGGAAAGGCTAAATCTACTATAAGTGAGCATATCAAAAATATCTTCGAGGAAGGAGAACTGAATGAGAATATGGTTGTTCGGAAATTCCGAACAACCACTCAGCATGGTGCGATCGAAAATAAGACCCAAAGCCACGAAGTTAATTATTACAATCTGGATGTAATTATCCCAGTTGGCTATCGGGTGAAATCTGTGCAAGGTACGCAATTTCGTATTTGAGCGACACAGCGTTCGAGGGATTATATCATCAAGGGATTTGCTCTGAACGATGAGCGATTCAAGAGCGGCTCGTCAATGAACTACTTCCGGGAACTAATTGATCATAGAACAATTCCTTGCTTATGCAGGCAATACAGCACAAACCGATGTATATGCGGGATTGGATTGAGAAACTGAAGCAGGTACTTACGATGAATGATAAAAACATATTGGAGCACGCGGGATCAATCTCTCATAAATTGGCACTGCAAAAAGCCGCTGGCGAGTATGACAAATACAAGGAGGTACAAAAACAGTTGGAGCGATTGGAAAGCATTAAAGAGCTGGAACAGGATATTCAAAAACTGAATAAAAATAAGAGAAAAAAGAAATAGTCTAAATTTTAAATTATAACAGAGACTGAAAAGGATTCTTGGTCTCTGTTATAATATTTCTAAATATTTTGGTTATCAACAAAATCTCTTCATATATTTACATAGAGTTATTTGAGGATTATATTATTCAATATATTTACTATAACGTTCGAAGAAGCGCTTGAACGCCCCCCATTTCATCAACCCTTTTTCAAAGACAAAGATACCCAGGAGAGCACAGAATATTCCCAATAATACATCAATCAGGTAATGATGCCCCGAATAAACAGCCGTACACCAGATCCCCACCATGATAAACGCAAATAATGCTATCAGCCAGCCCTTACAGCGATTCATTATAGCATAAGCCAACGCCACAACCATATATGCCGCATGCAGCGAAGGAACGGCTGCAAATACGTTTGCATTACGCCCATAAATAGAGTCGAAGATTGTGCATCCCAGCAGTTCGTCAAAGCGTCCCAGTCCGGCCACATTTCCCGGAGTATCCAGCATCGCCTCAAATCCATAGTTCATAGCGTACCAAGGGGGAGCGGCAGGATGAATATAATATCCGACAAAGCCAATAAGATTAACCAACAGGAAGACCATAGCAAAACGGAGATACATCTGGCGATCTCCCTTCAGATAAAGCCACAAACCGAAAGCTATAGGCACAGGCACCCAGCAGAGATAGAACACCCCGGCAAAGAAATCAGCTACCGGCCAGTGATGTATGGCAAAGTATTCACAAGGAATCAGCGTAGCCCCATTCACGGATATACCGAAAAGAGACTTTTCCGCTTCATACAAGCCCTGCACATCAATAGGGTTCACCTGGTAATTGGGATACACCCGCATCCAGTCATAGGAAACTGCAAAAACAACAAAAGGCAGTAAAGCCACTGCCAGCTTACGGGTTGTCTTTCCTGCAAAAAACAGAACCAGGAACAAGCCCGTCATTAGAAAATGCTCCGTACGAAGCCCGATACAAGTAGCTGTCAGCAACAGAAAAGCCAACGTAATGACTACCAGCAATACCGTCTCTCTTACCGGAGGGAAATATCTTTTTATCATTTATTCAAAAGTTTATAGCAATGTGCCAGACGGACAAAAGCCGTCAGATTAGCCAATACGGCAATGATTGCCAGAGGAACAATCAGGATCAACATCGGGTCGAAGAGTGTGCAATCGGAAAATATACCGCAGAACAGAGCTCCCAAACTGGTCAGCACCACTCGCTCAGGGCGCTGCATAATACCTACTTTACATTCCAGTCCCAGACCTTCGGCACGTGCGCGTACGTAACTTACCATCAGCGAACCGATCAAAGCAAGAAAAGTGATAATGGAACCCACGAAATAGCCCTGCAAGATGAGATAATAGGATATACCGAACAAGGTAAACAGTTCACTGTAACGATCGAGCACTGAATCGTACAATGCCCCGAAGGTGGAAGACATATTGCCAAGACGCGCCACACGGCCATCCATCATGTCAAACAACCCGGCAAAGAGTATCAGTCCGCCTGTCCATCCCACCAAAGAAAGATCCTCTTCCGAATCTGTCACTAACCCTGCATAAATAAATATACCGGCAGCCACAATGTTAAGTATCAACCCGGTAGTAGTAATAAAGTTAGGCGTAATGCCAATTTTAATCATGCCACGCACAACGGGATTGATAATCTTGTATATCACCTGTTGCAGCCAATCTCTGTAATTCATGTTCATTCTATTTTTTTCTCCAAACGTTGTTTCAGAAATCTTTTTAAGTTGTGGTTCCGGTAGACGAAAACCCGTTGCAAATAATAGTTCCAGAAAAATGCAACCAGCAAGGCAACCGTAATTTTAGACAGGATAAACACATCATAGACGTAATATCCCAGCAACCCGTTCACCCATTTCATTCCTGCCAGCCATTCCGTCAAAGCAAAAGTACCCCATGTATTAATAAGGATGCTCCCACCCCAGACTATGAAATACTTCAGCCCCACATGTATCTTCTTGCAGTCTTCCGCCTTAAATACCCATTCATAGTTGATTACACAATTGACAATACCGCCAACCACAGAACCTATAAATGTGGCATACAAATAATATATACCAAATAATTTCACCAAAAGAATAGTTATCAGAAAATCGATCACCGTAGCTATCTGTGCAGAAAGCTGCGCCTTCATAAAAAGCCACACTTCCCTGCGCCAACCAGCAAACCGACTCTGTTCTTCTACTCCATCAACCATCTCGCCACAATTAAAACAATGAAACCATACACTCCTGCCAATACGTCGTCCATCATCACTCCCACTCCGCCCGGCAGATTTTCCATCCGCCGGATGCCCAGCGGTTTCAGAATATCAAAGAAGCGGAACAAAACAAATGCTGCCAATCCATACCAGATATGACCTGCCGGAGCTGCCAGGAGCGTAATCCACACACCTACCATCTCATCCACCACCACGCGCGACGGATCTTCACCCCAGTAGGGTTCCAGACGGTCGGTAGCCCAAATACCGGCTACGGTGAACAGGGATATCAATGCGACAGTCGTCCACAACAGACAAGTTTCTGATATGAGTAAAGAAAGTCCGAACCATATTAGCGTAGCCAGTAAAGCGCCCGCCGTGCCCGGAGCAAAGGGAGAAAAGCCTGAGCCGAAGCCCGTGCCTATCAGGACAGGGAAGAAGGAAGGTCTCCTCATAGAAAAAAGATATAAAAGAGTGATAAGGTGACAAAGTGGTAAAGCGGTAAAGTAATACTACATCACCACTTTATCACTCTACCACCTTATCACCTTATTATTATTTATTAATCCAGATAGCTCGGTGATTTTTCACCCACCATCGTACGGATTGTTTCTTTCACCATTCTCCATTGAGTGAACAGATCATGGATCGGTTCATGCTCAAAGTCGTGCATCGGGCTCTTGCAGAAGAATGACAACCAAGTCTGGATTCCAGACATACCTGCACGCAATGCCAGGTCACTGAAAATAACGAGATCGAGTGCAATAGGAGCTGCAAGAATAGAGTCACGGCACAGGAAGTTTACTTTGATTTCCATCGGGTAACCCATCCATCCGAAGATGTCGATGTTATCCCATGCTTCCTTATTATCTTTACGGGGAGGATAGTAGTTGATACGAACCTTGTGGTAAACATCACCATAGAGGTCGGGATATTTTTCAGGTTCGAAGATGTTATCGATAACAGACAACTTGCTGACTTCTTTTGTTTTGAAGTTTTCGGGTTGATCGAGCACTTCGCCGTCACGGTTACCCAGGATGTTGGTAGAGAACCAACCGCTTACACCCAGCATACGAGTCTTGAACATCGGAGCGAGCACTGTTTTCATCAGCGTCTGTCCACTCTTGAAGTCCTTACCGGAGATGGGCACATTCATCTTCTTAGAGAATTCCCACATTGCCGGAGTATCTACACACAAGTTAGGAGCACCCATGATGAACGGAGCACCTTCTGCAATTGCAGCATAAGCGTAGCACATACTCGGAGAAATCACTTCCGTGTTATTAGCCTTCATTGCTTCTTCCAAAGCAGCAAGCGACTCGTGTTCTTTACACAACGGAACGTAGATTTCAGTACTTGCAGCCCACAGCACAGCAATACGCTCGCAGTTGTTGGCAGCCTTGAAGTTACGGATATCCTCACGCAGTTGCTCCATCATTTCCCAACGGGTGGCAGCCTGCTTGATGTATGTACCATTCAGACGTTTTGCAAAGTTGTGGTCAAAGGCAGCAGGCATCGGTTTGATGGCTTGCAATTCCTCTTTTACCAGATTTAAATCTTTCTCTTTCAGAACTTCTGCATACATCGCAGCTTCGTATGCATTATCAGGGAAGATATCCCATCCGCCGAAAACAATGTCGTTCAAATCTGCCAAAGGCACTACGTCCTTAATCAGCTTTTCGTCGTTGTTCTCCATGCGTATTGTGGCCATCTGTGTAATAGACCCAATAGGTTTTGCCAGTCCCTTACGAGCAGCCAATGTACCCGTGATCATGGTGGTTGAGACCGCGCCACCCACTCCGACTACCAGTACACCCAAACGACCAGTTGCCGGCTTAATGTTTTCTTTCATTGCCATTGTATCTTTTAAAGTTTAAAAAATTGCTCAAATTTAGGCTATTTTGTTCAATTGAGACTCGTCATTTTATCCGATTTAATGTTCTGTTAGTAAGATTTAAGTTAAAATGTCATGTGCAGACTGATTCTAAGACCGGATTTATCAATTCCAGGCAGATTTCTGTAAGTTAATCGCCATACATAGTCGAGGCGGATTACCTTCAAAATATTCTCTACACCGACACCCACTTCCATATAAGGGGTATCCCCCATATAAGAGGTTGTAACGGGAAAACGAAAAAGGTCATTGCTGACTGTCGGATTATTTTTGTCGCTCAAATTCCCGTACAATCCCCGAAACGAAAGGACTTCACGCCATTTCAACTTTTTCAGCAAAGGTACGCGGTTGAACAAAAAGCCATTTAGATAATAAGTAACGTCCCACGAAGCATATTCATCATTCATAAACTCCATGGCATTCATCAGGGAGTAAGACTCCGGCTGAATGGTATAAGAGAGGTTGGCGTTCGGGATAATCAGTAACGGGAAAGGTACTTTATTCCAAACTTTTCCGGCTTTCAGGATAACGTCCGTATAGCCGAAGGCCGAAAACCAGAAACGTTTCTGAAAACCTGCCTCTGTATATTGATAGGTATAATCACCGCCCAACACTCCTTTTGCAGCCATCGTATGCGAAAGCGAGAAGACCGGAGCATCCAGCGATACCGGGAAGCGGTTCCATTGCGTCTGAAAGAATTTTTCATTCGGCGCATAACGCAATTTTACTTCAAACTCAGTATTCGATATATTCTTCACGGGCGTTGCCATCTCATCTTGTTTCAGGAAAGGGATAAGATACGAAGACTCATCCTGCCGGAAGCGGGAAGTGAGCTGAAAGGAGAAACCGGAATGGAACTCATTGGTGTAAGTCAGCTCCGCCTTGCGCTGATAGCCTATCCGGTCGTCCTTCTGGCGCTTCAAGCTCAGGAATACGTTGTCCTGACTGGTATAGAGGTAATGTTGTCCGTATTGGTTTACATCCGAGGTATATCGTGCTTTCAAAGAGTGAATAGGGAATTCGTTGGCATACTCCTTCTTCTTATGGAAAGAATATTCCACTTCAGCCATTCCCTTCATCCGATGGTCTTTGAAACCGTAAGCCATGTATCCTTTATAAAATAGGTGTGGATTGAGCCACGCCGTAGTCATTCCTCCCGCACGCAGACGCACACCTTCCAGGGTATTGCCGCTTATGGTGGTATTCATCATACCTATATAGAACAGGGGTTCTTTCTCTTTAGGCGCGGGTATATATCCGGTAAACAGCACTTTCAAGGTCTTCTCCGTCCAGTAATAGACAGGATACGTGCGAAGCTGCGTCATCATTTTATCAACGGAAGTTTCCTTCTTGCTGACTTCCACCTGACGGTTATCGTCCCAGTAAGCTTCCGTGCGATGCGTCGCTTCAGCTGGCTCAATCACTTTTTCCGGCTTCTTAAAGGCCGAAAGGGCATCCGCAGAAGGTTCATACACATAATTCCTGTAATATACATCCCGCTTGGCATAGATACCATCACTATTGTCCACCAGCTTAAATTCGGTGGTGATATGTTCGTCAGCCAACTGGCGCGTACCGTCTGCCCCACGGGTAAAGTTCTGTTCAAGAGACATATAATCCACAAAATTCAGATTGATTTTCTGTGGAAAGTTCATGGTGGCACGACGTACGAAATAAGTACTGTCCAAAGTAACGTACAAGTGTCCCGTAAAACCGAAGGACTCGGAATTGAAGGGTACGAACGTCAGATCCACACAAGGTTGGCCCGCTATCGTAAGCGTGTCCATCAGATAATATTTATAGAATGAAGGGCCCAGGGAAGAGAGCGGACTTACGAACTTATTGGTGAACAGCGTGATGTTGTTCTCATAAATATCCACATCCGTCATCGTCACACTGATGGCTTGCTCCATGCCTTGCTGCGAAAGCATCTCATCCACACCAGCCTGTCGGCGGGCATGTACGCGCTGTTTCTGACTTTTGGGAGATTTGCGGTAATAGTCCGTAGCCAGCAGCTCACGGTTGGAAACGGCAAGCACAGGCTTTCCCGTAACGGCGGAAGTATCCACATAGTCCGTCAGGAACTTGAATTTACGATAAAGCCACTTCTGTTGCTTTACGCTGTCGAAGTTGTTGATGGCAAAGGTCATCTTCTCATAACGATCCCGTTGCCAGAAGTCCAACTCTTTGGGCGAATAGTCATCCCGATGTTCTATCATTTGTCGCACAAATTCCACGGCGGGATTATCTTTTTTCTTATATCGCTCCCGTTTGGGCTTTACCACCACTTCATTCAGGGCATACGTTGCCGGCGAAAGGGCGATGGTAAGACGGATACCTTGTGCCGGATGAATAAGACGGGTGTATTCATTATATCCAATGGCAGAAATAACCAGCACGGCTTGGGGGCGGTAGGTCTTGAAAGAAAACTGTCCTTTGTCATCGGTCATACCTCCTTCGGTAGTACCTTTCAGATACACAGATGTATATGGGAGAGGCTCACGGGTTAACGAGTCTGTAACAACACCTTGTACCACATATTGTGCTTGCAGGGGGAAGCTCATCCAGCAAAGGCTGATGAACAATAAAATCCTTAAAAAAGTAAACCTCATACCTATTTTTATAATGTTGAAAGATGAATGAGAATTCAGGGGGTCAATTGGTACGCGGACGACGCGGATCAGGCGGACGAACACGGATTTTGAAGGCTACGCTTACATGATCAAGAAATAAATCTGCGTAATCCGCGCCTAAAAAAGTACTTATACTCCGCGTTCGTCCGCCTCATCCGCGTCGTCCGCGTACCAATTTTCGCTAAATAATCATTCCTCCTTCTTTAACGCCCGCAAAGGTACGCAAGAAAACTATTTTAGAAAGTTCAGTTTTACTGAATAAATGTTCTAAAAAACCACTTTTGCACGAAACACTTCCTTTTGCAGGCTGTTGTATATATCTTAAACGACGCGAAAAGCATCGAAAACCAATTAATAACCTAAACAACTTAATTATGGAATGGATAATAAACCAGCTCAGGGAGCGCCCCGAACTTGCCATATTCCTCACTCTGTTTCTGGGGTTCTGGCTTGGCAAGCTACGCATCGGGAAGTTCAGCTTGGGGACGGTCACAAGCGTATTGCTTGTAGGCGTATTGGTAGGACAGTTGAAGATCGACGTACCAGGCCCCATCAAATCCGTGTTCTTTCTTCTCTTTTTGTTCGCCGTCGGGTATAAAGTAGGACCGCAATTCTTCCGCGGACTGAAAAAAGACGGACTCCCCCAGGTAGGCTTTGCCGTGCTGATGTGTGTATCGGTATTGGTGGTAACCTGGCTTCTCGCCCTCGTGATGGGCTACAATCCCGGTGAAGCCGCCGGATTACTGGCAGGTTCGCAGACCATCTCCGCCGTCATCGGAGTAGCCGAAGACACCATGGCAAACATGGGACTGGACGAAGCGCAACGCCAAAGTTATATCAATATCATCCCCGTATCTTATGCAGTGACTTACGTTTTCGGTACGGCAGGTTCAGCCTGGGTACTCTCCTCCCTCGGTCCCAAACTATTGGGCGGACTGGAGAAAGTGAAAGCTGCCTGCAAAGAACTGGAGGCCAAAATGGGTAGTTCCGAGGCAGACGAACCGGGCTTCATGCACGCCGCACGCCCCGTAACCTTCCGCGCCTACAAGATAGAAAACGAATGGTTCAAGCAAGGCCGTCGGGTGATAGACTTGGAAATGTACTTCCAGAAAGATGGCAAACGCCTGTTCGTAGAGCGCCTGCGCAAGCAAGGAGTCGTTCGGGATGTATCCCCGAATACCGTATTGAATATAGGAGACGAAGTCGTTCTCAGCGGACGCCGTGAATTCGTTATCGGCGAAGAGGACTGGATAGGCAATGAAATACAGGACGCACAATTGCTCGATTTCCCGGCAGAGACGTTACCTGTCACGGTCACAAAGAAAACGTTCGCCGGAAAAACAGTGGCGAATATCCGCCGGCACAAATTCATGCATGGCGTCAGCATCCGCAGCATCAAGCGTGCGGGAATTGAAATACCCGTATTGGCACAGACCAAATTGGATGCCGGCGACGTCATCGAAGTAGTGGGCACCAAGCAGGAAGTGGAAAGTGCCGCTGTACAAATAGGATATGTGGATCGGCCTACCCACCAAACGGATATGATATTCGTAGGATTAGGAATTCTGATAGGTGGTTTGTTCGGTGCATTATCCATCCACATCGGTGGTGTTCCCATCAGTCTGAGTACGAGCGGTGGCGCATTGATAGCCGGATTATTCTTCGGTTGGCTGCGCAGCAAGCATCCTACGTTCGGACGTATTCCCGAAGCTTCCCTGTGGGTACTGAATAATGTAGGGCTGAATATGTTCATCGCTGTAGTGGGAATAGCTGCCGGACCGAGTTTCGTACAGGGTTTCCGGGATGTCGGGCTCAGTTTATTCATTGTAGGTGCCATAGCCACTACCCTGCCGTTAATCATCGGTTTACTACTGGGTAAGTACGTCTTCAAGTTCCACCCTGCAATAACACTGGGATGCTGTGCCGGAGCACGTACAACGACAGCCGCACTGGGAGCAATACAAGATGCAGTGGAAAGCGAAACGCCTGCACTGGGTTATACGGTAACGTATGCTGTGGGCAACACCTTATTAATAATATGGGGGGTCGTCATCGTACTGCTGATTTAACCCGGCGGATATAGCATACAACTGATATACCGTATGCAAGAAACTAATCGCCGCGATGCGAAGAATTAATCTTCAGAATGCATATTATTATTCTTACAACAGCTATTGTAAGAAAGAAACATATCTATCGTAAGAAAGTAACACATCTGTTGTAAGATACAAAAACAATTATGGTATGAATAATTTTATGCATTTCCGAAAATAGATTCTTGCATCCCGAGAGTTAGTTTATCACACTCCCAGGATTAGTTTATTGAACCAAAAGATTATATGATAACAATTAAAACTTAACGATATGGATACCAAAAACTTAGAAAAGAAAATGGAAACGATCAGCCCATTCGAGCTGAAAAACCAATTGATCGATATGGCCGATGAAAGCCTGAAGAAAACTGCCCGCACGATGCTAAACGCCGGACGTGGTAACCCTAACTGGATAGCTACCACCCCTCGCGAAGCCTTCTTCCTCCTGGGACAGTTCGGATTGGAAGAATGTCGCCGCGTCATGAACCTCCCCGAAGGCATCGCCGGCATCCCTCAAAAAGAAGGCATTGCCTCCCGCTTCGAAGCCTTCCTCAAAAAGAACAATGCCACCCACGGTGCCAAGCTCCTGGAGCAAACCTATAACTACCTGTTAATGCAACATGCCGCCGATCCCGACTCCCTGGTACATGAATGGGCAGAAGCCGTCATCGGCGACCAGTACCCTATGCCCGACCGCATCCTGCATTTCACCGAAATACTGGTGCAAGATTATCTGTCGCAAGAAATGTGTGATAACCGCCCTCCACGCGGCACATTCGACCTCTTTGCCACCGAAGGCGGAACCGCTGCCATGTGTTACCTCTTCGACTCCCTCCAGGAAAACTTCCTGCTGGATAAAGGTGACGGCATCGCCCTGATGGTACCCGCTTTCACCCCCTACATTGAAATTCCGCAACTGAGTCGCTACCAGTTCAACATGATAGAACTACATGCCGACAGCATGACGGACGACGGATTCCACCTCTGGCAATACAATGACAAGGACATCGACCGCCTGAAAGATCCCGCCATCAAAGCGCTCTTCGTAACCAATCCCAGCAATCCGCCCAGTTACGCCCTCAGCCCGGAGACGATGGCACGCATTGTCGATATCGTGAAGAATGATAACCCCAACCTGATGGTTATCACGGATGATGTATACGGCACATTCAGCCCGCACTTCCGCTCATTCATGGCTGAACTGCCGCACAATACGCTTTGTGTCTATTCCTTCTCCAAATATTTCGGAGCTACTGGTTGGCGTGATGCTGTCATCGCCCTGCACGAAGACAACATCTACGACAAGCAAATCGCCCGCCTGCCGGAAGATAAACGCAATGCACTGAACCGCCGTTACTCAAGCCTGACTCTGCATCCCGAAAAAATGAAGTTCATCGACCGCATGGTAGCTGACAGCCGACAGGTTGCACTGAACCATACCGCCGGCCTGTCATTGCCCCAACAGATGCAAATGAGTTTATTCGCTTCCTTCGCCCTGCTGGATAAGGAAAATAAATATAAACTGAAGATGATGGAAATCATTGAAAAGCGTCTGCATGCCTTGTGGGATAACACGGGATTCACATTGATAAAAGATCCGCTCCGCGTAGGGTATTATACAGAGATCGACATGCTGGTATGGGCAAAGAAATTCTATGGAGATGATTTCGTAGAATACCTGAAACGTACCTACAGCCCGCTGAACGTCGTATTCCGCCTGGCGAAAGAAACGTCTCTCGTCCTGCTGAACGGTGGTGGTTTCGATGGTCCGGAATGGAGCATACGCGCCTCGCTTGCCAACCTGAACGAAAAGGACTATGTGGTCATCGGCCAGGGCATCAAGCGGATTCTTGACGAATACGCAAAGGCATGGAAAAAGACTACGGAAAAATAATGCGGAACCGTGTCAACCCATCACTATACGTACGCAAAGAGAACGTACACCCATGACGGGTAAGCACCTCGCGAATAAACACCAGACCGATTCCCTGCCCGTTCGGTTTAGTGGAAAAGAAGGGACTGAAGAGCTTTGCTTCAGTCTCTTTTGTTATACCGGGGCCATTATCCACCACTTCAATCGTGGTAGGAGCGATCGTACGGACTACAACCCTACCCTGCTGGATCGTTCCTTCGGGTGCATGTTCGATGCTTTCCGCAGCATTCTTGATAATATTCACCAATACCTGTTCCAAGAGTGCCGCATCAAAGCGTACCGGTTCCAACTTCGGATCACATTCCAGCCAGAGAAGGATATTCCGGTCGTTGCACATACCCTCCATAAAGCGTTTACACATGGAAGCCAGTTCATTCAGTTTGCCCGTAACCAAGGCGGGCTCAGGAATCTTCACGACATCGGCAAAACGGGTGATAAAGCGGCTCATAGAGAAACAACGCTCGGTGCAAACGCGCATTACATCGCAGATATCCTCCATATCCTCTTCGGTGGAAAGGGCTTGCTCCACGGTATCGAGGGTAGATGTAATACCCGCCGTTGTATTATTCACCTCGTGGGCAATCATGCGGATCACCTTCTCATACGCTTTCTTTTCAGCACGCATCACCTCGTCCGTCATCTTCTCTATCAGATAGAAAGGATGATGAAAACCTCTGTCGATAAAGGAGGAATGGGTACATTTATAGATATTCGCGTCATTCAGACGCACCACTGCCGTCTGATCTTTTGAGATATTCGCCAGTTCTTCAGCCAAAGGAGAGTCTATATTCTCAATTTTCTTTCCCATAATCTCTTCCAGGCGTACTCCCATCATCTTCAATCCCATCGGATTGAGCTGGGATATTTCACCGTTCAGTGTGGTAATGACAACTCCCATCGGTGAAGCCTGGATAAGCAAGTCCAGGAAATGGTTTTGCTCGCGCAGACGCAAACGTTCGTTCTTCAATTGCTCCATCATACGGTTGAACACATTTACAATGCGGTCCGCCTCGTATTGCCCTACTTTGCTGAGCCTGCTGCTGAAATCCTGTTCGCGCAGCAATTCCATACCGCTGCCGATAATATTCATCGGTTTCACAATCTTACGATAGAAGATAAACAGGAACACCAGGATAAATGCAATGATTCCCTCTACAATGTAGAGGTGCAACGGCTTCATCCCCTTTGCCAAGTAGAGAAGCACACCACCTAAACCCAGAAGGAAAAGGACAAGTATGGAGAAATAGAACTTTATTCTCACTTTTCTGTGACTGTTATATTAAACTTTTCCAGTCGGCGATAGAGTGCGGCACGACTGATGCCGAGCGTCATAGCTACCTGACTGAGATTTCCCTTATGGCGATCGAGCGCCTGCAAAATAGTCTGACGTTCTATTTCATCCAGCGTCATGCCTGCCAGAGACGATGCGTCCGAAGCCTTCACCGGTTCATTAGGACGCAGATATTGTGCGTCGAAATCCGAAGCATCCAGCGTCGACTTTCCGCTGACGAGGATCGTACGCTCTACCAGATTCTTCAATTCACGGATATTTCCCGGATAAGGCAAGCGGGAAAGGAAGTTCAAGGCATCTGCCGAGAATTCCGTGCGGGGCAGTCCGTTAAGCTCTGCCTGGCGGTCGGCAAAGTGGCGTGCCAGCAAAGGAATATCTTCACGGCGTTCGCGAAGGGAAGGCAACTTAACGGTTATCAGGTTGATACGATAAAACAAATCTTCGCGGAACGTACGTTCCGATACCATCTTGCGGAGGTCGGCATTGGTGGCGGATACCACCCGGATATCCGTCTTGCGGGGACGGCTGTCACCCAGCACTTCAAACGTCTGATCCTGCAATACACGGAGCAGTTTCACCTGGCAGGAAGGATCGAGGTCACCGATTTCATCCAGAAAGATAGTACCCTTGTTGGCAAGTTCAAAGCGCCCTACACGGTCTGTTGTCGCATCCGTAAAAGCGCCCTTCTTATGGCCGAACATTTCGCTTTCAAAAAGGCTCTGCGAGATACCGCCCAGGTTGACCTTTACAAACGGCTGTTTCACCCGCTGGCTGTTGATGTGGATGGCTTCGGCAATCAACTCCTTACCCGTTCCACTCTCACCGGTAATCAGTACCGAGGCATTGGTACGCGCAATGCGTGCCACCGTATTCAGCACTTCCATCAATCCCTGAGATTTTCCGATGATATGGCTGCGGTTCAGCGTCTCGCTCTGTTCTTCCGGTGCATCTTTTGGGACGGCAGTCAGTTCAAGGGCTGTCTCGATGCGTTGCAACAAAGCGGCATTGTTCCACGGCTTCGTGATAAAGTCGAACGCGCCCGCCTGCATACCCTGCACGGCAAGTTGTATACTTCCCCACGCCGTCATCAGGATAACAGGTACATCGGGGCGGAATATTTTCACTTGCTTCAGCAAAGTCAATCCCTCTTCTCCCGTTGTGGAAAGGGTGAAGTTCATGTCCATCAAAATGAGGGCAGGTGCCTCGGCACGCACCACATCCATTGCTTCGCGCGGTCCGGGAACAGTTTGCGCTTCATATCCTGCACGTTTCAGCATAAAACTGAGGGAAGAACGTACGGCACTATCATCGTCGATTATCAGTATCATAAGGTTTCGTTGTTTTATGGTTTGCAAAAATAAACGATTTCACACAGAAAGCACAGAATAACACTGTTTTTTTCAATAACAAGCGAAAAACGGTTATGAGTTATAAGTTATTATTCATAACTCATAACTCAAACTCAGTCTCTCACAATTTCTTCAAAGTCCGCCTCCAGTTCGCAATTCCGTTCAAAATCCCAAAGTGTCAGACTGCGGATTTGATAGAAATAGTACCAATAATAATAGAGCTCGGAAATATGTTTCTGCCTTGCTTCATCTTTTGATTTCTGTGCGTCGTTCAGGTCCAGCGTACTGATTTGTCCGATCATAAAGGTTTCCACACTGGTTTTATAACGTTTCTCGGCAATGCCGTCAGCTTCCTGTGCAATACCCAATTGTTGTGCCTGATTATTGAAGTTCGCTACAAGCAGGAAAATATCCTGATTGAAGTCCATCTGTTCCTGCCGGATTCTGGAAAGCACCACTTCACGATTACTCTTTGCCACACGTACTTTTCCGCGACGTTTTCCCCAGTCCAAGATAGGTACTTTCACACCTACCTGCACAATCTGATTATCAAGCAGCCCCTTGTAAGCGGAAGTCAAATCACGATCCTGCCCTGTATAACCCACACTGGCAAACAGGTCTATGCTGCGCAGATTTCCGCGAGCCGTAGCCACTTCATAGTCCGCTTCCAACTGGCGACGACGGATATTCTGTGCAAACGAGTTCCGATCCAGAGCCTTGCTCAATACAAGATTATATTCCATCTTCATATCCGGTGCAGAATTCGGCAACATCGGATTCAGATTCTCATCTTCCGACAAACCGAGGAACGAACGCAACTGGAACATTTTCGCATTCAGGTTACTCTCCGCTTCCGTCACATCCGCCTTGCCTTGCAAAGCATTCAATTTCAACTGCAACAGGTCATTTTCAGAAATCTGCCCCATCTTACGTTTTGCCACTGCTACTTCATAGAGGCGATCAGCATTCACTTTATTCTGGTGAGCAGTTTTCAAATTTTCTTTTGCCAGCAGCAGATTGAAGAAATAAGTGATTGTCTTCATCGTCACCTGTTCCGTAGCAGTAATAAAGGCAGCTTTTGCTTCTGCATATCTCACCGGTTCGATACGACGGTTCCACTTCAGATTGTTCACTCCGAAAATAGGTTGCGACAATTCCAGGCTGACGGGGACGGACATAAACCGTTTATCTCCTCCGGATCCTAATTGCTTGATATATTCAAGAGAAGAAGCCAGTGACAGTTTACCGCCCGTAAACCATAAGTTCTGGTCTATGGAGAGCGTTCCGGAAAGTCCCAGCGTATTGTTACGCACAAATGAGTAGGAACCATCCGAGTTTTGATATCTACTGTAAGATTTATTGTAATTGGGTAAAGTACCGTTCAGATTCACTTCCGGTAACAGGTCGGCACGGAAAGTACGATATTCCCAGTATGAAGTCTTCAATTCATTCAGCGCTACGGCGGCATCCACTGACTGGGTACGTGCCAAAGCTATCGCTTCATTTAAAGTGATGAGACGTTCACGTTCGTTTGTCAATGTATCGTTCTGTGCAAAAGCGGCGAACGGAAATAGCATCCAAGCTGCGAGTAAAATATTCCTTTTCATGTTTATCAAAAAATAGTTGTAAACAGAAAAGCAAAGAGCGTGCCAAAGCGTCAGGATGCTTCTGGGCAGGGGTGAGTGTTCATTATCGGACAGTGGGGATGTTCAGAAATGGACGGTAATTAGTGATTAGTGGGGTAGTGATAAGTGATTAGTACCATGCGGCGTTACAGCGCAGCCACTAATCACTTATCACTACCCCCTAATCACTAATTAAAGCACTCCTTTCGAACTTGGCAATTCAAAGTGATAGATATCCCTCTTCACCGCCATCTTTATAGCGCGGGCCAGCGCTTTGAAAATGCCTTCTATCTTATGGTGCTCGTTCTGACCTTCCGCTTTGACATTCAGATTCATCTTGGCGGCATCGCTCAGGGATTTGAAGAAATGCAGGAACATTTCTGTCGGCATCTCACCAATCTTTTCACGATTGAATTCTGCATCCCATACCAGCCAGGGGCGTCCACCGAAGTCCAGGCAAACCTGGCAAAGGCAGTCATCCATCGTCAGGGCATAGCCATAACGCTCGATACCACGCTTGTTGCCCAATGCCTGATAGATGCAATCGCCTAATGCAATCGCAGTGTCTTCTATGGTGTGATGCTCATCCACTTCCAAATCACCTTTCACATGGATTGTCAGATCCAGACCGCCATGCTTGCCTATTTGCTCCAGCATGTGGTCGAAGAAGCCCAGTCCGGTATGGATGTCGCAAGCACCATTACCATCCAGATTCAGAGACACGAAAATATCCGTTTCCTTTGTTGTGCGGCGTACTTCCGCTTTCCGTTCTCCGGCAAAAAGGAATTCGGCAACTTTATCCCAATCTTTCGTAACAAGGGCACATACCTCTTCCAGACCTTCACAGGCAGCAGTTCCACCTTCGGATTCCGGTTTCAGCAACGTAGTATCATCCTGCAGATAAATAGCCCGGCAACCCAGGTTCTTAGCCAGTTCCACATCCGTCGGACGGTCACCGATAACGAAACTTCCGGCAAGATCGTACTCGGGATTATTCAGATACTTCGTCAACATCCCTGTGCGCGGCTTCCGGGTAGGTGCCATATCTTCCGGCATACTACGGTCGATGAAGATTTCATCAAACGTAATTCCTTCACCCTCCAGTGTCTTCATCATCAGGTTATGCGCAGGCCAGAAAGTTTCTTCCGGGAAAGATGCCGTGCCCAATCCATCCTGATTGGTCACCATCGCAAACTCGAAATCCAATTTGCTACGGATGAAGCCCAGGTTACGCATCACTTTGGGATAAAACTCCAACTTTTCCAACGAATCCAACTGGTAATCTACGGGCGGTTCAATCACCAAAGTCCCGTCACGGTCTATAAATAATACTTTCTTACTCATAGCTTTTCAATGCTTCTATCAGTTTATCATTCTCCATCCTCGTTCCTACCGTCACACGCAGGCAGTTGCCACAAAGCGATATAGAATTACGGTTGCGGACGATGATCCCCTCTCCTACCAGATAATTATAGATTTTCACCGCATCCGTCACCCGTACCAGAAAGAAATTGGCATCAGACGGAAATACTTCCACCGTCAACGACAGTTCGGAAAAACGTTTCTCCAGATCCTCGCGTTCCTCTTTCAATCTCTTCACCCAACGCTCTATCTCATAGTACTTGTGCAACATCTCTATTGCCTGTTTCTGAGTCAGTTGGTTCACATTATAAGGGTACTTTATCTTACTCAGGATACCGATGATTTCCGTAGAAGCAAACGCCATTCCCAGGCGGATAGCCGCACAGCCCCATGCTTTAGAAAAAGTCTGGAACACAACAAGATTCGGATATTTATCTAAATCCAGCAAGAACGACGGGGATTCTGAAAAGTCACTGTATGCCTCATCCAGTATCACCAGCCCTTCAAACTCACGCAGCAACTTCTCTATCTCACTACGCAACAAATCGTTTCCGGTAGGATTATTAGGCGAGCACAGGAAAATCAACTTCGTCCGTTCATCCGCAGCTGCCAGCAACTTGTCTGCCGAGAACTGGAAATGCTCGTCGAGCAAGACTTTGCGATACTCCACATTATTCACATCAGCACACACCTGATACATGCCGTAAGTGGGATCGATAGCTACCACATTGTCCACTCCCGGCTCACAGAAAGCACGGAAGACCAAGTCGATAGCTTCGTCGCTACCATTGCCCAGGAAAATATGCTCGGGAGACACCTTCTTTATCTTGGAAAGTTCCGTTTTCAGTTCCCACTGCATCGGGTCGGGATAGCGGTTGTGCGGCAGGTTGTACGGATTCTCGTTCGCATCGAGAAATACCGATGCCGTTACACCTTTATATTCATCACGTGCCGAAGAATAAGGTTTCAGCTTCCAGATATTCGGACGGGTCAGTTCTTGCAATGTTTTCATGATCTATAATATGATAAAGTATTGAACACTGATTACGCGAATTACACAAATTTCATCTTTACCCTTACTCGTGTAATTCGTGTAATTTGTATTCTATATTGTTTTTAATCTCACTGTTACCGCATTCTTATGCGCATCCAGATGTTCGTTCGCCGCCATCTCTTCAATAGCAGGACCGATATTCTTCATACCTTCCGGGCGGATTTCCTGGAACGTAATCTTCCGGATAAAACTATCCAGGCTCACACCGCTATAAGCTTTCGCATATCCGTTCGTCGGCAAGGTATGATTCGTTCCCGAAGCATAGTCTCCCGCACTTTCCGGAGAGAGCGATCCCAGGAAGACGGAACCCGCATTCACCACACGTTCTGCCACCTGCATATAGTCCGCAGTTTCCACAATCAGGTGTTCGGGCGCATATTCGTTCGTCAGTTCGATGGCCTCTTCCATATCTTTCACCACAATAAGCTTACTGTTGGCAAGAGATTTCTCTGCAATTTCCTTACGGGGCAGAAGTTCCAACTGACGTTCCACCTCCTCTTTCACAGCTTGTTGCAAAGCCTCCGAAGTAGTAATCAGCATTGCCTGACTATCCACACCGTGTTCTGCCTGGCTCAGCAGGTCCGCAGCTACAAATACCGGATTCGCCGTTTCATCCGCCAGCACTTCCACTTCCGACGGACCGGCAGGCATATCAATCGCCACATCACGCAGACTGACCAACTGTTTCGCTGCCGTCACATACTGGTTTCCCGGACCGAATATCTTGTAAACCTTCGGCACGCTTTCCGTTCCGTAAGCCATCGAAGCAATAGCCTGTACGCCACCTGCCTTAAATATCCGGTTCACCCCTGCCACCTGTGCAGCAAAAAGAATAGCAGGATGCACCCGTCCTTCTTTATCCGGCGGTGTGCAAAGCACAATCTCCTTACAACCCGCAATCTTTGCAGGTACAGCCAGCATCAGCACCGTAGAGAACAGAGGAGCTGTTCCTCCGGGAATATACAATCCCACCTTTTCAATAGCCACCGCCTTTTGCCAGCACGTCACGCCCGGCATGGTTTCCACCTTCTTGCCTTCAAAGCGTTGTGCAGCATGAAAAGTCTCTATATTCTGTTTAGCCAGACGGATAGCCGCCTTCAGCTTTTCATCCACCAGCGTCTCCGCTTCTTTCAGTTCCGCCTCCGTCACTGCCAGCGATGTCAGCTCCGCCTTATCAAACTTTGCCTCCATCTCCAGCACCGCACGGTCACCGTCCGACTTCACGCGGTCTATAATCCCCCGCACCGTATCGAACAGATTCTCAGTATTCATCACCGGACGTTTCAGTATCTCCGCCCACTGTGATCTATCCGGATTATTTATTAATTTCATACCCTATTCCATTTTTAAGATTCATTCTACACTATCACTCCTACACCATCACCTCTGCACTATCACCCCGAATGGTCCCCGGCCTCACTGTAGGAGCGTCAAACGCAGGTAGTATGTTCAGCGTCAAGAAGGGCAGGCTGTTTGAGCGTAGCGAGTTCCTGCCCTTTAGCTGAAAATGCTACCGGAGTAGCTCCGGAAGTGCAGCCTTGAGTTTTTCTTTTGGTATCTTTTCTTTTGTCTCAAGACAAAAGAAAAGTACATCACAATATCATTTTTTCAATCGGCAGCACCAAAATCCCTTCTGCCCCCAGCGACTTCAGCTTTCCTATAATCTCCCAGAAGCACTTTTCATCCAGCACCGTATGTACCGAGCACCAGCCCTCCTGTGCCAACGGCATCACCGTCGGGCTCTTCATACCCGGAAGCACCTGGATAATCTCTTCCAAACGTTCCTTCGGTGCATTCATCAGCACATACTTCTTATCTTCCGCCGTCTTCACAGCATCCATACGGAAAAGCAACTCTTTCAGGATTTCCTTTTTCTCGTCACACAGATTCCTGTTACCAATCAGCAGTGCTTCCGATTTCATCACCACTTCCACCTCTCTCAACCGGTTACTCACCAACGTAGACCCCGAACTAACAATATCAAAAATCGCATCTGCCAGTCCGATGCCCGGTGCCACTTCTACCGAACCTGTAATCACATGTATCTCCGCATTCACATTCTGAGTTTTCAAGAATGTACTGAGGATACCCGGATACGACGTCGCAATCTTCCGCCCTTCAAACCACTGTACACCCGGATATTCGATATCCTTCGGAATAGCCAGTGACAAACGGCATTTGCTGAATCCGAGACGCTTTACAATTTCTGCATTTTCATTCTTCTCCACATATTCATTCTCGCCTACGATACCTATATCCGCCACGCCTGTTGCCACTGACTGTGGAATATCATCATCACGCAAAAATAATACCTCTACAGGAAAATTAGACGATTGTACCAGCAATGAACGTTTCACTGCATTCAATTTGATATCCGACTCTCCCAGAAATGACATCGTCTCGTCATAAAGACGACCTTTAGCTTGTACTGCAATTCTTAATAACATAATCTTATTTATAATTTTACGATTTAACGACTCACAAAAACTAAACTAGACTTAACTAAACTCTTGAAAACAAAAAACGAGGCTTACCATTATCCGGCAAGCCTCGTCATTTATATGTTTATTCATTATGCACATACAATCATACGCCTACCGATTATTCGTCAGGTAATGATGATGGTGATGATGTGCAACAATATTTTTCATACAATTCTTTTGTTTTGATGCGACAAAAGTAAACTATCCGTTTGAAACTTCCAAAGATTTATCACAAAAAGTTTCGTTTTCCTATCATTTTCTTAGTTTACGTTACAAATTACACTGATTTGCACAGATCAATTTATTATGGGAAAGTAATGAACTAAATGATGAGCAATACTATCTCAATTCTCCTCCTCCGGGGAGGAGGAGTACCCGAAGGGGGAGGTGGTAGGTGAGAAAAGAATTCCTTAGGTATATGATTCATAGGTATTTCTTGCTTTACCTACCACCCCGCCCTCCGGGCACCCCTCCTCCGATGGATGAGGGGAATTGAGATACTCTATTTATAATTGGAGTAACCATTTAGCTCATAACCCGTTCATAGTAAGCAAACTTAAATCAGCGGCAGAATCTCCTCCTTCTCCACATCGCAGTGATGAAAATGCATTTCCTGTTCCGCCTTCTCCTTCGGGAAAGTAAAATAAGTGCATACCGCCTCCGAACACACCTCTCCCGCCTCATTATAAAGTTTCGCATCAATAATCACGATATTCCGCTTCTGCTCACGTATGGAAGCCCGCAACACAACATGCGAGTCTTTAGTCGATACCGGTTTACGAAAACGGGTTTCCATCTTCGAAGTCACCCCGCTTGTCTGCAACTTACGTACTACCACCCATCCGCAAATTTCATCCAGCAACACCGACTGAATGCCACCATGCAGCGTATTCAGCCAACCCTGGTACTCCGGACGCGGCTTCCAGATGCTCACCACCTCGTCGCCATCCTCGTAAAACTCCATTTTCACACCGGACTCATTATTGGGAGCACAACCGAAACAATTGTATCCTTCCAAATCTTTCCATGGGTTAATAATCTTCTTCATACAATTTCGTTTTTATTTTTAATTCAAGTTTCGCAGATTCTACAAAAAGATTGTAAATGGTATTTTTTTTAGGCGCGGATTACACGGATTACGCGAATTTTTTAGTTAATTGACACAATAGCGCAGCTTTAAATCCGTGTAATCCGCGCCTAATATCCACACTAATAATATGTATATTCACGCTCTTCGTACACCACCGGCACATCGTCTATATACTTGATTCTGATTTTCCAGTTTCCCTGATTGTCATTATGGAATTTATAGACGTATTTCACTTCTTCGGTTTGCCCTTCCGGACGCTCTGTTCCGGAAATCAGTTCCCCTTTGGTATTGTACCGATACGTATGCTGGCTTTGAGATGTACCATCCGGTGAAAGGTATTCTTCAAACACTACACGTCCCTGAAAATTATAGCCTCTCCGAACAGAGCCAACCGGATCAGATCCTTCGGGTTGCAACAGCACTTTCCGCTCTATTTGCTGCCCATAGGAATCATATATATAACGGAACTCACTACATTTTGTTCCATTCGTCAGGTAACCGACTTCCTGTACCATATTACCTTCTATGTCATAGCGATACACATCCCGCTGCATAATTTCACCCTTATCATCCAGTATTGAACAGTGCTTGAGACGCCCTTCCTTATCATATCCATAACTCTTGTTTACCGTCAGCACATTCGCCGGTGTATAATGGCTTTCTTTCGACAAATTCCCATTCTCATTATATTCATACTGAATCTTCTCCCGGCATACTCCCGCTTCCGTGAACCGTTCCTCTTTTATTTTCCGTCCGTTTTCACCAAACTCATAAACGAAGAACTGCCCTTTCTTCTCTCCCTTATCCACCGCCTGCGGACCTTTGGCGATGGCAACGTACGACCTTTGCTGTACCTTCTTCACTTTACCGCGCACGGGTATTTTCTCCCAGTCATTTCCACCGCCTACATACTCTATATCCCTGCGGATAATGAAATTCGGTTCTCCATATTCATTGCAACCTTCAAAACGCTCTGTCCAGTTACCCGCTTCATCTATCTTCCGAATCGGATTCTTCTGATTATCATCTTTTACCACCCGCATCTTACCTAACTGTAGTGCACCCCTTCTTTTCAAAGTCAGTGTATCCCCCTTTCCAATCGAGTATTCTCCCACGCGTTCCATCTTTTCATCCGGCCCACCCATCAGGATAATCTTCTCCGGCGTTCCATCCGCATTGTACAGCACTTGTCTGCCCGATGACCTCTTGTTCACATAGTCTTTGAAGTACATTTTCAACATCTTTCCCGCTTCATCGTACAAGGCAGAAGTAATCTGGAGTGTATCTTCCTGCCCGTTCATATAGGCAATGCAATTCAGCCGCCCTTTTTCATCATAGGTATAGCCCCAACAATCGCTGACTCCTTTATCCGCAGTTGCATAAATCTCACGCGACACCTGTCCGGCAGGGTTATACACATACACCAGTTTACCATGCGGACTGCCGTCCGGCTTCAGCCTGTTCTCTACCATCGCACGGCCTTTGCTGTCGTATTTCACGAATGTAATGTAATCCACCACCTTGCCGGTCACCCACGTAGTGTCCTTCAGCAGCGGCTCATACACCACCGTACGTATGTTTTTAATGCCCGGCTGATCCTGAGCACGAAGTGCAGCCGAACCAGCTGCCAACAGAAGAAGCAAACCAAATATTTTACATCTCTCAGAGATAAATAGGTGTCTCATATCCAATAGTGTTTTTCAATATGTTGCCACAAATGTAACAATACTTCGGCACGCACAAAAAAAGGCGGGGAGTTTTTTACTCCCACGCCTCCGCTTTTACTTCAAAACAAGGACACTCTTTCGTCCTTTCCCAAGGATCTACAATGCCGTTGTAGTTTTTATCAGGGCTCAGATCCCGGTGTCCCACCACCCGCGCCTCCGGATAACTCTGCAACAGATTGGCTACCAGTCGGTGCATCGCCTCTTTCTGTCGTAAAGTCCGCGTATCGGCAGGACGTCCGTTCATATCCAGACCGCCCTCATAACACACTCCAAGACTATTCGCATTGTATCCACGGGCATGCGCTCCGGGCACATCTTCCGACCTCATCAACTCTACCTGTCCCGACTTCCGGATATAATAGTGATACCCCCACGATGAAAAGCCCCTGTAACGATGCGCCGTATCCACGTCCTGCGCACTGAAATCACTGTCCGCCCTTGTGGCGGAACAGTGAATAATAATCAGATCAATCTTTCTCATAACCGACATACCATTTATATCGTCATAGCATGTGCACTCAACGCCCCCAATAAGGCAGAAGCCATCGCAATAACAACTTTCAAAACAGTGTCCCAAGTAATCTTCTTCATAACGATCAGTTTTTTAGTGATTTGATGTTTAGTGATTCTATCCTAACGGATCCTCTTCAAGCCCTCCGTCAGCGGGACCTTCCGGCTCAACAGCCTGCATACTTCGCGTCACCACACGTGTGTACGCCATCGTCTTCGTGATGTCCGTCAACCCTTTGCCGGGGCGGAAGTTGATACGTGACTTCTTAATCATGGATAGCGTGAAATCTTCCGCCTTTTCTGCGCCCTCACTACTGAGGCCCATTTGTAAAGAGCCTAAATCTCCCAACCTGACGATGCGCCCCGCTTTCAGGGCACGCTTCGCCTCATAAATGATGCCCGCCAGTGCGGCACGCACATCAGTTTCCGTACATGTGGTACGTCCGGTTATCGCTTCGCACATTTCGTCGAAGTCCAACTCACCCGAGGCTTGCGCCAGGGCATAATACTTTGCGGGCTCACTCTTCTTGGAAGGATTTTTACGAGCCACCACTGAGTAATTCATGGATGTTGCCATATCAATTAAATTTTTAAAATAAATGTAAATCACCGATTTACACTGCAAATATACCAGATGACAGACATCCCTCAGTCGCCAATGAAGCTTTACGAATATTATTGAAACAAACACGTCCCAAAACTTTCACGGACCGTTTATTTTCAGTAAATTTACATCACATTAAGAATCAATAAAAACAAGAAAATGAAAGAAGAAAAAAGCACTTTCACAGTGCGCAGTTACACAAAATCGGAACTGGCTCACCTTTACAATCCACAACTAACCCTTAAAAACGCCACCCAAGTACTTCGCCGCTGGATACTCCACAACGCCGAACTTCACGCAGAACTGATTCATTTGGGTTATCAGGACCGGAACCACATTTTCACGCCCCGCCAAGTAAAAGTAATAGTCGACTACCTGGGCGAACCTTAAACTTAACTTTACGCAAAAAGCCAAAAGTTATTTCCTGTTATCGGACACATCTGTTAATTTGCAACAAAATAGGGAAAGAAAGGAAGGAAACGAGTTGACAAGGGAACAAGGAGCTGCGCAATGCTTCTATGCCGCATGGAACCTTGTCACCTGGTCAACTTGTTAACTCGTCAACTTTCCCTCAAAAACATACAAACAATGAAGTATTCATATTATCAAAACAAAAAACAACCGCCCTGCGCCGAAGTAACCGACGAAGAAGTGGCTAACCTCATCCGCCACGATGAAAAACTGGCACACATGACTCTTGACATCCGACAGCATATCACTGCCAATGACATCGCAACCGCTGACTCCATAAAAGGAGAACTTCCCTCCGTCACCTTCTCCGCCCGCTTCACCGGTGGACGCCGATACGACAAACTGACTGAGTATAACGGGGAAATCGTCCTCGACCTCGACAAGAAATCCCCCGAAGAACTGGCACGCATCTCAAAGGCAGTCACCGGAAATCCGCATACCCACATCAGCTTTACCAGTCCGAAGGGCAACGGTTACAAACTAACCACAATCACCAGTCTGCCCGACGGCACCCTGCCGCAATCTCCCGAGGAAGTCCGTAACTACCATGCTCATGCCTACGACCAGGTTGCCGCACTCTACGAAGAGCTTTGCCAGACGGACATCGACGAATCGGGCAAAGACATGACGCGCATCTGCTATCTGCCTCACGACGAGAATGTCTATCTGAACCCTAATCCGCAGGTTCTCATCGTCGACCTCAACCGCCCTCTCAGAGAAAAGAAAAAGAAAACTCCCGGACGGAAAAAGTCTTCAGGAACAACTACAGAAAAGCCTCCGTACCAAAAGCCTTCGGACAACATCTCTTATCCCAAAAGCGAAAGCCGTTCCTTGCTTGCCCTCCTTCTTTACTATCACGATCACAAAAACAAGTACGAAGAAGGCAACCGCAACAACTATCTGTTCCGGCTAACCTGCACATACAATGCTTACGGCATCCCCAAAGAAGAAGTCGCCCCTTTCCTGCGCCTCAACTTCACCGACATACCGCCCGAAGAGATTGACTCCCTGACGGACAGTGCTTATCAGCATACGGACGAATTTAACACACGTAAGTTGAGAACCTCGCAATGGAACTTCCTCCGCATCGGACAGTATATCAACAGTCATTACGAAACGCGCTACAACCAGATGAAGCACCGCATGGAATGTCGCAAAAAGGGTGAAGAGGATTTCGTCATGCTGGATGACATGGTAAGTAACAGCATCTGGATGGAGCTGAACGAAGCCGGTTATCCTTGCAGCGTCAAGAACATGGAGAACCTGATCTACTCCGATTTCAGTTTCTCCTACCACCCCATCCGCGAATATATGAATCATCTGCCTCAATGGGACGGCATCGACCACATCGGCCGCCTTGCCGAAAGTGTCCACACCATTCCAGCCCAAAGAGAATTCTGGCTGAAAGGTTTCAGGCATTTTCTGGTAGGTATGGTAGCCGCTGCCACGCAAGAAGAGGTAGTGAACCACCTTTGCCTCCTGCTATGCAGCAAGCAGAACCTGGGAAAAACGACTTTCATCAACAAAATCCTGTCAGATGACTTACGAACCGATTATCTCAGTACCGGCATCATCTCCGCCGGAAACAAGGACGACCTCTCCCGCATGGCGGAATTTATGCTCATCAACTTTGATGAGTTCGAGGGTATGACGGGGCACGAACTCAGTCTGCTGAAGGACCTTATCACCCGGAAGTTTATCAGTATCCGCCTGCCTTATGCCCGTCATACCCTGAACCTGCCCCACTGGGCATCCTTTGCCGGCACCTGCAACTACCCGCAAGTGTTGTACGATCCCACCGGCAACCGCCGCTTCCTCTGCTACGAAATCGAAAAGATAGACCGCTACGAAATCGACTACCTACAGCTCTACGCCCAAATCAAGCATCTGCTGGAGACCGGCTATCGCTACTGGTTCGAAGCCGACGAAAATGATGAGATAGAGCGCAACAACAAGCCTTTCATCTTTCAGACTCCCGAAGAAGAAATGCTGTTGACGCACTTCCGCAAACCGGAGCGCTTCGAAAGCTTCAAGTATATGACGGTGAGCGAAATAGCGGAAGAAATCAGAAACAGAACCGGCTATCAATATAACCATGCCGGAAAAATCCTGTTAGGGAAGATTCTCACCAAATATGGCTTTCAGTATGTTACAAGCAAGAATATGAGGCGCTACGAGGTAATACTTCTGGAAGCGGAGAGTGTGAGGAATAACCAGTTGTATCAGTAACTTGTAACTTGTAGCTAAATCAAACCGTGCCAAAACGAACAATTCTGAAAAATAATAATTATCTTCGAAGCTATAAAAGAAAAAATGTGTGTTTTATGGAATATAATACATTGCTACGCAAGCTTCCTATCGGAATACAAACTTTTGAGAAACTTCGCAAAGAGAACTATTTGTATGTAGATAAGACTGCGCTTGTTTGGCGTATTGCCAATACAGGCAAGCCTTATTTCCTGAGCCGCCCCCGCCGCTTCGGCAAGAGCCTGCTTCTATCCACTTTCGAGGCTTACTTCGAAGGCAAAAAAGAACTCTTTGAAGGCCTTGCCATTGAAAAAATGGAAACGGAATGGAAGAAATTTCCCATACTACATCTGGACTTGAATGCCAAAAAGTATGAAACTCCAGCCGACCTGATAGCAATGCTCAACCAAACATTGGAAAAATGGGAAATTGTGTACGGAAATGAAAAAAAGGATCGTAGCCCCGAAGAACGCTTTGCATATGTCATAGAACGTGCCTATGAACAGGCAGGTTGTGGTGTAGTGGTCTTAGTGGACGAGTACGACAAACCTCTGTTGCAAGCCCTCGATAATGATGCCCTACTTAAAGATTATCGCAAAACTCTAAAAGCTTTTTACGGTGTACTGAAAAGTGCCGACCGCTACCTGCGTTTTGTTTTCCTTACGGGAGTCACTAAATTCTCACAAGTCAGTGCATTTGGTGATCTGAATCAACTGAATGACATCAGCCTTGATTATTCTTATGCCACAGTATGCGGCATCACCCGGACAGAGTTGGTTGAAACCTTTACGTCCGAGATAGAAGAATTCGGTAGGGTCAACAAGCTGTCTGCAGAAGAAACCGTAGACAAAATGGCACGTCAATATGATGGCTATCACTTTCATCCAAAAGGAGACGGAGTCTTTAATCCTTTCAGTGTGTTGAATGCTTTCAGTAAACGGGAATTAGGAGATTACTGGTTTCAGACAGGAACCCCGACTTTTCTGGTTGAAATGCTCCGAAAGTCAGAATATGACCTTCGTATCTTACTTGACGGCATCGAAGCTCCGGCTTCTATGTTCTCTGAGTACCGTGTAGAAGCTAATAATCCGATTCCGTTGATTTATCAGAGTGGTTATCTTACTATAAAGGATTACAATGAGCGTTTTCGGAATTATCTGTTGGAATTTCCAAACGATGAAGTTCGTTACGGTTTCATCAATTTTCTGGTACCATTCTATACTTCAATGACAAACAGCGACCAGGGTTTTTATATCGGTAAATTTGTGCAAGAGTTACGTGCAGGCGATTACAATGCCTTCCTCACCCGCCTACAAGCCTTCTTTGCCGATTTCCCCTATCAGCTGAACGCGAAGACCGAACGTCATTACCAAGTCGTTTTCTATTTGGTTTTCAAACTGATGGGACAGTTCACCCAAGTAGAAGTTGAAAGTGCCACAGGACGTGCAGATGCCGTAGTAAAAACCCCTAAATACATTTACGTCTTCGAATTCAAACTGAATGGTACAGCCGAAGAAGCCCTGCAACAGATTGAAGACAAAGGTTACCTGATTCCTTATCAGGCTGACGGACGTGAAGTGATAAAACTTGGAGTAGAGTTCAGTGCGGAAGAGCGTAATATCAGCCGTTGGCTAAATGTGATGTAAAAATCCGAAAGGCACTTACCGTCATTCTGTCATTCAAAGCATAGCTAAATTTTATCCTTGAATGACAGAATGATAAGTTTCATTATAAAGCTTTCAAAGTAAAAGCTTCTCTAAAATCAATTAGTTTATTGGTGCCATAATACTTTTTCCAAGCATCTTCATTATGACTTATGGCAGAAATATCGGCGGCAGTTGAATTTTTAAAATTTTCATATACAGATTCTAACACCGACAATTCTTCCGGAGAAAAAACATTCATATCCGGCATCAATAATGAATCTAACTTTACCCCGGAATAACCAGATTCAAATTCAACAATATCTTGGTCAACACCATCCACCAAACTATATACCCTATCCCATCTTACAGGTACAGGACCATATTGAATAGCCTTATAAGCCAAACCACTCATGGCCCTTCCATACTTTTTATAACAAAGAAAATCGGTATAGAAAAGTAACTTATTCATCTTAGTATTAAACACTCCGTCACAACGCCCTATAAAGTATAATAAGATATTCTTAAGCTTCTTATACGACTGCGTTGCATAGCCATTTATGCTCCCTCTTGTATATGAGTCATAAATCAGTTCTTCTTCAATATTAGGTAGTTGGGATTCTATTACTTTATTTAGCTTAGCCAATATCCGTTTAAACTCTTTTTCTTCCAACTGATATCTTGCATTTCTTACAAATGTCTCGAAGATTGCAGGATCTTTTATCAAGTTCAGCACTTTTCCATTCGCTTCACTTGGCATGTCTCCACTTTCATACAATCTATACTGGTTGTCCCCAAACCCCAATATCTCAGACATCTTTAAAGCTGACAGATCATACATTTCTCGTATCTGCTTTATTTCATCAGGAAACGGGATACCATATTTTATTCTGTACTGATTGTACACTTGTGCAAGATTTAACTCATCAATTTCCGTCGTTGTGAAATGCTCTTTAGTATCCTCACACTCATAATAAAGATAAGTGTATTGAAACTTCTCTTTGCGAAATACCAATTCTGAATTTTCTTGCTGAAGGCTTACATTTCCTCCTGTAAAAGGGCTTTTCATCATTTTCCTCCTTTAAATGGGTATTTCATTCTATATTCTGCAATATGAAATGAATTGCTTTAAAAACGCTTCAACCTCCTCTTGTGTTGCCATATTATTATTTTTCCACAAAAATAAATATTAAAATTGAATAATCGCATAATTTAAAGTAATATTTCAACTTCAAAGTTGAAATATTACAAATAAAAGTTCACCGCTTGCCATTAGAATTAACCCCAAAAGTACCCTATTTGCATCTGATATGAAACAATCTGTTAGGTCAGGTTAGGTTACTTTTGCAACTTCCCCTATACACTTATATTTCAGAAAGTAATTACTTTCTATTTTTATTCTTTCTCACGAAAGTTTTTAAAGTAACCTAACTCTACCTAACTGATCTTATAAAAAAACTATCATGTTGTATTTTACTTTAGCATTAATTCCGTAATTTCGTGAGTTCAATCATTAATGACACATCAAAAATGACTCAAGAAATAAACAGTAACATCCGAATCATTCATGCTGTAAACGGTCCTATAACGGAAACCATCACTATTCGTCCTATCGAAGAAAAAGACAATAAGAAAATAGCTGCCCTAATACGCAAAGTCTTTGAAGAATTTGATGCGCCTAAAACAGAAAGTGTATATAGTGACCCGCTGACGGACAGATTATTTCAAAGCTTCTACCAACATCCCCGAGCCAGGTATTGGGTTGTAGAATACAATAGTAACATAGTAGGAGGTTGCGGCTTTTATCCGACAGAAGGATTAGATACGGATTGTGCCGAAATAGTTAAGTTCTACCTTTCTTCTTTGCTCAGAGGAAAGAAAGTAGGTTCTGCCCTCCTCAATATGGTCGAAGAAAAAGCCCAAGAAAGTGGATATAAGCAACTCTATATCGAATCATTTCCTCAATTTCAAAATGCAGTCTCCCTATACGAACGTAAAGGCTTCCAGCATTTGAAGTCACGGTTAGGCAATTCAGGACATACCGCCACTACAATTCATATGATAAAAGACATATAGGAATAAAAGCAAGGAAATATCCTCCGGAAAGTTGGCGGAAAGATCGAAAAAAGCGGCGAAAGATTTGAAAAACACCACCATGTTTTTCAAATCTTTCGCCGCTTTTTTAATAACTTCTTTATTGTCACACAAAAGCTGAAGCAGCATGCGTTAACTTACCAGCCACATCCTTCAATGCATTAGCCAAAGTAGTCAGCTCAGTTGGGGTAAATGTAGCTACTTTCCCATGTACAGCATTCCCATTAATCCGTTGATGTAACCATGAGGCAGATTTGCCAAAGTATCGTTTTGCAAATTCTGAAACTGAAATAAAAGGGAGCACCCCTTCCAACTGCTTGCGAACTTCGATACGCTCACGAAGTTCTTTACTCTCATCAATAATTTTATGGACATGGGCAAAGTCCTCTTTAACAGCTGCATTAACCAACTCTTTTTCTTCTTCACCAAGAGATTCGAAGAATGCATTCAGCTTACGTTCTGCTTCATCACGCTCGGAACTACTTGATTTTATCCACAGTTCCTTCAGTCTGAAATATTCCTTTTTTACATCCATACTATAACTGTTTAAATCAACAATCTAACTTTAATGAAGATAAGCCCACCGGCAGCTACCCCGGTGGACAAAGATAAAGAAATTATTATCATCCACAAAACTTCTCCGATAAAAAAATCATTATCAGAGAAAACTTACCATAAAGAACTATAACACATGCCTCCTCACCCCTCTATACAGCCCCCTTTTCCTCTTCAATATATGAAGTACCCCCAAAACACTTACAAAAATACCGATTCTATAATGCCACAACCCCAGCGAAGAGTTTGCACCATCAACGAAGCACACCAGTAATATCCCCGAAACAACAGCCAACAGAAAAACAATCGACAATAGCAATACAGCTTTTCTTTTTCCTTTGCACCCTACCGTTCTCAGCCCCTTATACCAAGCCCAATGACTCTTGACATGAATAATCCCCAATATCATAAACAGCAGACTGGCATTCGTGTGAAATATCGCCCAGATATGCCAACTCTCATGATCGACCCCTTGTCCTGCAATATGCAACTCGACGCCCGTGTAGAATGATAAAATAAATACAAGGAGCAACATTAAATCCGTGAAGTAAATAAATCTGTTTCTATTCATCTTTTTTGTTTGCAAAGTTACAGTGCATTGATAAATAGAAGAATAGACTATGTAAGGTTAAGATTGTATTATTCGAGGTATTTTTTCCGGTAGAGAGTGGGACTTATGCCAACCGCCTTTGTGAACAACCGTGTGAAATAGGCATAATCATCTATCCCCAGATGAGTGGAAATCTCTCGCACAGTCAGAGAGGTATATACCAACATTCGTTTGGCATGCAATATGAGTTCATTTTGAATGTACCTGCTTACGCTCACGCCTGTAACGTTCTTAATCACCTCGTTCAGATACACCGATGAGATGTGCAAAGATTCTGCATAATAAGATACATTTCTGTTTATTTGCTCATTAGCAGAAAGTAATTCCTTGAAGGCCAATGTAATTTCAATGTGCCTTCTGTTTTTGGATTCACGCCCGATTATTTTCCGGGCGGCATCCGTTATGATCCCGACAACGGTACATGCCAGATTCTGTAAAACCGTTTTCGATTCATCATTTTCCCGCTCACCTATCCTGCGGAGAATCATGGCAAACAGTTGAATCAACTCGGTGCGTTGCGTATTGCTTATCTTAAATGGTATCGGCGATAAGGCATACTCGGCAAGGGTCTGTTTGGTGGGAGCATCTATAAATACCCCGTCGATGAATAAGAGAAACGACTTTGCATCCCCTTTATCAACGATCCGATGCACCTGATGCGGCTGGGTGCAGATAACGCTCCCCGCCGACAGGTCGCAATCTTTGAAATCAATGCCGACACGACAGGTTCCACTCTCCACTATACCGAATATATAGTAACTATCCCGATGTGTGTAATTGATCAGCCGGTTCGGGGAAAAAGGAGAAACTTCCTTTGCAAATATCCCGAAATCGGATTGCTGAACTGCTTTATGTAGAGGAATATCCGCCATGCAATGTTTTTTGCAAAGTTAGCAAAAAGGCGGATTACTCCGCCTTTTCTCCCTTATTCTTCCGGCAACTCCCCCGACCGTATCCACTTTACATACGATACCAGCGACTCCCCGCTCATAATTTTTCCCGTCGATTCATTCACCACATCCACCACCGCAGTCAGCGTACGGATGATCCGTGAGTAATTGTCCTCACCGTTGTAGCGCAGCTTCCCTTGCTCTATCAACTTCACAAGCACGCGGGTAACTGCTTTCGGGTTACCGTAATACTCCACCCTTGTAGGCGTATCATTTTTCTCTGTTTGCCTGATCTGTTTAATCAAACTTTTTTTTATCGACACAGACCAACAGCTCTTCAATGAGAGCATACTCGCGAGCACTGGCTATTTTCAGTGCATCGCGCAATTCTTCAAGTTCCATAATTAATAAAATATTTAAATTTAGTACCGAGTCCTGAATGGGCGAAAATAAAGAAATAAAAATAAGATACCTGGTTACACCCATTTCGGGCTTAAATTGAAATATGCGCTATTCACTTCATTTTTATCCTCAGATAAGCACGGTCATCAAAAGAGCAATTGCCTTTTTGCACTCCTTTTGTACTCTTATACAACCGCATACACAAGGGATCTTTCTCCAGAATATCTGCAAGATAACATTCCGACTCATGCAAGGTGGAATATAAATGAGGGTAACCGTCGGAAGACAATACCACCTCCTCCGCATCGCCCACGGAGAAGATATTCACCTGTTTCATCTGTACAGGAAATCCATCAAACACTGGAAAAGCGAAGCGCTGTCCTTCTACGGGACAATTCTGCAGAAGTGCCTGTTTTTGCAGAAAAGGATAGATAAACTCCCGTCCCGGATCATGAGATTCCAAATCCTTCAGCGTAGCCCCATCCAGCAAAGCAACTTCATTGACTACCGCACGTGCATTTGCCATGATAGCATCAATCTCTTTCTCATTAGACGAATACAGATTACCAATGATACACTGACAATCTCCTACCTGCCATACCTCATTTCGGGCATAGCTATAAATCACTCCATTGGCCGTGAAACGTTTGCCCGGCTCTGCCTTCAGTTCATCAAGCAAATTATGCTCCACATAAAAATCATGTATTTTCTCTGTTATCCGGCTAATGGCACCAGCAGCATCAATATCCTTCGGAAAATCGCGTATAGCCTCCAAAGCAAGTTCCATAGCCAGGCGACCGGTTTTCTTCCCGCCGTAAGTGAAAGTAGATTTAGCTGTAGCCCCATCAATCACCGCTGCAAAGTAAGGGGTAACAATCATGCCATCCTCATTGGTCCGGGAACTTTGCTTGCCCTTCAGGAAACACTCCTCAACCGTAAAATTAGGAACGGAAGGAGCTTGAAATTCATTTTCTGACTGTAAATATGTCCAATCGCGATTACAATCCATTACTTTCGATTTATGTTTCAAATAATCAATCAGATATGCCGGACGGTCTGTTTGCAATATCGTTGCACCCAGATTGTCTATCAGATAACCATAACCTTTATCCCGGTTTGCCAACGAGCAGTCATCATCATGTCCACCGGCATGCGTATTCCACAAGGTATTGTACCAAATATGGGATTTCCCGGTCATGATCTTCTTCACTTCGTAAGGCAAAAGGTTGGTATCATGGGCGAACTTAAACTCAATAGCCACCGGTTTCAAAATCCGAAGATAATCATTTAACTTCTGAATGGCATCTTTGTCATCCAAATTAACCTTTGGCATGAAGATTACTTTATCCAGATATTTTCCGTAATCACGCTTCACATCTTCTGCGGGAGCATTGCTTTTCATAATCACCAGATTGGTGGTTCCTGTCTTTTCCAACAGTTCATACACCTGGTCGAAATAGTCAAAAGCCTTGTCCAAATTGAGCATCACTTTCCCTTTGGCCGTCAGCAATGCTTCTTCTAAAGTGGGAATCTTGTAGATGGTCTTAATATGACACCCATTCCGCAAACGTAGTTTCTTTATTTCAGCCAACGTATATTCTTCCGGTTTTCCTTTTCCAGTGGTGGTTCGGTCGAGGGTATTGTCATGTAACAGAATCAAATGCCCGTCTTTGGTACGGGCAAGGTCCACTTCCACAATATCCACTCCCATCTGAACGGCATTTTCTATGGCTTCCAGTGAGTTCTCGCAAGCATTACGCCAGTCACCACGATGGGCTGCCACCAAAACTTTTCCTGAAGTCGGATTAAATAATTCTTTTCGAATCTGATCTACTTTATCCGCCGCCACTTGGGCATGAGCCGGAAGTATCCACAGCAAAAGCAATAATACATATTTCACTCGCATATATTTCTATTTTTAATAATTATCCTTTGGGTTTTACATTCCACACTAAAGTAGCCAACAATGCTGAAATCAGTGCCGCACCAATCCAAAACCAATTGATGTACGTAAAGTCGTAAACATCCGCTCCGTTCACAACCGTTTTCTGTCCTTCAATCAGAATCCCACTCATCACATCCTGCAATCCGGCACCTATGTAACTGGCTATCCCCACTACTCCCAAGGCAGCCCCCGAAGCATTGCGCGGAGCAATATCCACAGCCATCAAGCCGCCCAGAAAGCAGAGAAGTACCCCGATGCTGGAACCAAATAAAATCATCGCCAATATATCCACCCCGATATGCGTACCGGGAACAAGAAGGAACAGGCATAAAGCAGCCACATTCATCAACCCGAAAATAAGAGCGGGCGCATTGCGTCGTCCACCAAACAGTTTATCAGAAATCAGCCCGGAAAATACTGTGCCGACTATGCCACATACCGAATTTATGGAAATGATAAAGCTGGCATCCAACGTAGAATATCCTTTTTGTGCTTCCAGATAAAACACTCCCCAACTATTTACCGCATAACGGCTGATATACATAAAGGCACTGGACAAAGCCAAGATCCAAATGGCAGGCATCAATAAAACCTGTTTTTGAGCTTTGTTATAATCGGCAGTTTCGGATGCGCTCATTTTTTCTCTCTCTTTGGGCTGATTCACAGCCGGAAGCCCTTTGCTTTGCGGCGTATCATGAAAAAAGAGCCATATTATCAATGTGCCGATGAGCCCTACCATACCTGCACCGAAAAAACCATACCGCCAACCCAGAACGCTAACTACAGAGGCAACGATGATGAAAGTCAAGGCTTCTCCTATATTATGACTGGCCGACCAAAAGCCATAGAAAGAACCGCGTTCTTTATCGCTGAACCAACGGGAAAGCCCCACTACACAGGATGCCGCCCCCATAGACTGAAACCAACCACTGACTCCCCAAAGAATGGCAAACAGGAAGAAGGAATTTGTGAATCCCAGGCAGAGATTGACCAGTGCACTCACTAACAACCCCGTAGTCATCAGGCGATTTATATTACTGCGGTCGGCTATGAATCCGTTTGCAAACTTGCCTACAGCGTATGTGAAGAAAAGTACGGCACCGATAATTCCCAATTCTGTTTCCGAGAATATACCTTCCTCTACTATCGGTTTCTTAACTACATTCAGACTGAGCCGACAGACATAATACATACCGTAACCCAACGTAGCAGCAAGGAATGTAGACCACTTCAAAAACTTCATGCGTCTTTTCATATCGGACAAAGACTCCCCGCTACAGAATTTCGGACTTGAAACCCTGTAGAAATTTATTAACTGTTTCAGCATACTGTCTCTTACCTGCTTATTTTAGTTATGAAGCCCCTTCTTCTTTAAATATTCAATAAGAAGGGCAGGACGGTCGGTTTGAATCAGTTTCGCTCCCTGCCCGATTATCCAACCCCAACTTTCATCCGGCTGTTGCTGCTCCACGGCACGGTCGTCATCATGCCCTCCGCATAATTCCGGCCAAAGTGAGTTGATGAAAATTTTAGCACCACTGGTACGGACTTTTTTAATCAGCCGTTGTATCTCCGGAGTGTCCTTACTGAAAACAAGTTCATAGGCCATCGGCTTCATGTGAGCCATATAACCATCAATGATGTCCTCAGCACCCTCTTTATCCAATACTACCACCGGCATGAAGATCATTTTTTGGAGTATATCACCATGCTCCGCTTTCACTCTTTCATAAGGTAAAGATGCCTTCATAATGCACTGCCGGGTTGTACCGCTTTTTTCAAGAATGGCGTAGGCTTCATTAAAGTAGTCATAGCCTTTATCTACATTTACCATGATTTTGCCTTTACACAGTTGCATCACTTCTTCAAAAGTGGGAATAGTGTGCGCAGTCCGATGATTCGTCCCGTTTTTCAGGCGGAATTTACGTAGCTCTTCCAATGTATAGTCCTCCGGTTTTCCTTTACCGGTGGTAGTGCGATCAATAGTTTTATCGTGCATCAAAATCAAATGCCCGTCTTTGGTTTTCTTCAGATCAATCTCTACCATATCCACTCCCATCTCAATGCAATTCCTGATTGCCTGCAGGGAGTTCTCGGGAGCATTGCGCCAGTCGGCACGATGCGACACTACAAGAACCGAGTTATTACCCTCCTGCAGGAGATTATTACGTATAGCAAGTGCCTTGTCCTGCGCAGAGAGCGACCATACTACTGATAATAAAAGCGTTACAAGCAAAAATCTTTTCATAATGATTATTTCTTCAAATTATTTAATTCTGTTTTCAATTCTTGGATTTCTTTTTGTTGCTGTATGGTGTAGAGTGTAAGTTCCTCTATCTTCTGCAACAGGATTTTATTCATATCATGTTGAGAATATCCTTCTTCGGCCACTTGCTTGGCAGAAGGCACATCAGGCAGATGATTATTCTCGGAAATAAATTCTTCTACTTCCGGAATTGTCTTCAATGTATAATTCTTATTGAATACAAAATCCGACCAAGTGGATTTCGGACCGATGCCATAATCCTCTGAAAGTATTCCCTTGGCAACAAACAGATTGTACTTGTTTTTAAGTTCCTGGCGTATCTGGGCAACGAAAGTATCAATGAGACCAATATAAGTATGATCTTCCGTGTCAAAATACAAGCAGCTATTGCCATTCGTTCCTAAATAAAGTCCATGTTTTGAATTGGTACCAATCCAGGCATCATCATGGTCCGTATCTTTTCCAAAATATGTTTTAATTCCATCTGCTTCTGCATATATGGCTCCACCGACATTCAAGGCAAAACTCGGATTTGCCACTTGCCCTATTGTCATCCTATTGTCTTTGATCAATACATGTGGGGAATCTTCATCATCCATATTCTTATTTCCCCAAAGTGCGATACCGTTCGCTCCTCCTATTCTTAGCCATTTGTCTGCAGTTTCACCTTTAATAGTAGGAGCTCCATTCCGCCCTATTTTCATAGTTATGGCTTCAGAGACAGAAACAGATCCATTAGACTTTATAGAAAAGTGAGGAGTACCGGTATTCTTGGCGATTCCCCAAAAGCTAATTCCCTTATATCCGGAAATAGTCATTTTATTATTATCACAGTTTATTCCTCCTAAATATCTATGTGATCCATCATTGCTATAAAAATTCAACGCTGCAGATGGAATGGCATCCCAAGTAAAAGTACGAGGAACAAAAAGAGCTACTGTTCCATTTGCGCACACTCTAAAACTTTCACCTTGCGGATCTCCTGCAACGATAGAATAACAACGTTGCTCCATTGGGGTATCCCTACCAACCCCCACCCATCGAACAAATCCTTTCTGACCGTGTCGAAAATCATAAAAGTTCTCGGGTTGAGTCTTTAAATCCGGAAGTACCTCTCCCGGAGCATATTGAGCACAAACTCTGTTTCCTACCAATGATCCTAAAAGTAATATTACAATTACTAAGTATGCTTTTTTCGTTTTCATAATACAATAAATTTAATTGTTAACAAAAATCTTTCTATTCAGTTGATAGTTTTCCGATTCTATCGCAACTATATATACACCGCTCGTTGGTGCCTTGATATTTTTATCCAAGAGTGTCACATCATTCAAAGACAATTGAGTAAATAGCCTCCCTTGAATATCAGTAACCCGTATTTTTACATTTTCCGCTTCGGGAAAATTTATATGAACCCGGATAACTTGCGCACTTTTATCAAAGTAGATTTCTTCATATAAAGGAATCAGTTTATTACTTTCCCTTATATTCTCTCTAGTTTGATTATTTGCGTCAGTCTGACTCACACACCATTTTTGAAAATCAGTGTTATCTGATACTTGTTGCAATACACTTTCACGCGTATCAGTCAGATTCATCCCTGTTGAACAATTACTGATAGTGAATATTCGTCCTTGCGCCGTATCACTTACAGGAGAAAAAGCCCACTGCTGATAATCGGATTCCGCTTTAGATACCTTAGCCAAAGCATACCCTGCTTCTGCACTTAGAAAAGACAAATCTGTCTGATTCTGCATGACATAGCGGAAAGTCTCATCCAACCCCACACAATGAAAATACCATGTGGAGGAATAGAGAGGAGCTCCGGTCCCCACATTAAGTAATGCCTCATTTCCCATACTGAGTTGTGATTCAGAATGATATAATGCCGAAACCTGCTCTTTGGATAGTGCTGCATCATAGACTTTAAAATCATCCATTCCGGCAGCCGGAATGTCATCTACCGTACCAATACATATCTCTGTAATCAGATTCCAATCAGGAGTAAAGGCAGAATAACATTCAGTCATCTTCCCTTTGGGAGTACCCAAATAGAAACGTGTGCCTTCATCAGAATAGGTAACCGCTACAAAATACCATCCCTCACCTTCTGCAAAATTAGAATCACTCCACATCCATTGCTGGTCTGGCAAGGGCTTCTGCCGGCCATCCTTATGATAAATATCCAGCACAGCCCTCATTCCCTTTTTCTTCATTCCAAGCAATAATTCACCATCACTACCTTTTGTCCAGAATGCTTGGGCAATAGAATCTTTAGCTACATACATCCAATATGTCAACGTAGCTTCCTCACGCACCTGCCCGTCAACCGAAGTCACAGGGATAGTAATGTAGCTATTAGCCTTATCAAAGGCTATTGCCTTTCCCTTGGCACCGAAACGATCTGTCAGAGAGTAAACTTTTCCATAAATATCGGCCATTTTACCCGACATTATATCTCCGGAATTAGTGCCATTCAGCGGTAAACAACATTTCGGTAATGGTAGTTCCTGACCATATAAATGACCGGCAAGAAACAATGTCATTATTAATATATAATTCTTCATAGACCACCTCCTTTTAATTATCTTCACAAAAATGTGTTTGTAGCGCATCCTTCAATTCCGTATACTTAAACTCATACATAGCAATTTCACCGGGCATAGTAAACGTTGTAGACGGATTTGGATCACCCAATATTATATAAGATGACGAAGATCGCCCTAAATAATTACCCATATAATTCATCTGAGGCAAATTTATACCAAAGAAGATGGGAGCATGCCACCTATTATTTGTAGTCTTACGAGTATCTTTGGTTTCTATCCACAGGAAATAGGCCGTAAAATATAAATGCACTTCCCACTGTACATCTCCTCCGGCAACAGTAAACATAGGATCATACAAATTATAATCGTAATAATACGCTGAATTCGGAGCCGTTTTTCTTCTGATAGTTATAGTACCCTGATGATAGTAAATTTCTAAATGGGAATTTGCTTCTTCAGAAGTACTATTAAAAGATACCAGTTTCAATGGGCGAGTAACCTTACTAAGATCTTGTCTCATATTAAAAACAAGAACTAATCCATCTATCCCAGCTGTTATAGGACTAACTTCACTCATTCTTAAAACAGTTCTATTCGCATCTCTAACCTCCCGATGGAATATACTTTTTCCCAAAGGGGTAGCATAACTATGCTTATCCTGAGCATATACTCCGGAAGGCAATAGGAGAAAAACAAGTAGTATTCTCCAGATTCTCATCTTGTGTCGCAGTTCTTTCATTGGCCTGTCATATTATAAATTTGGTTAACTTTATACCATATATCCGGTCTGTCGGAAGTCATTACCATTATTTTCCCGTAAGGAACAGTCATTAACCAATAATGATCTCCACGTCGGTCATTGACGGTATATTTCATTTTCCATTCCACCCAACGAGTCACTGTCCCCATTTGCCCAATAGGTTCCTCAGGATAACATCCAGAACGTAGTCCTGTTTTCTTATACACATAATGAAGAAGGTTCTTATAACTAACACCATCACGAGTGAATGATTGTAAATACGGATCCCCTTCATTCAGAAAGTTTGTTTCGTAAGCAATTACCTTTTTCCCTCCTCTATTTATCCAGCCATCTGTAAAATCTAAAAAGTCTTTACGTTTTGGTTGAATCACAGGCATAAACAGAAGTTTACATAAAGTGGTTTCAGGAACATAAGCTGCTAACTCATCGTATGTATATGGAGTCTTAAATGCAAGGTATTGTAAAGCATTCTTCTCTTCAGCTATCCGAATACAAGTTTGTAGACAAGTCATCCAACTCTCTTTTATCTTTAGTTTAGCTGCATCCCCATGAGTAGCCGGATCATACTCACAATTAGCTACACATTGCCCATTGACCCTTCTCGCTCTTACGTCTTTAATATCAACGGTCAAAACCATGTGCTTTTGCAGTAATATATCTACTAGATTTTCAAAGAACAAATAAGGGTACGCACTGACATCTGTATTACGTTTTCTAAGAAACAACCCTTTCAATACGCTGGAATTCATATCAAATAGATAATCGGTCAGAGGTCCTGAATAATTCGATAATCTCGACAAACTATAATCATGTGAAATAACCATCCTTTTATCTTTGGTAATCATTATGTCCGTTTCCAGCACATTTGTATACTTTTGTGCAGCTTCAAATGCTCCTGTAGAATTTTCCGGATAGCCTGCACCTAAATTATCCCCCCAGAATCCTCTGTGTGCCGCAACTAGTACATCGGCTCCTTGATCAAGCCGTGGCATTTTCAAGCGTTTCCATATTTTAGTTATGGGATCTGCATTGTGTTTCAAATCGTAACAGTAATGGTCAGGATAAAACAAGGCATTCCCTCCATCCCGATCAACAATACCGATACCTGGTATTTTCATAGTCTGTATGCTTCCCTGATTTTCAGTAATTTCAATTAACAATGTCATACCACCTGAGAGATAACTATGTAGTTTTCCATCGTCTTTCTGCCTTTTTCTTTCAATAGCAAAAAGGGCAGTCTCAATATCTAAGCTATTCCATACATCCGGATAGCAGGTAGCCCCACTTCCCAAATCCGAACGTTTATAGTTAACGCCAACTCCCGAATAAGTAGTTGCAGTGGAGGTCAGAGTTGCCTGATATACCAGAGTATTTGATTCCTTATAATATATCTTAACGGTCAGAGCACCACCTCCTGATATATTTCCTATGATGCCAGCTTGCCAGTCGGCTTGTGGAGCAAACAACTCCGATAATGAAACAGATGCTTCGAAAGTTCTGACAGTAGCAAATGCTTTTTCCAATGGAATCAGGAAAAATACAAAGACAAATAGTTTCAATAATTCTTTTAACATAACCGATTAATTTATGGAGTTTTCGTTTTATACATTTGATCTATTTTTATCCACATATCTGGTCTGTCTGTCGTCAACACCATTATTTTTCCATAAGGTATACTCATAAAAAAGTAGTAGTCACCTCGCCAGTCCACTCTCAAATCCTTTATCATCCAGTCAGCCCAGCGGTTTACTATACCTTTCGGTCCCATTGGTTCTTCTGGATAATTTCCAGGACGCAGTCCTGTTTTTGCATAAATGTAATGAAGTAAATTCGTATATTCCACCCCATTACGAGTGAAAGCCGAGAGGTATTTATCACCTGCAATCCTAAAATTCGTTTGATAAGCAAGCACTCGGGATCCCCCATTGGCTATCCATGAATCAATAAAGTCAAGATAATCTTTCCTTGTCGGCTGAATGACAGGCATGAACAACACTTGAGAGAGAGTATCATTTGATACATAATTCAAGAGGTCCGTATATTCATGAGGCAATTTGAACGCTAAATATTGTAGTGCATTTTTGGAAGCTGCTATCTCAATACACTTTTTCATAATTTCCATCCAGCTATCCTTTATTTTCTTTTTTGCCTCTTCACCGTGTGTTTTAGGATCATATTCACAATTATCAATACAAACTCCATTCTTTCTTCTGGCAATAATTTCTTTTATATCTACAGTCAGCACTAACTGGTATTTGATAAGCGCATCAACCATATCATCAAAAGTAAGATATTTGAAATCAGTGACAGACATATCTCTTTTCCTCAAATGAAGATTCTTCAACTGTGACAGATTCATATTAAACAAGTAGTCTCTTGGAGAACCAGAATAGTCTGTCAAGCGCATTAGGCTGTAATCATGAGATACAATCAATTGTTTATCTTTTATTATCATTATATCAGATTCCAACACATCAGTATATTTTTTTGTATCCTTGATGGCAGCAATAGAATTTTCTGGTACTCCTGCTCCGAGATTATCCCCCCACACACCGCGATGTGCAGCAATAACGAGATCAGAGCCTGCATTCATATCAGGTGTCTTTACTTTTGTCCATACTTTAGTAACAAATGAGGATGCATTCGCTAAACTATAACAAAAATGTTTAGGATGAAACAAAGAGTTACCTCCGTATTTATCAATAATACCCACTCCGGGAAATTTAAAGAATTGCATTTGTGCATCTACCTCCTCTATTTTCAATGTCAACTCTAAATCTGACGAGAGAAAACTATACGGTTTTATTGTTTGTTGATCATAATGTTTACGATCAATAGCAAACAATGCCGTTTTCAAATCGAGACTATTCCATGAAGCCGGATAGTAAGTAGCACCACTTCCTAAGCTTTCTTTAGCATAAGATTGCCCATTTCCTGCAAACTCGGCAGAAGTCTTATTTAGTATGCATTGAAAAAGTAATGTCCCAGTATTCTTATCTATGAGTTTGATATCAATTTTACCTCCGCTGTTTACACTTCCTTTAATTCCCGTTGCATAAGAAGTATGAGAGTCAAACATCGTATTCAAAGACAATTTAACCGGAAATTCTCTTACTATGGCAAAAATATTCAGAGAAGAGAACACACACATAAATAATATATAATATCTCATAGGCTACAGTCTTCAGTAAATAACAGTATCAAACAAGTACAAAAATTCGTTATCAGTATTTCACCTTCATCTTCTTCACTTTCCATAATTCAATTCCAAATATTCTTTCAATTCCAATGGGAAATCTGTTTGTATCACATTACCTTGCTTAGCAACAAAACTATCAACCTGCTTAAAGCCATCCGAATTTGGTGTTACGTCCGAATTAATATAAATGTTTTTAAAAGCAGAAATACCATTATCAAAAGCCTTTGCAAGAATCTCTTTTGTAAAAGCCTTTGTATTAAATTGTATCACACATAATGAAGCCCCAATAGTTAGATAATTTTCAAGGTCTTCCATGCTATAAATGACTGGTAACATAGTAATCTCTTTATCCATTAAAAAAAGTCCCTCCGCTACATCCGTATCATAAACCGTAAACATCACTTGAGACAACATTCCATGCTGCTTCACCATATCATAAACTAGCTTATAATTAGATATCTTCACATCAAGATCTAAGTAGATTTTTCCTCTGGCCATTAATAAAATTTCTGATAATAAAGGAATCCGTTCTGATGTTAAATCCAAATTATGATATAAATAGTAAGATTTTAAATCCGAATACGCCATCTTGGCAATTGTCCCTTTTCCATTAGTAGTCCGGTCAATAGAAGCATCATGCATTAGTACGAGTTTCTCATCTTTTGACATACGGACATCTAGTTCTATTATATCAATTTGATTTTTTATAGCCAGTTCTACAGCCTTTAAAGAATTCTCAGGAGCCTCTTTCCAATAGCCTCGATGTGCACAAATCTGAATATGGCTCTTATCTTTTAAAGAAAGAGGAATAGACAGACGTTCATTTCCTGATAATTCAGGAAGATAAACTTCAACATTTCCCTTACACATCACGACATCTCCATCTGCAAATACAACAGAAGCCAATATTAGATAATTCCCAGGGAACGCATATTGGTGTGTACCCTCAACAGCATCTGAAACTTCCCCATCTCCCCATACCCAGTTTACTGAACTTATTTTATCAAGAGGTACATTATCTATGCTTAAAGTCAAAGTTTTACCTGCTTCTATTCTATCAACAGATAAAATTAGCTGAGGTTCTTTCTTAAACACCTCATTTTCCTCTCCACCATTACAACCACAAACAAGAACGCTTGGTATTAATAGTAAACAATATATTAGCATGTAATTTCTCATAATTCTTCCATTAAATCATTTTAATTACAGATAGGGTAATTCCCTATCTGTAATTAATACAATTATTAATAATATCCCTCATTTTGTTCTTCACTCATCGGTCCCACAGGATTCAGACGGTTAATATGGTCGGAAGGAATAGGCCGTAGCTTATGATAAGGTTGAATACTCTTCCCCTTCGGATTATACTTCTTCACCCAATCAGCAAGTTTTTCACAACGTACCAAATCTTCCCAGCGGCAAGTTTCCCCCAACAGTTCTCGACCACGCTCATCTAACATAAAAGATACAAAATCAGAAGCTGCCAGTTGTTCTTTCGTGACTTCAATCTCCTTGTATGTACTTTGGGTATCATCTTTCACACCGCCTTCTACACTCCAATACTGGGGAGCTTTTTTTTCTCCTTTTGCCCAAGCAGCCCTCTCTCTAATAACATTCAAGTATTTTGCAGCTAATTCCCAGTTACCTTTTCTTCCAGCAGCCTCGGCAGCAATCAGATAGGTCTCACCCAAACGCATTCTTACCCATTCTCTTCCCGATTCTCTCTGGGCTACATCGGCTCTATTTGGAGCCAAGTGTTTCAACAGGGTCGGATAATTCTTTAAATCGTGTGCTTCATAAGGAAAATAAGTATATGAATAATTTGCAATGTACTTTTTAAGTTCCAAAGAACTGGAACCAAATCCAGTTTTTACCACTGAATAGTAAATAGCAGTATCACCTAAAGAAAATTTACTTTTTCCTTTTAGCTGTCCCTTATCAGGATCAGGAGTGAAATACACTTCACCATTCTGCTTAAGCTCAGCCCATTTAGGTATCGTCTTCGAATTATTTGCATAATATACCCATTGAAAACTTTTATAGAAACGTGAATCATTCTTACGGTCAAAAAGTTCAAATAATGTCTTATCAGTAGGTCGCAATCTTTTATATGGGCGACCATACTCAATATTTCGACTCATACCGGGCTTATTATCATATTCAGCAAGCCAAAATAAATGTAACCAGTTACCATCCCCATTAAAAAGTGTGTTAGTAGTATATTGCACAGCAAAAATAACTTCCGAATTCCCCTGATTATTTATATCCCATAAATCTGAGAAATTCTTTTGTAATTGATAGGGACTTTCATTAATAACCTTTTCCGAGTAGTATAAGGCACTATCCAAATCTGTTGTCTTTTTTCCGCGATCTTCCACAAAAGCACTGGCACGAGTTAAATATACTTTGGATAATAAATGTGCGGCAACATAACTATTTGCTTTTCCTTTTTTTACATCAGATACTTTCTCTGGAGTAGGCAGATTTTCTACACCATAGCGCAAATCTGAAATAATTGCGTCATATACTTCACCTACAGAAGCACGTTTAAATGCAGTTTGTACCTCATAACTACCTTTCAAAACCAAGGGAATTCGCCCAAACTGTTGCACCAGATCAAAATACATAAAAGCACGTATAAAGCGTAATTCACCTATAGATTGTATTCTTTTCTCTTCTGTTATTACAGGTGAAGTAGCAACCTCTTCTAACGCAAGATTACAGTTTCCGATTCCTTTATAATTATTTTGCCACAATTTGTAAAGCAACGAGTTATCAGCTGCCATTTTTGCCCCATATTGATCAAAAGAATCACGCCACGAACCATCACTACCTTCCGTAAACAGATCAGTACCTAATTCCACATATGCACTTGCGTGCTCACCACTTGCACCTAAGCGCAGATAATTATAGGCAGAAACCAAAGCGGCGTCAATGCCAGCTTCTGTTTCATAAAGACTATAATCTATTTTAGGGGCTCCATCTTCGCTTAACCAGTCACTACAACCAGCCAATACTAATAAAGTACATATTATAATGCTATATTTTTTCATAATCATTTCCATATTTTAGTTTAATCACAATGATAAATTCAAGCCAAACATCCATGAACTATAGCTTGGAGAAGTATTTCCTGTAGCTCCCTCTGGATCAATACCTGAGAAGTTAGTAAAAATCAATGGATTATTAGCCGTCACATAAAATCTCAATTTATCAATAGACCATTTTGAAGTCAATGCTTTAGGCAACGTATACCCGAGTGTTATATTTCTCACCCTCAAAAAACTTGCATTCTCATAATAAGTAGTACTTATATAATCAGGTCTTTCCATATCTACACTAGGACGAGGATATGCATTGGTCGGATTATTAGGAGTCCAGTAATCCAAACGGACAGAATTTGCACGTCCCGGCTTTTCCATGATAGAAATGTCATTCTTCAACATCCCTCCCTGACTTCCATATAAGAATAAAGAAAAATCAAAATCTCTATAACGGAATGAATTAACCATGCTGGCAACAAACTTCGGTCTCTTGGTGCCAATAATCAGTTTATCCTCTTCGGTTATCTTATAATCTCCATTATCCCACAAACGAATAGTACCAGGTTTAAAATTAGCTCCATTGGCATTGAACTTTTCCATTTCGGCCAAATCTTCCGGAGTATCCTGCCATATACCTATTTTTTTATAGTTATAATATACATCGATGGGTTCTCCTATAAACCAACCGCTACCCGGATCGTCAACTTTCCCATTATACAATTCTACAATTTCTTCCCGACCTGCTGTAAATGTCAAATCGGTAGTCCATTCAAAGTTCTTTGTCACAACATTACGAGTATTCAATGAAATTTCAATACCCTTATTTTGAGTACGCCCAATATTTGATACAATGTTAGAGAAACCAGAGACAACGGGAAGTTGACGCTCTAAAAGCAAATCATATGTTTTTTGTAAATACAGGTCAATACTACCATTAATCCTGTTCTTCAAAAATCCAAAATCCAATCCTAAGTTATATTGTTCGGTTGTTTCCCAAGTCAATAATTTATTCGCCATTTTTTTAGGAGCATATCCCAAAACTTCATCTTTTCCGTTGTTATATACATAATATACTTTTGACAAAGTACCCCGGGTCTGATAAGGATCCACTGATGAGTTTCCTGTTTTACCATAGCCGACACGCAATTTCAAATTATCAAGCCACTTAATGTTTTTCATAAACTTTTCATCACTGATACGCCATGCCAATGCAGCAGAAGGAAACAGTACCCATTTATGACCATCTGCCAAACGTGAAGACCCATCATAACGAGCAGATACTGTCAGCAAATAGCGCCCCAAATAATTGTAATTTACACGCCCCATAAATGAAGCCATAGTCCATTTCCTATATCCACTTCCTATACCATCAATAATAGAGCCAGCCCCTAAATCATAATATTTCAAAACATCAGCCGATATGTCCTCAGCGCTGGCATTCAATGATTCCCTCAAATCCTGTTGTACTGACTGTAATAATGTAACTCCTAATGAATGCTTTGTTCCGAAATCTCTTTTATAAGTGAAAAAATTCTCCCAAGTAAACATCGAATATTTGGTCATAGAACTTTTAGCATATGAACTACCAAATTGTCTTTCCGTAGTTGCTGCCGAATAAAACTCATAATCTTGTTGAGTTCGAGCGTCAATACCCAGATTAGAACGGAACGTCAACCCTTTTATCGGAAATGTTACATCCAAGAAATAACTACCTAGGAAACGGCTTGTTTTCAAAGGTCTGTCAACTGCACCATCCGCAAGATTATACAGAGGATTATACATCAATTCGTCTCCTCCAATCTTTTGAGTCAGTGAACCGTCTTTTTCATACAAACTGCCCAATGGAGTAATGCGGTACATATAATTATCAGAAATCATATTACTACCACGCTGTTTCTCTGAAAACGAGTATTGCGTTTGACCACCAATCTTTATATACTTATTTATAGTATGACTTAAATTCAACCGGACAGAATAACGTTGATAAGACTGATCTTTTACAACACCATCCACTTTATTATAAGTAGCAGAGGCCATAAAGCTAGTTTTGGCTCCACCACCACGTATATTAAGTTGATGCTCTGTCAAAAAGCCTTGTCTGGTAACTGCATCAAACCAGTCATTAGAACGTACTTTAGAAGGATCATAATTACCATTTTCATCATATCCCATCAATACGGATTCTAAAACATAAGCATCCTGACTAAACATGGGCAACAACATATCCTGCTCCTTATTGGGAACATCAGAAAGATATTTATTCTTCCCTGTACTATTTCTGTATGCTTCACGAGTGTATTCAGCATATTCAGCGCCATTCATCATATCCAATTTATTCTGAATAGTCTGAAATCCAACATAACCGTTATAGTCTACTTTCGTTTTTCCTTCTTTACCTTGTTTAGTTGTGATAATAATGACCCCATTTGCCCCACGAGAACCATAAATAGCAGTAGCAGAAGCATCTTTAAGAATTTCCATAGACTCAATATCAGCAGGGCTTATTTCCGACACACCTCCTGTTATAGGAATACCATCAACAACATAAAGAGGACCGTTACTTGCAGTTATTGAACGCTTTCCACGAACAAAGATGGAAGGCTCGCTGCCCGGTTCCCAACTCGTATTAGAAACTACAACTCCAGGAGAACGACCTTGCAGAGCTTCTACAACAGATGTTACAGGAACATCTGCAATCTTTTGTGCATTTACAGAAGAAATAGATCCTGTTAAATCGCGCTTCTTCACCGTACCGTAGCCAACTACGACAACTTCATCTAACATTTCTGTATCTTCCTTCAAAGTAATCTTTGATAAAGCTTTATCATTAGCTTTAAAAATCAAAGTCTTGTAGCCAATAAATGAAACGGTTACTTCTGAGTTTTCCGGAACATTGGCTAATGTGTATTCACCGTCTAAATTAGTAATAGTACCTAAAGTAGTGCCCTGAACGGCAATACTGGCACCAATCACCGATTCTCCTTTATCATCAACAACCTTTCCTGTTATAGTTCTTTTTTTTAGTGAATTACCGCTGGAAATTTGTTCTTTTTTGGAAATCACAATCATCTTATTTCTTAGATTCACCTCCAATGATTTGTCAAGGATAGATGACAATGCCTCTACGACGGGAGTATTTTCAAAAGTTGCATTAACCTTTTTATTCTCGTTTATTTCGTCTTTCTGATAGATAATGGACAGCCCTGTTTGACTCTCTATTTCCTTCAATACAGTTTTCAATGTTTGTTCCTTAAAAACTTTGCTGACCGTCTGGGCATTTACAGATAATGAACCCAAACTGAGCAAGAACAAAAGGAATAAGCATAGAATTGATTTTCGGTTGTTCATAGCTTTTCTTGATTTAATTAGTTGTTACAAAATTGATTTTATTCTCTGATATATATATCCTTTCCTCTGCGTTCGACGGTTATCGGGATGATCTCCTGCAAAGCAGCCATCACCTCTCCTATCGTCTCACGGTTTCTTAACGAAATGCGGAAGCGCTTGGCACCTACCTGTTCCGATTCCAGACTGATATTGACGTCATACTGGCGGGATAGCTTCGCTATCAGCTCTTTCAACGTAATATCCTCAAATTCAATTCGATTCTCCGACCAGGCTTTCCATTGCTTCACATCATTACGGGTACGTGTGATTTTTCCGGTAGCCATATCCAACTTCACAAATTCACCGGGTGTCATCTCTATCCGCTGTTCCCCATGATGGATTTCTACAATTCCTTCCATCAGTGCAGTAGTGACAACTGAGTCTTCAGGATAGGCGGAAACATCGAATTTCGTTCCTTTCACTACTACATCATATCCACAGGTTTGCACCGTGAATTTGGCTTTTTCTTTCTTCGTGACTTCAAAATAAGCCTCACCGCTAAGTATTACTTTACGATTCCGTTCGTTGAACTTATCCGAATACTTCAGTACGGAACCGGCATTCAGCCATACCACCGTACCATCTGCCAAAGTCATCTTGCTCTTTTCTCCATAGGGAGCTTCGAATACGAAATAATCTTCGGTAGAAGATAAGGAAGCAATGTTCCAGATGCCCAACGTAGCCCCAGCAGTAAGCACCACAATAGCGGCTACGGCAGCCACTCTGCGCCAGAAGCTGAAATAACGACGAGGTAACATCGGCATAATAGCTTCTTGCGTACGAAGACGGCGTTGCAGACGTTGCCATTCATACATGGTCTGTTCGTCCCCTTCGTTAGTAAGTTTCCATTCTTTTTCCCACTGGCGAAACCGCAGGCGGTTTTCTTCCGCTTGCTCAATGTAACTGAACAAGAGTTTCTCTTCCGCCTTTGAAATGTGTCCTTCAAAGTAGCGGATCGCCAATTCGTGAATGTTTGTTTCTGTTTTCATAAATTCTCTTTCTATAGGATGTAACAACTAATTTTAATTCTACCCAACCCCGGAAAAAGAAAAAAGCAGAAAATTTTTAGTTCTCTGCTTTTTCTTTTCCTGGTTATTCTGTTTATTCGTTCATAATCACCCAAGCTAAAACCATTATATAGATGTCTACCGGATACTTATCCTTGAAGTGACGTTCAAAAAGGGCAAGGGCTTTAGAAATATGTTTCTCCACAGCTGTAGTGGATATTTGTAGTTTATCGGCTATCTCCCTGTTCTTGAGATGTGTGAACCGACTCAGCAGGAAGACTTCGCGGCAACGGTCAGGCAGCTGACCGATGACGAGTTTGATTTGCTCCTGCAATTCGTCATAGAGGAGTTTATTGTCTGCATCAAAGGTGAAGTCGGTATAGTAAAGCCGTTCTTCCCCGCCAATAGATGCCAGGTATTCAATCCGGTGCTTCTCTACAATGGATACGTGTTTCAGATAGTTCAGGCATCCGTTGCGTACCATCGCAAACAGCAAAGAAGTTATAGAGACCGACGAAAGTAAGTCTCTCTTCTCCCAGAATTTCAGAAAACATTCCTGAATAATATCCCGAACGATTTCTTCATCTTCAATAAAGCGGATAGCATATCCACGCAAACGCGGAAAGTAATTTTTAAACAGATAGACGAAGGCCTCTTCGTTTCCCCGTTTTATCTCCTCCAATAAATAGCTATCATCTGAAAAATCAGCCATATTCTTTTCCATGCTTATATTTTAAGGAACAAAGATTGTTAGAAGTAAATAATTAGGTTTTGCAAACCTATTAAAATTTTGTTCCAATACAAAATGAAAAAGGGATTGTTTTTTTATTCGCTTACTGATTCTTTCTATAACCGCTTTATAAAATCGCTCATTTCATTTATCTTAGTATTACTATCACCCCCATTCATGATTCAAGTTTTCCCAATAGGGTTTTAATGCAGTTTGCAGGTAATGAACTATATCCGAAAATGATAATTCACTTTTGCTTGTAATCTTACGAAGGAACGCTTTCCATCTGACTTGCATCTCTGCATTGTCGGGATATTCCGCTCTAAAGAACATGGTATCGGCCTTATATTCGGCATGACGATTTTCAAAAGTCCTTTTTATAGCCTCTTTTAAAACCTTTGCATCATACTGATTAGCAGATAAGATTTGGTAAAGGTCATAGTAATCCTTCATACGGCTGCTTTGGTCTGCCAAATCAACCACAGCATGCATTTTCTCAGCAATAACTGTCTCTATAGAATAAGCCAAAATATTGATGGCAGGAAGATGCTTAAGCAAGATTGGATAGTCAAGAGGGATTGCTTCGGGAGTAACCACATCACCAAACCCAATATCCATAGTCATTACTTGTGCAATAGTATCCATCGTAACTGGAATACTCAATCTGATACCATGATAGTCCTTGAATTCCGTTATGTTTTGTGCCGTAATGTGAGAAAGGTCGAAGTTCACACCATCCTCCTCGCAAGGAACAGCGCAAATTTCTTTGAATGCACTGATAATTCTTTCACCATCATTACTGATATTAGTCCCCAAGAAATCAATATCCAATGTAGGACGGGCAGAGAAACGTTCGTAAGCATACATAAGTGCTCCTCCTTTCAAATAGAAATTGTTTCTATAGTGAGTTAATGAAATGCGATAAAGTAGCCGCTCTTGAAAATAGCGGGTCAATATCGTTTGGAAAAAGACTTTTTCCTGTTTGGCTACGTTGAGCAAACGAGCTCTAATAGACTTTCCGTAGCTCTTTATATCATCGTTCATAGCTTTATTTCCAGATACTTTTCGAGAGTTTTTGTTACACGTAGTTTGTTTGCATAGTCCATCAATAGGGTTAGATTCCGATTAGGAAGAGACAAGTAGTTGTTAACTACCTCAGAACAAACATCGATTCCAATCTTGTTCCGGTATTTAATAGCATCGCAAACTGAGCGTTCGACATTATATACTTTAATTTTATAGCCACTGACAACTTTCTCTTCTACACCCAGTTCTAGAATAGATTCAGTAAGGAAATGGAGTTCAATGGAAGGATATTCCGGAAGACGTATTTTTCTCCCTCTCTTAATTGCCACATGATAGGCTTGGGGCAAAGAAGTTGTAAGTCCATGGATATTCCACGCTGAAAACAAGCATAGGATACCATCTGGCACCACGACATCGAGGTCTATCATGGTATCGGCCAGCTGTTCCATAGTGGCATATACACCGCGGCGAATACAGACCATATTACCTTTACGGGCATCTTCAAGTATCTTATAATATGCACCACGTCCCTTCTCCTTAACTTCTGAAGAGGAGATGAATCGGTTTTTACTTTCAGTTGTTTCCATATCAAATGCTATTTAATAGATGTACAAAGATACTACAAACAATCAAAAGTGTAGTATCTTTGTACAGAAAACAACCACCTATAATTCATTGTTTAACATTTGAAGAGATTGTTATACTTCGGAGATATTTATCACCACCTTCTCTCTCTTACATAAGAACGATGTCCATAAATTATAATCACCACAAAACAAATAAAAGGAAGTACAAATGAAACATTCACAGCAGGCATACCGAACAAGGTTTGCATATCAATAATACTCGCCTGAAGCGGTGGCAATACCGAACCGCCCAGAATCGCCATTATCAAGCCCGCAGCACCGAACTTTGCGTCATCACCCAATCCTTGTAAAGCTATTCCGTAAATCGTAGGAAACATTAATGACATACAGGCAGATACACCCACCAGACAATACATTCCTCCGATATTCTGAATAAAGATAACCCCAATTGTAAATCCACAAGCCGCAATAGCCAGAACCTTCAACAACAGCCCCGGACTGAGATAGCGCAAGATGAAAGTACATATAAACCTACTTGCACAAAAGATAATCATCGCCACAATGTTATACTGCTGCGACAACACTTCCGCCGCCTTTTCTCCCATCCCCTGAGACATGAATAAACGTGTGCCATATTGTATGACAAACGTCCAGCACATAATCTGCGCACCGACATAAAAGAACTGAGCGATCACCCCTTCCCTGTAATAACTGATAGAAAAGATACGTTTCAATGTCGGAAAGAAGTTGATGTCATGAGACTGGTCGGCATTCTTCGGCATTTTCACCATACGAATTAATACCAACATCACTAAAACCACAATGCCAATAATCAAATAGGGAGCAATCAATACACCTAAATCAGAATCACGAACCGCTTCGAATTCAGTAGCAGAAAGCTGACTACGTTCCATCGTATCCATTGGATTCAAACGATTCTGTATAAAATTCATCGCTACATACATTCCCAGCAACGATCCCATTGGATTGAACGACTGAGCCAGATTCAAACGACGGGTAGCCGTTTCCTCCGTCCCCATCGAGAGGATATAAGGATTACTGCTGGTTTCAAGAAACGAAAGTCCACACGTCAGGATGAAGTAGGCTATCAGAAACGGATAATAGCTTCCCGAAAGCATGGCCGGAAAAAACAGAAACGCCCCGAAAGCATACATACCCAATCCTAAAAGTACTCCCGCCTTATAAGAAAATTTGCGTATAAACATAGCTGCCGGAAAGGCCATGGCGAAATATCCGCCATAGAAAGCAACCTGTACCAAAGCACCATCCGTAACGCTCATACGAAATATTTTGGAGAAAGCTTTCACCATCGGGTTAGTGATATCGTTGGCGAATCCCCACAAGGCAAAGCAACTCGTGATTAATATAAACGGAATCAGATAGCTCACACCATCCTTACTTATTATTGAAGTCTTCTTTGTGTTATTCATAAGATAAAAGGGTTCTTACTCACGGTTTATTACAATGCTTTTCTGTATAGTTCAAGAATGATCTCCTTAGAAACTTCACGCGGATTGCCCGGTGTGCATACATCTGCAAAGGCTGCCTCCGATAGATGTTCCAAATCTTCTTCCTCAATTCCCAACTCAGATAAATGTTGCGGAATACCTACACGTATGGCAAGTGATTTTACAGCTTCCACAGCTGCATGTGCTGCTTCTTCCCGACTCATGCCGGAAGTATATACATTCATGGCTTTGGCAATATCCACGTATTTATCGAGTGCAGCAGGTGCATTGAACTCCATGACAACAGGCAGCAGCAAAGCATTAGCCACCCCGTGAGGAATATCAAAGATAGCTCCCAGCGGATGAGCCATTCCGTGCACCACTCCCAAACCGACATTAGAGAATGCCATTCCGGCAATATACTGTGCCACAGCCATACCATTGCGTGCCTCGGCATTTGTAGGTTCGTTGACTGCTGTTTCCAGATAGCGAGCTATCATTTCAATGGCTTTGATCTCGAACATATCGCTCATTTCCCAAGCTCCTTTGGTAATCAGCCCTTCGATGGCATGTGTCAAAGCATCCAATCCGGTGGAAGCGGTCAGGCTTTTAGGCAAGGTGTACATCAACTCTGCATCCACAATAGCTATAGCCGGAATATCATTCGGATCGACGCATACCATTTTCTTTTCGTTAACCTCATCCGTAATCACGTAATTGATTGTCACTTCGGCAGCAGTTCCGGCAGTAGTAGGCAGGGCAATGATGGGAACGGATTTCTTTTTTGTATCCGCCACACCTTCCAACGAAACAACATCGCTGAATTCCGGATTGTTAGTAATAATTCCGATAGCTTTTGCGGTGTCTATTGAAGAGCCGCCACCGATAGCCAGGATAAAGTCTGCTCCCGACTCAGCAAAGGCTTTCACACCTGTTTTTACATTGAACACTGTAGGATTCTGCTTGATCTCACTAAATACCTCGTAAGGTATTCCGGCAGATTTAAGCACACTCAGTACTTTATCCGCCACTCCGTATTTGATAAGATCTTTATCAGTTGCCACAAAGGCTTTGTGCAATCCCAAACGGGTTATTTCTTTTGGAAGCACTTCACGCGCTCCCGGTCCGAAGTATGATACTTCGTTCAATATAAATCGATTAATCATGATTTTCAATGTTATATTATTACCTATAAAAAACTATTTTCTGAAAGCTGCCAATTTATTCCTATAGTATGTTTCCACATCTTTCCAATGATAGTAAGGAGCAAGTGTACTCTCTACCGGAAGTTTCATTTCCTGTTCATTCAGCAGAACTTTCACCAGAATATCATCGCTCCCTTTTTTACGATAAAAAACGAACTGGATGTTGCAAGCCATCGGGAAAATCTTGTAATTGCGCCAGACCTCGGCAAGAGTATTCAAGTCGGTAGTCTGATAAGCGCAATCGCCCAACTCCAACAGACATGCAAGAGGAAGTACACAAGATTCATGACCGAAACGCAATGTAACGCTATTTTCTTTTTTAACGATGCAGGTATCCGCAGTATTCAGTATGTTTTCCAACAGATTGGCCTCCAGATAAGGCATTTTCCCTTTTGTAAGTGGAGACGGACCGTAATCGATATACCAATTCGCATTATTCAGCAACCACATGTCGTAACACTCTTCTTTTGTGAAAAGAGAATAGAGTTCGATATCCGTGTCGTGATTTTGCATGATGACTGCAAGTTCAAATAAGTAACTCATCAGCTTGTCTGCATCCACTTTCCACTTCACATAGTCCTGATTACTGAAAAGAGATTTCATCAACCGCTCCGGGTGAAGATGTTCCTTCCGGAAAGCTTCTTTCACGGCAAGCACTTCATCTGTCTTACGCTGTTTTCTGAAATAATCGTCTTCATTATTCATATAGTACATATCATAATAGCTGGCATCATTCTTAATCTGCAATTTAGGGTTCATAGATTGCAGTTGCAGACATTCAGCCATCATAGAGAGGATGCAACGAATAACAACGGTAGAACGTGCATCCACTGCTGCCACTCCTTGAAATACTTCGGGGAAGTTCTCATACATTCTTTTAGCAATTCCCCGATGTTGGCGTGCTCCCAACGGTGTCAGTTCACCATAGCGGTCTTTTGCCATTCGGGCAAGGCTATCAATCAAGTTTAAGGTCTTCTTTCCCAATTCAGTCAGTGTCCCATCCTTTTCTGCTTCGCACAAAATTCTCAATGGTTCTTTATAGTCATTGGGATTAACCCGATAACGGGAACCATGCCGTGCATAATGACTCAGATAGAACGGTTTGTATCCTGACGGCGGCGGAGTTTTCTTAAAGTCAGGATCGGGATAGGCATAATGATTTGCTGCCGAAAGATGAATATTCTCAAAGATTTCTTCTTTAGCGGTCTGCGCACTTATGCCAAGTGTCAGGCAACAGCAGAAGAATAATAAAATTAATCGTCTCATAATATCAGATTATTGTGTTCAAAATAAGCCCAAGCTCACAAAAATACTATTGCAAGCTTGGGCAAGTTTAGATATTAAAATTATTCGCTAACGTATGGACCAAACTTCTTTACTATCGTCAAATTAGATTTTCTGGCATCTAATACATATACTGCATATTTTCCATCCGGATAAACTCTTATCACAATATGGCCTTCTTTAGCTTTTATGCCGCGAGAGAACCAAGGGCCGATCCCAATTCCTGTTTGTTCATGATAATACGTCATGAATACATCTCTCCTCTGAGTTCCCACATTGCCAGACAATAATCGCTGTCCCACTTCAGGACCGGGATGATCCGGACTCCATGATTGTGCTACTACCACTTTAGGATCGAGTACATCCAGAAAGTTTCGGTTTGTAGCATCCCGGTTACTATGATGGTTGAGCGACATAGCAGACACTTTCCCTACCAACGGTGCCATCGGAGTTTCAATATCGTACCATTCCGCATGATCCTGATCTACCAGACCGGAATTATCTCCTCCGGCATAATACTTGAATTTACCATATTTCACAACAATAGCTGTCGACATCTGATTATCATTGAATTTGCCATTCTTTACCAACAATTCTTCTTTTGAGAACAAAGCGGTGGTGTTTTTACCTTTTCCGGTCCATAAAAGATTGTTTGCCTTAATATTTCGGATTTCAAACCCGGGATAAGATTTTGGATCTTTTTTCAATACAAACTGTTTATTCGATCCAATATCAAATTTTTCAACCTTCATTCCATTTTTGTTTTTCTGGAATTCCAGAAATTTCAAAAGATTTTGGAAAGTAGCCGGTTCTACTCCTCCATTGCCTGATGTGTTAGTTCGCAGGTCAACCGGAAAATTATAATCAGGATAATCTCTGTCTACATAGGTTTTGATAGGAATTACATCCCCCACTTCGGTTAAGCCGGTAAGCCTATAACCATTTTCGGAAGTACCGGAAACACTGCGCACACTACCGTAATGATCGGAATGGAAATGAGTCAGCATGAAATAGTCAATTGACAGTTTATCTCTTCCCAGCACATTAGTCAAATAGTTTATTATAGACGAGCCTGCCGTATAACTACTATTTGGAAACACCTGTGGCGCAAACATGGGAGCATACTTTGCATCAAACGATTCGTTATCAAAATCTCCGGCATCAATCATCATGTTTGTTCCATCCGGTAGAATAAGGAAAGCACAGCTTCCCCGCCCGGTGTTAATGTGATGAATATCCAAATAACCTTTTTCCCATTTGGGAAGTTGCTCTTGTGCTGCCATGAAAGCAGCACACACGATTGCAAATAGAAATAAAATACTTTTTCTCATGGTTTATTAAATTAAGTTTTTCATATTATTTACTCATTATAGCTTTAGTTGAACAATTGACTTTTCCATCCGCTGAACGTATAGATATCACATAGAATTGATTAGCATGCAGTGCATTATTGAATTGGCTGATTGTTATAACATTATTGCTTCCATCCACTTGCCTTCTACCTTCATATACTTGCTTTCCCGACAAATCCAGAATTCGTACAATAAGTTCTGTAGGAGATTTAAATGGATAATCCAATAAAATCATATCATTCTTACAATCTACCATGACTTCAGGCTTATCAAAATCAGTTGCTATTTCTGTCTGCTCTAAGTCAAAAGACCGGGTAGATGCATTGGATGATTGCTTTTCAAAAGCCCACAATTTATTTTTTCCTCCGGTATTATTTTGTACAACAGAAGCTCCATCAGCAGTAGAAGCGTTTTTCACTACTGCATATAATTCTGAAAGCTGATTCCTCAAAGTATAAACAACGCGCTTGGTTCCCGAATCCATATAAGTCTCTTTACTGATGGTCCAATAACTATTAGGAGTGCTGACACTGCGTTGAACAAGAACTTCACCAACTTCTAAACTTGCATTCTTTACCGCAAGAAATTTTTGACTTTTTTTATTTCTTAATTGCACAAAACCGAATGTAGCAGGTACAATTTCCCATTCTGAATTCTCGCCCCCTGTACCATTCTGAACGATTTCGACATTCTCCAATTCTGATGCATCTTTCACCACCATTAGTTTGAAGCTATTCTCATTCCGTATTTTATAAGTGCCAGCCGACAATGGGGGATCGGAATAATAAACTCTTTCCAACATCCATATTTCATTGTCCTCTGAACCTGACCGTTTTTGAATTATATGAGCCTTAGCTAAAGTTGAAGCATCTTTAACAGCCGCATAATAGTAACTCATTGAATTTCGTATACGATATTCATTTGGTACTTCAGTTGGTAAAAATTGCCAATCAGATTCTCCAAATAAGCGATTAGTTCCTAAAAGTATATCACTTCCCTCAGGATCAGCCGAATAACCAGTCATATAATATTTTGAGATTGGATTCATTATAGTATATGCATCTCTACCATCTGCAGACGGTTTTATATGCCATGTCTCAAAACTAACATCAACATCTAAATTAGATCTGACATCTTGAATAAGTGGAGCTGAAACATCATAACTCTTATTTTGGACTGACAAATAGAGTCCACTCTTTTTATTTTTTAAACGGTACAGACCAGAGTCTAACTTTGTCCTTTCATTCGGTAGCGATTTCGAAAAAGACCAATAGATACTACTTTCAGTCTTTTCTGCTTGAATTAACAAAAAATAATCCTGCATTGAATTCAGAAAAACACCTAAATATTTTCCACTACTTTTATTTCTTAATCTAAAGTATTTAGTATCAACGACCGGATATTCTAAAATCCAAAACTCATTATCAGTACCCTTTTCATCATACTGAATTATTTCAAGCCCAGTACCAATAGACGCATTTTTAACCACCAAAAGTTTACCAGAATGAAGATTCTTAATTTTACATTCATTAAGCCCGGTAAATATTAACTTCCATTCATCATTACCTATCCCTGTAGAGAGTTGTATTATAAATGCTCCATTATCTAAAGAAGCCTCATTAACCACGGCATATTTTCCTGAGTTTTTATTCCGTATTTTCACATAGGCACCTTTAGGATATTCCGCAATATGCAAAAACTCTATCTGATCATCTGTAAGTTCCGCATTATAGACTTTAAAATCATCCATAGCTGAGTTTGCCGGAAAATGTTCACCATATCCCCCCAAATACAAATATTTGTTGGTAGGAAAGCCTTGATCTCCCATCCAAATATAAGAATATGCTTTTGTTAAATCAGGCTTATACATAACCAACCTCGTATAGTACATGCCATGTACAACAAAAATATGATACCACCCACGCTGATCAAATTGAGCTGGTTTATAAGCCCATAGATACCAAGGAACAATTGTTCCATCGGGTTTCGGAATATATCTATTAAACCCTACAGTTGCTTTTTTACGTCCTAATCCTTTCAATATACGATTCTCCCTATCAGTCCAATTATAAAACTCCATTTGGGTGTCTGTGGGCTTGAAGGGTATGGCACCAGAAGGAATCTCAGAAGGATCAGTTATATATGCCCAAAAAGAAACTGTATGCACTACATTTATATTATAATTCGACAAACGCAGGCTTGAACCTTGTCGAAAAAATTTCACAGCCCTATCACTGTTACCAAATCGATCTTCCCAGCCTTCGACATCCCTCTGTAAATCCGCTTTTCTTTTCTCGACAAACTCATATTCCACATTTTCAATATCTAAATGCAAATCAATACTGGGATTGGGTACATTTATTTGCGAATGAATATTACCAAGACAGACAAACAACAAACAAATAGTAAATATTATCATATTACTATTCCTACTCCTATTACAATTAGTTCTCATAGCATTACTAGTCTAATGAACGTTTTCCTATAGTTTTCAAATAATCAAAAAGAATTTCCAGACGATCAGAAATGACCACATCAGGTGCATGAGCCACCTTTAATAACCAATCCCAATCACACCGACGGTCGGTCCCTTTCAAATTAATAATACTATAATTAAATTTTCTAGGTACCCAACACCCTTTTTCTGTTTCCGGCCACATTGGGAATTGAATGACACGTGTGTTTTTGACCTTCAACCAATTTAATATATTGTCATACGGAGTACCCTCAACTGTAACCGGCCTAGTTATCATTGGATCTGAATCTTGAAAATAGATCATTTCAAAGCCTTCACATCCTGCTTCTATAAATGCTTTCATTTTATTAATGAGATCCGGATCTTTATCTAACAACTCAGAATAAACAGTAGGAGTAAACATCTTCACTAATTGTTCTTTATCTTCTTCACTAGTTACTAAATCTTTAATAGATTTTGGCGTTGGGAAAAATTGTATCTTAGTCTTAAATGTAACTTGATTCACCATTCCAAGCTCTTTTACTAAATAATACATTTGAGGAATAACATTTTCAGCCTTGTCGATGCTTACCAAGACTTTATCTTTGCATTTCAAAAGGGCCTCACGTAAAGTTGCTAACTTATATTGGCTAACTTCACCTGTAACTTCCTTTAACTTCAAATTTTTAAGTTCATCCCAAGATTTATAATACTCAAAAGTTGCTCCTTCACCTTTCCTAACAATTCCATGTCCTGTAGTAAGACGGTCCAAGCCGTAATCATGTAACAAATAAAGAATATCATCATCGGACTTTGTAATATCAAATTCTACCATATCCGCCCCCAAATCTATTGCAGCCTGTATAGCCGGAAGAGAATTTTCCGGATAATCCTTCCAATATCCTCTATGTGCAGATATCATAATATAATTCGGATACTTAATAGGATTATTAAAAATATCAATTAGTTTTTCTATAGGAAGAGGTTGTGATTGGGAATAACACAACTGTAGACCTACTCCTCCCAAAAACAAGAATAGCAATAATAGTTTTCTCATAATAATACTTTTTAAGTTCAACAAACAAGAACCTTTAGCAGATTGTATGCGAGTATTTAGGTGGTTTATCGTAAAAGACAAACCACCTCATTGTTGTATAATTATTTCAGCTTACAAACTAGTTATATCCTTCATTCTGTTTTGTAGCAGAGTCCGTATCGATTTGCCCTTGAGGAATAGGTTGTACATAGTTCAATTCACTTATTGTAATACCAGTATACCCAGGCGTTCTGGTAAAGTATGCATTCATCACCTCGACTGCTTTGCCAGTTCTTATCAAATCGAACCAACGATGGCCTTCATTGACCAATTCTTTACGTCGTTCAAGTGCTATTTCTTCTTTTATCAATGTAACATCTCCAATTGAAACTTCTTCAATACCTGCCCGTTTTTTGATAAGATTCAGATATTCGTTTGATTTTGAGACATTATCCTTTTCCGCATAACATTCAGCAAGCATTAAAAGAACATCTGCATAGCGCAATACAATGACATTACTACCACCATCAGCAACAGTAGCAGAAGTCTGCTTCAACTTTCCTGTTCCTATAACCCCATTTTTAGTGACAATAAAATAAGCTGATTTACGCTTGTCATTATCTGTAAACAACCCATAGACTTCTTTAGTAGGCAAGTTATGACCTAAAGCGCCACTGACAGTGCCCGACGGACTGAACTTCTGAAATGCCCGGCTACCTTCCGAATTGCCATTTACCCCCGATTCAAATTGTACATCGAAAATAACTTCTTTATTCCCCTTATTATTCACGTCAAAGATATCAGCAGGTTCATCCAACAAAGCATATCCAAACTTTTCCACTTCCTGCAAGTATTTCAAACTGTTATCGTAATCCTTTAAAGTAAGATAAACCTTACCCAGCAACGCAGCGGCAGCACCTTTGGCAGCTTTTCCTTTTTCAGCAGGTGCATCAGGAAGCATTGCAAACGCATCAGTCAAGTCTTGCACGATCTGTTTATACACTTCTTCTTTGGGAGTCCTCACCTGACCAAAGAAATCATTGGGATTGGTTGTTTCTTTGATAACCAACTGAACATCACCAAATATACGAACCAAATTAAAGTACATCAGTCCACGCAAAAAGCACATCTCACCTTTAATATTCTTTTTTTCAGCCTCAGCCATATCAGCAATGCCATCAACGCGATTCAATATCACATTACATTGCTGAATCCCTTTGTAATGATGGCTCCAAGCTTTATCAATTATAGTATTGGCCGAAGTCATCGAGAACAAGTCCAGTTGCCCATAATTACCATTATCATTTGCCGGAACTTCATCCCATGTGTTATCAGACGGAAGTTCTCCCAAGACTAAATTTGCCAATTCATACACGCCTTCAGCTTGTAATATCCCGTATGCAGAATTGACTCCCTTTCTTAACTGTTCAGCATCTTTATAATAATTATTCAAAACATTCTGCATTTCAGGAGTCAGATCAAGATAGGTTCCAGAACATCCGGCAAACATAATTGCCGCCATTCCCAAGGCTATGCTATATATTCTTAGTGCTTTCATATTCATTTCATATTAAAAGTTTATATTCAATCCCAAAGAAAAAGTACGAGGCAAAGGATAGTTATAACTTTCCAACCCTTGATTCAATGCATCCGCTGCATTTCCATTTAAGCTCATTCCTTTATATGGAGTTAGCAATAATAAATTGTTTGCCAGGAAATAAACCTGAGTTCTCTGTAGTCCTAAACGATTAATAAAGGAAGAGGGTAATTCATAAGAAAACTTCAGGCTACGGATATTAAAGTTCGAAGCATTGTAGAAAAACTTATTTGAAATACGCGCTTCCTTACGTGCACTGGAGAAATTTCCCATATTAGGAGTTGCATAAGTTCCGTTAAGATTATTGACCGGATGATAACGATTATTGAAATATTCTTTTGTAGTAACTGCAAAACCTTCTCCAGTATCCATATACGTAGCTAATGCTGTACTATATAGTTTCTTACCTAATTCACTATATAAATCCAATGTCAATTCAAAACTCTTATAACGGAAAGTATTATTCCAACCAAGCACCACCTTAGGAAGCGGAGAACCAAAGCTTTTCTTATCCTTTGTATTAATGACATTATCATCATTTTGGTTCTTGATAATATAATCACCGATCTGCGTACCCGGCATAGCAGGATATTTCTTGAAATCTTCATCAGACTTATAAATTCCTATGATTTCATATCCATACAATTCGGATATGGATTTTCCAACCTCGGTTATTGAAAATCCTTTGCTACCAATGATCTGAGTCTGTCCAGGTGCAAGTGCCAAAACTTTATTTTTATTCGTAGATAGATTTAATGATGAATTCCATGAAACAGGCCCCATCTCAATATCTTTGGCTGTAGAAAAACGTATCTCAAAACCTGTATTTCTTACTTTACCAATATTCTGCAATGAAGTGGTATAACCTGATTGTTGGGGCACAGGCACACTTAATAATAAGTCATTTGTATTCGCTAAATAAAAGTCTGCACTAATTCCCAGATATTTAAACAAAGTAACATCCAAACCGATATTCCAAGTCGAAGTCATTTCCCAAGACAAATCAGGATTAGGAGATGCATTTATGACTGTACCGGGTGCTAAAGTGCCACCAAATAAATAATCATTATTCGACATTAATGCTTGAGCACCATAGTTTGCAATCTGATTATTACCAGATTTACCCCAACTAACTCTTAATTTTGCATAATCAATTGCCGAACAGTTACTCATAAACTTTTCATTTGAAATCAACCAAGCAGCAGATAAAGCCGGAAACATGCCCCACTTTGTATTATTACCAAACCGGGATGAACCATCTCTACGCATAGAGGCGCTAAAAATATATTTATCCTGCCAGTTGTAATTCAAACGTGCAAAATATGAAATCATAGCCCAAGAGTATTGTGAAGGTTCTACTTTAAAAGAACTTCCCCCTGCTATATTTTTAATAGAACTATCGCCAAAATCTGTTGCAGTAACTTTCAGTAATTCCTGATCTTCTCTTTGATAAGATTGTCCCAATAAAACCTGTATGGAATGTTCTTTTATCAGCTTATTGTAAGTCAATGTATTCTCAATCAAATAATTCTTTCTATTGGTGTTGCTCTGAGAGGCACTTATCGGCTGGGGAGCCGCAGCACGATATTTGCCGATATCCGAAGGGGTATAGAATTTATAAATTGACGCATCATAATCGGCACCTATATTCGTTTTAAACCTGAAATCTTTGAGTAACTTGACTTCTGCATACATATTACCAAAAAGTCTGAGCCTATCCGTTTTACGTTCTACCTTTTTAGCAATGGCAACAGGATTTTCATACAATGCTCCATCCGTATCGGCATTTGCCTTAATCTGTTCCGATATAGCTAATGTTCCATCTTCATTATAGGGAGCGAAGAAAGGATAAATACCGGTAGCTATATTCAGGAAATTACTACTCATAGCATCCTCATCAAAGGTGTTTTGCTTAGAATAACTTGGAGAAAAGGAGAAACCGAGAGTTATAGTATTGCTTGGCATCAACTTTAGGTTCACATTAGCAGAGAATTTATCAAAATCAGTACCAATGACAATACCTTTCTGTTTCATATAGCCTGCTGACAATGAATAGAACGCTTTCTCAGAACCACCACTAACAGATATATTGTAATCCTGCATAGGTGCCAATTGGAATATTTCATCTAACCAATTCGTATTCGTCAAACCTTTCTCTCCATTCAAATATGGATAAAGATAATCGGGAATCAGTTCACGTTTAGAAGCTCCATTAGCCTTTCTGGTGGCAGTATCATCACTCTCTTTCCGAACAGAGGGATTCTTATTCACATAACCAGTATTGCGTGCTTCCAACATATACTGAGCCATATCATAAGCATCTACAAGTTCCAGTTTATCATATCGTTGTTGTAAACTAAAAGTAGCTGAAAGAGAAACATTAGGCTTACTGGTCTTACCACTTTTAGTAGTAATCATTATGATCCCGTTTGCGCCTCTTGAACCGTAGATAGCTGTAGAAGCTGCATCTTTCAATACTTCAATAGACTGTATTGCACTCATATTGATGCTATTAATATCTGAGCCTTCAGTTAGCGGAAAACCATCTACTACAATCAAAGGCTTACTTCCGGCTGTCAAAGTTCCAATGCCGCGCACATTAATGACAGGGCTACCACCCGGTGCACCAGAAGGCAGTGATACTTGGACACCTGCCATTTTTCCGGAAAGTGCAGATGCAAAATTGGTAGATGGGTAACTTTGCAACTCATTGGCTTTTACAGAAGAAATAGATCCTGTAGCACTTTTCACAGTAGTTGTTCCATAACCTATAACAACTACTTCATCCAACAATTCATTATCTTCTTTCATCACTATTTTACCCAAAGCCTTAGCATTGGCTGGAAGTGAAATTGACTGATAACCAATAAATGAGATAGTAATTTGGGAGTTCTCCGGCACATTAGCTAAAGAATACTCACCGTCCGCATTAGTAATAGTCCCCAAAGTAGTTCCTTGTACAGCAACACTTGCCCCAATAATCGTTTCACCTTTTTCGTCAACGATTGTACCGGAAATAGTTATAAGGCGACCACTCTTTTGCGGAGTATCAGAAACAGATTCTTCTTTCAAATATATTTTCGTCTCGCCAATTTCGAAAGTTACATTTGTACCTTTCAATAATTGCGTAAGTACATCTGAAAGTTCTTCTTTATCAGCTTCAATAGAAACAACCCGATCCGGGTCAACGGTAGGACGGCTGTATGCCACGGTTAGTCCGGTTTGTTGAGTGATAGCATCAAAGACTTTTGCTAACTTAACTTGCCGGAACTGCAAGGTCACTTTCTGAGCGTTGGCTGTGAAACATGCCATAAAGCTCAAAAACAGAACAAGTAAAATCTTGTGTTTCATAACTTTAATTTTAGATTAACAATGGTATAAATCGCTTTATACTAAGTAGACACACAAGATTTCGGAGCGGGTGAGAGAAAAATGCTTTTTTTATTAAATAGATTAAGAAAAGGTCTTCTAAAGACTCTGAATCGTCATTGGCGGTTCAAAATGTAGCTCGTCATCTTGCTTTTATTTATATTTGATACAGTCTGAAGGTCGCAAACAGATAAAAAAGAATTCGCATGAGGTATAAGGCATGGATAAGAAAGCGGCTAAACAGCTCAAATTGTATTGCAAAGATAATGTGTTTTTTTGATAGGATAAATTGTTCCTTATGATTTTTCCGAGAAAACATTGAGCTTCACAACAAATAAAAAGCAAATAGAACTTGCTACCTTTGCAAAAATAAAAGGCTGACAATATGGAACAATTAGATGTATTCGATTGCTTGAATGTGCTTATAGCGAGCTATTTCACCGATGACCGAGGGTGTGCCCACGAAAACAGGGAGCATACGCTTATTTATTTATGCTCCGGCGAATTGGAAATAGAGGAACGGGGAAAGAAAACCGTTCTGCATCCGGGAGACTGCGCTTTCATGCGGCGTGATAACCGGATGTGGCTGCAAAAAAAGGTTGAGAACGATAAGCCCTACCGCTCCGTCGTGCTGAAATTCACAAAGCCTTTTCTGAGGGAGTTTTACCATACACTCAACCAACAACAGATACCGGTCGACTCCAAGCGTGAAAAAGCAAGTCTGCGTGTATTACCGAGTAACAGACCCGACATTCGGTCGCTGTTCGAATCGGTTATCCCTTACTTCGATGCGGGCGAAAAGCCTTCCGAAGATGTACTGAAGCTAAAAATGACCGAGGGGCTGTATGTACTGCTCAATACCGACAGGAACCTCTATGCTTCGCTGTTCGATTTCGTGGAACCATGGAAAATAGACATTCTCGACTACCTGAATGAGAATTACATGTATGACCTCTCGATGGGGGAAATCGCGAGTTATACAGGACGCAGTCTGGCAACCTTCAAACGTGATTTTGCCAAAGTGAGCGATTTGACACCGCAGAAATGGATTATCAGGCGTCGTCTGGAGGCAGCGCACGGCCTGATAAAATCGGGCAAGAAAAGAGTGACGGAAGCCTGTTTCGATGTGGGCTTCAAGAACCTGTCGCATTTCTCCAAAATATATAAGGAAGCTTACGGTGTAGCTCCGTCATGGTAAAATGAACTTCAGGACAAAATTAATTGAGCCTCGTAGCAAAGTTGTTACGAGGCTCTCTTCGTAATTTTGCACCAGAACATTAAACGAAGCATCATTATGAATGAAATTTTTGCAAGAGACTTGAACGGAGAAATTGTTTCCCCGTCGGATCAAGGATACGACGAGTTAATAAACTCCATTTGGGATACAATGAAAACAGCGGCCGAACTGAACAACGGTTACCATACACCGGATGAAGTCCGCCGGATACTGGGAGAAATCATCGGGCAGGAAGTGGATGAATCCGTAACCTTACTACCTCCGTTTTATGTGGATTACGGCAAGCATATAAAGATAGGTAAAGGCTGCTTTATCCAACAGTGCTGCACGTTTTTCGGACGTGGCGGCATTACACTCGGCGAACATGTTTTGGTCGGTCCGAAAGTAAACATCATTACCATCAACCATGACTCCGATCCGGAAAACCGCAGTGCGACTTACGGCCGTCCCGTTGTCATTGAGGATAAAGTTTGGATCGGTATCAACGCCACGATTCTCCCCGGTGTCAGAGTCGGATACGGCGCTATCATAGGAGCAAACAGCGTAGTAACCAAAGATGTGCCGCCCATGACCGTTGTTGCGGGCAATCCGGCAAGAACAATCAAGGAACTAAAAAAATAAATAACATGAAAGAAGAAAACAATAAAATGAATATCAGTCGTCGCGGGTTTCTCAAGACGGCAGCACTGGCAGGAGCCGCATTGACCATGCCCACCGGACTGGACAAGGTATTTGCCGCTGAAACGAAACAGACGGCAGCATCTGATAACAATAGCGATGTCGCCCACATTACGGGACATCGTATATTGGGTAAGGGCAAGGCAGCTTTCGAAGTGTCGGCACTCGGTTTTGGCGTGATGGGCATGACCTACAACCGTAGCCAGCATCCGGACAAGAAGCAATGCATCCGGTTGCTGCACGAAGCAGTGGATCGCGGTGTAACACTCTTCGATACCGCCATCATCTACGGGCCGCTGACCAACGAGAATTTAGCCGGAGAAGCACTGGCCGAGTTCAAAGGCCGGATTAACGTAACGACTAAATTCGGACACGAAGTAATCGACGGAAAAGGCACGGGACGTCAGGACAGTCGGCCGGAGACCATCCGTCGCTATTGCGAAGAGTCGCTCCGTCGCCTCCGACTCGATTCGCTTCCCATGTTCTACCAGCACCGTGCCGACCCCAACACCCCGGCAGAAGAGGTAGCATCGACTATTGCCGACCTGATGAAAGAGGGCAAAGTACAACACTGGGGCATGTGCGAAGTCAACGCCGAGACCATCCACAAGGCTCATGCCGTTTGCCCGCTGACGGCCATCCAAAGCGAATATCACCTGATGCACCGTCTGGTGGAGGAAAACGAAGTGCTCGACGCCTGTCAGGAACTGGGAATCGGCTTTGTTCCATACAGCCCGCTGAATCGGGGATTTTTGGGCGGCTGCATCAACGAATACACGGTTTTCGACCCAAACAACGACAACCGACAGACCCTGCCGCGCTTCCAAGCGGAAGCAATGCGGGCAAATACCCGCATCGTGAATGTGCTGCAAGCCTTCGGCCGCACGCGAGGCATGACCTCGACACAAGTGGCACTCGGCTGGTTGCTACAGAAGGCACCGTGGATCGTACCGATTCCCGGAACAACGAAACTTGCACATCTGGAGGAGAACCTGCGCACACTGGAATTTACACTTTCTCCCGAAGAGTGGAAAGAACTGGAAAACGCTGTTGCCGCCATTCCCGTTGTCGGAGACAGATACAATGCCGAGCAGCAACGGCAGGTAGGTCGCTAAAACAAAACACATTGAGCCTCGCAACAAAAACGTTGCAGGTCTTTACTTTTATCTTTGCATCAAAGAAACAACTAAAAATAACAGATATGAAAATGAAAGTTTTATTTTAATATGTAAGAAGCTATGAAAAAGTACCTATATTTATTATTCGCCGTTTTTGTAGCGGTGGGATTGAGCGCCTGCTCTACCGATAGTAACGAACCGGATGGTCCGCAGACCGAAGTTCCGACACCTACTCCCGATCCTGATCCGACAACGGGTAAAACCCTTATCGTGTATTACAGTTTCACGAACAATGTGCATACGATTGTCAGTGACTTGCAGACACAGATAGAAGCCGATGTGGTAAGAGTTGAACCAGCCGAAGAGGGACTCGACTATGCCGCCAACAACTATGCCATCGGAAGCGCGTTGATTCAGGCAATCCGGAATCAGCCGAATGACGCGGCATCTTATCCTGCAATCAAACCTGTGGAGGTGAATATCGCCGATTACGACCGGATTATCATAGGCGCCCCCCTTTGGTGGAGCAATATGGCCGCCCCATTGCAAACATTCCTGTTTCAATACGGCAACCGGATGGGAGGCAAAAGTATCGGTCTGATCGTATCAAGCGCAAGCAGTGGAATCAGCAGTGTAGAGTCTGATGCCAAACGGCTCATTCCGGAAGGCAACTTCCTGACTCCAAGTCTGTGGATACGCTCTTCACAAACGTCCAACTGCCATTCGCTAATTGCCGGCTGGCTGAATCAAATCAATTAAAATACAGATTATGAAACGGTTATTTATATCTTTATTGCTGTTCATTCCGGTAATGACTTTTGCCGGATGCAGATATTAGCACCATAAATAAAAAAATAATTCAAAACGGGGCTGAAACACTTGACTTCGCCTTTCTGATGTAGTATATTTGTAGAAGTTTAAAATGAAACTCTAATATAAACCTAAAACTTTCGTAAATGGGAAAAATAAGACCTTTACAACGAAACATTAAACAGTGCATAAAATTGACAATACATTCAGCTAAAGTAGGAGCTAATCCATATAATCAACCGATAGTTTACTCCTAAGCTATTCAGGTGGATTATAGTTAATACGGGTGACTTTCACCCCAAACAATGACGGGTATAAAAGATAAAAAGGCGGTCATTCTCATGAAGAATTATCGCCTTTTTTGTATACATATATTCTATTTTAGTTTTAAGATCGATTTCTACGCTGTTAATAAACGTCGGCAACATTCTTAAAAAACATTCCTCTTATTCTTTAAAAACGCTCTTCACGGTTATTAACGGGGTATGCAGAATAGTATTGAATTATTACCTATTTTCATATTTCCGAAATTGGTCCGACTTCCTCTTTAACGGAGATAAAACAGAACGTATGGATTAGCTCGTCATCAACCTTCCGACCAAGGATATTCGGAGCCAATATTTTCAAGTTAGTCAACCGATCGTCACCAAGCTGATATATTGACATCAGCCACACATTTTTTTCATATTACCGCTCTTCATTGACATATCTCTTCATATTTACACTTTTATACACTACAAGCAGAAGGTCATATAGGCCGGTAGATAGACCACCCCTTCTTTCACGCTCAGGTTTTTAGGATGAATCACATAGCTCCCTCCTATACGCTGATGAAAACTCTCGTTGAAGCGGGTGAGCGAGCGGATAGTATATTTATCATTTGACTTTACCTCTATCGGAAAAATTTTATATTTCAATTTGCTTTGGTTCGAAAGAATAAAGTCTATTTCCACATCGTTGCGGTGCTTCTCCTCATTGTAGCGGGTGTAGAAGTAGAGCTTGTGCCCGGCAGCCACAAGCATCTGCGCAATTACGTTCTCATAGAACATGCCCTCGTTTACAGATAGTTTTCCCAACAAGATTTCCCGGTAAAGTTCTCCATCAGAAATTTCATTCTCGTCAAACGTATGGCTGATGAGCAGCCCTGTATCACCCATATAACACTTCACATATGTCCTATCTTCATTTAACGAGAGCCCCACGTTGGGGTCCGAACAATTAAAGCATTCGTTGGCAATCATCGAATCGGATAGCCAGAAGAAGGTATCGTGATACTTAGGGAAACTTGCACCTTTTTCAATGCGATTCATCACCACTCGTCTTTCCGAGCGCGACAAAAAAGCCGGAATCTGGTCAAAAATACTTAATACACTCGACCTGTAACCGGAATTTATCTTCATTATGTCATTGCGGTAGAGTGTCAGTATATCTCTTTTTTCCATATCGGCCATCTCGAAACTTCGGTTGTTCTCCATGTATGCCGACAAACTTTTCGGCATACCGCCCACGATCATATATTGCCGAAACAACAACATGGCCTTGGCGTGGAGTCCTTGTTCCAAAGGCACTCTTTTATCGAAGCATTGGCGGATATATGTCATCAATGGTTCCTCATCCATGGCCCAGGCAAACTCCTCGAAGTCCATGGGATACATAGTTAGTGCCCTCTCTTCTGAGGGAATGGTTATGTCCTTTACATTTTCCTTTATGGAGATGAGCGAACCAGTCTCTATATAGTCGAACCGCCCGTCCGCCACCAGATACTTTATCGCTTGCCGTGCCTTAGGAAATTGTTGTATCTCATCAAAGATGATGACGGATTCTTTTGAATAAAGTTTCACTCCATATTCCGAAGAGAGAATAAGGAAAAAGGTGTCGAGGTCGTTCATGTAATTATTGAAAGCCGAAACAACCGAGTCGCTCACCTTATTGAAGTCTATCAAAAGATAACTCCGGTATTCATTCTTTGCAAACTCTTCCACAAGGGTAGACTTGCCTATTCGTCGGGCACCTTCTATCAGAAGTGCCTTAGTACCTGCTGCCTGATGTTTCCAAGCAAGTAGTTTATTGTACAATTTACGTTTAAATATCATGCAATTCAATATTTATCATATAGCCAATGCACAAAAGTAAGGATACTTTCTGTAATGCGCAAGTTTAATAAGACGCAAATCACCTGCAATGCGCACTTTACTGAACGGAATTTTACCTGCAATACGCACTTTTGTTTCACATATTGTTTACAACTCAAATCTACACAATCAATGCATTAGACGGGAATCCTCTTTTTTTCTTGTGACTATCACTTCCTTTTCAGCCTCTTTATATTCAAACCGTAGCGGCGCAATCTTCTCCAAATCCTGAAGAACTTTTTCGAGAAGCGTATTCTCGGATGTAATTGTAAAGTATACATCCCAAGCTGACTGGTTTTCTATCTTGAAGTTCACATCATACCAACGATTCAGCACTTTGATAACTTCGGACAGCGGAGCATCCTTGAAAGCTATCACATTCTTTTTCCACAAGGAAGACAGATGAATATCGGCATGTCGGGAAATGGTACAACGCTCACTTTCTTTGTTATAGACAAGTTTCTCACCGGGCTTCAACGGATATTTCTTATCTGAAGCAAGTGTCAGATTAACACGACCTTCGTCCAGACAGACCGTGATATCCTTATTTTCCGGATAGGCCTGAACATCGAACGAAGTTCCCAGAACATGTACGGCAGGCCCGTTAAGATTGACAATGAAAGGTCGGTGGGAATTCTTTGAGACTACAAAATAAGCCTCGCCCTCCAGATAGACTTCACGGCTGGACAGCGCAAATTTCTTTGGATACTTCAGGCGCGAATCTGAATTTATATAAGCACGTGTGCCATCCTGAAACATCATTTGCAGGCGTTCACCTTTGGGCACATAGATTTCTTCGTAACCGGAATCACCCAGCAGATCGACACGGGTATTCACCTGGACAAACAGCCCTATCAGCAGCACAAACGGAATGAGTACGGCTGCCACACGGAAGGTAATCCTGCGGATGCGTTTCTGTCGGATGTTGCGGCGGATACGGGCAAACATCTCTTCGGACGGGATTTCGTGATTGACATAGAGTTCTTCGAATCCTTGTTTGATCTGTACGGCATCACGGTCCATACTTTTAGCCAGATAGGCCGCACCCTCATCGGTAGCAAACCAAGCCGCTACGATCCGGGCAACTTCAGGAGTAGATCTCCCTGCCAGCACTTCCTGTATCTGTTTTTCTGTAGGTATATTCATATTCTCTGTACTCATACTGTTAAATAGACACTTAAATACCTTAACAAGGTGAGGTACGTAACAAAAATTAGCAATTTTCCCAAATGAACGCGCAGCAGTTTCAGCGCATCGGAATAATGGGTTTTGATTGTATTGATAGAGAGTTTCAGGCGGTCGGCTATCTCCTGGTTGGAGAGTTCTTCGCGCACCTTCATCAGACAGATTTCCCGCTTTTGGGGCGGCAGCATATCGACTGCCTTATAAAAGATGGACATCAGTTCTTTCTTTTCCAGACTGTCAACAAGGGTATCTTCGTAAGCAGGGGTGCCCTGAGCTATCTCATAATTCTTGGTAAGGGCGGTATTCTCATTGCGTATCACATTGAGTATATGATTTTTAGTCATTGTTATCAGGTAGTTTCTCAGGCTGATGCCTACCCGAAGCTCCGAACGGAATTCCCAGAAACGGGTAAATACGTGCTGCACAGCGTCTTCTGCCATCGCAGAACTCATCAAATAGCGATAGGCCAATGCATAAAGCAATTTGTGATATTTATTGTAAACTGCAGTAAATGCCTCTACATCTCCCCGCTCCACTTTAGCAAAAAGTGTTTCATCGTCAATATCAGATGTTTGCGGGGCTTTACGCTGCATTTAAACTGTGTTTTTAAGGTTAAAAAATAGAATGATGCGGGCAAATATACTCATTTTGGATAAAGGTGGGGTATGGATGGGAGCTTTTTATTATATTTTCTAAAAAGAGAATACTATATTTAGTATTTTACATCAAGAGACTTGCATAATTAGCACATGTAAGTCTCTTTTTTATGATAAAATACGAAAATCCACTAAAAAAGAACAGCCTAAAAGACATTAATCTTCCTCTTTTCGTATATTTGAGGAGTCAAAATAAAAAAACATCCAAAAAGGCTACAAAATACAGAGCTATGATAAATACACTCACCTCCTTACGGTTTATATTTGCTTTGATGGTGTTTGGAGCACATTGCTATACTATAGATAAATTCTTTGACACCCATTTCTTCAAAGAAGGATTTGTGGGTGTCAGTTTCTTTTTTGTGTTAAGCGGCTTTATCATAGCTTACAATTATCAGAAAAAATTCAGTGAAAACAAGATAGCCAAACGGGCTTTTTGGGTAGCACGCATCGCACGTATTTATCCCCTGCATTGGCTGACCTTATTTATCGCCGTCGCCTTAGGAAACTATGTCATTGCATCAGGAGCGATAGATTGGCTCAAACACTTCTTAGCTTCACTCACATTGACAAATGCCTACATTCCAAAAGCCGACTACTTTTTCTCATTCAACAGCCCTTCGTGGAGTTTATGTTGCGAACAGCTATTTTACCTCTGCTTCCCATTCCTGATACCCATAGCAAAGGATTATAAAAAATTGCTCTGCGTTTTCTTAGTTTCTGCCATATTGATTGTAATCGGCATGCATTTTACGCCGGAAACCGATATAAAAGGATATTGGTACGTCAATCCGATTACCCGGTTACCAGATTTTTTAGCCGGCATGCTACTGTTTCAATTGTACGACCGTTTGAAAGGTAAAAACATCACTGCATATCAAGGAAGTATCATTGAAATAGCATCCATCGTCTTATTTTTAGCTTTTTATCTCTATGCGGCTGAAATACCAAAAGTGTATCGGTATTCCTGTTACTACTGGCTTCCGGTTGCATTTCTTCTGATCAGCTTCTCTCTACAAAAAGGTATAGTCTCACGCCTCTTATCCAATCGTATTTTAGTGATTGGCGGAGAAATCAGTTACAGCTTCTATCTGATTCATCTTTTTGTGCTGCTGTCCTATGCAGAATGGCAAAAAGGAAGTAACTTTCATATAGCATGGTATATTTCAATTCCAATCTTATTCTGTATCATCGTCCTATTAAGTTTACTCTCCTACTACTATTTTGAAAAACCGATGAATAAACGAATTAAAACATTACTAAATAAATAATTCATGGAACAACTAAGCAACAAGAATCCTCGTATCGAGGTAGTAGATGCCCTACGAGGCTTTGCCGTAATGGCTATCCTTTTGGTTCACAGTCTTGAACATTTCATTTTTCCCGTTTATCCCACAGATTCACCAACCTGGCTAAATATATTGGACCAGGGAGTATTAAGCGGTACTTTTACCCTACTTGCCGGAAAATCTTACGCAATCTTCGCTCTCCTGTTCGGATTTACATTTTACATTCAGAGCAATAATCAGAAGAAGCAAGGCAAGGACTTCGGCTATCGTTTCCTATGGCGTTTAGTTCTGTTGGCTGCATTTGCAACATTAAACGCTGCTTTCTTTCCTGCCGGAGATGTATTATTGCTATTTGTAATTGTCGGGCTTGTCCTGTTCTTTACCCGGAATTGGAGTGATAAAGCTATTCTCATCACTTCCATTATCTTCTTGTTACAACCTGTTGAATGGTATCATTACATAGCCAGTTTGATCAATCCCGCACATCAGTTACCGGACCTGAAGGTAGGCGAAATGTATACAGAAGTAGCAGAGTACACCCAAGCTGGCAACTTTTGGGATTTCATCTGGGGGAACGTTACTTTAGGACAGAAAGCCAGCTTATTATGGGCAGTAAATGCAGGGCGTTTCTTCCAAACAGCCGGATTATTCCTCTTAGGCTTCTACATTGGCAGAAAGCAGCTTTTCGTCACGACGGAAAAGAATCTCCATTTCTGGATAAAGATACTGATAATCTCCGCAATATCTTTTGCTCCTCTCTATGCCCTGAAAGAGTTGATTATGCAGAACAGTGCAATCATACAGCAAACAGCCGGAACTGCATTCGACATGTGGCAAAAGTTAGCTTTTACTTTCGTACTCGTAGCTTCATTCGTATTGCTTTATCAACGTGAAAAGTTCAGTAAAGCCGTCAGCAGCCTGAGATTCTATGGAAAAATGAGTCTTACGAACTATATATCCCAGTCCATAATGGGAGCACTGATTTACTTCCCTATCGGTCTGTATCTGGCTCCTTATTGTGGATATACGCTCAGTCTGCTAATCGGATTTTGCATGTTCCTGTTGCAAGTGAAATTCTGTAAATGGTGGTTGAGCAAACATAAACAAGGTCCATTGGAGCATATTTGGCATAAATGGACTTGGATGGGGACAAATAAATAGTGCCAGCAAAGGCAATCAGAACCGGTAAATCAACTCCCACCCCAGAATATGCCTGTCCAGGTCACTCTCGTGCTGGTAGCAATAGAAAACATCTGCCGACCAGGAGGACGACAGTTTAGCTTCCACCCCACCGCGGGCACGGAAGCGGGAGGCATGAAACCATTCATCTTTGCCCAGACCGTGATATTGCTCTAAAGAGACATACGGTGACCATGTAGTTACCTTATAAGCAGCTTTCAGGCGGGTGCGGAGACGGAATTCATCCGCTCCGCGTCCGTCGAAAGTATGCTGGAAACGCTCGCGCAGGGTGAACGTCCATTGTCGTTTTTTAAGAGTAAAAGAGACACCTGCATGGTAACGGTGCCGGGATTTCCAGCCGTCTTCACCACGGTTGCGGTAGTGGTATTCGTAACCGCCCTCAGCTTTTAGAAATGGAAGAAGAAGAACGGAAGTACCTACGCCGAAACCCCAACGGTCTATCTCATCCAGTGCGTCACGGGTACGCATCTCGACATCTCCGTAAAGTTCCACTTTAGAGGATACATCGTGCCGGGCTTTCATCTTGTTCCAGGTCACGAAATCACTGTCCTGTGCCCGCAAAGGAGACAGACAGAAGACAAGCAGTCCTACACATAAAATGACGAATCCCCGTAATACAGAATATTTCTTTAGCATATTATCCTCAAAGGTTTACTTCAACTTATTTTCTTAGAAGATGCAAAGCTAAAGAAAGATTCTGTAATAAATCTGTAATACTCCTGTAATATCAAGAAATCACTTGATTTTATCGTATTGCTGTTCGGCCTTGATTTCCGTATACTTAGGTGCGTCTATCATTTCCACCAATGCTCTCAGCACCGGGCCTTCTCCCATCGGATCGTTCTTCCACTGGGGACGGTTATAATAGAATGACAAAGCAGGCATTATGCCCGTACCTGCACAGATAGCCGTTACATCACCTTCCGGAGTAATCTTGGTGAGCATGCCTTTCAACCCTTCCCATGCCACATAGATATAGTCGGGATGCAGCCACCCTTGTTTCACCCCTCTGGCAATGCCGAAGACGAACATGGCGGTTCCCGTGATTTCTTCATAGGAATCTTCCTTATCCAGAAGCTGATGCCACAATCCGTTCGCACCCTGATAACGAATCAGTCCGTCCGCCTGCATACGGAAGTTCCGAATGACATCTTCACGCATCGGATGGTCGGCGGGCATTCGTGCCAGCAAATCGGCAGTAGCCATGAAAAACCATCCGTTTGCCCTGGACCAATGGGCAACGCCATGCGCTTTGTTATCCGTGTGATAGCAATGATAGTACAATCCTTTTTCGGGGCACCACAGATAGCGGGTATAGTTCAATATCTGATTGGCTGCATCATCAAAGTATTTGGCATCGCCTGTCGCCTCTCCCATCCTGACCAGAAAAGAAAGGGCCATAAAGGCATCATCGGCCCAAATGGTATTGACATGCGGCCATAACCGGGCAATAGTGCCATCGGCAAGACGAGGTTCGGACACCATCAGGTGATGATCAGTCTGGTCGATATACTTCTGGAAAGCCTGTTCCGGATGACGGCGGTTGAGCACAATCAGACTGGCGCCCATAGGGCCATTATCATCCAGACGTTTATTCCGGTAAATCATGTGCCAATTCACATGGTTCACAGCTCTCCAACCTTCCTGCTCCAATATTTGGTTATACAGGCGATGAAAATAGTCCTGGTTTGCATCGTCGAAAATGAAATTCATATTCTTCAGCACATAGTTCTCGTACTTCGAAGTACCTAATTTATCTCCCAACTCCATCAGGGCTATGTTGGTGACTCCGTTTGTGTAATGCCAATCCAGGTATTTGCTTTGTACTTTCACATTCTTATTTAAAGGTACGTTTTTGAGCGATGTGTAGGTCTTGCCACTTTTCTTATCTACAAAATCATAGGTTGTTGACTTCAGAATGCGGTCGGCAATCATCACAGCAGTTTCTCTGGCTTTCTCATTGGTCTGCGCAATCAATGAAGTGCTGCACAGCAGGGCGAATGAGAAGATCAAATAAGTATATATCTTTTTCATTTGTTTATCAGGAATATGTAGTTTTCAATATTAGTATATCCGTTGGAAGCTATCTTCATAGCGTCGGACGGATCATTTTTATCAAGTCCGTATGTATCTTCAAAGTCATCGGGCATACCATCATTATCCGTATCCAGTGGTTTGGTCCCCGATTTTATTTCACCGGGGCCTTGTGTAGGCAGGTCCATCTCTGTGAGAATAATTCCTCCCTTCTTACCCAATGAAGTTAATTCTTCAATAAGATAGCTATCTACCTGATCACGGGCGGGTAATGAGGCTCCTCCATGCTGCACGATCCATTCGTAAGCATCCCGAGCGGTCATCAAACCTTCGACAGTAGGATGCACATCCGACGGTTTATCCAGAAAAGTAGGAGTTATCACAACTTCAGTACCAGACTCTTGTTTCCGTTTCGTGCAATCTTCACGGGTCAGTTCGCGACCATTCAACACTCCATCCTTATTTTCATCATAATAGTTGCCGGATAAATGGGCACGGAAATGTTCGTTATAGCGTGTGAAGGGAGCGGTGGCTCCCAGCGTTTTCCCATCATAATTTAAAGTAGCACCCACTATGAAATAGTTATTCCGGATATCGGCTTCGGAAGTCTGTTCCGTATCACCCATGATATAAGCACCGCCATTACCCCAGTTGTAAACGACGTTGTTTACAAACTGATTCAGGCCTTTCACTTTCGGATTACGGGTTTTGTTGTCGATATACAGGTTACGGTATAAAGTCACTCCATTTTCAGCCGTAGTCTGGATAAGTCCTCCGCAAGAATGTGGTTGCAGGCCTTGCCCTATAAAGGAGTTCTGGATAGTTATATTCCGGGGCTGATCGCCCGGTTTCTTCGGATCTCCATTGATAGAAAAACATTCATCACGTCCCCAGGTGACCGACATGTGATCAAAAATCATATTCGCTCCGTAAGCGACACCGGCGGCATCTTTACCGTCTTTCCCGTTCACCCCCATCCGTATGCGCAGATAGCGGCAAATGACATTGTCGGCCCCGGAAAAAGAAACATGATTTCCATAAATGACAATTCCGTCACCGGGAGCCGTTTGTGCAGCAATAGTCAGATTCTTGGAAAAAGCAAGCGGGGATTGCAGGCGAATGATTCCCGCAACATCAAAAACAACGATTCTTCCGGGTTTACTCACCGCATCACGCAAAGAGCCTTTTCCCGAGTCGGCAAGCGCAGTGACGTGATAGACCTCGCCATGTCTTCCGCCTACCGCATTGCGCCCGTACCCTTCTGCTCCCGGAAAAGCAAGTACTTCTCCATAATCAGGGAAAGGAACAGACGGACCGGAAACCTCCTCTTTTTCATCACAGGCCAACAGGACCCATGTCAGAAGAAGTATTCCAATTGTAGCATATCTCATTATTCTAATCTCCTATTTTTAATCTTTCTGTTTTCTATCAATAAGTTAGTATTCGGAAACCGTTATCCAGCGCGGGTCACCATATTCCTGGGTATAAACCGTAGACCCGGTATTGATAATCGTAAAGTCACCATCCTTAGCATTCCTGAAAAATGAAGAATCCGACATACCCAGATCTATCAACGTCAGTCCAGTATCGGCTGCCTGCTCAAAGTCTGTGGTGCAATAATTATTCTTTCCCGTCAGATTGACTTGTCCCGGAACCAGAGCCTTTCCTGCACTATATCCAAAAACACAGGCATTAACAGATAGTGGCAATGCAACAGACAGTTTAGAGAAATTGCCAATTGCCGTATACGACGACTTGCTTGTAGCCCAATTATAGAATGTACAATTTGAGATAGACACCTTAGCGTTAGCCGAAATCGGCACATCGGCGGTAAGCACTCCAAAGACACCCGGTGAGATATAAAATTCATAGAAGGTGGAGTTCGTTACAGAAACATCATTCCAGACATTGGAACCTTTATTGATAGCATGTATGAATCCGAATTGCTTCGTTACATATTTGGTGTCATTGATTCCGGTAACCAGACAATTATCAATCCGGATATGGTTGATGGTCGTCATTCCTTCGCTGGCATCGTTCATCATCAGAACGGTAGAAGGCAAGACAATATCGGAGTTACGGATTTCAAAACGGTCTATCGTGATATCAGTTCCGGCATCGTGCTTGCCGATATTCAACAAGCGTGTTTTGCTACCGCCACTTCCTCCGGACACGATTGGCTCTTTGACATTCACATTCTCAACAATAAAATAGTTGATTTCAAGAATATTATTCACTTCCGGTTTAATGATGAAGCCGCCTTTACGTATATAGAGCGTAGGGCGATCTCCGGGATTAGCCAAGAATGCAATGCTTTTCGTCAGTTTGATGTCACCGGTGCTACTTTCGGGAAGTCCGTCTGCCGACAGATAATAATCAACCCCGTTTTTCAATTGAAAGATCAAACTTGATTGACTGTCATCATCCATTCCCTCTTTTATCTTCGACAGTAAGTCAACGCCATCCGTCACCAGAACGGCACCGGAAGGCATACCGGCTGTTGTGAATTTCTGCCGGTTGTACTTTTCCGCACCTTCGGGAGCTTTGCTATTGGTCAATGCAACATAGTAGGATGTACGGGGAGCCAATCCTGAAATTACATACTTGCCTGAAGCTATTTCCGATCCGGACAAGTCAAAATGCTTTTCATCCGTTCCATTTTCCTGTTGCCAGATGGAAACACCGTCCACAGGATTCTGGTCAGAGACTCTCCATTCTATCACAGCCGAATTCTCCGTTATCTGGTGTTCATCCAATGCATAAAGTACCTTGGGTATGATACGTGTCAAAGTGGTGATAAGAGAAGAATATTCCGTCCAGTTTGAAATGATATCCAGACTCTCATTATTAGCTCTTACCCGGGCATAATAACCTGTTTCATAACGCAAACCTGTAAAAGTGCATTTACCGTTGTTTACGGTCTGCGTTGCAGCGGGTTCCGACTGAAAAGTTTGGTCACGCGAAAGCTCCACCGTATAAGAGGTCGCTTCTCCGGATGTTCTCCAGGCAAGGGTAATCGAATTACCTTCCGCAAAACAGGAGGAGGCTATAAAGGAAGGTCTGAACAGGCGAGGCAGCTCTTCCGCCTCATCCTTGCATGAAGTAATATTCAATAGACAAAATGCCAATACAGGTATCAAATATATCAATAACTTTTTCATACTCTCTTTTTTAATATCCATAATAATTCTTCAACAGTCCCTGATGGCTTGACAATGCATCGGGAGGTATAGGTACCAGATAGCGAACCGGATCGGTTTCCGGATTCACAGTTGCGGCATTCGATTCATTGATATAGCCGTAAAAGGAAAACAAGACAGCAGGGGCAGGAACCCATTGACGCGGATTCGAGGTATTCTTGACCTGCGTGCAATATTGATTACACATATTAATAAGTGTATATCCCGTAGGTGCCTTTGAAGGATAGGATTCAAAAGCCTCATCATAAGAGTTCTTGCCTCCTTCTTTATACCAGTCTATGGTCTGCGATACACATACGGCAGCCGGATTCACGGCATCGACCATTTTGTAATAAGCAACTGCCGGATAAGATTCAAAACGTTCATCATAAGTCGGTTCCTCAAATGCAGTGGTCGTATTCTCATATTGCTTGGTACGGGCAACTTTTCCTAACGTAATCCAATCAAAATACAAGTTATAGAGGGTCTTTCCATACAGATTCCAACGTGCCAGATCATATCTTCTATGCTTTTCACCCCCAAACTCCCATGCGCGTTCTTTAACGATTGCATTAAAGAAATCTTCTTTTGAAGTAAGTTTATCGACATAGGTATCTACCATTTCCGGCTGATCTTCCACCGCGAAAGCACGGTTGCGGACTTTCTTCAGAGCCTCTTTGGCTTGGGGTGTAGGACCGTTATGATTCTCATTGGCAGCTTCGGCATACATAAGTAGTACGTCTGCATACCGCATATAAGTGTAATTGATTCCGGTACCTTTATTGGAAGTACTGCCCAGAGGAGTTGCCATAAACAGGCGGTTCCATTTTCCACAATAAACCGTAAGGGCGGCTATCGGTTTCTGAACTATATTAGTCATTCCTGAATTTTCATAACGAAACATCTCGCACGTAAGGTCGCGGCGCAAGTCCTTATTATCAAACGACAGCATATAGGTAAGCGCCAGTTTGGAACCTCCCGAAGAATATCCATGCGGAGCATTAGATGCATTCTGTCCCTCTGAATTCTTTTGCGAAACGATGTATGTCCCCCAGGAATATCCCAACTCTCCGGAGCCTCCTACCTTTGCCGGTACATCGAAGATATTATCATCATTCACCGGAACAATCCAACTACATTCGTCCACCCAAACCTGACGGAATGAGCGATTCAGCGAATGTTTGCCTTCATTAATCACTTTACCTGCATATTTCTCGGCTATCTCATAGTATTTCTGCCAGTCATCATTACGCTGCATTGAACCGATAGCAGCAGGGTTCGAGTAATCCGGACGCAGAGTCCATCCTCCTCTATACAATGCCATACGGGCAATCAATCCCTGGCAAAACTCTCTTGATGCCGCTTCCACTCCCCTGTCCGATTCTTCCGCATACCACATGACCGGTTCAACTTCAATCAGGTCATTGATCATGTCTGTCAATATGATGTCACGGTCAGTTGCGCCGATAAACAATTCGTCCTTGTTTCCTGCCGGTTTCCGCCTGTAAGGAACGTCTCCCCAGTTTCTCACCAACTCCAGATAGTACATGGCACGCAGAACTTTCGCCTCACCATAATAATGCATTAGCCGCGAAGGCTTGGTTTTATCAGCAGCCTCAAACAGAGGACTTTGTTCGATACCTTCTATCACGTCATTCGTCCTGTTCACTCCATCATACATCCCTGTCCAGATGCTGCCGTACGAACTGATGTCACCTGCACTCGGTTCGAAAGCACTCTCTTTCAGATTGGACGACGTAGTGACCGTAGTAAACTCCACATCCGTATTAAACAGCATTTTCTGGGCCAGGTTGCCTACCCATCCCTTACCACTGACCATCGGTACGTACATGCCATTGACGGCAGTCGCAATCTCCGATTCACTGGTAAATATATAATCTTTATCAAAAGTGGAAGGCGAATTTACATTCAGATAATCTTCACAAGATGTAAGTATCATCAATATGATAACTGGAATATAAAATTTTCTCATGGTTCAATTCTATAGTATTAAAAATTCAAATTCATTCCAAGCGTATAAACACGACTGCGAGGAGTCACATTATTATCTATACCCGGCGTCAAACCTTTCTGTATATTCACTTCCGGATCATATCCGCTATATCCCGTCAAAGTGAACAGGTTACTACCGGAGAAGTATAGGCGCAGACTCTTGACTCCCAGGCGGCTCAACCAGCGTTGCGGAAATGTATATCCCACAGTCAGCGTACTCAGACGCAGGAATGAACCGTCTTCAATCAAATCGCTCATTGTGATACCCTGTGTAACGGACATCCAGGAATAAGTGGCAGCATTCTGATTTAATGCGGCCAATGCAACCGGATCACTGGAGACATTGACACCGGCATCATCCACATAGCGGAAACGGCGTGCCAAATTCATATTGGTAGACAGATTGGAATAGTTGCGACGAACAGCCGAATTCAAATAAAGTTTATTGACGTTGAATACATCAAAATCGCACATATAATTAAAGAACGCGGTAAAATCCAAGTTCTTCCAACTGCCGGAAAGGCCAAAACCACCAGTTACCTTCGGATTCGTATTTCCAATGACCGTCATGTCTTCTTCCGTTATCAGGTCTGAGTCGGAATCAGACAGTTTCTTAAACTTCATTGCTCCCGGTTTAAAGCTAAAGTTACCTGAACTGAATGAAGAATTATCCGGAACTCCCGGTTTCAAAGTCCACTTCTTCGTCGTTTCATCAAAATTAAAATCGTCAACCGTATAAAAACCATCATTCACAAAACCATAGATGAGTCCCATACTTTTACCCACTTCCATTTTATAATTGTAGGTTCCATACCAGTTGGACAAGGAAGCTTTTGTTTTCCACTCCGTCTCACCGGAAGAAAGCTTATCGACTTTGTTCTTATTAAAGGCCACATTGAAACTGGCAGACAGATTAAAGTTCTTTGTCTGGACGATTTTACCGTTCAATGAAAGCTCAACTCCTCTATTGGAAGTCCGGCCTACATTTGTCATCTGTCGCGAGTAACCTGATGAATTAGGAATGATTGACGGCACCAGCAAATCTTTAGTTGTATTCCAGTATACATCGACTGTACCGGTTAAACGGTTTTTGAAGATACCGAAATCCAAACCAAGATTTCGTGTAATGGTAGTTTCCCATCTCAAATCCGGATCATACAAATAAGTCTGGTCGGCAAACTGATAGTAATTATATTCTTCATTATTGAAACCGGGAGCACTTGATCCGCTATACACACGATAGATGTTATGCCACAAATCATCACTGATACGGTTGTTACCAGCCAACCCGTAACTTGCTCTCAGTTTCAGTTCTGAAATAAACCTGACCGATTTCATCCATTTCTCTTTGGAAAGTCTCCAAGCTATGGAACCGGCAGGAAACACGCCCCATTGCTTACCGGGTGCAAACTTCGTCGAGCCGTCTGCACGAAATGTAAAAGTGGCATAGTAAAGGCTTTTGTAATCGTACAAGCCACGGCCAAAGAAAGAGGCTGTTCTGTCCGGAGCAGCTTTATAACTGGTGCTCTGGTGTGGAGTGCCCAATGCAAAGTTTTCAAGAGCCGCTTCTGCCGTAATGGAAACCGGGAAATAACGTGCACTCATAAAAGTATTGTTATTCTGCGAATGGTTTATTTCCTGTCCAAGCATCAGGTTTACATTATGAATTTTACGGAACAAATTGCGATAGGTCAGCGTATTTGCCAGTCGGTACGACTCTTTATGTGTTTTAGTACGCTTAGCCGAAGGCATATTATTCATTCCCGCAGCAGAAGCCGTGCCGGATAAAGCTCCATAAAACTGATCATCATTCGAGTCCGTTGTGCTGATGCCATATTCGGAGCGGAATTGCATTCCTTTAAACATATCCCATACCAAAGCTGCTTTGAGGCTGATTGCTGTTTCTTCCCTTTTTCTATAGTTCTGCTTATTTTCCTCCAACGGGGTATATCTCTGATTTAAGGAATTACCATCTTCATCCAGATTTTCATCATCATCATCCGGATCAAGGGATGCGCCGGAAGTCAGTCCGTTTGTGGGACGGAAACGAAGAGCCGTGACAATGTTGGTTCCCGATGTACCTGCTCCGTCAATGGTACGGGTGCGATATGTAGCATTCGTCTCCAGTTTCAGGTTCCTGAACAGTTCATGGTTCAGCTTCAGAATAATATTGTTACGTGACAGACCGGAACCTATCAGCTGTCCTTCATCTTTATTACGGTTATAACTTAGATTAAATTTCGTCTTTTCACTACCGCCGCTGATAGTCAAATTATAGTATTGTGAAATCGGATTGCCTCCCAGCACTTCATCCTGCCAGTCGGTAGAGTCCGTATATTTGTATAAGTCAATATCGTCATAATAACCAAAATTTTTAATAAAAGTATCAGCCGATCCTTTACGTATCATCTGGTACTCGTACTCCGCCATCACAAATTCATAGTTGTTCATTACCGGTAATTTCCCTGCCAGTGTACGTGTCTGTACATAGCTATTGAATTGAACCGAGGTCTTACCCATCTTCGGGTTCTTCGTGGTGACAATGACTACGCCATTCGCACCTCTGGCACCGTAAACAGCAGTCATAGAAGCCTCTTTCAAGACATCAATAGACTCGATGTCCGTAGGCGGAATACCACTCAAATCATCAACCGGAAAGCCGTCGACCAGGAACAACGGTGAATTGTCCTGAGTGATTGATCCTCCACCACGTACACGAATACTGATTTCAGCATCCAATGCACCATCTGTTGTGGTGATCTGTACACCTGCCATCTTTCCCGCCAAGGCATCGGCCACAGAGGCAGAGGCAACTTTAGAGATAGATTCCGAGGAAACAGACGCAATAGATCCCGTCACATCACTACGGCGAATATTGCCATATCCCAGGACTACAACCTCATCCAATAATTCGCTGTTTTCTTTTAATGTAATTTTTGCCAGTTCCTTACTGCCGGACTTTAGTTCAACGGTCTGGTAACCGATATAGGAAATTAAGATAGTAGCACCATCAGGAACATCGTTCAACGTGTAATTTCCATCAAGATTAGTGGTTACACCATTAGTAGTGCCTTTCACCATTACAGTAGCACCGATTACCGACTCACCGGTTTCATCTACCACTGTTCCCTTTATAGTTCTTGTTTTCGACTTCGGGACATCATTCCCGATTTTTTGTTTGCCTACAGATATTGTATTATTATCCCTATTGAAAAACAAATTGGTTTGCTCCGTAATCTTGTCCAGAACAGTCTGTAGGGGACTATTCTTTACTTTGATAGATATGCGCGGAGCAGTGTTCACAACATTTTGATCATAAAAGAATTTCAAGCCTGTCTGCTTGCCCAACTGAACAAAAACATTCTCTACAGTTTCATTCTGAACGTTCAACGTTACAGTTTTTTCCTTCTGAGCTTGCGCCTGATCAGGCATCAATGACAAGCATACGAATAGTAAAAAAGCTAAAAACGAATGTATATTTCTACTTTTCCTTTTGGAATTAGGAAGATTATTCATTTATTTGTGCGTTTTAGTAATTGATAAAATTAATTAGAACAAAGGAGTAATTCGCGATACATGATTCACGCGGGTCGAAACGAATGAATACCTGTTCGCATTACGAGATAGGGGCTTCTCTGTGAGACAGCTCCTATTTTTCTTAGAGGAGACGCTAAGTGGGTGCTTTCATATTCTATATTCTCTTTTAATTAAAGGTTAAACATATTAATACTCACATATATTATAATACACATCCGTTTACCAGCCGGACGTATATCCATGCTTTTTTGCTACTTGAATAAGAAGATATGATTTCCTTCTTTTCTATACCGGATGCCACTGGTATATTCCATTGATTGGAGCACCGCCTCCAAACTTTTATTTTCATGTTCTCCGGAAATCAGGTTGTTGAACTCCTGTCCTTCCGCAAACGTAATGCGACAATTATACATGCGTTCAAGCTCTTTGGCCACATCGCGCACCGGAGTGCTGCTGAAACGTAATCCACCTTTGCGCCATACGGCAACATCACGTTCTTCGCGCCGTTTGCTGTATTCACCGGAAAGTGTATTGATCGACACTTGTTCCTTAGCCTGCAAACGCATCATCGCTTCAGGCAGATCCACCTGTACTTTGCCACTCTCCACATCTACAGAAACAACTTCATCCGAAGAATAAGCTTTCACATCAAAGCAAGTTCCCAGAACCCTTACATCAAAACGGGCGGTCCTGACAATAAAAGGTTGCTTTTCGTTTCGTTGAACCTGAAAATAAGCTTCGCCTTCCAGTTCTATCTGCCGTTCATCTTCTACAAAACTGTTCGGATAGCGAACACGGGAACAGGAATTTAAGATCAGCTGTGTTCCATCCGGTAACCGGATTTGTCTGGATTCACCATAAGAAGTAGAGGCTTCCAAATAAGAAATCTGCTGTTTATCCATATAACCCAGTAGATTGATTCCCCCGAAAATGAGCAGTACAACAGCAGAAGCACTTGCCACCGTCAGGACTATCCGCCGAAACCAGGTGCGTTTCTTATGTTCGATGCGTTTCAGTAACCGACTGGCTTCTTCCTTATATTTTTCACGTTCCATGCCGGTGGTGAGCTCTTCCATAGCGGCTTCTTTCCAGACCTCTGTTGCCAGTTCATCCAGCATTTGGGCATGAATATCATCTTTTAGTCGGGATAATAATCCACGGGCCTCTTCCTGGGTGTACATATCATCCAGATAACGGCGCATTATAGATTTGTCTGTTACATCATTCTTCATTGTGCGGGCTCTTTTAGTATAAAGGTCATGAAAACTTTTCCTTTACATAGAGTAATACACAGTAAAGGAAAACATCTGGGGTGTGATTAACATTTATTATGTATTAAGGCAAATCAGCAGCAATAGCAAATCCACATATTCACTGCCTGAATACTTAATGAGATAGGTACGAATCAACTTAAGGGAGGTAGATATATGCTCCTGAACGGTGTTGACGGAGATGCCCAACTTATCTGCAATCTCTTTATGAGAGAGCTGGGCTTCACGACTCATCTCAAAAATCTCACGCTGGCGGGGAGTCAGTTGCTGCAAGGCATGGGAAATGAGGGATTTCAAATCATTCAGCATTACTTCACGTTTGGTATCTTCCGTGTAGTCCAATGCCTGTGAAAGAATACTCTCCTTTAGTTTTTCCTCATTAGCAGCATTGCGCAACTGGTTCAGTATCCGGTTGCGCATAATGGTGTAGAGATAGGAAGAAAAGGAAGCATCGGGATTAATGAAACGGCGGCTTTGCCAAACTACAGTGAAAGCATCCTGAAAAACATCTTCTGCATACTCCCGCGATTTAAGGAAACGCATTGCAAAGTATATCAGACGGTTTTTATAAGTGGCATACAATTCACAAAAGGCGTCCTCATCCCCCTCTATCAAGCGGAGAATGAGTGAACGTTCTTCTGAGAAATTATCTGCACACATATAGCAATCTTTAGCTTTTTCGGGAAACAAAAGTTTAATAGATGCTGCAAACGTATGTAAAATCCGGGAAATAAAAAAGGGAAAAGATAAAATAAGAAGAAAGCATAGCTTACTTATTCTATCAATTTATTCCCGTGAAATTCGTTTCAGGTGTTCTTCTATCTTTTGAAAAAATGATGCCAGATGCGAACCATCTACAAAGGCATGATTTACATAAATGGATAAAGGAAATACCAAACGCCCCTCGCGGGTTACCGCTTTACCGGAAGTCATCAAAGGGTAACTGCAACCATTACCGGCTTCGGCCAGCGTATAGGTGGTGGCAGTGAAATACATTTTGGGGACAGCGCTTAAATGCACTACATCATAATCTCCCTGTTTTGCCAACTCCTCTTCGGCACCATAAGGATTGCCATCTTCGGGGATATTGGTTATCAACTCATACGCTTCGGCATAAAAGCGTTTGAAATCTTCGTGGTAAGGAATCCGAACCGTATAAAAGGTCTTTCCGGGAACAGCTATCGGAGAAATGATATCCACTTCATCATGAAAAATAACTTGTCCGTTCTTGTCGGTACGATAACGGAGTTCCGGAACTTCATTCGCTGAACGTACTACAGCATACAGATAATAAAGAAAAAAGGAATGGCCCGAGGCTCTCGCTGCGGCACTGGCTTCGGTACAATCAATCTCTGTGGTAATGGAATACCAGGAATTTACAAAGCCCCGGAAGAAATTGTAATTATCCCGGCGCTCCCATGTCTCGATGTCTACAATATGTCTCATAAAGTTATTGATTAATGAAAAATGCCCGGTCGCATGATATCAGCCGGGCATTCGTTCGTTTATTTTCCTTTCTTATAGTTTTCCAATCCTGTTTGCAAGAACTCGATATACTTAGGAATGTCCTCGTCATACGAATAAGATTTATTCAAAGGGCGACCTTCATTATCTATCAGCACATAGAAGGGCTGTGCATTGGCACCGAATTTAACGCGTTGGAGATAACTCCACTTATCGCCTACTGTACGCAATGTACGTTCCCGGCCGTTTTCTGTCACTTTAACAGGTGAGGTCAACGGGGTTTTATTATCTACATAAAGTGTAATAAGTACGTAATCGTTGTTGATAATGTCACTTACCTTGGAGTCTGTCCATACGGCAAGCTCCATCTTACGGCAGTTTACACAACCATACCCGGTGAAGTCGAGCATTACAGGTTTGCCATGCTGACGGGCATATTCCATACCCAGATCGTAATCATCGAACTTGGCATGCACTTCATTATTATAGAGATTGAAGTCCTGAGTCTGCATAGGCGGTGCAAAAGCACTGACCGCCTTCAACGGAGCCCCCCACAAACCGGGAACCATATATACGGCAAATGCCAGTGAGAAAAGTGCCATAAAGAAGCGGCCCACTCCCACTTTCGTATCGTCATCATCATGCGGGAACTTGATCTTGCCCAACAGGTAGAAGCCTAGTAAAGCAAACAGAACAATCCACAATGCCAGGAACGTTTCACGGTCGAGGATGCGCCAGCCATAAGCCAGGTCGGCTACAGAGAGGAACTTCAGAGCGAAAGCCAGTTCCAGGAAACCGAGGGTAACCTTTATGACATTCATCCAACCGCCTGATTTCGGCATAGACTTCAGCCAGGACGGGAACAGAGCGAACAACGTGAACGGCAATGCCAAAGCAATAGCAAAACCAAGCATACCGATAGCCGGAGCTACCACGCTACCCGTTGTAGATACCTGTACCAGCAAGAAACCGATAATAGGACCTGTACAAGAGAAAGATACCAGTGAAAGCGTGAATGCCATCAGGAAGATACTGAGCAAACCGCTTGTTGCTTCCGCTTTACTATCTACTGCATTGCTCCATTTAGAGGGCAGCGTCAGTTCGAAAGCTCCGAAGAAGGAAGCTGCAAACACAACCAGCATCAAACAGAAAAGGATATTGAACACAGCATTCGTGGAAAGTGCGTTCAGCGCACTGGCACCGAAGATCAACGTAATGGCCAAACCTAAAGTTACGTAAATCACCACGATGGAAGCGCCATACGTCCAGGCATCACGAATACCTTTCTTTTTATCTTTGGAACGTTTCAGGAAGAAACTTACTGTCATAGGGATAATAGGCCACACACAAGGGGTAAACAATGCCAGCAGTCCACCGAGGAAACCGGTGATAAAGATATAGAACCATGACATATCTTCCTGTGAAGTGGTTTCACCATAAGATTGCAGATCATTGATAACAGGTTTCCACAAGTCAATATTACCTGCCACATTTATATCCGTCGGACCATCTGCACCACCTATGATGCCAGTAGAAGCTGTATTCGCAGGTGTTTCAGTTTGAGAAGCAGGCTGGGTTTCCGGTTTCGTTTCCTCTGCCGGAGCTGTTACCTTTTCAGCAGGAGTTGTGGCTGCTGCACCTTTAGCGGCTTCCGCTTTACCTGAAAAATTAAATTCTACTTGCGTAGGAGGCAAACAGTTTTCATCATTACAAGCACCGAATTCCAGAAAACCTTCTATCTTATAATCTCCTCCTGTGAGCTTCAGCTTCTGAACAAATTGTGCCGTAGACTCAAAATAGCGCACGTTCATCTCGAACAACTTATCATAAGAAGCTATTTCTTTTCCTTTCGGCTGCAACTTTCCTACAACTGTAGCACCGGATATCTTCTCTACATTGAAGGTAGCCGAGATAGGACCACCGTCACCCAGGTCGGTAGAATATACATGCCAACCCTTGTCGATAGTAGCGGTAAATACAATTTCCGCCTCTCCCGCTACAAGCGTCTTCAGTTCCGACTTAAACTTGACGGGCTCCTGTATCTGCGCTTGTGCCACGACAGCAATCAGCAACAGACAAATGGATAGTATTTTTCTCATCCTTATAATCTATAATTTATTATTAAATCTCGTAGTCAACACAGGCGCGATTCTCCTTTACATCAGCAATCAGCTTGCCTGCTGCCACATGCTCGGGATGAGTAGCATAAAATTTCACGTCGTCCAGCGTATCAAATTCGCTGTAGAGGGCAATGCTCCAAGTTTCGCCGGGATTCATATTGAGTCCAACTTCTATCTTACGTATAACAGATATTTTAGCTGGTAAAGCCTCGATAGCGGCCTTGAATTCTTTCATTGCTGTCAGCTTTTTGTCAGCCGGAGCTTCGTCTTTTAATTTAAATAATACAATGTGTTTGACCATAACTTTGCAATTTTAATGATTTATCTATATATTTGTCAACCGAAGCGATTAATATTAACCGCAAAAATACTCGTTTTGTTTTAAATATACACTTAAACGGATGTTAATAATAGGAATTGCAGGCGGAACTGGCTCGGGAAAAACCACCGTCGTACGTAAAATCATTGAAAGCCTGCCGGCAGGTGAAGTGGTACTGTTACCGCAAGACTCTTACTATAAGGACAGTAGCCATGTACCTGTAGAAGAACGACAGAACATCAACTTTGACCACCCGGATGCCTTCGAGTGGAGTCTTTTATCTAAACATGTAGCCATGCTGCGTGAAGGAAAAAGCATTGAACAACCCACCTACTCGTACCTTACTTGTACACGAGAGCCCGAAACGATTCATATCGAGCCACGGGAAGTAGTGATTATTGAAGGAATTCTTGCCCTGTGCGATAAGAAACTGCGCAGCATGATGGACCTCAAAATCTTTGTGGATGCTGATCCGGACGAACGTCTGATTCGTGTCATACAACGGGATGTAGTGGAGCGTGGACGTACGGCAGAAGCGGTTATGGAGCGGTATACCCGTATCTTGAAGCCTATGCATCTGCAATTCATCGAACCGTGCAAACGATATGCGGACCTGATTATACCCGAAGGAGGAAATAATCGGGTGGCAATCGATATTCTGACGATGTATATAAAGAAGCATCTTTGAGAATTAAAAATTGAAAATTAAAAATTAAATGAGGGGAACTGCTAATCTTTTCCTGATTGCCTTGTTATGTCTGTGCTGCCTGTCGGGGTGCGGAAATAAACGGCATGGTTCCATGCCCGATGAAGCTGTGGGCAATTTGCAACAGATAAAAGATAGCGGTGAACTCGTTGTACTGACGCTATACAGTTCTACTTCTTACTTCAACTATCGTGGCCAGGAAATGGGGTTCCAGTACGAGTTGAGTGAACAGTTTGCCAAAAGTCTCGGGGTAAAACTGCGCGTAGTGGTGGCAAGGAATGTACAGGGACTTATAAAAAAGTTACTGGCAGGTGAAGGAGATATCATTGCCTATAATGTCCCCATCACGAAGGAATTAAAAGATAGTCTGATCTATTGCGGTGAAGAGGTCATCACACACCAGGTTATTGTGCAACGCGCAGGTGGGAAGACAAAACCGCTGACTGATGTAACAGAACTGATAGGTAAGGATGTATATGTAAAGCCCGGGAAATATTACGACCGTTTGGTAAATCTGGATAAAGAACTCGGTGGCGGCATCCATATCCACAAAGTGACTAATGACAGCATTTCAGTGGAGGACCTCATCACACAAGTATCCCAGGGAAAGATTCCTTATACGGTGGCCGATAATGACGTAGCCAGACTTAACACTACGTATTACCCCAACCTGAATATTAAATTATCCATCAGTTTCGACCAAAGGGCTTCCTGGGCGGTGCGCAAGAATAGTCCGGAACTGGCAGCAGCCGCTAATAAATGGCATGAAGAAAATATGACTTCTCCCGCCTACACTGCCAGTATGAAAAGATATTTTGAGATCAGCAAGGCAACTCCACACACTTCTATCCTTTCTCTTCGTGAGGGAAAGATTTCACATTTCGACGAATTATTCAAAAAGTATGCTTCGGAAATAGATTGGGATTGGCGGTTGCTTGCCTCTCTGGCGTATACGGAGTCTAACTTTGATACGACAGCCGTTTCATGGGCCGGTGCCAAAGGGCTAATGCAACTGATGCCTGCTACAGCACGTGCCATGGGAATGCCCGAAGGAAAAGAACAGAATCCGGAAGAGAGTGTGAAAGCTGCCATAAAATATATCAATGCTACCAGTAAGAGTTTCTCTTCAGTACCGAAAGAGGAGCGGCTCAACTTCGTACTTGCTTCCTACAATTCAGGTATCGGCCACGTACAGGATGCAATGGCACTGGCTGAGAAATATGGAAAGAACAAGTATGTCTGGAAAGACAATGTAGAAAACTTCATCTTATTGAAAAGCAATGAAGAATACTTCACCGACCCTGTCTGTAAAAACGGATACTTCCGTGGAATAGAGACATATAACTTTGTGAGGGATATTATGGGGAGGTATGAGACGTATAAGAAGAAGATAAAGAAATAGTGATTAGGGGTTAGTGATAACCCCTAATCACTAAAATAAGTTCAGCTTATTCTTCTGCGCCTCCTCCAACGAAACAGTCTTCGGTGCTTGCGTAACGCTCTTTTCACGCAACCGTTGATATTCTGAACTTAATTTTTCTTTTAATTCTTCTTTGGCTTTCGGATTCATCAAGCGGGCAGCTACTGTTGCATTCTGCGAAGCATCTTTCAGATGAACTACAGGAGCATGATAGACAGGAGCTATTTTCAATGCTGTATGCAGTTGAGAGGTAGTAGCGCCACCTATCAATAAAGGAATATCGGCACCTACCTTTTCCAGTTCCATAGCCACGTGTACCATTTCTTCCAATGATGGGGTTATCAGACCACTGAGTCCAATCATATCCACCTTTTCTTCCAAGGCACGCTGAACAATCGTTTCGGCAGGTACCATCACACCAAGGTCTATAATCTCATAACCATTGCAGGCCATGACCACAGAAACGATATTCTTGCCTATATCATGTACATCACCTTTCACCGTGGCAAGCAGGACTTTTCCAGCGGAGGTGGAGCCTTCTTGTTTTTCCGCTTCAATTACAGGCTGAAGAATGGCAACGGCTTTCTTCATGGTACGGGCTGTTTTCACCACCTGAGGCAAAAACATCTTTCCGGCGCCAAAGAGCTCACCTACATAGTTCATACCTGACATTAAAGGACCTTCGATGATATCCACAGCTTTCGGATAAAGTTTCAGAGCTTCTGCCAAGTCTTCCTCCAGATAGTCACCAATTCCTTTTGTCAAAGCATGTTTCAAACGTTCTTCCACACTTGTTCCATTACGCCATGAAAGAGGGGCAACTTGTTTATCAGTGGCATTACCTTTCTGTTGTTCGGCAGCAGCTTTCAGTTGTTCAGCAGTTTCTATCAGGCGTTCGGCAGCATCGGGACGACGGTTTAAAACCACATCCTCTATACGTTCCAGTATATCGGCAGGGATATCGGTATAAAGTACAGCCGTAGCCGGATTTACGATTCCCATATCCATTCCTTCACGGATGGCATGATAAAGGAACACTGCATGCATGGCTTCACGGATATAATTGTTGCCGCGGAAAGAGAATGAAAGGTTGCTAACGCCACCACTGACATGCGCACCCGGCAGATTCTTACGTATCCAACCGGTAGCCCGGATGAAGTCTACAGCATAATTATTATGTTCGTCCATACCCGTAGCTACGGCAAGGACGTTAGGGTCAAAGATAATATCATGAGGATTAAAGCCCACTTTCTCAACCAAAAGCTGATAAGCGCGGGCACACACTTCAATCTTACGTTCGTATGTATCCGCCTGTCCTCTTTCATCAAAAGCCATTACTACGGTAGCCGCACCATATTGCCTGATCGTGCGGGCATGTTCCAGAAACTTTTCTTCTCCCTCTTTCAGAGAGATTGAATTCACGATGGACTTTCCTTGCAGGCATTTCAATCCGGCAACGATTACCTCCCATTTAGAGGAGTCAATCATCACAGGGACACGGGCAATCTCAGGCTCAGAAGCAATCAGATTGAGGAAAGTAGTCATTTCAGCCTGTGCATCCAGCAGGCCGTCGTCCATATTTACATCCACCACCTGCGCCCCGTCTTCTACTTGCTGACGGGCAATGCTGAGGGCTTCATCGTATTTCTTTTCATTAACCAGACGCAGGAACTTGCGGGAACCGGCCACATTACAGCGTTCTCCCACATTGATAAAGTTCTTCTCAGGAGTCACTTCCAACAATTCCAGGCCGGAAAGCCAAAGACTTTCGGGTTTCGGAGCAGGAACATGGGGAGCAGCACCGGCTATCAAGGCAGGATATTCGGCGATGTATGCATCGGTCGTACCACAACAACCGCCAATGATATTTATCAGACCTTCCTGAATATACTCTTTCACTTCATGCGCCATATCGGCAGGCGTCTGGTCATATTGTCCCAGGCTGTTGGGCAATCCCGCATTGGGGTATGCACTGATATAATAAGGAGCACGGGCAGCAAGCTGTTCCAAGAAAGGTTTCAACTGGCGGGCGCCAAAGGAACAGTTCAAGCCTACCGAAAAGATATTGGCATGCTGAACTGAGGCAAGAAAAGCCTCCAAAGTCTGTCCCGACAGAGTACGTCCGCCTGTATCGGATACGGTAACGGACAGCATAACAGGGACTTGAATGCCTGTAGCCTCCATCGCCTTTTCCGCAGCAAAGATAGCGGCTTTAGCATTCAATGTATCGAATATGGTTTCTATCAGCAGAGCATCTACTCCACCTTCCAGCAAGGCTTCCATCTGTTCCCGATAGGCATCGGCAAGTTCATCGTAAGTCAGCGCACGCATGGCCGGATTATTCACATCGGGACTCATGGAGCAAGTCTTATTGGTAGGTCCGATAGAACCGGCTACAAAACGTGGTTTATCAGGTGTAGAAAATTCATCTGCTACTTCACGTGCCAGTTTAACGGCAGCCAGATTCATCTCACGTACATATTCCTGCACATGATAATCGGCCATACTGACACTGGTAGAACTAAACGTATTGGTTTCAATGATATCGGCACCTGCCATGAGATATTTACGGTGTATATCCTGTATCACATCAGGGCGCGTCAGACAAAGCAGATCATTGTTTCCTTTCATCTGCCCGGGGATGTCAGCAAAGCGCTCCCCCCTGAAGTCTTCCTCCGTTAAGTTGTACCGTTGTATCATGGTGCCCATAGCACCGTCTAAAATAAGGATGCGCTCACGCACCAACTTTTCAATAGAAACCATTTGTATTCAGTGATAGAATGATATTATCTCTTAAACATCCGCGCCATATCGCGTTTATCATCTTTCTCTTTCAACGCTTCGCGCTTGTCGTATTGCTTTTTACCTTTGGCAAGAGCCACTACCACTTTAGCAAGCCCTTTTTCATTAATAAACATACGAATGGGAACCATTGTAAAACCGGGGTCTTTTGCTCCACGCGCCAGTTTATCAAGTTCTTTTTTAGTAAGTAAGAGTTTGCGCTCCCTGCGTGCCGAATGGTTATTATACGAACCGTAGAAGTATTCGGAAATATGCATATTCTTCACCCACAACTCGCCATTGGCAAAATAACAGAAGGTATCTACAAGGCTTGCCTTACCCATGCGGATCGATTTAATTTCCGTACCCGTGAGCACAATGCCCGCGGTATAAGTGTCTACCAATTCATAATCGAATGTAGCACGCTTATTTTTTATATTAACAGGAGCTTGTTTCATGATTTCAAACGTTAATTAAGCACCATCGTCAGCTTGTTAAATATAAACTGAATGAGCATAGGACAGGCAATCAGTAGGATGGAAGAAATGATTGTAAACCGTAACCGGTCTTTTTCTTCTACTTTCATCAACGTGGAAGCCCCCTCCCACACCACATACACAATATAGAACTGCAACAGCAATCCGATGATATTAAAGTCCGGCAATATGCCGATAATAATCTGGAGCAAGAAAAGAACAACCAGCGCATAGCCCGCAAACTGTTGCGTCAATGGCATGTCACTGTCCATCATAAACATTTTAACGCGCATCCCATTTATGAGATACGCTGCCAGAAAATATCCTCCAAAGAGGGATACTGCCACCGCGCAACATTGCGTCATGGCATATTGAAAACTCTCGGGACCGCCCCATCCCTTCGCCAGCAAAGAGCCGATGAAGACGGACAATCCACATAAACCAATCATAGGATAGACAAAAGCAGTAAATACTTTTCGCCTATCCTCTTCCAAACGAATTTCCTCCCAAGCCTTGGCCGGAGAGGAAATCAGTAACATTGCTATATGGAATAATGCTTTATAATCCAAATTATTTAACTGTATATTCCCACACTTGTTCAGTAGCTCCTTCCAAAGAATTCTTCGAAGTGTTAACCTGACCAATTACTTTAATCTTAGTCGGCTTCTGCCCTGCTTTAAGTCCAAACATATTTAGTGCGGAAGTTAATCGATATGCCTTGCTTGTAGAAGTATATACATTACGTACAACCGGATCTTCACTCGTTTCAGTTATTACATGATTCAAAGTCAAGACAAATTCTGTATCTCCTTGCTTTACACTTTCCAAATCATAAGTAAGTACAAAAGCATGTTTTGCCAATTCTTCTTTCTGCTTTTCATCACTGCTTTCCTGCTTCACCCAATACACAGGAGTTACAATTATGTATTCATTATCAAAAACAACAATCGGATCTATATTCACAGTACCACTTGAAAAAGAGACATTACCGGAAAATGCATAGAAAGCTGAATTTGCCTTTGTAGATTCAGAAGCACTTACTGGTCCTTCATTACCCTTTGCATTTATAGAAACCGGCTCAATGCCATTATAAAGTGTCACTGTTATAGAAGCTGCATCAGGAGATTGCAATTCCGAATCAAATTGGTAATAGAAACCATAAATTTCCCCCATATTAAAAGTTGTTGTTGAAGAACCCGATACAACCAATTTCTGTCCATTAAATAATTGGAAAGTAGGAGGATAAAAATCTGTACACTTGCCATAAGCAAATCCTGTGACTGTAGGGTCATTATCGCTATTAAAGCATGAAGTTAAAGAAACACCCATTAATAAGGTAAGGGCAACCATCCAGATTTTAAATTTAGCCATTTTCATTGTTCTATAAATATTAGAGTTTGCAAATTTAGATAAAAGAATTGAGTAACACTGCACTCTCCTCATTTTTTCATTGTTTTTAAGAGTAAATGAAATATTAATCTAAATACTGCACCCCCTGCCTCCTATTTAACATCAATTCACAAACAACGTAATATCAGAGAAAGGAAAAGTGTAGCAACCAAACAGTGTACTTGTGGCGAACATCTTCCCAACAGCAGATAAATAGCAATAAAGTTAAAGTAAAACATTACTTTGCCTTAACCTTTTTATCACTATGCCTTATTCTAATCTTTGTTTTCCAATTGCGGGCTGTTCAGCCCACAGATGGAAAACGGATAGCCCACAGATGAAAACCAACGGGCCCACAATTGGGGGATAGAGTTTTAGTTTAGACCTAACCAGATTTTAAATTAAGGGGGTATACTTTTAGAAGTAAAGGAAAAGAGATCTTTCTTTAGTCATTTACGGATAAATCCTAAAGAAGAAAGGGGGGAAATACGATTTTGATAAGAAGAAAGCCCTATATTTAGAGATAATAAGGCCCAAAAACGCTGCTTTTTCACACAAAATACCTCTATTCAGCATTTATCGAATTATCAACTGTCAGACAAGAAGATAAGTCTTTTTTTTGTAAATATTCTACAAAAAGTGGTGTAGACAAACAGTTTATCTACACCACTTTTTCAGCTTACCTACACATGCCTCCCCCTCCCATCAGCAAAGGGTTTCAGGCACATGGATGTAGGTGTGCAGACAAGATTGCCCAAAAACTCTCTTGTCAGACGATTTTAGCAAACAGTTCCAGATGTTCATCTACATAACTGGCTACCATAGCTGTGATTCCTTCCTCTTTTTCCAAAAATTCTTCTTCCAGTTCATCGAAAGCTTCATATTGCTCGTACATAGCCATGAATTCATCATCTGTACGTTCCCGTTCCAGATCTTCGCGATGGGCATCATAAATCTTTTTAGCTCTATATACCAGTTTTCCGAAATCTTCCGCTCCCCACAGACGCATCACTTTAGCAAATGGATTGGCAAAAATATAACCACCATACCCATTCTGTATCAACTGACAGAAGCCACCATCCATTACTTCATCACGAAAGATCTGGTATGCAAGTAAAGTGTGCTGCTCACCTGTCAGTAATGGCATGGATTCAGCAGTTAGTTCACCACCTATCACTTCTTTATATCTGTCGGTAAATACCTGAATAAAAGTATCCATTCCCTCGCCTGCGGCTTTGCGCAAGGCGGCATCAGTAATTTCTATCATAGTCTTCTTATTATGCCTTTTTCTAATTATTACGACAAAGATATGGAATTAAAAGATAAAGGTATAACAAGAAGACTAAAAACTATGAAAAGTGTTCCTACAATTTCCGCAGGACACCTTTATCACCTACCACAAAGTAAGTATCCTTATCAATCAATAATGCACGGCCACGTTTCTTTTTCTGATTTTCTTTATTGTCTACATTGACACCGATAACCTTGCCATCATAAAAAGTAGAAATATCCTTAAAGATGGTATGCCCTACGATAATATGTTTGGCTTGATAGCGTTCCATCACCATTTGCAGGCTATCCTGTGCCATTGGATGATACTTGGCATCCGTACGCACAAGGCCACGATACCAGATGGGGCCATCATTACCATACAGAAATGCGGTCAATGGAGAAAGAGCCCTGCGTTCTTTCTTATTCATGAAAAGGGCTTTACTCATTTCTTCGTTCACGGTAGGAATGCTTAAATTACGGTCATAGAAATTCTTGCCTAACCCGGCATGAACATAAAGGTCGCTGCCAATGGTCTGCATCGTATTACGAGTTCCTAACCATTTACCCAATTCCGTATCGAGTCCAAAAAGCTTAGGATAATTCATATTCAATTTCTGTGCCAGCACTTTATATTTATCTTTCGTATAGCGCAAGTCATTGGCCAATACCAACGGCTCATGATTCCCTAACAGGAAAGAAACCGTTCCACCTGCTTCTGCGGCCTCATCTTCCAACTTATAAAACAGCCAGAATATTTGCGGTACATCTTTTCCACGATCGAAAATATCACCGATAACCATCAGGTGATTACTGCCGAAGCTCCAATTGTAGTTTTTATCGATAACCCCATTACCCTGCAACAAGCTAATAACACAATCCAACCTGCCGTGCGGATCGGACATAACAAACACTTTCTCCGGTTGCCGATATTGCCAATCGGGGCGTTTCACCGGATGCAATTTCACATCAAACGGAAACCGCCCTTTATGATCTACCACATGCAGAGTAAAATCTTCGGGTAGTGCAACATAAGTAGTGTCGGTAATTTTCCCTTTCTTATCAACACTGATGACACGCGTTTTACCATCAGGCTGATAAAGCACATACGGCCCGTCAGCTGATAACTCTTCTTTTTTCTCTTTGTCTTTCTTCTTACCGTCTGAACCAAAAGTTCCGGCGTTTAGGCCGGAACTGATGAACATTAGAGTAAATGCGATAAGAAAGTACTTCATGAAACTTGTCTTACTCGTCATATATCATTTATTTAAATTATCTTCCACCATATTCAGGATTCTGTTCCATATTAGGATTGGCATCCATTTCCTTCTTGGGAATAGGAAGTACAATCATATAGAAATTCCAGTCATACGTCATATACTTCGTGTCATGCTTGGTTTTACTCAGATTACTGTCTTTTACATCCTTACGTTCCACTGTCAATCCATTTCTGATAACATCATACATGCGGTGTCCTTCGGCAACCAGTTCTTTACGGCGTTCGTTCAGTACTCTCTCCAAAGTGATAGTCTGTCCTACCACTGTGTTATCCGGATTAGCACGCTTCACTATCGGATCGAGATACTTAACAGCAGCGTCATTATCATTCTCCTTAACAGCGGCTTCGGCTGCATTCAGATAAGCCTCGGAAAGACGGATCAACGGAATATTGGCATCTTCAATATTCTCTTCACGCTGCGGCTGATACTTATTTACATAAGCATAATATTTCTTATCGAAGCTCAGCAACTTAAGACGTATATCCTTCGGGTCTTCCTTCAGGAACTGATAGAAAGAACAAGTGATACACATATCATCGTAACCGTCATAAGAATTGAGATAACCCATACTTTCTTTACCTGGACTGTCAGTAGTGAGATTTACGATTTCGAACAATACTTCACCCGGTTTGGAGGCTGAAGCATCTTCTCCCCAAGCAGTGGGGTAATCTTCATTGGTCCATAAAGCGTATTTATTCTTTTCTGCTCCTATAATAGCATCGCTCGCCATTTTCAAAGCATTGGCATTTTCACCCTTGTAGAGATAAACACGACTGAGAAGTACCATTGCTCCCCATTTGTTTATTTTGCCCTTATTGAATTTTTCACCCAATAAAGAGAGACTTTGGGTAAGATCATCGATTATCTTTGTATAGCATTGAGCCACAGTGTTGCGTGTCGGCTTGCTATCAATAGTGGACAGACCTTCTATAATAGGCACACCCAGTGATGCCCCATTATCTTTCAGATACGGATAACCGAAGATACGGGTCAGATCGAACAATGCCAGACCACGGATGGCCAGTGCCTCTCCTTTCAAATCATCCCGATATGCCTTGTCGTCTTCATCAATCACCAGTTTATCAATGTTCATCAAAATCAGATTACAATTCTGGATGATAGAATAAAGATAAGACCAATGACTGGAAGGGTTATCATCCTTAGTAAAGTTAAAACGGTAATAGTTAGCTACACGCTTAGTAGAGCTAACAGCCTGCATATCATCACCCGTCACATCTCCATAATATACCAGGCGTCCGGAGTAGGCATCCGAACTCTGCATCGTACTGTAAATGCCATTCAGAGTGAACTCAACATCCGACAATATCTTAATGCTGGTTTCAGTATCTACCGAAGTGGAAGGTTCCAAATCCAACCAACTGTTGCCGCAAGAAGTAGCGACGAACAACATGGAACTGATAAATAAATATTTTAATGGTTTCATAATATCTCGTTTTTATCGGGTTAGAAATTTACATTTATACCAAAAGTTACAGTCTTCAAAGGAGGAGTCCCCCAAATGGCAGTACCACCACTCACTGCTTCCGGATCGTAATAGTCATATGCCGCCCATGTCCAGAGATTATTGGCCGATGCATACAAACGTACATTCTCGATACCGATTTTCCGTGTCCAGTCCTTCGGAACGGTGAAACCGAATGTTAGCGTTTTCAAACGGATAAAATCAGTGCTGTGCAGACGGCGGGTAGTCGTTACTTTATTCATTGCTACAGAGGGTTTCTCGTAGAATAACTCATATTTTGTAATATCTCCCGGCTTCTTCCAACTATCTTTATAGTAGGACGGAATATTAGCTTCCAGGTCATTACCGCCATGTTCGGTTTTCTGTGCCCAGTTGTCATAAGAGTAACCACCAAACTGGTAAGAGAACATAAAGTTCAGATCGAACCATTTATAGCGCAACGTATTTGATAAACCACCGATAGCATTGGGCTCTGCATGTTTATCAAGCACAATGGCATGAGCTTTATTGATTTCTTCGGTGATGTCTTTAATGTAGTTTCCATTTTCGTCCACATCGTTTGTATAGAACTGGGGAGCACCGGTTTCCGGATTGATACCTGCAAATTCAATCATATAGAAAGTACGGTATGATTTTCCTACTTTACGAATTTGAGAACCGCTCTTGATTTCCGTCTGCATGCCATCCAGGGTTACAATTTTATTCTTGTTATGCGAAATATTGAATGTTGTATTCCATGAGAAATCCTTAGTCTGGATGTTGGTTGAGCTGATTTCCAGTTCCACACCTTTATTCTTTACTTCACCGATATTCATCAGGTAACTGCTGAAACCGGTAGTCATAGAGATAGGACGGTCCATCAACAGATTCTTGGTGGTACGGGTGTAATACTCCAAAGTAACATTAATACGGTTCCAAAGTGCGAAGTCCAAACCCAGATTCAGGTTATAGTTTGTCTCCCACTGCAAGTCGTCATTCCGGAGTTGAGACTGAATGATGCCCGGTTGTTCCAGATAACCGTTAGTCAGACTGCTCAATCCCATATATCCGAAGTAATCGGAAGGAAGGGTACCATTCACACCATAAGACGCGCGAATCTTTAAATCAGTCAACCAATCCTTAGTTGGAGACATGAATTTTTCCTCAATAATACGCCAAGCACCGGATATTGACCAGAAACTACCCCAACGGTTATCTCTTTGGAAACGAGAACTGCCATCCGTACGGAAGCTACCACCCAAATAGTATTTATTCTTATAATCATAATTCAAACGAGTCAGGTAAGAAACCATACGTGTACGGGTATCATTACCACCAACCGATTCCGTCTTCATACCATTACTGATTTGATTTTTATCGTGAGTTGCAAAGTTAGTGGCATATCCTGACAGATAATCGCGGTATTGATCGTCTATTTCGTAACCTACCAGCGCATCAATGTGATGATCTCTGGCAATCGAAGTTTTATAGCTCACCTGATTGGCCCATACCATTTTGTTGTATTCATAATACTTCTTGCTCATACCACCGTTGATATCATCGCCGTTGGAAGTACGCGGGTCACTCCAGTCTTTACCTTTCGTAATTACATAGTCATAGCTGAATGTAGACTTAAACTTCAGGTCCTTGATAAATTCATATTCACCATAGATGGTATTGAATGTACGGGTCACGTATTCGCGTTGATAATCGTAAGTTGCCGACAACAACGGGTTACGGTCACCAATACGAATCAAGTCACGATTCCAGCTACCGTCTTCATTGTATATAGGATCAGAAGGTACTACAGCATTGCGTGAAGTGTAGAAAGGGGAAGAATAAGAAGTTCCTTCACTATATACATCCTGGTTAACCGTAGCAAACAAGACATTGGCTCCCAATTTCAACTTGCTGGTAGCTTGGAAATCCACATTCAGGCGTCCGCTGATACGTTCCAGGCCTGAGTTGATGGCAATACCGTCTTGCTTCAGATAAGAAAGTGAAGAGTAATACTTGAACCGGTCCGTTCCTCCTGAAAGAGAAGCTTCATAAGACTGATGATTGCCTTTCTTAAACAGAACATCATCCCAATCCGTATATCCGCACCAGGGAACCGGAGCATAGTCATCAATTTCTCCATCGGCATAAGCCATTGCATCGGCTTCACTCTTACCCTTCTTTATCTGCCCGGCTACCAAACCATCATAGATATACTGGCGACGCTCTTCTCCACCCATAATCGGACGATAATCCATAGCAAAATCAGAACTACCCCAATCGGCCTTCAATGAAATGGAAGGCTTTCCTGCTTTACCTTTCTTCGTTGTGATCAGTACAACGCCATTTGCAGCACGCGAACCGTAAAGTGAAGCGGCGGCAGCATCTTTTATCACCGTAACACTTTCAATATCGGAGCTATTAATGGTAGACATAATATCAAGGCCGGCATCCGAACTCATTGTATTGATGGTACCTGAGCGCATTGGCACTCCATCTATTACATAAAGAGGTGAGTTACTGGCATTAAAAGAACCCATACCACGGATTCTCAAAGAAGAAGACGCCCCCGGCTGACCGGAAGAAGAAGTGAACTGTACGCCCGGAGCATTACCTTGAAGCAGGTCTTTAAAAGAAATTGCCGGAACATCTTTCAAAGTCTCTCCTTTTACACTGGCAGCAGAACCGGCATAAGCAGATTTCTTGAAGGTACCATAACCTGTAATGACAACCTCATCCATCAGATTATTATCCGGTGTCATCTCCACTTTAATCGTCTTTGCAGAAGTAACCTTGATTTCCTGGCGGATATAACCGATATAAGAAACCATCAAAGTGGCAGGAAGGTGATCTACATCAAGTGTAAAATGACCGTCTAAATCAGTAGTACAACCGTTAGTAGTACCTTTCACTATTACATTGGCACCAATAATGGCTTCACCAGTTTCGTCTACAACAGTACCATTCAGCTTTGTCTTTTGCTGTGGTGCTGCCATTTCTTCAACCTTAGAAGCAGGCTTAATGGCAATGACACCGTCATGAACCGTATAAGTCAGCCCACTACCTTTCAGGCATTTATCCAGCACATTAGCAATCTTTTCATGGTTCACAATCAACTTTTCTACTTTTACATTTTTCACCTCTTCAGTGCTATACACAAAGGTGAAATCTGTTTGTCTCTGAACTTCCCACAGCACTTCGCTAAGAGTGGCATTCTTAAAGGTTGCTGTGACAGTGGTTTGTGCAAACACTGCATTGGCAGCCTGCATAAAACCGGTAACTGTGAAACAGAAAAACAGCAACGTTATCCATAAACGTCTACTGCTTCTTTCAGCTTGATTCTTGTGTCCTTTCTTGTTCATAGTAATCATTTTTGGGTTAATTATGGAATGTTATTGTATTACCTTCAATTTTCACATGCACTTCTTCCGTCTTTTCCAGCAATTTGACGAAAGGAGTTATTTCTTCATAACGGTTCAGGTTACAACCGAAACGTATATTCTTAAGTCCTTCATTTTCATAAACCACATTCATGTCATACCAGCGGGAAAGTATCTTCATAATGTCTTCCAGACGCTGATCTTTGAAATTGATCTTTCCTTTTACCCATGAAGTATAGAACGAAGTATCCACTGCTCGCACTTGGATGGAATTACCACCCGAAACGATGGTGGCCTGTTGCGACGGTTTCAGAATAAGGCTTTCACCCTTTTCGGCACTGACCCTCACCGAACCGTTGACCAAAGTTGTCTGATATTCTTCATTGGGATAAGCGGAGATATTGAAGGTTGTGCCCAATACTTCAACTTGCATGCCATTGACGTTTACAATAAAGGGCTGCCCGGTTTTACTCACTTCAAAATAGGCTTCGCCTTGCAGTTCTACTTCTCTTTTACCCGTAGTAAAAGCAACCGGAAAACGGAGGCTGCTCATTGAGTTCAAATGAACCTTTGTCCCGTCACTCAGCACCAACGCATACTCACCGCCACGTGGAATTTCCACCTTATTATATACAGGTTTCGGCCGGGCAGATGTGCTCTGTGCCAACCGATAGTTTAAAGTGGTCGAATCTACCTGAATATGCGTACCTTCTATCTTCCGCAAAGCATCTGCTGTTTCTTTATTCAAATTGATTGTTTCCCCATTGTCCAAAGTCAATATAGCTTTGGCAGCCCCCGGCAATATGGGCTGGGTAATCAGCACGGACTTATCAGAAGAATGGTCATAATCAGTATACTTCAGCGTAATGCCTACAAAAAAGACGGGGACTAAAACAGCAGCGGCATAACGGAGTATTTTCATCATCCGTTCCCGGTTATTGCTTTTCCTAATACGCTTTTGTACTTCCAGCCAGCCGGTTGCGACATCAAATGACACACCTTTCTCCACATGTTTTTTAAGATTCTCTTTACTGCATATTTTCTGGAAGAGGGCTTCGTGGGCAGAATCTTCCTTTCGCCAACTCTCCAATTGAACGCTCTCTTCATGAGTGATTTCACCGGATAAGTGCCTGGCTATAATATTAGCTATATAAAAATCCTGTTTTATCATAAATTGAACTTTTTTCGTTGTCTTTTATAATAAAACAGGAGTAATTAAAATCATGGTGAATCAAAAAGCACTTTTTTTTTAATAAACCGGAATTTAGCTTATTTTTGCCACTTAAACTCAATACATAAATTTTATGCCGATATTCTTCATTATTCTTATTACCGTATACCTTGGTGGAAACACCTATATATTTTACAGGGGTATGCAAGCGTTATCCGGTCTTCCCTGTGGAATTAAAATTTCATTGGCCGTATTGTTCTGGCTCGCGACTTTATCCATCGTAGGAACTATGCTAACCCGCAATATAAAAATGCCGGTTTTCTTATCCCATACCATGTATGAAGTAGGAACCGGCTGGCTGATATTCACTCTATACATGGTTTTGTTCCTGCTCGCGTTTGATCTGCTGAAACTCTGTCGTGTCCCCTTCAACTACGGTTTCATCCTCTCTCTAATATTCACGGTCGTCTTATTAGGATATGGATACTATAATTACCGTCATCCTAAGACAAATACAATCAACATCGCCCTCGACAAACCTTTAGCCGATGACGCCAAACCGGTTAAGATAGTTGCCGTAAGTGATCTGCATTTGGGTAATGGAACCGGGAAAACAGCCTTGAAACGGTATGTGAAAATGATTAATGAACAAAATCCCGATTTAATCTTGATCGCAGGAGATTTAATTGATAACAGCGTAGTACCTCTTTACACTGAAAAGATGATGGAGGAACTGTCGGAATTAAGAGCTCCGTTGGGTATTTATATGGTTCCCGGCAATCACGAATATATCAGTGGCATTAAAGCAAGCGCCCGATTCATACAAGATACACCCATACAGTTGCTGCGCGATTCAGTAGTCACGCTTCCCAACGGCATACAGCTAATAGGACGCGATGACCGGTCGAACACGGCCCGCCGCTCCTTGCAAGAGTTGATGACAGGGATAGATAAAAGTAAACCCATCATCTTGTTGGATCATCAGCCGTATAAACTGACCGAAAGCGAGGCAGCCGGTGTAGATTTACAGTTCAGCGGACACACACACCGTGGACAAGTATGGCCCATGAATTGGGTGACAGACTACATCTATGAACAAAGCCATGGCTATCGGCAATGGGGAAACAGCCACATATACGTCTCCAGCGGATTATCTCTTTGGGGACCGCCTTTCAGAATAGGAACGGAAAGTGATATGGCTGTATTCCATTTATCGACGAAAAAATAAAAGCTTCTCATAACCCGAACCGTATCTGCTCCGTATCATCTCCGTATCTATACGAACGGACTTAGTACGGACTTGATACGGAGATGATACGGAGATGGCATGGAGATAGTACGGAGATACTACGGACCAGTTGTAGAAAGAAACCTGAAACGATGTTTATTTTTAACCGGCCGCTTACAAATAGAAGAGAATAAGGAAATAGTAATAGTCTTTCAGATATATACGAAGCTTTTTATAGGCAATCTTCTTAAGAGTATGTACCGTTTCAACGGATACATTTAGGTACTCAGCTATTTCTCCATTCTTTTTTCCTTCCATGGCCAATCGCATGATAGCCCGCATCTGATCGGGAAGCTTATCAATGGCATCCGTCAGCATCCGACAAGTCTCTTCTTCGACCACTGCATCATGGAAAAAAGAATCTTTCCTTTTCTCAATTACTTTCTGAGCATATTCAAATATCACTTTAGAATGTTCCAGTTCATTGAGAGCCTTATTACGTACGGCAGTATAAAGGAAAGATTTGACCTGGTGTAAATAGAAAAAATCTTCCCTGATCTGCCACAACTTAGCAAAAGAATCCTGCACGATATCCGCAGAGACTTCCTCATTCTCTGTATATTGGTTTGCAAACAAACAAAGCGCCACATAATATTTATCAAAAACATTATGGAACTCCCGTTCATCAAGCCTAATACTAATAAATGTATAAGAAGTTTCTGTAACCACCAGCTTTTTATTTTCTCTATTCTAATGCGAAAATAGGAAAAATTTATTAAAAAATGACACAGTAAGACCTAAACTTCCACATAGAAAAAGAATTTATCGACATTCATTGCTCAGAAAACGCATACTTTTGTCCCATCAGAATATAAATCATAAAACCATGAAAAGAAACTACGCATTTCTATTTATCATTCTTTTATGTGCAGTCTTTGCACAAGCCCAAACAACTCCCGCCTTTCCCGGCGCCGAGGGATTTGCCCGTTACACCACTACCGGAGGACGCGGCGGAGATGTTTATCACGTCACAAACCTAAATGATAGTGGAAGCGGCTCACTACGCGAAGGACTCAAAAAAGGTAACCGCACGATTGTGTTCGATGTATCCGGCACTATCAGCCTGCTCAGTACCCTTGAAATTAAGAATGCTAATATCACTATTGCCGGACAAACAGCACCCGGTGATGGCATCTGTCTGAAGAATTATTCAGTGGCTGTGAAGGCCGATAATGTTATCATCCGTTTTATCCGCTGCCGCATGGGCGACGAGAAAAAGACGGAAGATGATGCTTTGTGGGGACGTAACCATCAGAACATCATTATCGACCATTGCACGATGAGCTGGAGTACCGACGAATGTTCTTCCTTCTATGACAACAAGAATTTTACCATGCAATGGTGTATTCTCAGCGAAAGTCTTACCAACTCCGTACATGGTAAAGGCGGCCATGGTTATGGTGGTATCTGGGGTGGCGAAGGTGCCAGTTTCCACCATAATTTATTGGCACATCATAGCAGCCGGACTCCCCGTCTTTGTGGTAGCCGCTACACCGGTACTCCCGATGCGGAACTGGTTGACCTGAGAAATAATGTATTCTATAATTGGGGGCCTACCAATAGTGGTTATGCCGGAGAGGGTGGCAGCTATAACTTTATTAATAACTACTATAAGCCCGGTCCTTCCACTTCTACCAAAGACCAGCTTGTGAACCGTATTTTCCAACCGAATGCAGACGACGGTACACAAAAGAATACCAAAGGTGTCTGGGGAATATTCTATATAGATGGCAATTATTTTGATAATACCTGTCCTCAGATACAAAACCACAAAAAGAAAGATAAGTTGCTTGGTTTGATAGCCGATGCCAACGCTGATAACTGGGAAGGCATTCATCCCAATACCAAAAATGCAGACTTACCGGACGGGAGTAAAGAAAGTATCAAAAGTAACGTCGAGTTCACTGTATCACCCGTAAGTACCCATGCAGCCCCCCAAGCATATGAAAAAGTACTGGCTTACGCAGGTGCCAGCCTGAAACGGGATGCCATAGACCAGCGTATTGTTTCTGAAACCAAACAGGGGAATTATACCTACGAAGGAAGCAACGGCAGCAGCAACGGATTAATTGACTCGCAAGCCGATACCGAAGGATATCTCTTATATAGCAGCGAAGAAAAGCCAACTGATTCTAATAATGACGGCATTCCTGATATCTGGGCTGCTCAATATCTTCCCGTCGGAAAAAGCTATCGGGATATAGAACCGACAACCGGATACTCTTATCTGGAGCTTTACATCAATAGCCTCGTAGATCATTTGATGAAGGCTTGCTATGAAAATAGTAATAACTCCCCAAGTAGCAATGATTTCAATTTATATGGTACTACTACTGGCATCTCTTTTCCCTCCTCCAATGCAACGGATGCAGTGAAATGTATCCGACAAGAAAAACGAATTGTCCTTAAAGGACTCTCCGCCGGAGCACGTATCGACATTTATGATTTATCGGGACGAATTATAACCTCACATCAAAGTCTTGACGAACAGGCCGAATACGCTCTTACTGAACCTGCCGTCATCAAGGTTTATTCCGGAGGGAAAAAGTACAGTTTCAAAAGTCCCCGTTAATTTTATTGTAATGTGGAGATTGCAATACACAGAATCACTGTCTCTTATTATTTATTTTTATAAAAAAAGTCAGATAACTCGATTTGCATAAATAAAGAAAAGGAGTAACTTTGCGAGCAATTTTAGAAAGTGGATTACGTTTTTTAATTTATATAACTTAAAAAAAGAGCTAATTATGACTTATTCACACGAAGTGGAACACATGTGTGTTGTAAAGAAGGGTCCTAACCATGGACCGGCTCCCATACCCGAAGAAGGCAAATGGGTAAAATCAAAAGAAATAGTTGATATTTCAGGTTTAACACATGGTGTAGGTTGGTGTGCTCCTCAACAAGGTGCTTGTAAACTGACTTTGAACGTAAAAGAAGGTATCATTCAGGAAGCATTGGTTGAAACAATCGGCTGCTCTGGTATGACTCACTCAGCTGCTATGGCTGCCGAAATCCTTCCGGGTAAGACATTACTCGAAGCATTGAATACTGACCTTGTTTGCGACGCTATCAATACAGCAATGCGCGAACTTTTCCTGCAAATCGTTTACGGACGTACTCAGTCCGCTTTCTCTGAAGGTGGTTTGATTATCGGTGCAGGTTTGGAAGACTTGGGTAAAGGTCTGCGTAGCCAGGTAGGTACACTGTACGGTACTTTGGCAAAAGGTCCTCGTTACCTGGAAATGGCCGAAGGTTACATCAAGAATATCTTCTTGGATAAGAATGACGAGATCTGCGGATACGAATTCGTTCACATGGGTAAATTCATGGATGAAATCAAGAAGGGTACAGATGCTAACGAAGCATTGAAGAAAGTTACCGGTACTTACGGTCGCGTAACACCTGAGCAGGGAGCAGTTAAACATATTGATCCACGTCACGAATAATATAAGGAGGAAAGAAATTATGATTAGAGAAGTAAAATTTGAAAGTCAAGACCGTCGTATCAAAGGCATCATTGAAGCCTTGAACGCTAACGGCATCAAAGACATCGAGGAAGCTAACGCCATCTGCGACGCTGCCGGACTTGATCCTTATAAAACGTGTGAAGAAACTCAGCCGATCTGTTTCGAAAATGCAAAGTGGGCTTACGTAGTAGGTGCAGCTATCGCTATCAAGAAAGGCTGCAAGAATGCTGCTGACGCTGCCGAAGCTATCGGTATCGGTCTGCAAGCTTTCTGTATCCCGGGTTCTGTAGCCGACGACCGTAAGGTTGGTATCGGTCATGGTAACCTGGCAGCTATGTTGCTGCGCGAAGAGACTAAGTGTTTTGCTTTCTTGGCAGGTCACGAGTCATTTGCTGCTGCAGAAGGCGCTATCAAAATTGCTGCTAAAGCAGACAAGGTACGTAAAGAACCTCTGCGTTGTATCCTGAACGGTTTGGGTAAGGATGCTGCACAGATCATCTCTCGTATCAATGGCTTTACTTATGTACAAACTCAATTCGACTACTATACTTCTGAACTGAAAGTTGTTCGCGAAATCGCTTACTCTGACGGTGAACGTGCCAAAGTAAAATGCTACGGTTGCGACGACGTTCGTGAAGGTGTAGCTGTTATGTGGAAAGAAGGCGTAGACGTATCTATCACTGGTAACTCTACTAACCCGACTCGTTTCCAACACCCGGTTGCAGGTACTTACAAGAAAGAGCGCATGCTTGCTGGTAAGCCTTATTTCTCAGTTGCTTCCGGTGGTGGTACAGGTCGTACTCTTCACCCGGATAACATGGCAGCCGGTCCGGCTTCTTATGGCATGACTGACACGATGGGCCGTATGCACTCAGATGCTCAGTTCGCTGGTTCTTCATCAGTTCCTGCTCACGTAGAAATGATGGGATTCCTGGGAATTGGTAACAACCCGATGGTAGGTTGTACAGTGGCTTGTGCGGTAGACGTAGCTCAAGCTTTGAGCAAGTAAATAATTACTTAACTAAAATAATAAATCCCTATAATCTTATTGATTATAGGGATTTATATTTTTAACACAAACACAGCAACTTAACATATTACATAACTCTAAAAGTGAAGTTCTATAATGAACAATACGGTAATATCTCTATTAAATTCTTGTAATTTTTGACTAAAGAGATCTCCCACACATATAGTAAAATTGTAGATTTTGACTAATAAAGAAGAATTTTCGAACAATAAAGCAAGAAATTAGTTGTATATTTAAGAATTATACAATATCTTTGCAGTTGTTTATTATGATCATTTTCTACGAACGTCAACCGAGCACTGATTTCTCTTGCATTTGTAAGGATCACACATAGACCGGAAAAAGAAAACGCGAATTATCTCTAAACACTAAATAATATGTGGAAAAAATTATTAGGAACTACTCTAATTGCTGCATTTGCATTAAGCAGCTGCACAGACAAAGATGTTTATCAAGGCCCTAAGGAAGATGAAAAAGAATTCAACACCTTCCCCTTCTCTACTGTACAAAAGGACGTAAACTTAAATGTAAATTACGTAAATGGTGCTGTACAATCAAATGTTTATTTTGAAGTGTATGATGAAATGCCTGTCGTCGAAAGCGAATATGGTACTTATACCAAACGTCAGGATGTAAATTACCTGTTTGCTGCCTATACCCAAGAAGACGGTACTTACCAAGGTAAACTGGAATTGCCTTCATACCTGACAAAGGTATATATCTATTCTCCCGCTTTCTTTGCACAAACCCTGATGGAAGCAAATGTTGTGGATGGAAGTATAGAAGCAATAGATAATACTAGTACTGATACTCGTACAATTACTAATACCAGTACTCCATACGACAGTTATCTGGTAAGTAATAGATACGGAAATGAGGTATGGAAAACCTGGTTAGGTCCATACAATCTGTATAAAAACGGGGATATTAATTATAAGTACAAGGGAAAATTAGCAGCAACTAAAAAGGATGGTTTATATACTGCGCACACCCGTATTATAAACACTCATACAACTTGTCCACAAGAATATCGCGGTTATTCGGATATGTACGTCAACAAGGATGCTGAAGTAGTAGTTACATTTCTGGGACAAAATACTTGTTGGACCTGTTCATTGGGATATTACTATTATAAAGACGGGGAACAACCAAAGAACTTGAATGATGCCCATGTAATCATGTTATTTCCTAACACCCAAGATGGTAACTGGTCTAATAATCCCAATCAAGCAAAGAAAAGTGCCGGTATTGACCCACTGACTGCCGTACAACTGATGTATTATCCTAATATTGCAACCGGAAATAAAGAAGGAGCTACTACAACCTTCCCCGCAGGTTACAGAATAGGTTTTGTTCTGGCAACCAATGGTTGGAACAATCATGTTGGTAGCTTTAGCGGATACAAGAAATATCGCGCCGCCACCTCTAGCGGTTTGAGCTTAAACGATCAAGGCGTGAACTTTGAAGAACCGCGTACTGCTGTTTATAGATATGGTGATTGGATATTGACTTCTTTTGAAGATTATATGACTGACGAGAATTTCAGCGATGTTGTCATTACTTTAAAATCTAATCCGGTAGATGCTATCACCGATATTCCTGTAACTAATCCTGATGAAGACAAGACAAGCATTGACTTCCTGAAAGGTACATACGCATTTGAAGACCTTTGGCCCAGTCAGGGAGATTATGATATGAATGATGTAGTCGTAAGATATAACTATGGCAGCACTTTCGATGAAAAGAATCTAATATATTCCGAATCATTTACTTTCAAGACTTTCCAAAATATAGCCAGTAACCAGAACGGTTTAGCATTCCGTCTCAAAACGGAAGGAAACATAGAATCTACCACCTACTCTATTCGCCAACAAGGTGAAAAGGAATTTACAGAAACCACATTTGAATACGAGCCTCAGGATAATGTATATCTTTTGACCACAAATGTGAAAGAAAATATGGGAACAGAATATAAGGTTACCGTTAATTACAGTAAGCCCATTTCAAAGCAATCTGAAGCCCAAGCTTTTATATTCAAAAATGATGAAGATGGTTTGCGATGGGAAGTACATATTCCTCAGGAAATGCCGACATCCAAAATAAACAAGAAGTATTTTGGGCAGGGAGACGATGCATCTAACCCCAATCAGAGTATATACTATGTACGTAAAGGTAATTACCCATTTGCCTTTTTCCTGAGCCGGGCAACAGAAAGCGATTTAAGTAAATTGCTGGACAGTGCTAATGAAAAAACAGCTATCAATCTGTTATATAGTGGATATGACGGTTGGGTAAGCAGTAATGGAGAAAAGAACAAAGACTGGTATAAGAAATAAAAAAAAATTAAAGAAGAATTGCTCACTATGTCTCAAAGAAAAAACTGAGAACATATTAGAAAGTATAAAGAGAGTGTCTGCTTGCTAGCTGACACTCTCTTCATATTTACACAGATCATGAATTTCCCCCAAAGGACATTCTTTATTCAGCCTGGCTTATTCATTGAACCAATCAATTTTTTTAGAGAAATACATCACCATAGCCAATATCACAAACAATCCGAGACTACCGGCAAGCAATGCAAAAGTCTCCAACTGTATAAGAATGAAAACATAAATATAGAGCACACTGAGCAGACCTGCCATAATAAACGCCGGTTTCTTTCTTTTAATAATCCCCAGCATATAGCCTCCTACCAGCATAATCGTAAGCACTGATGCCACCAGATATGCCATTCTGAAACCTATATGCTCGGACATGGACAACAACAAACTATAGAACAGACAAAGCGCCAAACCGACTAACAGATATTGCAAAGCATGAATACGGGTTTTCTCCATTATCTCCGTAAAGAATATCACTGTAAAGGTCAACAGAATAATCAGGATAGCATATTTAGTGGAACGCATGGACTGCTGGTACTGTTCTACCGGCATTTTCAGATTAACTCCGAAGTTAGAGTTCTGAATATCTTTGATACTGGCATTCTGATAATTTATAAACACTTGCGGATAATTTCTGTTCAAGTTCAGCACTTGCCATTGCGCAGAGAAGTCTTTCTCCGTAATCTCCCGCTTCTCCGGCAGGTAATTACCATCAAAACTTGGAGTATTCCAGTTTGCTTTCAGGGCAACTCTCGTAGTTTTACCCAAGGGAGTAAAATAAATGGACTGAGATCCTTTCAGCTTTATCTTCATTTCATAGGGTAACTTCCGGTCATCTTTCAGAGCGGAAAGGTCGACAATGGCATGAACACCCATGCTTTCAATGCCGCGTCCATCCATCCCCGGCTCAAACATATAAACAGAATCGTTCAAAGTTATGCTAACCTGTTCGCTGAGACCACGCATATCAGTCAGATTCAAGCATATTACCGCTCTTTGATATTGAAGTACATCCATGTCTACATTACTCTTACGAAGTTCTTCCGAACTAAAAAATCCCTTGATCACCAATTCCGACTGATATACATTCACCTTATAAATTCCTCGTCGAAGAATCTCCGTACTCAACTGTCCGTCTATTGACAATTCGTCAGGAAGCAATGTAACATTTCCCATAGTCACCTTCTTCGTACCATTATCTTCCTGTGTGATAGGATACTTCAGATTGATGTAAGGTCCTGTAATTGTCTGCGCCAGACTCCACTTCTGACCGACTTCGGCAATAGCATCCGTCTGTGTTCGCCCGCGTTCCGAAATCATATCTTCGATCATAAACATCGGAATTAGCAGCAACAGAATAAGGAAAGCAATGACCACTGCCTTGATAGATTTAGAGAAACGACGCAGACAACCACTTGCCTGTTTTCTCGTTTCATTCAGATTCTCTGCAAGATCTCCATTGAAATCTTCGTTCAAATTGTCATTCAAATTGTCCATAATAAAATAGTATTAAGTAAGATATTTAGTATTGTCCGGTTTTGTGTGAAGCCAAACATCTATGTTGATTTCAGAAAATTCTCCAATGCTTCTATGTGAGTTTTGAAAGCTTTCTTTCCTTCGGAAGTAGCCCGGAAAGATGTTTTCGGCTTCCTCCCCACAAAGCTCTTCTGACAAACGATATAACCCAGTTCCTCCAAAGCCCTTGTATGACTTGCCAGGTTACCGTCCGTCAGTGAAAGTAATTCCTTAAGAGTATTGAAATCGGCATCTTCATTTACCATGAGAACTGCCATAATACCCAAACGGACTTTACTTTCAAATGCCTTATTTATATTTTGAAATGCTTCTATCATCTATTATTTCCTTCTTTCGTACTGTAAATAAAACAACATGCCATATAAAATATGAAATCCGCCAAAACCAATTGTCCAAAACATTAAACCATGCCCCTCAAAGAAACAATCTGCAATACCCAAGCAAAGAAAAGCATATCCTAACCATGCTACATTGGAGTAAGTGAACTTAGACACATTGACCAAAGAAAGTCCATAGAAAAGTAACATCACAGAAGATACCAGTCCGTAATGTTCATGTAGCAGTAAAGCTATACAGAACAACCCTCCCGTCAACAACGGCAATGAAAAATTCCATGTAATACGATAGGTTAGTTTACTGAATAGCTTTTGTTGCATCTTCTTGGCCTTATACCAGGACAAGATACAAGCGGTAACAATTGAAACAATCAAAACCAGTGAAGCAACCATTATCAGTCCTTCCCTATTATCTTCTGATCTTAATAACTGACCGGCCACATAAGCGCCGGCTAATGCATACACTCCGGCCAATACAGCCGTCATTCCACTGAGAGATACGAACTTAGAAGATCTTTCCATCAATTCTTTTATCTCATTTACTGATTCTATTGCTTTATTTCTGTCCATATAAAAAGTACTTTGTGTTGCAAAGTAAAATATAAAAAATGAAAGGAGCAAAGAATATCGAGAAAAAATGTATTCAATGAGATTAAGCCGCATAAGAATCACTATATTTGCAATCAACCAATTATCAACAGTCATAGCCTAATGATGAAACAATTAATTGCTTGTTGCGGATTAGATTGCGAAAGTTGCGATGCCCGCATAGCTACTGTCAGAGATGACAATGAGTTAAGAGAAAAAACAGCTCAACTGTGGAGTAAGCTGAATAATATACCGGAGATTACGGCAGATACCATTAATTGTATGGGCTGTCGTGTGGATGGAGTGAAAACGATGTATTGCAGCGATATGTGTGCAATCCGCAAATGCGTAAACGAAAAAGGGTTTAACACCTGTGGTGATTGTAAAGAATTGGATAACTGCCAGATAGTGGGTCCAATTTTTCAGCATACTCCCAGTGCTAAAGAAAATCTTCTATAACATTTTATCGCATTCGTCAGCTTTACAACCTGTATATCATCTTATCTTTAAGATAAAAAAACAGCATTTGAGACCCTCCTATGCTGTTTCTTTTTCTCTTATTTGAATTAGATACTGTCTTATCGTGATACCCTCCCTGATGTATTTCCTTGCATCAGGCTCTCTACTTCTTCCACCATCACATGATTAAAATCACCGTATACGGTATTCTTTAATGCAGAAGCAGCCAAAGCATATTCCAACGCTTTTTGATCATTATCCGGATACGTTATAAGACCATAAATCATACCACCGACAAAAGCATCACCGGCACCTACGCGATCCACCTCGCACTCGATATCATAAATACCAGTATGCTTCAATGTGTTATCAGAATAGAGAATGGCAGCCAGTAGATTATGATTGGAAGTAATGGAATTACGAAGTTCCAGAAAAGCCTTCTGGCAACGAGGAACAAGCTCCACCACCCGACGACCAAAGTCTTCAAAAGCAGGAAGATTTGCTTCAAACGTAGTATCCTTAGCATCTACGGCTTTAAAACCGACAGGTTGTATGCCAAGTATCTCTTTATATTCCGGTTCGGCACCGAAAATGACATCACTGTATTGCACCAAAGGCTGCATGACTTCGGCAGCGGAACACCCATAGTTCCAAAGTTTCTTACGGAAATTCAAATCACAGGAGATAGTCAATCCCATACGGTCAGCTATTTCAAGAGCCTCACGGCATGCATCGGCACCATCTTGTGACAAAGCCGCAGCAATGCCCGACCAATGAAACCAGCCAGCATCGGAGAATATCTTTTCCCAATCAATCATACCTGGACGCAATGTGGCAAAAGAAGAACCCTCACGGTCGTAAACCACATTGGAATTACGGAATGCCGCACCACTTTCCAGAAAATAAAGCCCCATGCGCTTACCACCAAAAACAATGCCTTCCGTACCTAAACCGTTAGCACGGAGCGAAGCTATGCAGGCACGTGCCACAGCATTGTCCGGCAGGCGGGTTACGAATTCTGTAGGAATACCAAAGTTAGCCAACGAAACGGCCACATTAGCTTCACTGCCACCGTAAGTGGCTATCATTTGATTGGTTTGTGAAAAACGAAGGAAATCAGGAGCAGTAAGCCTCAGCATTACTTCACCAAAAGTGATTACTTTCTTATCTGTGGCAATTTGTTTCTTGTACATACGTTGTCAATAATAAAGTTTAACTAAACACCAAAGTTGTATTTTTATTCCAAGTAAACGCAAAGATATAATAATATTTATTGGCGGAAAAGCAGGGATAAAACATAATCATCAGATTTGTTGTAACTTTGCAAAGTTTTAACTGATATAACAAACAGAATGAGTTCATTGAAAAAAATTCCCTCTCCTTTAGTTTCCCTCCTGCCTATCGTGTTGTTGGTAGGAATGTTATTTGCCACCATACATACATTCGGAAGTGACTCACTGGAAGGAGGTAGCCAGATTTCCCTACTGACCACTACTGCTTTTTGCGTATTCATAGGTATAACATTCTACCGTGTCCCCTGGAAAGATTACGAACTCGCTATTACAAATAATATATCAGGAGTTGCTACAGCAATTATTATCTTGCTGATAATAGGTGCACTGAGCGGTGCATGGATGATAAGCGGCATTGTCCCTACCCTTATATATTATGGTATGCAAATTATTCATCCTGACTTTTTTCTGGCATCAACCTGTATCATCTGCGCACTAATCTCTGTCATGACGGGGAGCTCGTGGACAACAATCGCCACTATCGGTATCGCACTGATGGGTATTGGCAAAGCGCAAGGGTTCAACGAAGGATGGATAGCAGGAGCTATTATCTCCGGAGCATATTTTGGTGATAAAATCTCCCCGCTGTCGGAAACTACGATACTTGCTTCCTCCATAACAGACGTGCCCTTGTTCCGGCATATACGCTATATGTTAATTACAACCACTCCATCGTTGATTATCACACTGGTTATCTTTACAGTAATGGGATTCGTCATCGAAACAAACTCTACTGCGCACATGGCGGACTTTGCCACATCACTGAAAGATACCTTCACAATCACTCCCTGGTTACTGATTGTTCCCTTGGTAACCGGAATACTTATTGCTCGAAAAGTTCCGTCCATCATTACCTTGTTCATATCCACTATGCTGGCAGGTATTTGCGCCATTATCTTCCAACCGGATTTGCTACGTGAAATAGCAGGAGAAAATAACATCTTCAAAGGGGTAATGATGATATTCTACGGAAGCACCGGTCTGGATACCGGCAACAGTATGCTGACCGACCTTGTGTCTACACGTGGCATGGCTGGCATGATGAATACAGTCTGGTTGATTCTTTGCGCCATGTGTTTCGGAGGTGCCATGACAGCAAGCGGTATGCTGGGCAGTATAACTTCAGTCTTTGTACGTTTCATGAAAGGAAGAGTCAGCGTCGTAGCATCCACTGTTTGCTCCGGACTGTTTCTCAATCTGACTACCGCCGACCAATACATTAGTATTATCCTCACCGGAAACATGTTTCGCAATATTTATGAGAAAAAAGGATATGAGAACCGATTATTGAGCCGTACTACGGAAGATGCTGTTACCGTGACCTCCCCTCTGATACCCTGGAATACCTGTGGAATGACGCAGGCAACGATATTGAACGTATCTACGCTGACCTATCTTCCTTATTGCTTTTTCAACATTATCAGTCCATTAATGAGCATCCTCGTTGCGGCCATCGGATATAAAATTGTGAAGCGTCCCGTGAACAATCCCGAATAAAGGTTGTTTTGCAATAAACGAACAAGAATCGTAAAACCTAAACATTAAAGAATTATGAAAAAGTTTATTGCATTAGTAGCATTAGTGATGATGAGTGCGGCAACAACCGCCATGTATGCACAAGAAAGTAGAGCGGAACGCCGCGCAGACCGTAAGGCTCAAAGAGACGCTGAACGCGCCCGCCTGAAAGCTGAAGAACAAGTAGCCGACGCAGTATCGTATGATGACGCTGTAGCCGCATTGAAAGCCCACCAATTCGTACTGGAAGCCGACCAGGTGATGTTCCGTAACGGACAGACAGCTTTCGTTAACTCTAACACCAACTTCGTACTGGTAAATCAAGGACGTGGTACCGTACAGGTAGCATTCAACACGGTATATCCCGGCCCTAACGGTATCGGTGGTGTAACTGTAGATGGTTCTACCTCGGATATGCAGATTACAACTGACAAGAAAGGTAACGTTAACTGCCAGTTCAGTATTCAGGGTATCGGTATCTCTGCACAGATTTTCATTTCACTGACTAACGGTGGAAACAATGCTACCGTAACCATCAGCCCGAATTTCAACTCCAATACGATGACGCTGACTGGTAATCTCGTTCCATTAAGCCAATCCAGCATCTTTAAAGGACGTTCTTGGTAAAGCCCTTTACAATATATATATTTCCACTCCGCTGCAAATTGCCAGAAATGTGTACATTTGCAGCGGAGTTTTTATATTTTTGCATCCAAATATGAGAGAATTTATCATTGCAGACAACCAGGACATCACCAAAGCAGGTATGATGTTTCTACTCAGTAGTCAGAAAGACACAGCCTTGTTACTGGAAGCAGATAACAAAGCCGAATTAGTTCAGCAACTGCGTCTGCATCCGCAAGCAGTAGTGATACTGGACTATACGTTATTTGATTTTTCTGGTGCGGATGAGTTAATTGTCCTGCATGAACGTTTTAAAGAAGCAGACTGGCTCCTTTTCTCTGATGAATTGAGTATGGAATTTCTCCGACAAGTATTATTCAGCAGTATGGCTTTCGGAGTAGTGCTAAAGGATAATTCAAAAGAAGAAATACTGTCTGCATTGCAATGCGCTTCGCGAAAAGAACGTTTTATCTGTAATCATGTCAGTAATCTATTGCTGTCCGGCAGCAATGCATCTCCCGTACGCCACACGCTGAAAGATGATTTACTGACACCTGCCGAACGAAGTGTACTGAAAGAAATTGCTCTGGGAAAGACTACGAAAGAAATTGCGGCGGAGAAGAATCTTAGCTTTCATACGGTAAACAGCCACCGCAAAAACATATTTCGTAAATTAGGAGTGAATAATGTGCACGAAGCGACAAAATATGCTATGAAGGCAGGAATTGTGGATTTAGTGGAATACTATATATAAAAAGACTATTCAAATACCAATCTCTCCACTGCCGATACATATTCGGGAAGCTTCATCATATACGACACCGAATTGTCCGGGAGCAATGCCCTGCAAATTTTCAGAAGATACAATACGATAGATCTCCCCTTCCCGTATCAGTTTTCCTTTCATAAATTCCGGTGTATGGCGGATTTTAAAAGTTACATCGACTTCCTGATTTTGTAACCAGGGATTTTCTGTAATGAAATGAAAATCATGAATCTTAAATTCACACCCGTACTGCCATTGGGTGTCATATCCCCGTGAGACATAAAGAACATTTGCCTCAACATCTTTCCGAATAACAAACCAAGGACCACCACTCAATCCCAGTCCTTTGCGCTGTCCGATGGTATGAAACCAGTACCCCCGGTGTGTACCGATTTTCTTTCCAGTCTCCAATTCTATAATATCTCCTTGCCGCTCACCAAGGAAACGACGCACAAAGTCATTGTAGTTGATCTTTCCCAGAAAGCAAATGCCCTGACTGTCACGGCGACGGGCAGTGGGCAGTCCTGCATTGCGGGCAATGTCCCGTACTTCCTGTTTCATCAATCCACCAAGGGGGAACATCAGTTTAGAGACTTGCAAATAATCAATCTGCGCAAGAAAATCTGTCTGATCCTTTACCGGATCGACAGCTGTGCCCAGCCATACCTTACCATCTTTATGGACCGTAGTGGCATAATGACCGGTAGCAGTAAAATCAAACTCTTTGCCTACCTTCTGTTCAAAGCAACCGAACTTAATGAAGCGGTTACACATCACATCCGGATTAGGAGTCAATCCACGACGAATTTTATCAATGGCATAAGCAGCAACTTGTTCCCAATATTCTTTCTGCAAATCTACCATTTCCAAAGGCAAGCCGTAGCGATGCGCAATAGCCGTAGCCATCTCCCAATCTTCTTCAGCAGAACAATCCATATAATCGGTGTCGTCCATTCCTATCTTAATATAAAAAAGAGACGGCCGATACCCTTGCTCACAAAGAAGGTGTACGACAACTGAACTATCAACACCTCCTGATAATAAAACAGCTATATTCATTCTAATAGTTTAGAATATTACTTACAATAAATAAATATTAGAAGCACAGTTGCATATTTAGCCTATCTTAGTCGTATACTTAGGGTACCTCAGTATCATACTTAGGGTATCTCAGTATAGGACTGAGATAGGAACATTATAACAACACTGATAACCAAGTAATTACAATTCACCCCTTCAACATTAATAAATCAGAACAAACAATCGGCAAAAAAATAAGAAATAGACTCATTACTGTAGGGTTATGAATAATTTTAGGCGCGGATTACGCGGATTACACGGATTCTTTTCCTGTAATATAGTGTGATAGTGCAGCCATTAATCCGTGTAATCCGCGTAATCCGCGCCTAAATTATTATCAGCATTTAGCTCATTACCATCCCGTTATGAACCAATTATATTTTATCCAACGCCTGAGCCAAGTCATCCAGCAAATCAGCAATATGCTCCGTACCGATAGACAGACGCACCGTTCCCGGCTTAATGCCTTGTTCTTCCAATTCTTGTTCATTCAACTGCGAATGTGTAGTGGTAGCCGGATGGATAACGAGTGACTTAACATCCGCTACATTTGCCAGAAGTGAGAATATTTGCAGATTATCAATAAATGTCTGTGCCTCTTTCACCCCACCCTTTACTTCAAAAGTAAAGATAGAACTTGCACCATCGGGGAAATACCTTTGATACAATGCATGATCCGGATGTTCCGGCAATGACGGGTGATTTACCGCTGCCACTTTAGGATGTTTCTTCAAGAAATCAACCACCTTCAACGCATTCTCTACATGACGTTCCACACGGAGGGAAAGTGTTTCCAGTCCCTGCAATAAAATAAAAGCATTGAATGGACTGATGGTAGCGCCCGTATCACGAAGCAGAATAGCACGAATACGAGTAACGTAAGCCACAGCACCCGCAGCTTCAGTAAAACGTATGCCATGGTAGCAAGGCTCCGGTTCCGTCAGTTGAGGAAATTTGCCCGAAGCAGTCCAATCGAACTTACCGCCGTCCACAATCACGCCACCTAAGGAACTGCCATGGCCACCGATAAACTTCGTAGCGGAATGTACCACGATGTCTGCTCCATGCTCAATAGGCCGTATCAGGTAAGGTGTGCCAAATGTATTATCAATGATCAATGGAATCTTATGACGATGTGCTATTTCAGCAACAGCTTCAATATCAATAATGTTGGAGTTTGGATTACCCAGAGTTTCAATATATACAGCCTTTGTATTCTCCTGTATAGCCTTCTCAAAGTTCGAGAGATCAGCAGGATCTACAAAAGTAGTAGTCACTCCGTAGGCAGGCAGAGTATGCTCCAACAGATTATACGTACCCCCATAGATGGTTTTAGCCGATACGATATGATCTCCGGCACGAGTAATATTCTCTAAAGCGTAAGTCACGGCAGCAGCACCCGAAGCAACCGCCAATCCGGCAACACCACCTTCTAAAGCAGCTACACGTGCTTCGAACACCCTTTGTGTAGAGTTAGTCAAACGGCCATAGATATTGCCCGGATCTTGCAAACCAAAGCGTGCAGCAGCATGGGCAGAGTTGCGGAATACATACGAAGTAGTCTGATAAATGGGCACGGCACGTGCATCAGTAGCCGGGTCGGGTTGTTCTTGTCCTACATGGAGTTGAAGCGTCTCGAAATGCAATTTCTTTGTTTCCATTGTCTTTGTATTTTTTAGGATTAATTGATTGAGTGCAAAGATAATGGGATGTTATGACATGGGCAATGACACAAGATAGGGAATTTTATACCACATTTATGGTAGATAAACAAACTATTCGCTAAATTTGCAACGAAAACCAAACGATAGATACAGATGAGAAGAAGGAATATACAGCTTTTCCTACTATTGGGAGTCCTTGCATTGACGAGCTTATTCTCTTGTGGAGTAGACCGTTGGCCGGAATATTACAAATGGACCGGACGCGATCTATGGATAGACAGCGTCATGAGAGAAGAATATCTGTGGTTTGAAGACATACCCGACTCAAAAAACGTGAATTATTTCCTTGCCCCGGAGGCTTTTTTAAAATCAATAAGATCATCACTTGATAAAGATTACTCCAGTGTCGATACATTGTATGCCACTCCTACACCGAGCTATGGCTTCGACTATTCCCTATATCGGATAAGCGGTAATGATACCGCCTATAATGCACTTATCACATACGTCATTCCCGAATCTCCAGCTTCCGAAGTCGGATTAAAGCGAGGCGAATGGATCATGCAAATCAACGATGATTATATCACCAAAAAAACGGAGAAACTACTGACTGAAGGTGAAAATCAGAAACTATTGTTAGGAAAATATGTTTCAGCTGTCAATGACGAAGGAGAAGATGAAAGTAAGATTGAATCTTACCGTGACGCAGTTCTTCCTGCCGCCCGCCCCGTAGAGGACGTCGCCATACCTGCTTACGACGTTTACTCCAGTGGAAGTATAAATGTAGGTTACTTGGCATACAACAGCTTCAATAAAGAAGATAATAGTGAGCTACTCCAACTATCGCAGTTCTTTAAAGATAAGGATATAACAGATTTGGTTCTTGACTTGCGCTACAATGCCGGTGGAGAAATGGAGTGCGTACAACTTCTGGCAGATATTTTGGTACCTGCCGACAAATTGAACAGTCCCTTCGCCTCACTGGAATATAGCCAGAAGCGAAAATATAAAGACCACGAACTCACACTCGACAGCAAGCTTTTGCAAGGGGGTGTGAACCTAAATCTATCGAAAGTGTATGTTCTGACAAGCAGTACAACTGCTGCTGCTTCGGAAATGCTCATTAATTGTTTGAGACCGTACATGACAGTAATAACTATAGGCACCACAACCAAGGGAGAAACCGTAGCAACAGAAAGTTTCCCCAGCAATCAATTCTTATGGGTGCTTCGCCCTGTTGTATGCCAAGTATTCAATTCAGAAGGTGAGGCGGACTACACCAAAGGTTTCACACCGAATTATGCAGTCAGTGAACTGAGTGATTTTGCAAAAGTACTGCCATTAGGAGATCCTAACGAGGCTTTGTTCAGTGCAGCAATAGGTATCATCGATGGTAGTATCGTGCTCCCTGAACCTAAACCAGAACCCGAAACTCAAATGACAGTAGTAAAAAGTGTGAAAGTAAAGCGCTATTTCTGCAATGGTCTTATCATTAAATAACCCAGAATGAAGAAGAATATTTTCATAGCTTTACTATTCATAGGAGGATTGACAGCTTGTAGTGACAATAACGAGGGCTCAGATATACCCGATAATCCGGGATATCCTGTAACTCATTTCTCTAAAATAGAATTAAAGGAAGTCAAGGAAGAGCCAGGTGCACCAGCTGTTACTGTTACTCAGACTTACGATTATAGTGCCGGTCGATTGATTAACTTTACATCTACACAAAGTTTCGTAGCTGGAGGAGAATTGTTTAAGATAGAAAATGCAACAAATGTTGTTTATGGAGATCATCAAGCTGTAGTAACAGATGAAATTAATAATATCTCGACCTACACGTTGGATGATAATGGCTATGCTATAAGTTGCGTGCGCCAAGAAATGGATGGTAAAATACGCTCTTATACTTTCGATTATCTTATCAATACAGAGGGAAAATACTTCCTGAAAAATATAACAGAAACATTAGACGGAAATAAGTTCTATTCTTCTATCAACATAGATTATAGTAGCTATAGAACACTACGCATCACCCAGCAGGTTGACAAGTCCAAACAAACTTACATAGCCAGCACATCTACCGGCAATGAAATAGCCAACACTTCAGAGATTCCGTACCTATTCCTGACAGATCTATATCCCCTTTCATTCCACTCGGTTGCCATTTATGGGAAATTCTTGGGAGATGCATACAATACTCTGATTACTGATCTCAGACCAGAGGATAACAGCGGAAGTAACGAAACCACAACTTACACTTATAGGTTCGATAAGAAAGATGTCGACATCTCGTGCAGCGAGTTAACCAAAAGTTACGGTACGGACTATGCACGTACCGTAGATTATATCATGAAATAAACTAAGGATATTACTTCTTGAAGAATTTATCGAAGAAGAGAATCTGATAGTCAATAGAATTATTCCAGTATTGTCCGTTATGCCCACCGGGACGGGTAATGAAATCATGACTGATATTCTTTTCCAGCAGAACTTTATGTAATGCTTTATTCACTTCCAAAAAGAAATCTTGTTCACCACAATCAATAATCAATGCCAGATCACCATCCTTGATTTTATCAACTTGAGTAATCACTGTATGCTGATCCCATAAAGTCTTATCAGACTCATAATCACCGAGTTGTTTACTCATTTCCCAATTCTTCGGAAAAGGACGAATATCCACTCCACCACTGGTACTTCCTCCTGCACCAAATATCTCTTTATGACGGATTGCAAGCCACAAAGCACCATGCCCACCCATGCTCAATCCGGTAATGGCTCGTCCTTTTTTCTCCGGAATAGTAGCATAGTTTTTATCTGTATATCTCACCAGTTCCGAAGCTACAAAAGTTTCATAACAATAAGCCTGATTTTTAGGGCTATCCCAATACCAACTGTTTTTACCATCAGGACATACAAAGATAATTCCTTTTTCATCAGCAATCTTAGGTAGCTCCGGTTTCAATCCTACCCAACTACGTGCATTACCACCATAGCCGTGTAACAAATAAACTACCGGACAAGCCTCAACTTCCTCACCCAATGCTTTATCAGGGAGTACATATACCACTTGTACTTCTTTATTCATGGATGGGCTTTTTACCATAATGGTATCCACTCGTGCCGCCTGTGTCGCAACAACTGAAAACAGCAATAAAACGCTAAATAAAATTTGTTTTCTTTTCATGTTTTTCATTCTTTAATAATCTCTATAAATAGGCGGCAATATTAGTAATAAAATTCAAAAAATTAGTAAGTTTGCAGTATAAACTATTCAAAAACCTATATGGAATTTATTATTATTCTATTTTTATTAGTGCTGAACGGCGTTTTTGCCATGTATGAAATAGCATTGGTGTCATCCAGCAAAGCACGACTCGAAACCCTTGCAGGAAAGGGAAACAAAAGAGCCAAAGGAGTACTGAAACAGTTGGAAGAGCCCGAGAAGTTTCTTTCTACCATTCAAATTGGTATCACGCTTATCGGTATTGTATCCGGTGCTTTCGGTGGTGTAGCCATTGCCGACAATGTAGCACCGTTATTCGCCTCCATTCCTGGAGTCGCTCCCTATGCTAAAGACCTTGCCATGATTACAACAGTGGCAATCATTACGTACCTTTCACTCATCATCGGTGAATTGGTACCCAAGTCCATAGCACTGAGTAATCCGGAACGATATGCAACTCTACTTAGTCCGGTCATGATTTTACTGACCAAAGTGTCTTATCCATTCGTCTGTTTACTCAGTTTCTCAACCAAGATAGTGAATAAACTAATCGGCCTGAACAATGGAGAAGAGCGCCCCATGACACAGGAAGAATTAAAAATGATTCTGCACCAAAGTTCAGAACAGGGTGTTATTGATAAAGAGGAAACGGAAATGTTACGGGACGTATTCCGATTCTCAGATAAGCGGGCCAATGAACTGATGACTTACCGCCGTGACCTTGTCGTACTACATCCCACATACACACGTGATGAGGTACTACACATTATCCGCGAACAACATTTCAGCAAATACCTGTTGGTAGAGAAAGGAAAAGATGATATTATCGGAGTAGTGTCCGTCAAAGATATTATTCTGATGTTAGGCAATGATCACCCCTTCGATTTACGTGGTATCGCCCGCCCTCCCCTGTTTATTCCGGAAAGTTTATATGCCAAGAAAGTTTTAGAGCTATTTAAGAAGAACAAAAATAAGTTCGGAGTTGTTGTAGACGAGTATGGTAACACAGCAGGCATTATCACCTTGCATGATCTGACGGAAAGTATCTTCGGAGACATCCTTGAAGAAAACGAAATGGAAGAAGAAGATATCGTCACCCGGCAAGATGGCTCGATGCTCGTTGAGGCTTCTATGAATGTAGATGATTTTATGGAAGAGATGGGTATCCTGAGTTATGATGATCTGAAGGTGGAAGATTTTACCACACTAAGCGGTCTCGCCATGTTCCTCATCGGGCGGGTACCTAAAGCAGGAGACTTGTTCAGCTACAAGAACCTACAGTTTGAAGTTGTGGACATGGATCGTGGACGAGTGGATAAACTGCTCGTTATCAAAAAAGAAGAGGAAGAATAGTGTGAATTAGCATTATATATTAACTTAAACCATTAAAGCAATGAAAAAAGTAATGATGATTGCAGCCATCGCTGCTGCATTGGTATCCTGCCAATCAAAAGGAACCCAGAACAATGATTCCGCCGTAGGTGAAGGAGTGTTGACAGTTGCCGGGAATGATTCTTCTGCCGTAGCCGTATACGAAGGTCTTCTTCCTGCTGCCGACGGCCCGGGTATCCAATACGTATTGAGCGTGGACAGTGTAGGTCCTGACGGAGAAAGCGGTTATACTTTGGTTACTACTTACTTGGATGCGGAAGGTCAGGGAAAGAACAAGAGCTTCACTTCCAAAGGTAAGAAACAAGTCATCAAGAAGACAGTGAACAACAAACAAAAGACAGCCTACAAACTGACACCGAGTGATGGTGACGCTCCCGTCTACTTCGTAGTAGTGAACGATACCACTTTACGTTTGGTTAACGATAGTCTGCAAGAAGCTGTCAGCGACCTAAACTACGATATTATTCAAGTGAAGAAATAATCAGCAAAACATTTCATGCGAGAGGAGCTAAACGAGAGTTAGCTCCTCTTTTTTATTACTGTTCCTAGCAATGAGACACTTGAAAAAGGTTTTGAGAAAATACTGCAAGCTACTCTTCCAACATCAGGCTATCTTTGTATCATTAACCATTTTTATATTTAATGATATGAAGAAACTGATTTCAACGATTATTATCTTATCTCTGTCTACTCTGGCAATTACAGCACAAACGTACAGGATGGAGAACAAGCACTTGGCACGCATTGTACAAGTAACGGATGGAAGGTTACATACCCAGACCATTCTTAATAAACAAGCTCAAACAGAATTGACTCCAACAAGTTGTGACGAGTTTTCCCTTCGTTTCTCAATCCCCGGTGAAACAGAAAATACCGATTACATTTTATCTGCCAAAGATTTCATAGTAACTTCCGTTTCTCCTTATGCAAACCCCAAACGCCCGGAAAGCAAAGGGTATCAGTTCCAACTACGGGGCAAGGAGAATGACTTTTCTTTAATTGTCTATTATGAATTAGCCTCTAATGATGCCTTTTGTCGAAAATCCCTGCGATTCACTTCAAATCAGGATATTCTTTTAAAAAGAGTGAATGTAGAAGCTATTGCTTTCGAAGATGCGTACCAAAATTATACTCTCAAGAAAATTACGGCAAGAGGCAGCGCCCAATGGAAACCTGGATTGGGACAACCTGTTTATACTACTAAAACCGGAACTTTCTGGGGAATAGAATTCCCCGCTGCCAATAATGAAGTGAGTAACGGACAAATCAATTGCGGTTATCTGTGGGGGCAAATCATAAGTAAAAATACACCTTATACATCATATAACAGTATCATTGGTGTAAGTGGCGATGTACACGCCATAGACAATGCATTCTATACTTATATCAATAAAATAAGGAAACGCCCGTTGCGTCTGCAGATTCAATACAATAGTTGGTTCGATTACTCAAGAAAGGTATCAAAAGAGAAATTTATCCGCAGCGTAGAGAAAATCAATGACGAATTGGTAACAAAGAGAGGCTGCCAGCCTCTGAATGCGTACATCATTGATGATGGTTGGCAAGATACAAGTAAAGAAGCCGATTGGTCGGACAAGGTATGGACAATTAACTCCAAATTCCAACCGGATTTTACCGACTGTTTTCATTCGGTGCAGAAAGCCCATTCACAGTTAGGGCTCTGGCTTAGCCCCGGTTGCCTCTTTGGCGGACAACCCATGATGCCCCGGATGCAGGAATATGGTTTTGAGACACTCTCCTATGGCATGTCTATGACGGGGAAGAAGTATATGCTGAAATTAGAAGAACGAGTATTAGAACTGGCACGTATGGGAATATCCTACTTCAAGTTTGATGGTTTGTTCGGACATCTTAATCTCCGGGACTTCGATATTGCTGATAATCCTTTTCCGTCATCCAATGATGAAAGACTAAATGATAGTCACTTTGACGAGCAAAAAAGCTATTATCTTTCAGCAGGAACAGAAAGGCTGATACAAATCTTCGACAAACTGAATACAGTCAATCCGGATATCTTTATCGCCATCACCAATGGCGCTTACCTCAGCCCGTGGTGGCTGCAATACATTGATATTGTATGGTTGATTAATGCAGGAGATGCCGCAAAAGGAGACAATCGAACTGGTGAACTGGTTTATCGTGACCAGATTTATCATCAAATATGGAAAGAAGAGAATACCAAATTCCCAATGAGCGCCATATTCAATCATGAACCGAAAAAAACGCAAACAAACGAAACACCTGAAACTTTTAGGGATTATTTATATATGAACTTCAGCCGAGGCACCGGTTTTATTGAATTGTACATCAAAACGGATAGCCTGTCTCCTACTGATTGGGACATTCTTTCTGACGGTCTGAAATGGGCACGAAAAGCATTTCCTACCTTCAACAACGTAGTTATGCATGGAGGATCACCTCAACGAAATGAAGTATACGGTTATACAGCCTGGACCGAAAAACAAGGCTATATTTCCTTACATAATCCTTCGGAAAAGTCACAAAGCTATCATCTCAAGCTAGATAAGGCGCTGGGAGTACCTGAAACAAAAAAACGTTTCAAAGTAGACTCACCTATTACTAATATTCAAGAAAGGTCATTATCCCGACATTATCATTACGGTGATACCATTTCTGTCACTTTATCTCCGAAAGAAATAATAATCCTTGATTTTATACGCTAAAAACATCTTCTGAAACAATATATATAAGGATTGAAACAATATTTTAAATCCCGCATTGCCACTACGTGTACCTTTGCCATATTAAATCAAACGAAAACAGGCTCTCATGAAAAGATTACTATTCACATTATTTTGCTTCGCTACGTTAGCCCAGGCACAAATCCCCACTAACAAGCGGGAAATAATGCAGCAGTTTCTATCAGGTACATTAGATGAAGAATATGTACCGGCTGCGTTTTTCATGCACTTTGGGAAAGATGCACGCATCGGAGAAAAAGCCATTGACGCACATTTGCGCTATTTTCTTTCTACAGGCATGGACTTTGTAAAAATCCAGTTTGAACAAGGATACGGACGTATACGGATTGATAAATCAGAAGATTGGGAACAAATAAAACCACTCCCGGCAGATTTCTTCACTCCAACGTTAGAAATAGTAAAAGGTATCTATGATATTGCCGGAGCCAATGCAATGATACTGCCTACCGTTTATTCCCCATTCCAGATGCTAATACAAAGCGTAGGAGCCAAAACTGTGATGGCATATGCCCAAACAGAACCGGAACGCGTAAAAAAAGCACTTGAATATTTTACCGAAGCAATTATCAGATACGTAATAGCATGTAAAAACGTTGGTGTGGATGGCTTTTATACATCCACGCAAGGAGGTGAAAGTAAGTTCTATATAATTCCCGGATTCTTTGAGACCTTTGTCAAACCGTATGACATAAGAGTGATGCAAGAGTGTAACGACGGAACCCAGTTTAACATACTCCATATTTGTGACTACGAAGGTAAGTATGACGATTTAACCCGTTTCGTGTCATATCCGGGCCAAATAATTAATGCGCCCTGTGAAGTAGCCGATCAGACTTTTAGTCTACAAGCATGCGAACAATTATTTAAGCGTCCTGCAATGGGAGGATTATATCGTAAAGGCGCTATATTAGAAGGAAGTTCTGATGAAGTGGCAAAAGAAATATATGAACTAAAGAAATCCTTGAAAGGGAAACGATTTATTTTAGGGGCAGATTGTACAATCTTGTCCCAAACACCAATGGATAACATCAGAACTGCTATTAAAACATCACATCATACTCGTAATATAGAATGAATCATAGGCTTTTTAAATTCATAGTTAGTTGGTAAATAGGTATTATATCTCATAGGTCATTTTAGATTGTTGATCGAAAAGCGGTTGTTGTGAGACACCCGCTTTTTATTCTTTTGTATTATCTAAATTAAGAAATATCATGAATAAGAAATCATTTGCATCCACTATTATTGCAGTAATATTCGTTTGTCCGGTTTTGGCGGTGACACATACTTTCACACCAACCGACATCGGAAGTTTAAAGATCAAGATGTCTGACGGATCTTTACAACCTGGTGATACTCTGCTTTTACAAGATGGAACCTATTCCCATCTTGGTAAGGTTAGTTTTACAGGAAATGGAACAGCAGATTATCCAATTATACTGAAAGCAGCGAATACCGGAAAGGCTATCATATCCGGAACAACAGAAATACGTATGGCAGGCAGTTATCTACAATTGGAAGGACTCTACTTTCATAAAGCTTGGGCATCTGACTTTGAGATGATAGAATTTCAACTGGATAAAGAACACCCAGCCACTCATTGCCGGATTACCCAATGTGCCATTGATGATTGCAATGACCCTGCCAAAGGAGAAAAACCGGGGGGAGGGACTGAAAACTGGATTGGACTACATGGAAACAATAATCGTATAGACCACTGTTATTTTGCCAATAAGCGCGCCCGCGGATTGGTTATACAAATTACAGTAGAAGACGGTGGAGATCACAATCACCACCAAATAGATCATAATATATTTGGTTATCGGAAACCCTTTGGAGGTAATGGTGCAGAAATCATACGCGTGGGTAATTCCTGGTCATCACAACTGCCTTCCTACAGTATCATCGAAGAAAATATATTCTATCATTGTGACGGAGAAAATGAAATTATTTCAGTAAAATCCGGTTTCAATACCGTACGCCGTAACTTGTTTTACGAATCGCGTGGCGGCTTAGTATGTCGTCACGGACATAATAATATCATAGATTCCAATGTCATCATAGGTAATCAGCTCCCCGGGACTTCGGGTATCCGTATTATCAACCAAGGCCATACTGTCAGTAACAATTATGTGGAGGGGGTAACGGGGAAAGGTTCCAGTGCCGCCTTTATTCTGCGCATGGGGGTATATGAACGTCCCAGTGCCCCGGAAGATTATGAAGATGAAAAACTTAAATCGTATCATCGGGCAGCGAATATCGATATCGCTTTCAATACTTTCGTGGATTGTGCCGAATTGAACTTTGGAGACGGGCAAGGAGATAAGGAACCGCAAAACGTACGTTTTGCGCATAACCGAATCTATTCTCCCAATACTTTCCCAAATATCAAAATCAATAATCCGGCTATATTTCCCGGCACTACATTTGTCGATAATCTCTGTCAGTTCAAAAGCAAAGAATCACCGGCTATTAAAGGATTTCAAAGTATTACATTCAATAAAGAACAAATAAAGGCTCAACGCCGGCAAGCCGTCTCACCCGCAGATTGTGGTACCACCTGGCACAGCGCTGAGCTAAATGAAATAGATACTCTTACAGGATTAATGCAACAATAATCAATCACCAATATTGCCGATGTCTGGTTCGCCGGGCGTCGGTAATATTTTACACGTCATTCTACCTTTAATGCAATCTTTTGTTTCGGAAGCCCCTTAGATTCTACTGTAAGTACTACTTTTCCCTGCTTCATATACTGGCTACGCAAAATGACTAATGCCAAACCGTTATAAGCATCTCTTTCTGATAACTGGAATGGTAATAAACTTGTTGCGTCTCCATTATCTGTAGCTATAATCTCAGCAGGCCCTGTTACAGAAAACTTCAAATGATTCTTAGAACGAGGAACAACACGACCTTGAGAGTCCACAACAGCTACACGGATAAATGATAAATCAGTACCATCATTTTTAAGCTCTGTTTTCTCTGCCGTTACTTGTAAAGCGGCTGGTTTTCCAGTGGTCTCTACAAGCTCTTCCGCCCACTTCTGACCGTTCTTATAAGCTATGGCTTTCAAACTTCCCGGTTCATAACGTACATCATCCCAGGTCAAACGGTCATACGAATGAGCTTTCTCTCTACGCCCCAGTGACTTACCATTCAAAAACAACTCAACAGCATCTCCCGAAGTATAAATATGAACGGGAGTTATTTCACCAATCCGCTCTTCCCAGTTCCAATGAGGCAATATATGCACAGTGGGCACATCAGGACGCCAATAGCTCTTATAATTGTAATAACGATCCTTCGGAAAACCACATAAATCGACAATACCAAAATAAGAACTGCGAGAAGGTGTTTTAATTTTGCCTAACTCTTCCAATTCCTTTCTAGCCTTTTCTAATTCATTCGGATCACTGAAGTTCAACAAATTGGTTAAGTCTTTATTATAAGGAGTAGGTTCGCCCAAGTAATCGAATCCGGTCCACACAAACTCACCACTCATAAACGGATATTCTTCATTCATTTTAAATTGAACCTCAGGAGCACATCCCCATCCTATAGTTGTCATATCATATGATGAAAGCTGGAAGCCGGAACGGCTATCGTTAACGTCAGTAGTTACAGGGAAGAAATATTCCCCACGAGAACTCGTTGCAGAGGAAGTTTCACTGGCATGATAACGGCGAGTAGGATTCTGCTCTTTAAAAACCGGATAAGTTTTATGGAAATAGTTCAGACCAAATATATCCACCTGATTCACAATATCACGGAAAACAGCATCCCGCTTATTACACCCTAAAGAAGTAGGCCGTGTAGGATCTTCATCGTGACAGTAAGCTGTCAGGTTACGAGCTATTATGACTCCCTGATCGGTCGTCTGATCAGGCATTTCGTTACCTATACTCCACATTATGACAGAAGGATGATTACGATAATGACGTACCAACGAGCGCATATCTGCTTCACTCCAATCATCAAAAAGAAGATTATAATCATTCTTGCGTTTCCCTTTTTGCCAAGTATCAGCTAATTCAAGCTGCATCATCAGTCCCATACGGTCACAGAGAGCAACCAACTCCGGTGCCGGTGGGTTATGTGAAGTACGAATGGCATTTGCACCCATCTCTTTCATGATACGTAACTGCCTTTCGGCAGCCACTTCATTAAAAGCAGCACCCAAAGCACCCAAATCATGATGCATACACACACCTTTTATAGCTACCTTTTGTCCATTCAGCATGAAACCTTGGTCATGGGTAAATTCAATTGTACGAATTCCAAAAGGAGTTTCATAACTATCCATTTCTTTTCCATCTATGAACACGCGGCTGACCGCAACATAGCAATTCGGAGTATCAATATCCCACAACTTCGGTTTATTTATTTTAAACTGAAAGCGAGCACTCGACCAGCTATCTTTTTTAATCGCAATATTCTTAGCCATACTTTGAGCCACTTCTTCCCCCACAGGACGCCCGTCTTTCCCTTGCAGATATACACTTGTCTGCAACTTTACCTGAACATCTTTTCCTGCATGATTCTCAATATTCACTCCCATTTCCATAACAGCAATTTCGGAATCAACCTGCTGATTTCGCACAAAAGTCCCCCATTGCTCCACGTGGACAGGAGAAGTTTTCACTAACCATACATTCCGATAAATACCACTACCTGGATACCAACGTGAAGCATCATCCGGATTATCCAATCGAACAGCCAACACATTCTTTTGTCCTGCCTTTATATAAGGTGTTAAGTCAAGGCGAAAAGAAGCATAGCCATAAGGCCACCCACCCACATATTGCCCGTTACACCACACGGAAGCGTATGACATCGCCCCATCAATATCAAGATAAATTTGTTTCCCGGCATCATCCTGCGATAACTCCAGTGTTTTACGATACCAACGTATCCCCCAATAAGGTAACTTTCCAGTCGAACCGTTATAGTCAATATTGAAAGGGCCTTCAATAGCCCAGTCATGGGGTAAATTCAGATGTCGCCATTCACTATCATCAAAATCAGATTTTACATAGGCTATATTTTCTCCCGGATTGCCTTCCGGTCTCTGATACCTCTTCCCGAATATAATAAAGTCATTGGCACAAGGTAATAAATAAGACTTTAGTCTAGAGTAATGTAATGCAGTACCTACCCCATCCGGATCATCTATCTGATAACGCCAGTCACGATTAATGTTTATGCGCTCACGCACCATTGAGGTATTTGCACAAACAACATCTCGCCCCACAATGAGTACCAAACTCAATAAAATAAGAAATCTGTTTTTCATACTATTCTGTTAAATTGTTAGCACTACAAAAGTAAGGAATAGAAAGATAGACGATTATCAATATTATCTATGTTTCTGTTAATACCGTCTCATATATCTTTTAATATGGACCTTATTTATCAACTTTGTATGCAAATAGCATGTTGCTAAATACAGTTTCAATTCATAGTTAATAACCAACAAATTTAAAAAGCCATGTACAAATATTCTAAGGATGGAGTTTCCGTACTCACAGTATTAGATAAAAGAAAACAAAAGATGAATGGATTATTTCCCATAAAAGTACAAGTTATCCACAACAGAAAACAGAAATATTACTCCACCGGGCAAGAAGTTTCTATTAGAGACTGGGAAGTATTACCACATACCAAAAATCGTCACTTATCTGAAGTACGGCGTAACATCGAAAACAGTTTTTCTTTAATCAGGCAGCAAGTCGAATTTCTATCTTTTCAAGGTGAATTTCATTTTGACATCTTAAATGCACGCTTAGGTAGATATTCTAATTTTTCAGTGAATGCTTTATTTCATAAGAAGTTAGAGGAGTTAAAGGAAAATGGACAAGCCAATACTTATCTGTCTTATAAAGGTTCATTAAACAAAATAGAACAGTTTGCAGGAAAGTACATTTCTTTTCATGAAATTACCATCAACTGGTTAAACCGTTTTGAACATCACTTATCCGCATTAGGAATCAGCTACTCCAGCATGGGATTTTATTTCAGAAATCTCAAATGTATTCTCAATATAGCACGTAAAGATGGTATCATCAAAGAAAGTCAGTATCCTTTTGGAAAAGGAAAGTATGAAGTACCCACTGGATGTGGACGCAAATTGGCATTAAACCTGAAAGAAATAAAGAAAATTATTACTTATAATGATGGAACCCAAAAGACTGAAATTTATCGTGATCTGTGGTTCTTCTCTTATTTATGTAATGGCATTAATTTTCGTGATTTATTATACTTACAATACTCCAACATCATCAATGGAGAAATCTGCTTCATACGTGCAAAAACAGCCAGAAACACCAAACACAGTAAGATTATCCATGCAGTCATCACGCCCGAGATGCAAAAGATAATAGAGAAATGGGGGAATCCACCTAAGTCACCTGAAACTTATATTTTTCCTTTCGCTACCGGAAAAGAAAATCCGTTTGAAAGAGTAAAACTGGTAAGGGAGGTTGTCACCGAATGTAATCAGATACTTTACAAAATTTCCCATAAGACAGGCATTCCACGCGTCACGACCTATTCAGCGCGTCATTCATTTGCAACAGTATTAAAGCGCAGTGGTGTCAACATTTCCTACATATCTGAAAGCCTTGGGCATTCCAATTTAGCTATTACCGAAAACTATCTCGCAAGTTTTGAAGCTGAAGAAAGGAAAAAAAATTCAATACTCTTAACAAGGTTCGATCTATAAAACAAATATGTATATGTAAATAGCATGTTCCGTAGTGACGGGCAAAAACTATTTCCATCTCTTTCTTTTCACAAGATCAAAATAATAACTGCTTTTCATAGACAGAGTTTAAAATGATGTATTGATATTATGTAAAAACAATCTATTATGAACAACTCAAAAAGAATCTTAGGTGAAATCCCTTGTTAATTTAAGTCTAATTTAAAAAGTAGTTTAATGAAAAAGAAAGAACACATGTCAAAGTCGCTTTTATGGCGATTTCTCCTCGTTCTGTTTACATTTTCTATGAGTTTTAATCTATATGCTCAGGAAATAACAGCGACTGGTACAGTCGTTGATCAAAATGGGGAATCTTTGATTGGAGTTACAGTTACTGTTGTAAAAGGTAGCAATGGTGCAATAACGGATGTTGACGGTAACTTCTCCATTAAATGTAATAAAGGTGCTACATTGAAATTTAGTTATATCGGATATAAAGATGTAACACAAGTAGCTATGGGTACTAAAATGGAGATCGTATTAAAAGAAGATGCCCAAGCTTTGGACGAGGTTGTAGTTATTGGATATGGTACAGTTAAAAAAAGAGATTTAACCGGTGCTATCTCTACAGTAAATGCAAAAACGATTGAGGAACGCCAACCGGTAGATATATTTCAGGCACTACAAGGAGAAGTTTCAGGTTTGCAAGTTTCTAACAATTCTGGTGCTCCTGGTGATACAGGCACTATGTTGATCCGTGGTGCTTCTACCATGGGATCCGGTGTTACACCATTGTATATTGTAGACGGTGTTGCAGTAGATAATATTTCTACTATTAATCCTGCTGACATTGAGAGTATGGAAGTTTTGAAGGATGCTGCTTCAGCAGCTATTTATGGTTCTCGTTCAGCAGCCGGTGTAATCATTATTAGTACAAAGCGCGGTAAAGAGGGAGCTCCTGCCAGAATTTCAGTGAAGTATAATCATTCTATGAAAAAGCTGGGACACAAGATTGACCAGGCAAATGCATTTGAGCGTTACTTGAAAGAAAGAGCTGGCAACGCAGGGACTTCTTTATGGAAAACCAGCAATGACTCTTTGCATCCTAACTTTATGGCTGACAACGACTATCAAGATTTAATTACTCGTATGGCTCATTCTAATCAAGTCGATATTAATATCAGCGGTGCAAAAAACAAAATGAGCTATTATACAAGTATTGGTTATTTAAACGAGCAAGGTATTGTCTTAAATAGCTACTTGAATCGTATTACTTCCAGAACGAATGTTGATTTTGCAGTATCGGATCGTTTTAAACTGATGAGTCGCTTTAATGTAGCTTATACTGATAAAAATAACATCAACACCGGTGGTGTAATAAACCAGGCATTGCGCCGTCCACCACAGATGGCACTTTATTTCCCTGATGGTTCTTATGTATACAATAATGGTGGTCAATTTAATCCAATAGCTGATGCATATGAACGCGTAAATAAAAGTGTTTCTTATTCAGTTTCTTTATATCAAGGTGCAGAATTTCAACTTATGAAAGGTTTGATCTGGTCTGCCAATGTACAAGGTGAATTGAAGGTTAACCGCAATGACCAATTAATCCGTGGAGATTTGGTTTCTTCAGGTATCAGCTCCGGTTCTAATGATGCCAAGATACCTCGTAAATTATCTGCGGAGACTTATATTAACTTTGCCAGAGATTTTAAAGATCATTCTGTAGGTGCCATGTTCGGTACCAGTGTTGAAGATTGGCGTGATGAAACATTCCATTTAGAAGGTAGTGATTATGTCTCAGAATCGATACTCACTTCTAATGCTCAACAAGTGAAAGATTTGACAAAAACGAAGACTACCTATGAAAGCCATGCTATGGCATCTTTTTTCGGGCGCGTTAATTATAGTTATAAGGGAAAATATATATTTACGTCCAATCTTCGTTATGATGGTTCCTCCCGCTTTGTAGGCAATCGCTGGGGATTATTCCCATCTGCATCTGTTGCATGGCGTGCTTCTGATGAATTTTTCTTTGATTGGGCAAAGCCAGTACTGACTGATGCTAAATTCAGAGTAAGTTGGGGTACAAATGGTAATGAACGTGTAGGCAATTATGAGTCAATTAATCAATATAATATTGGTTCTTATTACAATGGAGTAATTGGAGTAACCCAAACCGATAAGTTAGCTAATCTTGATTTAAGTTGGGAATCAACAGAACAAACCAACATCGGTCTGGATATGACATTACTTGATGGGCGTGTATCCTTAGTAGCGGAATATTATATAAAGAAGACTAAAGATCTATTAGCTGATGAGGTAATACCTTCTGAGCTAGGCGTTAGTAGTATGCGAGTTAATATGGGTAATATTGAGAATAAAGGTATTGAACTTACAATCAATGCAACTCCTATTCAGCTTCGCGATTTCTCTTGGCAAACGACCCTCACCTATACCAAAAATAAAAATAAAGTATTAAAACTCTCAGAAGGTAAGAGCTTTGTAGAAGATGGTAAATATCTGATTGAAGAAGGTTCTCCTCTGGGACAATGGTTTGGTCAAAAAGCTTTGGGCATTTATGCAACAGATGAAGCGAACGCATACATCAAGAATGGTGATGGCTCATTTGGTGATCGTTTGATACCTATGTATCAAAGAGACCCGAATAATTATAACAACTATATATATGGTTCAAATGGTAAACCTATTTTCTCACACTATGAAACAAAGGATGGTCAGAAATATACAGGTGATGTAGGGCAAATGACTACTGCCGGTTCTGTAAGTAAAGGTGGTGATATTATTTGGGATGATTTAGACCACGATGGAGTAATTGGTGATTCGGACAGACGTATTCTGGGTAATGGTATGCCTACATGGTATATGGGATGGACTAACTATTTGAATTATAAGAGTTTCTCATTATCTTTCTCATTCTATGGAAGTTTTGGTAACAAGATTTATAATAAACAACGTCGAGACTTGTTGCAGAATTCATCCTCGAATATGACTCCTTTGGCAAGAGATTGTTATCGTTTGTGGAAATACCAAGGGCAGATAACAGAAGTTTATAGTAGCGCGAAAGCGACAACAGGTGTAAATAATGCACGTGAGCTTTCTTCTTTCTTCCTGGAAGATGGTGACTATATCCGTCTTACGAATGCGCGTTTGGCTTACAGGGTTGATCGCAAACTCACTAAACGATTCCATATTTCAGATCTTCAATTGTATGTATATGGAAACAATCTTCTGACTTGGACAAAATACAAAGGATTTGATCCGTCAAGTATTTCCAATAGTAATGTGCTTCGTCCGGGCATTGATAGCGGACGATATCCTACTGCAAGAGAAATTGGTTTCGGATTAAATGTTAACTTTTAACTTGTAACAACTTATGAAAAGATTAAAATACTTATTGATTGCTGGTGTCAGTCTATTACTCACTTCTTGTGAGAATTTTTTAGACAGGCAGCCTGAAAGTTCACTATCAGGTGAGACCTTTTGGACTTCGGAACAAGATTTGAAAACCTGGAACGCAGGTATGTATGATGGTTTACAATCTACTTTGCGCACAAACTGGTTCTATTGGGGTGAACTTCGTTCTGGTGTATATGCTGAGCGCGGTACAGCCTATGATCGCAATTTATTATATAATGGTCTGAATTCCCAATCAGGCTCTTCAAGTTGGAGTGATCTTTATAAGACTATTTATCGTGCCAATGCAGCTATTACGCACATTCCAACCAGTCCGGTCGGTAGTTCTGTATCTGCCCCCTATTTAGGTCAGGCTTATGCCATGCGTGCATTAATGTATTTCTACGCTATTCGTGTATGGGGCGGCGTACCTAAAATTACTGAACCTATGGAAGACGTATCTTCACAGGAGCGGTATTATGGCCGGACTTCCGTAGAAGAATTAAAAACATTCATCTTAGGAGATATTGAGAAGGCATTAGAATATATTGGTACTTCTACAGATATGTCCAGTGCAAGTAAGTACTATTTGAACCGTGGAGCCATCATGGCATTGCGTGTAGATGTGTTGATGTGGTATAAAGAATATGATAAAGCATTAGTAGCAGCTAATGATTTGTTGACAAATTATAAATATAGTCTTGAACCCGCTTCTACATATTCTAGTATGTTTTTGAATCCTTCAAGCTCTAAAGAAATGATATTCAATCTTTTTTGGAATTATGAAGAAGATAGTAACGGATTTGGATATGCCCAGGAATTGGCATCAGGTTCAAACACAATTCGATATCATCCAACAAAGGCATATTACAAAGAATTGGTGTCCCGTAAAAGAGAGGATACACGTGTTACTATGATTATGGATACATTTGCCATCAGCTATTTCATCACTCCTGATGAGATAATAGATGAATCGTATGAAAAAGCCATGAATGGCGATTATGGCAATGCTGCTAACTTCCAGATTAAATGTCCAAAGTTCACAGAATATGGAGCAACTGCCAATGATGGCCGACCGGGATATGCTTATGTTGCTAATGGATCATGTTCTACTCATATGCCAATTTATCGTTTATCAGATATATTGTTATTAAAAGCCGAGGCTTTGGTATTAGGTACGAATAAGGATTATCAAGGTGCAATTGATATTGTGAATCAGATGCGTAAACGTGCAGGATGGGAAAAAGTCGCAACGTTAGCAGATTATCCGACTGAAAAAGACTTGATTAAGTTAATCATTGACGAGCGAACCATTGAGCTTTGGGCGGAAGGTAAACGCTGGTTCGACTTGGTACGCAATGATATGGTAAAAGAATACTTAGATCCATATTTGCAAAATGAAGATCTGGGTGATCAGAGAATTCCGGAAGGTTTTGTTATTGGTGCGGAGAAAGATGCTAATCAAATTGGCGGTTACGGTAGAATTTTGTGGCCTCTGAATCAAGATGTATTCCGTAAGAATCCATCTATGAGAGGACAACAGAATAAGCCTTATGAAGAATAACAGTAATGTCTTAAACAAAAATGAATATGAAAATCTTTAGATATTTTATAAGTCTGGCCTTATTTTGCATTTCACTGAGTTCATGTACCTTGTTTGATCTTGATTTTCAAAGCAACGAGGAATATGAAGCAAAAAAAGCGGATAATAAGGTAAATATGACAATCTGGGAATTTATCCAGAGCCGTCCTGATATATTTAGTTCTTTAATTGAAGGTATTCAATATGCAGGAATTGAAGATTTATATAAAGAAGCAGGAAATACGCATATATTGCTGACCAATAGTGCTCTTAGCAGTGGGGATAACTGTTTTTGGACGAAAAATCCGGTGATGCTACCAGGAGCTACGGAAGCTGCTGCTGCTACTGCCTGGGAGCAATATGACAAGAAAGTAGTAAAAGAACTGCTGACTTATCATATTGTAAGAGGAGAATGGTCATATTTTAATATAGATTCTTCGGACCGCTGGATCGAAACTTATGGAGAAGGTAGCTTTTCCTACAACAAGGACGGACAAACGCTTCAAGGAGATACTGCAGTAATGTGTGTTAAAGCCGGCCACGACCGTAATCTGCCGCTTCAACTGAATAATTTTGAATGGAATTTCAGAGGATTGCTGGCTGCATCCTCCGGTAGTTGTCGCACCACTAACATTCATGCACGCGATGGTTATATCCATGTATCTGACTGGTGGCAACCTCGCCCATCGAGATATTTTCTGGGTCAAGAATAAATTAACAATATAGAAACGTATGAAAAAACTAGTATTCAATATCGCTATATTAATATGTGTGATCTTCACTTCCTGTTCAGACGATGACAGCGTAAATATTGTTTCATTGAACACTTTTGGCACGAAGTTTTGCCGTAACGATGTGGTGAAAGTATTTGTTTCTGCCGAACTCAGTGATGATACAGATGTTAGTTATGAATGGGGATGCGATGGTGGAAGCATGACAAATCCTCAAGGACTATTTGAGAATGTATGGAAAGCTCCGAATGAAGCTGGCACTTATGAAATCTGGTGTACAGTGAAGTGTGGTGGTAAGAAAGAAACCCGTCGTTCCAAAATGACTGTACTGGACGAACTATTTTACTCTAACTTTGAGACTCCTTATTATAATGAAGGTTGGTCTAATGCATCTATGACAGTAGCATTTGACGCTAATAAGGGAACAAATGGTGCAGTTAAACTGACTTCCACCAAAGCTGACGGACGTTTTGCCCGTAGCTGGAATAATGTATCAGTTCCTTTCTCCACGCAAGTGGACTATGCAGTAAATGCTTGTCCTTCAGATAATAATTTTGCAGAGATTCGTATTGAATTTGCCCGTATCAATAGTGCCACGTTTTATGTAACTAAGGTATGCTTTACAACCTATCCCAAAACAGGAGTATGGAAAGCAACTTATACAACAACTAATGTGACAACAGGAGAGACGGAGGATATTATAATAGATGAAGGTACGGATACGGCAAACTTCAAGTTTAAAAAGGATGCTTTCAAGACTATTGCAGTATCAATCGATGCAAATAAGAAATTCATTGTTTACTATGATGGCAAGAAATATTTTGAAAGCAGTGCGTTAGCTAGTGTACAGGATCAGTATTATGTATCCCGTTCTGGTTTCGGATTGGACAACAAAGTCGTTATTTTTGCCGATAATCTATTTGTATTTGATAACGGTACAATCTGCACAGCCGAACCTCGTGAAAGATAAATAATCAATTTCATTCATCGAAAAAGGAGAGAATATTGGACATACACATTGTGTTTGAATATTCTCTCCTTTTACTAATATTATAAAGATATGAAACATCGTATTCTGGTTTTATTGTCAGCTATGCTGGTTTCACTGGCAGGAATAGCACAAGACAATGTGACAGGGGTTGTCTTGAATGAAAAAGGTAAGCCGGGCAAGAAGATAAAAATGCGGGTAAAGGGGCGTATGAAGATGCTTTCAACTTCACCAAAAGGCACATTTGAACTGGATAATGTGAAAATAGGCGATACACTGTTGGTCTATCCTAACAGGAAGTTGGTGGCTTATGTACCTATATCGGGAATTCCAACCTATACCATACATCTGGGGAAGAACTCATTGCGCTATGCCACGAATGACAAAACGATTACCTGTATGTATCAGGAAATACCGGAACAGACCTATAACAGTAATATTATCACTTATGAGAGAATCCGGCAATTAGACGTCAACAATTTAATAGATTTGCTGCGAGGTAATATTGCCGGATTGCAGATTAATTATTCAGACGGACAAATGAAGGCCTCAATACGGGGAAGTTCATCTTTTGCTCTCAGTACCGAACCGCTTTTCATTGTAGGCGGAACCGAATATAATTCATTGGAGGAAGCCAATAATGCAGTGTCAGTAGAAGATATACGAGAAGTCGAAATAAAAAAAGATGGTTCTGAGTACGGTATGAAAGGAGCGAACGGCGTTATCATCATACGGATAAAATAATCCTTCGTTAACTCTTCCGCCATGAAAATCCTTGAGTGGATACTTTATTCTCTCAAATTCTATAATTAATAGATATTAATTATAGAATTTGAGACATTAGTTATAATGCTATTTATTGCCTTTGCCTACTTTTGTCTATTGTTGGAATACAAAGTGTAAACCTGAAAATAAGACAAAGAATGAAGAACATTTATTATCTATTATGCCTTCTTTTCCCCTTATCCGTTATGGGGCAGGAACCGACAGGCAAAAGCCAGTGGGTTTATTCGGATGCTAACGGAAAGTTAGTGTATAAAACTACTAAGAGAGGTGACCGGATTATCGACTTTTCACATGCCGGATATAAAGGCGGTGGTGTAACCTTGCCATACGTTCCGGCAAAACTGACCGTACATCCTTTAGGAGAAAATGAAGATTGTACGGATTATATTCAAAAAGCCATTGATATGGTTTCCGCACTTCCCAAAGATGCCGATGGCTTTCGGGGGGCAGTTCTGCTGGCACCGGGACGTTACGTATGTAACCATTCTCTTCAGATAATGACGGATGGCGTCGTATTGCGCGGTAGCGGAAGTGATCCGAGTGGAAGTGTTATCGTCATGACCGGAGATAAACATACGGCAATCGTGGTGAATAATGGCATCCGCCAACGTGTAGGCAATCGTTTAGGCGAAGCAGCTTCGGATGAAAAAAGCATAAAGGTGACTGACAAGTACATCCCTGCCGGTTCATATCGTTTGACGGTAGCTGATGTTTCCGGACTTTCCATCGACGACAATATAGAAATACGCAAACCCGTAACCGAGAAATGGATCAAATATATGAAAATGAATGATCTGGTTCGTGACGGGAAACCTCAAACTTGGATAAAGGTAGGACGGCAACTGATTGCTGAACGGACCATTGCGAGTATTGAAGGAAATACAATTGTACTGAGTGTCCCGCTGGTAGATTCTTACGATGCGAAATTCACCGATGAAAATACTACATTAGTAGTGGCCAATAACGTACAACGACTCCGTCAGTGCGGTGTGGAAAATCTGCGTATCGAGTCGCCCGCACAAGCGGTAAATCACGGGAAAGCATTATATTATGCACTGAGAATCAACGGAGAAGACTGTTGGGCAAAGGACATCAATGCATTGGAAACCATGGAGAGTATAGGGGTAAGTGGGCGACGCATCACTTTGCAGCAGATTAACGTAATCAGAAGGGCTTTGCACCAAGGAGCTTCCAAGCCGGCGGAGTTTGCACCAAACGGAGGACAGATTCTGATTGACCGTTGTTCGGTAGAGGGAGATAATATCTGGTTTGTGGCACTTGGCGCAGGGCAAACAGGACCAATTGTATTCCTTAATTGTAGCTTCAAAGGGAATGGTCGTATAGAAGGACATCAACGTTGGAGTACAGGTTTATTGCTTGACAATTGTAATTTGCCGGGCGGAGGTATTGATTTCAAGAACCGCGGTTCCATGGGTTCCGGTCATGGTTGGGGCACAGCCTGGTCTGTTGCCTGGAATTGCCTGGCGAAGAGTTATGTAAATCAGATTCCCCCGGGCACTTATAATTGGGTAATAGGCAGTAAAGGAGAAAGTACCCCGTTGCGTCGTCCCTTCAATCAGTCCGGTCCTACGTTGCCGGTAGGTATTTTCGACTCGCATGATACTCCGGTTGCTCCTCAAAGTCTTTATCTGGCGCAATTGAAGGAGCGTTTGGGCGAATCTGCATTGCAAGCCATTGGATATGGACCTACCGTGCAGCTACCTTCTCCTGTCCGTTCCGACTATACTTTTCAGGGAGGTATGCAAGCCTCTCGCGAGTTAGTGGGAAAAGATTATAGAGCTATACACGAATATATGCGTGCCTTGGGTTGGGACTATTCCGAACATCCCAATATCTCGAAAAACGACCATTACGACGGTGTGCATTGTGAAGTTCTTTTTGATGCTGCCCTGCAGCAATATGTTTTCAAATTCACCAATCATGCCAATGCCGAAGCCCTGGACAGTGATCGGGGAAGATTGCTAAGTGACCGTCAACGCAATGAGATGAAGAGCCAGACAAACCATGACTGGTATCATTTGAACGGAAACTGGAACGAGTGGCAACGGCTGGAATGGAAATTCCGCATACCCAAAGGTTTCCAACCCACCACCAAGTTCTGTCATCTTCACCAACTGAAGGCACAGGAAGGCAACAATGGCGCACCACTCATTACTATCAGTACCCGTTGCGATGAAGACGGAGGGAATAAGCGTGTACAAGTGATTCATACAGGCGACACACGAACGTCCGGCAAGGGAATTATTATAGACAACCTTCCGCTTGCCGACTTTGAAGATGAATGGATACAAGTGGAGACAGAAATGCATTATACCCACCATGGCACATTCCGCATCAAACTGACCCGTATCAGCGATGGGAAAGTGCTTGCCGACCAATCTTTCGCAGATGTAGACTTATGGAGGAAAGGGGCAACAAGTATCCGGAATAAATTCGGTATTTATCGCAGTCTGGGGCGGAAGATGCAAAGTGCATCCGACAGACCCGATAACGGACTTAAAGATGAAAGCCTACAGTTGGCTGATTTCAAAGTTTATGAAGCGCATACCAATCCGAATCCTCAACCGCACGACTAATCGTTTTTTTAGAAAATAGCCTTTAAAAAATCATTTTGTCATGATTGACAAAATGATAATCCTATTGTCTCAGATTCCTTTCTTTCCGCCCAACGGTGGGGAAAAAAGAAAGAACGCAAGCATTCCCTATTAAATAAATGCGAAAAGAAAGGAAAAGGGGACAGAATCATAAAAAGGGACGTAACGACTGTTATATCTTAGATAAAAATGATAGCCTTCATGTGTTCTATGCGTAAAAAGAACACTTTCCCTCCGGATACTTTCCCGATACAACCAGAAAAGAGTATAACCCGATAAGTAAAGGGCTACACCTTATATCCGGGATGGTGTCACCCTTTATGCAACATGGCTACACCCTTTCGGGCATTAGGTGTAGCCTTATCACGAAAAAGAATGTTAGTTTTGCCCGAAAAGATGGTATGTTTAGGTGAAATACATGGTTTGTTGAGGGTAAACAGACCGTCTGTTCCGGTCAGATAGACCATCTGTTTGGGAGAAACAGATGCTTAGTCTGGCTAAAAGATCGTTTTCTCCTCAAAGCCCTGTCAGAATAATCGCCTATAGTATGTCTTTGTGTTGATGAAGTGCTATAATCTTTGTCACCTTGAAACAGAGCGATACAATATTGCAAGGAAATGAGATAACACTACAAAATGAAGAGAAGAAATCTCCCTTTCTTTACATATCACAAAAAAATAATAAATACACATGAAATCACAACTTGTATCTTTATGTATCGGGAGCTTATGTTTTGTAGGCAGTTATTCCCTTAATGCCCAGGAAAGTTGGCAATCGCAACTTGTTATTCAAGATGAATCCGGAAACCTGACTTATAAGAAAGATAATGATGGTTTTGTCATTCCAGATTTTAGTCAGGCCGGATACGGGAATGGAAAAGACATTCCTGTGGTCAGTTTGCCGGAACGCACCATTACTATCAGTCCTTTGGAGGACAAGGAGGCTGACAATACGCAACATATACAGAAGGCCATTGACGAAGTAGGGAAATATGCTTTGGACGCAGAGGGTATCAGAGGAGTCGTATTGCTGAAAGCCGGACGATATAATGTAGACGGGACGTTAAATCTGACTTACGACGGAGTCATTCTGCGTGGCGAAGGTAATTGCTTCTCGGACAAAGACTCCACGGTTCTCTATGGTAGAAATGCTGCTGAAAAGGCTAAACGGCTTATTTTAATGGGAAATTCCTCCGCGCACAATTGGGGAAATGGGAAAGGAGATGCTCAGGTAAATATTGTAACACAGAAGGTGATGCCCGGTGACTATTCCTTTCAGGTGGAAGATGCAAGCGCCTATCGGGCAGGTGACTTGATTTGTATTAAATATCCTACCACAACAGCTTGGCTGGAAGCAGTCTGGTATGGCGGCAATACGAAACGTAACACAGATGAAAGCAAGAAATGGAAGACTAAGGATATTGATATTTCCTATCATCGCTACGTCACCAAAGTGGAAGGTAATATGATTGAAGTGGATGCTCCCATATTTTATGCGCTCGACGTACAGTATGCACAGGCATATATCTACAAGATTTCAAATCCGGGAATAGTCCGCCATAATGTAGGCATTGAGAATCTGCATATCTCTTTTGAAAGAAGTCCGGAAAATTCCACGGCTAACGTTGATCAGAATTGCATCTATATGAGTTCGTTGGAAAACTCATGGGTGAAAGGTGTTTCAATGTCAGGTTTTGTTCATGCAGGCATTAAAACGACTTCCACTACGAGGAGTACAATTGAAGATTGCTATGCCATTGATCCCTCCGGACTTTGTACAGGAGGTACGTATTATAATTTTGAGAATTACCATCGTTCACAACTCATCTTATTGAAAAACTGCTATGCACGTAACGGGCGTCATCACTATATCTCTAATGGCTGTGCTTCCACCAGCGGTATTGTTGTGTTGAATTTCCGTTCGGAACTTTCCCTTGCACAAGCTGAGGGACACCGTTTATGGTCGCAGGGGATTTTATTTGATAACTGGGCGGAATTGGGAACTATAAAATCAAATGCCGGGAAAATAGGTATGTATCTGCGTGACAATATGGGAAGCGGCCACGGATGGGGAGGCACCAACAGCGTATTCTGGAATTGTGATGTACAGGACGGTGCCATTTATCTGGATAAAGTGCCTACGGGACAAAATTATGCTATCGGATGCACAGCTAAAACAATACGGAGATACCGCTACAATATGAGTGAATATACCAATGGATATATAGAAGGGCAGAATCGTAAAGGCTTGCAGCCCGCATCACTCTATGAGGCTCAGAGGACGGCAAGAGGCATCTCTACGGGGCTAATGCCTGAAACAGGCAGAGAAGATATCCCGCACATTATTGTGGAAACAAATCGTGTGAGAGTAAAATCGCAAAAAGATGCATGGATATCTATTTACACGACTCATGGAAGCATGGTGCAGATGTTCAAATCTTCTTCTGACAATTGGGTGGAGAGTATGCCATTGAACGATGATTTTTATGTAGTTCGTGTGCACGAAGCTGGTCAGAAAGCTTATAGCCGGAAGGTTCTGATAAGAACTGTCGGAAAATAATATAATTATAATATCAGCAATAAATTTCTTAATGATTATGACTAAAAGAACTTTTTTCTCACTCATGTATGTGTTGATATGTACTGTCAGTTTCGGACAGAAATTCGCACATCCCGGAATGTTACATACGACCTCTGATCTTGAATTCATGAAAGCCAAGATCCTTGCAGGCGAGAAACCTTGGAAAGAAGCATGGAACCAGCTCAAGTCATCGGAAATTGCTTCGCTCAATTATAAACCGACTCCTTTTAAGATTGTAGATAACGGACCTTATAATAAACCCGATAATGGAGGGAAAGAGTTTGTACGTGATGGTGCGGCAGCCTATACCATGGCTTTACAATGGTATGTGGAAGGGGATAAAGCTTATGCGGAAAAGGCTATCGAAATATTCAATGCTTGGGCTCAGACTCTTGAATCGGTCGTAAATCACAACCGTCAATTGAAGGTGGGTACGGCAGGAATCAAGTATCTCAATGCTGCCGAGATAATAAAACATACTTATAAGGGCTGGAATGCCAAAGATCGTAAAGCTTTTGAAGATATGGTCATCAATATCTGGTATCCGGTGATAAAGGATTGGACGCCTCGTTATAATGGCAATTGGGATGCTGCCAACGGACAAACACTTATGTGTATAGGCATTTTCCTTGACCGACGGGATATTTTTGACACTGCATGCAAGCAGCTTACCGATGGTAATACGAATGGGGCTATCAAAAATTATTTTTATGAAAGCGGGCAATGTCAGGAGAGTGGACGTGACCAACAACATGTACAGATGGGCCTTGCTTTCCTTGCTTGTGCTGCCGAAATTGCCTGGAATCAAGACATAGACTTATATGGGGCATTTGACAATCGCCTCTACAAAGGATTTGAGTATACGGCCCGATACATGTCCGGCGAAGAAGTTCCTCATGTGCAGTATATCACTTGGTTTGGAAAGCCGGTCTATGGATCTGAGATCTCATCCAAACAGCGGGAGAAGATCTGTCCAGCTTGGGAACGGGCTTACCATCATTATCATGACCGCAAAGGCATGGATATGCCGTACACTCGTAAGATGATTCAAAAAAGTCGTCTGGAAGGAACAGACAACCAATCGTTTATGCCTTGGGCATCGCTGACTAGTATAGGTTTCCCTGTCCGATAAGACTTTCTTTTATATAATTACAATCTTTTTTTTAAGTAGAAGTTTATTATTAATTGTAAAAGAAAAAAAGGAATTACTTCCGTTATATAGTATCAACCTTGTAAAAAAGAGCAGGGTTTTAAAAATTAAAGCCTGCTCTAACCAATAAACCTTTTCAGAGTGCTTTTTTAATTGCATCACTGACAATAATTCTATTTTAGGTGATTAATACTATCTTACAGCAAAAACCCTCTATAACCAATTATTATAGTTTATAGAGGGTTTATATTTTAATGTACTCTACTGCTTTACTTTACAAGGATTCACACTGTAAGGCAATAATAGAGCCTATTTTAATGGATCAAAGTCACCACTTTCCCAACCAATAGTCTGTTGCAGTTTAGGATTTTGCTCAAAGTGTTTACGAGCTAATCCCTGGAAGTAATAGTTGTCTTTCACGTCCCATTGATAAGTTTCGTCAATTCTCCAGGTTTGAGTAGTGAAATATTTGAAATAATTCTTCGTCATTAATTCCGGATCACTCTTTATCATAGTGATAAAATCTCTTCGTGCCATAGCAGCATATTCGTTCTTCACTTGTATTTCAATTCTGTAACGAGAATATCCTTGCATATCAGAGAATATTTTGCGACGAAGCAAATCCCAGAAACGTTTGCCTTCATAAGCCAATTCAATGCGGCGTTCATAAAGAACGGCATCAATCAATTCTTGTTGACTCATATTTGCTTTTAAACCATAGAGCCCGTCCGCATTGGCCGTTATACCGGCTCGCTTACGAATATCTTTCAGAATAGTATAAACTTCATCAGATTTATTTCCTACTTCCGCAGCACATTCAGCAAGATTCAATAATACTTCTGCATAGCGCATTTCAATCCAGTCCATGTCACCGTGATCCTTGGCTTCAGTAGCTGTCTTTTCAGGGATGGAGAACTTGCATGAATAAAATCCTGTGCCAGTTGGACTATGAGTATCTTCGCCACCTTTGTAAGTGTACATGCAACCTTGGAACCAGTCCGGCATACCGTTCAATGGATATTCAGCGCCATTGTAAACGATGATATCATAGAAACGGGGGTCACGGTTCAACCAAAACAGACCGGTAGCGTCAGTAGCAGTAGGATCAAAAGCTTCCTTCACACCATCACCATCTACATCTACTCCCGGAGTGGTACCATCAGCCATCGGGAAAGCAAGTGCCATATCCAATGTAGGATGGTGGTTACCGGTAGCTCCTACCGAAAATTCCAACGGACGCAGCCCTGCCATGAAGTTATGTGTACGTACCGGATCGAGGAAACGGGTAGTGATTACAGTCTCAGAGGTAGTCTCTTTTGTCCATATCTCCTTATAAATAGGATGTAAAGCACGTTGTCCATTCTCTGACAGTTCTTTTTGGGCCGCTAAGCAGGCATTGTATGCTGTTTGCCAACGGGTACGGTCATTGTTCGGATTAAATTGTTTACTGGCATAAGTCAGCAACACACGTCCTTTGAAAGCCATAGCTGCTCCTTTGGTGATACGTCCAAAGTCATTTTCACCCCAAATGCTGGGCAATGAAGCCGCTGCATCATCAAGGTCTTTCACTATCTGGTCAATACATTCTTTTGCTGTATTCCGAGTAACATACAAATCGTCACTATGTCTGTCCTGCGGAGTTAAAATCAAAGGTACACCTCCATAAATTTTTACCATCTCAAAATACTGATAAGCACGTAAGAAAAGCGCTTGTGCCTTTATACGGTTCCGGATGTCCTCGGACAAACTACCTCCATCAATACTGGTTAACAGAACATTGATAGTATATATCTTATCATAAGGCCAGTGTTCTTCTAGCGGACCTCCGGCGGTAGCTACCGCCGTCAGTCGACCATGAATAAAATCACTACCTCCGTTACCCTCATCACTATACTTAGAATAATCACCACTAAATGACGGCAGATTATCTTTGTAGCATTTATCCAAAAAAGCTGTAGACAGAATCTCACTATTCCATGTTGCCTTTTCGCTGACAGCTGTCAAGTCGTCTTTATCCAATACGGAAGTACAACTGGTTAAGCTTGCAAATGCCAATGCTGTAATAGCTATTATATGTTTTGGTTTCATAATATTCAAGTGTTTTTTATATAATTAGATCGTTATATTCAAACCAAATGAGAAGTTTCTCATAACAGGATAGTCTGAAATACTCGTTGCTTCAGGATCCATCCATTTTACTTTATCCTGTAATAAGAAGAGGTTCGTACCATTCAGGAAAAGCCTTGCCTTATCAATGCCTATCCGCTGAACGAATGTCTTCGGCAAATCATAAGATATGGATATATTTTTGCAACGTAAGAAAGAAGCATTACGTACCCAGAAGGAAGAAGCTTCATTATTTTTATACTGTGTAGCGCCCGGCATTGAAGCATTTGTATTCTCCGGTGTCCAGTGGTCATTATAATATTTGAATGTACTTGTATGGGCATTGATACCATTACCACGGAAATCCATCAACTTCTTATGACCGGCCATACCTTGGAAGAATATATCAAGCATGAATCCTTTCCATTTACCGCCAATCGTAAAACCATAAGTGATAGGAGCTACTTTATTTTCAATAATAACAACTTTGTCATCATCTGTAATGATACCATCCGGTTCATCACTCTCAGGGCCACGTACATCTTTGTATATCAACATACCTAAACCGGGTTTCTGTCCTTTAATGGTCATATTCGGATTTTCTTCCATATATTGCTGTAACTGTTCCTCGGTACGAATCATACCAATACATTCAAATCCCCACTCACGGCTCAATGACTGACCGATTTCAGATTTGTATGCCCGGATATTTTCTGCTTCATCTTTCTTGGACCACCAGCTATTTGCAAAACTAAAGTTACCTCTTAAATAATAGTCCAATTTACCGATTCTGTCATTGTACCCAAGTTCTACTTCGAAACCACGGGATTTAACCTCCGAATAGTTCTCTTTTGGCAAAGATGCACCAAATGTAGTAGGTACACTCACATTCAGATTATCAAGAATATCGTATGTACGTCTGTAGAAATATTCAAAGCTGAAATCAAATTTATTTCTAAACCAACGGCTATCAAAACCGATATTGTAAGAAGTTGATTTCTCCCAAGTCAATTTAGGATTAGGAACTTCCTTAGGTTCCAATCCATAAGATAACCCATTGAATACGGCACCTGTAGTAATTCCGTAACGAGCCATCCACTGCCAACCGCCAATAGCATCATTACCTAATGTAGCAATAGAACCGCGCAGTTTCATATAATCGATAAACTTGATATTTTCTGAGAAGAAAGGTTCACTGGAAATACGCCATCCTGCTGAAACAGAGGGAAAGAAACCCCAGCGTTGATCAGGAGCAAATTTTGTAGAACCATCAACACGGAATGCAGCTTCCAGTAGATACTTGTCTGCATAAGCATAGTTCAGACGACCTACGTAGGAAAGGCGACCGCTTTCACTTACAGAGCCAGCTCCAACAATAGATTCAGAAGCATCACCACTTGCACCGAAAAATTCCGGCATTTCCCAAGTGATTAGTTTGTTGCGCTGTGCATCAAATTTCTCACTATCACCTTCAGATTGTTCATAAACAAATAATGCGCTCAAATCATGGTTACCAAACTTACGGTCATAAGTTACAAATAGGTTTAATTGATATTCTTCTGCCAACTGGTTTTCTTTAAATACATAATTACCGTCATCACGAGTTTTGGTAGATACTACTACATTACCCGGGTCAATATAATGATTGTTTGTTCCGGCAGTCTGGAAATTGTACATTTCATACGGGAAGTTCACCTTTTTAATTAATCGATTATCCAATGTACGGTTATACTGTACTTTCAATTTCAGACCTTTTACAAAGGGAACTCGATATTCCGCAGTCGCATTAACATTAACATTTTGCCATTTCTTAGTATGCAAACCCGATTCTTCGCTAATAAGCATTAACGGATGCCATTCAATAAAGTTACCTACTGGCATTCCATCAATCATACTTGGAATCATCTTGGTACGGAGCAATAATCCCTTGTATAAGTCATTCATACGATCACGGTCACCGTCGGATTTCCAATTAGGTTTGGTATCTTTACGATTATCTGTACTGATATTCAAACCAACTGTAAAATTCTTACTGACATCAGCGTCAATGCTAGCTCGGAAATTATATTTAGAATATTTCAGATTATCAAATGAACCTACATTATAGAAATAAGAGCCACCAATAAAATAACGTACTTTTTCGGTTCCACCAGTAATATTGATAGCATGACGTGTAGACCATGGAGTTTTCCATGCATCATCCAAAAAACTATAATCAGTTGTCTTGAAGTGTGCCAACTCGTCATCTGTATACCAGGAAGACTTAGTAGTCGGATCTTGCTGTTCTACATTCGGATTCCAAATGGCATTGTTAAGATAACCCTGAATAGCACGGTCATTCAAATAAACAGCATGTTCATAAGCACTAAGCGTCTCCGGAATCATAGCAGCTACATCGATACCTATCGTACCAGTATAATTGATAGTTGGTTTCGCGTTTCCACCCTTCTTTGTGGTAATCAATACAACACCATTAGCAGCACGGGCACCATAAACTGCTGCCGATGCACCATCTTTCAATACTGATATATTAGCCACCTCACTGGCATCCAGTGCGTCAAACGCCATCTTATCCCTTACTACTCCATCAATAACATATAGTGGATCAGAATTGTTAGGAGTACCTTTAGCACGTACACTAAAAGAGGCTGAAGTTCCCGGTTTACCTGTTCCTTGAGTTATATATACACCTGAAAGGCGTCCTGCTAATGCTGAAGACAGATTAGCTGATGGAAAATCTTCAATAGCTTTGGCATCAACACTAGTTACACTGCCCGTCACACTTCCTTTTTTCTGCGTACCGTACCCTACTACTACTACTTCATCCAAGGCTTGTGAATCCTCAATCAAAACTATTTTCAGTTTACTTTCAGTAACGACTTTGGTTACATCCTTATAACCAATGTAGCTGAACTTAAGAGTCGAGCCCTTAACACATTTAATAGAAAAGTTACCGTCAATGTCAGTGATTGCTCCGTTAGTAGTATTCAATTCTGCAACTGTCACTCCAATTAACGGTTCACCATTCTGGTCCTCTACGCTTCCTGTTACTGTTATATTCTGAGCTTGTACTATAGTACTAAAAGAGAAGCTCAACAGTAGCAACAAAATACGCCATAATAGCGATTTGTGTTCTTGCTTTTTCATTAGAATTACTTTTTTTGATTAGACTTAATTAAACAAAACATTTTTTTCTGCGCTTTCTTGTTTTATTATCAAATGATCACTATTATAAACTCATTACATATACACATAAAAAATAATGTTACAGTAATGAAATTCGTATTAGAACATTATTTTATAAATGTAGTTAGACTAACAACGATGCAAAGAAAATGATATGATTATAAAAACAATATCACTATTATCTCAAAACTTTGAAATTTTATGCAATGAATAATAAATCTAACCTAATAACTTCATTTTACCGGAAAATCAGCATAGATTAAAATATTCCAGGTTACAAATGGTTGATTGACTTCCTCGCCAGACATATGTTTTGTATTATTTCCAAATCCTATAGTTTTCTATTTATACAAAATTTGGGATAATACTGTATTGGGAAATAAAATGTGATCTTCTTGCAAAAAGAATATTAGTTTTTATAATAGTATGCTAGAGGAGTGCCGATTATCATTCTCAACACTTCTTCCAATAAAATAGCTCTCTCATTTCTTTAGCAAATAATTATACCTACATGGTATTCCCTGAATAGTAATTCCCTCTATTATTACCGTATAAGGAGTAACCCTATCTCCCGTATAAAAAGAAATATTAGTCTGTCCCTGGCTATCAAGCTTTAGATTTGGTTGCCAATGAATGGTTACCCGATTGTCGGGTTGAAGACTTGATTTCTGGGCCTCCGTTTCATAATGCGGCTGATAGAACTCTTGATAACGGGCACAACCTAGTGGAGTTTGGGTTGCAATTAAAGAAGATTCGCGGGGAAGCGGAATATTACCGGTCTTAGAAGTAAACATAATGCGTCCTCCATAAGAGCCAATATTATTCAGCATAGAGCTTTGACCTAAAGTTGCATTCACGACCTTGGCATTTTGCCGTTCAGATACCGATGTTACAGCATAGCCGTCCATTTCTTCATCTGTCATCTCTGTTTCTTCCTCACCACTGATCCCAAGTTCCCTTCTCATATCTTCCAGCTCCTCATCAGATGCCGGATCAATGCCTAAGGCATCTTCCACTTCCGGCTCCATTTTGCTGATAGAACTAATCTGATCTGCCTTTATCTGAGCTAAACTCTCGGGACGCGCAATCAACCGTCCATCCAAATAAATGCGTGCAAAAGGAATCCTGGGATCGACAACACTACGGGTATTTCCCTGCATTTTTCCTCCTGGTGAGAAAGGTTTATCCGGATGTACGGCAACGGCACGCACAGGTCGATAGGGGGAATACAGATAAGCTCTTCCCTCCACATAATAAACTCCGGGATATTGCAATAATAAGTCTAAAGCAGATCGAGCATCTTTCTGTTCCAGCTCATCTTCATCCATTGTCCGACTGATAAATGAAGCTATCGCGGTACGCTTTGCGTTAATCTCTACATCGGGGAGACGATATACACGCACACCATCTTCTATGATAAAACCAGACTGCACTGAATCCATAAACTCTTTTGATGCTTGGACTACAGGTACATGATAGGGATGATAATTCACTGGTTTAGGAAATAAATCCGGATCTAATTCAATAGTTGGATATAATAGTTTATTCTTTTTATTAACCGATGCCATAACAGAGGTTCCATCAAAGAAAGCCAATTTATCTACGAGGAATCGCCCCTGTTTATCTGTCTGACAGAACCTAAAATATCGCATAGCAGGAATAGATACTCCAACAGTAGCATTAGCAAGAGGCTTCCCTGTACCTGTACGGACCATTCCTGATAGAGCTTGGCCAATTTCCAGATAATGATCTAACTTAGGGGTAAAGTCTTTCTGCAATAAATCATTCACTTGAAAACGACTCCAGCCATGAGTAAGCATTAGATTATCCAAACGTATTTGCCGTTGACGGTTGGGACTACCAAAATAGTAACCAGGCGTTTCTACATTTCCTTTCAAATCAGAAGTAAGAAGCAATGCAGAACGAATATCTCCACTTAGACTATCTTGATTTACAGCATAATTATCAGTAATACTAATTGAAAAATCTCCTTGCAAAGGATTTCCGTCCGTATCTGTCAATCGCAGATTCAAACGGACAAGAGAACGCCTTGCATATCTGTCTTTGTCCTGAGTTATTTGCCACTTGGGATCTATTTGTGGGATAAATAGCAATCTTTCACTTAATGGAATACGTTGTTTATCTAATAAAACAAAATGGGCAATACCTCCTGGTAATGATTGAATTTGAAGAGTTCCTTGTTTATTACCAACAGGCAATTCTTGCAAAAGTTCTATTTTTCCACGTATATGTGCCATCAATATATAAGATTGTTCCGGAGTATCAGACGAAGTAAGTATCTGATAATATAGAAGTCCATTATTGCCTGCACGTAATGCCAATGCAACTTTATTTTTTTGGGGAGCAGGAAGATTAAAAATCTTTTCTTGCTGTTGTAAATTTGTTGTTATAGCTTTATATCTTTTACCTTCCTGTGACTTCAGCATAAAACTTCCTATCCCATTATAATCGGTTCGAAAAGAAGTTATCGTATCATTTCTTTCATCTACCACAATACCTTCTACTGGGATAGATATACCATTAGGTGACTCCGTTTTAAATGCTATTTTTTGCATCACTCCCTCTATCAAATCTCCTCCTTCAGGATAAAATCCCACATGATAGTCGTAAGAAGCAGGTACATAAAAAGTCTTTTTATGTTTTAGGTCAGCTTCATACAAAGTTATATCAACGGATAATAATCTATTCGTAACCGTTGGTAATTCTATTTTCAACTCCCCCTGAGCATTTGTTTTTCCTTCGCAAATAGGATTTTTCTTTTCTTTGGCTCTCACCATATATGTAACTTTCTCACCAATGAAAGGAGTTCCATTTGGGCGTCGAAAGCAAACGATCCCCCATTGACGATTTCTCTCATCGGTCAGATACCGAATCGTAGTTATACACAGTGGTACCTGAGAAGAGTATATAGATATATTGTGAGTGAAGAAATATTCATCACCCGCATTACACATATAATTCGTATAAGCCCGCAAGTAATACTCCCCTTCCTCCATTTTTTCATCTAAAGCAATATAACCACGAAAGCCTTCATTTTCATCTTTACGTATTTTCTTACGCTGACACAACTGATTCTTTCGATTTATCAATTCAACATAAAGAAAACGGCTCATAGCTTCTTCTTTATGTGTCACTGCATCTACCAAATATCCTTTCAACCAAATAGTATCTCCTGTCAGATAATAAGGTTTGTCAAGATGTAAGTAACTTTTTTCCTGAGGCATGGAAGCCATATTGGCAGTGAAAGTCTGGTAGATATCATTGATAAGTAAATTAGTCTGTCCATAAGTATAAACATTCAATGTTACTACACAAATTAGTAATACAAAAGATCGAAGTGCTTTCATAGATTAAATGATATGTCAGAGTTTCTTTGTGGTAATTACGATAGCTCCATTCGCTCCTTTAAATCCAAATGCTGAGCCATCTTTGTAGACTTCTATTTTCTCAATATCATTTATATTCACACTACGGTCGGCTTCATTACTACTTTCATAATTAGTCCCATCAATGACAAAAAGAGGTTCGTTATCCAGTTCTAAAGATGTACCTCCTCTAAGGCTAATACGTTGTTCACCGTCAACAGCCTCTACATTCAATCCGGGTATCCTTCCTTGTAATAATTCATAAAGATCACTGGCTCTACTCTCCTCTATTTGTTGCCGAGTTATAACATTGTTATTTCTTTCTACTCTCCGTTTACCTGTATATTCTATCTTCTCTTCTTTACTTCCAATTTTCAGGATAAACGATTTTTTTTCCAATTTTACATACCACCCATCGGCTTTTCCTGCCATTGGTATAATTGCGTCCTGACGTTTATTGACACTTATAACAATTGTATCAGATTCTTTAAGTTGCTCTATAAAGAAATCGCCATTTTTACCGGTTATAACACTATTCATTGTATTTTTCACCCAAAGCTTCATACCGGCAATAGGTTTTTGTTTCTCATTCACCAACACACCTTTTAAATCTTTTGCCACCAACGGCATGGTAAACATCCCTGTGACAAGAATAGAATACAATACTCTTTTCATCATGTTATTATTTTACAATGAGAAACCGATGCAGGAAGCATCTATAAAGGTGTTCCAGTATCGGTCTCTCCATTTTAATTATTCTAATTATTTTAAAACAACTGTGGATGCATATCCATCATCATAATACATTACGGGAGCATTATTACCTTTATCTCCATTAATATAGTAGATATCCCATTGTTTTATATAGTGCTCACCGGTCCAACCGAGTTCCACTGTTTTGTCCTTCAAAACAGGTAAATTTAAAACTTCTACACCGGAAAGATACACCAATACATTATGTTCTTCATCTACACCTAATGAAACAGTTTCATAAGTACCATTCTTAAATTGATTTAACTTCTCTGAATAATAATAATAAGTATATGTATTTTTCTTCAAAGTTGTATTATTCTGATACTGGAACTGTATTTGAATATTATACTCACCAGTTACTGCCGGAGTTCCGTCTAGAACTATGGTCTCAGCCTTCGTATTCAGACCAGACTTACAAATAGTCGGATACCAACGGAAATCCAAATAGGTAACATACCCTTCTCCATTTTCAATATTATAGTCAAATGTCCAACGATAGCGCAACGTATTTTCTGATTTCTTAGTGCCAACAGCAATACGATCTTCCGGCATGTTTTTCACAAAACCTAGTTTAATACGGGAATAGAAAGGTGTACATAATTCTGGGTCACCAAAAGTACGGCGAATATATCGTTCTACTTCAGTAGCAGAACTTGCATAAATCTCCAGATATGAATTTTTCGTTCCATCAGGAAGAGTCTCTTGTGCGATAGATGACTTACTACTACTCTGATAGCTAAATGATGAAGGTGGTTTTGCCGTCTCAAATTTCTCAAAGAAATAACTAGACACATAAAGACTATGTTCACGACGTTCCTTTTTATCACCTACCTTTGCTACACACCACACCTTATATGTACCAGGTTTATTCGGTGCTTGCCAAGTCATTTCATCAAGTCCCTGCGGTTGAGTCAATTTGCCTCCATCGCATCCCCATTCATAATCAGTGTGCCACAAATCGCTAGATTCCACACACATCCACAACTTTACTTTTTGATTGCAATAAAATTCATCTCCCATTGCACTTAGCGATTCAATGCGGATATATTCCTCATCACCACAACCTACTAAGAACAGAGAACAGAGAAATGTAATAATCAAACTATTTATATATCTCATAATCGTTTTTCGTTTAATGGTTACTTAATACCCAATATTTTTTTTGTTGGACGATCCATCCAAGAATCAAGAACATGAATATATGATCCTCTAGCCGTCTGTAAATTACTACTACGAGGTTTTATATCATTTTTATAATGTCCCTCAAAATTATTAAATGTAATATTCGGATTACGATCTTTATAAACATACATATTGATCTTGGCTGTATCAGCTGGAGCAAATGTTTCAAACCAAGTTGGTTCTGCCGGTAAATTTGTAAATGTATATTTACCTTTTACAATGTGGTAAAGCAGAAACTCTTTCACTTGTTCTTTTGGATACATAGTCATAGAAATAGGTGCTTCATCCACATATACAATATTGCCTTCTTCATCGCGTATAGGATTACCTTCTTCATCCAAACTTTCTACTTTTACTTTATGAGTGTCAAAGTAACCTAAACTATTTCCAGTAGCTGTAAAGGCAGTGTTTGTTGGCAAAAGATACGTACAATCCTCTGATTGGAAAGTTTCCTCCATATCGGCATATTTGACAGCATCCTTCAACAAACTAAAGATATCAAGTCGTGACTGAATAAAATCCCATGCATTCATGTGAACATTATTATCTGGAATACCCGCTTTATAATCATATTCGTATGACTCTTGCATGTCTAAACCAAAGAACTCACAACCCGTCAATGTCAGGGTAATAGACATTGTCACGATCCATTTTAATCCTTTTATTTTCATTTCTTTCAAATTTAAATGTAATTACAATTATTCAGAATAAGGAGGATTTTGATGTCCACGTAAAGCGGCATTAGCCTCAAACTCTTTATAATAGATAGGACCATAAGCACGATTCATATCAAATGCTGTAGGGGTTTCTCCCATCATAACTTGGCGTTCTTGATAAACAGGTTCCATTACTTCCTTCAACTTGTCCGTACGCATCAAATCAAACCAACGCTTACCTTCTGCAAAGAACTCTAATTGTCTTTCTAACAAAATTTCATTTTCTAAGTCCTCTTTTGTAGTAGTAAAAGGTATTCCACCATTATAACCAACACGTTTACGTACAGCTAGAACAATATCGATAGCTTCTTCTTTACGTTCCATCTTATTTAATGCTTCAGCACGAAGTAACATAACATCAGCATACCTGTAAATTGGAAATGAGAATTCGGCATCTGTTGAACTATACACATAATCTTGTGACTTATAGACTTTATTTGCTGAATCATATTGACGATTCGGGTCAATACCTGAAAACTTAACACATTTATTAGTACCCCAGTTAGGATCGGTCCATGAAGCATTAGATATTGGGTTACGAGAACTGCTATAATACAGCTTTACCGTATCAACATTGCACCACAGGCGTGCATCATATCCCCAATCATTTCCTACGACATCACCACGGCGCAAACGCGTTAATAATTCATTATATACTTTTTGAGACATACGCCAACTGTTATTTGTATTAGATGCCCCCATTGTTTTAGGCCATCCGTGCGCTTTTCCTGTCAAAGAGTAAGACCACCACATAGAAAATATACTTTCTTTAGAGCCTGCTGGGTCTGTAAATATTTTCTTATATGCAGTTTCATCTGCCACCCATTCAAATGAATTATTACCGATAAAATAGTCTGATGCATCAATAGCTTCCTGATATTCTTGAAACCACATATGTACATCTGTTTTCAGTGCATATGCCGCAGCTTTTGTTAAATAAAACTTATCACTTCCATCAGAGGAAAAATATTTAATAGCATTCTCTATATCACTCAATATTTGGGATTTTATTTCAGCGACAGAAGTACGAGGAAGCTCCATAGATGATAACTCTCCATCCCATACTGTAGTTGTTAAAGGAGCATCTCCCCAAACACGAATAATATAAAAATACATTAACGCACGCATAGCATAAGCCTGTGCAATATATGGTCCATATTCAGACTCTAGGATAGAAGGAATATTTGGATAATATTTAATAGCCACATTACATCTACCAATGCAGGAATAAAGATCTTGCCAATTATACTCACCCCGTTCAGAAGTCAAAGCATTCATATAATAAACTGAATTAACGTATCCGGTATGATCACAATTGTCTGAACGCACTTCACTCCAATACATTAATTTCTCATTTAAAGCGGAGGCAAAAGCTGAGTAAATACCTGCATTCCAATATGTCATATCCTTTTTATCTCTGAAATAATTCTCAGGAGCTAAATCTGATTTAGGAGTTCGATCTAAAAAATCATCGCAACTTGTAAATAACAGAATCCCTGTTAATGCCAATAATATATATTTTTTCATATTATCTTCCTTCTTTAAAATCCAACATTAATACCAAAACCTAACTCACGACAATGAGGATATTTAGAATCATCTCTACCTGGAGTTAGAACTTTATTACCACTCACTTCAGGATCATACCCTGTATAATTAGTCCAAGTAAGAAGTTGATTGCCATAAACATATACCTGAACATTACGGAAAGGAGTCTTAGCTAACCATTCACGTTCCAGTGTATAGCTCAAACGGATACTTTGCAAACGAAGGAATGAACCATCTTCCAAATATTGACTATTCAATTGCTCACGATTCAATGTTGTCCTATTACGAGTGTTCAAAGCATACCAATCAGTAATTTGTCCAGGATATCTCCAACCTTGAAGTACATATTCCGGATGCTGTTTATGAGAGCTACCTCCCCAAGTTGTAGTATAACGTTTCAAATCATTATAAACTTTTCCTCCCCAACTTAAATAGAATTGGAAGCTTAAGGAGAAATTCTTATAATTTAAAGAGTTACTCCATGAGGCATACCAAGTGGGGGTAGCTTTACCTAAAACTTGTTTATCAGACTCGTCTATATCACCATCTTCATTCAAGTTTTCCCAAATCACATCACCACCAGATGCAACAGTTCCGTTATGCTTTATTTTCTTTACTTCACCATGGTATTCACTTCCATCTGCATTTAAGTATCCTAATACAGTAGGTTGACCATCCAAACCTATAATTACGTTATTATGTTCGTCTCTCTTTAACACAGGAGTTAAGCGATTTTTCCAATCCGCCGTATAAGCATTACTACAATCATATTCAAATACACCTGTATTTTTCCATCCATACCACAGACCAGCTTGCTTACCTTTAGCAACTAACCAAATACTACTATCTACGTAATCGTCTTTAGCCAGGTCCAAAATCTTGTTTTTATTTTTCCACCAGTTAACTGTTGTGGTCCAACTGAAAGCTCGTGTCTGAACTGGGACTGCTGTAACGCTAAGTTCCAAACCACGATTTTCCAGACTTGCCAAATTCACACGAATATTATCATATCCCGTAGTATAGGGTAATTTTTGATCAGCCAACAGATCATGCGTTTTCTTTATATAATAATCTCCTGTAAAGTAGATACGACCGTCCAAGAAACTTAAATCTAAACCAAAATTAGTTTGCTTGGTCTCTTCCCATTTTAAATTTGGATTTCCATATTTAGAACTACCAACAACAGCACCTATATTATTATAATTACCATTTACAGTGTAAGTAGTCATTGCCTCATAAGCACTTATCTTATCATTACCTGTTACACCATAACTAACACGTATTTTCGCATCGCTCAATAAGGGTTTCGTCCATTTCATAAAGAATTCGTCAGACACCCTCCATGCTGCAGAGACAGAAGGAAACCATCCCCAACGATTATTTTTACCAAATTTAGAAGAAGCATCACGACGAAGAGTACCTGCCAAAATATATCGGCTCTTCCAACTATAATTCAGTCGACCAAAAAAACCGACAGCAGATGTTTCTTGAAGTCGTGTATATGTTTTTGCAATATTTAAAATGGTTGCCAGATTCATTGTGTATAATTCCTCAGACAAGAAATCGCTACCTTCAAACCGCAAATCGTCTGTTGAAACTTCCTCAAAAGAGGCACCTAACATTGCATTAATGGTATGATTTTTTGCAAATGTTTTATTATAGTTTACATATAAATCTCCTGTATAATTCTTCCTCCAAGTAGTAAAATCACCTCCCGTATTAGGATCAGTATCTTTTCCCATTAAATATTTAGACTTAAATTTGGATTCACGCTGTAATTGATAATTAGCAGCTAAAGTTCCATTAAGTGTCAACCATTTAGTCAGATTCCACTGAATTTTCTGAGTAAAATTAAAATTATAACGGTCAAACTCATCACGGTATTGTTCTAATGCTGCAATTGGATTAACACGCCCTCCAGAACTGTAGTAAGGTATCAATTCACCATCTGGATACCAAATTATCATATCAGGGTCACGACGCATAGCTCCCTGTAATACAGTCTTTTCATCAGCCTTATTATATTTCGTATTTGTCAGACGAGCCAAAGTCGTAAATTTCACATTCTTCCATGGTTTAAAGTCTACATTTAATTGTCCTGTATAGCGTTTACTATATGTTTCCAACAAAATACCTTCAGTACCATCATATCCTAAAGATACACGATAAGTTGCCTGTTTGGTACCACCACTGATAGTAGCACTGAACTTATCAACAGAACCTGTACGAAACAATAAATCCTGATAATAATAATTAGTACTATATTGTAGACCACACGAGTCAGTCCGAGCCGAGAACTTTTCTAACCATTTTGAAGCATTATCAAAGTCACCAGCTCCCATACTTAAACGACTTTCAAAAGCATTTACTTGAGGCAATTTTCGTGTAGGACTGGAAAAGCTGCGAGAATAACTAAAATCCACTCTTGGTTTTCCTTCTTCACCTGATTTAGTTGTAATAATGATTACACCATTAGCAGAACGGGCACCATAAATAGAAGCAGAAGCTGCATCTTTTAAAATTTCCATAGACTTGATATCATTAGGAGAAAGATTATCTATATCATCTACCATCACACCATCTACTACATATAATGGATCTACACCACCATCTTCAAAAGTAGAAGCGCCACGTACTCGAATAGATTTGGATTCACCTGGAGCACCAGATGTTGCAGTAATAGAAACACCTGGTGCAGCACCTTGTAAAGCATCAAACACACTAACAGCATTACGCTCTTCAATAGCTTTAGCGTCTACAGAAGTTATAGATCCAGCATTGTCTCTTTTTTTCATAGTTCCAAAACCTACAATAATAACTTCATCAAGCATTTTAGCATCTTCTTTCAAGATAACTCTCATCTTACTGGATACAACTTTGATTTCCTGATCCGCATATCCCATATAAGAGAATTTCAATGATGCTCCTTTCTTTATTGAAATTTTAAAATTTCCATCAAGATCAGTTACGGTTCCAGTAGAAGTACCAACAACAGAAACTGAAACACCAATTAATGGTTCTTCAGCTTCGTCCACTACTACACCAGTTACCGTTGAATTCTGAGCGTACAAATTGAAGCTCACAGAAAAAACAAACAGTACTAATGATAATCGCCATAATAGCGATTTCGAATTGTATTCTTTCTTTTTCATTAAACTACTTTTTAAATTAGACTTAAATTAACAAGGGATTTCACCTAAGATTCTTTTTGAGTTGTTCATAATAGATTGTTTTTACATAATATCAATACATCATTTTTAAAGTTATACATTGTTGTTTTCCATATCGCAAACAAACAACAATTTTCCCAAACGAGATTTAAAGATTGTATCAAATACTATCAATTATATCTCAAAGTGTTATAGACTGTAAACGGTAAAATTGAATAATAACCTATTATACAATATATTACCAAGCACTACGATTTTACAACACCAAATTACAAGCTAATTCTGACTTATTTAGTCAGTATTCGCAAGTCCATATTCTTATGACGAGCCATCAGTTGTGCTATATAAAGTGAACGGGGGAAAACATTCTTCTCATTCTGTCCTTCCCAAACACCATCCGGACGATCGATAAAAACTCCCGGATATTTTTCACCCTTCATACCAAAACTATAATTATATCCTGATGTCCAAGGACTCTGTACAGCAGCACGTTTCACACGACAGTTCCAAAGCACCTGAGTTACTCCGGCCCAGCCATGTCCACTTCCCATTTTACCACGATCCTGCACATTGATTTCTCCATCGGTAATCACATTATCATAAAGGGTTCCAACTGCCCAGCGATGGTGAGGACCTATATCTGCATAAGTTTGCGAAGCTGTACAATTATAAAACACATTGGGGCCACATACACGTGCACCCGTCACATAGTCATGACGCCCCTCTGTACTCTGACAGTTCATAAACAGATTTTGCTGTCCCCAATTATTAAAAGAATATCGCAGTCCACCAGTTATCAGAGATTTTGTTTCCAGGCAACGGCAATCCGTCACAGTTACATTCTTCGCATTGCGTTCACAACTTACCGCTGAATACCCGAAATAGCGACAAGTCAGATTACGCGCCCAGCAGTTTTCCACTTTATCGAACTGAACGCCAATCCAACCATGCTCGTTATCCTCATAATGTTCAAATTCAGATTCCAAACACATATTAGTCACCCCGACTTCACTGATACGACCGTCAAATGTATACTTAAATACTTCACCACCGCCATATTTCTCTTCCATCTGCATTACTACCGGATTATCAATATAAATACGGTTACCTTCTACTTTTACAATTTCACGTTCGAAAGAAAGGTTATATTCCCGTGCAGTCCATTGGCGGGTTCCCTGGCGTTCAACGATTTGATCCATCTTAATATCATGTATCCAATTCTCTGTTCCCGGACGATAAACAATGATACGATCACCCACTTTAAAATTTGCAGCAGAAGAAACCAGAAAAGAGTGTGTTCCCACTGGTACAAAAGCATCCGTAATCTTCACCCTTGTTCCGGATACTTCCTCCATTCTACCATTACCAGATACTTCTATCAATGAAAAACGCTGCTTACCGATAGCCAATAGACGGGTTTCATTCACATTATCTCCTTCTCCGGTCAAAATAACTCCACTTGCATTTATATGAATCGTTCCATGAACATGATATACTCCCCGTTTTAGCAGAACCGTTCCACGGTGTCCGTCTTTATCCGGTTGCATACGAGACACTTCATCTATTGCATCCTGAATTCTCTGACGACTATCCCCTTTTTCCACAGGATATACAGTTTTTGTTACCGGATACTCAGGGATTGATTTATCACCATGATGATAACCAACCCGACTAAAATCCGGTATTGTATTTCCCTGTTTATCGGGATAATAAGCTAACTCCCCTTTCGGAGTAATTTTCACATAGCTGGATTGCCAGCCCGGAGGTAATTTGGTCTGGGCAGATACACTTACACAAAATGTTATCGCCAGTATACCTCCCACAAGTTTCTTTACACGATTCATTCTATTCTCAATTATTAGTTTGTATATAAATTCAGTTCAATCTTCTCACCCGCCACAGTCGGTATTTGCAGATATTCTCCATAAAGTATGTCCGATTTTCCATTTTCCCGGATAACTTGCACAGGGCGTCCTTTCCATGGGTTCTCTATTTTACAGACACGTCCTTTCTCACTAACCAGAATTACTCCCTTAATTAGTCCTTCTTTCAAAGTAGAAGTAACCAAAAACGCACCATAAGCTCTCAGATTTTCAAAAGATGCATCCTTCTTATGATTCCAATTTGGGAAAACACGAATAACACCTTCATAACTTTGTAGCAGCATCTCATTAATAGTAAGAGGAACAGCGGCCAAAGTTTCAATGCCTCCCCCACCTTGCACAATCCAGGAATTGGGATATACATCCATCTCGATCCGCTTCTTCAAATAAGATAGAATCTTATCCGAGGGATACCCCACACGTACAGCTCCGGGATAACAGGTTTCAATTCCATTATTAGATGTATTTCCCCAATCATTCGGGTCACGTTGCTTTTCCGACCAATGTGCCACATCTTCCAGCAAGATAGTATTGAAAGCCGCATCTGTCATGGGCCCCACAACACCAGCAGGGAGAATCAAACCATGAATAGAGACCCTGTTCAGCCCCGATGGACGTACTTCTTTATCCTGAGGTCCCTTCTCCATATTCTTCAAACTTTGACGTCCGTCTTCTCCAATTCCCAATGGGTATTCACTCAGTTTCTCCAAAATATCCTGCCAACGGGATTGCCGTATCTTATCAATGGAAAGGAAATCACTCATATCCATCACACCCTGAAACAGCATACGAACCAACCCCAACGAAAGAGTTGAATTAAAATCACCTAACCGATTACGCCAGACACCTCCATTACGTTTATTGGGCATCACCTCATTGAAATGATCCATACGAATGACATAACGTCCATTCTCTAAAGAGAGATAATCTTCCCAAAAATCCGCACAGGCCAGAAGATACGGATATACTTTACGGGCATACGCCTCATCATACGTACTGTAATATCGCATCAACATATTTCCAACACTAAACACTGCATTGATTTTCTGTCCCAGAAACTTATAACCACCATCAATTGTATTTTCACGGGTCGAATACTTTTCCTGCATTTCTTCAGGAGTTAACGGCCACATAGCTGTACATAAACCTTTAGGACCGATGCCCACCGGATAATAGATACCTTGGCAATTCAACAATTCCTGCGCATGCTTCCGTCCAGCTTCCATATAATCTAATAGAGGCTGATCAAAATTATCTGTCAGACTAATATGATTGGAAGAAAATGACGCCCAGTAAGGTGCTTGATAATTATAATTCAGATGATAATCACCTCCCCATGCCGCTTCGTCACGCGTAACGAATGGTCCCCAAATACCTGGCGCAAACTTGCCCTCACGGGAAGAACAAGCAAACAAATATTGCGACTGATAGTAATACTTTTCAAAATAACTATCACCTATATTAATATGAGACTGTTTCCAAAAATGATTCCACCAGGAATGATGTTCTTTCCGCAATTGCTCAACACCCGCTTCTGTTACTTTCTCTGCTTCTGTAATTGCTTTGTTTTTCCAATCCGGTGTATCATGATTCGTATAAACAGATATAACCAATTGTACTTTCTTTCTGGGAATCAAGGAGAATTCATCAGAATTTGAGTTTAAAGCCAATGCCACATGAGTAGGCCAACGCAGCAATTCCGTATTTTCAAATGAACGACTTACCCACATTACTTTATCTTTGCCTCCCGCAGTAGTCGAAGTATTACCTTCCGCAGCCCATAAACGCAAATGGGCAGTAACGGCTTTGTCCGATTGCATTTCTATGATAATCTTATTATCCGTTGCAGCAACCCATGCAGACAAATTCAACTGACAATGAGGAGTAGTGAATTTAGTTCTGATTTCAGCAGATCCGGGCAATTGTTCCGCATAGTAAGTAGCTCCTTGCAGTTCTTTTATCTCAATATCCAGTCCGCCCGGAAGCGCAATACCTCCCGGATAAACAGGATAAGCCCTCCAAAAATCATTTTTACCAATATAAAAACAGAGTTTATCAGGAGTACCTCCCATTGTGATACCGATATCTCCATTACCGGCTAAAGGAGCATCCGGAGTTTTGGTAGTGGGAACATGCTGTGGGGATGAAGTAAAGACAGCTTTATAGTCATCAATGGCAAACTGAGCTTTCACCCCAATAGTGCTCAGCAATGCTACGCCCAAAATAAAAGCCTTGTGTGTATTCATAGTCTATAATCATTTATCTAAAAACAAAAATAGACGTATCTTACCAACAAGGCTTGCAATATTATTTCAATCGTTTGGAGAAATGGTTCAAAATGCGTTTTTTAACGAATTAACCCACTATAGAAGTTGTTTTCCCCTTCTCTTTTCCTTCGGGAAGAGAAATACGTACCTTTTTATGATTCAACTCAAGTTCTGCAACATTTCTCTGTTGAGTCGGATCGGCATAGTTTATTATGTACCGACCGGATTCATTTTTCCGTATCATATAGATTCCGGGAGTTTGAATATTCAATATCAAATCCGTACTTACAGTTAATTGTACCGGCTGATAAGCGGCCACCCAACAGGTAGTATTTCCTTCACTATAGACAGCCTGAACAGTAGCATCATTACGGAGTATCCGTATATCCGATAAATTAAAAACAGCCACATTTTCCTTGTCCATTCCGGGTAATATCAAATATTGATATGTGCCTTGTTTAGGTGCAACACCATGCGTCAAATAGATGGCAGTCACCTCTCCATGTGTTTCTTCCGGGTGATACATTTGCATCACATCATACCATGATCCCGTACGTTCTGCTGTTTCAGCTACAACTTCATGGGTATTGCCCCATACAATATATCCCGTATTATTATGAAAATAGCGTTGTTCCTTTCCCTTAGCAGATTGCTTTGTATTCACAACATTCCATCGTGCATTTTCCCAGGAAAGCAGTTCTCCATTTTTATGGCATTGCTCTATAGAAGTGGTAACAACAAGATTACTATCTGCTTGTATACCAGCTCCCAAACAAAGAATAAAGTCATCCGTACAAACCCATGCCTTATGAGCCTTCACTCCGGCACGATCTAACTCCATAACAGTCATACCTTGTTTTTCATCCGAAACAGCTCCTACAAAAGTTCCTTTATTACGAGGCTGATAACTTTTAATCAGAGGCATAGGTGCATTATCCTCAAAAGCTGTTACTCCCGGTAACTTCCGCCAGTCCCAAAGAGGAAAAATATCCAGATACTCCTTACCATCTTTATAAATATAAGTAGCTCCATCTGCCATATAATATCCTTTCATATTATCGCCATTCATCATTTCCGTACCGATAATACGGTCAGAAGCCATTTTTATAGACGCCATCCAAGAAGGACGGCGATGAATTGTATAATCCGACTGCCAGAAATGATTATGTCCTGTAAATACATTCACCGCAGGCGCAGGATAATTATCACGAAGCAGAGCTGTTGCCACAGCCATGCACTCATCTGATTCACCTCCACCTAACTCCGAGGTTGCAAATGCAAGACTCAGTGCTTTATGTACGGGAGCATGATGAAACAGTTGACGTCCCAAAGCATTCACATCCATCATTCCTTTCCAGATTACCCAACGATATCCCTTATCAATCAGTATACTCAGAATACTCAACTGTTTATCATCAAATGCTAACGACGTCCCTGAAAATAATCCGGAGAAGAAACTCATTCCGGATACGAACGAAAGCCCATAATTACCAAACTGCTGCTGAGCACCATGCTGGTGAAAGCACCAATCGTCTTTTATACCTTCTGCTCCACCCGTGACTATTTCAGATGCAATGGTATCACGCGCCATCTTTACCAACTCATAATCATTCTGCAATAATGCACGCATCATCACATTTCCGGCAAGCCATACCTTATTCTGTCCGGTCATCCCAAACTTAGCATTCTCCATTACAGTTATAGCGTTCTGTTTCTCCACAGGGGTCAATTGCTTCTCAAACAAGATAAAAACCGTACCCAGTGTTTTAGGAATACCTATTTGATTATACCACCAGTTCAAACATACAGGTTTAGCAGTAAACCAATAATTCAAAGCTTTATGAATAACCGCTTCCACCTCCGAAGAACGATAGTAGGAAGTCTGATCGGAGTTATAGAGCTTTACCAGCTCCAGAATACGTTCCGCATGAATTTTAGGCTCCCAGCCGGAACGCTTTTTGTCATCGTAATTAATATCCGGCCATGTTCCGGCTTCCGTGAAAGAAGACAGATAAGTTTCTACTTTCTTTAAATCAAAAGGATATCGCTGATGCAACTCTACCACAACCTGATCCGAAATCTCTGTTTCCGGTTGAATAGACGAAAGGATGGACAATAAACCAAACGGATCTTTACCGGAAGGAACCAACATTCGGGCATAATTTTGCTTGATACGCACCAACTCATCCACACCACTTGCCTGTACAGTAACAGATACAAGTAATACACTAATTATAATCAGATTACGCAAAAGTCTCATTCCTGTTTATTTTTTCAGTTGTTCTGTTTCCATTATAACAGCCGCCCACAATATACCGGCAACAGCCTCTTTGGCATTCAATATTTTGGGAACAGTAACATATTCTACAAAATTCTTTTTAATCACAACTCCATCACATGCTCCTATCACATCCAGTAAGCCTCTGTCATTCACCTGTATAAAAGGAAAGAGACTTTGATATCCCCTATATGCAACCGGAGTATATTCCTTTGCTTTTAAGAGCCCTAACTCTACACCACGCTGAATAGAGTATACAAACATAGCAGTTCCGGATGGATCTACAAAATTTAAAGGATTATCTCCTTTATCCACAACCATAAACCAACCGCCGGTCTTCTTATCCTGCACTTCTTTCAGCCCTTTACACATTTTCAGATAAATATCAAGGACCTGCTGATAATTCGGATGTGTTTTGGGTAGTAAAGCCAGTAATTCAGGTACCACCAAAGTGTACCAGCCCATGCCTTCACTCCATACCTCCGGTGACAGTCCGGTAGTTTTATCCGCCCACACAGCCTTTTCTGGTTCTGTAGTCCATGCATGGAGGATAAGTCCATCCGGGCGTTGCAAATGACGGGCAGCAGTAATAATATTCCTACATGCCACATCATAGCAATAATCAGCTTCCCCCACATATTGTGCACAACGTATAAGGAACATCTGCATCATAAAAACACCATCTACCCACATATTAGGACTCCGGTTTCCGTGCCAGAACTGTCCATCGGAACTGGGATAGTGATCCACAGCTTTCAATATTTGCAAGGCAGCTTTCTTGTATTTCTCATCACCCGTACGCCCATATAATGTACAAAAGGCCGAACCTGTCATAAAATTATCGAGATTCGTTAATCCGCCTCCTTTGTAATTACCCGCTTCATCAACGAAATGATCCATATATTTCTTTATATATTCCAGATACCTGTTATCACCTGTTAATTGTCCCAAACGGTCCATAGCCTCAAACATGTATCCCTGCACATATGTATAATCTTTCCAGTAAGCCATCCGATAATCCGGATATCTCGTCATCACTGTTTCCGACAAAGGTATAGCTAAATATTCCGGAGTTACTCCGGGTGTATATCCCAGTTTAGCTTCCGGCACTCCCTGAGAAGTAGTTCGCCGATAGCGGGTAGTAGTCTCCTGAGTAACCAGCATAGTAACCTCTCCCTCCACTACCGTACCGGCTGTATGTTGAGTTACTACCCGATTTTGAGCCATAGAAGAATGACTTGTACCAACTGCACATACGATACAAATTCCTACTATTATTTTCCGTGTTATTACCATAGTCATTAATGATTAAATCCAAATCAACGGGTTACGTACAGGCAGATTACGCACCACTTCGTCGGTTACAGGGAAATGTTCTAACTTCTCCCACGTTGACTGCCAATTTTTATTATGAGTCTGTAGCGCACCGAATATCAGGAAAGGGTGCGCTACCGGCCATTCATCCCAATACATTACATCTTTCGTATAAATCCAGCTTTCTCTATCAACGACATAGGGATAGATAAAATTAATACCCTTCTCCATATTCTTACCTCCCTCTGCCGTATAAGTCCATAAATTATCATTCTTATCCGAAAGCGTCTGGCATATTGTTGCCATGGCATCCAGATTAAATAAAGAATAACCATAAGGTTTCGTACGTGCTGTCTCCAACGGAAAACTACCGTCTTCTGCCATCTGCTTAGGTAAAAGTACTTCTTTATAACGCCGCTTACAAAAATCCATCATATCCTTATCACCGGCATAACGGGCAAATACAGCAGCCTGCATCACCCAGCAAGTTCCATGATTATTCTTAGCATTCATCTCGTCTATGCCATACTGATGTGTGAACATCCATTTCAAATAATCAGCAAACCACTGTTTAGTAGACTTTATATCATCCTTAGACAATACTCCAAGCTTTTCTAACTGCCATAACGATTGGGCTACTTCCATAAGATGTACCGTATCAATGATGCCAATACCACGTCCTGTAGCAATTCCCTTAATAGCTTGCGCATACTGCAAGTTAGGATTCATTTTTGTAGACTCATTCACAAACCAGGCACGCACATGCGTCAGTATCGCATCCACATATTCTTTATCCTGAGTCAATAAATAAGCAGAGGTCAGATTACCTACGATTGAACTAAAACGTATCATAGCATGACGATGAGCTACAAAATTATCCGGATTGGTCTCGCCATCCCGACGCACATAAGGTCCGTCAGGATTCAAAGTATCCGGCCACCAATAATCACCCTCCGAATAAAAATCATGTATATCCCCTGCACTGCGTTCCGCTATAAAGGCGGTAACCGTTACCGGTTCCTCCTTTATATTCATAGCGGCACGTTCCAGTATACCCTGCTTTAAAACACACTTCACAAAATCTTTACCGTCTTTATCCGATGTACACGAAATAGCCAGAAAAGAACAGATCCCTAAAAATAACATACCTACCTTTTTCATAATCTTACTGCACCGTTATAAATGATGTTTGGACTTTATCAGCTTTTACAGCTACACAGGAAGTACCGCCTTGCGTACGAACCCGTATTTGTGCCCGCCCGTTACGTGCCTGTACTTTGCGGGAACCGGTTGCCGTGCCCTGATTCTGTATCAGTTCTCCGTCACCGGCAATATCGAAAGAAACAAAAACTCTGGAATCAAGACACCTGATACCATTACTATCTACCAACTGGGCTTCAACTTCAACAATTCCATCTTCTTTAGGAGTAGAAGTTACCCGAAATGCATGTTCCTTCCCCCACTTCTCGGTCTGATATTCAAAGCTCAATTCATCAGCAAGAGCTTCTTTTCCAGCAGCCACAGCACGCAATGTATTCTGCCCCTTAGCAAGCTTCACATTCCAGCGCAAACCCGCTGCGGGAAAATCCTGACTATTACGCTTGCGTATCCCCTGGCTTTGTCCGTTCACAAACAGTTCCACCGATGGACAGTTAGAGTAAACCAAGACCTCTTTTTCTTCATCGGCATCTCCCCATCTCACAGGCCAACCATGCCCATAGATATGAACCATAGGCTTTTCTGTCCAATAGGATTGGAATACGTAATAACTTTCCTTTTTCGTAAAGTCACGTTCCACCACTCCTTTCTGATTCATATATGGTACCGGATTATCCGGACGCACCGGTGTGGAAAAGTCCTTAAACGGCCAATAAGCAGCACCGGTCAGCCAAGGCATATTCTCCTGCTCCTTCAAATGCCAATCTATCAGCTTAACGATATAACTTTCCGACCAGTCTCCTTTCTTCAACACCAGAGCCGAACCATTCAGAGCTGCATCGCCATCACTTTCACCTTCTTTTCGTATAGGAGCAGTAGCCTCCGCATGACGTCCGGCATGGCTATCACCACCCCACTCTACATGCAGAAAATGTTTCACCTTCTCCATTTCTTCTTTGGACATCTGCTGATAATCTGTATAAACGCCACGATACCAACCGGCCCAGATAGAAGGAGAATATACATCTACAATATCGCTACAGAATGCACAACGGCGAATTGCTGTCTTGCGTTCGGCATCAAGATGATGTGCCAGTGTATTCAACTCACTCATCAGGCTCCGTATCTCGCGTTGTTCAAATTCAGGAAAGTCATTCGGCCAGTCATTCTCATTACCCAATCCCCAGATTATCACTGAAGGGTGGTTATAATGCTGGGTTATCATATTCGCCAACATACGTTTCGCTTGTCCACGATAAGTTTCATTCCCCACACCACCACGGCACCAGGGAATTTCTTCCCAAACCAGAATACCCAGTTCATCACAAAGATTCAAAATGATTTCAGATTGCTGATAATGTCCCAGACGGATGAAATTCACCCCCATCTCTTTCATCATTTTCATTTCCTGTATCATTTGCTCCTCGGTCATGGCGGCAGCTACTCCTGCATGATCCTCGTGCCGGTGTGTTCCCCGCAACAAGAGGCGCTTTCCATTCAGCATGAAAGGCCCCTTATCTATAAATTCAAAAGAACGGAAACCGAAACGTTCACTCGCTGTCATTTTCTGCCCATTGGCAGTTACAGTAACCTCGCAAGTATATAATACCGGATGATCTACATCCCAGAGTTGTGGTTTATCAATCTGAATATCCAGCATATCCAAATCTCCCAACGGAGTTATTTTATCCAGTGTACGGGTAGATACCACTTCACCTTTAGCATTCTTCACAGTAACCTCCACCAGTGCTTCACGTACATCTGCAGGATTATAGAATGTACCGGATACCTTTAACGTGCCTTTTTTCAATTTAGCGTCCAATGCCGGTTCTATCCGGAGAGAAGCCACGGAGACTTCCGGAAGATACACCAGATTCAGATAACGGTAAATACCGCCATACAAATTGAAGTCCGATAAATCCGAAGGTATCATTTCAGCATCCCGGGTATTATCACAACGAATACTCAATGGAATTTCATCTCCAAAACGTTCAGCATCTTTGCTTGCCAGAAAAGCTCGCACGGCATCTGTTATATCTACATTCCAACTATCATATCCACCGACATGGCTACCCACTTTGGTCATATAAACATATACATCCGTCTTCTGTCCTGCCCCTTCGAATTCCAATACCATCCGTCCGTCAGGATACGGGTTATCCAGCTTCAGGCGTGTTTTATACCACCCCGGTCCCTGATAGTAATTCAAATCCGGATCGACAGCATCCTCCGCATTAAAGCAGTGGGGCAACGTAACTTTTGTCCATATAGGTTGTTCTTCCGGCTGGCCTTTCTTTATAGGGCGTACCAGTTCCCAGATATTGCCCACATCCTGACGGAGAAACTCCCAGTTATCCGTTAACCGGATCTTATTGCCCATCACAGGCACCTTCGCAAAGGTACCTGCAACAAAGCAACTCATCACTAACAATGCAATTATACGTCTCATACCTATTGATTCTCCACGTTTACAGAATAGCCGTACCTTCTTTCTCTAATTTAGCTTTCTTAAGCAAAGCTTCCAGGAAGTAATAGTCTGCATAAACCAAAGGCACGTCTCTCTCAAAGTTATGCGCACCTGTGCTGTGCAAGAGTAAGAATCCACGGTCACCATCTAATTGCGCACGATAGTTCTTGCTTAAGCTCTCAACAATCGTATCCGCCCATTTCTTGTATAATGCTGCTTTCTCCGGATCGTACATGGACAATTCGTACATGGCACAAGCCATCACTGCAGCAGCAGAAACATCTCTCGGTTCGTTCGGAATACCCGGAGCATCAAAGTCCCAATATGCAACCATATCTTCCGGCATGGTAGGATTGGTAAAGATGTAATTGGCTATGTTCTCAGCTTGCGACAAGAATTCCGGAAGTTTCGTTTCGCGATAACACATGGTATAGCCATACAAGCCCCATGCCTGACCTCTTGACCAGGCAGATTCGTGATTGTATCCCTGATGCGTATGCTTATGAAGCACGTCTCCGGTGATTGTATCATAATCGATTACATGATAAGAGCTATAATTATCGCGGAAATGATTTTTCATTGTAGTGCGTGCATGTGTATTTGCAATGTTATAATACACAGAGTCGCCGGTTTCCTTAAACGCCCAGTACAGCAATTCAAGGTTCATCATATTATCGATAATAACCGGACATTGCCACTTGTCGCGGCTGTGATCCCAGGAACGGATACAACCAATTGTTGGCTTATAGCGGGTAATCAATGTGGCTGCAGATTCCAGCAAGATATCTTTGTAGTTTGCATCATTGGTCAGGCGATAACCGTTACCAAAGCTACAGTACATTTTGAATCCCATGTCATGCGTTCCGCCATTCGTTTTCTGGTCTTCTATATTAGCGGTAAATGCCTGCGCTTGCTTCTTCCAGAAATCATCTTGTGTATACTCATACATATACCACAATTCACCGGGAAAGAAACCACTGGTCCAGTCTCTTGATGCTACCAGGCGCAAGGCACCGTTATCTTCTATCGTGCGGGGAGAAACCGGTTTCCTCTTCAGTTGTTCTTCCGGCATGCTTGCTTTAGCAGAATCTATTTGCGTAAATGCATACTTCAACTGCTGTCCGGCAAAATCAAAACTGTCTTTTACGACATCCGTTTCTTTTGTCGCTTGGCTGCATGCTCCACATACGACCAATAATGATACTAATCCTGTTTTAAATTTCATAATAGTCATTCTTACTAATGTTGATATTGATTTAAAGATTAAATTCTCCATAAAAAGATTGCGCTAAGATAGGCGATTTATCTTAGCGCAACTTTCAATATTGTCTTATTCATTTGAAATTCTATTCCAAACGATATGTAAAACAGGAGCTATTTGGGAGTTTCTCCCTTATCATTATGCCTTTGTACCCACTCTGAAGGTGAATAGCCATAAAATGACTTGAAGCAGTTGGTGAAATAAGCATGACTATTGAAGCCTGTGTAGACCGATATTTCAGAAACCGTATAACTGGATTCCAACAAGAGTTTGGCAGCTATCTCCAAACGTTTATTACGTATCAACTCTGTTGGAGAAAGTTCCGTTACCGCTTTCAGTTTCCGGTACAGGTTGGCACGACTCAGACCTAACTCCTGGCTCAACAAGTCCACTCCAAGCTCCGGATTAGAGATATTTTTCTCTATAATCTCAAAGAAACTCTGCGTAAACCGATCATCCCCCGAAACAATCTCGATGCCCATCGCTTCCGGAGAGAACTTCTTTCCATATAGTTTCTTCAGTTTCTCACGGGATTCCAGCAAACTGTTGATACGGCAAATCAGCACATCCATACTGAAAGGCTTCACGATATAGTCATCAGCGCCCACCGAAAAGCCTTCCTTGATATGAACCACCATGGACTTGGCCGTCATCAGTACTACCGGAATATGCCCAAGCTGTAAATCCTGCTTCACACGTGAACACAGTTCCAGTCCGTCCATCTGCGGCATCATGATATCACTCAGTATCAAATCCGGATATTTCTCCAGACTCAGTTCCAGTGCATCCTTACCATTGTTTACATCCAGCACATAGAAATAAGGATCCAGACATTCTTTGACGTAAGCTCTTACTTCATCATTATCTTCCGCCAGAAGTACAGTCCACTTCTTCTCTATCTCAAAGTGCATTTCCTTGGCTGACGGGATAACGTCCTCCACTACCTGCTCTTCATCATCCTCCACCAATTGCTCCTTGCCGTAGACAGAATTGCTGATCGGAATATAAACTTTGAAGATCGTACCCGTAGGCTGATTATGGGATACGGAAATAGTGCCTTTATGCAGAAGCACGATAGAACGTGTCAGACTCAGACCGATACCCGTACCCACATTCTCTTTATTGTCATCTTCACCCTGATAAAAAGGTGCAAATATATTCTTCATATCTTCCTCCGTAATACCCTTCCCGGAATCGGTAACCGAGAGACAGGCAAACCTGGTATCGGCAGGCATCTTATTCAATTCCGCCTGCTGTTCCGACGGAAGTTCGGCAAAAGTACACCGGGACAATGAGAACACAACTTTACCATTATTCGGAGTAAACTTCATTGCATTGGACAAGAGATTAAAGACCACCTTTTCCACGACAGACTTATCAAACCATGCCGACATTCTCTCCTCACTCTTCTCAAAAGTAAATTCTATGGATTTCTTTGCTGCAAGATGGTTGAATGCATAGTAAATCTCTTGCAGGAACAGATTCATATCCATTTTGGCAATATGCAATTTCAATTTACCCTCCTGGTTCTTGCGCAGATCCATCAACTGATTCACGAGCAGTAATAAGCGTTGAGCATTACTGAATATCAGGCTCAGCTTATTCTTCACACTGGAAGAGAATTCCGGCATAGACACCAGATCCTGTAAAGGTGCAATAATCAATGTAAGCGGAGTGCGGAGTTCATGGGAGAAATTGGTAAACATACGTATCTTCGCCTGATGGAACTCTTCCAATTGCAGTTTCTCCTTCTGTTTGAATTGCAATTCACGCTCCAGCTTTTGCTTCTTCGATATATAATACATGATGAGTGTCATTATAAAGACAAAAGCAATGGCATAAAACAAGTAAGCATACCAGGTTTTCCACAAGGGTGGATGCACAATGATGCGTATCTTACGTGTCTGTTGACTCCAGACTCCATCATTATTAGAAGCCTTCACTTCAAATACATAGGTTCCCGGACTTAAGTTCGTATAGTAGGCTTCCCGACGATTGCCAATATAATTCCAATCTTTATCGTAGCCTTTCAGGAAAGTGGCATACTGATTCTGCCGGGCAAAAACAAAGTTCAGTGCACAGTAACCGATAGAGATATTATTCTGATTATAACTCAACTCTATTTCTTCCATACCATCCAGCACTGTGTCCAATATTCCGGTTTCATCTTCCGGTTCAATCACCTGGTTATTCACTACCAATTTCGTGAAAACTAATGGCGGTACAAAAGAGTTTAATTGCAACTCCTGTGGGCTAAAGGTCACAAAGCCATTGTTACCGCTAAAGCAGATTTCTCCATTGGGGAGTAACAAACCACTATGGGGAGTAAACTCATAGACTCCGATTCCATTCAGAGAATTGTAATTGGTAAACTCCTCTGTCTTCAGATTGTATTTCGAAATTCCATTGCTCGCACTGATCCATAGGTTATTGTCGCTATCTTCCACAATGGAGCAAATATCATTCTCTATCAATCCCTGTTCCTTCGTTACAGTCTTTACGATTCCTTTCTCTTCTTCGTACAAAGCAATACCTCCGCCGAACGTACCAATCCAGATACGACCGGAACTATCACGCACAATACCCGTCACGTAATTACTAAGCAACCGACGAGGCTCTTTCTCATCCGTATCATAGTAAACGACCTCTTCCTTATTTACATCGTACTTTATCAGACCATCATTACGGCTGCCAATCAGCATTACCCCATCACGCAACTTCAGTATGCAGCGCGAACTGGCAAACAGACAACTGTCCTTTCCGCCATTAATAGGAAAGTGTTTCTGAAGTTCCTTTTTATCCGACAAGCGCATCACTCCCATACGCGAATCGGAAGTTATAATCCACAGACTATTATCCTTATCACGAAGCATGGAGTAAATGGACATTTCCCCCGGTAGCTGATAATAGAACGTATATTTCTTAGTACGAGTATTGAATTGATAGATAGATCCCTTATTCGTTCCGCACCAAAGTATATCATCTTCCAACAGAAGCCCTTTTATAATATTCTGACTGTACTGCAACTTTGAAGCTTTATCTATCGGATAATATGCATATTGCCTGTTTTCCAGATTATAATCGAGCAGCCCCCTGCCCTCCGTTGCCATATATAAACAACCGCCGGGAGTGGAAACCATACAACCGTATATCCCAAACAATGCATCAAACACCGTAGCAGGATCATGGAAATCAAAGCGGTTGTTAAAGCGGCTGGAGAAACTCACTCCGCCGGCATACGTCCCCACCCATACCGTCTGACTCCTGTCTACAAACAATGAATAAATGGAAAAGTGGCTCAGATTCCCCTTTTCAAGGGAAGCATCCGTATGTTTCCAGAAAGAATTAGTAGAAAGATCGATGGTATATAGCCCGTCGAATGTACCGATAAGCAACATTCCGCGCAACTCTGATATGGCTCTGACGCTATTGCTCGTCAGAATACTGTTGCCCTTATGATAGGTCACCATTTCCTCTTTCTCAAAGTTTATACGATACAATCCGCTCAGTCCGCTTCCCACCCATAACGTTCCGTTTGAATCTTCATAGATAGTAGAGATACTATTGCCAAGCAGATGAAGTCCCGGCGTCCGGGTGGTCAACTGCCGCTGCACTTTCATGTTCATATCGCAGACAAACAGGCCTTTCGTAGAAGTACCTATCAGAATCTGATGCTGCTTCGTTTCGTAGACTACAGAGATGAATTCATCTTTGATCTTCCCGTTCAGGTCTATACGCTGAAATACATCCATTGCAGGCACATACAGGTACAGCCCCTTGGTAGTTCCTATCCAAAGGCGATTACGGGAGTCTACCGTCAGGCAGCGTACTTCACTTTTGGCAAAAGCACCGTATCGTTCGTCAACAAACGGCTTGATACGGTTGGTTTTCAGGTCGAGTTTATTCAATCCGCGTGCCGTACCAATCCACAAATTGCGGTCGTTATCTTCGGCCAAACTCCAGATATGATTATCACTCAGTGTCAGAGAGTCCTTCGGATCATGTTTATAGATCACGAACTCACTGCCATCATAACGATTCAATCCGTTGCGCGTACCAAACCAGATGAAACCTTTGGTATCCTGGAATATTTTAAGCACAGAAATCTGAGACAAACCATCTTTCAGATTCAGGTTCGAGAAATAGAAGTTCTCATTATTCTGCGCGGTTACTTCCAGGGTTGCTAACAAGGTTATCAGCAAAAGAATATGTTTTCTCATAGGTCAAAAAAAATGTGATAGGCTTATTTCGTCAACAACTCCGTAGCGCACCATAACAATGGAGCATGAGCGTGCAGGTCACCGGTGATTTGTTTGCGGTTCATGTAATGGTTCTTGTCATTCTTGATATTGGTTCCCTCGCATACGTTTGTTATCTCGTCTTGATCATTGATATATGAGACCAATGCCAGCCATCCTTTTGTGGCGGCAGGAGCATAGGTTTTCTTATCGAGCCAACCGTGTTTTACACCCACCAGCATGGCATAGGTGAACATTGCCGTGCCGGAAGTCTCTTTATACGAAGCGGGTTCATCGATCAGCTGGTGCCACATTCCATCGGGGTCCTGATTTTCGAGTAAGGTAGCCATCATCTTTTTATAGGCTTCCATAATAACCGGACGGTTCGGATTATCCTTCGGAAGTACGGAAAGCAGACGGGACATTCCGGCAGCCATCCAGCCATTGCCACGTGCCCAGAAGAAAGGGGCTGTGGGAGCGTGATAGAAAAGACCGTTCGGTCGTTGTATCTTCTCCAGATACATCGCCATTTCAGCAGCTGCGCGGTCTATATACTTCCGGTCACCCGTAGCCAGATAAGCTTGCGACTGTATGGTGGTTATCATAAACATGTCGTCAATCCATACACGCGTTTGCCAGGAATAGCCCTGCTCGGCATACGCTTTCTCCTCCGGCTTGGCATCGGCAGGAACTTCCCATTGGGTATCGGCATATTTCATTCCGAGATCGAAATATTTCCGGTCGCCCAACTTCTGCATATAGATTTCGAGGGGAACAGCGCCTACCACGTTATAGTCTACGTGCACCATGCGGGGAAGCATATTCTTTTCTGTAGTAAACAAGGGGGCAAAGCGTTCCTTCAGCCGTTGCTGCATATCTTTATTCTTCACGGCTTTGCTGAACCATAAGGCGCCCAACCAAGTGCAGGCATCAGGATAAGTCACATAATTGGGAGCTTTTTCCGCCCGCGGATTTCCAAAGCGGGTATGAGGGGTGACCAGGAACTTATTGACTATACGCGTACCTATCACTTTCGGATCGGCATCTTTCATACGTTTCTTCAAATCGGCATCCTGGGCGTTCATTGTTCCACACCAGCCTGAAAAGGCGGCAAATAGGATAAGTAAAATCTTGTGCGTCTTCATTCCATAGTATTGTTAGCAGATTAATAACTATGGCAAAATTAGGGAATTTGAGTCTGAAGGGTTTGAAAGATCGTTCCAAATGCTTGAACTATTAGCTCAAAATAGCGTATATAGACCTCTCAGGCAGGATAGTTCAGTGATAGAATTAGAGATTGGCAAACTGATTCACCACAATCATCAAATTCTCGCTTTATTGAGATCAAATACTCACCGTAGCGAGAGTTTTTTCTCATCGTATTGAGTATTCTTTCTCATCGCATTGAGCAAATATTCTCAAAGGGGTGAGAAAGAATAAGAAATTTACTGCTTACGCTGACTATACCCTGCATAAATCATCAGCGCAAAAGCGCAGGCGTACGTAATGAAGACGGCAGTCAGTCCCGGCGGTGTATCGCCTCCGCCATACGAATGAAGACCGGACAGATAGTAGTTCACACCGAAGTAAGTCATCAGTACCGAAGCAAGGCCCAGTACGGACATGACACTGAATGCATAATCCGAACGGAGGACGGGAAGAAAGCGTGCATGCAGGATAAAAGCATAAACCACCATCGTAATCAATGCCCAAGTCTCTTTAGGGTCCCAGCCCCAATAACGTCCCCATGACTCATTTGCCCAAACAGCACCGAGGAAGATGCCTGCCGTCAACAGATAAAGCCCTATATGCAGGGACATTTCATTGATGATGCGGAGTTCGCGGATATGGGGCTGCAACAAGGCTACTTTCGACGGATTGCCGGCACTCATGAATGCAAGGGTAAGCAAACCAAGCAGGAAACTAATACCGAAGAAGCCATAACTTGCCGTAATTACAGCCACATGTATCATCAGCCAATAAGACTTCAACACCGGCACCAAGGGGGTGATTTCGGGGTCCATGAAGTTCAGGTTGGCAACAAACAAGATGATACCTGCGAAGAAAGCCGCCAAAGCCAACGTCATGGAGGAACGCTTGATAAACAAAAGTCCCGCCAACGCTGTAGCCCAGGCTACATATATCATGGACTCATAAGCATTGGCCCAGGGAGCACGCCCGGATATGTACCAACGGATACCGATTCCGGAAGTATGCAACAAGAAGATCAGCACAACCAATGCCACCAAGGGAATGATAACGGTTTTAACCCAGCGTCTGGGTTTCAGCAACTGCCCTACCACGAATATCAACAATAACAGTCCGACCGCCATATAACCCATAGCCGACCAGAAGAACAAATGTGCTTTATTATAAAACAATTCCCAGGACACTTGCTTCTCCGTCAGCAAAGGTGTAGCGCTCTGTTTCTGTTGATACACGTTCATCATGGAAAGCACCTCTCCCGCGCTCTCCCATGTACCGGTACGCAAGGCATCAGAAGCCTCTCCCAGATACCACGGCATGATTTTCGATACGAACAGAGAGTCTTTCCCGGAATACACACTTAAATCATCTCCCGGAGAATACCATTTGCCACTCGTATCTCCCGGCAACGGGAACAGTGCAAACATCTTTCCTTGTTGCAGGGAATACAGGATATTAATCTTTTCGTCCAGTTTCAACAGATCCTTTTCAAGCCGCGAACGTTCGGCTGCCGGACGAGAATATGCCTTGTCTACGGCATCGGAAATCAGATAGCTGCCATCTTCACTGAATACATCAAAGAAACGGATATATTTACCTTCGGGCAGAGAATAGGCTTGCGGCAATTCTTTATTAGTCTGGCGAATAAAAGGAATATTTCCCCAGTAAGACGGATTCATAAGAAAACCGATAATGACTTGTTCGGAACTAAGTCCTTCGAAGGTATCGCTACGATAGATCTTGCGCAAGAGTTTGTCCGTATAAGTATCTACAGGTTCAATACGGCCTGTAGGACATTGTATCTGCATTCGCCCCCATTGCTCAGCCTGTTCCGCAGGGATGGTGTTCTTCAGCAGATGTTCCGTTTCTGCCTTTTGCGCTAAGGAAAGTGTGGGAAGAAAAGCCAGTAACAAAAGAGGAGTCACCCGTTTCAATTGTTTTGCCAGTTGGCGGAAACGAGACTTTTTATCTGCCAGGGTCAGCAACATACCGGCAAGCAGCAACAGATATCCGGCATACGTAATACCCGTTCCTGCCGTATCATTATTGACGGTCAAGATGGTGCCCTGTTCATCGGCATCATAGGAGGACTGGTAGAGCCGGTATCCCTGCTCATAAATCACCTTATTCATGTAGATGTGTTCGCTCCGTTCTCCCTCTTCCGTATGAATGGTAAGGAAACTCTCAAAAGAAGAAGGGCTGTGAGAACCGGGATAACGAACTAACTTAAAATCATCCAGACGGATGGAAAAAGGCAACGGGCGTTGATCTTCCGTTGTACGCATATGGGACACGGTTTCTCCTTCCCTGATATGCACAATGCCCTCAAAACCATACATATTGGTCACCAATGCTCCCAGCAAGATTACAATAAAGGAGATATGCAACAGTAAGACTCCATACTTGCGCTGGCTCCACAAACGGGCTTGCCAGGCAGTAGCACAGAAATTGAGAATCAAAAGAAATTGCAGAAGATAGAAAAGCGGATTGTTATAGATTATTTCCCTTGCCATTGCCATCCCTTGCGCCTTCTCGACAAAAGTTGCGGTAGCCAGCAGGATCACATAATGCACCAGCAATATCAATGTTATCTTCCACGAGGTGAACATCGCTTTCAGGGAGGAACTTACTTTTTTCATGTGCGGATATATCCTTTCAATTGTTTTATGATCTATCTGTCATTCTATTGAAACATTCAACGTAGCCAACAATTCTGCCAGTGCCGGTGGCGTCAGTTGCTGGGCAGCATCAGAAAGAGCTTTCTGCGGACAGCAATGCGACTCGATAAACAGACCGTCGGCGTGCAAAGATATGGCTTTCTCGCAAATAGCCGCCAATAATTCACGTTTTCCTCCGATATGGCTCGGATCACAGTAGAAAGGCAATTCAGGAAAATGAGTATGAAAACGTTCCGCTAACTCCCAAAGGGGGGCATTGCGGTAAGGAGAACTATCTACCGTGCAAAAGCCACGATGAATGATGCGGATGTCTTTCAGTCCGGCCTGTTGAAGGCGTTCTACCGCACCAATCCATAAGTCTACGTCGGGACATACAGGATTCTTCACCCATACCGGCATATCGCACCCGCGCAGGGATTCTGCCAGTTCGTGCATCATAAAAGGGTTGACCGTAGTACGTGCACCAATCCAGATCATATCCAGACCGGCTTTCCGTACAGCTTCCACGTGGCAGGGAAGTGCCACCTCAGTCATAACCCGAAGTCCCAGTTCCTGTTGTATCTCTCGCATCCAGTCCAGTCCTTCTTCACCAACTCCCTCAAATGTTCCACAGCGCGAACGGGGCTTCCACAAGCCGGCACGCAGAATGCCAACGCCTATCTCTTTCAGTCCTCTTGCTGTTTCCAACATCTGTGTACGACTTTCCGCACTACACGGACCGGCCACTAAACTTATAGTTTTCATATTTACTTATATAGTAGCTACAACAGCTACGGGCTACAAGCTACGAGTACCTTTCGGCATAGTAACCGAAGTATCTCAGTTCTCCTCCTCCGGGGAGGAGGAGTACCCGTAGGGGGAGGTGGTAGGTAAAACAATAAATACCTATGAATTATAAGACTAAGGAATTCTTTCTCACCTACCACCCCGCCCTTTGGGCACCCCTCCTCCAACTGGAGGAGGGGAATTGAGATACTCTATAAATAACACGCCAAAAGGCACTCGTAGCTTCTAGCTCGTAGCTGGTGCAGCTTATTCTCTAATCTTCGATAATCACACGGAAGCCTACATTATATACTTTCTGCCAAGGCAAATACGATCTGCGGTAGTATGTAGTGGACGCTTTCGGATGATCATTCCATGATCCGCCTCTAACCACTTTCTCCGTACCCGTACCTTGCGTCTTTTCATTGTAAGGATAAGGCAGATAATCAGAGGATGTCCATTCGGCAACATTACCCTGCATATCATAGAGTCCCCACGGGTTAGCCTGGTATCCACCGCCTTTCACCATCAGCATATTACCATCATCCACGCCATTCTCCTTGGGTTGATACGTATAGTACTTATACCAAGGATCATTTTCCCGCATCGGCATCGGATTCACTCCCTTCACTGCCATCTGATTCAGGTGCTTGTCAGCCAGATTCTCAAACTTACCAAAGTCTGTGTTCAAGGAACCATACCAGAACTCACCGTCACTACCTGCACGGCAGGCCCACTCCCACTGAACCTCGGTAGGAAGAGTAACGGTCTTACCGGTCTTTTCACTCAGTTTCTTACAGAATGCCATTGCCTCTTCCCAGCTCACACGGATGGCAGGCTGTTCAGGGTTATTGGCAGGATAGCCCTGGTGTACATGATCTTTCCATAATTGGCGGATGAAGCGGCTGTCATGTTCCGGGAAGATTGTGCGGAACTGTTCATTGCTGACTTCGATCTCACCCATCCAGAATCCTTTCTTCACAACTTGCTTATGAGCAGGAGAGTAATCAGAATGACCTCTGTTACTACCCATCACAAATGAACCGGCAGGAACACGGACAAAATTCATCTTTACACCCGGAGCTAATTCAATGCTCATTTTCGTTTCTCCTTCTTTGGCAAGCATAGTCTGGGCAGCGGCTTTATCAAACGGCCATCCTTTGACTTTTACATCCTTATCTTTATACTCCTTCTTTTCCGGTTTCACTGGAGCCGGTTTCTCTTGTCCTTCCAGGTATTTGGCATACGAACGGATCTCAGCCTGCCAGTCTACACCGGAGCGGGCATATTTCTCCGTCAATTCCGTACGGCGGCTGATTTGTTCCACTCCCTTAAATTCATTGGCTTTAAACTTGCCATGATAAGGAGCATTGAAGTCAATCCAGTTGTACAGAGCTTGCCATTCTTTGTCAGTCAGTTCCACTCCATGATGTCCCGTCTTCAATATCTTGATCAACGGACTCACGGAAGCATGATATTCATACGGATCGAGCACTTCAATCTCCGCTTCCGGACCTTGACGGTACACATAAGGATGCAGATTCAAGTAGCTGACTCCGAAACCGGAGAACTTATCTATCTTCCCACCTGTAAAGTCAGCCAGTTTATTGGAACCATCGTGGCAGGCGATACAAGCACGATCCAGCACAGGCTGTACTTCCAAATCAAAAGTGAAAGAACGTACTCCACCTTCCGGCTTCGTAATTTCATGGGGCGCCATAGCCGAAGCTTTCACACGTTTCGGTATAGGCAATTGGTTCTGGTCTTCGTGGCAACCTACACAAGAAACAGTTTCTCCCGGCATACCGGTCAGCCAGCTACGCATCCACTGAATGGCACGTCCTTCCGAATCCAACGGCTGCAATGAGATCGGTGTATTGGCAGGAATCTTAAATATCGCGGAACCGTCTTCTTCTACAGGAACGGTACCCAACAAACGCTTGATATCCCAACCACTCTGAACACCTTGCGCCCAATGGTCGGACGGAGTTCTGTTATAAGCATATTCATAAGCAAGCACACGGAATGCTTTTACTGTACCACGGGGCACACCTTCCAGACCTTCACCCTCGTATATATCCTGAATGAATACGGTAGCCTCTTTACTGGCCAGATTAATCTTTTCAGGAATCACCGGGGGTACCGGACGCTGTACAACCGGAGTCGGGCAAATAAGACCTTCACCTTCAAATTCGGCAATCAACGTGAGATTATCGTATATATCGATCAGATAGACTCCCCACAGGGCACTTTCATTCAGCTTAGCAGTAACCAGGAAATATTTATCCGTCAAAGGATAAGGCTTGATAAACTGAGGCCATACGCCATCCACCAAACGGTCTTTTACAATCGGTTCTATCTTACGGTCGCGGAAAGGCAATTCCTGTAACATTCCTTTCTCTGATTTACGGCTCTTTGAAGGATCAAACAACATCAAACGACCGGAACGTGTCACACCATGGTGACCGGAAATCACACCGATAAACTGTGATGAACCACCGGGCAGAGGTTTGGCATCGAACGTACTGTTCGGGAAGTAAGAACCACTACCGTACAAAGACTTCTGTTCCGTTCCGTCCGGATTCATGTGCATTACAAAGCGGGAGAAATAGTGAGTCAAATCCGTATACTCCCAACGCGTGTACATGATACGGCCATTATTCATAACCGTTGGCGCCCAGTTAGCATCCTGGTCAAAGGTCAGACGGCGCAAAGAACCATCTTTCGGATCATACAGACACATATTACCTACCTCATCATTACCATTCACGCAAGGTACACCGTTATAACCGATATTGGATACAGCGATAAGCTTGCCGGAAGGCAAATAAGTAGCATCAAAGAATTCCAGATCTTTTTCCGGGGTTTCTATGAGCTTCTTCAAACCGGTACCATCCAGTTTCACTTCAAATACTTGCCAGCGGCGGTCGGTATCTACCATAGAGAACATCAGGCGTTCAGCATCCCAATGTAGTTTCAAATCAGGAACAGAAGAACCGTTGGTAGGTTTAAAGATAGTACGAGTCTTAACATCTCCACGCAAGTTAGATAACTCTGCAATCTCAGCATTAAAACCACCGCGTGAAGCGGAAGTCTGGTTGGACCAGTTGTTATTCTGAGTACCCAGAGCACGCGGATTCACCTGACGGGCAGAAGTACCTATCTTGTAACGACCGACAATGATCTTATCCATATCCAACGCTGTATTTGCCAGCAAGATATCACGCTTCAGTTGCAAAGCTTTGTTGGCAGCTTCCAGGGTAGAAGCCTCATTCTTATAAATGCCGGAGAATCCTTTTCCGGTCAGTAGCTTCAGTTCAGCAAGCTTGGCCTGGTTCGCATTCTTATCATAACCGGCATCTTTTGCCATATCGTTATAAGCCTCTTCAATGGCACGCATATTCAGCCAACTCAGGGATTCCTGCAACTGATATACTTTCATGGCCTCCTGTGCCAGATTCAAATAGCCGATAACCTGATCGTCCAAGGTAGGTTTAGAAGCAATCTGGGCAACTTGTGCTGTAAAATAGGATTTATCATTCAGCAAATTAATAACTTCCGTTACTATATGCTTTTCGATGGCGGCATCATGGGTCGTAACCAGTGCTTTCATATCGCTTCCACCGAATGGCAGGAACAAAGTAGCCTCAGTCGGATATTTAGCAACGATATCAGAAGCAGCTTCCGCACCGGTAATCCCTTGGAGACGGAAAATCACCGTACCTGCAGAAGAACGGTTCTCCAATCCGATCTCCGCCTCAAAGCGGGTATATTTCTTATCCAGAGGAACCACGATTTGCGCATTGGCATTCGCCATAATCGTGCGTTTATAGGTTTTGCCTTTCATGACTACATCCTGTCCCTTGGCATTCTCATTAAAACGCAGACTGCCGCTACCTGTTTTCTTGAAAGTACTTTTCAGGTCGTTCAACCAAACAGAAGAGCCATCTGCCGCCACTAATTTAGCATTTGCCCATACAGCCTGGTCATCTCCTGTACCATCTACAGTACCCCAGGTATAAAGCACCATTTCATCCAGTCCGGTTATATCCGCCGAGAAAGGCACTGCCGCCTCTTTTGCCTTAATCACCTTCGATGCAATCGGCAAACAGGTCTTTTGCATTTCCACATGGGCCTGATTCTTAGCCGCAGCAATGCTTTCCGCCCACGTAGCAGGCGCTTTCACCTTCGCACTCGCCCTTCGCTGTGCCATAGTGGGAAGCGACAAGGCAATGCATACAGACATTACTAATAATTTCTTATTCATAATACTTTGTTCTAAAGTTAATCTCCTATTTTAAGTCCGGTAAGCGGAAATTGTCTATATAGCAGGCAGCGGATATCTTACCGACATTCTTCTTATCATGCAAGCTCCACACCACTTTACCGTTTTTATCTATCTCTATCAATTGCGGTTCATCCACCGTGGTATCTTTCGTATGTCCGTACCAGTTACAAATCAATAGATTCCCATTCTTCAATTGCAGGATTTGCCCTACAAATAATAAAGCAACTCCTTCAATATCCAGTGCATTCACCCGTTTCAATTCTTTGCCTGTCTTGCGGTCGATTACGATGTAATAATGGTTGTCTCCACAAGGCAACAACAGATTTCCGTCAGGAAGTTCAAGAGATGAGAATGCCTTGCCTTCAATCTGATGTTCAGCGATGATCTTCCCTTTACGGCTTACTTCCAGCACTTTCTGTTTCGCCATTACCGGTATCAGATAATGGCTGTTCCGGAGCTGGAATACTTGTCTAAACTGGCTGTGGGGTCTTTCCACTTCCAGGTTCAATGTTACTTTGTTTACTTCTTTGCCTTTCTTATCCAATTCTATGAACTGGGCAGGAATACCACATATTCCCAATAGTACGCCACCGTTCTGCAACAAGGTGGCTGATTGTAATTCCGTCTTATCCGGTGTTTTATAATCCCAGACCACCTGATGGTCCCATGTCACGAGTTTTGCTCCCCGCTTATACGAATACAAGATTTCTCCCTTTTTAGTCAAAGCAACTGCATTACATTCTTCCCCTTTCTCCAGAGCATGCTGCCATTCCACTTTTCCCGTTTGTTTATCCAACAGCAGGATATTCGGATTTCCGGAACCGGCAACCAAGAGTTTATCTTGTGCTGCCGCCCGAAATCCCATGGAAAGAATGATCCAAATAATTATATAAACCCTCATCATTCTTCTTGTAATCAGTGTTACTTATTCTTCAGTTCATTGAACAGCTCGAGTGCCTGTTCCGGTTTCAGATTTTCATGTACTACCGCATGAACGGCCTGTATCATAGCAACAGGAGCTTCTGACTGGAACACATTACGTCCCATATCCACACCGGAAGCACCTTCGCTGATTGCCTTATAGCACAATTCCAACGCTTCCAGTTCGGGAAGTTTCTTTCCACCTGCAATTACTACAGGAACAGGACATGCTGCCACCACCTTTTCAAAACCATCACAATAATAGGTCTTCACGATATTCGCCCCATTCTCGGCAGCAATACGGGAAGCTAAACCGAAATAACGGGCATCACGTGCCATATCTTTACCTACAGCCGTCACTCCCATCACAGGTATTCCGTAACGGGTACCTTTATCTACTGCCTTGTACAAATTAGCAACCGTTTTTGCTTCGTGGGCCGCATCTCCGATAGACAGCATAACTGCCATAGCCGATACATTCATACGTATCGCATCTTCAATGTCAATCAAGACGTTGTCATTCAATTCTGTAAGAATAGAAGTGCCGGCATCCGAACGAAGACAAATAGGTTTATTGGTGCTGGGCGGTATCACCGTACGAAGAATGCCGCGTGTACACATCAGGCAGTCCGCATATTCTATCAACGGAACGATGTTCAAATCGATACGTTCCAAACCGGATGTCGGTCCCATAATGAAACCATGGTCAAACGCCAGCATCACGGTTTTACCTGTCTTCGGATTGAATATGCGTGATAAACGATCCTTCATACCCCACGGAAGATGTTCCGCTCCCTTCACATGAAAACTATTATTAGTAGAAGCTACCCCCAAACCGAAATTGCAGCCTTCTCTTAAATCATCTAAATCAGCCATTTCTTATCTTTTCATTAGTTATTTATTATAAAACTTTTGCGAATGCATCAAACATGCACGACCAGGATGAAGCCCCTGAATCCGCATAACCGATAGAGCGTTCGCCGTAATTACGGGCACGTCCGAAATTTGCCTTCATATCTTTAGTAGCTTCAGCACCTTTCACAGCAGCTTCGGCACCCGCTGTCAGGATAACCTTCACATCTGTAGAATCACAAGCCTGAATGGCTTCCACCGCCGGTATCAGAGCATCCATTATTGTTTTATCTCCCTGTTTTGCTTTTGTTTGTTTCCTCACACCTTCAAGTCCACCTGCAAACATAGCCTTTACATCCGCCACATCCAGTTCGGTACCTTCCGCATGGTCGCTCATTCCCAGGAAGAATCCACCCAGTAATGTGCTGGTCGAACCGCTGATCTCAAGCATCAGGTTAAAACTCATGTCATTCAGCATCGACTTAAATTCAGTGCCCTTATCAGCCGTAGCAACAAGGGCAGACATGGATTGAACGATAGCTGTTCCATGGTCGCCATCTCCCAATACCGCATCCAATTTTGAGAATTCATCGGAGCGCTCCGTAATGCACACCAGCGCATTACGAAGCATCTTCTTGAAATTATCTATAGTCAGTTTATCCATCTCTTACTTACCGATAGTTGTCCAATAAGGAGCATTAGACATTTTATTATTCAGATAATCGATATGATCGTCATCCAGCAAACCAAGAATCATCTGGAAACCTGCCTGTTCCTGAACGGTCAGCAACTCACCGATACGGGCAGCAGCCACTTCGATGCCGGCATTTTCCAACACCTGATGCGCTTTGCGATAAACGATATTCATCTCCATGTGCGTAGTTGCTCCCACACCGTTAATGATTAATAAAGCCTTGTTACCGGCTTTCGGCTGTAGCTTCTTCATCAGCAAACCGATCATTTCTTCGGCTGTTTCATTGGCAGAAACCAATTGCTTGCGACCGCCACCACCTTCTCCATGCTGTCCCATACCGATTTCAATTTCACCGTCCGGAAGATCGGAGATGGTCATGCCGTTTTGCGGATGGGTACAGGACTTCATAGCCACTGCCAACGTAGCCAAACGTGCATTGAAGCGTTCACCTATTTCAATAATCTCGTCCAGTGACTTACCTTCTTCAGCGGCAGCTCCAACGATCTTAATCAAAGGAACACAACCTGCCAGACCGCGACGATCTTCATCCGGTGCATCCAGTCCGGCACTGATATCATCGTGTGTCAGGATAGTCTTTACCTTAATGCCTGTACGTTCAGCCAACTGGCATGCCATGTTTGCACTCATGATATCACCGGAGTGGTTCAATACTACAAGCAAGATACCGGCCTCACGTTTGAACATCTGCAAAGCCTGGAACAAGCGTTGCGCACCCGGAGCAGCAAAAATATCACCGACTACAGAGCAGTCCAACATTCCGTCGCCCACGAAGCCGCTTAATGCGGGTTCATGACCGGAACCACCCAAAGTGATCACAGCTACTTTATCTTCAGCTTTCGCATGTGCACGCACAATAATATTTTCTCCGCCAATAGCTACCTGATTACTATAAGCCATTACATATCCTTCCAGCAATTCAGCTGTCAGATTATCCGGATCATTTATGAATTTATTCATCATAGTTTCTTTCTACTAATTGATTATTTATCAAACTGCATTAACTCCAAAGCAATACCTTCTTCTTCAATGAAAGCAATTGTCAGATTCTCTCCGCCCGGCATCGGTTCAACCAATACTTTTGCACCTTTCAGTTCAGCCGCCAGATCATCTACTTCGTAAGCGATATGTGCTACTTTCTGAATCAGCTCAGGCATCCAACTGCCTTCTTCAAAACGCAAATATTCTATCTTATTGGGGCTTTCATTAAAGTTAGTCAGCCATACCTTCAATCCTTCCGCATATACCTCACCCGGTTGCGGTATGGTGGTCGGTACTCCAAAATGATTAATCTTTCTCATGGTATTCTTAATTATTGAATGATTTACAAAGCAGCCTGTCCATTAGTAAAACGCAGACCATCATTATCATGGTAACATGCCCACTCATCTACAATGGCTCCCTCAGGACCGGCCATCATAAAGTGGAAAGTACCCAGTTCTTTCAGACGGAGAACATCACCCACATTCTGTTTCACGAAATTCTTGCTCTTGATAGGACCGTGAGATGCCGGAACCGCAGGAGCATTCGGTGTTTCATCTCCTACTTCGGAGAAGTTATAAACCCAACCGTGATTTACCATCCACGACTCATGTTTCGCAGGGAATGCCGTTTTTACATGGGCATGTTCCGGAATCATCTGTCCCGGCAACAAGTAAATAGCATGTGCAAAGTAGCCATATTCAGGATCGTTTACCCAGAAGATGCCTCCCATACCTACATTCTCAAAATCGCCCAAACCGAAATCTGTAAACCAGATATCTTTCTCCATCAGCGGAGTGTAAGGCACGCCATAAAATTTAAACATGTCAAGGAATGCTTCTTTAGCAGCTTCCTGGTCAAACTTTCCGTCTTTGTAGAAGTCAGCATTCGTGTACTTCTTCTGATACGTTGCCTTTTCCTGTGTCATAACTTGTTCTGTTTTTTTAGATTCTGCCGTACAAGAAACGAATCCCATACCGCAGGTGGCAATTAATGCCAAGGTTAATACTTTTTTTAATCTCATGTATTTATCTATTTTAATGGTTAATAATCAGCCTCAGCAAAGTACTCCCATTCCTTCTATCTCTATCAATAGTTCCGAACGGCATACATCGGTTAAAGTATAGATGGCAGGTAAATCGGGATATCGTTCCGTCACTACCAGTTTTGCTTTTTCCATATCTTCCCAACGTTTCACGTACACCCGGAAGGTGATAAGAATAGCATTCTCCGTAGCAGGAATACCGGAACGATTGAGGTTATCACGGGATACCAGATATTCTATATTCTCCAAAGTAGTCAGGGTTTGCTGTTCAATACCAACGCCTTCCAGACTCTGTTCACCACGAATAGCGGCTGTGCCCGATACGTATACGAAACCATGATCCTCTTTCCATACAGCCTTGGCACGTTCAAACTTCGGAGTGGTCTTTTGAGGAAGAGCCGCATCCTTTTCTCCCAATAACACATTCTGTGAGTAAGCATGAGCGGCAATCTGCAAAGGATTATCCACTCCAAGAACCCGGACACTTCCATCTTTGCAAAGTAAGGCATCCACATCAATCATAATGCCGCCCCACTGAGTCCCGATACCGGTAGCAGCCGGATAACCGGTAGTCCACTCCACACCATTATAGAATAGCGAACGTGCATCATTGAAATCCTGATAATGCTGGTGACCGGTTGCATCGCAAGCTGTTATCTTCTCAATATAGTTCCATTGACGTATGATTGAGGAAACCGGCATACCTTCCGTTTCCAACACCTTGGCTATTCTGGAGAATACTTCATGAGATTGCTCACGGATGCTCTGATGCAGTACATCTCCCGTCACACCACTCAGGAACAGGCGTTTACAACCTTCTCTTTCGACAATGATATAAGACAAATCTTCCAGCATCCGATATTCAATGTGATCTTGTTCTGTCAGTTGCACTTCATGCACTTCCATCACCAATCCCATACTCTGAGGAGGTTGTGCCACATAGCTTACGGAAGGTTGTTTCTCTTTGAAAAGCTCTTTCACCGCTTCCCTGATGCAAGCAAAACGGGCTACATATTCTTCATTATCCACCGGCGCATCGAATATCACTATACGTACAGGAGTATGAATAGCTTTATATTCCGCCAGTAGCTGTGCCAACATCACCTTAAAGGGAGCTTTGTCAACCAACAGGAAATAATGAATAATCTCTATATTTTCGTGTGTAATCATGGTCTTCTTATTCTATTAAAGTGAATTCACATATTCGGCAAGTTCTTCCGCTTCTTTAGCTGATATTTTCTTTTCAATACCATGCTTATGTACCGTGAACACTTCTTCCATAGTGGCAGCACGTCCGTCAAACAGGTAAGGAGCCGTACGCCAGACTTCACGCAGCGTCGGAGTGTCCCACCCATTCTCAAATTCGATATCTTCGCCAATACGGTGCATCTTCATATCCGTATAATAGGGACCGGAATGACATTCGTCGCAATTAAACTTTTCATAAACCTTACGTCCCCGTTTAGCCTTCTCTGAAAGTTCGCCATTTACCAGATACGGACTGGGAACCGGTTTCAATGACATCAAATACTCATCCACACACTCTGCAAATTCTTCCGGCAAATCACTGAACTGAATGAGCTTATATCCTGCACGAACGGCTATCTCGGCATGAGCACGAATACCGGAAATCATACACGGTGGGGTGACATGGGAGAATAACAAGCTCTTACAGTTTTTCGAATTACCAATGCCATCATTCATCAAATCCCAGTTCATGGCATCCATACGCGCATCACCCGGATGGCATCCGTTACACGACTGCCAGTTCTGGAAACAATGTTCCGCATCATTAAAGTATTTCTCACCACGCTGTATTCTGTTTTCCGTACGATTCTTCACCATGGCAACCGACTGAACATTTGTCGTATTCAAGTCCACGATATTCAATGTATCAGAGAAATAAGTAGGAACAACAGCTGTTCCGTCCTTCAGCATCATACAACGCGGTCCATTACCTACCAACGCTACACGTTTACGCATACCATATAAAAAGCGTAAATCATACGCCAAAGCATCCTTTTGAGGATACTGCTCAAACTTCTGGATAAATGCAGGATAATCTATCACACTGACCTCATGGGTACCGGAGTGACTGACCACAATCTTGTCGTCCGTACACTTCACATCCCATATACCTGCTGCACCCCGTTCCGGTTCATCCAGCAACACGGCACCCTCAAAGTTCAGAGTAGTCAGATTTACAATACTGATGGCACTGGTATTCATCCAGCCTTGTTGCAACTGGGATGTCGGAACCTGGAAACGGCCCAGATTATGAGTAACCAGCAAATAACGCCCGTCCGGAGAAAGCGACATTCCACGCAGGGCATTACTTCCGTTGGCTAGTTGAATATCCTTTATCTTCCGGAAACTGTTCATATCAATCACCGATACGCAAGCAGCTACAGTATCTACATCCGCCCGTTGCATAGGCAGGAAATTGGTAACAAACAAGTGTTTTCCTTCTTTATCAAAGACAGCTGATTTCGGTTCACGCAATACTTTCACCGTTCTTACCACATTCTTTCCATTCTTATCCAATTCTGATACTGTGCCAGCAAACTGGTTGCAAATATATAACTTGCCGTTACCCGCATTTACCAACGGAGCGCAGGCACCGGATGCCGTTTCCACAAAGACTTTTTCCGAAGGATTGGAAGCAGACAGGAAGTAAACACCATTCTTATGTTCACCTGCCACCGTTGCATAAATCTGATCTCCATCTGTAGCAACTCCGGTAGGGACTTCATCCAGTTCCCACTCTTGCAAGCGTTCTTTATAATCTGATGAATAAATAGAAACCTTCTGAACGCCCTTCTGAGATACGATCATTCCGGATTTATAAGGAGTGATACCCGTTATAAACAATGGAGTTCCTTCCGGTTGCTCCGTGGTATGAGTAGTAAATGCAAATAGAGATACCACTAAAAATACAGGTACTATAACCTTTGCGATGCTACGACTTTTATACTTCATAGTGATTGAATTAAGCTTGTTTTTCACATCACAAAGATAGGGCATCACCGGTCTGAGGGTTATAAATCGTGTATCATTGACTTGCAATAATGTCTCAAAACAAATGTAGTAAGCATTTTGAGACGGTAGTGAGAACCGTTTGAGACAAAAAAGGCGGAAACTCCTTTCCGCCTTAAATCTTATTTTTCGTCTTACATCTTCTCTTTGTTCGCACTGTTCATCTGTACAAACTCCGTAGGTGTGAACCCATAGAACGCTTTAAACGAATTGGAGAAGTAGGAATGACTGTTGAATCCCAATAAAGTTGCCACTTCCGAAACGCTCATATTAGTATCCTTCAGATAACGCAATGCCACCTCCAAGCGCTTATTACGTATCAATTCCGTGGGCGAAAGCTCGGATATAGCTTTGATTTTACGATAAAGATTGGCGCGACTAATACCAATCTGGTCACAAAGCATCTCGATACCCAGATTCTGATCAGATATATTCTTCTCAATAATCTCATACAGTTTCTGCGAGAAGCGTTCATCCGCCGAGGTAGTACTTACACCTACCACTTCGGGCGAGAAGCGTTTGCCATACAGTTTCTTTAATTGCTCTCTCGACTGCAACAAGCTCTGAATACGTATCCGAAGCACATCCATACTGAAAGGCTTAATCACGTAATCATCCGCCCCTGCCTCAAAACCTTCCCTGATATGCATCACCATGGAGCGTGCAGTCATCAATATTACCGGGATATGTCCGATACGAATATCATTCTTAATCATGGAGCAGAGTTCAAGCCCATTCCGTTTAGGCATCATAATGTCACTCAGCACTAAATCAGGGAAGAATTGTACTGCCTTATCATATCCTTTTACACCGTTTGCCGCTTCAATGATTTCATAGTCATTCTCCAAGGACTTATGCAGATAATCCCGCACGTCTTTGTCATCTTCCACCAAAAGAATCACCGGCTTTTTGGGTGCTATTTCTCCAATGGGAGATGTTTGCGGTTTCTCCACCGGCTGTGCAAATGCCGTATCGCCAATTGTTTCCACAGGCATGGAATCCGTTTCTTCCTCAGTGAAAGCTTCACGGGAAACGGGCAGCAAAACAATGAACCGTGCTCCTTCCGTCCCATCTTCCCGGTCTTCAATACGGATCACTCCCTTATGCAGCTTTACAATGGAATACACCAGACTAAGCCCTATGCCTGTACCCGGTACATTTACCCCTGCCGTTTCAGGTACCCGGTAGAAAGGTGTGAATACCTTATCCCGTTCCTGCGGTGGGATTCCACAACCGGCATCCACAACCTGCAACATCATATACAGGGCAGAAGGGGCTACTTCTTTTCGATACGATTCTTCCAACTCTCCCGCCGGAATACATTTCACCAACATGCGTATGTCTTTGCCGGAAGGAGTATACTTGAATGCATTGGACAATAAATTGAATACGACCTTCTCAAGCAGCACTTTATCATACCAGGCCTGGAACTCCCGGTCCCGGCAATCCAGTGTGAAGGTGATTTCATTGGTTTGCGCTATCTGATTGAACGCACAATAGATCTCCGTGACAAATTCATATACATTATTCTCCGTGACTTGCAATTCCATCGTACCACTTTGATTTTTCTGCAAGTCCATCAGTTGATTGACCAATAAAAGAAGCCGTTGGGCATTTTTATAAATGATCATCAGTTTATCCCGCAATTCCAAAGTCATATCCATCCGCTTCACCAACTCTTCAAAGGGAGTGATGATTAGCGTCAAGGGAGTACGCAACTCATGGGCAAAATTCGTGAACAGATGCATCTTTGCCTGATGAAACTCTTCCTGTTGCAGTTTCTCTTTCTGCTCCATTCGCAACCTTTCCCTCAAGCGGCGACGGGCATTGAAATAATGGAATATCGCGTAAAACACTCCTATCAGCAATAGTCCATAAATCAGGAAAGCATACCAAGTAGCCCATAAAGGTGGTGTAATCACAATCTTCAAAGTCTTCCCTTCCTCATTCCATACTCCATCGTTATTACAAGCCTTGACATGAAAAAGATAGGTACCGGGGCGCAGATTGGTATAGTAAGCCGTGCTGCGCTCTCCCACATGATTCCAGTCTTCATCATATCCTTCCAACTTATAGGCATACCGGTTCATCTCCGAATTGATGAAATTCAACGCTTTATATCCTATAGCCAGATTGTTCTGATTGTACCGTAAATTGATAACCTCCGCTTCATTAAGCAACCCACTTAAGATTCCTGTTCCATCATCTGCACGCACCACACGATTATTCACCAACAGGTCTTCCAATACGATTGGCGGCACAAAACGATTCATCGGCATCTCCGGTGTGTAAAAAGTGATAAAGCCATCATTACCGGTAAAGCACAATGTACCGTCCGGCATGGCTACCCCACCCCGATATGTAAATTCACGCAAATGAATACCATTATTGAATGGAAAGTTTTTAATCTCCCCGGTGGACGGAGAATAAGAGGAAATTCCCTGTAATGAGCTCATCCATAGATTCCCGTCCGCTCCTTCCAGCAATTTACAAATATCCCCTCCCATCAGCCCTTCTTTCTCTGTTACCCGGCGAAGCACACCACCACGTTTGTCCAGTTGGAAAATACCGCCTCCATAGGTAGATACCCATACATCACCGGATCTGGTTGATAATATAGAAGATATATAGTTACTTGGAATTTGCATTTCCTGTTCCGGGCGCGATGTACGAAATACGGTCATTTCACCTGTACGGGTATTAAAACGGTACAGTCCGGCAGAACGCATACCTATCAATAGCACACCGGGACTCTCTTCCTCCATGCAACGAACGGAGGAAAAATGCAATTTCTCCCCTTTCGGTCCGGTAAACTCTGTCTTCCGCTCACCGGCAGGAGTAAAGCAAGTCAGTGCATATCCGCCTTTTGAAGTTCCTACCCATAAATTACCGTCTGCATCACGCACAATACCATAAATAGCAAGTTCTATGGGATATTTATAGAATAAAGAAAAACGCCGGGTAGCAAGATCAAAACGATAGACCTCACCCAATACCGTACCACACCAGATACAGTCATCCTCAGCATATACCGTCTTGATAACATTCGAATTATGCACGGAATAGCTATCCTTATCAATCAGATAAAACTGTCCTTCTCCTGTCGAAATTTCATATCGCAGTAATCCATACCCCTCAGTAGCTATCCATAAGTTTTTCTGTTTATCGACACAAGCCGTACCATAGATTCCCGTTTGCTGATTCACCGTCTTCCCCGGAGTATGATGAATGAAACGGTCGGTAAGCGAACTCAGCCAAGTGACACCACCGGCAAAAGTACCAATCCACAACGTACCGGTATGATCACGGCAAAAAGCATAAATGGAAAAATGCCCCAAGCCACGCCCGGGTTCGTCATAACTGCTCACTTTACGAATCTGATCCTTCAACGGTGCATAAGCATAAATACCATCGAAAGTACCAATCAGCATCTCTCCATCCCATTCGGCAAGGCAACGGACATAATTATTTTTCAGACCACTGTTGGCAGATACATAAGAAGTTATTTTATGATTACGGACATCAATACGGTTCAGTCCGCCAAATTGACAACCTACCCAGATGCGATGATAAGAATCTTCATAAAGAGTGGAAATACTATTGTCCGGTAAGCCGGCACGACGGTCATAGTGATTAATCACCTGCATCTGTTTGTTACACTGGTAAACTCCGTTCACTGCCGTACCTATCCAGAAATTACCCGCTTTATCCTCCATCAAGGCAGTGACGGAACTATTGAAGTTCTCTACAAATTCCACCCTTTTAAAGTTATCTTGTTCGGGAATATAACAACAAAGCCCACTGCGGGTACCTACCCATACTTTGCCGGAACTATCAACTAAAAGAGAAAGAATACTTGCACTGGAGAGTCCATCTACATTAAAATAGTTGCGGATACGTTCGGTGCGAAGGCACATCCGGCTTAGTCCGCGACTGGTACCTATCCATAAATTCTTGCTATGATCTTCGCGTATTTCATTGACTTCATTGTCTGCCAAACTCAGAGAGTCTCCCGGATGGTGACGAAAAACAGTATATTCACTGCCATTATAACGATTCAGTCCATTACGCGTCCCCAGCCAAAGGTATCCCCGTGTATCCTGGCAAATGGTCATCACAGAGAGTTGAGAAATCCCTTCATTCAGTTTCTGGCTATAGTAAAATGAATATTTAGAATGTTCAGCCCACACGCACAAGGCTGAAAATAAGCAAACTAAGAAGATCAACAATATTTTCCTTTTCATCAGCATAGATATATTTACTGCACAAAAATAAGAAAAGCATAGAAATACACATAGGATATAGTGCAGAAAGGTGCGGAAACAAAATGAGATTACTGTAGGGTTATGAGTTAAATGATAATTCCAATATTAAGTAAATAGAGTATCTCAATTCCCCTCCTCCGTCGGAGGAGGGGTGCCCAGAGGGCGGGGTGGTAGGTAAAGCGAAAAATACCTATGAACCATATAAATAAGGAATTATTTTCTCACCTACCACCTCCCCCTTCGGGTACTCCTCCTCCCAGGAGGAGGAGAATTGAGATAGTATTGCTCAGCATTTGATTCATTACCATCCCGTTATGAATCAGCTACAGGCTACGAGCTACAAGCTACAAGTACCTTTCGGAATATAGCGCAACTACTTGTAGCTTGTAGCCGGTAGCTCGTAACTTTTCCGTTATGAGTTAAGCCGACGCTCGAACCTTATCCATTAATATTCATATCCAATCTGAGGCATTATTTGAGATACCCTCAGTACTATGCGAGGTACCCACTTGTTAAATTTCTAAAATACAAAGCATTACAACCTCAAAAAAATCATCTTTTTCCGAGAAATTAAAATCTTCGGACAAAAATGGGCGGTAATTTATCTTTAAACTTTTAATTGGCTGTACAGATGCCTCCTGCACTTATCTATCCGGCATGCATTAGAGATTCACCTTCATTGCTGCACCTTCCGCTATATTCTTCTTCAACACGGGTTTACCACCTTTCAGAATTTCTACATGCAGCTTCTTTCCTGCACGACGTACCCGAATATCAAACTCCGAATTGAAAGCACGTACACGATTCAGATTCATATACTCCCACTCCTGTGGTAAACGGGGGGTCATCTCGAAACTGCGCAATCCTGTGGGTCGGATGCCGAACAGACCTTCGGTATAGATACGGCAATACAATCCGCTTTCAGCTGAAAGATGACGCTGATCTCCTTCGGGCCACGCTTCAATGGCATAAGGCACATGATCGCCCAACAAACGGCGATGTGAATACTTCTTGAGGAAGTTCATACCTTTCTCCACTTCTCCGGCAGCAATGGTGCCACGCAGAGCATAGAGGGTACTACGGTCCCAGAAAGTTTCAGTACCGGCTTGCGTCAATAATCCGTCGTCCGTCCAGAGGCGAGGCGAAAAGAGAGCATCGATAGTGCCTTGTGCGCGAGTGTAGATACCCATAACAAGAGGCATACAAATCCAGGAACGCAGGATATCATTACCTTCATAATAGCGGTAACTGTGGAAACCTTCTATCTCATAACCAAAATGTTTTTCTATGGCTTTCTCTAAAGCATTCGCTTGATTACGATACATGTTCAACTGCTTTGCCGATACTCCCAATTCACGCCCCAGCATAACGGCTGAACGCAAAGCATCGTAGTAAAGCGTAGAGGTACAGAGGTTTGCATCACCAGCCGGGAAGCGGTTCTCCAATTCATCTGAATTCGATGCAACCACGCCGGCAGGAGTTAGTTTACGGTTACAATACTCCAGACACCACTCAATCAGAGGCCACAATTCACGCGCTTCCGCCTTATCTCCACGAGCCAACGCATAGCGTGCAGCACCGTAAGCAATCATCGCACCGTCTCCCCTATCTTTGGCACCATGCCAGAAGCTGACACCTTCGGAGATGATGGAACTCGGAATAGGTTTATACTCCGGATTCATATAGCGGGCAAAGTGGCGGAAAGAGTTCAATGCAGACTCATCACCGATCTCATACCCCAGGAAAGGGAAGAAGGGGTTGATATACTCTGCCTGGTCGTTAGCCCAGACAGCCGCATAATAGGCTTCACCACCGGGACCATGCATCAATCCACCTTTCGTGCGGTAGATACTTTCAGCACCACGCAGTTTGGCAAAGGCAAACATGCGATTGAGCACGGGATCGGGGGTATCCAAAACCAGATTGCTCCACCACTGACTGATAAGCGCTTCACGCGCGGCACGTTCACTAAGAATATTGATGTGTGAAAGACCGACATTGTTTCGTCCGGACGAGGCATCTGCCAGTTTCCTTCCGGAAAAGACTGCATAGAACTCAAGCGTCTCTCCCGGTTTCAAAACAAAGACACCACTTTTGGAAAGAGCGGCTTCGATGCAATAAGCACCATATACACCGGCTTCCTCAGAAGTAGTATATGTTACGTTCCACTCAGGCACTCGCAGCGTTATCTGATTCGGACTGCTATTCTTGAAAGTATATTCCTCACAATAGCGCGCGGCATTGGTGGAGGGATAGAGTACACGCGTCAATTGTACGGCATCTTTCAGTTCCTTACGCCGGTAAATATAGCCGAAACTACTTTCCACACACATAATGCCATTGAAGGTAACATCGCGTACTTCTTCATTCAGCAAGGTTTGATCGTCCACTGTTACCAAAGCAGGAATATTCACATCGAAACGTTGCTTCAGATTGTTCTGTGTCTTATTGGGATGCATGCGAAGCATAGGGAAAACAAGACTTCGGTTCAGATGGAAACGCTTTTGTGCATCCACGCCGTAACGAAGGACAACGGAAAGTTGTTGCCCACTCATTTCCAGATGATCGTCATGTGGAATATTATCATTGATATTCCAGCGAATGGCTCCATCATCCTGAATAGTCCAACGATCTTTCGGTTGTGCAATGGCCAGCGAACCGGCAAAGATGAAAGAGAAAAGTAATAAGGTTCTTCTCAAGTTCATAAGGTTATTGTTTTTAATTGTTAGCTACTAATATCAATACTGCACTCTCAAACTGGGTATTCAATGGATTCTCCAGACCTTTTTCCATCAGTTCCGCTCCCGTAAATACCTTGCCATTGGCAGGGAAACGGGAAGTCACTCCCTTTGCCAGACTTACTTCCTCCACACGATATTTTTTATGAGCATCCAGGCCACCCAGCATTACCCGGGGTTCATTACCATCTTTAGTCTGGTAGAAGTAAACGACTGCCTTTTGTTTATCTGTTGAAACATAACTCAAAGAGGCCAATGGGGACTCATAAGGAGAAACCAGGCGATAAAGTTCACCATGCATCACCAACGGACGGATACGCTCTTTGTACAATTTCACAGCATCGGCAATCTGCGCGCGTTCTTCAGCCGTAGCCTTATCCAATGCCAGGTCTATTCCGAATGCACCGCTCAATGCCACATCGATTGCCATCTTCAAATGACGCTTACCCATACGAGTCACATGAGCAGAAATCGTATTTGCAGGGAAGAAATGTGAGAAGCCCCATTGTATCTTGATACGCCCCAACGGGTCTGTGTTATCACTGGGCCAGAAGGAATGGAAATAGGGCATTGCACCATAGTCCACACGTCCCGATCCACCGGCACAAAGCATGGCCATCACATTGGGGAAGCCTTTGGCAAAGCGATCCATCAGACGGTAAAGCGCCCAGTTATAGTCTATCCAGAGATGACTTTGATCGGCAGGCTGCAAATAAGAAGATCCGGGTTGGGTGATGTAACGGTTACAGTCCCACTTCACATAAGTGATATCCGGGTTAGGTCGCAAGGTTTTGTCGATAATATCCCATTCAAAAGCCTGTACTTCGGGGCGGGTGAGGTCCAGTATCTCCTGATGGCGACCCAATATCGGTTCACGTTTGGATTGAGTAATGATCCAATCGGGATGTTTCTGATAAAGTTCACTCTGAGGATTCACCATCTCGGGTTCCAGCCAGATACCGAAGCCAACTTTACGCTTCAATGCTTCTTTGGCAATATATGACAGCCCCTTGGGTAACTTCTTGGTAGAAGGGTCCCAATCTCCCAGACCGTGCTTGTCATCGTCACGGGAGTAAGGTCCATTACCGAACCAGCCATCATCCAATAAGAATAGTTCAGCACCCACCTGGCGGGCACCATCAAAGAGTTGCTTCAAGCGGTCTTCATCAAAATCGCAGTGCGTAGCTTCCCAGTTATTCAGCAATACAGGACGGTCTTTCTCTGCATCGCGGATGGCATTTGCCATAGCCCAACGATGGAAACGACGGCTGGCTTCTCCCTTACCCTGCTTACTATACGTATAGAGAATGGCGGGTGTAGTAAATGTGCCGCCACGCTCCAGATTGTACTGTGAGCCCAAAGGATTCATACCGGTCAGCAAACGCAGGTTCTTGTTCCAGTCTACATCGAAAGCAAACTGGAAACTGCCGCTCCAACGCAAAGAAGCAGCCAGTACTTCACCTTCATTCTCTTTAGCCGGTCCGTTCAGGGAAAGGATAAAAGAAGGAATACGCATCTGATGTGCTCGAATGCCTAATTTGGAATCCAGAATCTTGACTCCTTCCGAAAGGCGTTCTTCATTGAGGGTTGCTTCGCGCTTATAGTTACCAGAGAATTGAGTGAGCCAGTATTCCTTCGCCTTTACCACCGGGGCAGCAGAAGCAAAACGATGCAGAATGACTTTACCTTTCTCATTATGCGTAACTGTATTCCATATCTCCATCATGCTATTGTCTGCATAGCATTTGATATAGATATCTACGGTGAAAGGATAGGCAGGGTCTTTCAGTGAAATAACGGTTTGTTCAATACCCGGTGCCAAGGCTTCCGTACGATGTCCGGCGTAGTGAAGCTCCGTAGATGTATTTCCATCTACGTGAGTTGCCTGGATAGCCGGTTCTGTCAAGACACCGTTTCCATAAGGAGGAAGAAATTCCCATTCACGTGAGGGTATCTTAGCGGGAGGCTCTACTTCACGGGCAGCATCTCCAAAGCCCAATTGGTAAAGGCGATTGTCCGTACCCACCATAAAGGTCAGTTTCAGTTCGCCGGATGTAACGGTGAAGAGCTTCTTTACATTTGGATGGTCCGCTGCATGCCCCGTGAGGAGAAGGCAGAGAAATAAACAGGTCGTCAATATATTCTTCATAATCTTATCATTCTTTTGTCATAAACTTCCAGGTAACATTGGCAATGCTGTTCGGTTTCCCCTTTTCAGCTTTGGATATAGCACCTTTCAGCTTGCCTTTCTTATCGCGTGTCACAGTGATATCACGCCAGGAATAGGCGCCCTTCTCGTAATCGTATGTTTCACCGTCATCATCATACAGCCGGTAAGCACCATCTGCTTTTCCATAATGACGGATTTCCAGATTCACCTTCTCTCCTGCTTTCGGTGCATGTAGGCGAGCCTCCATAAATGGCAGAATAGCCCCATCCTTTACATATACCGGAATACGGTCCAAGCCCGGTGTAACAGTAATCTTCTCGCCATTGCCCACATATTTACCTGTATAGAAATCGTACCAGTCTCCCTTAGGCAATACCACCGTACGCTCTTTCTGGCCTTTGAACATGGGAGCTACCAACAGATATTCACCAGCCATATACTGGTCCTTAATTTCTTTGGAAACCGCTTCCAGGTAAGGGTTATCTTCCAGATTTGCATCCGACAGTTTCGCTGTAGTTCCTTGTTCAGGGTTGAAACCCGGTTCCAGATTCATGGCACGGAACGGAGGAATACCATCAAAATGATAGCGTGCAAATTCACTATACCAGTAAGGCATCATCTGCATGCGCAGCATAGCATACTCTTTTATTTGATTCTCTACTTCGGGGAAAGTCCAAGGTTTCGTACCGCTTGCCCAAGCATTAATCATTGCCATCGGTGAGAATACTACAGACTGGAAACGACGCAACCAGTCTTCCGATGAACTGGAACTACGTACTTCCGGAGTCCACAATACACCACTAAAGCCTGAATTAATCAAAGCAGTAATAAAGTCCGGATGGCTGTAATAGTCATTATAAATCACATAGGGGAAAGAAGTTGCACCGGCATTCGATGCACGAACCAATCCGAAGGTACGTTGATTACGCTTCTTGTACAATTCCGCAGTAGTACGTTGTACCCACAAACCATAAGTCTGGCGCATCTGCTCAGCAGCAATTCCACTGGGGAAAGTAGCTACATCCGGCCAGACATAACGGTCGTATCCGTCTACTTCATCCACTTTATAACCGCTGACACCGATATTCACGTGTTCCTGTTCCAGCTTATCCATCCAGATTTTGCGGGCCTTCTCACCTGCCAAGTCGGGCACAATGCCGCACCATACGGTGTGTGAACCACTTACCGGATACATTTCCTTATATATCTTTGAATCGGGAGATACGTATGGGTTTGTCCATAAGTTGATGCGTACTCCTTTAGCCAACATATCTTTCACAAAGCCGGCGGGATCAGGATAGCGGGTAGCATCCCACTCAAAAGTACAAGGATACGCTTTGCTTTGCCAACCCGGTTCCAGTCCGATGAAGTCCAACGGGAAACCACGTTGTTCAAATTCATCCGCTTCATTCTTCACGTCTTCAGCTGTATAGAGCTTCTTTGTACGTTGCGTAAAGCCCAGCCCCCAACGCGGAGGTAATGTACCTCCTCCACAGAGCAGGTTATAACGACGGACAACATCCATAGGAGTAGGCCCGGCAAACAGATAAATTTCTGCACCCGGAGCAGGAACCAAGATAGAAACGGCATCCGAATAAGGCGCCGATGTCCAGGTCTTATCCATATTACGGTCTTTAGCCACCGGAGCATTCGGACTGTCCTTACGTGCGCCGCTACCTGCATATACTGTCAGATAACGTGCCGAATTAATCAGTACTCCATAACCGGAACTGGAAATATAAAAGGGGACAGGAGCATGTGTACGCCCGTTATCACGTCCACCATAATGGTCTACATGCAGGTTCAGGATCTTGCCACGCTGGTGTACCGTCTGAAAGTTCAGTCCAAAGCCGTACAACTGTTCCTTGCGTTGCAAAGGAATGCGGAGACTTGTTTTACCATCCTGTATGGAACCCACAATTTCATTCGCCAATTCAGGCAATGTCACCTCTGGCAAGCGGGCAAAACCTTCCTTTTGCGGCGTAACACCGGCCACACCCAATAATGAATATTCTTCAGGAGTGCCTACCACACCTTTCCAGACGCCGGGCTCCACTTGCTGCCATGCAATCTGTGCTTTGGCAGGACATAGCATCAACAGGGCCATCGCCCCTACAATCAAAATTTTCTTCATTCTTTCCATTTTGTTACAACAGCGTTATTATCATCGAATCATACCGGCAAAGCCACCGTTCGGAAGAACTTTCACTTTTACCGTCCCATTTGTATTTTCTACAGGCATATAGTCAAAACTATCTTTATCTTTTCCATCTATAATCATAGTGAATGATTTACCTTCACATCCGGCGGGCAAAGTAAATTCTATTTCACGTTCCTCTTCCTTACCGCTGATGCCACCGATATACCATACATCACCGGAACGACGTGCCACAACAGCATAATCAGCCGGATAGCCGGCCAACAGGAGGCTCTCGTCCCAGGCAGCGGGTACTTCTTTCAGGAATTGTTTGGGTTGTTCCGGCAAAGAAAGATAAGACTCCGCCTTATCAGCAAAACATTGAAAACCGGATTCAAAGACTACTGCCAGAGCCAACTGATGCCCCATAGTTGTCTTACGTATAGCAGGTACCCCTTGGCGTACTTTATCAGAGAATGTCACCGGAGTATAGTCCATAGAACCGACTACATTGCGTGTGAAAGGTACAGTAGCATTATGTTTGGCCGCCTGGTCGCAACGTTCCTGACGTCCCAGAGTTTCTGCACCCCGGATAGCTTCCGTGGTCAGCATATTCGGATACGTACGTTCAAAGCCACGGGGTAGAGTGGCACCATGAAGATCTACCAGCAAATGATTATCTGCCGCATCTTTCAATAAAGCCGGATAAAGTTGAATAATACGTTGTTTGTCTGTATCAAAAAAATCGACCTTGATTCCTTTCACTCCTACTTCACTGATGCGTTTCATTTCTGCACGACGTAATTCAGGATCACTCATCAGACGATGTGTCGATACAGAATCTTTTTCACGTCCTGCACCGGAATGATACCATAACCAGACACCCACTCCCTTCTGCTGTGCGTATTTCACGACATCTTCCATAGTGCCACCGTTGCCCATGTTTTGCCAGCCGGCATCAATCAACATGTATTCCCAACCCATTTCAGCACTAAGATCCACATACTTCAGCTGTGCTTTATAATCACGGGGAGTACCGCCATTAGACCACCAACTCCAAGATGCGCGTCCTGCCTTTATCCAGGATTCATCATTCACTACAGACGCAGGATTCAGGTGTGAAATCATTTGTGTCTGGAATATAGTATTCAGATCATCTCCTATGATAATGGCACGCCAGGGAGTGAACCACGGCAATTCCGATACCGGTTCTACTGCATCCGGCACAATTGGTTCATCCGCCTCCGGAAAACGGATTTTATAAGCTTTATCGGTTCCGGCATTATCAATATGAGTAGCAGGATATGAGCCATCCAGATGGGCTTCCGTTATCATCATCCAGACTCCGTTGGTGTTGAACAGCATAGGGAATGCCCAACCACGTCCATGTCCACATTCCGAACGGATATCTATTTCACTCCGGCAATATTGTTCATAGCTCGGTTTGTGACGATCGTTCCAGTCATACGGATGTATCCACGCTTTTCCATTTACGGGTACGGCAAATTCCGTATGTTCGGCCTGGATAGTGTGCATTTGTCCATCCTCTCCGGGTAGTTCATAGCGGAAAGCCACTCCGTCATTATATACCCTTACGATCAAATTAAACTGCTTATCCTCTTTAGTACGGAAAGTAAAAGTCTGTTCACGACACTCATCCGTAGTATTCATTTTCTTACCGGATTTTAGCTGATAAGCATTAGAGATATCTCTCACAGCAGAAGCTGAAACAAATTGTGCATCTTTTCCATATTCACAATTATCCATAACCAGCCCTAAAAGAGATTTCTCCATCGCCACTCCATCTTTATAAAAGACAGAGTAACTAAGCGTTGTACCGCCATTTTCTTGTTTATTCTCCAAAGCAAAGCGGATGTTGCTGTCTTTAGATACCAGCTCCCATGCATCAGGAGCCGTACAAGAAGTCATTAATATTACAAACAGAAACAGTACTGTATTCAATAGTTTTTTCATGGTATTTATCATTTATATATTTGTATATCCCCATCTTCACAAATAATCTCCGGACGGGCATCGGGGTTCTTCAACTCAAACGTAACATTCTTCAGTTTCAACCCTTTCACGTGACGTGCCCATACTCCGTATGCCGGAATCTTAGGACCGAAAGTCTTTACCTCCGGGTATTTATCTATAGCTTCAGGTACCTGAGACAAGGCATCCTCAGGAGTTCCTGTACCCAATAAACGAATATGAATATTTTCCAAAGTCAGGTTTGTAATATAATGTCCCGGAATACCCGTAATCAGAATACCGGAAGGAGGTGTGAGTTGAGCCTTATCTGCAGCCACCGCTTTCACATTACGGATTACCACATTTTCAAAAACACCGATAGGTTGCTGGGTATCTTCCTGTTTACGGAATACACTCAGACGGGCACCCAAACGAAACAGCATCGGCGTACGTACTTCGTCCATTGTGATATCAGAGATTTCCACATTACGTAAATGGGCTCCATCTACGGAGAATAACTTAATACCTCCATTCTTAGTGTCGTAAATATGACAATTGCTGATCTTGATGTTCTCAAATCCTGCCATAGATTCTGTTCCCATCTTGATACCTGCCTGATTACTTTTCAACTTCATGTCCGTAACAATGATGTCATCACATCCCATTTTACTGGCAGTAGTCTTGAAGCATAGAGCATCGTCACCACTGACAATATCACAATTACTAATGCGTACATGTTGGCAACCATCAATATTAATTCCATCGTTGTGAGCTACTCCAAAGCTACGTATCGTCACATTATGGATATTCACATTGCGGCATTGGAAATAATGGGAAGTCCAGGCACCTGCATATTTTAAAGTAACTCCTTCCACGCGTACACCTTCACAACGCACCCAGCGAAGCAAGAAAGGACGTAATCCCCAACGCTGTCCTTCCGGTCGAGTATCTACTTTTATATGCCGTTCTTTTAAAGCCGAACCTTGCCCATCGATAGCACCTTCACCCTCCAATGTCACATTTTTAGCATCTACTGCTACCAACAATGCCCAACCGACATCAATGCCCAGACCTTCGGTAAAAGGATCAAGGTTATCATAAGCTTTATAATCGGTAGTACCCAGAATAAGGGCATCTTTCTCCAAATGCAAAGTCACATTATCTTTTAGCACGATAGTAGCCGACAAATAGGTTCCGGCAGGCACAAGTACCGTTCCACCACCCGCTTTATGACAAGCATCAATTGCTTTCTGGATGGCAGGCGAGTCCATCTTTTTGCCATTTCCCCGCGCACCGTACTTCTTTACATTAAATGTTTCAGCCTGCAACGTAAACGGCAGTACAAGCAACAGTAACAACAGTAATAAATTATTTTTCGTTTTCATGGTTAGTATATGTAAGTTAACTATTTAATTTCCTTTGCAATATTCACTGTATATATCCTATTACTTCGCCGCCCGGGGTGTTCTAAACGCAACTCATTGGTACCTTTTGCCAACGCTACAGGGAACACAAACTCTCTGCGTTTCTCACCAAATGTAGCTAAATAACCGATATTCTCACTGATTTTCTCTCCATTAATATATAAGTAAGAAGGAACCGGATTGCCACCTGCATAAGATACTACCAAATAATATTCACCTTTATGTGGAATATTTACTTTCCAACTCACACTTCCTTCAGAACTGCCTTTTTCACCTTTGAATTCTACCGAACCATCCTCATTTAGGGATGCAGATCCCTGTCTTTCCATATCTTTAGCTTGACATATCTCTATATTTTCCAAGCGACGTACCACTACACGTTGTGAAGACGTTACTTTTCCATTTGCCAAAGTTTTCAGATCAAACTCAGTCGTCTTAGAAATTGACAAAGGAATAATACCTTCTGCATCTTCCAAACGTTTACCATTCAATCGCACTTCCTCTGCATGAGAGGTTTTATAATGCAAAGCATTCTCATCTGCGTAGAAGTATTCTATTGCCGGACGTTTTTCATTCAACGGAACTCTGTATAATTCGATTCCTTTACCTGTACCCAAATTACGGCTGTACATCCGATGCGTCGGATTATTCCAATGCTCATGTACGCCCAAACTACCTTGCTCTTTTCCAACATAAGCTATTCCTGAAGGAGGATTCCCTATATTTGCCGCCTCATGAAGAAAATTGTCGGCATTGGCACATAAAGGAAGTTCCGAATAAATGAAATCAAGTACCACTGATTCGATAGCGACCTGATCATTGGAAGCCAGGAAACTGGAAGTCCAGCCATTATTGAACGGAGGAAGTTGGAAACGTACCGCTTTCCCGTTATGCTTGGGATTTACGTACATAGCATCCACCAGATACACCAAGGTATTTCCACCTATACGCTCGTGAGCCATCAGATCGACAATGCTATTATAAGTGCCCATACCACGGAAAGAAGACCAGTCACGAATAGAAAGATGCAAGGGCGGCACATTGCCTATGGAACCGAACTGATTCTTACCCGTAGCAGTTATAGCTGTCTGTCCGGCACTGTCCCTCCATTTATCGGTCGGTTCAGAGTGTCTTTTCATCAATGCCATGTTAATCATATAGTCGGCTTCGTAAGCCGCACGTGCCAAACTTCTGGCACCGGCATCGGTTATCTCACTGGAATAACGAATTACATCGGGAACAAATCCTCCCCAATTCTGATAATTGACATTTGGATAAACCGGCTGTACATAATCGTAAACAGCCGAAATGCCCCGACGCTGTGCATCATATACCGTAATACAGCTCTGAGGAACCTTCATGATATCCACCAATTGATGCAACAAAGAATACACCGACTGTGGAGTAGCATCAATGATATTAGTTCCACCATTGTCATTCAGATTAATCTTGATAGCAATCTTCTCACCTTTCTTATACTTTACCGCTCCCTTACCTTTCTTATAATTAAAGGTTCTGAACAATTCATCCCATGCCTTATCAATCGTATTCTGGCGGGTCAGCGCAATAATCACTCCCTCCATCATATCATCGACCCGTGTCTGGCTATTATTATCCGGATCCGAATAAAGTCCTCTTTTTCCATCCCAGGCAGCAGCTTTCGGATCATGTGCCCATGCCACCCGCCCCGGATGAATTCCTTTGGCTACTCCCATCGGAGTGTTGGGGGCATCAATAGGCACAAAACGTCCCATATCAGTACCATTATCAATCTGCTTTCGAATGACCTGTCCCATCAGAGAATTATCCACTGACATTATATATAATGTACCCGATAATAATATACCGACCGCCAATACGGACAACCCCATATAAAACCGACGGGAATGCCACAAGAGTTTGAAACGTTTCCACGTACCAAATCCAACCAATGTGCTACTGATAAAAGCTACGAAAGAGAAAGCGATAGGAGCAGCGATTTGCTGACAGGGATAGTCTATTCTGGAAGGTTTGGGTACAACACGTATCAAAAACCAAATCAGAGCTGCTAACCCGAACAGAGGAAAGCAAATCTTCAAAACAACATTTTTCTTGTTGATTCCAACAATCCGTCCACTCTTCGGACAAGTCTTAAAGAACCATTTTTTTATTTTTGTATTCATTTCATTAGATATATAAGGATTATCTTTCTTGGTTACAAAAATAGGTAGATAAAAAAGAGACGATTATCAGTATTCCATCAAATACTTGAAAAATCGTCTCAACCAAGCAGACTCTATCTTATTTCTGTAAATAGACTAACTCTATTCCAATGTCTTTCCCCATATTGCGGCTATATTTTTTTTCTTCCGGATTATTCCAATGTTCCAAAACTCCGAGACTGCCAACTCCTGTGCCATCTCTTTCCGGATCATAGAAAGTGGCGGACAACGGACGGTCTGCCAGAGCCGCCTCCACCAGATACATATCGCAATAATCCACATCGGCCATACGCGGAAACTCTGAACTTAGAAAGTCAATGCCCACTGCATCAATAGCTACCGGATCCTGAGAAGCCAGCAATGAGCAAGGCCAATTTCCATTAAACGGTGACATCTTCCATTTACCGGAAGGCGCCCCATTTACCTTTTCCGAACCGTACAGGCCATCTATTAGAAAGAGCATTGTCTTTTGTCCCAGATCTTTATGTGCGATATAATCGGTAAAGGTCATATAGCGCGGTTTTCCACCACGGTCCTGATTGAAATTGTTATGCTGATTTTTACGGAAGTCCCGGTTGATGTCCGTTACTCCATACCAGTTTTTCGCACAGAGTGTTACCCCCTGCCCACCATGTCCTTTCAGTAATGCCATATTTATCAGGTAATCAGCCTCAAGTGCACAGTTTGCCAATCCTCTCGCCAAACGACCATTATCAGCTGAATATGGAATGGCATCTGCCGTATAAGTCGATTGGGTACGCCCGTTTCCTCCTTCATTATCCAGATATACAACACCGGGAAATTCGGCATAACATTTATCATAAAGAGCTTTCGTAATAAAACGGCTGGCATCAAATACTGTGATTTGCTCCTGAGGCACACCACCGTCATTCACCAAACTACGAAGCAAGGCAAGCGTCAGATGCGGAGAAGCATTCAACTGTTCACAATCTTCATGGGAGAAAGTATTATTCTGATTAATCTTGATAGCAATCCTTTCTCCTTTCTTATATCCACGTTTTCCTCTACCATGCTGCTGATTGAAATAAAGAAAAAGAGATTTCCAAGCCGCCTTTTCTTTCTTTTCTCCGGTCAAAGACAAGAGAGACTGGTTTAAAAGCCAGTCGGCATCTGCCTGATTATTCCAGCGATCCTCAAACCAAAAACCGTCTCCTTTCTCCCATGTAGCGGCACCCGGCGCATGAGTCCATACCACCCGTCCCGGATAAATACCTTTCGCCTCTCCTACCGGATTATTCTTTCCCCATGCCATACGGGGTTCTCTCACCGGAAGAACAGTTTGAGCCAACAGCTCAGTACTGTTTTCTACCAACATCAAAGTCCCGAAGAAACAAAGACCCGCAAAAGCAACGACTCCTATCACTACTTTCCGGTTACGGAATGCCTCGCGCAACTTACGCAGGCTCACCCAAACTCCCGTGAACGAGAGTAAGTACATGACAAATGCGGACATCAAAGGTGCTGCTGTCTGCATACATGGATAACTGGCACGGGAAGGTTTCGGAATAACCCGTACCAAAAACCAGATAGTGGAAAAAAGACCGAGTCCCCAAAAGAGGAACATTCGCATCCCTCTGGAGGAAAACTCCTTCTTCTCGACCTTTTCTTTAAAATATAAATAGATACGCTTCATATTACTTGATAATAATCTCTTTACTACGCATTGATTTCACATTTTCTTTATCCGTAACACCTGCTTTTACCTGTAGATTCTTAATCTCAGCACCAATCACGTCATCCAGTACTACGGCATAACGTCCATCTTTCTGTTCAGCACTAATACTACAGTTATCCAGAACAAAGTCTTTCACATGACGCGCCCAGAAACCAAAAGAAGGTTGTATTTTCAAATCACCTACATTATAACGTCCTACCCCGATTTCAGGCGGATACGCTTCTGCATCTTCCACCGGATGACCGCCTTTCACAAGCAAATTCACATCATGGAACTGTACATTCTTAATATACCCTGTATGCTGGCTATTCGGCAAACGGAATGTCAGTCCTCCTTCTACAACTTCCGTATCCGGCAGTTTGAAACCTGCGATAATGGGAGTTGCCGTACTTTGAGAACCATCGTATGCCTTCCAGCGATCTCCCCGGAAAGAACTTCCACCATAAACCTCATCAATGTCTACTCCACAAATCACAATATTCTCCACCTGCCCGATATCAGAGTTAGTTACCAACAATTCCTTACGTACATTTCCATTTTCCGTGAAAGTAAAAGGAGCGACATTGGCACCCAACACACGGCCTCTGTTGGATATAGATATGAAGAACGGGGCACGCGTACGATGCATCACCGAACGGGAATGTATCGCTCCTGTCTTTCCACTATTCAAATAGACATTTTTTATATGTCCACCATCATTAGTAGATATGGAGAAACCTGCTTTATTAGCACCCAGTACATAAATATTATCCACATATAAATCCTGAATATCATCCGCTGTTTCCGAACCTATCTGGAACAGGTTACAATTGGTATCTCCAACTATATTGCGTACCATATAGTTACGTGCCGGACGGGTAAAACCTAATGAACAATCCGAACCCGGTTTCACAATATCATCCGAACTGACACGCGAGTAAATGTTCGTCACCGTTACGTCATTGCACGCCATAAAGTCGTAGATATCACGAGCATTCCGGGTATTATGTTTGGCAAAATAGGTATCATGCACATGAATACCATCAGTACCTGTAGCCAACAAAACAAAATGCCCTCCCTGATCTATATGCAGCATATTGCTGACATCATAATTCTTCCGATTATCCGTATCTATATAGTAGGGCTCATCTTTTTGTGGATCATACCACATATCTTTACCTATATTCCAGCCTCCAATTTCAATATTGGTACAAAGTTTCAAAGAGAACATTTTGTCGCAACGTTTCTCGGGAGCATTATTCATTACTTTATCAGAAGTAACCAGATTACCATTACCCGTGATACGACCTGTACCCACAATCTTCACATTATCAACACGTTCTCCAAAGAACATTGCATTATGGAAAAATGTATGTCCCACATCCTGCTTCGTCAGATAGTTTTCCGGATCGGCATAAGGGCGAGGATCGGTAGGAGAAAGTCCCGAACGGTAAGCCCGGTCACTAAACCAGGTCGTTTCCGGCACATCACCACCCGGAAGTCCCTGAATGGTGGCATCCGCATCCAAATGCAGCCAGACATTGCTCAACAGATGAACCGTCCTCACATTATAGGTACCTGCCGTGAATCGCAGAATACCCCCACCCAACTTATTCATCTCTTTAATAGCTTTGTTAATGATTTCCGTATCGTCTGCTATTCCATCTCCTTTTACTCCCATAGTCTTGATATCCTGCAAACCGGAATAGAACCAAGCTATATTTGATTCTCCCTGATTATCACCTCCTTTTACAAGCAGTTTAAAAGCATACAGTTGATTAGGATTCAGCCGACCGGCAGCAGCGAAATCATCGTCCGGCAATATCGCTGTTCTTACAGGTTTCCAGGTTCTTCCCTTATCCTCAGACAATAACAAAGTCACAGACTCCGCATTACGAGGAGCTGTCCAGTAGAAAGAAGTGAAAGATAAATCCCAATTCTTTTTATATGTAAATGCCCGCAAGGGAGTACGGGTAAAATCGGAGACAGTCGTCACTCCTTCAAAAGTTGCAGTAGCAACCGGACTATGCAGAACTTCCGGTTGAGAGGTTATATAATCAGCCTCAAATGCATAATTACCTTTTTCCGGTATTACTACTCCGCGGAAACAAAGACGGATATCAGGGCCGTTAGAGGGACGGAAATCCAAATCTTTAAAGATTAACAGGGTACCTTTCTTCCCATCTTTACGAATTTCCACATCTCCAACCTTTTTATAAGAATAGTTAGTTCCGGTTCTTCCGATAGATTGTTTGTGCAAATCACGAAGAATCACTTCTCCACGACCTATTACATTTACCGTTGTATTGTCCAATGTTACATCAATCCCTTCCGGCACACGGATAGTGACAGTAGTCATCGGACTGCGTTGTCCGGCATAAAAATCAAGTGTCAGACTTCCCGCAGTCTTTATCGTGAATGCAGTACGGTCCAACTTTATCACAGGCGGCAATGCCCCTTTACATACCCCTACCAGCAAACGCTTTTTAGAAGTTGATTGCAGATAATCTCCATGAGCCGGAAAACCTTCTGTTTTCTCCTGTCCGGCAGAAGTAAAAAGACGATAAACGCCCGAACCGGAATGGACCAATTGCTCTTTCAGAGCTTCAACTGACGGCAAGGTAGAACTTAATCCCTCATTCTCAGGAGTATCTACAGTATAGCGATAAGTAGAGCCTTCGAATAATAATAAAGAGTCACGAGTCAGTTGCCAGGGATACAATTCCCCTGCCTGAATGCTTGCTCCTGCCACTCCCAGCAACAGAGACAAAAGAAAAGTTTTTGATAATATAGACCTCATATCCAATAGTGTATTTCTCATAAATCAGCGATTCGTATCGATATGGTTAACATTTTCTTTCAACGCCTTATACCATGTCGGACCGACAGTAAAGATACAGGCATCTATCCGTTCTTTTTCCTCTTGGTTCAAACCGTCAGGCATATCAACCGGCTTAAAACCTTCTCTTACCTGTTCATAAGGGACACTCGAAAGTGATTTTTTATCAGAAAATGCCCACTCATTATCCAGAAACAAGAAACCGGGAAGTACTTCATCCGCCCTTACTATTTTCAAATCAGGAGTTTGTCCTGTAAAGAGATTATGGGCAAAACGAACATTACGGGGCATCTTTTCTCCGCGACCTGATCCTAACTCCAAAGAACTATTCAGAAAAGTATTATAAGCGATATCCACATTCTCTACCCGATGGTATGAAGTTAACGGTTCTTGCTTCACATCCGTTTCTGCCGTAGGACGTTCATAGACTCCTACACGTACCAACAATCCGAATGACCTTACATCTTTAATATAATTATCGTAAACCGTATGTCCCTGGTTAATAATACGAATACCGGCGGTTCCACGCAGATTATGTCCTATAAATGTATTCGACTCTATCACATTATAATGCCCATGACGACAAACCAATCCACCGGCGGATTCATAAAACAAGTTCCTGCGCAATACATTATGACAGGATTTCACAGAAATAATCTCATTTTCTCCACTACATCTGAAAAAGACATTATCCTCGACAATCGTACGTGACTCCAATTGGGAAGACCAGGAATGCCCGATACGAATAATTTCTGCTCCATTGCCACCGTAAGGCTGACGTTCACCAAAGAAATTATGATCTATCAAATGATTATTCAAGTGGTTATCAGCACTCAGCCACACCTGCAACACCAGTCCGCCTACTCTTTTATTAGCAAAGTAACAATGGTCTATCCGGTTATTAGTTCCCCGTAATCCGACCCAATATTCATCTCCTTCATTCGGTCGTTCACCTTTCTGAGGATCGTTGCACTCATCAATCACACAACGAGTCATCCGACAATAAGAAGCATACACACCTTTTTCTCCTTGAAAATCAATCATATCATGCCCTATGGCCCATGCCTTATAAAAGAGCAAGTCTTCCAGTTGCAAATACTCTCCATATATCTTCAGCCTTAACTTACCGGAAATAACAGCCTTTCCGGGATTCTCAGCCCGCCAGACAATCGGTTTACCGGAAACCCCTTTACCAGTAAAATGTATTTCTTCCAGATTATGATACGTTCCGTCTTTCAGTACGACGGCATCCCCCGGCTGCAAATTTCCACTACCCAGCAACTGTTTCATTGCTGGAACATCTTTCGGTGAAAATGTATACTCTTTGGCATTAGCAAAGAGTGACACTGTTAAAAGCAAAAGAACACAAAGTTTTTTCATCATGTTTTCCGATTAGAATTAAAAATCACAGAGCAAATATAGATGATTAAAACATGAACGGAAATAGCCTCCTCCCCTTCGGAAGTAGTTTGAGAAGATAATTCAAAAGAATGGTACGTTTTTATAAACCAGAAGTGCAGATATTAAAAATCGTCCCCTTACATTGTGATTACAACGTAAGGGGACGACCCTATTCTAAATCGAAATTATTTATTTCTTAGCCGGAGAAGAATATCTTGCATTCAATCCGTCTACGATTTCTTTTGTAATATTATAGATGCTGTCAGCATACAACAGGTTATCAAAACCGGTATTACTGATAATCATGCTGTATCCCTTTGTTTTATTATACTCTTTCAGGAAAGCATTGATAGAATCACGCAATTGCAAGCTGTTCTTTTCGTTTTCGCTCATCAACTCTGACTGCAATTTATTGCCCAAAGCCTGCAAGTCTTGTTCCAATTTAGCAATACGGTTGTATTCCTGCTGTGCTCTTTCCTGAGAAAGATATGCATTATTCTGTACTTTAGTCTGGAAATCCTGTTTCTGTTTTTCTAATTCCCGAGCTTTCTGGTTTATCGTCAAACGAACATTTTCACTCTTCTTTACCATACCTTCATTCAGGTCGATGCAGAAATTATATTGTGACAGAAGCGTATCTATTTCAACATAAGCAATCTTCATTCCAGAAAGTTCACCTGAAGCTTGTCCTGACGTAGTTGCCGTTTGATTATCAGCTTTACCTGTACACTGAGAAAATAAAACGATAAGTGCAAGGGCAGCCAAACCGTTTACGAGGTAGTTCAATCTCTTCATAACTTGTAAAAAATATAGTTTTAAAATTATTAATTCATACTATCATTTAAGGCTTTTTCCAATTCGTCAATGGAGAAACGGGGTTTCTTCTGTGCTTCCCGGTCCTGCGACTGGGCACACCCAATACCTCTCTCCCGCATTGCTTTATTACCGCTGACGTGCCCGTTCGGGAACTTTCCGCCTTTCACAAAAAAGACTTTTACACCTAATAATGCAATGCAAATAGCAACTATTAACAAACTTATCAATACTGTATCGAGCATTTCTACTATTTTTGTAATACGAAAATAGACTGCATTTCAGCAAAATGAAAATAAAATTTTCTTTTGCATTCAATTTGCTCTATTTTTGTGGGTGCAAATATAGGGCTTTGTATGGACTAACCCACTTTTTTTACCATAAAAAAAGAGAAACGGTAATAAAATAGCCAATTGATTTAACCATATTTAGCAATAAGAGGTTAAATACGAACATTCATAAAGGAATTAATATGGAAAAGAATGAACTGAAACCGGCAGGCGTTTTTCATTATTTCGATGAAATCTGCCAAGTGCCGCGTCCTTCGAAGAAGGAAGAGAAAATGATTGCTTATCTGAAAGCATTCGGTGAAAAACATAAGTTGGAAACACTGGTTGACGAAGCCGGCAACGTCCTCATCAAAAAGCCCGCTACACCGGGTATGGAGAACCGTAAGACCGTAGTGCTGCAATCTCACATCGACATGGTGTGCGAAAAGAACAACGATGTGCAGCACGACTTCCTCACCGACCCGATAGAAACCGTAATTGAAGGGGAATGGCTGAAAGCCAAAGGTACAACGCTGGGAGCCGACAACGGTATCGGTGTAGCTACAGAACTGGCTATCCTTGCAGACGACAGCATTCAGCACGGACCTCTGGAATGTCTGTTTACAGTAGACGAAGAAACCGGACTGACAGGTGCCTTCGCCCTAAAAGAAGGTTTCATGAACGGTGATATTCTGTTGAACCTCGACTCGGAAGATGAGGGAGAACTCTTTATCGGCTGCGCAGGAGGTATAGACTCCGTTGCAGAGTTTACATATAAAGAGGTAGACGTACCTGCCGGATACTTCTGCTGCAAGGTGCAAGTGAAAGGATTGAAAGGCGGACACTCCGGTGGAGATATCCATTTGGGACTCGGTAATGCCAACAAGATATTGAACCGTTTCCTGAGTCAGACTTTCCAGAAGTATGATATGTACTTGTGTGAAATAGACGGTGGTAATCTGCGCAACGCCATTGCACGCGAAGCACACGCAGTTATCGCTATACCGGAAGACTACAAGCATGACTTGCGTGCCGATCTGAATATTTTTGCGGCTGAAGTACAAGCTGAGTATGCCGTAGTCGATCCGGGACTGCAACTCATCTTAGAATCGGAAAATACCCGTACGAAAGCCATCGACAAAGATACTACGAAGCGTCTGCTGCAAAGCCTCTACGCTTGTCCTCACGGGGTGTATGCTATGAGCCAGGACATTCCCGGACTGGTAGAAACGTCTACAAACCTTGCATCCGTCAAGATGAAGCCGGGCAACATTATCCGCATCGAAACCAGCCAACGCAGTTCTACCGCCTCATCCAAGCAAGATATAGCCAATATGGTACGTACCGTATTCGATATGGGCGGTGCCAAAGTTACCTTCGGTGACGGCTATCCGGGTTGGAAACCTAATCCACACTCTGAAATACTGGAAATCGCTGTCGAGTCATACAAACGCTTATTCGGTGTAGATGCCAAGGTGAAAGCTATCCATGCCGGACTGGAATGCGGTCTGTTCCTCGATAAGTACCCGGCACTGGATATGATTTCCTTTGGTCCTACTTTGCAGGGTGTGCACTCTCCCGATGAGCGGATGCTGATTCCTACAGTAGATAAGTTCTGGAAACACCTGCTGGATATCCTGGCTAATGTTCCCGTAAAGAAATAACTCACATCCCTTATTCCTCTTATACGGATGGTTAAAGGGGAGTATGTAAAAGATGGCATCTTTTGATGTAAAAGATGCCATCTTTCGTAACATAAGATGCCACCTTTCGCTGCAAAAGATGGCATCTTTTGCATAATAGCCTATATAGATGTAATTCCTTTCAATATACCATCGTCTCATCAAGGTAGTAAGATAAAAGCGAAAGATATAATAAAGCGACAGAAATACCGTTATTTAGTAAAACCTACAGAACGTACGGTATGAAATCGAAAGCACTATACCTTATATATATATTCCCGATACTTTTCCTGTTGTCCCTTGCCGCATGCGACGACATGGATGATTATTCGTCCGATCCAAAGCATACACTTTGGTTCTCACAGGACACGCTGCGTATGGACACCGTACTCACCGGTATTCCCACTTCCACCCGCCAACTGAAAGTTTACAATCCACATAAGAAGGCATTGCTGATATCTTCCATTATTCTTGCCGATGCCGGCAAATCCGGTTTCCGTATCAATGTGGATGGCATTAGGGGAGATCAATTCTCCGACATAGAAATTGCAGGAGAAGATAGCCTCTACATTTTTGTAGAAGCGACTCTGCCTCAGCAGGACAATGCCGACATTAGGTTGATAAAAGACTCTATTCTCTTTCAACTGAATGGCATCCGGCAAGAAGTTAAGCTACGGGCGTATGCACAAGATGCTTTTACTTTCCGGGGGAAAGTGATCGAGAAAGATACATTGATAGCCTCCCAACGGCCGATATTGATTTATGACAGTATCAGTGTGGCTCCGGATGCGCACTTAACGCTGGCAGCAGGTACCCGCCTATATTTCCATGGCAAGGCTGGAATGCAGGTACACGGACGCTTATCAGTGGCAGGCAGCCTATCCGCCCCGGTCGTTTTCCGGGGAGATCGCACCGACCGTATGTTCCCTTATCTTCCTTACGACCGGTTACCGGGACAATGGGGCGGCATACGATTCTACAAGACCAGTTACGAGAATCATCTTGTTTATGCAGACATTCATGGAGGAAGTTTCGGTATCCGCTGTGACTCTTCGATGACAGACCGCAGGAAACTGACATTGGAGTCTTCTATCATACGGCAGGTATCAGGCAATGGACTGGAGCTGACATCGTGCCAGGCGGTGGTAAGAAACAGCGAAATCAGTAATGCGGGAGAGAATTGCGTCAGTTTGTTAGGGGGAGATTATACATTCACTCACTGTACGCTGGCTAATTATTTCAGTTGGAACGTACGGAAAGGGACGGCATTGCAAGTCCGGAATGAACAGGATGACATGGCCTATCCGCTTTCATCAGCTATCTTCCGCAACTGTATCATTGCAGGTTCGGGTACGGATGAAATCAACGGAGGACGCTCCAAGAATGAGAATATAGCTTTCAATTATTACTTCTCCCACTGCCTCATCAACTCGGTGAAAGAAGAGAATGACAAGATAGTCAATGTGATTTGGGAGAAAGATGATAACTTCTTGCTGATGGATAGCCGTACGCAGGAATACAGTTTTAGCCTCAATGAAAAGTCTAAAGCCATCAATTTAGGAAAGCAAGAAGATGCTATCGCTTATCCGACAGACAGAAACGGGAACTCCCGACTACAAGATACAGCACCGGATGCGGGATGCTATGAGAAATCGGCTTCAAAAGATGAATAATAATTGCTATACCTTAAAATGGCATCTCCTCTTCTTGCTGTTCCTCCCTTTTTTTACCCTCTACGGACAAACGAAGAAAGATACTCTCTCTTTTCGCGTTGTCAGCTATAATGTTGAAAACTTATTCGATTGCCGCCACGATACGCTAAAGAATGATTACGAGTTTCTACCCGATGCGATGCGCCACTGGAATTATACGAAATATAAGAAGAAACTGGATGCCATAGCCCGCACGATCACAGCCGTAGGTGGTTGGACTCCGCCTGCACTCGTAGCCCTTTGCGAAGTAGAAAACGACAGCGCACTGCGCGACTTGACCCGGCGTTCGGTTCTTAAGGAAGCCGGATACCGCTATGTAATGACCAACTCACCTGACCAACGCGGAATTGATGTGGCACTGCTTTATCAAAGAGATCAATTCAAGTTGATTTCCCATCAGGGTATTCCCATACCTCACAGATCCGGCAAAAAGAAATTCCGCCCTACACGGGATATACTGCACGTCTGCGGAATGTTGCTGAACAGCGATACCTTGGACATCTTTGTTGTACATCTTCCATCCCGTTCAGGAGGTGCAAAGGAGAGTGAACCCTATCGTCTATTTGCTGCCGGACAACTGAAAGCCGCAGTAGACAGTATCTATTACTATCGGCATCATCCGCAAATTCTTATCATGGGAGACTTCAATGATTATCCTGATAATGCATCCGTCAACAAAATACTCTCAGCAGAAGCACCACCCCAGAACGGTGACAGTCTGCAACCGCAAAAGCTCTATCACTTACTTGCCCGCAAGAGCGCAATTCGAAAGCACTTCGGCAGTTACAAATATCAGGGTGAATGGGGATTACTGGATCATATCATCGTGTCCGGCACTCTTCTTCAACCGGATACGGATTTTTGCACCGCCGAGGATAAGGCTGATGTATTTCATTCTTCATTCCTATTGACGGAAGATAAAAAGTATGGCGGTGTACAGCCATTCCGCACTTACTACGGAATGAAGTATCAAGGTGGTTACAGCGATCACCTCCCAGTATGGGCGGATTTCCGGCTCATTTATTAATCCGAATACTGATACAGTTTCAAATCAAACTTCTGTACCATCACCAGCAAATGATCGAATATATCGGACTGAATACGTTCGTATTCTTTCCATACCTTGTTTCGGGAAAAGAAGTAAACCTGAATGGGAACTCCATAAGTGGTCATTTCCTTCTGGCTGATAATCAAGTCCAAATCCTGGTTCACGACAGGAAGGCTGCAAAGATAACGTTCGATGTAAATACGGTAAAGTTGTGCATTGGTAGGTACCTCGCCTTCTGCCGGCTGATAGTCTGCCATCAAAGGAACTTCCTTACGGATGGTATCCAACATTTCGGGAGTGCAAAACTTCAGGGTCGTCATGTCCAGATAGATATTCTTATCCACACGCCGGCCACCACTCTCCTGCATACCGCGCCAGTTCTGGAAAGAGCCGTTCACCAAGGTATAAGGCGGAATGGTAGAAATCGTATTATCCCAGTTCTGTATCTTTACGGTGTTGAGGGTTATCTCTTTCACAATACCGTTGGCGGAGCCATTGGGTAAGGCAATCCAGTCGCCGATACGCAGCATCTCGTTGGCAGAAAGTTGTACTCCAGCCACAAAGCCCAGAATACTATCCTTGAATACCAACATTAATACTGCCGCCGAAGCACCCAGCCCGGCAAAGAGGGTTGCGGGAGACTTATCTATAAGAATAGAAATGGCAATGATAGCCGCCACAAAGAATAACAATACCTGCAATACCTGAACAAAGCCTTTCATCGGATGGTTCTTACTGTTGTCCTTCTGATTATGAAAATCCAGAAAAACGAGCAGTAACCCATTCAGCGCAAAGGCTAAAGCAGCCACTATATACACGGCACAAACTTTCTGCGACAACTCCAACAGTTCTACTCCGTGTACAAAAGTATGAGGCAACAGGAAGTAAATCAGAATGCCCGGTAAGGTATGTATCAGATGAGGAACCACTTTCCGCTTCATCAGCAAAGTATTCCAGCGATGGGGTGAACGATTGGTATAATGTTTCATTCCCCCTACCAATATTGCCTGAAACAAATAGTCCAGCCCTACAGCTACGGCAATGATTAATATGGCGATGATAGTTTCATCAAATGTATTCGCAAATTTAGGGTCTACTCCCCACCCTATAAGGGTTTTATTCATCCACCCTCCTAATGTCGTCATATATTTCTCCGATTTTAATTGCTTATGGGAATAATAACAAATAAAGGGGAGCTGTTGTTTAATAAAACTTTTTCCGGCTTCATCTTCTACTTTTCCGGTTTCAGTAAAAAAGTCCCGGTATATCTGTCTGGAACAGATTACTTTCGTTCCCGGATTAAACAAAAAAAGTATGAACCGAAATGTAAAACTTATCAGTATTCTTAGCCTCGGACTAATGCTGGGGGCCTGTGGTGGTAATTCGTCTTCACAAGAAGAAGCTATCATTGTAAAAACTGCCACAGCCAATACTTACAGCAACGAAACAGTCAAAGAATTCCCCATTATCACCCAACCGTTCCGCACCACAGAACTGTCCTTCCGCGTCAGTGGCCCCATCGACCGGCTGGATGTCTATGCCGGAAACTATTACCGCCGCGGAGATATTATTGCAGAAATCGATCCACGAGACTACCGCATCCGGCGTGAACGTGCTGAAGCCGTCTATCGCCAGGCAAAGGCAGAGTATGAGCGTATCAGTGCGCTTTATCAGAAAAACAACCTTTCTGCCAGTACTTATGAGAAAGCACGTGCGGAATATACTTCTGCCAAAGCTGCTTTCGACACTGCCGTCAATGAACTGGAAGATACCCGCCTTGTAGCCCCCTTCAACGGATATGTAGGTGAAGTCTACGTAGAGAAATTCCAGGATGTCAAGGCCAGCCAGCCCGTATTGACATTTATCGATATAGACCAACTGAAAATTGAAGCTTATGTAACGCAAGATATAGCCTATCGTGTTCAACCAAGGCAGAACGTGCTATTGACGCTGGATGTGCAGCCCGACACGGAGCTGGAAGCACAGATTGCAGAAGTATCCAAAGGAACCACACAAAACAATCTCTCTTATCTGGTAACGGCATTGTTTCCCAATAAGGAAGCCCGGTTACTGGCAGGTATGTCCGGAAAGATACGTTTCGAAGAAAGTACTTCGGAATTATCGGACAGTACCGCCACCGGCGAACATTTGGTTTGTATTCCGCAAACAGCCTTGTGCAATCGCCCCACAGTGGGAAGTTATGTATGGACGGTACATCCTGAAAGCGAGATAGTCAGCCAACGTAAAGTTAGTGTCAGCAAACTGCTGCCGCACGGCAATGCAGGCATCACTGCCGGACTGCAACCCGGTGAAATAGTGGCTACAAGCAGTCTGCGTTTCTTATCAGACGGAATGAAAGTAAAAATCCAATGAAACAGCAAGTATCATGAAACTAATCAAATATTTTCTGCAACGCCGCTCTGTCACTATTCTACTGCTGGTACTGGTACTTGCCGGCGGACTATTCTCGTACGTCAAAATGGGAAAGCTGGAGGATGCTCCTTTCACCATTAAACAAGCACTGGTACTGACTTCTTACCCCGGCGCATCTCCTTCGGAAGTACAAAGCCAAGTGACAGATGTATTGGAAGAAGCCATCCAGTCATTGGGCGAACTTTATTACCTGAAAACCGAGAACCGTGCCGGGCTTTCCAAAATCACCGTATATGTAAAGAAAGAGACACGGGCAGATGAGATGCAGCAACTTTGGGATAAACTACGCCGTAAGGTAGGTGATGCGCAGAGCAAACTTCCCGCAGGGGCCGGACCTTCGATTGTGAATGATGACTTCGGTGATGTGTTGGGCGTCTTCTACGGACTAACAAGCGAAGGACGCAGTTACCGGGAACTGGAAGATCAGGCCAAACTTATCAAAAATGAATTGTTAAAGGTAAAGGATGTCGCACGTATCGAAATCTATGGAACGCAAACACCTACAATTGAGGTAGTGGTCAGTCCCGCCGTTATGTCTCGCAGCGGCATTACGACAGCGGACATAGCCAATGCATTCAATGCCCAAAACAAGGTAGTGGATGCAGGTGGAATCACAGCAGGTACAGGACGCATCCGAATCGAATCCACCGGTAACTTCTATTCTTTGGATGAGATACGGCAACTCACCATCGTTTCACGTAGTGGGGAACACTTCCGACTGGGAGATATTGCCGACATCAACGAAAATTACCAAACACCTGCCAGCAACTTGATGCGCATAGACGGAAAACCGGCTGTGGGTATTGCCATTTCCACCGTACCTACCGGTAATGTGGTAGATATGGCTGAAGCTATCGAAGCACGCATCGAAGAACTAAAATCTGATATGCCAGAAGGTTTCGGCCTCGTCTCTATCTACGATCAGGGGCATGAGTCTGCCATAGCCAACCAAGGCTTTATCATCAATCTGATAGTTTCCGTAATTACCGTAGTGGCTATCCTGCTTTTCTTCATCGGTTTCAAAAATGGTTTGCTGATAGGTAGCGGACTTGTATTCTCCATATTTGCTACTCTGATTGTGATGCTGGCAGGAGGAATTGCTTTGCAACGCATGTCACTGGCAGCCATTATTATTGCCATGGGAATGTTGGTAGATAATGCCATTGTAGTATCCGACTCTGCACTGGTAAATATGCAACGGGGAATGCGGAAACGGGTATCCATCATGAAAGCATGTTCCGGAACTGCCCTCCCCTTGTTGGCTGCCACGGTCATAGCGATACTGACATTCCTGCCTATCTACTATTCACCACATATCACTGGAGAATTATTATCCTCTCTGGTTATTGTCATCGGTGTATCGCTCATGTTCAGCTGGGTATTTGCACTGACACAAACCCCGTTCTTCATTCAAGAATTCGTACGCCGCCCGCGCCCCTCGGAATTGAGTGGAACCCTCTTTTCCGGCAAGGCTTACGACCGCTTCCGGAGCACATTACATTTCGTCATTCGCCATCGTTATGCCACAGTGGGGTTGATGGTTGTATTGCTTGTCGTTTCCGCCTGGAGTTTCAAGTTTATCCCGAAAGTCTTTGTACCTGCTCTGGAGAAACCCTACTTTACATTGGATGTATGGCTACCCGAAGGAACCGACATCGCTGAAACCGACCGCACTGCCTCAGAAATGGCTGACTATATCCGCAGCCAGGAAGAAACAGAAATGATTTCAACTTATGTAGGACGTACACCACCCAGATATTATCTGTCTAATGTATCTTTCGGCCCGCAACCCAACTATGCTCAGTTATTGGTAAAGGCACGTTCCTCCAAAGAAACCAAAGCGTTGCGCACCAGACTGCAAGACTCTATCCGTACGCTTTTCCCGGGTCCACTCATCAAAGTGAATAAATTCGAGCTGAGTCCGCTAACGGAAGCTGTTATCGAAGCACGCTTCCTGGGTCCCGATCCTGCCGTACTCGATTCACTGGCAGGTATGGCTATCGAGATTATGCGCCGCAACCCGAAAGTAGCGGATGCCCGCAACGAATGGGGTAACATGACACCCATTATCCGACCGGTTTATGATCCGGTAAAAGCAGGTGCGCTGGGAATAACAAAGTCTGCAATGATGGAGTCAGTTAAATCCATCAATGACGGACTTACAGTGGGAGTCTATCGTGATAATGAGAAAAAGGTCCCTGTACAATTGAAATCCGCAAGTACTGATATCACAGATGCACAGGGACTGGGAGACTTTTCTGTATGGAACGGGCAGAATTCCGCCCCATTATCACAAGTCACCGAAGATATTGAGGTGGGCTGGGAATGGCCACAGATGCGTACTTATAACCGACAACTGTCCATGGCCGCCATGTGTGGGGTAAAAGCCGGACACACTATGGCAGAAGTGCATGGTGAAATCCGCCAGGAGATAGAATCCATTCAACTTCCTGAAGGATACACCTTCTTCTGGGATGCCCAATATAAGGATCAGCGCGAAGCCATGCAAGCCATAGCAAAATTCTTCCCATTGGCATTTCTGGCATTAATAGTCATACTTGTAGCCCTGTTCGGTAACTTCCGTGACCCGTTAATCATCCTATGTGTATTGCCGTTATCTCTTATCGGTGTCGCCGTAGGTATGCTGATGACCGGTTTCGAATTCGGTTTCTTTCCTATTGCCGGTTGGCTGGGATTACTGGGAATGATTATCAAAAATGTAATTGTACTGCTGGATGAGATACAGGTACAACGCCGGGCGGAAGTACCGGTCTATACTGCCATTATCGAATCTACCGTGTCGCGTACCCGACCTGTACTGATGGCTGCCACCACCACTATTCTGGGTATGGTTCCCCTATTGTTCGATGTGGCCTTCGGTGGTATGGCGGCTACTATTATCTTCGGATTGACATTCGCAACGCTACTGACTCTGTTCGTCACTCCGGCACTCTATTCATTGTTTTATAAAGTAAAAGAGAAATAGATTATGAAGAAAATATATATCCTTTTTATTCTATCGTTGTGTGATCCGTTCGCTTTTGGCCAGCAGAGTGCGATGCTGGAGAAGTACAGGTCGATGGCTCTTGAATATAGCCACGACCTGAAAGCGGCGGAGAAAAATCTGGCTGCCAGCATTGAACTGGAGAAATCCGCCCGTGCAGACCTGAAACCCAAACTCTCCGGTGATGCAAACTTTCAGTATACCGGAAATCCCTTAGAGATTAATCTGAACCTCCCCGGTATGGATAACCCGCTACAGATACAAGGACGTGATACCAAATATGGTGCTTCCCTTACCCTATTACAACCTATATATACAGGTGGACGCTTACTTGAAAGTATCCGCATGGCACAGCATCAACACGCTCTTGCTTCGCACCAGAAAGAACAACTTTTATCCGAAGTCTGTTTTCAGACGGATATTCAATACTGGAATACCGTCGCCCGCCAGGAAATTGTGGGTATCGTCGCAGATTACCGGAATTCTATAGCTGCGCTGACTCAAACAATCCGTGAACGGGTGGAGATCTCACTCGTCAATCCCCAGGATTTGCTAATGGCCGAAGTGAAATTAAACGATGCCGAATTTCAGTTACTCCAGGCACAAAAGAACTTCGATACCGGACTTATGGCCTTCAATTCCCTCATCGGATTACCTCTGGAAGAGCCTACACCTATAGATACGATCATTCCACAAGTGGACACTTCGGACAGTTCACGACTGACACTTGCGATCCCACGCCCTGAAATCAAGATAGCGCATGACCAGATTAAAATGGCGGAAAGTTCATTAAAGTTGAATGACTCAAAATACAAGCCTCAACTATACGTAGGAGTAGACGGAAGTTATTCTTCTCCGGGCTATGACCTGCGTGCCGACCTGGACCCTAACTATGCTGTATATGCCAAAGTCAGTGTCCCTCTGTTCGAATGGGGAAAACGACGAAATGAGAAGCGGGCTTCCAACCAAAAGATCGGTATGGCAAAAGACAATCTGAATCAGATTCAGGATAAAGTCAACCTGGAAATACAGACGGCCCGCCTCTCTTTGTCACAGGCACTGGATCAGGTACAACTAAGTCAGCAATCGCTGGAAAAAGCCCATGAGAATGAACGTCAGGCTATGGAACGCTATAATGAAGGCGAAATATCCATTGTAGAGGTAATAGAGGCACAGACTTACCGGCAAAATGCTGAAATAAATCATGTACAAGCCAAAGCTTCCGCACAAGGACAGTATTCGGCATTAATAAAAGCATTAAACCAATATAAATGATAAGTGAAAATTCGTAACTTTGCCTTTATGAAGTGGAACACTCTTTTATACAGCCTACTCTTTTCAGGATTGGGAATTTTCTCATTCCTGTTGCTGGCCAATTATACCAACCTTACTCCGCAGGTTACGAATACCATCCACACTCCCGGTGCATTTGTTTTTGTTGTTGCCACTTTCAATATATTGGGATATTGTACTCTCCGCATAAGTTCGTGGATGAACCGTCTATACTCCAACAATTTACGTTGGAAGTGGAAATTCATAGCGGTATATATAGGTGTTATGCTATTGTTTCTGCTGTTGAACTACGGTCTGTTGGTGGCTGCCAAACTGATGGGCAGAGCGGAAAATCCATTTACTTTCCAGATAGGGGGAATACGTATTCTATTAGTAGTGTGGTTGGTGGAGCTTGTAATCCTGGGATTATTGCTTGCCAACCGCTCCATAAAGAATGCCCTCCGGCTGCAACAAAAAGCAGCGCAACTACAGAAAGAGAATAATGCGGCCCGATATACTGCCCTTCAAAATCAGCTGAACCCCCACTTTCTTTTTAATAGTCTGAACACGCTAATAGCTGAGATAGAATATAATCCGTCAAATGCCGTACGCTTCACCCGGAATCTCTCTGATGTATATCGCTATGTACTTCAATCGCAAGATAAAACCCTGATCACATTAGGCGAAGAATTAGAATTCATTCAATCCTACCTTTTCCTGCACGAAGTCAGATTAGGCAACTGCATCGCTTGCAACATCACAATACCAACCGAAGCTATGGAGTATCAGCTTCCTCCGCTAACCCTGCAACTATTAGTGGAGAATGTCATTAAACACAATTCAATTAACAGCAATAAACCGATGGATATCACGATACAAATTGTCGACCACTTTCTGGTTGTCAGTAATCCGATACATGCCAAAAAGAGCGATACCACTTCAGGTGTAGGGCTACAGAATCTATCAAACCGTTGCAAGCTAATGATAGGTACTGACATTATTATCAATAATGAAAATCAGATATTCACCGTAAAAGTTCCCTTAATCTATGAGTAAACTAACTGCTGCCATTATAGAAGACGAAGTACCCGCTGCCCGTCTCCTATCTTCCATCATCACACGTCTGCGTCCCGACTGGGAGGTTACCGTACTACCCGGAAGTGTGGAAGAAGCCATTGTTTGGTTCAGGACACATTCTCATCCGGATATTCTGTTTCTGGATATTCAGTTATCAGACGGTAATTCATTTGACTTCCTATCTGCCGCACAACCTTCTTCATTGATCATTTTCACAACGGCCTATGATCAATATGCCATTCGTGCCTTCACCGTGAACAGCATAGACTATATACTTAAACCAGTAGATGAGAAACGTTTGCTGGATGCTATCGTAAAGTATGAAACTCTGAAAGGAAAAGACTATAAACAAGAAAATTACATAGGAGATTTAATTCAGAGCCTGCAAAAACAGGAAAAAAGCTACCGCACCCGCTTTCTTATTGCCGGAGTGGATAAATTCTGGGCTTTGCAAGTCAGTGACATTGCCTATTTCTATTCAGAAAATAAAATCACCTTTGCCGTCACAAAAAGCGGACAGGAGCATATTATAGACCTGTCTCTCACCCGACTTGAAGAGCAATTGGATCCCAGATGTTTTTTCCGCGCCAATCGCCAGGTAATAGTTTGTATTGATGCCATTGTGCATGCTGCACCCTATTTTAATGGAAGAATAATACTTCACGTAAAACCGATTCATAAGGATAAGATAACTGTCAGCGAAGAAAAAGTATCTTCTTTCAAGATGTGGCTGAACTTTTAACACCATATACAGTCTTTATTCCAAAAAATTATCATATATTTGAAAACATGTTTATAATATAGACTAACTAAAGACTGAAAGATATGACACAAATTAAAGAATTTCTAAGAAGGGGGCTATTCACAGTTATAGTACTTTGCAGTGCTGCAGCATGCAGTAATAATGATGAAAATGAAGATACCAATTACACATTGGATGGCATACAATGGGCTATGCTTAATGATGATAAAGTTGAAGAAACAGTCATAAATATAATGCCGGAAATTTATGAAAATGCGAGTTCATCTACAATAAGCGTTACAATCGACCCGGCAATGGATTATGAACAACTCTCTCAATTTTATTATGATGATTCAAAATTCTTTCAACCTTTAAACCAAACACCCAATGAGGTGAATGTTCTTACGGGTGAATTAGTTTTTAATGATTTCCGTTATGTCTCCGAAGGACCAGTAGTACCCTTTACCCTTGAAGAGTATGCTTATCCTCCCGACAATCATATTGAGGAGACTTTAACGATTCCTCCGTACCACACTTTATACTATAACGCCACTGTTATCAAACGCGAGGTGACTGCGACATATCGGGCTTATTTCATTGGAAATAACTCTAATGAACGAATTGAAATAACAGGAAAATGGAAAGGAACTTTTTACAGAAATGATAAAAGCTTAATAAGACTTGAAAAAATGGAATAAACAGTCCCTATTCGGGAATAATCAACAAATACTCCTGACAATCATTTTATTATCCTTCGCGCCACTTTCTCCAGTAATGAACCGGATAAAGTGGCGCGAAATAATATATTACAATTCTAATATCCTTCATTTTGCGACATACTTGGATTCACAAAAATCTCGCGCATGGGAACAGGAAACACCTGTCTCCAAATCGGTATATTCAAAGTACTCACTGCAATATTATTACGCTTTAGGAAAGCAAAATAAGTACCTGTCCCTCTTAATTCTGATTGCCATACATTAGCCAAACGATTAATGAACTCATCAGAAGTACGAGTGGTAAAAGCTGAAGAAGACAGCGATGCATTTGAAGAATAAGCCGGAGATCCTATATTGGCTGTCATCACCTGATTCAAATAATTCTCAGCCTGCGCAGAATTCCCTAAACGAGATTCACATTCAGCCAGATTAAGCAGTACTTCTGTATAGCTAAAACAAATATCCGATACCTGTTCAAACTGAACATTGCGATTCGTACCGGAAGCGGATAATTGATAGATTAAATCTCCCAATTGATATCTGCCACTGTTTACAATTCCAGTCAACATAGATTTAGCCTCAGCGATTTTTCCCTGTTCCATATAAATACGAGCCAATAATAAAGAAGGGAAGTCACGGGAAGGGAAGAAAAAATCATTCATCACCGACTGTCCATTTATCTCTCCCGGCAAGCGTTCACGTAAGAACAGCAATGGTTCTACAAAAAGCTTTAATACTTCAGCCTGTGATATTACAGGTATATTTGTTACTATTTCTGATCGATACTCAGGAAAATATACAGCTTTTCCCCATAAATTAACTTTCTCATAAAATAATATAAAACGCTGCATATCCAGCAATTTCGTTATAGTTATACTATCCGAAGAAGTCAACTCTTCCTTGCTCGAACGTGGTATTTGCTGATTCATGAATAGAATCATATTTACAGCACTATAAAAGGCACTCCATGCATTTTCCACCTCTCTATTATTTGAGTTCAATGTATGATTTATAAAATCGAAATGCCATTCATAACCTTGTTCCTTTTCTGACTGCCGGGAATAGAGTTCCTCTTGCGTATACATTTGTTGCAAAACCAGATAAGAATTCTTATAAAGCCCTGTAAATGTTTGTTCGCCGTATTGAGTCAGACACAAACGTACTACCTTTGTCGGATCAGTTTCTTGCTTGATTATCAGTTTCGCTTCTTTGTTCTCATGCTCTCCATAAATGGTGATTGTAGCAGAACTTGCTTCCGCACTAACTGCCGGTTCTACCTTTATTTCCAGATACTGGCCATCGTCAGATAAGGTTGCCTGATAAGGAATCCGAGGTTTGTTTTCATACATAAACAAAGGCTCCTTAAAGTAAGTATCTACAGAAACATCATAAATAGGGTCATTCTCCTTGCCTTCCGGCCACAAAAGATTCCACTTCGTCATCTTCACCGGTACATTGGCATCTACTTTGATACGATAGGTTCCACCTGCCATAGGTATATCCAAGCTTGTCTGTTCTAACTTCACGGCTGTAGGTTTTCCTGCTTGCCAGATTTTCAAGGTATCACATTCCTGGCCATTCTTACTCTTTATCAACACCCTTCCTCGACGGGGAGCAAACCCGTCATTCTTGGCAGCTTTCAGATAGATTTTGCGAAGTTGCAATCCACGAGCCGCGGTACTTTCTGTAATCCACTGGCAGGTATCCGCCGGATGTATTTCTACATCGACATTGGCATTTACGTCTATACCCATAATTGTATCATTAGGAGTCTTCAGTTCGATATTCTTATTATCAATCACTACTGCATCTTTCTGTGCTTGTATCACAGTCAGTGTGTCAGCAATCGCAGTATTATCTTTATTATAGAAAATAATTTTGGCGCGGCGACTCTCATTCGCATCATTGGGACTGATTGTATAATAAATGGTGTGACTGGACATTCCCCGACTCATTGTGGCCTCTTTAATCCAACTCACATCCGGCATAGTTATACCATACTCACAATTGCTACGTAACTCTACCTTAATCGTCTCTCCCTTGTCACCAACAGGATATTCATTCTCATTCAACAATATTACATCACCTCCATACTGATAAACTTTTACGGTTTCGGTCAAAGTACCATCAGTGATATATATTTCTCCTTCACGTTTCTCTCTTTCCCCATTCATCTCTATCTTGAAGCTGATAGTAGAGGCTTTCAATCCTCGAGTAGTAGTAGAAGCTGCGGATTTTATCCAACTCTGACAATCATCTGCAATAATAGCTTTATACTCCACATTAGCTTCCACTTCCACATCAATTGTTCCACCTTCCTGCTTCACTTCCCTACGTTCACTTGATATCAGCAAAGCATTTTTTTGCTTTTGCGCAACCATCAATGTTTTCTTAGTTTTACCGGCATTAATAGTAATAGCAACGCTACGTTCATCATAACTATCATTATCCTCAACACTGATAGAAATTTCTGCCTTTCCGGGACCTCCACTAGTGGGATAAACTTGATACCACTTTTCACCATTCCGAGTGGTTGCAGCGGTTATGTTCCAGTTTTCTGTAGCCGTAAACTCCAAAGACTGAGTACCCGCAGATGTTGTGAAATTCACACCTTTCTCAAACAGGGTTTCTGTTTCAGGTGGCAAGGTAATTGTAGTTTCATCTTCTACTTTATCATCACTACAAGCAACCAATAACATCAGGCACGCAAGTAGATGCCATGTGTTTTTCATAAACGATTTTACTTTCATATATTATTGTTTCATTAATGATCAAGATTTCAAGGTTTTATTCTTCGCTCTTCCTCCTGCTCCGGTTCTCTTCAATGCAGAGGACAAAGATATAAAGACTTCCATGAAATAAGGTTAAAAGGGGGTAGAAAACGTATTTTGACACCCATTTATTCATCTATTGCATGGCTTTCTCCTGTTTCATAGCCTGATAGAGTTGCACGAAGCACCTGTATCATATCCTGTCGGAATGATTCCGGTGAAAGTATCGCCAATTTATCCCGATACCAAAGTAATTCTTGCTTTAGATCATACGTAGGTCGCACGAACATTTCAAAATCCGTATAATCTTCCGTATGGTTCACTTCTATTTGGGATGCGTGGAGCGGAACATCTTTTAGATAAGCATCTTGGGGCCAAAATGCACGAAAACGAATAGTTATTGGCTCAAACTGTCGTATAATTCCAAAACAATGTTCAAAATAAACTTCCGGCTTCAAGATTGCCCGCAATTTAGGGGAGAATTTCACCTTACTCCCTTCCAACAATTCTATTTCTTTCACCCGTTCCAGTGCGCAAGTCATGGCGCGCTCCTTGCCTCTAACTTCGCCTATCACATACCATCGTTGTTTGAACAGGCGAACAAAAGCGGGCAACAGAATGATTTCTTTCTCATCCTGATAATGTGATTTATACACTATCCTAAGCAGTCGCTTCCCGTCGATAGCCTCCATCACATCCTGTAAAAGATTGGCAGCCGGTGGTGCAGGTTCTATCATCACTTCCTCCCGTTGATTCACACGTTCAGCAAGACTCGATACACGAAAAGCACTTAAAAGCCACTGCTGCAACTCGTCATTTTTAAAACCATCCGGTCGAATAATTTTATATAAATTCCCGTCACGTTTATCACATTTGATGTCTACGTACATCAATGATTCCGCTTCCCGCCGGTAACGGTTGAAAGTCCGCTCCGCCAACGGATCTCCATCCTCATTAGCCGATGCATTCAACCATTTTTTCTGTATCTCAGGCAAAGTTAGCGGCTGGATACTCAAGGTATCAATCAACCACAAACAAAATTTATATTTGAATATCATTGTTCATCCTCCTTACCGAAAAGAAAGTCACATATCGAATTACTCAACATTCTACTGACCTTCACTATTATTTTTATAAATACAATTAAATAAACCAAGAGAATCACATTGGTATGCCACTGCAATTCAAATATGCTGGGTGCATCAGGATCAAGCAATACCGCAATAAAAAATGCACTTCCAAACATGAAAGTTGATAAGCCACTTGTTATCAATAAGAACACAATAGTTGTTAGACAGCCTCTCATAGTCCTTATCTTATTTAATAATGAAATAAACAAGTTTACCCAGAACCCACGAGGTAAAAAGTAAAGCTATCAACCCCACTATGGCGCACAAAGTTACTGCCAGAAAGTTAGTAATATGCCATGCCTCACGTATTTCTCCTGCCACAATGAGAAGAAACATAATTACGAACGGCGAAGGCAACAGGCAAAGTATGATAGACACCCACTCGGCTACACCTTTCTTTGTCATCACTTTCCCTCCTTTCTTTTTCGTTCTTCTTCTCTCCTATCCTCTTCTGCCAGTTCTTCTTTACTTTCCCTGACACCTTCCCAAAAACTTTTGGAAAGCAATAACCATCCAAGGATATAGCCAATGACAGCAAGAATCCATTCGTTCCATCCGAAAGCAGTGGCAAAAGCCGCACCAACAATAGCTCCGATGCCTCCGTTAATGAGGCTCTTAATCAAACCTTTAATTGTCTCCATAACTAAACGATTTTAATGTTTATATTCCGTTTGTTTTATGGAGGCAAAGTTAGGGGGAGGTTCGGCCAAGGGCAGTCGGCATCTCACTTATTTTTCAAAATCTTATTATCTATTGTTTCTAGCAAATATCTATTCATCCATTTCTCCTTTTCAGCTCTCAACTCATTAACCGTCTGTCGCAATTCAGTAACCAACAAGCCCAATCGTCGACCCTCCCCTTCCTTTTTCCAAACTCTCCTTTCTTCCGAAGTCATTAAATCCTTCTTACGCAACTCGCTCACCAAGCGTTTGTTTTCTCTCTGTAACCAATCTATTTTTTCCATCAGTTCTTCTATATTGCGTTGCTGTCGATGTAAACAGACTTTGTCTGGAATATAGGGACTCAAATTGTTATCATCCGTCACATAATCCATCATCCATGTCACTCCACGCATGAATGCATCCATTTCTTTCTGTGAAGGGTCGAATTCCTTTATGTAATCTTGGAGAAGGTGTTCTCTCGCTTTAGATAAATCGTTCATTTAAATATGTTATTGATTCATTTCACTTAACATTTTTGAAACATATCCATCATGGCGAAACCACTTATGAGCCCAGTTAGGCACCATAAATATATATCCTGAACCATCCTCATGAGGAGCACAATCCAATTGATTTCCTATAGCAAGTCCGGCTTCCTCCTTGGATATTCCGTAGCAACGTCCCAGCTCCTCACGCAGCAAGTCATAGGTGACAGCCCGTATCATAGCGGCTGTAACTCGATGTTCCTTTACCGCTTGAGCTGTTTTGGGATTCTTCAGCAATATCTGTTTCATTTCTGATGTAGATGGCGTTCTGACTACCGGCCCCACTCTTAATCCCCAAAAGCAGTACTCACCTTCGACTTTGAACATACAGAAACCTTCCTGAGAATTACGAGAATTACACTCTTCAGCATAGTGCTTCAATTGAGAATTCGTTATGTTCCTCATTAATTCAGGAATGATAGGTTGATGACGTAGCTGACCGTAAGTATAGCGTTCGCCATTAATACACCACTGCCGGAAGGGATATCAGAGTCACTGACAATGCAAGTTTCAGTATCAAGCTTTTCCAATGATAAAGGATAATCAGGATACTTCATCTTAAATCTAACTTGTTCTTCAATCATTCGGTTCATAACATCTAACACTAAATCTTCCAACATCCACCCAAACTAAACAATCAACCAAAATATTCCCCAAAGAACAAATGCCACTAATGGTATCCAAATGTCCAACCAATACATTTCCATCTTAGTACGCGCAAGAATTATCAACAAAACCCACAAAATAGCAAGCCCTATCCAATTAGAAGAGAAAAAAGCGACATACGATTGCATAAAATCTACCATATTAAATTATTTATAAAATTAAAAACTTCATTTTTCTTTTGAATAAATCCCATATATACTTCTACCCTATTCTATCCACCTTCAAATATCCCGAATTCAATACTCCCATTTTCTTCAAGTCAACCCCAAAAGCTGATTTGAAGATATTATTCACTTGTTCCGCTGTGGGTTGATGAGTTATAGGTGGATACATGGAAGCTATTTCAATACTCATGCCCGGTTCTATAACCATACCTGCCGAACGGGCGGAGATTTTCACTGTAATTCGATAACGTGCCATAAATTCCTATTATTAGACTATTCAATTAAAAATCCAAATTCAATACTTCATCCTCATTATCCAGAGCCTTGGTAAACTCAGCAAAACTCTCCAACGGATTTTGAGAAACTATAGAACTAATACCTTTCAAAGAAATAATAATCAGTTCTCTGTCATCAGAAGCCAGTGCTTGGTCCAATGTTTTATAGTGAGCCATCAATGCCGTACTACGTTCTGCAAAAATCTGTGTCAGCACATCACGGCATAACTCATAACGCTGCGTTATCTTTTGAATTTGCACAGCATTCTGAAGTTCCAACTTCTTAATTTCTTTACTCAACCTATTATTCTCCGCCCATATATCCGTAGCCCGATTCACTATTTCAGGATTATTCCGAACATAGGTGGATAACGAACCCGCAGTTCGCAACACAGCATCTTTTGCTCCCATTTTTATTACACTTTTGATTGATTAACTTTATTATATTCACTGCTCACCAGAATAAGATGCTGTAAGTCCTTACGGAAATCAGTAGTCTTAAACAGTTCTTGGTTTTTCTTTATGCCAGTTAAATACTTCCAGAACGTTGGCTCACCGAATATCTGTTTACGCAATGGTTCATACGCACAAACAAACGCTTTATTGCACTGGGTCAATGCCACCAGTACCTCCGATTGACGCAATAAGGCTGCCTGATAATTCTGAATAGCCGGTATAGCTTTCTTTATATATTCCAGAGCCTCGTTTATCTGTTGCTGCACCTCTCTGCGAGCCTCTTTGGTCTGTGAATATAAATCAATAATATTAGCAATTCCGTTAATGGCGATGGACAACCCAGCCTCGACACCTGCTGCTATAAAATCTCCTTTAGATAAATTGCTTTCTTTTTCTAACCGATTACCTAAATTCTGAAGTGTAGAATCCATATCCATTCCTACAGATGATAAGAAATTATCCCCATTAAATTGTATATCTGACGCACGGAAGTCCACACCGGCAGTCATATTATCAGGTACCTCTATGAGTTTGAACTCGTCAACCAAAAGTTTTTGCTGCTCGGATGATATCTTCGTTTTTATAATACCTATCAACTCTTTCGACAAATAGAGGTTTCGGTATGCAGCCACTCGGGATTTTTGCAAATAATCATAAAGTTCATCGTTATACATTTCTGTTTCACTGATGTCCCTACCCAAATCATCACAACAACTTCCTAACAAGCGCAGACGATCCATTTCTTTTTCCAATTTAGATGAATTACCTAGGGTCGCAATACTTTTAAAAAAGCGTTTTACACCTCCCCACAAACTACGATCTTTATCCGGATCTTCAATAATGTAATCTTCTTTGACGTATTTATTAATATCTTCCAATTCTTGAGTCAACGACTTGATATGGGCAGACAACCTATGATAGAATCGATCCGCCTGAACGCTCTTTCCACTCAGTATCTTGTCGTTCTCATGGTGTTGGCGAAAGTAGCGGGCATTGTAAACATAAGTCCAGTAAGGTATAAATATTAATCCACCGAGGACATTCATAAAGAATAAGTAACGAGCTATTTCAAATGAATAGTTTAGAAAATAAGAGTTAGGCATTGACCAGCTCCAAGTGGGCATATAAAAAGAGAACAGACTTGGAGTATCGTAAAAATACATGATTGCCGTATAATTGAATATAAACACCAAAAGAACCATTATAAAAGAGAACCATTTCCAAACAGAAGCCAACGTATTATTGTGTTTATTCCATAAAAAGAAAATATGCCCTCCCCACAAACCAGAATAAAGCCAAACTAAATAGACTTTCCACTTAGACAATGGCTTGGCACGATCCAAGTTCTCTTCCGACTCTACATTGGTCGCTACCAAAGTGATGATTACATATGCTATGAATACCGCTCCAAACCAATATTTCCCAAAGAAGCTTTTATAATCATACTGTATAACGTTTTCTCGTGCTTCCTGAAAAGTAACATCAGATATCCGATTTTCCTTTTGCAGATTTTCGAGCATACTAATTGTTTTTTCCGCTTTCTCGCTTAGTACTTTATCGGCCGATGAACAAGAACAAAGCAACAGGAGCAATACTCCTAATAAATACATGTTTTTCATATTTACAAACAACTATTATTTAATTTATTAATAACAAAAAAAGAGCGCGAACCCACATCACAAATTTCTTGAAGGTTCGGCTCTGGTAAGCCTTGGTCATGAAATAAGCGAAGCAGTTCCACGCCCTGTACGGGTGTGAACAATGCTCAGACTTATATTATTCATGACCAAAAGTTCAATTTACCAGATTTAACCTTCAGAATAATACGTCTTCGACGTTCTACAATATTCTATCTTTCGTCCTCTTTTTCTTACTTTTTATATTTTTGTTCTTTAATACAGGCAAAATTATAAAAGTTTTCTGTAAAAGAAATACTAAAGCATATAAATATTGGGAGCTGCCCGCTTTTTTATTCCATGTATGGGGACAAATATAGGGTGAGATACAGCCAATAACTGACGGTATCTCTAAATTTCTTCTTTCAGTTCTTTCAGTCTTACAGTTCTGTCCCAATCTCCCTATTCATCGGCTCTCCGGCTGAAACTTCCGGTCTCCTTATAGTTTCAGCCACATTCATGTCATACCTTCTTTCCAGTCTTGTGTGCCACAACAATGGCACTTAAACTCAACACATAAGGCTGCAAGACTACCCTCCCGTTCATATACACCCTATCATACTTTTTAGCCAATGACCGACTGGAGTCATTCACTCTACCAACTGGAGTTGTTCAATCGACCGACTCCAGTTGTTCACTTTACCAACTAGAGTGGTTCATTTATCAATCAGTATCTTTGGAACAACAGGATAAGGAGATTCAACGCATCAAAAAGCAATATTTGCGGCAACAGTATATACTGGATACAAGCCCTTTATAAGTATCTGATTCGTATCCTGCCCGTGTCAAGTCCGTATCAAGTCCGTATCTAAGAAATCAGATAAAACATTGAGCCGATACAGACCCAGTACGGAGCAGCTACGGACCGGATACGGAGACTGCATGGAGATTGCATGGAGAAACTACGGAAATACTGCATAAATACAACAAAACAACACACAAAATTGAAAAATAATCTCTACTATGCAAAAACATTGCGCACCTCCATGCAAATCTTTGCAACATCAACTTAAAAGACATCGAAATATGAAAGTTATTGCAATGAACAATGTACCCGTAAAACTCTGGGTAGACCAACTGGATGCACATGCCTGGGAAGAAGTAAACAACCTGACAACACTGCCTTTCCTTTTTCATCACCTTGCACTGATGCCCGATGCACATGGGGGTAAAGGTATGCCGATAGGTGGTGTACTGGCAACAAAAGGAGTAGTAATCCCCAACGCGGTAGGAGTAGATATCGGTTGCGGTATGTGTGCCGTGAAAACAAATCTTCTTGTTGAAGAAATACCGCAGGATGTACTTCGCAAAGAGATTATGCGAGGAATACGTAAACGGATTCCCTTGGGAAGAGAGCATCATAAAGCCGCGCAAGATGAACAATATATGCCAACCGGTTTCGACACAGAGAAAATGACAGTCGTAAATCGCCAATTAGTATCGGCACGAAAACAAATCGGTACATTAGGTGGTGGTAACCACTTCATCGAACTGCAACGTTGCAACGACGGTTACCTGTGGATTATGCTGCACAGCGGTAGCCGAAATTTAGGAAAGATGGTAGGCGATTACTATAACCAGATGGCCGAAACACTAAACACCCGCTGGTATTCCAGTGTAAAGCCGGATATAAAACTCGCTTTCCTCCCGCTGCGTGCACCGGAATTCAAACAATACTGGGCGGAAATGGAATATTGCGTTGCTTTTGCCCTTGCCAACCGTAAACTTATGATGGAACGCATTGAAGAAATTATAGCCGAAGCATTACCTAACGCCACTTTCGAACCAATGATCAACATTGCACACAACTATGCTGCATGGGAAGAACATTTCGGAGAGAATGTAATTGTACACCGAAAGGGGGCTGTACATGCCGGCATCGGAGAAATAGGTATTATTCCGGGATCACAAGGCACACATTCTTATATAGTAGAGGGATTAGGTAACCCGGAAAGTTTCTTGAGTTCTTCACACGGGGCAGGACGCGCGATGAGCCGTTCTGAGGCTGTACGCAGTCTATCACTCGAAGAGGAAATTGCCCGTCTTGAATCGCAGAATATCATACATGCCATTCGTGGACGTCAAGACTTGGAAGAGGCTGCCGGCGCCTATAAGAATATTGATGAAGTAATGGCCAATCAGGCTGATCTGGTACGTATTCTGACTACCTTATCGCCCATTGCAGTCATTAAAGGATAATATATATCCTTTCTTCATCAACGATTCTATCTTCACTGAAGGATCATTGCGAAGCGCCTTACGCAAATAAGTAATTTGTACATTCAACGCCAGAGAGTTTGCATAAGAGGTACTACTCCAAACTGTATTCAACAGCAAGTCACGGTCTACAGCCAAGTTGAGATTCTTCGCCAACAAGCGGAGGATCTCTGCCTGACGGGAGGTAATAAGTACTTTATTATTTCCCGTTCGTATTTCATTGATACTGTAATTGAAGACAGACTGACCAAAACGGTAAGTCTCCTCCTCCACCGTATCGGAAAGCTGGGAAGTGAAACGTTCATGGATACGGGCTATAAGTTCTTCCGGATAAAACGGCTTGGCAAGATAATCGTTCGCACGAAGCTGGAAACCTTGCAGACGGTCGGCCTTATCGCTACGGTCGGAAAGGAAGAAGATCAGGACGTGTTTATCCGTCTCGCGGATACGTTCGGCCACTTCAAAGCCATTATAACCGGGCATATTGATATCGAGCAATACCAAATCAGGCTTTATGAGCGGAAATTGTTCCAGAGCAATTTTCCCGTTTCCGGCATAAGTCACTTCATAGCCTTCCTTCTCAAGAAAGCGCTTCAACAGCATTGAATATTTCAAATCATCATCGGCAAAAAGTATTTTCAAGGCTTTCATATCATTGATTATTTTAGAGTATGGATTATGCGGGTTAGCACAGACTTATTGGGGAATAATAATTTCAATCGTTGTCCCCTTGCCTGCCTGACTATTTAAAGAAATACTTCCATGATGCGCCTCTACCAACAACTTTACATAGCTCAACCCCAGACCAATGCCGGGCAACGAACGATCGGGAAGATTACTGCCCCGATAGAACTTATCGAATACACGATTCTGTTCGGAAACCGGAATACCGATACCATCATCAGACACCCGTATCATCAATTGGTGATCCTGCAAAAGACAATCTACAACAATATGCACAGACTTGCCCGAATACTTCACGGCGTTTTCTATCAAATTACTGATAATATTAGAAACATGCACTGGGTCTGCCGTTACCAGAGTCTCCGAACTGAAATGGGTTTCAATAGCAACATCCTTATCCTCAGGCATATGGTAAAGCCGGACAAGCTTTTCCAAACTCGTCTTTATATCAAAGGTACGGACGGAAAGCTGCGTGTGTTCATCATCGGCACGCGTCATATCACGTAATTTCGAAAGATAGGCCGACAGGTTATCCAGCTCGGACATGGAATCGTGAATCACTTCATCCATTGCTTTCTCATCTGTTCGCATAGATTTGTCATTGAGAAAGGCTATACACATTTTCAGAGCCTGGACGGGACGTTTCAGTTCATGTATCATAGTATTTACAAAGCTTTTTCGCAGTTCGTCTATCCGTCGTTGCTTCAAAATGGTTTTTATCTGAAACAGCAGACAAAGCCCCAGCAGAAAAATCAGACAGGTACTGCCCACTAACTGCCAACCCATACGCACAAGTACCGCATGAGGGGAAACCTTCACGGAAACAAGCACAAACTGACGTTTCAGGGGATTATAAGGATACATTACTTCTATATACGGATTGAACAACGTACCTTGTCGTTTCAGTTCCGCATTCCACTGGTAAATGGAATCTTCGGAAACCACCAGATGCGTGGTAAACGGTTGATTGTCCAAGCGCATGGCAAGCAAAGAATCAAATTGCTGCAATGCGAAAGGTACATCCAGTTCAAGACGATAAAGATTAATCACCGAATTCAGATTAGGAGCATCTTTATCAGACATATTAATCTTAAATGAATCCATAACGATGATCCTTTCTTTAGGAATGATACTATCCAATGCCCATTGCTCACGCTGTGTGTGTTTTGTTTGGCCATCCACCTTAGCCGAATCTCGCGTCTCTATCTTGAGAGTTTCTACATTCCCTCCCATGTTCTCCAACTCTCTTCCTTTCAGAGCACCCAAAATCACTTCATCAATGGTGGTGCGGTGTTCCAAATCAATGGATTTGCTCAGTTGATAGAAGAACATATTGGCATTGTTGAGCACCTTTTTGGGTTGAGGAGTACGGATAGAGTCATACTGTTGAGTGGTCTGCAAGATGCGATCATAAATATCATTGATCTGTTCATCATTCATATATTGATACTGATTACGCAACCAGTAAACCTGTCCGCAGGTAATAAGCAGCATCGATACGATGGAGAATATCCAAACGATCTTAATCCGTTGTTCCATAATTGTTCTTTTTTTAGTCTCGCTTAGAAAGACTTTCATTTAGTACCGGCAAAGGTAAAAGTTAGCTTGCAAATATAGGTACGTACGAGGCAGATATTATGCATTGAGTAATATTTCAGTAATAACTTTCAGCCTCTTCTGAAGTAAAATCCGCATAGTTTTGCACTACAATATTTGCTGGCAACAGCATGTCAAACCTCTAAAAAGTAAAACTATGAGTGCAAGAATTATCTTTTTTAATCTGTGTCTCGCTATATTGTTCGCATCACAAGCGAAGGCACAAATCATCGTTTCCGATGGAACGAAAATCCAAAATGATACCATCGGTGAGGCACAAATCCTTGTGCAATACGAAACGCGCTGTATCAGTAATACAGAAAAGCCGGAAAATGTTACGGAAGAAACTATGATGTTGGAAGTCGGTAAAAATCTCTCTAAGTTCTACAATTACACCAAGTATGTTTGCGACTCTGTACTGGCAGTAGACTTCGCCAATAAAGCCTCGCAGGAAACGATTAATGAACATCTGAAACAATACGGAACAAGCAAACTGAGCGAACGTACCTTCAGAGGTTATCCTGCCGGAAAAGTAACGACTCTCGATGAAATAGCAGGCATATCCCGCCTGCGTTGCGAAGAACCGGATGAACGTCCGCAGTGGAAGATACTGGCAGAAAACGACAGTATCCTCTCCTACCTCTGCGGCAAAGCCGAATGTCGGTTCAAAGGACGGACATGGACAGCATGGTTCACTACAGAAATTCCTGTTAGCGAAGGTCCCTGGAAATTATGCGGATTGCCGGGGCTGATACTGAAAGCCGTAGACAGTGAAGGGCATTATTCATTCACCGCCACAGGTATAGAGCAATGCCATACTGACAGGCCTATACTCTTCGATGGAAAGAAGCATGAACCGATGAATCGTAAAGCATACAATAAAGTACATGAACGCTATTATGCAGATCCGGTGGGATTTATCACCGGAAGTATGCCGAACGTTACCATTAAAGTAAGTGATGAACGCGGCAATGCAACCAAGAACCCGAAAAACGTTCCTTATAATCCACTGGAACGGGGTGAATAAGTTACGAGACCGCATCCTTGTATTCAATCAATTGAATATAAGTGTCCCGATCACAATTAGTTTATATTATGTTAGATGATAATTTATAGAACAAGTTAACTTTGCATGATTATGAACAGATTACTTCTCCTTATGGCTTTCCTCTCTTTTCTTTGTTTTTCAACAATTAGTCGTGCTCAAACTCTGAGTGGGAAAATAACAGATGCAGAAACCCATCAACCGCTGGAAGCTGTAATGATCAGTGTGTTACGCGGAAACATGATGATAGATTACACACTGACCGATGCCAAAGGGCAATATTCTCTACCCTGGAAACATAATGGGATATTGCAGCTTAATGTTTCCTTGTTAGGCTATAAGAGAGAGATGCGCAATATCAGTGCAGCAGGAACTCTGAATATCAACCTACAGGCAGAATCGATCATGCTAAAAGAAGTACAAATACGTCCCGGACGTATCAATACCCGAAAAGATACGGTGAGATATGACCTGGCACAATTTACCTCATCCAAAGATGTACACATAAAGGATGTATTAAAGAAACTTCCGGGTGTGGATGTAGATGAAAACGGACAGGTAAAGTATAAAGGAAAAGCTATCGACCATTATTTTGTGGAGGGAATGGATGTGACAGGCGGACGTTATAACCAAATCAACAACAATCTGAGTGCCAAAGCCGTAAAGAGTGCGGAAATCATGGAGAACTATCAGTCAGTAAAGGCCTTGAAAGGAAAAATTAATTCCGATGAAGTGGCATTGAACCTGAAACTGGACCCGAAAGCACGTGACCAATGGATAACAAACGGTACACTGGGAACCGGATGGAGTGACAACAACGACAAACTCCTGTGGGAAGCCGGACTGAATGCCCTTCAACTGGGTAAAGGAAAACAGAGTGTCTATAATTACAAGACAAATAACAATGGCAAGGACCTCAGCAACGAGCAAACAAGACTGACCGGAAACAACCAGCAACAAGTTCCACTTTCCGGTTTTCTCTCCCAACCGGGCATCAGCGCACCATTAGACAAGAATCGCTTGCTATTCAATGAAACCCACACCCTGAACGGCAACCGTATGTACAAATGGAATGATGACCGCAGCTTACGCCTGCAAGCCGGATATACTCATGATATAATACAACAGCAACGGGGAAATACCCAAATTTATTATCAACCGACAGATACCATACAAATAGATGAAACCTACCATTATCGTCTGAGAAGTGACATCGCTAATCTGGAACTGCGTTATGAAGATAACAGCAACCGGAATTATATATCCAACCGCTTCACCGTAGACGGAGAAATAAATCGCGGACGTTCGGAGGAACTGGGACAAACTCTGCAAACTTCACAACTAAGTGCCGGAAACTACTTTAACCTTATCCGGAACCGGGAAAGCAGAACCTGGGAATTTCGTTCGGTGACACAGTATGCTTACCAACCTGCATCCTTACTACTCGAAGAAGGAAAAAGTAAATTCAACCAGCATAACTTCTACACAGATAACAGTGCCGCATATCTGCGAAAGTATAATGGATTTACCCAACAATATAAGGCAGGAATACAAGGAGAACGGGCTACCCTGAAATATACTCCGACAAAACAGCCTAATGATTTCAATGCTTCGCACCTGTCATTGTATCTTACCCCCTACTTCCAACTGGAACGTGGAAAATGGCTGACAACACTTTCCCTTCCTCTGAAAGCAGAACGGTATTTCTCACAACAGCGTTCGTTCCTGTTCTTCAATCCATCCACGTATTTGCGCTATAAACTGGATTATCATTGGACGTTTTCCCTTTATGGCAGTCTGAAACGTTCGGCAGGAGACTTCTCCGACTTGTATCCGGGACTCTACCAAACCGATTACCGCACCTGGCGAGACGGCAACGGACTTTTCCCAACCAACACCACGCAAACTTACAATCTCTACGGAGAGTACAAAAACACTGTACAGGAATTTTTCATCACCGCCGCACTAACCTACAGCCGCAGCAATCGGAATACCCTTTTCGAACAGAGTGTTTCCGAAGATGCCATTGTCTACACTCGTCGTGAACTACCGAACCATAGCGACAGCTGGAATCTCAGCAGTACTTTGTCCAAAGGTATATACGACTGGCATTTGAAAACCTCACTCACCCTACTACTCAGTCGCAGCAATGGTGAACAGCTTACACGCCTGGCTGACAGCAAAGGTAATCAGCAAAGTCTTCTGCAAACCTATCGTTATGATTATCTGAAAACAGAGCCTAAAATAATCTGGTCGCCCGCAGATGTTTTTGAAGCGGAATATCATGCCACATTAGGCTATGGTGGCAGCAAGATAGGAAGTGACACCCGTCTCACCCCGTTACTGGACTTCGTACAACGATTACATCTCACATTCAGTATTGGGCAAGTGGACCTGCGGCTCTCCGGCGAACATTACCGGAATGACCTAGGAGGAAACACACATCTCAACACAGTGTTCGCAGATGCATCCCTTATCTATAAAAGAAAAAAATGGAGATTGGAAGCAACCCTTAACAATCTCTTCAACAAAAAAGAGTATGCTTACACAACGTATTCCGCCACGCAAAGTTACACTTCACGGCTAAATATACGTCCGAGGGAAGCAATGGTGACAGTCAATTATCAGTTCTGAATCTATAAGATCATCACCGTGGAATATATCAGTATCCCCACTATCGTCAATCCGCCCACCAATATAGGAGCATAAATATGGGGAACTTTCTTCATGGTCTTATACCCGCTGACTTTCAAGAAAAGGCGGTATACGATATATGCGGCCAATAATCCGATCAGTGTTCCCACTATGAGATCTCCCGGATAATGTACTCCCAGGTAGATACGCGAATAGCAGGTCAGCAACGCCCAGCCCATCATAAATACGGTGAGCCATCGCTTACGGAAAAGAAACCAGACAAAGAATGCCAGGCCGAAAGTATTGGCAGCATGGCAAGACGGGAAACCATAACGCCCTCCTCGACGTCCGTTTACAATATGTACCATATCGGATATAGGATTTTCCAGATTGGAAGGGCGGAGACGTTCCACATACGGACGTATCAATGTCGCCCCCGTCTGATCGGCAATGGTAATTACGAGTGCCAGGCCGACCATGCAGAACAAAGTCACTTTCCAATGGAAATTACGTAGCATCACGTACCAAATGGCAGCATACATGGGTATCCAAATCCATTTACCACTGTAGGTACTCATGAAATAATCAAAGAACGGACTGTGCATCCGGTTGAGGGAGAGGAATATGTCAGTATCAATGTCAACAACCTCATTCAAAAGTTCTAATAGCATCATCTTGTTTTATCTTTTAGCAATGTCATCATACAATTTCTGCAAATAGGCCTTGCCCGGCAGCAAGTTCTTTCCTTTCGTACTGCCTTCATCTACTGCCACGGCATTAGCTTCGCAATTAAATATCAACTGATTGTCCGGTGTCACCATCCCAAAAGCATCCGGCACGGCAAAGAATGCAAAATGTGGAGAAGCCGGATTCAGCATATCTTTACTGAACACAAAATCCTGATGCGGCAATGATAATTGTGCCAATAAAGTAGCTGCAATATCATGTTGGGAACCATATATATCAATGCGTCTTGGTTCGCTAACCGCACCTCCTATCAATAACAGGGGAATTTGGTAACGATCTACCGATAGATTATTCAGATGTTCAGGATATGCACCCAGATGGTCGGGAACCAATACCAACACTGTATTCTTCCATTGCGGCAATTCGCGGAAACGCTTCACAAAGTCGCCTACACAACTATCGGTATAAGCAAAAGCGTTTAAACGATCATTCGCCAGCCGGCGATACGGAACTTCAAAGGGTTCATGACTGCTGGAGGTTTGCAATACCTGGAAAAAAGGACGGGCATTTTCTGCCGAAGCTGTGTCTGCCGCCTCAGCTTTCATATCTTCCAGCAAACGGTTGAAAACAAGATGGTCATGCGCTCCCCATTTACTCAAGCGCTCTGATACGGGAAAGTCCTGATCGGAAATAATATTCTCGAAACCGGAAGACATCAGATAGGAACGCATATTCGTAAAGTCGGCATCACCTCCATAATAATATTTAGTACGGTATCCGGCATCACGCAGACTACCTGCAATGGCAGGAAGATTCTGTGTCTTACGGGGATACTTCATGATACTCGTGGTAGGCTGTGCGGGATAGCCACTCAGAATAGCCACCAGTCCACGGTCTGTGCGGAAACTGTTGGCATAAAAGTTTGTAAAGAGTACTCCCTCCTTTGCCAGACTATCCATCTGTACGGCAACATCCGGCTCACCGCCCAAAGTTGTCATCAATCTGGATGAGAAACTCTCCAATATAACAAAGATAACATTAGGGCGTTCTGTCTTGAATAAAGTCGTACGTAAAGTATCGGGAACCATTGCAGTACTGTCCAGCACTGACGGATCTACCAGATTCTTTATCAGCTCATCCGCCTGTGCCGCTTCCATAAAACGATATTGCTTGCCGAAATCTTTTTGCTTGGATAGAGATTCCATCAGGCTGAATGCCGGATTGATAGCTGCATGGTTCAAGCGTTGGTTGGAACTGAAATAAACTTTGCCGGTGTTCATTGTAGAAACAGTAAAACCACCACGAATAGGAATAAAAAGCAAACCGGTCAGTAACAGCATTACACCTGACACCGACAATCGGCGATAAGGCAGTTTCATCCTTTTCCAGATGCCTTTCTGTATCCAAAGAAAAAGAACGTAAAGCAATGATGCATACAGGATCATAGCTACTATCCCTCCCAGCACCTGCCATATACTGATACTTGCCAGCGCATCTTTGGGAGAAGAGAAAAAATAAAAGAGCGGTGTAGCATCCAGGCGGAAGCCCCAATACTCATATAAACCTATATCAACAATGAAAATGACAGCGAGCAAAATAGCGATGAAGAAGTAATAGCCGTTCCAGATACGGCGGAGTGCCTTGGAAAGTGTCCAGGCGGACGCTATGAAGAATAGTCCGGGAATAGCCGTTAAATATCCGGCAAGCGAGAGGTCGAGCGGTAAACCATTCCAGATAATCTTGAAAGGGTCTGTCCAGGAAGTTCCTGCATACAAAGAACTGTAGTAGAGTATAAATAACGGTTTCTGTAGTATAAAGATACAGACGAAGAGAATGTACGTCTTTATCAATCCAATAAGCCTTTCTTTCATCAGCTTTTTCTCTTTTTATATTTATATTGAGCGCAAAAATAGTTGTTTTATTCTATTTTACGCCAATATTGTTCAAGAAAACCGTGAAAGATAGGCTTATAGAGTATTTTTTATTATCCGTTTACACGTTTATAGTCTTCAAGGAACTTTTTCAACCCGGAATCCGTCAACGGATGATTAAGCAGACCTTTGATGGCAGACAACGGACAGGTTGCTACATCAGCCCCTACTTCAATACATTGCATGATGTGCGCTGTATGACGAATGGAAGCTGCAAGTACCTGTGTAGTATAACCGTAATATCGATACATTTCTACAATCTTGCCTACCAGTGCAATACCGTCTTCACAGATGTCATCCAGACGCCCTACAAACGGAGAAACATAAGTAGCTCCTGCCTTGGCAGCCAGCAATGCTTGTCCTACGGAAAATACTAATGTGCAATTGGTACGAATCCCTTTGGAAGTGAAATATTTGACAGCCTTGATACCGTCGGCAATACAGGGAACTTTTACTACGATATGCGGATTGAGTGCGGCAAGTTCTTCACCTTCCTTAATCATACCTTCATAATCCGTAGCAATTACTTCGGCACTGACATCGCCTTGCACGATGTTGCAGATTTCTACATAATGTTTCCGCTGGTTATCTACTCCTTTGATACCCTCTTTCGCCATGAGCGAAGGATTAGTTGTCACTCCATCAAGAACGCCCATATCATAGGCTTCCCGGATTTGATCTAAATTTGCAGTGTCAATAAAAAACTTCATGGTATAAACTGTTTATTATGATTAAAAATAGAATGTTACATAAAATGAAACCTCAAGAAATGAGGCATATATAATTAGAAACAGATAGTTAAGTTAAATGTTTTCAGTTTATACCGTTTTATCTTGATAAAGAGGAAAAGAGCCCAATGGAGAAACCATTATTAGACACACACATGAAAACTATTCCCATTGGGCTTTCCTCATCCCATATAGAAGCAATAAGTAAATACAGTTTGCCTGAAATCACTTCGGTATGTATTTTACTTCTATACAGCTTTTCCCGTTTCACAACGGAAAGCATATATTATAATTATGGATTCAATATTCAGAGGGCATGTTGTTCAACTGCGCTTTTGTAAACACAGGCCCGTCTTTACAGACATACAACTTCCCGACATTACATCTACCACACTTTCCAACACCGCATTTCATCCGGTTCTCTAAAGTTGTGTAAATGTCTTCGTCCTTAAAACCTAACTTTTCCAATACAGGAAAAGTAAACTTAATCATTACCGGAGGACCACAAACAATGGCAACAGTGTTATCACTGTCGGGAGCAACGGCTTCCAGCACAGAAGGAACAAAGCCCACCTGCCCTTTCCAATCCGGTGTTTCTCCACCCGGATCAACCGTAGTAACCAAACGGACATCCGGACGATTATCCCACTCCCTCAATTCTTCTTTATAAACCAGATCAGCCACAGACTTCGCTCCATAGATAATCGTGACATCATTGAAATTTTCACGCAAATCCAAGGCATTCCAGATTACGCATCGCATAGGTGGAAGTGCTATTCCGCCGGCTATGAACAAAAGATTCTTTCCTTTCCATTCATCCAAAGGAAACGTATTGCCGAATGGTCCGCGAAAACCGATTGTGGCGCCCGTTTCCAATCTGGATAAGCCTGTTGTCACTCTTCCGGCTTGTCGGAAAGTACATTCTATATATCCTTTGCGCGTAGGAGAAGAGGCTATACAAAAAGTAGACTCCCCCTCACCGAATGCAGAATATTCACCAAACTGTCCGGCCTTGAAATGAAAATCCTCACCTTCCTGTTCTTCCTTGAATTTCAGGCGGAATGTCCGGACTCCGGGAGCTTCATCTGTTATTTTTTCAATTATCATCCGATATGGAAGATAAAGAGAATCTTTCTGTTTATCCATGATTTTCTATTGACATTAAATGTTCAACGATATTCATATCGACCGGACAGGCACGGGAACAACGTCCGCATCCGGTGCATCCCGTTTCATTAATACGATCCGGCATGTATGAAAACTTATGTAGAATACGCTGTCTCCAGCGGGTACTTTGAGTAGGCCGGGGATTATGTCCGGACGTATGTTGAGTAAATAAAGAAAAGCCACAGGAATCCCAGCAACGAATCCGACTGCCGGAACTTCCCCGAGCATCTTCCTGAATATCAAAACAAGCACAAGTGGGACAAACAAATGCGCAAGCGCCACACCCCAAACAACGCTCGGATTGTTGTTTCCAAATAGGGCTATCAAAAGCTCCTTCCAGTTTTTCACGGAGCTGTTCTAACTTGAAACGAACCGGAACAGAAGCCAAATATATCTCTTTATCTATTCCGTCCGCTGGTGTAGTTTCCTGTACAAAACGTTCTATCAACGATTTACCTTTCGGAGTCAATATCTCCACCAAAGCACTCCGATCCGGTAATTCTGTTACTTGTATATCGCTGCCTTCCGTGTTTCCCGGACCACCATGGACAGAAGTACAAAAACAATATTCATCACACCGGGTACAACTGAAACTAACTAAAGTTATTTTATCCCTCCGCGCATTATATATATTGTCTTTATAATCCCAGTTAAAAATACCGGTAAGTGGAGCAAAACCAGCCGCATCACAAGGACGCACCTTCCAAAGCACAATTTCCGAAAAATCATTCAGATCCCTTTCCTGTAAGGTTACGTCTTTCCCTTCTTTTCTGTATGAGAATAACTTTTCTGCCTTTGGAAAGGCAAAACGCTTCGCGGATTGGGTAGTCTGTACATAATCATCAGCAACTTTATCACCGAAAGCCAATAACCGGAAATCTGTTTTTTCTCCATCATGTACAGGAGCAAACACTTCTATCTTGCTGTTTACCATCTGATAAAGCCATTGCTCCAAAGCATGCTGGCTGATATGTAAATTAGTCATTGTTTCCATTAATGTATGAAGTCTTCTTTATCTTCCACTCTAAAAGTGGCAAGTACATTTCCCTTATTCCCCAGATTACCCGGTTGTTTTTCAAACTCATGCCGGATAGTTTCCATCATATTCTGTGTCAGCAAATGAAGAGGAATACCTACAGGACAAGCTTTTGCACACGCTCCACATTCTACACAACGCCCAGCCATATGCATAACCCGGTTTACCTGCCACTCCATATTAGTCAGCGGAGCCGACCATGCCTGTATCCACTGAGGACAGTTCACTTCAACAATGCATCGATTGCAATAACACAATGGGCAAGCTGCACGACAGGCATAACACTTAATGCATTTTGACATTTCATGAATCCAATATTGCCATCTGTCTTCACGAGTCATGTTTTGTATCTTCTCTATCAGTTGGCGGTCTTCTTCACTCGTCAGCATCGGATAGTCAGCCATATAAGCATAAATATCTTCAAAGTTGTCGAACTGAATAACTTCTTCCTGAGCATTCAATGTGAGAATAATCCATTGCTCCTGCTTCAATTGATTTTCTGACGCTAGTTGCAGAATAGTACGCAGTGCAGGGAGATTAGCAAACAAGGCTGTTTTATCTGTACCGAATAATTCTGTTTTAGTCAAATAAACTGCAATATTATTCGTACAAAAGTCATCCCAAACCAGTTTATCTGCCTCCTCTATATTTCTACAAAAAAATGGACGTACTCCGTGACTCCCCTTCTCAAAGCCAATAACCAATTTCACGAGATCCTCGGTGAAAAGTGACTTTACTTTTTCGGCCAATTTATTCATAAGCCACCTCCTGTTCTAAATATGCAGCTACCTTCTTGTATTCTTCGTAAGGTCCTAACTCTCGAATAGCGGCAACTGTCTGATTGACTAACTCTGCCCATTTGGCTCCTTCGGCTGCCGATACCCAAGAATAACAGATTCTCCGAACATCAATGCCCAGGAAATCAAGTAGTCCGCGAAAGACAATCCAACGCCGGCGGGCATGAAAGTTTCCGGATGTATAGTGGCAATCATTCGGATGGCAACCAGATACTATAATACCATCGGCTCCACCAGCAAAGGCTTTCAGCAATAACATAAAATCAATCCTACCCGTACATGGAAAACGTACAATTTCCACATTGGTGGCATATTTCAAACGACTTGTTCCGGTTAGATCGGCCCCGGCATAGGTACACCAGTTACAGACAAAAGCAACAATCCTCGGTTCAAATTCAGATTTATTCTCATTCATATCTAACTTCCTTTTAATTGTTCAACAGAGCCATTACTTCAGCATATACCTGCTCATTGGAATATCCCTGTATGTCAATTGATTTAGAGCGGCAAAAAGCAACACATGTTCCGCAACCCTGGCAAAGCCCCGGATTAACTTTAGCTACTGTTTTCAAAACTTTGCCTGTCCGATCTTTTATTTCTTCACGTTCAATAGCCTGATAAGGACAAGCGGTCTGGCACATAAAACACCCTACACAAGTACTGAACAAGGGAGGTGCAGTCCGGTTGACAACAGCAATCATAGGCTCACGCACCAAGTTGGCTTGTGAAAATAAGCTTGCTACTTTCACAGCTGCACCGGATGCCATCCCCACTGTCTCGGGAATATCTTTTGGAGCCTGACAGGCCCCCGCCAGAAAGATACCGGCAGTATTCGTTTCTACCGGCTTCAACTTAGGATGCGCTTCTGCAAAAAACTGATATGGATCATAGGAGATATGCATCTTCTGAGCCAAGTCTTCTGCACCTTTATTTGCTACTCCTGCTGTAGCCAGTACCACCATATCCGCTTCTATCTCAACAGGAGAAGCACCGAGCAAAGTATCTACTCCCTTTACAATCAACTTGCCATTTTTTTCATAAATCCGTGCAACACGTCCCCGTATATAGTTCACCCCATCTTCTTCAATCGCTCTACGCACAAATTCCTCATAATTCTTACCACCTGCACGAATATCCATATAAAAGACATAAGATTCACCATCGTGTACTTTATGCTGATAAAGCATAGCATGTTTGGCAGTATACATACAGCATATTTTGGAACAGTAAGGAATACCTTTTGCCGGATCGCGTGAACCGGCACATGCAACAAACACAATTTTTTGAGGGATTTTACCATCTGAAGGACGACGGATTTCTCCTAAAGTAGGTCCGGACGCAGAAGCCAGCCGTTCAAACTGAATCCCGGTAATAATATCTTTATATTTTCCATAGCCATATTCCGGGAAAAAGTCTGTATTCAGTACATTAAATCCGGTAGTAACCACAATAGCTCCGACATTTTCTGATATAATACGGTCCTCTTGGTCAAAACGAATAGCTCCGGTCGGACACACCTTTTCACAAACACCGCATCTTCCTGTCCGAAAATGAGTGCAATGTACTCTGTCGATTACCGGCTTATTAGGAACAGCCTGAGGAAACGGAACATAAATTGCAGTCCGCATTCCCAAACCTGCATTAAATTCGCTCGGAATCTTCTTTGTGGGACATTTCGTTGTGCAAAGTCCACAACCGGTACATAGCTTTTCGTCAATACTCTTTGCTTTTAAGCGAATACTTGCTTTGAAATTACCTATAAATCCTTCCAGACTTTCCAATTCTGCATAGGTATAAAGCGTAATATTAGGATGCTGAGCCACCTCAACCATACGTGGAGTCAAGATACATTGAGAGCAGTCTAAAGTCGGAAATGTTTCTGACAACTGTGACATATGCCCGCCTATAGAAGGATCTTTCTCTATCAAAATCACCTGATATCCACAATTGGCAATATCCAGACTTGCTTGGATACCAGCTATTCCGCCACCTATCACCAAAGCTTTTTTAGTAATAGGAACCTGTATCGGATTTAGTGGACGATTCCGCTTTACCTTCTCAACCAAACTTCTCACAATGTCAACAGCCTTACGTGTAGTTGCTCCTCCTTTATCATGCACCCAAGAACAATGTTCACGAATATTGGCAATTTCACACAAATAAGGATTTAAGCCTGCTTCGGCACATGCCCGACGAAAAGTCGGTTCATGCATACGGGGAGAACATGCACCTACCACCACACCATCCAAATCATATTCTTTAATTGCATTCTTTATGAGTGTCTGCCCCGGATCCGAACACATATATTTATAATCAACAGCGTATGCCACGCCTTCCATATTCGCAGCCAGCTCAGCAACTTTTATACAATCAACAGTAGCACCGATATTTTCTCCGCAATGGCATATAAAGACACCTATTCTTGACATAACTCAGCCTCCTTTAAGTTTACACCCACAAAATGACGCTTCAACCCTAAGTCTTTAGCTGAAAGTCCGATAGCCAATCCTAACACTTGAGTTACATATAGCACAGGTATTGTTATCGGTTCCATCAAATGCCTGTTGATAGTAGAACGACGCATATCCAAATTGGAATGACACATCGGACAAGCCACAATGACAGCTTCCGCTCCTCTGTCGCTGGCATCTTTCAAGATATTTCCAGAAAGACGCCCAACCAAATCTGTGCGCGATACGGACAAGCCCGCCCCACAACATTCAGTCTTAAATGCCCAGTCTATAGGATTAGCCCCCAATATTGACATAATCTTATCCATACTTTGCGGATCCTCCAAACGATCAAACTTTAAAACTTTATGCGGACGAAGTAATAAACAGCCATAATAACAAGCCACCTGATGAGCAAATGGCCGTACAATCTTATCCGGCAATATATCCAATATATATTTTTCTATAAATTGAAGGACATTCAAGACTTTTACTGTTCCCAGATAAGGCAAACCTACCACCGTCAGCACATCATCCTTCAACTTTTCATTATTTTCCAATTCATATTGCGCCACACTCAGACGATTATAGCAGGAAGCACAAGGAACCACTATTTCCTGAAAGCCTTGTTTCTCGGCCAATGCCAATATACGAGTAGGCAGTGCTAAAGACAATTCTTTATTCATGGAATGTGCCGCAGTAGCACCGCAACAATTCCAATCTTTCAACTCTACCCAATCAATCCCCAAAGCCTTTCCTATTGCCTTAACCGACTCATTGTATTCACGGGAAGTACCATTCAGCGAACATCCCGGATAGAAACCTATTCTCATACTTTTCTACTTTTCTTTTTTGTCAATAGTTTGGGAAAATATCTTCTTTATCTTCTGCCTGCTCTCAATACATTCCGGCAAAAGGTTCAATTTTCCTTTCTTCAACATACCGGGAACCAAGTTTACATCCTGTAGCATGCGAAAGGTACGCATTTTAAATCCGGCAACTAAACCTATCTCATACAACCTTCCGGTATATCTCACTGATTGTAGGAAAGCACTGTGGAAAGCAATCACAGGCCGGGATTGTTTATTTATACAGTTCCGGTGGCGGGACTGCTCCCGTAGATAATCCATGATTTTAGGAATATCAATTTCTTTAGGACACCGTGCAATACAATTCTCACAATTCAAACAAATCCAGATAGCATTGGAACCAAGCACACGATTGTCATTTTCAGGGGTTCTTGTCTGAAGCAAACGTACCAAGAAACTGGGAGGAAAATCCATTTCTTCCGCTAAGACACACCCTGCCGTACATTTACCGCACTGATAGCAGCGCGATATGATGACACCCGCCTCATGCTCCAAGCCATAGGAAATACATTTTTTGTTTTCCATGTCAGCATGAAATTAAATTAGAAATAATAAAGATAAATGAAGCAATAGATAGAGCCTGCAGAAAAGAAGCTGTTGCTCCTCACCCTATCAACAAGTTAGAAAAGAAATGTGAATTAAATAAGAATATGTCCTAATGTATAGACATAGTATCCGTTAGAATATTTAATATAATTGGTATCTGGAGAAAGTCCTCTCCATTTATTTTCCGGAAGTTGAGTATCTGAAAGACAAAGCATCTGCACGATTGTAGCAGAACAAAATCTCAAGACTTTAGAAGGTGTTGTGGTATTTCTGAAAGAAAACAAACCACCTAACAACCCGTCACTAATTGTATAATCGGATGTTTCGCTATCGAAAGCGTGACTTCCTCCATATGATTGTCCGGCAACAGTCACAGAAATCTTCTGTGCCAATCTGGTATCGGATTGCACATCCATGGCAACAACCCCGGCATTGGGCTGAGCCTCTTGCACTTTTTCATCAGGAGTATAGTGAAATCCTAACATTAAAAGTGAACCAAACAATATGCAAAAGATATACTTCATCATAACGGGTGCAAACGTAGTAATTATCTTTAATATGAATACATTTTTATCAAGAAATTAATATTTATTTCACACTTTCCAATAATAACAAAATCATTCAAAAAAAGCATTAGAATACCAGATAAACTGATTTGCAGCCTCTTATCATTTCAAATTGATGTGAATTCCAATTCATAACCTCATTATTAACTAATTGCTACTTGTATTTGATTTAGGAAAGAAGGGTAATAACCCAATAAACTCCGGCTGCCAAGAGCCCACTCACCGGAATAGTCAGTACCCAAGCAGTCATCAGACTTCTTGTTACTCCCCAACGTACAGCGGAGAGTCTTTTAGTAGCACCGACTCCAATAATAGCTCCGGTAATTGTATGTGTAGTACTCACCGGAATTTTCAAGAACTCCGTAAGATATAAAGTAAAAGCACCGGCCGTTTCCGCAACAACACCTTCCAAAGGGGTTACTTTGGTAATCCTGGTACCCATCGTTTTCACAATCTTCCACCCACCGGACATTGTACCAAGAGAAATGGCTGTAAAACACGAAAATGCCACCCAATCCGGTAAATCCTCAATACTGTTTATTCCCATTCCCAAGCCTTCCGAATGGGCTGCTATCATGGCCGCCGCTATAATACCCATTACCTTTTGCGAGTCATTCAAACCATGCCCTATACTGAACATAGCCGAAGAGACAAGTTGCAATTTCTTAAACCAGACTTCAGCTGTATGGGGATGTGCACGCCGGCAAGCATAAAGAACCAACAATGTGAATCCGAAGGCAACAATCATTCCTATCAAAGGAGCAAGAAATATGAAAGCCGCAATCTTCAGAATGATATTGAGTTGAATAGCATCGAAACCATGAGCCATAATGGCGGCTCCTGCAAATCCGCCAATAAGGGTATGGGAAGAAGATGAGGGAATACCTCTCCACCAGGTAAACAGATTCCATGCTATGGCAGCAATCACTCCGGATAATATAATCGGCAGTGTAATAAACTGTTCCATCACAGTCTTGGACACAGTATTGGCTATACCGAAACCACCGATTAAATATTTGGCAATAAAAAATGCAACGAAGTTAAAGAAAGCCGCCCATATTACTGCCTGAAAGGGAGTAAGAACTTTGGTCGATACAATAGTGGCTATTGAATTCGCCGCATCGTGGAAGCCATTGATATAATCGAATATCAGAGCCAGTACAATAATTATTACTAACAATTCCATGTTCTCAACTTCTTCTATGCGTATTTTATAATCAAATTCTTTAGTATCTTGCCTACCTGCTCTGCCACATCGGTCGTTTTTTCCAATTCATGCATGATCTCTTTAATCTTGATAAGTTCAATGCAGTCCTTTTCTTCTTCAAAAAGCTTCGTGATAAAGTGTTCATATACATCATCTGCCTGATTTTCTATATCATGCAACTTATTACAGTATCCACGCAATGCGGCCGGTTTCTGACGGAAAGTTTCAAGTTCATCCATCGCCTTGCCAATATATACAGCTTCCTGTTGAATCAGGCGACTCAATTCTTTTCCGCTATCGGAAATCGGACGAGGATTATAGATATTAATACGTTTGGCACAACTGTTTATCCCGTCTATAACGTCATCCATGGTTGAAGCCAACGCATGAATATCTTCACGGTCAAAAGGAGTAATAAAAGTAGTTCCAAGCTCATCAAGGATTAAATGAGTTAATTTATCCCCCTCACGTTCCAGGTCTTTTATTCTTTTATAATAATCTGCTCTCTCCTCCGGTTTATCATGTTGTAAACTTTCTACCAAAAGAGTGGATGATGCAGACAAAATCTCAGACAATTGTTTCAACAGAGGAAAGAACTTAGGTTCTTTGGGAGTAAACCTGCTAAAAAAAGAATTTTTCATAAGAATAAAAATATCAAATTATTTCTGTTTTTTTTGATTTCATTTTTGCCCGTATCACCTCTATAATGGCAGGTAATATGGATATAACTATAATTGCCACAATCAACAATTTAAGATTTTCCTGCACAATCGGGAGGTCTCCGAAGAAATATCCGGCATAGCAGAAAAGTGCCACCCAAGCTGCACCTCCTATCAGATTGTATACCATGAAATAATAGTAATGCATTTTACCCATTCCTGCTACAAACGGAGCAAAAGTGCGCACAATAGGGACAAACCTGGCTATAATTATGGTCTTGCCTCCATACTTTTTATAAAATTCATGTGTTTTATCCAAATGACTTTGTTTGAATATTCTGGAATTGGGATTATTGAACAATTTGCGCCCGAAGAGATGCCCTATCATATAATTACAAGAATCTCCCAAAACTGCGGCGAAAAACAAGATCAAAACAAGAATATTTACCTCAAGAGGCGTCCCGGGTAACGAGGCAATAGCTCCCGCCACAAAGAGTAATGAATCTCCCGGAAGAAAAGGAGTAACAACCAATCCCGTTTCACAAAAAATGATTATGAACAATATTATATAAGTCCAGGCATGATATTCCTGCACAATGTTTATCATATATTGATCAATGTGAAGAATAAAATCTAATATAAATTCCATTATATATTGAGTATTAACATATAGGTATATACATATTCCACAACAGAGATACGACTTTTCAGTTATTCTCAATGAAAGGAATACATATGAATTGAAGTAATAAGGAGATATAAGACACACTTAATGCCTTATAGAAAAGAGAAAGATTAAATAATAATATGTCTTAACGCATAGATATAGTATCTACTGGAATAGTGAGTAAGAGAGAGTTGATACGGAAAAGACATTCTTTTTTCTTCGGGAAGTAGCACCTTTATGGATTTGACGATCTTTGCTACAACTGAAAGGGCATTAAATTTTAGAACTTGTGAAGAAGGAATATTACTGCGCGAAACGGATGTTGCTATATTACCAATAGCCTTACTCGCATATTCTCCGCCATAGACCACTTTCCTACATTGCTCTGCACCTGCCTCAGATATATTACATTCCGTCTTACCCTGCTGCAAGCCTGTTACACGAAGTTCCTTATACTCCTTCATATCGCCGGATACAGATTCGAATCCCGATACAAGGAATACACCTAATAATATGCAAAATAAAAGTATATACTTCGCCATAACGGCTGCAAATATAAAAAGTATTCTTTAGAGATGAATCATTTTAGCCTTTTATCTTGCAAACCTCTTTTATTCTTTTCCGGGTAATGTATACAAAAAGAGCGGATCGTCATACATATAACATACCTGATACAATCGCTTCCCATCTGATACAACCCTGCCCCAATGGTCAAGTTTATAACGTGCTACCGGATTACCGCCCCAATCATATTGCTCCACAAAGATATATCCGTCACTTTTACCGTTTTCACGTGATACCTGAAGTGGAGTACGTCCGCTATAAGTCAGGATGTTTTTTACTAAATGCAAGATTATATATCTGCTCTGTATGCAAACTGTCCCCTTGATAAACAGCACGAATAATGGCTTTTCCTCCTGATACATTATCAGCATAATAGAAAGTATTCCGGGAAACTACACATATCTGCCGGTCAGAATAAGAAGAACCTTTTTCTGACTTAAAAGTAAAGGGTAAAGGTTTCAAGACACCTGTCGTATCGGTTTCAAACAGTTGCATAGTGCTGGTTTCATATACATACGTATCGGGAGTAGATACACTGGAAGGTACCAGATGAGGTTTCTGCAATAATCGTGTCGTTCGCCTCCCGCTGTTTCTGCTCTGCCCGCGGCTTGCAGGCAGAGAGAAACAATAGAGACAGCAATATAATTGTAAAGTAAGTGTTTCATTTATTATTTCAACTTAGCGTACAGAATATAGTTATTGTCATTCTCATGAATGCTATCTGCCAGCCTTTGTATACGTTCCCGGTCGGCAGCAGAAATGTCTTTAGCGTCTACCAGATATTTTTCCAATGTTTCTTTCAGAGTTACAGGCTCCATGTTGGCCGTATAATATCCGTTTGAGCAACAGTCTGAAAACCAAGAAATAGGTAAATTTCCCAGATAGTCATTCTCTACTTTATAGAAAGCCCCTTTCAAAGACTGTTTATCTATGATAAAATCAGCAGGGGCCTCAGTCGTAAAATTATTTTCATCCACTTGTTTTTCTACAAATATACTTCCCAAAAAATGATGTGGAAGTTCCCTATAATCATGGATAGGAACCTCTTTCTTAGCAAAACTCATAGTGAAACGAGGATTCAAACGTCCGTTGGCATAATGATAAAGGCTATCCGGACGGCGTTCCCAGAATGGAGAAAGAGATACATCAAAATCAGCACCATTCTTATTACTGTGTACCTCATTGCTGAAATCAGGTTTTAAGGCCAAATGGCGTGAACGTATCGTATCTTGTATTTCTCCACTGAACTTCTGAGTCCATGCCACATACGGCAAATAATCAAAAGGCAGAAGGAATACAGACAAAAGAGAATCCTTTGTATTTGCCTTGAAGACACCTTTCGGCACCAAACCGGGTAGTGAAATGTTCTGTACAGACTGTCCTTTCAAATCATAGGCCAGCAGAGATCTTGCATTCCATGGAAGCAAATATATACGCCCACCAGCCTCGTCTATTTGAGCATCATAGATCAACTGATACTCACCGGGACCTTGTCCAAAAGCCCCCACATTGCCAAGAAACTTCCCAGATTTATCGAAAAGCTTAAAAGGAGTTTGGTCTTTGCCCCATACCAATATATAATTGTCGGAAACAATCACATTCCGCACAGGCACCAATGCTTCATCCCGGTTATCCAACTTCACAATCTGCAATTCATCTGCAAAATAACTCAATGGAAGTACTAATGTATCTTTCAGTGCCGATAGGTTGCAAACCCATACAGAATCTCCGTTTAAAATCTCCACCGAACCAACTATCGGTTGTGCGTCTAATGCATCACCTTTTGATCCTTGTCCACCATTTGTACAAGAACTCAACCCTCCAATAAACATCAGGCATATCAGTCCTGCACTTTTCCATTGTTTGCTTTTCATATTTTTATTTTTTACATGAAACAATGAGGCAAAGATAGCTGGACAAGGAAGGAAATACAAATTATCTTATAGACAAAAGGCATAAGTTATCAAGCGCATAAACACATGATTATAAACTATATACAAATTAACCAATCACAATAAGTATAGACAAAAGCTCAAAAACGGCGCAAAAAATCATCCAAAGTCTCATTATTCTCCGTCAATCCCAACTTATCTCGTTTCATCCGCTGTTTCTTACGACTTATCGAGGTACGACTGATACAGTAAATGTCAGATAGATCTTTAATACTAACGTTTATTTTCACCAGGCAACAGAAATACACATCCTTCATGCTCAATCCCGGAAAAGCTTCCAGCAACCGCGCTGAAAATTTATCATAACTTCCATCCACCGTTTGGCGTATATCCTCCCACTCTTCATTAGACAAGGCTATACGTCGATTTTGATTATCATTTTCCTCTTCAGCACTCTCTTCTTCTTTTTCCAAAGAGGGAATTTTATGAAACGACTTCATCCGTCGAAAAAGCGATTCACGAAGCAGACTCTCTTTTTCGCGCAATATACTCAACTCTTCCGACTGCTGTAACAATTGTTCCGTCTGACTCAGTCTCAGGGATTGCTCACGCCAAAGCTGCTTGTACATCTGGCGTTTGCGACGTTGCCAAACAATATAACTCGCAGCGAATGCCACAACAAAACAAAGTCCCAAACTTAACAGCCAGATTCCCCGCCTCTGCTTATCTATTTTCAACCGGTTCAGTTCATTTTCCAGTTTAGCCTTTTCATACTTCGTCCGGCTTTCAACTCCTTCCTCCCTTCTCAGTTCATTTACAAGATGCTCATTAGCAGCAAGTGCTGAATAGAAAGAGCAGCTGTCTTTCCCCAGCGAAGAGTATAGTAACTTCAACCTCCGGGATGCCTCGGCTGCAACCCAACGGTTCAAGGACATCGACGCAATACGATAATAGGTAGAAGCAGAATCATATTCGTTGATACCGGCCCAAAGATTTCCTTTAGCTAAATGATAATAAGGTACCATCTGCCTGTTATCCATATTCTTCCGTATAGAATCTAATCCAGACACCCCCTCCCGGAAGCGCCCGGCAGCAGTATAAACATCAGCTATTCCCTGACAGATAAAACTATACTGCCATTCCTCTGCCGTACGACTGGCTCTCAGAAAATAACGGATAGCCTCATCCGATTCTCCTCTTGCCGAATAGACAGAAGCAATGTAACGGTTCACCTGCGCTTTATGCACATCACGTATGAAGAAACCTTCAGCCAATTGCATATAGAATAACATGCTGTCCATGTTATTGGAATGATGATAAACTGCTCTTCCTTTATTATACAAATTCAAACCAATTGCGAAAGAGTCGGGTATTATCCGGGAACTTTCACTTATCGGTGCCTTCCCTCTCCCACAAGAAAAGAGGAAAGAAAGTATCAAAAACAGGAATAACAGTTTCTTCATAATTTTGACTGATTACCGATTACGCTTTAAAGCTATGCGATCTGTAATAGTAGCGGGCAACTCCCTTTCATAGTGGGTAACCATAATCATGGTTTTATCCTGCCGGCGGCAAAATGCTTCGATTATCTTCTTTACCCGCCGACGATTGTATGTATCCAGACCATGCAAAGGCTCATCCAGTATCAACAATTCCGGATCTTTTACAAAAGCACGTGCCAGAAGTGCCAGACGTTGCTCACCGCTGGATAATTGCAAGAAAGGTTTGTCTTTTAAGGCAGCAATACCGAAAATATCCATCCACCATTCACAAACAGACATCTGTTCCGCTTTCGGGCACTTATATAGTCCGATACTGTCGTGTAGGCCGGAGGCAACTATTTCAATCGCCGGTAGATTCTTCAAATAAGCACGGTGCATTTCAGGGCTGACATAACCAATATGTTTCTTTATTTCCCAAATGCTCTCCCCCGTCCCTCTCTTTCTCCCGAACAGACTGATATCGCAAGCGTATGATTGAGGATTATCGGCACATACAAGACTAAGTAGAGTAGACTTTCCCGCTCCATTCTCACCACTCAACGCCCACTTCTGTCCGCGCATCACTGTCCAGTCCAGTTCTTTCAAAATAGTACGGTCACCATAGCGAATACTGACTTTATTCAATCGGACCACTTCATCGGATACATAATTGGTATTATCATAGGGAAGGTCAATAATACGCTGCTGTAAATCTTCGGGTACAAGTATATCTGCATTCCGGAATATGGTAAGATATTGATCACGTTGCATCATTTGCCCTACCGTACGATTAGCTATCGGCAGCACTTTATTAATATATGAGGGAATATCATCCATCATAGAAAGTATCAGGATAAGTTGTACGGCAGAGCGTTTGGCTAGTCCTGCCAACAAAGTATTCAACAATTCACGGGTCTGGGCATCCAGTCCAATGAAAGGATTATCCATAATAAGAACACGGGGAGCTGTAAGCAGTGCTTTCACTAACTGAAATTTACGCAACTCACCACTGGAAAGAAGAATCATCGGCTTATCCAGCATAGGTTCAATACGGAATAATTCAAAAAGTTCTTGTTTCAGTTTCTCATCCCTGACTTCTCCCAACATATCCCTGACTAACGGAACATCATCATGATCATGGGTGTTCCAGCGCTGCTGATAATAGTAATTGGCATCCGCCGACCCATACGTATCGCGAAAAGCAATATATTTGATATTCTCATAGACTGTTTTTGACGTTGAAGGAGAAAAGTCATAGGTTATTGTTCCTTCCTTCAAAGGGTATTTTCCGATAAGCATATCTACCAAAAGGCTTTTTCCAGAACCGTTAGATCCGACAATGGCAATGTGTTCATCTGCCGGAAAAGATGCGGAAGCAGGTGCAGCTAATCGCACAAGTGGATTACGAGCCACACCACCCGCCAAACATATAGTATATGGTTGCATTATTTCAGACGTATTTTGTTTAGTGATGCCACAAAGATACCAAGTTTTCCTTTTAAATGCTCAAAATGAGAGCAGTTTAATCAATTCTTCCTTTTTTAAGCAACTAATATGAAAAATAATCCATATATTGGGAAACAATTTCCCTAGGAAATCTGTTTCTTTAAAAGACATGTATCAAAAGTATTAAAAAAGGATGGAAAAAACATTCGCTAAAAGATATTGGCCTACAATCGTAGGTGCAATAGTCGGGGCTATTGGCGGCTATCTATATTGGAGGTATGTCGGCTGTAGCACGGATACTTGTCCAATTACCTCATCTCCACTAAACAGCACATTGTGGGGAACTGCCATGGGTGGCCTATTAGGGAACATTTTGCAGCCAAATATCATAAAAAAGAACAATCAAGATAAATAATACAGGATCTATGGAGAAAGAATCAACACCAGAACGCCCGTCAGGCCAGACCTATGACCTTTCCGGTATGTTTTCGCTGGCTCTCCGCCTGGTAGTCGGATGGACTTATTTTTCTGCATTCTGGCGAAGATTAGTTCTTTTCCGGTGAGCAATATACGTAATAAATATGTTGCAAAAGTAAAACCCGGGGAACATAGTCTCGTTATTCCATTAGGGGCTAAAGCAGAAATTAATATTGAAAAAAACACTAGCGATATACCAACTGGAATATATAAACTTGAATTAATGGATATAAGCGGAATTACCTGGAAAACGGATATCGCTAAAGAATAACACAAACTATAATATAATGCCCAAACTCTCAATTTTTATGTATCCGGGCGAATACAGATGCGCCCCTACAAGTAACACAACTCGTAGGGGCGATATTTTATTATATATACGCTATTCTTATTTATAAATAATCAACGCAGACTGTGCAGGAACGATCACTTCTGATCCGTAAAGTGTACCCAATCCTTTTTCACTGATGAAACCATCCTTGCAAACAACCGTATACTTACCTTCGGGAACTGTCAGTTTAGCAGGTTCTTTACGTGAGTTCAACGCCACTATAATATCTTCCCATGCATCACTGTTGGCATGTTCCTTCAAACGGTAGGCTATCAAGTTACTGCCCTCCACAGGAAGGAATTCCAAATGCTTACGTACCAGATCCGCATCTCCCATGCGGAAAGCAGGGTGATTCTTGCGTAACTGTATCAAACCTTTATAATAAGCGAAAACATCTGCATGTTCTGCTTTACGTTTCCAGTCAATAGCATTTATAGAGTCAGGACTTTGGTAACTGTTATGCACGCCCTTCTTATCACGCATCACCTCTTCACCGGCATAAATAAACGGTATGCCTTGTGAAGTAAATACAGCCGTTTGAGCCAATTTATCCAATTTTATCAACTCCTGTGGCGTAATACCCGGAACACTTGCATTCAGTCTGTCAACCAAGCACATATCATCATGGCAAGAAACATAACTGACCATCTGTGTCGGCTGTTCAGCCCAGGAAGCCTTACTATAATTCACCAAATCATTGTCCACTTGCGGATGCTTGATAGCACCAACAATACCAAACTTGATACTCTCCTCTCCTCCCGGAACTCCGGCAAGAAAAGCACCTTGATGATTGTCATTGAACGGACCACGCAATCCGTCACGCATTTCGTCAGAGAATGCAGCAATGCCCGGCATCCGGTAAGTATTCGCTTTCATAGCCAACGAGTCTTCCGGCATCTGGGGAGCTTTAGCCGCCCAACCTTCACCATAAATAATGATACTCGGGTCAACTGCCGTAGCTGCCTTCCGAATTTCATTCATCGTTGCTATATCATGAATACCCATCAGATCAAAGCGAAAACCGTCAAGGTGATATTCATTAATCCAATGCAACACGGATTCTATCATATATTTCCGCATCATAGGGCGGTTACTTGCCGTTTCATTGCCACAAGCGGAAGCGTCAGCAAAGCTACCATCCGGCATCTGGCGATAAAAATATCCCGGCACTGTACGTTCAAAGTTGCTTTCAGCCGTATTGAATGTATGATTATACACCACGTCCAACACTACACGAATTCCTGCTTTATGCAATGCTTGCACCATCTGTTTGAACTCTTTAATACGAACAGAAGGATCATAAGGATCGGTAGAATATGAACCATCAGGCACATTGTAGTTCTGAGGATCATATCCCCAATTGTATTTGTTTTCATCCAATCTGGTCTCGTCTACGGAAGCATAGTCATAAGATGGAAGAAGATGTACGTGCGTCACACCCAGTTCTTTCAAGTGATCAATACCGGTTGCCAATTGTTCAGGACTCAACGTACCTTCTTCTGTCAATGCCAGGAATTTACCTTTGTGCTGAATACCGGAAGAAGGATCGATAGAAAAATCACGGTGATGCATTTCATAAATAATCGCATCTGCCGGAGAAGCCAACGCAGGGCGTTTATCAGCTGCCCAACCTTCGGGATCAGTCGCATTCATATCTATAATTGCGGCACGCTTTCCATTTACTCCTACGGCTTTGGCGTTGATGCCCGGAGTATCTCCCATCCATTTATCCTTAATCTTTACATTGAATGTATAGAATTTCCCAATCAGGTCTTTTTCCACCTTTGCTGTCCAGGTTCCTTCCTTATCGGCCACCATTGAAACGGTTTCATAAGCATGACCACTGTCACCGGTATCAAACAACATCAGACGCACTTCATCGGCAGTGGGTGCCCACAAAGTAAAATTTGTAACTTCAGGAGTATACTCCATCTCTGTCAGGTCACCCGAGCGAACAGGATACAGCTCATAAGACGCGTACTCTTTTTTCGCCGGAGAACAGCTGACAATCGTAGCAGCAGCCACTCCAATCAAGGCAAGTTCATTCAGTTTCATGGTCGTTATTTTAAGTATTAAATGTCATGTATTAATTATTGAGTATCAAGCATTAAGTATTAGATACGAGATATTATCGCTTTACTTTGTCGGGATTCTTGGCTATGAAATCTTTCCAGCCATGATATCCTTTCTCTACTGTAGGGCGTCCCATTTGCAGGAAATGACAATAAGCGGCAGCAAGACCGTCCGTGGCATCCATAAATGTAGGCATATCCTCCTTTGCAAAATGCAACATACGTTGCAACATATCTGCTACCTGCTCCTTGGAAGCCTGACCGTTTCCGGTGATAGCCATTTTAATTTTTAAAGGAGCATATTCCGTGATTGGTATATCCCGGCTGAGAGCGGCCGCCATGGCAACACCTTGTGCACGCCCCAACTTCAGCATAGACTGTACATTCTTCCCGAAAAAGGGTGCTTCAATGGCAAGTTCATCAGGCAGATAGCTCTCGATTATACTCAACACCCTCTCGTGTATATGACGTAATTTCAAGTAATGGTCACCCATTTTACGCAAATCAATAATGCCCATAGCTATCATCTCAGGTTTTGTTCCCTGTACACGCAAAACTCCGTATCCCATAATGGTCGTACCGGGGTCAATGCCCAGAATTATCTTTTCCTTGACAGGCTGTATCACTCTATCACCTCCATCAGTGTAGGAAAGCCTACTACTTTATCCTGGAATATCTTAACCAGCTCTTCGTTCAACTTCGTTCCCTGTTCCAGATGCCAGCGATGCAAAATACCGGAATTTTCCACTTCAAACTGAAGGGAATAACAGGTACTGCCCTCTTCACGGTGACTGAGTACACGAACAATGCGCGGTGTATGCAATGCACCAGCCTTTTCTACTTCGGGTAAATAGAATTCTTTGATCCAGATCAGGAAGTTATCTTCCTGTCCTTCTTCTACTTGATAGGTTGTATTATAAATCAGCATATTTTTTCTTTCACTTTGTTTCGCAAACATAGCAATTATTTCAGAATAATGCATTATATTTGCGCCACCAAAAAGAGAGAAACCTCGCAAACGTTAGCGAAGGATCAAAAAAGGGGGGTTAGCTCATCTGGCTAGAGCGCGACACTGGCAGTGTCGAGGTGATCGGTTCGAGTCCGATACTCTCCACGATAAAAAGGAATATATCAGAAGCAGGATATATTCCTTTTTTTACTCTATCTCCCCACCTATCCTTTATAAATCCAAAAAGATTCCACAATAGAATACTTAGGAACAATAAGAAAGATGAGTAAAAGGTCGTATGAAAACCACGCTTTGCTTTATTACTTTTCTTCTTTTACCCGTAGCAAAACTTCGTCCTACAGTTGCGGGCTATACGTTTTCCAATTGTAGGCTATGCAGCCCGCAATTGCGGGACAGACAGCCCACAATTGGAAAACGAGGTTTTACTTATAGCATAATGACATTAACATGAAAGCTTTAGGGGAAAAAGAAAGGGGCATATCAAATTTTGCATCTATAATTCAGCCTTCTATACCATGAGAGGATGGTGTTTAACTCCAGTAATGAATAATTGCAGGCTAGAAAAGAGATATTTGTACGAATTCGGGCAAAGTTTGTACAATGCACATTAAGAATCTGTGAATTAGCAAATTACAAGTATAAAAACGTTCTTTATTGTCTGTTTTATGGTGTAGGATGAAGCTTTTATGCATCTTCCTACACCGCTTCATACATCATATATACACCTGATAATCAGATAAAAATAATAAATGGTGTAGGATGTAGGAACTATTGATGCAAAGTGAAATGGTTCATTCAAGCATCCACACTCAAACAAACCATTTCACCTTTAATCAAACAATGTAATGATTTTAAAACTTATCCTATTGTAACTTAAACGTTACAGGCACTGTAAACTTGCAGCGTACGGGTACGCCACGTTGTTTTCCGGGCTTCCATTTCGGCATGGTAGAAATAACGCGAACCGCTTCTTTGTCCAGATAAGGATCAACGCCTCTTATCACGTTCACATCCACGATGCTACCATCCTTGTTCACAACAAACTGTACTGTTACACGCCCCTGGGTTCCATTCTCTTGTGGAATGGTGGGATACTTGATATTCTTACTCAAATACTGTAAAAGACCGACTGTACCACCATTGAGAAATTGCGGATTTTCTTCCACTACTTCAAAAATCTCATCTTCTACCGGTACATCTTCGTCCACAGTGACAGGTATGTGTTTCACTACAACATCCTCACCGGTTTCTTCCGAGGAGGCAAAATTGGTTTCTTCTACATTAGCGTCATCATCTATTATTGTCAATACATCATTAATAGGAGTAACTTGAGGTGGAGGTGGGGGAGCAACCTCAGGCTGCCTTGTAAGAGGGATCTCCATGTCCTGTTCAAATACATTTTCGACGATACGACCACTCGTGTCAATCTTAATATCACGCGTCCATTCAAACGCTACGAACATGAAGGCAAGTACGACTACATAACCTACAAGTAACCACGTGGGTCTCTTGCTTTCCAAGTTTGCTTTGGGTGTTTTTTTGGTTTCCATAGTTTACAAATTAGTTACTATATAATGCCTTCCGTTAAGAATCTGACACTATATAGATATTGTTAGTAATACGAAAACACTTGTGGCCACTATTTTCTGTAATAAAGATAGTTGAATAGCTATTAAGTTGTTATCAGAGAGGCCTATTAATATATTTTTTTAATATCTGTTCGAAAAAATTGCTTAGCAAAAAGATTATTTACGCCGGAATACTTAAGAATACTAAAAAAGCAGTTACCTTTGCCGAATAAATCAATCATAAAAGATGAAACAAACTAATTTAAGGAAAAGCGACATTATACTGCATACGCTTAACCCCTATGACCCTGAAATGCAGCGTTACCTTTCCCTCTCTAAAAGAATCGAGCAATTGATGAACAATGCGGAAGATGAAAACGACCCATGTGTTCCTGTTGAGCTCATGGCAGAATTCTTTGTTTTGCAAGAAGAACTTTATCAAAAAGCACTGAAAAAGAACAAAGAAGAAGCTAATTAACCTCCCACAAAGATAAGGAGGACAGTGCATAGCTGACAAGGATAATGATTATCCACAATCTATACGATACGGAGATCGCATGGAGATGCTACGAAGATTTACACCTAACCAGCCACAGACTTTTTCCCCGCGACCGATTAATTTTATAAAGAGATTGGGAGCGAAATCATGATAAAGTTGTATCTTTGCACCGTTTTATGTATTTCGGAAATAAATAATAACGACGATATGATAGATAAAATCAACCAGCTTCTGCAAGAAGTGGAAGCACTGAAAGCTGCCAACGCCGAGGAACTGGAAGCACTCCGCATCAAATTCCTCAGTAAAAAAGGCGCTATCAATGACTTGATGGCAGACTTCCGCAACGTGGCTGCCGAACAGAAGAAAGAAGTCGGCATGAGACTGAATGAACTGAAAAACAAGGCGCAGGAAAAGATTAACGCCCTGAAAGAACAGTTCGAAAGCCAGGATACGGGTTGTGACGATATTGACCTCACTCGTTCCGCTTATCCGGTAGAACTGGGTACACGCCACCCGCTCACCATCGTAAAAAACGAAATCATCGATATATTTGCACGTCTGGGTTTCAGTATTGCCGAAGGTCCGGAAATTGAGGATGACTGGCACGTGTTCTCCGCATTGAATTTTGCTGAAGATCACCCCGCACGCGATATGCAGGATACTTTCTTCATCGAAGCACATCCCGACATCGTATTGCGTACGCACACTTCATCCGTACAAACACGCGTTATGGAAGTCTCACAACCTCCTATCCGCATCATTTGCCCGGGACGCGTATATCGTAACGAAGCTATCAGCTATCGTGCACACTGCTTTTTCCATCAGGTAGAAGCGTTGTACGTAGATAAAGACGTATCTTTCACTGATCTGAAACAGGTGTTATTGCTCTTTGCCAAAGAAATGTTCGGCGAAGATACCAAGATCCGTCTGCGTCCGTCTTATTTCCCGTTCACGGAACCCAGTGCCGAAATGGACATCAGTTGTAACATTTGTGGCGGAAAGGGCTGTCCGTTCTGTAAGCATACCGGCTGGGTAGAAATCCTGGGTTGCGGTATGGTAGACCCCAACGTATTGGAAAGTAACGGCATCGACAGTAAGGTATACAGCGGATACGCCCTCGGTATGGGTATCGAGCGTATTACTAACCTGAAATATCAGGTGAAAGACCTTCGTATGTTCTCTGAAAACGACACAAGATTCCTGAAGGAATTCGAAGCCGTTTACTAAAATAAGTGGAGAGTTGAGAATTAAGAGTTGAGAGTTGGGCTGCGCTATCATGCCACAGGCAACTCTCGATTCTCAATTCTCAACTCTCAATTTAATAAGAATGAAAGATAAACTTGTTACTTCCAGTTATTGTTTTATTCTCGCAGCCAACTTCCTGCTGTATTTCGGATTCTGGTTGCTGATACCGGTACTTCCCTTTTACCTGTCCGAAGTATTCAGTGCCGGCAATTCCACAATCGGTATCATTCTTTCCTGCTACACAGTAGCTGCATTGTGTATCCGCCCTTTCTCCGGTTATTTTCTGGACAGTTTTGCACGTAAACCTTTATATTTGATGGCTTACTTCATCTTTATGACGATGTTTGCCGGATACATTATTGCAGGCTCGCTTACACTGTTTATCATGTTTCGTATCATACAGGGAGTATCGTTCGGAATGGTAACCGTAGGTGGTAACACAGTGGTGATTGACATCATGCCATCTTCACGACGCGGAGAAGGATTGGGATATTATGGGCTTTCAAACAACATTGCAATGGCAGTGGGTCCGATGTCAGGATTATTTCTGCATGATGCGGGAATGAGTTTTACTACCATATTCTGCTGTTCACTAGGGTCCTGTATGGCTGGGTTCGTTTGCGCTTCTCTTGTAAAGACTCCTTATAAACCACCTGTGAGACGGGAACCGATATCTCTCGACCGATTCATATTGCTGAAAGGTATTCCGGCAGGTATCAGCCTCTTGTTGCTTTCCATTCCTTATGGAATGACGACCAACTATGTGGCTATGTATGCCAAACAAATCGGGATTAATGCCACCACAGGTTTCTTCTTCACTTTCATGGCAATAGGAATGGCTATTTCACGTATATTCTCCGGAAAGATTGTGGACAGAGGTAAGATAACGCAGGTTATTTCCGCTGGACTGTATCTCGTGGTGTTCAGTTTTTTCCTGCTTTCGGCCTGTGTATATCTTATCAGCTGGAACAACATGGTATGCACGATTGTTTTCTTTTCCGTGGCCTTGTTGCTGGGAGTGGGGTTCGGCATTATGTTCCCCGCTTACAACACTTTATTTGTCAACCTCGCCCCCAACAGCCAACGTGGTACCGCCACTTCCACCTACCTGACCTCCTGGGATGTAGGCATCGGTATCGGTATGTTGACAGGAGGCTATATTGCAGAAGTCAGCACCTTTGATAAAGCCTATTTATTCGGAGCCTGCCTTACCATTGTTTCCACGCTCTACTTCAATGGCAAAGTAGCTCCCAATTACCATAAAAATAAATTGCGATGAGAAAGAAAGAACGTTATGAAAAAGTCCTTGCCTGGTTTCGGGAAAATCGTCCCGTAGCCGAAACGGAACTACACTATGAGACTCCGTTTCAACTGCTGATAGCGGTCATCCTCTCCGCCCAATGTACGGATAAACGGGTGAATATGATTGTTCCGCCACTGTATCGCGACTTCCCGACTCCGGAAGTTCTCGCTGCCAGTACTCCGGAAGTGATATATGAATATATCCGTAGCGTGTCTTACCCCAATAACAAGGCAAAACATCTGGTAGGCATGGCACAAATGTTGGTGAAAGACTTCAACAGCGAAGTGCCCGGCACACTGGAAGAACTCATAAAACTTCCCGGTGTAGGACGTAAGACGGCAAACGTCATCCAATCCGTTGTATTCAACAAAGCGGCAATGGCAGTAGACACTCATGTGTTCCGTGTAAGCCATCGCCTCGGACTGGTTTCGGACCAATGCACCACCCCGTTCAGTGTAGAAAAAGAACTGGTGAAAAACATTCCGGAAGCCGACATTCCCATTGCTCATCACTGGCTTATTTTGCACGGACGATACGTCTGCCAGGCACGTACACCACAATGTGACAACTGCGGTTTGCAATTGATGTGCAAATATTATTGCGAGAAGTATAAAGTTAGCAAAGAGAAGCCGGAAGATAAAGAATAAATGACGGTTTCATAGCAAAAGAAAGAAATAAATGCTAACTTTGCGCTCACGAAAACAAATTAATAACACTTTTAAATAAAATAGAGTATTATGACAATTGATCAATTCAACTTTGCCGGTAAAAAGGCATTCGTTCGTGTGGACTTCAATGTACCCTTGGACGAAAACTTCAACATTACAGATGATAACCGTATGCGTGCTGCTCTTCCTACGCTGAAGAAAATTTTGGCTGACGGTGGCAGTATAATTATTGGTTCTCACCTCGGTCGTCCGAAAGGTCCGGCTGACAAGTTCTCTTTGAAACATATCCTGAAACATCTGTCAGAATTGTTGGGTGTTGAGGTGCAATTCGCTAACGACTGTATGGGCGAAGAAGCTGCTGTAAAAGCTGCTGCTCTGCAACCGGGTGAAGTGCTGTTGCTTGAGAATCTTCGTTTCTATGCTGAAGAGGAAGGCAAACCCCGCGGTTTGGCAGAAGATGCGACAGACGAAGAAAAAGCTGCCGCCAAGAAAGCCGTAAAAGAAAGCCAGAAAGAATTCACCAAGAAATTGGCTTCTTATGCTGACTGCTACGTAAACGACGCTTTCGGTACAGCTCACCGTGCACACGCTTCTACGGCTTTGATCGCTAAATATTTCGACAAAGACAACAAGATGTTCGGTTACTTGATGGAGAAAGAAGTGAAAGCTGTTGATAAAGTATTGAATGACATCAAACGTCCGTTCACTGCTATCATGGGTGGTTCTAAGGTTTCTTCTAAAATCGAAATCATCGAAAACCTGCTGAGTAAGGTTGATAACCTGATCATCGCCGGTGGTATGACTTATACTTTCACTAAGGCTATGGGTGGAAAGATCGGTATTTCCATTTGCGAAGATGACAAACTGGATCTGGCTCTTGACCTGGTAGCAAAAGCTAAAGAAAAAGGTGTAAACCTGGTATTGGCTGTTGACGCTAAGATCGCTGACGCTTTCTCTAACGACGCCAACACTAAGTTCTGTCCGGTTGACCAAATTCCTGATGGTTGGGAAGGTTTGGATATCGGTCCTGAAACAGAGAAAATCTTCACAGACGTTATTAAAAACTCCAAGACTATCTTGTGGAACGGTCCGACTGGTGTATTCGAATTCGAGAACTTTACTCATGGCTCACGTGCCGTAGGTGAAGCTATCGTAGAGGCTACCAAGAACGGTGCTTTCTCACTCGTAGGTGGTGGTGACTCTGTAGCTTGCGTAAACAAGTTCGGTTTGGCAAGCGGTGTTTCTTACGTTTCAACCGGTGGTGGTGCATTGCTCGAAGCAATCGAAGGAAAAGTTCTTCCGGGTATCGCTGCTATCAACGAATAAAAACAGACATTATCATACCCAAAGGCAGCTCTTTGAAAAGAAGGGTTGCCTTTTTTAATCTTATATCTTCACATCTATAAAAAATAATGAAACGAATACTGTTATCCTTCGCTTTCTTGTTCTCTGTCCTGATAGCAACGGCACAAGATGCTTGTTTAAACGACGTAGTAAACACTCTGAAAGACCGTATCAGCCTTGCCGGTTATGCACAGGTAGGATATACGTATGATGATGCCGACGATGGCAGTAATACCTTCGACATCAAGCGGGTTATCTTCATGGCACAAGGTAAAATCACTGACCGCTGGCTATGTTACTTCATGTACAGCTTTGCCAATACCGGGAAAATACTTGAAGCATACACCGAATACAAATTCCTCCCCCAACTGACCGCCCGCATCGGACAATTCAAAACGATGTATACCATTGAAAACCCAATGTCTCCCTGCTATGTAGAGTTGATCAATTGCTACGCGCAGTCTGTCAATTATCTGGCCGGTATCAACGGCAGCGATCCGTTATATGGTTCCAGCAGCGGACGCGATATGGGTCTCCTGATTTATGGAGACCTGTTCGGCAAACTGGTAAATTATAATCTTGCATTGATGAATGGACAAGGCATCAATCTGAAAGACAAGAACAACCAGAAAGATATTGTAGGCAGTCTGATGGTTCATCCGCTCGACTGGCTATCCGTAGGTGGTTCTTTTGTTAAAGGAAAGGGATGCGCAGTAGCCACTTCCACTCTAAATCCGGATATACAGGTAGGTGAAAACTATACGCGTAACCGTTGGTCGGCAGGTGCAGTGATTAAGACCAAACCAGTTGATGTACGCACAGAATACCTGGCTGGAAAAGATGGACACGTAAAAAGCGACGGCTACTACGTAACGGCATCTGCACATGTATTCCCCAAAGTGGATGTCATTGCATCTTATGACTATTTTAACAAAAGCAAAGTGCTGGATGACAAGCAAACCAATTACGTAGTGGGACTGCAATACTGGTTTTATCCTAAGTGCAGAGTACAGGCACAATATACGTACTGCAACCGCCATATCGGAGAAAACAGTAATTTATTACAAGCACAGTTGCAAGTGCGCTTCTAAAGAAAAACCTTACATGCTATGGAATACAGCCGAATTCTGAAAGAAATATACGAAGAAATACAGCCGTATGCACAGGAAGGCAAACCGGCAAGTTATATCCCTGAACTGCTGAAAGTCAATCCTGATCGTTATGGTATCTGTCTGCGCACCATCGAAGGCAAGGAATATGCCCAGGGAGACAGTGATGAACGTTTCGCCGTGCAGAGTATTTCAAAAGTATTTTCTCTTGCCATGAGCTTTGGCCGGATAGGTAACGAACTTTGGAAACGCATAGGCGTAGAACCATCCGGCAATGCATTCAACTCCATCTTTCAGCTGGAAATGGAGAAAGGAATCCCCCGCAATCCACTCATCAATGCAGGGGCATTGGTAATGGCAGACGTCTTGCTCTCAGTACTTGAATATCCGGAAAGGGAATATCTCTCTTTTGTGCGGAAACTCTGCGGCAATGACACAATTCAATATAATGAAAGCATGGCTGCTTCCGAACGGGAGTATGGATATCTGAATGCCGCCATCACCAATATGCTGAAATATCACGGCAATATAGAAAACGACATCGAACGGGTACTTCGCTTCTACTTCCGTCAATGTTCCATAGGTATGAATTGCCGGGAACTGGCACATTCTTTCCTCCCCTTTGCCGATCACACAAGACCGTTCAGTTTTGATGGAACCGAACTGACGACTTCGCAGGTGAAGCGTATCAATGCCATTATGCAAACATGCGGTTTCTATGATGAAGCCGGTGAGTTTTCTTATCTGGTAGGATTACCCGGGAAAAGTGGTGTCGGTGGTGGTATCGCTGCTGTATGCCCACGCAAGTATGCAGTAGCTGTATGGAGTCCGCGACTCAATTCCAAAGGCAACTCCGTAATGGGCATGAAAGCTCTGGAATTACTGACAACCAAAACTGCAGTCAGTATTTTCTAAGAACCCGAACTTTTTTGGCATCATTTTTGTACCTTATACTAATAAAGTATTAAAGAAAGGACTGAATATGAATGAACAATCCATCCAAAAACAATATAATCAGATAGTCAGTTTACTGGAAGATAAACGGCTGAAAGAAGCTCTCGTTCAGCTGGATGCTTTCTTATATAATAGTAATGACTGGACTTTGCGTAACCGCCTGGAACAAATCCAGACTTCCTATCAGTATATGCTGCAATACATGAAGCTGGGAATGAAAGATCCGGAACGGCATAAATTGTATCGTCAACTATTAGCCGATACCTGGGAAATTGCCGATCAGACGCGCATCCTATTGCTGGATGAGATATCTACCTACTACTATCATTCTTTGCGCAGAAATCCCAACCAGTTGCCGAAGGCTTATGACCTCTCTGCCCAACAGAGGATACTGGAAGGATTCTCGGACGAAATGGCTGTATCGCAGTTGGCAAACTATCAGGGCTTGGACGCTATCTTAAAACGGCATGAAGAAACACACCAGGTTATGTTTCTTACCACCTGGAGCAACAATAACTGGACTTTGGAAGAATTTGCCCAGGCAGAAGATATGCTCCGCTCGGAAACATTACCAATCAATGATTTATGTCTGTTTGTCAGTGCTGTCACACTTAGTTTAATGGAGTGTTTCGACGAACGTAAGATCAATTGGCTGCTCGACGGACTCCGCCATACCCATCCGCAAATCAACCAAAGGGCTTTGGTAGGACTTGTCATCACCCTGCATCTCTACCCCACACGCATTACACTCTACCCGGAACTGGAAGCACGCATTTCTCTTTTCAGAGAAGATCCGGACTTCAGTAAACAGGTGAACCGTGTTTACATCCAACTGCTTCGCAGCCAGGAAACCGAGAAAATTGACAAGAAGATGCGGGAAGAAATCATTCCCGAAATGATGAGGAACGTGAATATCATGCGCAACATGAAATTCGGTTTTGAAGAAACTGATGAAAACGACCGTAATCCGGACTGGGAACAGGCTTTCGAGCAATCAGGACTGGGAGACAAAATACGAGAAATGAACGATTTACAGTTGGAAGGCGCTGATGTCTATATGAGTACATTCGCACAACTGAAAGGCTATCCTTTCTTCCGCGAACCACACAACTGGTTCTATCCTTTCGACCGGATGCACTCCAGTATTATCCACCAGGTCGGCTTGAACCAGACAAGTGAAAGTTCTGTACTCTCTATCATTCTGCAATCCGGATTCTTCTGCAACAGTGATAAGTATTCATTCTGTTTCACCATTGCCCAACTTCCGCAAGGACAGCGGGATATGATGTTAAGCCAGATGACGCCTCAGGACCAAAGTGACTTTATGGAAGAGAAGAATAGCGCCAGTCTGAAGCAATACGCAGAACGGCCTGACGTTATCAGCAACCAGTATATTCACGATTTATATCGTTTCTTCAAACTCAGCCAACGCAGATATGAGTTCCACAACATCTTCCAGGAAGAGATTGCTTTGCACCGTAATCCTGTACTGAAAGAATTGCTGAGTGCTCCCGAACTATTGGTGGCTGTTGCCGATTTCCACTTCCGCAAAGAGCACCCTGCCGAAGCATTGGAGCTCTACCGGATATTGATAGACCGGAAACAGGCCAATGCGGATATTTTCCAGAAAACAGGCTTCTGCCTGCAAAAGGAGAAACGCTATCAGGAAGCTGTGGATGCTTATCTGAAAGCCGATATGCTGAAACCTGATCATTTGTGGACACTCCGCCATCTGGCTACCTGTTACCGTCAGATGAAGAATTTCGATGCCGCTCTGGAATACTACCACCGCGTGGAAACAATTCAACCAGAAAACCACAATGTGTTATTCTATACCGCAAGTTGCCTGGCAGAACAGAAAAGATACGAAGATGCACTACAATACTTCTTCAAACTGGACTTTCTGGAAAACAACTGCATGAAAGCATGGCGCGGTATCGGCTGGTGCTCATTTGTCAGTGGTAAGCATGAACAGGCTATGAAGTATTATGACAAACTTCTCGCCTCCAAACCTCTTGCAACAGATTATCTCAATGCCGGACACGTGGCATGGGTATTGGGAAATATAGAAAAAGCTGCCGGACTCTATGGTAAAGCTATGGCAGAAAGTGGTAGCAAGGACGCATTCCTGGAAATATTCGACAGAGACCGGAACAGCCTGCTCAAGCAAGGTATCGCAGCCGAGGAAATTCCATTAATGCTGGATATGATTGAATAAAGGCATAAATAAATATCTGATGAAGAAATACTGCATTCTGGCTATACTCTGTTGTTTCAGCTATCTGGCAGCAGCACAGACTCCCGTGGAAAAAGGACTGGAAAGCATAAACCGGGCATCCGCCGAAGCGTATATCGGTTTTCTGGCACATGATGAATTACAGGGTCGGGAAGCCGGATACCACGGTTCCAAGGTAGCGGCGCAATATATCGCTTCATTGCTACAGGCAATGGGAGTACAGCCATTAGGAGACAATTATTTTCAACCTTTTGAAGCCTACCGGAGAGAACGGCAGAAAAAAGGACGGTTGGAAGTACACCCCGATTCGATTGCTTTATTCAGCAAAGAAGTTCATCAGAAACTCCCAATGACTAATGTCCTGGGAATAATTCCCGGTAAAAATGTCAATGAGTATGCAATTGTCGGCGCACACTTCGATCATTTAGGAATAGATCCGGCTCTGGATGGTGATCAGATTTATAACGGTGCCGATGACAATGCTTCCGGAGTATCAGCTGTCCTACAAATAGCCAAAGCATTCATTGCCAGTGGAAAACAACCGGAAAGAAATATTATTTTTGCTTTCTGGGATGGCGAAGAGAAAGGATTGCTGGGTTCAAAATTCTTTGTACAAACCTGCCCGTTCATTTCACAAGTCAAGGGTTATCTGAATTTCGATATGATAGGCCGTAACAATAAACCGCAGCAACCGATGCACGTGGTTTATTTCTATACAGAAGCCAACGCGGCTTTTGGAAAGTGGCTCAAAGAAGATATAAAGAAATACAATCTCCGGTTGGAGCCCGACTATCGTCCATGGGATAACCCCATAGGCGGTAGTGATAACGGTTCCTTTGCCAAAGCGGGAGTTCCTATTATCTGGTATCATACGGATGGACATCCGGACTACCACCAGCCCTCCGATCATGCCGACAGATTGAATTGGGAAAAGATTGTGGAGATAACCAGAGCATCTTTTCTGAATGCCTGGAATCTGGCAAACGAGAAAGAGTATTAAACTATACCTTCAGTAATTCCCTGTATAGTTTTTGCACAGGAAGCCCCATAATATTATAGTAACTTCCCGAGATATTCTCCACCCCAATAAAACCGATCCACTCCTGTACTCCATAGGCTCCGGCTTTATCCATCGGTTTGAAGTTATCTACGTAATATATAATTTCATCTTCGCTCAATGTGGCGAAACGTACTTCAGTCTGTGCTGTAAAACTTCGCTGCCAATCGGTAGTGGTTATGCATACACCGGTGAAAACTTCATGGGTACGCCCCGACATAGTCCGCAACATCTGCAAAGCATCTTCCCTATCCCGGGGTTTGCCAAGAACCTTACCATCCAGCCATACAATCGTATCCGCCGTAATTATCAGTTCATCAGGTTGCATCATAGGTATGTAGGCATCCGCTTTTTCCTTAGCAATGTAGAGCGGTATTTCCTCCCCCTGCAAAGTATCCGGATAAGATTCATCCACATCCGGAAGAATCCGCACTTCATAATTCACGCCCAAACCTGCCATCAATTCTCTCCTGCGGGGAGATCCCGAGGCAAGAATCACCTTATATTTCTCTAAATTGTCCAACATAACGATTTAAAGTATTAATTTTTAAGCATTAAGTATAAGAGGAGATTACCAACCAAAAGCTTTATCATCCATCCAAAATCCCTGAACTTTCAATACTTGTTCTACAACGTCCCGACCACAGCCATAGCCACCATTGGCATAGGAAATGTAGCGGGAGACGGTCTTCACTTCTGCTGACGCGTCTTTAGGACAACAAGGTAATCCGCACTCACGCATTACTTCAATATCCGGAATGTCATCACCTACATAAAGAATCTCTTCGTTTTTCAAGCCATGGCGGTCACGAAAATCATGATAATCATGGATTTTTACGGAAGAAGCCATGTAAATATCCTCAGAAGGAATTCCCAAGGCCATAAAGCGTTTGCGAACAGCTTCGGAGCGTCCACCGGTAATGATTCCCAGTAACAAACCCTGTTTGCAGGCAAGGTGCAAAGCGTAACCATCTTTAATGTTCACGGTACGCATCGGTTCTCCATCCGAACTCATCGGTATGACGTTAGCACTCAAAACGCCATCAACATCAAATACAAGTGCTTTTATTTTTTTCAGATCGTAATTGATAGTACTCACTATATTCGGTTTTTAAATTAGGTTACCTTTCAAAAAAAAACAATGCTTGTTTTAGGATAAAACTATGCTTGTTATGTACCAAAACATTGCTTGTTATGCATCGAAACATTACTTGTTATGCAAACGATGTATATTCTCGCTCACAAGCTGATATAATTCCCGCATCTCCGGTTCATCAGCAAGCATCTCCAGATGCTTATTGATTACATTTTCATCATAACGTACAGCCGGACCTGTCTGAGCCTGCTTCGGTTCCAGTTCATGCACTTTACGGGCTGTTTCATCAATCAGGGGTAGCATCGCATCGAATGGAAGATTATATTTTTTCAATAATTCAGCCGCCAGAGCATACATGTGATTCGTAAAATTACAAGTGAACACAGCTGCCAGGTGCAGACTTCTACGCTGTTCAGAAGTAGCTTCATACACCTTTTCCGAAAGGACAGAAGCAATTGCCTTCAACAATTCCGTATCTTCGGATGAATTGCTCTCTATGAAGAAAGGAATCGTACGGAAATCCACCTCGCGCTGTTTGCTGAAAGTCTGCATAGGATAAAACACACCGTAACGCGAAGTTTTTCCTTCCCAAATGCTCATCGGAATGCTCCCAGCTGTATGTACCAGCAAAGCATCTTCCTTCCCGGCAACAATTTCGGGTAATAGTTCCACGAAAGCAGTATCCTTCAAAGAGACAATATAGAGCCGGGCATCCCTGGATACTTCCGAAAGTTCAGTCGTATATTCCGCCTCTATCGCTTGAGCCAAGGCACATGCAGCCTCTTTTGTACGGCTGTAGACCTGTACTATACGAAAACCATTTTGATATAAAGCCTTGGCCAGGTTCGTTGCGAGGTTTCCGGCACCGATAAAGACTACCGGCGTATCTTGTACACTCCTTTTCATCTTGTAGCCAGCCAATATAGAATAATTCCGAGAACCAGCAAAGTCACAGGCAGCAGATAGGCAGACATCGTGCCGAGCAATGCCGTTATCAATCCGAAATTCAGTATCAGCCACAGACCAATCAACACCAGTCCCACCGATTTATCACGCTTGAAGATGAGAAATATCACCGCCGTATAAAGCAGAAAATTATCCTTATTCATCACCCACGGCAAACCAATACTTGAGAAATGTATCAATTTGTCCACCAGATAAAGTATACCGAAAACAATCAATGTAACCGCTGTGGCCCTGTAAGTATCGCGGTTATTGTTTGCTTTTGCTGCACCCACCGTTACTTTCCTCCGTATTTATTGATATGAACTTTTTCCCATTGCAGATGTTCTTCACTGAAAGGCTTACGTTCCATGCCTTTGTGTCCGATAGCAACGACACTGAGCACTTGCAGTTGTAAGGGAATATCGAGCACTTCTCGCACATATTCATCGGACGGCATACCGGAAGCGGTGAAACGTTCGCGCACCTGCACCCAGCAACTGCCTAAGCCCATATCTTCTGCCTGTAATTGTATAATAATCGAAGCAATGGAAGCATCTTCAATCCACACATCACTCACTAACGGATCAGCCGTTACTACAATTGCCAACGGTGCATCAGCAATAAATTGCGACGCTTGCGCCTTGCAATGTGATAGTTTTTCAAGCAACTCCTTATCGTCTACCATAATAAACTGCCATGCATTTGTCCGCTTGGAAGTGGGTGACATCAGCGCAGCTTTCATCAGGGTAACCACCTCTTCCTGCGTCAACTCTTCATCCGTAAATTTCCGCATACTGCGGCGAACTTTTAGCAATTCACTGAAATTTTCCATATATCATATTTTATTAGTAACTTAATTTAGCGCATTGCGCTAAATAACCATTTAGGAACGCAAAGATACAAGATTATTTTCTAAATTTGCAGTCAATGCCTTTGAAACTGACGACATATTACCACGGGAGTGACATCCCGGAACTGCCGGGCAATAATACATTTCACTCCATCGAGTTGTTTCATATCTACGAAGCAACCCCGGGTTATACGCCCCTTCTCATTGTTGCATCAGAAGCCGAAAAGCCTGTCGCCAAGCTATTGGCAGCAGTACGAAAGAGTGCCCGTCTGTTCCCGCCCGCCATTATCAAGCGATGTGAGGTTTATGGCACAGGAGAGTATTTTGATGAAACTGTTGACAAGGAGTTTGTCTTTGGTGAGATGTTGCAACGGTTAACGGCTGAAGCGTTACGGGAGGCATTCCTTATTGAATTCCGTAACCTGGAAAACTCCCTGTTCGGTTATAAATCTTTCCGCAAAAACCATTACTTCGCCATAAACTGGCTACGGGTACGTAATTCATTACATAGCATTGAGCATGTAGAAAGCCGCTTCAGTCCCTCGCGCATCCGGCAAATAAAAAAAGGATTAAAAAATGGTGCAGAAGTAAAGGAAGCTCATACTCCGGAGGAAGTGCATGCATTCTCCCAGATGCTGCACCATGTCTATTCTTCTAAAATACGCCGTCATTTCCCCAGCAGAGTGTTCTTCCTACGCATGGAAGAAGAAATGATGAAAGGGGAACAAAGCAAAATATTCATTGTCACTTACAAAGATAAAATAATAGGCGGCAGTGCCTGCATCTATTCCGAAGACAGTGCTTACCTTTGGTTCTCTGGTGGTATGCGCAAGACGTATGCCCTTCAATACCCGGGTATACTTGCCGTATGGTATGCTCTGTTCGATGCCAAGCAGCGGGGATACCGTCACCTTGAATTTATGGATGTCGGCCTCCCCTTCCGCAAGCACGGTTACCGCGAATTTGTCTTACGCTTCGGCGGTAAACAAAGCAGTACCCGCCGCTGGTTTCTTTTCCGCTGGGAGTGGCTGAATAAATTGCTGAATAAGATTTACGAATAGAATTATTCCACACTCTGATACGTCAATGGCCGATCAAAGTAACGGGACATACTCTTCATCTTTTCTCTGTAAGAAGGCTTTGCAAAATGAGTATTCATAAAATAATCATCTTGTTGTTTCTTCTGTTCCTGCTTGAGTGCATCCCGTTCTGCTACATAATTGGCTGTCTTCTTACCGGAGGCATCAGAGACATCCACTGTCATACGTGCTCCCTCTGTCCTGATACTTACCGAGTGATCTGTTGAAACCGGAACATCCAATGTCTGATAAGAATCGATATCCAGTTTGAGAGTTACGGGTGTACCGGTCCATTCATAGCGGTAAGTTCCGCTAACATCGTTTTTAGTAATAATCATACGTAATGTACCATCTCCTATATTTACCCGACTATTCACTACCTTCAATTCAGAAGGAAGCTGCGGATCAATGGTTATGGAATGATTGAGCATATCAGGACGAATTCCCAGGAAGTATTGATTCCACACGCGGATATGTTCGCTATTACTCCACGCCTGCAGAAAAGTTCCACTTCGACGCACCCATGTCTGCCCGGCACGTGGCCATGCATCCGCATTCTCTGATAAACTGCCGACAGCACCTTCCGCAAGTGCCTGGCGGTTCATGTTCCTGAACAAAGTATACGCGATGTCAGCTTGTCCGTTTTCTATCATCCGCTGCATGGCCATACCATTATTCCAAAGCCATATCGTGCCATTATGATAAGCATCATCTTTATGATAACGATACCATTGCTCATGATAAGGATGGAACTGTTCGTCGGACTGATCGAGTGAAGACACTCCCCACGGATATACCAGACGTTCCCAAACTTCTTTTGTCTCATGCATCTTCAAGTCAGGATCAGAAACCAGATCCAACGCATAGATAGCATTGGGGCGGAATTGCGCATCCCCACTTCCATCTGTATTCAGATGATCATAGATTGACTGGGCGGCTGTGTCTACAAAATCCTGTTCAAAATTTGAGCGGAGACGCTCCGCGGCAAGATTCCAACGCTGAGCATCTTCTTCACGGTTCATGTAGCGGGCAAGATCCGAGGCATTCGTCAATTGGGTATACCACAATGCCTGCACATCCACAGCACGATTGCCACGTGGTGAACAGGGATACTTGCTTTGACGTTTGGCATCCATCCAAGTGTCCGCATCCGCATGGGTAAGATACCCTCTTTCGTCCGTATACAGGCGAAGAGAAGCATCCGTGGCAATCTTCACTGAAGGATAAATTTCTTTCACGAAGGCGGTGTCACCCGTATATTTCAGATAATCGTGCACCTGCATAACGAAACGAGGGGTTCCGTCAGTGGTATTATAAAGAATACCTTCCAGATTCAAACGATTAGGTACACGTCCGTAAGTAGGAGATGTGGAAATGGTATCCTGATAACGTGCAAATGACGCAAGAATATCACGTGCCGTATCAAACTGCCCTGTACAAAGCACTGCACCCGGCATAGAAATAAACATATCCCGCCCCCAGAAGTCCGTGAACCAGGGTAAACCGGCATACATACCATAACCACCGTGCTGATGAGTGATCAACTGATCATTGGTAAGCATAATCCAGGCAAGGGCATGATCCAAAGAATCCAGATTGGTCTTTAAAGGATTATGATCCAGTAAGGATTGAATACGCTGACTACGTGCAGCCAACCACTTCTCTCCTTCTTTACGGAAACCATCTATTGCTTGCCGGCTATCTTCTTCCGTACCAAAAGCAATCAGGAAACCATCTGCAGCAACCGGAACAGTTATCAGATTATCTGCAAATTCAATTCCTGTCTCCGCTACGGGTGCTATACGTATTACATTTTCCGGTGACTCTTTCGTTGTATAGAGTACAGAATTTCCATCCTTCCGTGCATCCACCACATTTTCCCCCATCAGCATGAATGAGATCTGCTTCCCTTGTACACTATCCATACGAACATACAACAGCTTCGGTTCATCCACCAGACAGAATGTTTCCACAGCCTTTTCATATCGGCGAACTAATTTGTCAGGATATACCGATGTGCGGGCATTTTCCCGAAGCAATCTTTCTCCATCCACATACAAACGGTAATCGGCAAAGATACGTTTGGCATAAATATTCCAGCCTGCATACCAATCTCCCCAATCATCCGTAGAGGTCATTCCATAATAGAAACCTCCGTTTTTGTCTGTATAAGAATATTCACGTGACTGTCCGTCAGGTATGGTAATGCTTAATTCGTTCGTACTTAACGTAGACAATTCTTTTACATTTTCACTACAAGCCATCACTAAAAAAGAAGTAGCTGCGAGTAATATACCCGCAGCTTTCTTCGAAAAGCATAAATTCACTTTGTTGTTGATCATATTTACAGCAACTAACCTATTTTATCGTAACTAATCTATTTCATTATTTTGCAAACCTGTACTCTGCCATCTTCCATATAAGCCCGTGCCATATAATAACCAACAGGCAAAGCAGACAAACCGACAGAAGTACATTTTTCCTGTGTCATCACCAACATTCCATTCACAGAATATACTTCTACGCGTTTAGCTTCTCCGGCAGGCAGCACCAAAGTATCCATACCTCTATTGTAATATATTAAAGGCTTTTCGGCATCAGGAGCAGTAGTCTCGATACCTGTCAGAGTCGGTTTAAAGTTAGTAAAGAGACGGAATTCATGGGCAGGAACAGCAATAGTCTGTGTAGTACTTGATACACTCAAAGGCTCATTGTCTTGCAGTAACTCATACCATGTACCAGTTTCCTGGAAAGTTACAGAAAAGTTCTTATCTGCCAGCGTAAAGTTGCCAACAACTACAAGAGACTTGCCGTCAATGGAAGTAGCCGACAAAGTACGTCCATTGTCCCAGTTAGCAGTACCTACTTTCCAGCTAAATGTAGTATTTGAAGCAAACAGTTCAGGATAGGAATGACGTAAATCTAAAAGAGCAGCATACGTCTCATACAATTTCTTTCGATCAGCATCTTCAAAGTAGTCCCAACGTATCGGCTTGGGGTCGGTACGAAAACCACCTTGATCATCATATCCAGAACCGTCGCTATTGTTGTTTATAGAGAAATCATATCCTAACTCACCAAATTGCCAGATCATCTTTGGTCCGGGTACGGTAAGGAAGAAGGCCGCATTGGTGGCTAAACGTTTGGTACGGGTAGAGAGATTAATATTACTTCCTGTTGCAGGGCTCATTCCGGTATTTGTACTCGTAGTTGATGCTATTACTCCGGTATTTCCCCATTTCCAGGCTTTAAACCCTGTACGTTCTTCATCATGACTTTCCATATATCCCACTAAGCTACCGGCAGGCATACTTGTCCCCGCATATAAACCACTGAAATCATTTTCTGTAGTCCATCCCATTGCTGTTTGACAATATGCGTTATTCATATTACACCACAACAAGATACCCGCATCTCCTAACTGCTTTTCTTCACTAGTAGCTGCCAGATGTTCAAAAATAACATAAGCACCCGGTTGCCGCTTTTGTACGGCAGCCGACATACGCTTCAAGTTAGTAATACGTGCATTATCCGGTCCATTTGCCCAGTCATTCTCCCCATAAGGAGTATTAGAAAAGCCCTTTGTAAAGTCATAACGGAAACCATCAATTTTATATTCCGACATCCAAAAACCAGCTACACTATCCACCAGAGCACGAGTATACTCACTCTCATGATTAAAATCATATCCCCATGAAAGGCTCGTATTCTTAATATTTGATTCTTGATTATACCACGGATTATCTGCAGAAGGCTTCCCATCCGCATCCTTATACAGAAGATAGAAAGGAGACTGACCAAAGCTATGATTCAGCACAAGATCGATAATAACAGCCATCCCTTGACTGTGACATTCATCCACAAAAGCTCTTAAATCATTCTTTGTACCATAATACTTATCTACGGCAAAATAGAATGAAGGATTATATCCCCAGCTCGTGTTTCCTTCAAATTCATTAACAGGCATCAATTCAACCGCATTCACTCCCAGACTCTTCAGGTATTCCAGTTTTTCTTTTGCAGCATTGAATGTATGTTCTTCAGTAAAATCACGAATCAACATTTCATAAATAACCAATTGCTCAGAAGCCGGACGTTCGAAGTTCTTCACTTTCCAATTATATGCAGTCTGGCCAGTCTGTAGAACCGAAACAATGCCTTCTGCCTTTCCGGTCGGATAAGGTTTCAAGTTCGGATATGTCGTACTTTCAATATACGAATCGTTCCATGGGTCCAGTACTTTATCAGTATAAGGATCTGCAATATAAATAGAACCATCTACTAAATACTGGAAAGCATATTCTTCACCTTTTGTCAGTCCGGAAAGAGTTATCCAGAAATATTCACCATCTTGTTTCAACTGATAATCCGATTTAGGAGTCCAATCGTTAAAGTCCCCCACTACATATACATACTCCTTTTTGGGAGCCTGCAATACTAAAGTTGCTTCTGTATCACTGATATAGTTAATACCGGGACGCACTCCTTGGGGCATTTTCTCCGAGGTGCTTGTCCCATTCAGTACTGTTACTTCTTGTGTAGCAGAAACAGTTTTACCATTGGCTGTAGCTTCTGCTTTCAACGTATATCTGCCGGCAGTTGAGAACGTGTGAGATTTAGAAATTGTAGTAGCATTAGCTTCCATGGCTATTTCAGTAGCATCTACATAGAGTTTCAAAGCAGAGGCAACAGAAGCGGAAGCTTGAATTGTAAGAGCAGTATTGGTAATCAAATTCTCTTTCTCGGCAGGTTGATCAAAACGAACGGTTAAACCGGCAGTATGTACATCAACAAAGATATCTTTGTTCCCCGTGTCCTTGCCTTCTTTTGATTTATCTGCACTACGAAAAACAAAAGCTAACTGTGTTACAGTTTCTCCATCTTTGACACCATAATATTCACGAATATTGGGGGTTATTTTCAGCTGCCATTTATCATTTCCTAATGGAGTCAATTTATACTTCGCCGAATTATCTCCCCAAGTGGGGGCATATTGCCAAACTGTGTTCCCAATTGTCACTCCCGTATGCGCATATACATCACCGGTAAAGCCTTTCAACCCAGCCGTACCTTTCGTTGCATCAAAAACAATGGTGACTTCATCATTCTCCGTTGGAAAATCCGGAGTAGTAGTTACTATTTGCGCCTGCATAGCTAAAATAGCTAACAAGCAAATAAAAAAAGCGTAGAGTCTTTTCATTCGGTATCAATTTATAGTTAATGGTTCAAAAGTACAGTAGTTATTCCGGATTATCAAGTGCTTGAAACAGAAGAGGAAGAAGAAGTAATGCAAACGGTTGCATGAATCAGAGCATACACTCCTGTTGTGAATACAAAGCAAGAATATATCAGATTTTGTTTCTTAAAAAGGAAACTTCTTTGTAATTTTGCATCGATAAACATAAAACCATGGAAGAAAATGCAAGATTTAAAGTAGTGCTGTCTAAAGAGGCTCGTCTATTTTTAAAAGGGTTGAGTTCTAAAATAAGCGACAAAATAACCTATAATATTCGTAAAGCAACATCTGTAATAGATCCTGTGCTATTCAAGAAACTGGATGACACGGATATTTGGGAGTTCCGAACCCAATACGGAGGCATACAATATAGACTATTAGCCTTTTGGGATAAAGTGAACGGCACGGATACATTGGTCATAGCCACCCATGGTTTTATCAAGAAAACGCAGAAAACTCCACCCAAAGAAATAGCGAAAGCTGAAGAGATAAGAACCAGATATTTTAACGCTAAAGATAAGTGATTATGAAAGAAAAAGATTTCTATACCCTTGAAGAAATAGAGGATGAATTTATAGGTGTAAAAGGCACTCCGAAACGTGATAAATACGAAGCTGACTTGAATGCCTTTCTCATTGGTGAAGCCATTAAACAAGCCAGGGAGGCAAGGAATCTTACTCAGGAGCAACTGGGTGAACTGATGGGAGTTAAAAGAGCACAAATATCGAAGATTGAAAGTGGAAAAAGTATATCATTCTCCACTATTGTAAGAGCTTTCAAAGCTATGGGAGTAAATACCGCCAGTTTAGATTTAGGATCTTTGGGGCGAGTTGCTCTTTGGTAAAAGGGGAGATTTAAAATAGCAGACTTTTGCAAAAATTTAGAACTAGTCCAAATCTTTTCTCTCCTAATTGAGAAAAGATTGGTAATGGAGATATGGTAAAATGAGAGGGGCTATCCAGCACAACAAAAGCCTGTCCACGGAAATAATGCTCTGGTGATAACACCTCAACAAGTTATTGATGGTTAAAAAGGAGTTTTTAAACAGGCTTTAAACTTAGTAGTAATGACTCGATTACTACTAAGTGGTTGACCGCCCTACTAAGGTATCCTCTCCTTTAGTACAATCTCCTCATCACCCTTTATCAAATAAGTATGGCAACAGTTTGCTGAAACAACATAGTTTTTAGTAACTACTATTTTTTCTCCTATTTTACCAACAAACTGCAACTCAATCTCTTTTCCTGCAAAATCTCCTCTATCAAGATCTGAAGCGATGGTATATGTGTTAAATTCTTTCCCCCAGTTAAGAACATCCCGCACTTTTCCTGTAGCAACTTCTATAACTTCATAACTATCCAATACGACAGATGTATCATCTTCGTATTTTATTTTAACTCCAATACTACAAAACTCGTCAGTACAAATAGCCTCAGAACAATCCTCGGCATCACTGTTATCTTTATCGCTACTACACCCGGTACATAAAATTGCAAAAAATAAAGAGGCAAAAAATAATAAGTTTTTCATAAGTAATATATTTTTAGGTTTCTACTTATATAGTAAATGCTCTCAAAGCAACAATACTGCATCCTATAAGCAAAAAAATGCCATTCTCATAGCACACATTCTTGCTATAGAATGCATTTATTGTATTTTTAAGTCTACTTTCCTACTGTTATTTTCTCAGTCAAAATTTCATCTCCGATAATGACACGAGTTACATACATACCAGAAGTCCATCCTGAAGTATCCATCGTATAAGATAAATCTGTCATACCTTTAACTTCTAAAACTTTTGTCCCATAAGCTACATTGTATACTTCCAAATTCCAGTTCAGACCATTCCTCGCATTTATCACATCATCAGTAACTAACCGTATTTCTTTAATATTCTCTGAAGAAGAAAGCACTTTCAATGAATAAGCAGAAGCTGGTGCATTTCCGTTACCAGTATAGGAAAAGAATATTATTCGTTTCTTTTTACATACACCTTCACCATCAAGTATAAAAGCAAAAGGTAAACCACCAGAACGATATGGTAATTGAAATTCTAAAGTCTTTGTTGGCCGATGATAGTTCCAAAATAAAGGTTTATGAGTAATTCCACCTGAAGAGTCATAATAGATATCTTTATCATAGTCACTGTTAAAAGTTACACGGACCATACAACCTTGATGTACAAATGTAGAGTTCTCTACTCTGCCGCTTATGCTCGGATGATTAACCCCATAAAAAGGACAAGCCTCTTGTATATAGGTTGCATAAGGATAGGATTTTGTATCAGATATAACTTTTTTTGATAAAGTCAATAAAGTATTTCCATTATAGACTATCTTAGCTACTAAATTTGCATTGTAAGGATAATAATATTTATTTTTTATGGTGCATTGATTAGGTACTGGATAATTAGTATAAAACTGTGGTCGTGGTGCACTATTTGCTTCAGTTGGATATTCCCATACCACCATTGCGTTAGCTAGCAAATTCTTTATATAATAAGTACTACTATCACAAATAAATTTAGTTCCTACTATTTCTGGAAGCAATTCTCTTGCTTCTAACTGCATCATACCTGTATTATTCGCATCTAACCAATCTTTTAATCTTCTCGTCGCTACACTTCCATAATCCCACGATACATCAAAACGACCATAATTATCTGATATATTACAGCCAATACCTCCACTATGCAATTGACCAACAACTAACTTATTTTGATTAAGCAGTGGAGCTCCAGATGAGCCTCTTTCCGTCGTTCCAACATCATATGTAGCTTTCCAATGAGTATTATTAATAGCCTTTCCTAAAGTATTATTATCAATAGCTATTTTCTTTATATCACCCCGAGGATGATGAATTACAGTCCCTTTAGTGGGAAGAGAAGAACTCCTAGTCCATCCTAAATAGTATGGAATATATGCAGGTATATTACGAACTGATTCTACTAATTTAAGCAATGCAAAATCTGAATATTCATTATTAGCAACCAATTTAGCTCCACTTGAGGTTGGAGGATTAAAATTTGTTCCATTAGAGCAATCTTTACTCTCATAATTCCAATAAAAAATCATTTGATTTATTTGGCTGTTACCTTGAGCATCATAGTTTGAAAAACAATGATTAGCTGTCAAAAAATAGTCTTCTCCAGAGGTGTTATTAATCAGTGCCCCAGTACACAAATATCCATCATAATATATACATGCAACAGCCCTTTTTTCTTTCTGCCATCCATCGCCTTCTGGACAATTTACATTCACATTACATGACAAAGCATCTCCAAATCCCAGAGTTCTAGTATTTCCCGAATAAGTTAGGATATCTTTATAAGCATAAATAACCTTATCTATTGAGATAATGCCCCTAATAGCATTTATCGGTTCATAGTATTCCAATATTATATCACTTCCGGCAACAAGTCCTGTAGTAAAATTAGCTGGATTTTTTTTGCCCCTTTATTATTTAAATCAGTAAAGCCTCCTATACAGAAAGTTTTATCTGCACTATATACGAAAAATTTAGCCTTTTCTGGAAGCCAGAATCTATCATAATTCAATGATAAAGCCTTTGCTTTATCAACATGCAACCGCAAACGCCATACTCTTACACTATCACCTAATACATGCCAATTCCCTGAATTCTCTAAAGTATAATTTACAGTAATAGGTAAGCCTATTCTATAAGGTATATCTTTCATATCCGCAAACAAACTATCCTCATGTAATGCTTCAGCTACATCAGGAATAGGCAAATTAATCACATCACCCGAACGGACAGAGAATAAAGCAGATGAAAAACTTGGAGGTAATTCATTGGTGCTAATTTGAGCATGAGCACTAATTGTGAAGATTGCAATAAGACATAATGCAAAACTCTTCAATAAAGCTTTTGTTTTCATAGTATTATATTTTTGTTCACTAACAAAAATAACACATTTGTATAATATAACAAAGAAAAAGATGTGAACAAAAAGCAACAAGATAAAGCAATACAGATCAATAGATTAAATCAAATACAGAACTTTTTAGTGGACAATTACCATACCTTTTTACAGCAACAATACAGCATTTATTTTTATTTACTATCCATATGAGATAAAAAAGCTCAATCCTTTCACCTCATTGAACATCCGCATATCTTTTTTCAATATTCATAAAGTTCTCCACTACCCTCCAATATTCTTCCTTATCATGTGGACGTGGTTGCCAATCAGGGTCAGGACTATTACTCACAGCTTCATTCCAATTAGTATCATTCATAAACTTATAGTCAACAGTACAAGAGGATAATTCTCTTATTGGTTTAAGGAATATATATCCATCGAACAAATCGGATAGAATAAAATCTTTATGCCCCATTGAATAATAACTATAATCGTGCAGTTCACCAATATGAGAACCTTTCAAATCAAAGCCAATGGGGTTGTTCTGAGATTTTTCCATTATTAGTTCTAACTTTCCAGCCGCTGGGGAAATTAATGTTGGTTGCTGATTAGGATAATTAAAGAAAGGCTGGTGCAAAGCTACAGATACTACTTTATTACCATATTTATCGTACAGCAGATTTCCTAAAAAACGATTCTCATAACGTACAAAACTAGGAGAAGTATAATCATAATAAGGAAAACGGTAGGACGTAAATGCATGAATAGTCCCAGTCAGAACCAATATTTTCTCGTGAACAGACAACACTTCACGTTCCAACAATGCCCACCGAAAGTCTTCTGTATTCCCTAAAGGAAACACTTGCTTCATATTTTCCGGAGTTCTAGCTCCTTCAAACTTTTCCCAATTGTAGCGATAACTAATATTTAAAACACGAAACTTTTTCGCTTGCTCCGGTAATGAGTGATTCCATTCCCAAGCTGCTTTATAGAGATTCATATACTCAACTATAGCCCAACGGGTATTATAGTTGAACATCAGTTGACGAGCTAAATTCTCATTATATCTTGGTGCATTTATCAATGAATCCAATTGCTTCTGATCCTCATATGCTCCAAATTCCATACCTAACATATAGATACCATTCGCATACAACTTCGGTATCATTTTTTTAACGAAGTCCAAGTTTTCCTTAACACCATGATCTTCAGCCAATAGCACGATATCAGCATCTTTAAACTTAGAAATCAAATAATCATCAGGCGACATATCTGTATCCTTTTTATCACAAATACAATCTTTTCTATCAGTTCCTAAAAGAAATAATAACGGATTATCTAAACGCTTATTCCAATCCACTTCCGTATGCGCAGCTCCCGGAAATACTTTAGACACCCACATTGGTCCTTTCCAGCCTTTCTTCCTCATCAATTTGTCCAGTTCATCCTGATAAGGAGGATAATAAGCATCTAAGGTAGCATCTCCTCTATCCATATAAATTATACGACTGTTAGCCGTCGGAAGGTTCTCATCAAGATAATTCCTAAAAGCTCTCGACCATTGGTCCGCTTTTTCTTTAGATAGTTCCTTGCTTAATATCATGGGAACATGAGTCGACATACATGCAGCCCCTCCAAATACTTCCGGGTATTCACAAAGTGCATATAGTGAAATTAGACCACCCATACTGGAGCCCATCACAAAAGTATGCTCAACACTCTTATTCGTAGAATATTCTTTATCAATAAAAGGCTTAACTTCTTCTACCAGAAAACGAAGATAGTTATCTGCATTAAAACTAACATTCCCCGAAACTACACTATCTGGTAAATTTTTCAATGCTTTTTGAGGAAAGTAGTCTGCATATCTCGTTTCCGGAATACTCGCTATTCCCACAACAATACATGGTTCCATTTTCTTCTCAGACAAAAGTTTTCCTACAATTTCATCAATTCCCCATTCTTGTTTATTCCATGTAGTATTTGCATCAAAAAGCATTTGCCCATCATGCATATAGAGGACATCGTATCTTTCTTTTGTTGAGTAACCTGTAGGTAACCATACGAAAACATTGCGAGAGGGAACAATGGTAGAGTTAAATCGAGAATATTCTATAAGTTTCCCTGATGATACAGTTTGTTGAGCAATAGTCCATTGGCACAGCAACAGAGATAATAGTAGAAAAAAAAGTCTTATTTTCATACGCTAAATTATAATCATCTCCTATTAAACAGAGATTACTAAATATTTATAAAACAATCTATTCACAGTCCCTCCCATTAAGAAAAAGAGAGTATCTTAATAATCACTCTCTTTTTCTATATTCTCCTGTAGCACCTATTTCTTCTAAATTACTTCAATCCAATTCAAGCATTAAAAATATTATGAGGGTAATACTTTTTCATAACTCAACATTATAATTCAAGTACAAGCACTTCTTTAGGTTGTAAATGAAGTATTCTTCCTAAGGACACATTACCGTTCGTCAACACATTCTTCGAACTAGTCTTATCTCCTATTACTTCTTTATAAGGAGCCAAGTCCAAATCAACTTCTTTATTTATTCCATTCATTATAACCAGTATACTTCTTCCATCACAAGAACGCTCATACACATATACATTATTACGAGGCATAAAATGTTTCATCTTACCTTTAGAAATAACATCATTTCCTTTACGCCAATGCAGTAACTTACTCATAAAATCAAAAGCTTCCTGCTGCATAGCCGTTCTTCCATTTTCCTGGAAAACAGAAATTGCATCTCCTTTCCAACCTCCCGGCATATCCGGACGTACATACCCAAAGTCTATTTTATTACTACCAGACATTAGTAATTCCTGCCCATAATACAATTGTGGTATGCCCGGAATTGTCAACAACAAGGTAACTGCCTGCTTATAAGCATTCAAATTTTCCGGGGTCTCCAATAAGAAGCGATCCGTATCATGATTTTCAAGTAGACGCATCACATTGTTAATGTCAGGATAGCAAAAATCATAAGCAAAATGTTCGAAAAGAAGCTGCAAACCAGTATCCCAAGAAGTTTCTTCATGGAAAACTTTACCAGCTATTGTTCGCAAACGAAAATCCATCACAGATTTCAGCTTTGTATTAGCTTTCTCATTAAACACACTATTTTGTTGCCAATATGCAGTACCTACAGGGTTATTGGGAATCATTACTTCACCTACAATATTGAAATTTGGATATTCCTCAAAAACTTCTTTACACCAACGAACCATCATATCCGGATCCGGATATACATATGTATCTTGGCGAATACCATCTAAATCTGCATATTCAATCCACCAGATTGAATTCTGAATCAAATAATCAGCAAGAAAACGATTTCTTTGATTTAAATCGGGCATTGTAGGCACAAACCAACCATCCGTCAGTTCCTGCTTATCTATATCCGAAGCATAAGGATCAAAAAATACAGTCTTATTATGATTGGTCTCGATATATTTATGTGAATTATTAAACCAATTCTGCATTGGTGGATCAAGCAGCCAAGGATGATTGGTTCCACAATGATTAAAAACCATATCCATTATCAGTTTCATTCCACGTTGATGCATAGATTCCGCCAAACGAACATAATCTTCATTAGTTCCCAAACGAGGATCTATTTTATAGTAATCCGTTGCAGCATAACCATGATAAGAGCCTTCACCCATATCATTTTCCAAAACAGGAGTTGTCCAGATTGCCGTAATCCCCAAGCTATCCAAATAATCAAGATGTTGCATAATACCAGCTAAATCACCACCATGACGAGCATTTACATCTCTACGATTTACTGTATAAGGATACTTCATCTGTATATAGTCATTGCTTTCATCACCATTGGCAAAGCGGTCCGGCATTAATAAATATACGACATCAGAAGAATTAAAGCCAATCCTATCTTCTCCTTTACGTTGGCGTTCTTTCAATTCATAAGTATAATTCAGCTTACGTTTTCCTTTAACGAATTCTATCTGAAATTTACCCGGTGCCGCATCTTTTACATCTAAATACAAAACCAGATAGTTTGGACTCTCCATTGGACAGACTTCCTTCAAAACAACTCCCGGATGATTTATTTCAGGTTTATATGTTGCTATATTTGAACCATATACCATCAACTGTAAACGGGTATTCTTCATGCCAGACCACCAAAAAGCAGGTTCCACTTTTTCTATCTTCTCATTTTTCTTTCCTGAATGATGTGAAGAGAGCCAATCAGAATTATCCTGTGAAGGAATAATAGAAGATTCAAACTTAGAATATTCAATAAGTCTTTCTGACGACATGATTTGTTTAGCAAATCCCAATTGACATAGCAATAAAGCAAAAGATAAAAATAAAGTTTTAGTTTTCATCATACATAAAATAAAAGATACTATTTACAAAGGTTGAACAAACAGACTAAACTCTTTCATTGCAGGAAGAACTTTGCCCGTATGATTATCAAAAAGCCCACGATTAATCCAACCTTCTGTTACATTATTACCGCAAGCGTTTTCCTCGGGGAACCACCAAAATAATCCCGTCACGTTGGCATGACGACGTAATTCAGCCACAAGTTCGTGAGTGAATATGCGCTGTCCTTCAGTAGTTATAGGATAGAATTCAGAATGTTCATCCGCACTTTTTGCCCATTGGTCATTCTCATGCGAATAGTAGGCGGCAGTCTCCACTATCATCACCTCTTTATCAGGAAAGTCAACAGCGAGAGAATCAAGCGTAGCAGCAAGTACCCCCACGGCTTTATGCCACATAGGATAATAACTAAGCCCTATAACATCGTAATCAAGCTCTCGTAAATGGTTATAGTAAGTTTTAGTTTTGTTCCACTCTCCTGCTTTCTCCGTATGGATGATTATCTTTGCTTTAGGACAAATTTCCCGACAAGCTTTGGCACCACTTTCCAGCAGCTTCACAAGCAAATCCCAATTTTCCATTCCAAGCGGATCCACCTTTGCTACTGACCACAACATGCCGTTGGTTATTTCATTACCCACTTGTATGAGGTCAGGAGAAGCTCCTGCTTTCACCATAACCTCAAGACTATTTTTAGTATATTCATATATACTATCCGGCAATGAAGCTACATCAACATTCTTCCATCTTTCAGGCATAAATTGCTTACCGGGATCAGCCCATGTATCAGAGTAATGAAAATCAAGCATAAATTGATAACCTTCTTTTTTTATTTGCTGTCCAAATTTAGTCACATAATCTAAATCTTGGCACACTCCTTCACCTTTGTGTTCAGCAGAAGCTTTTGAAGGGTCAACAAAAAGACGAACACGGACGGCATTCCAGCTTTGCTCTTTAAAATATTCAAGAGGTTTTACTGCCCTTCCCTTTTCATTACGATATATGGTTCCAGCTTTTTCATAACTTGGCAACAAAGAAATATCACCACCCAAGAGACGTTGTTGAGCATGAATTCCAACACATAAAGCAAACAAAAACAAGATAACGAATACTGATCTAAAATTCTTCATAACGATATTAGTGATTGTTTCAATGAAAAAGCAAAAGCCCTCTTCCCCCGTTTTACCATTACGAGAGAGAGGGCTTTATTCAATATTCAGATAAGATTATTTGAAAGAGCCCGTACCGGCAGTAAAGTTCAGATAAGCTTTCTGACCTTCAGCAACCTTTACTCGTTCTTGATCATTGCCATTACCTCTATAAACAATCTTTCCATCAAGAACAATGAACTCAGTCTTCCACCAATCATAGCCTCCAAAATTCACACACATACGAACTTCATCAGCAGCAACAAATGCAGGAGATACAAATTCACCGTCTTTCGTTCCGGGAACAGTAAACTTGTTAGCTTCTACAGCATCCCATCCCCCTGCAGTATTACCAATCAGATAAACATCAGGGGCGAGGACATTGACCACACGTTCTGTGCCGTTAATGACATGCAACAAATACCAACCGGCATTTTTAGCTTCCAAATTGTTATCAGCATCGGCCGCCAAACCGGCACCGGCTACATCATTAACCGCAGCTTGGCCACCGAAATCATTTCCCCAATCTGCCTGTGGAGCAAATTTAATTTTTTCACCACTTTCTAAGTATACGATACTCCAATATTCACCTTCCGCACCATATACTGGAGTTAACTGTTTCCACGTTTCGCCCCAACCGTAGTTACTACCAGTCATAAAGAGATCATAAGTTTTAATCGCTACCTTAAAAGTCATATTGATCATATCTAACGTAACGATGTACTCATTTATACCACTAATAGCAGGTGACTTTACAGCAGCACAAGAAGGATCATTACGCCACACTAAGAAATTCTCAGTAGCTAAATCACCATCAATTACAGTGCCTAATTCACCGGGATTGATGTCCACATCCCAATTAGGGTTCGTTGTATCATAAGCACGGAAGAACTTAAAATAAGAAGTTGCAGCTACTGTTGTTACAGTCGCCTTATACAATCCGTCACCTATCTTTTCCATTACCACAGGGTTCTTTTCATCCCATTTCTTACCAGAAGACTGTTCTTGAAAATCGCCTAACATATAATACCCTTCCTCGCTAATTTCCGGAGTTACAACTGGAGTTAGCTTTGCTTGTGTAGCACCTGCCACAGATATAGCTTCACCATTAGTCAATTTGGCAATAGCACTCACGTTTATATCCAACGTACGCTCAGTATGAGCACGGCTGTTAAAAACTTTACGAACTACTGAATCAAGCTGTACGGTATTTACCTTAACCTGTCCTTCTCTCAGCACTGCGTTAATAGCACTCCCATTAATTGTAACTCCACTTACAAGAATTGAAGCGATATTCGCATTGCTACTTGACAATGCAGCAATCTTCACAGAATCCTCCTTAAGACCTGTTTCATCATCTTTGTATTTAGCGTACACATCATCCATCAGGATAGTAGCATCAGCACCCGCAGCATAACTTATCTCATATTTAGCGGCAGCCTCTTCGGGAGAATTGGATTGGGGGTCAGCCCAATCCTTATAATCCTCCGTGCAAGCACCCAGCGTTATTCCTACAAAGAACATTGCTGTGATTATCTGTTTTTTATTCATAATGTTTTTCTTTTTTAATAAGATTATAAATCAGGTTATTTCACTTCTCCCTTTTCGATGGCATCCACACCGGGAGTACCAATAGTCAAGTAGAGTTTTTGACCGGCATTCGGAGCAACACTATAATCAGCGCCTACATTTTCAGCCCAATTATTAGGTATATCGACAGCACGCCAGAACAGTTCTCCGTTAAACAGGGTAAACTCTGTACGCCACCAGTCAAAGGTACCAACTTGAGTGTACGCACGCATCTCACCTCCACCGGCAAATTCGGGAGATACCCATACCCCACTGTCATCAGCTGGAGCAGTCATTTCTGACGGAGTGTCGAAACCACCAGCATTAGCATTACCTGTAATATAGAAAGCTGCTTTGTAAACATTAAGCGTATAGTCAATAGCCTCTCCATTAATCTTGGCTTTGAAGCACAGAGTGTACCAGCCACCATTCGCAACTTTGATGTTGCCACCATCATCGGAAAGTCCGGCACCAGCCTCGTCATTATACACATTCACATCAGCATATCCTAACCATTGTTCAGCATAAGTACCCCACTTAAATGCACCGCCATCAGGGATATATACCACAGTAAAGTAGTTACCTTCAAGACCATAAACTCCGACAAAAGGCTTCCAAGTTTTCCAAGGTTCACCGATACTTGAGCCGGCAATAAAAATGTTCTCAGGTAATTTGATACTCGGAGCCTGATAAGTAGCTATCACTTGGATCTTTATAACATTAGAGTAACAACTCCCCAACTCCATACCATTAACATTGGCATGTAAGCGTACATAGAGGTCTTTCACTTCATTAGAAGGATATGTCACACCTTCATTGGCATCCTGAAACATAGTAATTACAGCATCATTCAATCTACTACCCGATACTTTAATGGTAGCAGAAGTCGAGCTTGCCACAACTTTGTACACAGGTTCTTCCACACTGAAATCTTCAAAAGAAATCTCCACATCATAGTTAGTACTCAAAGGTATGCCACCATAATCAGGTTGGCTGGTAGTAAAAGTGAGTTGATCAGTAGTCAGCAAGTCCAATACATTATTGGCTGCGTTGGCAGGCATATTCAATACAAATCCTGTAGTATTTTCGTGGAATGTAGGATTGCTATCCATATCTTTCTCACATGAGGTGACCAACACCAAAGTAAGAACGGGCAGCAACATTCCTAGCAGTATCTTTTTCATATTATTGTTTCGATTTAAAAAAAATTCGATAATAAATTCTATTAATAACGCGGGTTCTGAGTCAAGTTCTTATTACCATTGATGTCATCAGCCGGAATAGGATACACGTTGAAGAAATCTTCCACGCTCTTTCCTTCTGCTACACCACCCTTGAAATCCCAAATGTATTTGTCACCTGTGAAAAGACCAAAACGGATCAAATCACTACGACGACGACCTTCCATATAGAACTCACGACACCATTCATCAATAATATATTGTTCGGTAATAGTAGCAGGAGTAGAAGCACCTGCACGGCTACGCAAAACTTCAATATCAGCACGCGCTTGTTGCGGGTCACCAGTCAAACGGAACTTAGCCTCTGCACGAGTCAGATACATTTCAGCATAACGTATCAAAGGAATATCCACATCGGGGAATTCATTATGTGAAGTCGCTGCACCATCTGTACGAATGTTACTCCATTTCACAATAGAAAGACCGGAGTTAAAACCTGCAATCTGTTCAGCCTGTAGTTTACGAAGTCCACCGCCGCAACCGGAATAGAACAATGCACGATGATCGTTGGCTTTCTTCTGCACGTCTTTTGTAGTAGTACCAGCAGCCTCATCAAGCGCGATAATTTCTGCCTCGGTAGCTTTATCCGGCGCTTTTTCTGTAGCAATCGGACAATCTTCGAGCGTAGAGAAGAATTTCTTAACCAAAGCTGCACGGGAGAAGTTACAACTCCAACCATTGGAAGTACCCATATAAGGCATTCCGGTGATACGGGTAGAACTTACCAGATAATTGGCGCCACTATAACATTTTGTTTTTGCACCATCCTGGCGGATAGGCAGGATGATTTCTTTCATAGCTTGCGGATTTTGGTCATTATCAGCCATAAACACTTGCTCATAACCAGTATAGCCATTCTTTTCAGCTTTAGAAAGTTCATATTTTCCATCAAGCAGATCGCAATAGTCAATAGCTTTCTGATAGTCTTTTACCGCACCTTTGGTATAAACAGCAGAGTTCAGAGCCAAACGGGCATGGAGCATATAAGCGGCACCTTTATCGGCACGTCCAAAGTTAGAAGAGTTATTGAATGCACCCACTTCGGCAAGATCCGGTTCTATTTCGGTCAACTCCTTGTCAATCCAGTCATAAAGTTCTTTACCAGCTTTCTCTACAGGCAGTTCATAAATATCGTACGTAGTCTTGAAAGGAGCCTTTCCCCAAAGATCGAGGAAGTACCACATATGGAGGGCACGCAAAAAGCGGACCTCGGCACGATACTGTTTATAGTCAGCCTCTTCAGCCTTATCCTCGGTGTTGGTAAGATAGAAGTTACAGAGCGTCACATCGAAAGCCAGACGCTGGAACGTCCATTGCACGCGAACAGATGAAGCCGTCCAGTCAATATTGGTGATTTGAGGAATATCAGCGTCAGTCTGCCAAGCCCAAAGGCATTCATCGGTACAAAGTTCTTGTAGATTGAATGTAGTACGGTAGAATCCGCTTTCACCTTCATCACTACTGATATCTCCACTACCGGCAGGACCTTTCTGGCCTGTCAGACCCAGTGTACTGTAGATTTTCGCCAACAGTTCCATATCTCCATACGATGAACTGGACTGCGGATCGATAGACGAAATATTCAAGTCGTTGACACACGACGTTGCCACTCCACCCATAAGGAGGGCTGCAAGGGCTGTTTTCAAAAATATATGTTTCATCATTATATGCATTTAATAGGTTAAAAATTCAGGCTTAAGCCAACTTGAATGCTGAAAGGACGCGGATAAGGATTGGAATCAATACCGCTTGCTACCTCAGGGTCGATGCCTTTATATTTAGAAATAATAAAAGGATTTTGAGCAGTAAGGAATGCACGACCAGAGCATGTTTCATGACCAGCTACCTTAAATAATGCAGGGAAAGAGTAACCTAAAGTAATGTTTGAGCACTTCAGGTAAGAAGCATTACGTACGAAGTAATCGCTCAGATAATTATCGTTACCTACTCCTACACCGGTAAAGCCCAATGCTACAGCCTCGGCAGTAGAATTATGCAGGGCACTGTTAGAATACAAGCCGGATTGGCTGACCATTGCACGATTCGACAAGAAATCGTAATAAACATAGTTACCAATAGAAGCACGGAAAGACATACTCAAATCCCAGTTCTTATAGAGGAATTTAGTTGTAAGACCCATAATAACATCAGCAGAGGGTTTCTTGTAGAAATAACGGTCACCATTGTCAATACGTCCGTTACCATCACGGTCTACGTACATACCTTCAATAGGTTTACCATTCTCATCATATACTTGCTGATAAACAAAGAATGAGTTAGTTGCTTTACCTACGGTATTTGCCTGAATCAAGGTATTGTTACCACGGCTGATCTTATCTCCCGACCATGCATAATAGCCTGCATCGCCATCCACCAAGTCAGTAATTTCATTATGGTTCCAAGCAATATTATAGCTTACATCCCAAGTAAAATCTTTAGTTACAATAGGTTTGGCATTAATAGAGAATTCCACACCGTAATTCTTCAGCGAACCGATATTCTTTGTTAACTGAGAACCAAACTGCATACCTACAGGAATAGTGATAGAATTCAGCAAATCTTTGGTTTCGCGGTAGTAACCATCAATATTGGCTGTGATGCGGTTATTCAGGAAGCCCAAATCGATACCGGCATTATAGGTAGTTGTAGTCTCCCACTTCAAGTCAGGATTGTAAGCCGACGGACGCATCGTACCATAGTAAGTATCGCCAAAAGGATACTGAGCGAAAGAGTCGCTTGAAGTATAATGAGTTTCATAACCGAAATCAGAGTTAATATCCTGCTGACCTGTCATACCCCATCCCAAACGAAGTTTGAATTCATTCCACCAAGTAAGATTCTTCATAAATGCCTCTTCATTGATTTTCCACGCCAATGCCACAGAAGGGAAGTAACCCCATCTATTGTCTTCAGAGAAACGAGAAGAACCATCGGCACGGAACGTAGCCGTAAGCATATATCTGTTGAGCAACGTATAATTTAAGCGACCGAAGTAAGAAACTAAAGAGTTATGCGTAGCCCATGCTTGTTCTTCTCTCAATTTGGCATCATGAGGAGTACCATCGTAAGGATCGGTACCTTGACCATAGTCGTAACCACTGCGGTGGAAGTGACTTTCTTCGGCACCAACCATTATATCAAAATTATGGGCGCCTATTTCCTTAACGTACTGAGCATAAGCATTAGCTGTGACACTATATTTATAAGTCTGCGTTATACCATTCCAACCAAAGTAATTGTTAGAATAAGAATACTTGGAGATTATATCGTCCTGCTTACTTTCAGTATACTGTCCGCCATAGCTGGCATGTAGACGCAAATCTTCAAAGCCATGTACCTTATAGTCTACATCAAAGTTACCTGTAAAGTCATTGGCAACAGCCTGTACATCCTTAAGTTTCAACAGAGCTAAAGGATTCTGAGGAGCATTGGGATTATTAGTATATTTCCATTCTGCATTGAAATCTTTAGGTGACTGCGAATGTTGGAAATAACCATCGAAAAATGGAGCACGGGCATCATCAGCATCAAAGTATACCGGCTGAGTGGGATCCATTGAAAGAGCAGAACCTATTGCACCGCCTGCATCAGCATAACGGTCTTTCTCATACATATACTTAGCGTTAATCTTCAAATTGAGGTGATCATCGAAGAAAGAAGGAGAAAGATTCAAGCCGACATTGGCACGGCGCATCCATGAGGTTTCAACGATACCGTCAGAAGCGTTATATCCCAAACTCAAACGGTAAGGCATATTTTTCAAACCACCGGATACTGATACATTATGGCTATGAGAGATAGCAGTGCGGAATATTTGATCTTGCCAATCAGTATTAGCGTTACCCATACCTACTTCACCAGCTTTATCGCCCCAGATGTTATTAACAAGTTCACGAAACTCATCACCATTGAGTACATCATACTTTTTCTGGATCATAGAAATTGTCATGTCACCGTTATAAGAAACCTTAGGGGCAGAACCACTCTTACCTTTCTTAGTGGTAATGATGATAACACCGTTTGAAGCACGGCTACCGTAAATGGCAGTAGCAGAAGCATCCTTTAAAACTGTAAAAGTTTCAATATCATTCGGATTAACCATAGCCAAAGGATTACTCATTCCTTTTGGAGTATTGTTATCAATGGTCAAACCATCAATAACAATCAACGGATCGTTTGAAGCATTAAGAGAAGATCCGCCACGCACGCGAATCTGAGCACCTGCACCCGGAGTACCACCTGCAGTGATAACATCGACACCGGCCACTTTTCCAACCAACATATCCTGCGCATTGTTGGTGATACCTTTACTGAGCTCATCCGGTTTGATTGCCGTTACCGAACCTGTAAGATCATCTTTCTTGGTACGACCATACCCCACTACTACTACTTCACTCAATAATTCTGCATCATCTTTCAGTGTCACCATCACCATAGGAGCAGCTGCTACTTCTTGTGTCTGATAACCAATAAAAGATATTGTTAATGTAGCACCTTTAGGAACACTCAAGGTGAAATTTCCATCAAGGTCGGTGATTGTACCATTAGAGGTATTTCCTTTTTCTACGATATTCGCGCCTATCACTTCCAATCCCGTAGCATCTTTTACATGCCCTTTCACGGTAATGTTCTGTGCATAAACGCCAACAGACAAGAATAACCCCATCAATAGGGGAAGAATCATTCGATAGATTCTAAGATTAACTTGCTTCATGCATTTAAAAAATTAAAGTTAACAATATTAATTACCTATATTATATATTCGAAATTATCTTTCGATTACTTTCTCTTTTATAAGGTATCTATAACATGACGCAACAAAAATATGCTTTATTAAAATATTAAAATATAAGAAATATAAGAAATATGCAAATGCAACAGTGCAAACGATTGCACAGAGTTGCACCGTCGCATAAGATAAAAATCTTCATTTTAAAGAGCCCCATACACAATCATTTTCAAGAAACAAAGAGATACAAAATATCAAAACAATAGCACCTACGCCCATCCAGCATCCACAATGATAGTATATTCCTCACTTTCGCAACATACTTTAGTTTACAAAATCACAAACCAGCATATTCAGTGAATAAAGAAAGGATAAGAATGCACTATTATTGCATATAATTGCAGCTTTGATAGCTACTTATGCAGAAAAGGGTTACTACTTACGGGTGAAAGGGTTACTACTTATAGGTAAAAAGGTTACTACATATAGGCAAAAGGATTACTACTTATCGCCAACGCACTTATTTGTGTCAGGTTTTTCACCTATAAGAACGGTTTTAGAGAGCTATTTCGTTCCAGAACAAATGTAACAATTTCGCTATCCAACTATTATTCTGACATTTACCGTTTTTCATTTCCATATTTCCATCTCGGTAGACATACGGACAGAAACTGTGCATTCTCAGTCAACTAAAAATACAATTTGTCACAATGACACTTATCCCTATTTTCCGTTTTTTCATTATCCACTCTCCTAATTACCCCGAAATCATTGCAAACCGCATACTGCTGTTCATTAGGTTCAGCCGATATTTCCGGTGCATGAGTTAAAACCTTCCTGACGATTGCATCTATATACCCAACGCCACCCATATATAGATGCAGTCTCCTAGTGTTTCGTGTCCTTTATGAACGTTTTTCGGAGGAAAAGCCACACTATTCTATACCTGTCTGATGCCACTTCTTTACGAATAATACCAAGTATTTATTAAATCCACATTGCCAATTTACGAGTAACCACATTTGTGGTACAACTGCTTCACATTTATGGAGCACATGAACCACTATTATGAAACAGGTGAACCACAATTGTGGTCATTCTAAATTAAACATATATTAATCAAAAGAACATTGTATATCAGCGGAATATACACGTGTCATTAACAGAAAGAAGAGTAGGCGTTATCCCTGACAAAGCGTGCAAGCAACTTTTTGCTTACACGCAAATAAAGTTGCTGCCACCACGCTTTTTCAACTATTTATCAGCAACTTACAGCAAATAGTGCAAGCGTGCAAGTAAATATGACGTTAAACTAACTTATAGTAAGCCAGGCGGGCAAAGAAGGTAACGAGGGGACAAGTACCTTCATAACGGTATAGTAATGAATAAGACTCACCACAGATTACACAGATTCACACAGATTTATTAATCTAATAATCAGTAAAATAAAATCTGTGTGAATCTGTGTAATCTGTGGTGAATTAATTCATAACCGTACAGAAACGAACAAATTTTGATGCGGTTGCCCTGATTAAATTTCCCTTTTTAATACTGAAAATAAAACATAAATAAGTACTTTTGTGTATTGATGTATAAAAACAGACAAATATGAGCAATAAAATTTATCCCATAGGAATACAAAATTTCGAAAGTCTCCGTCAGGATGGTTATTTCTATATTGATAAGACGGCATTGATTTATCAAATGGTAAAAACCGGCCGTTATTACTTCCTGCGCCGTCCACGTCGTTTCGGTAAGAGTTTGCTCATCTCAACACTGGAAGCATACTTCCGGGGGAAAAAGGAACTGTTTATGGGACTGGCAATAGAAAAGCTGGAAAAAGACTGGATAAAGTATCCGATACTGCATCTCGACCTCAATATTGAGAAATATGACGCACCGGAGAGTTTGGATAATATACTTGAGAAGTCGTTGGTAGCGTGGGAAAAACTCTACGGCACCGAACCATCCGAACGCTCCTTCTCCCTGCGCTTTGCAGGTATTATAGAACGTGCCTGCAAACAAACCGGGCAACGCGTAGTAATTTTGGTAGATGAATACGACAAGCCTATGTTGCAGGCTATCGGTAACGAAGAGCTACAAAAACAATTCCGGAATACTTTAAAGGCATTTTATGGCGTACTCAAAACGATGGATGGCTGCATCAAGTTTGCCCTGCTGACGGGAGTGACAAAGTTGGGAAAGGTCAGCGTGTTCAGTGACCTAAACAACTTGGACGACATATCAATGCGGAATCAGTACATTGAAATCTGTGGGGTTAGCGAACAGGAGATTCATTCTAATTTGGAAAATGAAATCCATGAATTTGCAGCTGCACGGGGAGTGACGTATGACAAACTCTGTGCCGAACTCAGAGAAAACTATGACGGTTATCATTTCACTCATAACTCTATCGGTATATACAATCCATTCAGCCTTCTTAATGCCTTCAAATATAAGGAATTCAACAGCTATTGGTTTGAGACGGGAACACCTACCTACTTAGTGAAGTTACTAAAAAAACATCATTACGATCTGGAACGGATGGCACATGAAGAAACCGACGCCCAAGTACTGAACAGCATCGATTCTGAATCAACCAATCCCATTCCGGTGATTTATCAAAGTGGGTATCTTACCATCAAAGGATACGATGAACGCTTTGGTATGTATCGGTTGGGCTTTCCCAACCGTGAAGTAGAGGAAGGCTTCATCCGCTTTCTCTTGCCTTTCTATACAAATGTCAACAAAGTAGAAGCCCCGTTTGCCATTCAGAAATTTGTTCGTGAAGTGGAATCGGGAGATTATGATTCCTTCTTCCGCCGCCTGCAAAGTTTCTTTGCAGATACCACTTACGAAGTAATCCGTGAACAGGAACTGCACTACGAAAATGTACTCTTCATTGTTTTCAAATTAATAGGTTTCTATACCCAAGTGGAATATAATACCAGCAATGGGCGCATCGACCTCGTATTGAAGACAGACAAATTCATTTATATCATGGAATTCAAATTGGAAGGTACTGCCGAAGAAGCTTTGCAGCAAATTAATGACAAGCGTTATGCACTTCCTTTCGAGATGGATGAACGAAAACTATTTAAAATAGGAATAAACTTCAGTGAGAAAACCCGGAACATTGAAAAATGGGTGGTAGAATAAAAAGAGGGCATCACCTCATTTGAAAGTGACGCCCTCTTTTCTTTACTCTGTAACAGACCTCAGCACAAACTTACCAGATTTCACCCCTTTAGCCTTAGCCTCGAAAATAATTTCACCGGGCTGTTCGGTCATTTGAACAATGGCTGTCAGCTGACCGCTGAAAGCGGGCATCTTCGGCAAGTGGAATAAATCAAGTGAAGTTGCATCTCCATTAGCAGCAGCACGATAACGCCCCGCGCCTTTCACCGTAAAGTTTACAAGACGATTATCGGCAGGACAAAGGTTTCCGTCTTTATCAACCACACGAACAGTGATGTATGCCAAATCTTTACCATCGGCAGTGAGTTGGTCACGGTCAGCAATAACTTCCAGATGATGAGGTTTGCCGGCAGTACGAACTACTTTTTCTTCAGCAGGTTTGCCGGAAGCATCGTAAGCCACCACTTTCACTTCACCCGGCTCATAAGGAACGTCCATCCACATCAGGCGGTAACGACGCTGGAGGGCAAGTGTATCTTTGTCCTGAATAGCTTTACTCTCTTCGGCTGTCAGTTTATGCTGTTTACCATAGCTTTTTCCATTAACGAAAAGTTCGGCAGCAGGATAGTTTGTGTAAACAAAGACAGGAGTATTCTCTCCTTCCCTACCCGGCCATGTCCAGTGAGGAAGTATATGGAGTGTATTCACATTCTTATTCCAAAGACTACGGTACAGATAGTAGCGGTCTTTTGGCAAACTGGCAAGGTCAATGATACCAAACAAAGAACTATGACTCGGCCATGCATCCGTATCATGGGGAGAAGGCTCACCCAGATAATCGAATCCTGTCCAAACGAATTGGCCGATAGTCCAGTCATAATCATCCGCTAAAGCAAAATCTTCATCGGGTACATTGGACCAGGAGCAATGTTCCAAGTCATATCCGGAAGACTGATGATCATCGTACTTCGCATCCCCGCGTTTCTCTACAGGAAATTTATATACGCCACGAGAACTAACGGTAGAGGATGTTTCAGAACCAAGTACTATATTCTGCGGCAACAGTTCATAAGCTTCCAGATAACGGTGTGCGCGATAATTAAAACCGGGCACATCAATCATGGCGGCAAAACCATTAGCAAGAACACAAGTCACCTGATCCATGCCGCAAGTAACAGGACGTGTCGGATCTTCACGATGACAGATATCCTGCAAGAAAGAAGCGACTTTATAGCCTACGGGACTACATTGGGTAGGAACTTCATTACCGATACTCCACATTACGACACAAGGATTGTTGCGGAACTGATGCAACATATTTATCATATCACGTTCTGCCCACTCGTTGAAATAACGGTGATAGCCATTCTCACATTTGGCAATGTCCCATTCGTCGAAAGGTTCCAGCATCATCATAAAGCCCATTTCATCACAAAGTTGCACTAACTCCGGCGCCGGCATATTGTGAGCGGTGCGGATGGCATCACAACCCATATCTTTCAGCATCGTAAGTTGACGGCGCAATGCAGCAACATTGATGGCAGCGCCTAACGGACCAAGATCGTGGTGATTGCATACCCCCTGGAACTTGCGATGCTTACCGTTCAGGAAAAACCCTTTGTCGGCAATGATTTCTATGCTGCGGATACCGAAACGAGTAGTGTATTCATCCGTTTGCTTGCCATCGGCATAGATTTTGGAAACAGCTTTATATAAATAAGGTGTCTCCGGCGACCACAAGCAAGGAGCATTCACCAGGAAGTTTTGTTCAAAAGGCTGACCATGATTAATCTTACGGGTATTATCCTTCGTTGCAACGACTTTCCCATCGGGAGAGATTATCTCTGTCACGATACGGATATCTCTTTCTTCATCATTGGCAATAGTGGTCAACAGACGTACTGAAGCATACTCATCAGAAACATGAGGAGTAGTCAGCTGAGTGCCCCATACAGGAACATGTACTTTATCGGTACTCACTACACGCACATTGCGATAAAGTCCTGCGCCAGGATACCAACGGGAAGATTGTGGTTTATTTTCCAAACGCACGGCAAGCGTATTGTTTTTACCGTCTTTATTCAAAAGTCCGGTGACATCACAATGGAAAGAATTATAACCAAATGGCCAGAAGCATGCTTCTTGTCCATTGACATACACACGGGCTTCGCTCATGGCACCATCAAAGACAAGTGTCGTCTGCTGATTGACGGGGGCATCGAACGTAGTACGATACCATCCGATGCCAACATAAGGAAGTCCACCGGTACGTCCGGTTTTGACGGAAGCTTTCTTCTCGAAGTTCTGCGTTACCGCCACTTCCTGCAAATCGTTGCTGCGATCGAAGGGACCGAAGATGGCCCAGTCGTGAGGCACGGTTACGATTTCCCACTTCCGGTCGTCAAATTCCGGCTTCATGGCTTCCGGAGCTTCCCCCTTCATGAACTTCCAGTTCTTTTCGAGTAGATACTCGCTGCGCTGAGCCATTACCATCAATGAAAGGAGGGCACAGCACGAAAATGCCAACACGTTCTTTCTCATTTGTCTTTTGCTGTTTTTATTGATAAACGATTATTATTATTTGAATGCATCCATTATTACAGTAGGGTAACCATCTTCGGTAAATGCACCCAACTGATACTGACTTGGCTTACACTCGGGTTCCCAGTAAAACACACCTTTGCAGCGTCCATCCGTGTTATCGCGGCATTCTTCCAGAATGCGGCTCAGTAGTGCTTTCCCTTCGGCAAGAACGGCATCACCGGCCAGCTTACCATTATCGTCGGCACACTCCATGCCTGTTTCTACGATCATCACATCACAATCGTATTTCTCGCTTACTTTCTTGATGTTGGCTATGCAATCCGTAATGGTTTTCTCAGCAGAGGTTTCTTTCCCGCTGTTCAAAGCCCAGTAGGGATAGAGTGACATGCCTATCATGTCCCATTTGGCACCATTATTTTTCAGGATGTCCAAGTTCCAGTTGTAGAGTTCGTTATCGAAACCATTATCCAAATGCACTATCACAATGGATTGGGGAAAAACCGCTTTCACGGCTTCATAACCGGCAGCAAACAGTTCGGCATATTGCTTCGGATTCCGGTCGGCTTGCCCCATATCCCATAAGAATCCGTTGCTGGTTTCATTGCCCACTTGCACCCATTCGGGGGTGATGCCCTTGTCTTTCAGAGCGTTCAGCACGTCTTTGGTATGGTCGGCAATCGCTACTTTCGTTTCATTGAGCGAGAGTCCTACCCATGCAGCGGGGATGTTCTGCTTACCCGGATCGGCCCATACATCACTGTAATGGAAATCAATCATCAGCCTCATGCCCAGCTGATGGGCACGCCAGGCTTTCGCCACAACATCGCTCTTATTGCACCAGCCGTCCGAGGGGTTCACCCATACACGCAAACGGATAGAGTTCATACCCAAGTCACGCATCAAAGTCATACATTCCGTTTGCCGGCCTGAAGCATCATAAAACTTAGCTCCGGAGGCTTCCATTTGCGTCAACCAACTGATATCGGCACCTTTGGCAAATCCGGTCATATCATAAGTAGGCTCTTGGGGAAATTCCGGAGTTTTATCATCATTACTACAAGCGGCTGCTCCCAGAAGGAGCAAGCCAGCTATTAATATATTCATATATTTCATAATTTAGTTCTTTTATTCAATGGTATAGGTTGCATTTATTAAATCTACAGTCAGGGTGTATGTGCCCGGTGCCAGCGTGGCGTCATCCGTAATGCCGTCAGCACCCTTATAATAAAGTTTCCCGGCACTTCCGCCATAAACGTAATCCCAGTTTCCGTCAAAAAGGTAAATCTTAAATCCCCAGGCAGACGGCTGTGTGATAGTAATGCTACCACTAAACACGCCACTGGTGCTTGTAGCAGGCAATGGCTCGAAAGTCCAATCTTCATCTTCCAGTTTATTAAGACCTGCGATATAGATCTCTCTGCCTAAAGCCCTTGAATTATAAGTCAATGCCTTCAAAGATACATCAAAGAAATAAAGACCACCATCAGGAGCCGGAATATTGACGGCCCCGTCTCCAACCTCGAATGCCAATATACCGGCGTCCGCATCACCCTCATCCAAAGTATAGACCGCACTCCAGTTCCCATCTTCAATTCCTATCTGATATCCCCAGGGAGCGTTCACATCTGCTACCCCCGCATATCCCAGATTATCTTCATTATAAAGACGCAAGTGGTGGTTGAAGTTCCAACCGCCTTCCCCTTCACTGATGCCCAGCATATAGAGAGTCTCACGCGCCGGTTCCGGCTCCGGTTCCGGTTCTGCACTACCGCTGCTTACTTCCACTGTCCATTGCTTCGAATTGCTCAAGTCAATCGTCAAGGTACATTCTCCCGCAGCAGGAACGTTTACAGTGATATTGTCTGCCTGAGCGCCAAAGGTAAGAGTTTCTCCACTTTGCCCAAAGCCTACCGGAGTATTTTTTGCAGCAGCATCATCCGTTCCGGTAGAAGAGTCATACAGTTTACCTGTTCCGGAAATCTGCAAAGTGATATTTCCAGCTTGTACGGCATTGAAAGCATAGGTCCATTTCGTGTTCGGACGATCGAAAGTCATCTCTCCGGACAAATCTCCCGCAAGAGTAAGAGAGGGGATGTAAAGAGCAGACCATAATTTAGTATTGACATTCACGTCCACATAGTAGCAACCGCCTATTCCCGGAGACCAGCAGTTCCAACGCTTTTCGTCATCGTCTTCTGAGGACAACACGAAAGCGGTTCCCGTCACACCGTCATTACCCCAAACCGCTCCGTTGCCTTCTTTCAGATAGAAGTTATACCAAGGAGTAAGCCCCATAAATCCTTTATAGTCACCATCGGAAGCATCTGAATAAAGCACCACGCCGGTTTCTTCCTTATCGGTATTGAGAATATACCCCATACTCATATCAATGGTGTAAGGGGTAACAGATACCTTCACTATATTGGAATACACAGGTATCATATTGTTCCCCGTCCGGGCAGCAAGACGGAAATAGACATTGTTTGCCACATCGGGAGTAGCACCTATGCTCTTGGCCAACGCATTGAGTGCCGCTCCGGTATAAGCCTTTGAAAGAGAATTCTCGGAACTTTCATTCACCACACCCGAGAAGTCCTCAGTAGTGGAAACTTGCAAGGTTTGGATAGTCACATCAATAGCCGACAGGCCGGGATCACTTATCTGTAAAGCATCTTTAGTCCATGCCAACGACAACACAATGTCCTTACTGTTTTCTTGCAACAGGACAACATTGCTCTCCGTGGCAACCAGTTCTCCCGCTTCAAGGCTGCTCAAGTATATCTTATCTTCATCCTTTTCGCAAGCGGCAAAGCCTAATGTCAGTGCGAGAAGGAGAATGAAATTCTTCATTGTCTTCATATAAAGTGTATTAAATTAATAGTTTTCGTTATAAAGATTCGGATTAGCCGTCAATTCGGTAGACGGAATAGGATAAATGTTGAATTTATCGTCCACAGCCTGCCCCGTAATCGTACCGCCCTTCCATTGCCACAGATAGGAGGCAGTGGTGAACTTACCGTAGCGTATCAGGTCCGTACGACGTACACACTCCATGTAGAGTTCACGTGCCCGCTCATCCAAAATGAAGTCGGCCGTCATTTGTCCATCAGTAATATTGCCTGAATCATTACCAAAGGCACGCATACGTAGTGCGTTGACATAACTTAAAGCTGTGGTACGGCTACTACCTTCGCCACCTCTCACCACAGCCTCGGCCAGCATTAGGTAGACATCTGCCAGACGGAAAACAGGGAAATCGGTACTGGCGCTACCGTCATTGCTGGGGGAACCAGCTTCGCCGGCATCAGTCAGATTGGTCCACTTCTCGGACAGATAACCATTGCTCTGGCTCTCCACTACATCAACCGACTGGGTTTGACCTTCGGTATAAAACATAGCGCGGCTATCATTCGCATCAAAAAAATTAGGAAACTCGCCTCGCAGGCGGAAGCTTCCCCAGCCGGACGGCACTCCATAGTCGGTGGGCAACTGTGTATCAGAAGTGTTATTTATACTACCACAAATGATATAGGTAGTCGCACCCCACGTCATGGTGCGTTCAGAATCCACCGGGAAAGCATAGATGATTTCGTTCGTGCGCAAGTGGTTGTCGGCATTGAACAACAGGGCATAGTCGTCTTCCAGCGTATAGCCCGCCGTCAAAATTCGGTTGCAGTAGGTGATACAGTCCGTCCAGCGGGCGGTACCGGTATAAATCTCAGCATTGAGGTAGAGGCGTGCCAGCAAGGCGTGAGCAGCTGAGCGAGAAGCACGACCGTACTCGCAGGCCGTGCGGTCCAGCAGGTCGTCATCAATCGCTTTCAGTTCTGACTCCAGATAATCGAATAACTGCTTTCCGGTATAGCGCGGCGGCAAATAATTACCCACAGGGTCTCCCTCTGTGACGAAGGGCACGTTGCGGAAGAGGTCGAGAGCATGAGTATAGGCCAGGGCGCGGATGAAGCGGGCTTCGGCACGATAATGACGAATCTCCTCCTGCTCGCTCTCGCTGAAGGCGCTGATTTGTCCGTCAGTGGCGTTACGCAGGAATTCGTTGCACAGTGCTATGGTGTAGTAGATGCGGTAGTACGTATCAGATACCCACACATCGTTGGCATCCCAGCTCAGGTAGGTGAGACCACTCATCTTGTCGCCCTCCTGCCAGGTGTATACCAGTTCGTCCGTACCACACTCTTGCACATTGAAGTAGCAACGCAGGTAATCGTAGCCGGAGTTACTACTCATGTCTGAACTGCCGCCCCCCTTCTCCTGTCCGGAAATAACAAAGGAAACATAAAGTTTACCCAAGACGGCTTTGTAGTTGGCGGCCGACGTATAGACATCTGCCGATGTGGTTTCAATGTGCGGATACTGGTTGAGATCGCCTACGCAAGAAGTAGTAAGGAATGTACCGGCAAACAGCAGCGCGGCGTAATATAATATCTTTTTCATATCTTGTTCTTTATTGATGTTGACGAATTAGAATTCAAATCCCAGACTGAGCGAGTAAGTACGCGGACGGGGATAGAAGGAAGAGTCCATACCATTCGATACTTCAGGGTCGACGCCCGAATAGCGGGTGATGCAGAAGACGTTCTGTACCATGACACTGGCGTTGAGGCTGAGCCAACGGCACAGGCGCCCGAAATTATAGGACAGCGAAAGATTGTCCATTTTCAGAAATGAGCCATTCTCCACGTAGTAGTCCGACAGATGCTGGCGGCTTTGGAAGTTGGTCTTCAAATAACTGCTGTGCAGATTATTCAGTTGATAGGAATTATAGCTCATTGTTCCCCAAGCACCGGTATTCATCGCCATTCCGTTATACATGTAGTTTCCCACATTGGCACGCAGGCTGGTGCTGAATGTCCACTTCTTGTAGTTTAGTGAGGTACTGAAACCAAAAATAAAATCAGGCGTAGGTGACTTGTAACGATAGAGATCGCCGGAGTTTATCTCGCCATCACCGTTCAAGTCAGCATATGCCCCCTCAATGGGACGACCGGTTTCAGAGTCGTAGAGTTGCTTGCATACATAGAACATGTAGGGTTCGTAACCTTCACTCAACACCTGGACAATCTGTCCGTCAATGGAGGCACCTGCGGATATGTTGGTAGTGGCACCACCTTCTACCAGTGAGAGGTTCTTGACTTTCATCTTCTGCCAAGTCATGTTGAAGCTGACATCCCAGTTCCAGTTCTTACTTTGGATGGGGGTGACATTCAAGGTAACTTCAATACCCTGGCTGTCCACATTGCCTACGTTGGTTAAAATGTTCTTATCGAAATTAACGCCGGCAGGAGAGGCGACGGTGGCCAGCAAATCCTTGGTTTGGCGGGTATAATAGTCAAAACTACCGGTAATACGGTCCTTCAGCAGCCCGAAATCAAATCCGACATTCCAAGCAGTGGTGGTTTCCCACTTCAGGCCTGAGACGTAGGCCTCGGGACGGTAGGTAGTGGTGTACTGGTTACCAAACAGTGCCTCGGCTCCGGTTTGGCTGGCGGTATAGACAGGCAGGTAATTGTAGTTGCCAATACCGTCCTGCTGACCAGTGACTCCGTAGCTGGCCCTCAATTTCAGGTTGCTAAGCACTGGATTATCTTTCAGAAAAGCCTCCTCGCTGACTCTCCATGCCAAAGCTACAGAGGGGAAAGTACCCCATCGGTTATCAGAATTGAAGCGAGAAGTACCATCACGGCGCATAGTAGCCGTCAGCATATAGCGGGAATCGAATGTGTAGTTCAGACGAGCATAATATGACAAGAGTACGTGGCGCTGGTCAGTGGCAGCAGTAGTACTCTGCGGCTCGGCCAGAATGTTCAGTTCGCTGTATTGAGGAGATGTGCTCTTCCAGTGCTGATAGTCGTAACCCACTGTGGCGTCAATACTGCTCTTCCAAGCGTCAATGTATTTATTGTAGTTTAGATAAGTGGTGAGCAGTCGGTTAGTGTTCTTCTGCGGACCGTACTTATAGTCACGGCCTGAAGTGGTTTGGTATTGGGCGGCTTCAGCAGGAACATATATCCTGCCCTGCCCTTTGGCATAGTCGTATCCCAAAGTGGCGTGGAACTTCAGTTCGGGCAGAAAATGCATCTTGTAATCTACATCGAAGTTGCCCACCAGGCGAGACACCCGGCTGGTGGATTTATATTGCTCGAGTGCTCCCAGCGGATTGAGGGTACCTCCAGTGACTATCTGTCCTGCATTGTCGAGGGCTTCATTATAACCGCCGAAAGTGTCGTTACCTGAGTAAACGGGTATGGTTGGATTCCATGTGGTCGCATTCCAGATCACGTCAGACTTGGCAAAACGATTATTGTTGCGCGAGGCTTTGACGTTAAGATTCAACTTCAAATATTCATCGAAGAAAGAGGGTGACAAGGAGAGGCTTCCCGTGAGACGTTCGGCATTGTCGGTCTTCAGCAATCCGTCCTGATTGTAGTAGCCCAGGGAAACACGGATGGGAAAGTTGCGAGTGATGCGACCAGAGACACTAAGGTTGTTGTCGGTACCGAAGGCGGTATGGAAAATCTGATCATTCCAATCAGTGTCGGCGGTACCCAGCAAAGACTTCTGTGCATCGGTACCCTGTGTATTGACAAGGTTAATGAACTCCTCGCGCGAAAGCATATCAGTCATTTTTGTACGGGTTTGTATTGAATTGGTAGTAGTAAGACTTACCTTTATACGATCTGTAGTGCCTTTCTTGGTAGTAATGATTATGACACCGTTTGATGCACGCGAACCGTAAATAGCGGTGGACGAAGCATCTTTCAGGATAGTCATACTTTCTATATCACTCGGATTAATCAGTGCCAGAAAGTTACCGTCATTGCCACTGATACCTCCTGTTTCGAGGGGTACACCGTCGAGGACGATAAGCGGATCGTTCGAGGCGTTCAGCGAAGCACCGCCACGGATACGGATGGTACTTCCGGCTGTGGGTGAGCCACTATTGCTCATAATCTGTACACCGGATACTTTACCGTTAATAAGTTGTTCAGGCGAGGAAATCAGTCCGGAATTAAAATCCTTACTACTGACATTGGAAACAGAACCGGTAAGGTCGCTCTTGCGTTGCGTACCGTAACCAATGACAACAACGTCACTCAACATCTGTGCATCGCTTTTCATTTTCACATTTACAGTGTTACCGCTTGGCACAGGTACAGTTACAGTTTCATAGCCTACATAAGATATTTGTAAGGCGGTAGCTCCCGAAGGAACAATGATGTTGAAGTTTCCATCAAGGTCGGTGATTACACCCGTACTGGTACCTACTACCAGGATACTGGCACCGATTAGTGGTTCGTTCGTGTCGTCTACAACATGCCCGGTTATTTTCTTTCCCTCTTGTGCGAAGGCCGGGCTGACAGTTCCTAACAATGCGATACACAGCAGGCAAAAGAACGCTGTGACGCGAAAACTTAAGATTTTGTTTCTCATACGTGGTATTTGTTTTAAAGTGTTACATAATCAAATCTAAAGAGATGTGTCATCTGCGGATGAAAGATTGTAGTTATTTTATTCAAGCCAGATACTCCCTATCTCTATTTCCGCAGTCTTTTCAGCAACTCCGTCAAAGGAGAGTTCAAGAGTTTCAATCCCCTCTACCCTGAAAGGTATTTCAGTTTGCGGACGGAAATAATGATCAAGGAAGACCGGATAGGCGTGGGGAAGCAAAGCGGTATTCGTTTGTTTTAAATCCTGCAAGGGTACACGAATGATACCATCAGTCGCAGCGGCACACGAAGCAAGATAGGTATATCCGTCAGAAGTAATGAAGCCGGCTTTTAGTCCTTCGGGAATCTTCTTTGCATGGATACACAAAGTATGGCAGGAAGCGAGTCGCTCAGGGCGTCCGTTTATATCGTCCTTAATATAGCAACGAAGAACAAAGACGGGTGCCTTATCTTTAGACTCGAAGGTGATGCGCAGGGTAGGCTTCTCTGTCGGTGCATTTTGTATTAATTGCCGGTTCGTACGGCTCCATTCGGGCATAGTATATGTTTCCAACTTACTGTCAGCATCCACTATTTCCAGCAGAGGCAGTGATTTTTCAGGAGCAACTACGTTGGTTTCCCACAGGGTAGCCGAAGTATAGTCCCAATCCAGTGGACTTCTGGCTACTCCCGAAGGAAACGTTTGTCGCTTATCGCCTTGACAAACGACGATGTTATACCTAAAACAACCCTCTTTTATCTCTGTAGCAGGTATGGTAGCACGATAAGTGTAACCGCCTGCATGATTCATTTTCAGATAAGGATTCTTTTCATTCCAGAAAGATATCTTATCTGTGTAGATAATAACGGAATCGGGCATTTCATTACCCGCCACAATGGCCTCTATCCGTAAATCTTTACCGGCATCTACTGCCTTGGCAGGAGAATGAGTAACAGTAAAACCTTTATTATCTGAAATGGATGGACATACATATTCACCAAGAGTAATATTCTGCCAATGAGCATCAGCAGTCCATTTACCGGAAGCAGATATACCTTCACGCTGTAACAGATAAACACCCGGACGGAGGGTAGAAATCTTACCATTCGCAGCTTGTGTACTGAATGTATTTCCATTATTCAAGCCGTTCACCCGGAATTGCTTACCTAAATCAGGTAAATTCAGAGTCATATCCCATGCACCGGAAACAATGCGCATTACTTCTTTATCCAAAGAAGGCTTTGTAAACGGATCACTAACCTGTACGGCATCGGGCATTACTTCCAAACGCCAAACACCCTCTTCCAAACGATCCAGCCAATAAACTCCCGTACCTTCATAATTCACCACCGGAGATTTGCCACAACCTGCAATTGCGCGAAGCTGAGAAATATCTTTCGGACGGGTTTGAGTTGTATTGGAATAGTAGAATTTCTCTCCGTCATTCAGTTCGCTTAAATCCTGCACGTAGCTGACGCGGAAATCATTGAATAATGTATCTGCCGGATAATTGCCAAAACTCTCTCCTCTGCCCACTTTCTGCGCCGCTTCTGCGGCAATCATCAATCCGATAGCCTTATTCGGGGTGTATGCTACATTCAGGTAATGAGTCTGGTATTCAGTATTGTAGGCCGCCATGTCGATAGGATCATAGGCAAACTGAGTAATCCACTGGAAACCGGCTGTGCGGAAAGTGCGTACAGTGGCCGGATACATATAGGAATAAAGAATATCAGCGGGATCGAATTCATAAACCATACGGGCCTTCTTATCGAAACCTTTCAGATTAGAGAAAGGAATATCATAACGGTCAACGAAAGGCAAGAAGTTCCCCTTGCGGGTATGTCCGGATACAAGCCCAATGGGATACCATTGATAGGTAGTACCTTGTATAGCTGTAGAATAGTAAGCCTCTACCACATGCTGGTTATGGCTGACATTGTAGAACACCGGTTTGCGGTTGCCTGCACGTTTCAGGGCGGACAGCATCTTATTTATGTAATTACGCGTTTCGACTACAGTGCCGGGATGGCAAGGCTCGTTGTTTATTTCAAAGCCTACGATATAAGGATCGTCTTTGTAAGCATAACCTGTATAAGGATTCACGTGGCGTACAAGAGCAGCAATATACTTTTCCTGTGCAGCAATAGCTTCAGCATCGCTATGAACGGCACATTTATCATAATGGGATGAAAAGCCACCGATGGGTTGGTTGCGCTCCGGATAACCGTTGCCAAAATCAGTCTGTGCCGTGATAACGGTACGGATACCACGTTCCTGTAATTTATGGATAAGGTAGTCCAATAATTCCAGGTGTTCATTTTCCAGCAAGTTACCTTCTGCATCGGAAATCTCTACGTCCCAGATGTGAATACGGTAAGCATTCAGTCCCAAACGTGCCATGTGATAGACATCACGGTCGATAGCAGTTTTACGGTCCACTCCCAGATAGCCCATCGCCCGATAGGCATGTGCAAAGGGTAAGGTGTAGTTCACACCAAAGAAAGAAGCTTCTTTCTTCGTATCCGACCAACGCATGACGCCGCCGGCATCTACATAAATAGTAGGAATGCTTTTTTGTACTTTGTTCTGTGCCGGAGCAACTACTGCCAGCAAACAAATAATCAAGATAAGAATGTGTCTCTGCATGTCATCAAATTCAAGTTGGTTTTTCTTGACGGCAAAAGTAATGGAGGGCTATTATTTGTCAAAGCAGATATCGGACATAAAACAACACAAAAAGGACATGCATTGATTATCAGTGATATCCATAGGCAAATTCTGGATTAGAATATAATAACAACCAGGAACAATTAATCGAACGAACTGGTATTTTTTCTCCAGATTCTTGTAATTATTAGGCATAAAGAAGTATCTTTGGCGCATTCTTTATACAAGAGATTAAATGAGAAGACACACCAACATACTAATTTTACTGCTCCTCACAGGACTCTGCATTTCTGCAGGGGCGCAAAATAATCCCTATAAGATAGACGACTCATTATATCCCATCTTCCAACGTGCCATCAAATGGCGTACTCAGCCCCAAGGACTACTTATTGCTGATACGCTTTATGCGGAAGCCACGCAAAAGAAAGACAAGAAAGCACAATGCCTGGCGTTAACAATCCCTGTCAGCTTTTATCTGAGTACCAATAATTATGAGAAACTGGAACAAGCAGCAACCCGAGCTAAAGAAGAAGCAAGAAAAAATAATTATCTCCAATATTATTATTCTGCCTGTACCAACGAAATAAACTGCCTATTGAATAACGGACATTCATTACGAGCCCTGCAAAAAGCTGAAGAAATGAAAATACAGGCTTTCAAAGATCAGCACGAGTATGGGATATTTTCGTGTATCTTCACTTTAGGGAACATTTACTACATGCGTCAAAACAGAGAGGTAGCCACAGAGTACTACAAAAATGCGTTGGAATATATGCTAAAGAACCTACCCGATCAGGACCCGACATATATGTATATAAACCTTTCTGAATATTATCGGGATAAAGGCGAAGGTGAAGTGGCTTTGGAATATGCAGAGAAAGCTGCTAAAGCCGCTAAAACCAATGAAAGTCGTGTAGCCTCCCTGCTAAATAAATGCGAAGTATTGTATTCCATGAAGCGTATTAATGATTTTAATGCTTGTTATGATGAATGCACGCAGGTAATAGAACAATATGGTGTCATTCGCAAGACAGCCGTACAACGTCTGCATATCTATAAACTCATTCTAAATAAAAATTACGATCAGGCACATACTGAAGCGGATTCCCTACGCAATTTATTGTCAACCTACCAGATGCACCATGAAATATATCTGAAATCAGGAAACTATGAAAAAGCTTATATCTATAATAACTGGCTCCACAATTATCAGGATTCTGTCAACCGCCAGGTACAGTCATCAGACATCGCCGAACTGAATGCACGTATAGGTACTGAACGCATAAAATTGGACGCCAAAGCCCTGGAATATCAGAATACAGCACTCAACCTGAAGAATACCCAGCTGGAACTGGACCGGACAAAGTCGCAGTCTGAACTGGAAATGATGAATATCGAGAATAGTAAGTTAGTACTGGAAAACCGGAATCTGGATCTGGCACGCCTCAATGTAGAAGCGGAAAAGCAAAAAGCCATTTTAAAAGAGCAACAAAGCGCCTCCCAACATTACATCGTAACCCTCAGTCTTGTGCTCTCATTCTTGTTTCTTTTCACCTGCTTCCTGATATTCTACCTGTACAGACGCCGTAAAACAATGACTATCCTTCAGGAGAAAAATGAAGAACTCACCGTTGCGCGTGACCATGCCGAGGAGTCGGACCGGATGAAAAGCTTCTTTATACAAAACATGAGTCACGAAATTCGCACACCGCTCAATGCCATAGTCGGATTCTCGCAGGTTTTATCTACTCCGGACATGGAAGTTGACGACGAAGAAAAGGAAGAGTTCAGCATGCTCATCCAGCAGAATTCCGAGTTGCTGACTACACTGATCAATGATGTCCTTGACCTTGCCAGTCTGGAAAGTGGTAAATACAGAATGCATTTGGCGCCCCACCGTTGCAATGAATTATGCCAGGTAGCAATGGTTTCCGTTGTGCATCGTAATCCGAAAAAAGTGAAGTCTTATTTCACTTCCGATGTGCCGAATGACTTCCTGTTTGTAACGGATAAAGAACGCTTGCAACAGGTACTTATCAATTTCCTGACCAATGCGGAGAAACACACGGAACAGGGTGAGATTCACCTTCATTGCTCTCTTACGGAGAATCCGGGAAAGATAACCTTCTCCGTTGCAGATACCGGTCCGGGGATTCCGGCAGACCAGGCAGATTGCGTTTTCGACCGGTTCAGCAAGCTGGATGAATTCAAACAGGGCACAGGACTCGGATTGAACATCTGTTCCATCATTGCCGGACGCCTGAAAGGGGAAGTGAAACTGGATAAGAATTATACCGGAGGAGCACGTTTCCTGTTTATACTTCCGCTCGACAGTGTGCCTGATAAATAAAGTTCTGCTAAACAAAACTCACCACTCGTTGTTCTTTTCGAAACGATAACAATCTAATGAAGGAACAATGAAAAAGTTGACGTATTCTTTCTTGCTTCTGATGCTCCTGACATCAGTTCCGGCCCTGGCCGATTATGCGCCTGTCAATGTGCAGACAGCACTGAAAAAGATGTATCCTGCCGCCAAGGATGTTGCCTGGTCACGGGATGAGACTTACTATGTAGCGGACTTTATACAGAATGGTTTCGACACAAAGGTCTGGTTCAACTCCGAAGCGCAATGGGAAATGAGGCAGATTGACTGGGAAACAATGGATGAAGTGCCCAATGCCGTGTACAATGCTTTTGCTGCAAGCGAATATTCCGATGGAATGGTGCAGGGAGTCACCTTAGTTCAGTTTCCCAAACGGGAAGCGGTGGTTTCTGTAATTGTGGGAATGGCGAATACACAGACCAGGTACCAACTACTGTTCACCCTCGACGGTGGACTGGAGGATGAACGCAATGCAACCTATTTCAATAACCTGCTTGGCGCGGAAGTCTTCTTATAAAAGCCCCCTCAGACATACTGCTTCGGCGTCACCCCAAACTCTGCCTGGAAGCATTTAGAGAAATAGGAATGATTGGAGAAACCGACCATATACATCACTTCAGCCACAGTAAACTTCTGCTGTTTCAGCAGCATAGCCGCCTTTTTCATGCGGATGGACTTAATGTATTCCACAGGTGTCATACCCGTCAGTTGCTTTATCTTGCGATACATCTGCTTGTTATTAATATCGGTCCATTCACAAAGGGCATTCACATTCAGTTCGGAGTCCGAGATATGTTCTTCAATCAGATGAATCACGCTTGCCAGAAACTTCTCATCATAAGAAACCGCCTCTATCTCCTTCGGAGTGGAAAGAACTTCCATACGGGCTTTCGCCTCATGCGTCTCCCGGCTATGTAATAACTGCTCCACGCGCGAAAGTAAAATATCCGGTTCAAAGGGTTTAGGAATGAAAGCATCTATATGCAACTGGATACTTTCAAGCTCTGTTTCCTTATCACTTTTCGCCGTCAGCAAGATAATGGGAATAGTGGATGTGGGAATATTCTTCTTGATATGACGCACCATTTCAAGTCCATCCATTACGGGCATCATGACATCAGCTATAATCAGATCGGGCATTAATTCCATAGTGAGTTCCATACCTATCTTACCATTATCCGCTAAACGGCAACGATATTTGGTATGCAATATCTGATAGATAAACTCTGAAACCTCCGGAGTATCATCCACAATCAGAAGCAATGGGGCATCCGAAGCAGGCATACCTGTATCTGGAACCACAACTTCAACTCCGGCAGCGACAGGTTCGATATCAGAAGAAACAGTTTCCGGAGAAACCTCTACGGCAGAGTGTTCCATAGCAATCACCGGAAGGGTCAGCGTAATGGTAGTACCTTTATTCTCTTCTGAAGAAAGTTGAACATTACCACCATGCAATTCCGTATAAGTCTTTACCAAATATAATCCGATACCCGTTCCCTCCTTTTTGCCTGCGGTCTTGGGAGACTGGAAAAAACGCTGGAAAACATACGGCTGATCCTGCCGGGAAACACCTATACCTGTATCGGATACAGAGATATGCACCTCTTTATCAGAAGCCTGTAAACGAAGTGTTACCTCACCCTCTTCCGGAGTGTACTTCACGGCATTGGACAAGAGGTTATCCAAGATAGATTCCAGTTTTATGGCATCCATCTGTATGTATATCTTTTCACGGTCGGTATGAAAATGAAAAGTTAGTTTCTTCTCTTTCGCCTTCTCCTCTGCATACAAAGCAAATAAGCCACGCACAAAAGATACCAGTTCGATTTGAGAAAGTATCAACAACGTATTGTTGCCACTATCCACCCGGTTGAAGTCTAATCCCTGATGAATGAGTGAATTCAGCTTCATGGCATTTCGATGCACCTGCTCCAGTTGTTTCTTCTCCTGCTGATCCTTGATACCGGGCAGCAACTTGCTGATAGGGGCGATAATCATGCTCAACGGAGTTTTTAGGTCGTGGGAAAGGTTGGTAAAGAACTCCATTTTCGCCTGCGATTGTTCCAAAATTTTCTCCTTCTCCATACGCTCCAGCTTCAAGCGATTCTTAACGCGGAAGAAGTTGATGATCCAGACCACCAGTACCAGACAGAGCAAGACATAGAGCGCCTTGGCCCACGGAGTATAGTACCAGGGGGGAATGATATGAACCTCCAGTGTATAAGCCCGGTCCGATGGTTTTCCATAAGCGTCCAACTTACTCACCAATAGACGATAGTCTCCATAACTCAGGTTATTGTAAGTGATACGGTTCGTATTCGCTTTCAGCAAGTTCCACTCACGATCCACACCTTCCAGACGATATACAAGTTTGCTTTTTTCTTCAAGAGAATAAGGCAGGTCGGAAAGTTCAAAGGCAAGGTTATTTTGGTCATAAGCCAGTTCTATCCGTTGCGAGTAGCGGATACTTTGTTCGGGCAATGAGGAAGTGCCGGAGCGTCCGGTACCAAAATGTGAAACATCAGTTTGTGAGGCATTGGGCTGATACAGTTGGTTGTTGATATAAATGGCAGTCAGGATAAGCGGCTTTTCGGTGTGTTCAGCCAGCAGAGCTTCCGGTGAAGATATGGCAAAGCCATCTGCCGTACCCAAGTAAAATTCTCCGCTTGCCCGGTCGAGGAACATACTGGTGAAACGTTTATCAGTGATATTCAGCCGACGGATTTCCAGCGTTTGCTGGTCTGCCACCCAGAAACCGTCGGTAGTAGATATCCAGATTTTTCCGTCAGCCTCAGCCATGGAAAGTATTGCATAGTGATTGTACTCATCGAAAGGAAGCATGCGGATACTATTGTTATCAGGCTGTACACGCATCACACCACCGGGAAAGCCTATCCAGATATGACCGTCTTGGGCAGAGAGGATGAAGTTGGGGGTTCTTTCGCCTGTCAGCTCGTCCGGGGCGATATGGGTTATCTCGCCTGTGCGGGGATTTATCTTCTCGATGCTGTTGGCGCTGTTGTACAGCAATGCCCATACATTCCCTTCACGGTCGGGGATTAGCTGGTTGATGAACATGCCCGAAAGACCGTTGTGTATGGAATACGTCTTCTCTGCCATATAGGGACCACCGGAAGAACGCATTAGGTTCTGTTTGTCTACCACAAAAATTCCACCGAGACAAGTGGCTATCCAGAGTCTCCCTTCCCGGTCTTCAAATAAATGATACGCCCAGTTGGCATTGTAGCGGCGGGTACTGTCCACAATGCTATAATAGACGAACTGGCGGTTCTTCGGATCATAACGGCTGATGCTTCCATCGGTAGCCACCCAGAGTTGCTGCTCCCGGTCTTCATAAAGATGGCGTACCCGGTTGTGCGACAAGGGATATTTCCGATCACCCATTTTATACCAGGCCACATCTTGTTCTTCACCCAGGGGTTGGGTGAAACGAATTAGTCCGTTGGTTCCGCCAAACCAGTAGGTTCCGTGTGTATCGCGAAGCATGGAATAGAACTGGTTCCCCTCTCCCGTTCCGGTGATTTGTGAAATGGGGATATAACGCAACGCATTGTTATTCCGTGACATGGAAACTCCGTAATCCGTGCCCAGCCAGATGTTATGTTCCCGGTCGGCAAAGATGGTCCAGATGATATTATTGGAGAGTGATTGCAGATTTCGTGAGTCGTGGACCACGTGCAGCAAAGATTCTTCTTCCTGATATACATACAAACCGTTGTCCGTACCCACCAGTAACTGCCCACTGCCATCCAGTGCCAACGACTTGACGGAATTATCATGGAAAGCATCAATCCTCTGAGTACGGCCGTCAGCAGGCGTATATCTGAAAAGACACCCTTCCGTACCGATCCAGATGCAGCCACGTGCCGTATCTTCCAGTAGGGAATTGACAAACTGATTACTCCGGTTGCCACTGAGAGGCAGGTCTATTTCTTCAAAATGCCGGGTAGCGGGGATATAGCGGCAGAAGCCGTTATAGGTACCGATATAAAGAAGCCCGTCCGAAGAGCGGATCAGGGAATAGATGGTCTGGTGTGGAATACCTTCGGTAACGGCAGAGAGTTGGTGGTCGTTCAGCGAATAGGTATAGAGGCCGTTCAATGTTCCTAACCACAGCATACCGTCGTGTACAAGTAATGCACGGATATCGGTCGGAAGCTGCGTTTCCGGTTCTTCGTAGATATCTGTGCGATAGTTATAAATCAGCAGACCATTGTCGGCACCCAGATAAAGATAGGTACTGTCTACCACCGTACCGCAATAAATCTGTGTATTGTTACGCTTGGCGAAAGTGAAATGTGGCTGCGTGGAATAACCGTCATAGCTGAACAACCCTTTATTGGAACCGATCCATATCAGTCCCTGTGTATCTTGCAGGAAGCAATTGATTACAGAGGCTTCTGTCCCCAGACTGATATTATCGAACAAGCGATAATCCGGTTTCTGTCCGGACAGCTTAACGGGAAGCGTTATCTGCAAAAGTATAAGTAGAAGAAGAAAAACAGGTCTGCGCATACACTTCGGTTTGTTAAAGGTCGGGGACAAAGATAAAATTAATCTATTACAAATACCCTGCACCTTTCTGAAAAATCGCCTAAAACCACTGGCTTACAAAATTCATAATGGTGGGGAAATAAAGCGAAAGCCCCATAGCCTACGAAGAAAATTCATTGGCTACAGGGCGGTATCGCATACTTTATAAAAATTCTACAAAGTTTCAATCTCTCCCGATGTCAGCCCTGTAGACTTTACTATCACGTCAACAGGAATACCCAGTTGCTTCATGTTGCGGGCTATGGAAAAACGTTCTTCATCTCGTCCTTCCGCACGTCCTTCTGCACGTTCTTCATCTCGTCCTTCCGCACGTCCTTCTGCACGTCCTTCTGCACGTCCTTCAATCTTTCCCTCCAGTTTGGCAGAATCCAGCACATCGTTCTGAATCATCACGGCGCTCAGATGCTCGTCATAAGCCATACGCTCTTTAGGGGGCATGGAGAAGTATTTCAGTTTCTCGCGAGCCTCGCTCAGACCGGGAGCGGTGGTATCGGGACGAATGGTACCGTCCTTCAAATATTTCATCCATTCTTCAAGTGGTGTGACAGCCACTTTGTCGAACTCATTCACACGGATAAGGACATATTCGGGAAATATCTCGGCCGGCATGCGGGAGACAATGGCATCACGCTCCTTGACATTCACCTGAAGGTGGTCGCCCGTATGGACGCCTACGAAATGGTTCTGACCGTAATACAGGTAGTCGTTTCCCTTTCCGATATCGAAGTAGAGAACGCTGATGGAGTAGATTTTCTTCACCTTATAGTACGTTTCACCCAGCGAGATATGCTCAGTGATAGCCTTGGCAACGCCATAAAGAATCCGCTCCAGATAATAAAGTTCGCGGGTATTCTGTATCTCGATAATGATGATCTCGTCCTTACTGTTACGGGCCTTGATGTCCACACGGTTGAATTTATCTTCAGCGGACAGTTGATTGCTTTCACTCTCCAGAATTTCCAAAATAGTGACTTTCTCACCCAGAAACACGGTGAGGAAACCTTCAAGCACGTCGAAGTTTGCCTTCTGGCGTAACAGGCGCTTGATGGCCCAGTCGAAACGTACATATTTGTCTTGAAGTTCTTCCATTTCTCTAATTATTAATTTGGAATACATAACTTTACCCACAAAGGTACATCTTCTTGCGGAAAAGGGCAACAAACATACGAAAGAAAGTGAAAGGGACAGGATAAAAAGAGACGCCGGTTGGCATTCCTTGCAAAGTCAGCTTCAGTGCGGCTGTCAGGTATTGGCACGAAATAAGAAGGTACAAGGATATTACGGGCTCTACGAAGTTTAGCCAATCCGCTTTCCGGCAATATCGTTGTGGTCGCCAGCATGATGGCAATCACAAAAGCCGAAGCACTTGTTAAAAATTCATATATTGATAACATCTTTCCCTGCCTGTTCAATACCGGCATAAAGACAATGGGACTTTCTGTAACGTTTGCAAACGTTTGCGCAAATCACTAACCCGATAACTGTCAATGAAGAAGCGATATTTCATGTATTCAGCTATTTTTGCAACCGGATAAGTCAGTTCAATAAGATAAGCTGCACCTCAGCAATAAAAAAACAAGCAAGCTTATTTTGTATTGTTTTTGGTTTGCACTACCTTTGGATAAAGGAATACTTAGAGAATACCATGAATAAACCGCAGATTACCATCAAGGACATAGCACGGGCGTTGAACGTCTCGCCCTCTACCGTGTCAAGAGCGTTGAAGGACAACCCGGATATCAGCCAGGAAACCCGCAACCTTATACATGCTTACGCCCGCGAGCATAATTATAAGCCTAACGTACTTGCAGTAAATCTTCGAGCCAGCCGTTCGAATACAATCGGTGTAATTGTGCCGCAACTGGTACATCACTTTTTCTCGTGCGTGCTGAGTGGCATTGAAAAGGCTGCCGCCGAAGCAGGATACAATATTCTGGTAGCGCAGAGCAACGAATCTTATGAACAGGAAGTGAAAATCGTACATTCATTCCTTGCCGCCCGCGTCTGTGGTGTGATTGCCTCATTAGCAAAAGATACTTCCCAATACGACCATTATCAGGACTTGCTGAATAACAATATTCCCATTGTGTTCTACGACCGCATCTGCACCGGATTGAAAACAGAGCGGGTGGTAGTGGACGACTATGCCGGTTCTTTTGCTGCTGTAGAGTATATGATACAGACAGGCTGCAAGCGTATCCTGTTTTATGGAGCAGCCCCGCATTTGGAAATCACCAAGAACCGCCGGAATGGCTATCTGGATGCCATGAAGAAATACAAGATTCCCGTAGACGACAGCATGATTATGTTGTGTGATACCCGGGAACGTGCCATATCCATCACCCCTGACATACTGGAAGGTTCCGAGCATCCCGACGGTTTCTTCGCCATCAATGACGAAACAGCTTCAGGCATTCTGTATGCCTGCAAACTGGTTGGAAAGAAAGTGCCCGACGAAGTATCGATCTGCGGATTTACCGACGGTGCCATCGCCCAAAGCACAGATCCCAAACTGACCACCGTAGAACAGCATGGAGAAGAAGTCGGAAAAAGCGCTTTCAGCATTCTGACAGGTAAACTGGAAGGGGGCGATGATAAGAGTAGCAACAAGATTGTGAGAACGAATCTTGTAGTGAGGGGAACAACGAAATAACTGAATAAATATCTAATACATAAAATTAAGAATGAAAGTAAAACCTGATTTGAGCTTTTGGAAGCTGTGGAATATCAGCTTCGGCTTCTTTGGCGTACAGATTGCGTATGCTTTGCAGAGTGCGAACATCAGCCGTATTTTTGCGACATTGGGTGCAGACCCGCACAATTTGAGTTATTTCTGGATATTGCCACCATTGGCAGGTATCATCGTGCAGCCCATCGTAGGTGCTGCAAGCGACAAAACGTGGACACGCTTCGGACGACGTATTCCTTACCTCTTTGTCGGTTCACTGGTAGCCGTACTGGTAATGTGCCTGCTGCCGAATGCCGGTAGCTTCGGTATGGCAGTCAGCACGGCAATGATATTCGGATTAGTATCGTTGATGTTTCTGGATACATCCATCAATATGGCGATGCAGCCATTCAAAATGATGGTGGGCGACATGGTAAACGAAAAGCAAAAAGGCCTTGCCTACTCTATCCAGAGTTTCCTGTGCAATGCCGGTAGCTTGGTAGGTTTCCTGTTCCCGTTCATCTTTACATGGATAGGCATCAGCAACATAGCTCCCCAAGGTGTAGTTCCCGACTCAGTTATATATTCCTTCTATATCGGAGCAGCCATTCTGATACTTTGCGTCATCTACACCACAGTAAAGGTGAAAGAAATGCCACCTGCCGAATATGCGGAATACCATGGCATCACCGAAGAGGAAAAAAAGGAAAAGATCAATATGGTGAAACTACTGGTGAAAGCACCGAAAGCTTTCTGGACAGTAGGTTTGGTCCAGTTCTTCTGTTGGTTTGCCTTCATGTTCATGTGGACCTATACCAATGGTAGTGTAGCTGCCAATGTATTCGATGCTCCCACCGTTGAAACAGTGGTGAACGGTGCAAGCAAAATAGTGCTGGACACTAAGAGTATCCAATATCAGAATGCTGCCGACTGGGTAGGCGTATTGTTTGCCGTACAGGCCATCGGTTCTGTACTCTGGGCTGTATGTATCCCGATGTTCAAGAACCGCAAACTGATCTACTCACTCAGTCTTGTTTTGGGTGGAATAGGTTTCATCTCCACGTATTTCGTTCACAATCAATATGTATTGTTCATCTCCTTCCTGCTTATCGGTTGCGCATGGGCAGCTATGCTGGCATTGCCTTTCACCATCCTGACCAATGCTCTAAGCGGCGGACACATGGGCACCTACTTGGGACTGTTCAACGGAACGATCTGTATTCCGCAGATTGTAGCTGCTACGCTGGGTGGTAGTATTCTGGCTCTTTTCACCCCGAAAGGCATGTTACCGCCTGAAATAAATATGCTTGTCATGGCAGGCGTGATGTTGATTATCGGTGCCGTTTGTGTATATTTAATCAAAGAGACCAAAGGAGAACAAGCAAAAGCATAATCCGTGCGAAAACAAACTTAAAAGGGGATGTCTATCCCTCTATAACGAACAACTCTCTTCTCTACGATAATCGCCCCGTTCCTTTAAAAAGATCGGGGCGATTCTTATAAAGGAACCAAACACATCTTATTCTTTAGACATTCCTTGTCTTCTTTTTTTCCTCATCATTGCCGTTTATCCGTTTATTTGTTTATCTTTACCGCCATAATCACCATTGAGATACACACCATGAAAAGATACCTTAAAACCGATGAATGGAATATTATTGAAGATAACTTTCACGCCGACAACCTGCGAATGTCAGAAAGTATATTCAGCCTTGGGAACGGTCGCTTCGGCCAGCGGGGCAATTTCGAGGAACCTTATTCAAGCGACTCATACCGTGGTTCATTCGTTGCCGGTATCACTTTTCTTGATAAAACGCGTGTAGGCTGGTGGAAAAACGGTTTCCCTCATTTCTATACCCGTATTCCCAATGCAGCTGACTGGAGTCGTGTCAGCCTGCGTCTCATCGACGAAGAACTGGACCTGGCACAATGGGACGTGAACAGCTTCAGCCGCAGGCTCGATATGAAAGCGGGTATCTCCTACCGGGACTTCGAAATCACATCTCCCAAAGGACACCAAATACGGGTACATGTGGAGCATATCAACAATATGGCTCACCCCGATTTATGTCTGATAAAATACAGCGTCACCTCCATCAATTATACGGGAAGAATATCACTGATTCCTTCCCTGGATGCAGTCATAGTCAATAAGGACGATGATCCGAACGAGAAGATATGGAATATCCTCCGTTCTGGTGTCACAAAGGATTGTGCTTACCTATGGACGCAAACCCGGCGGGAAGATGCGCAAGTGTGCTATGCCATGACCTATCAGTTCTTCAAGAACGGCAAAGAAGCCACCTCGAACCCGATACGCATTGAAAAGGAGAAACAAACCGGGTTCAGCATCGGGGCAGATGTGAAACCGGGAGACAATGTAATGCTCATCAAATATACCGTTATAAGTTCGTCGCTCTATGATGAACGTCAGGAACTGATAGAACATTCCGTCACCAAAGCCCGTCAGACTAAAATAGACGGCTGGGATAAGCTGGAAAACGATCATCAGCAAGCCTGGGCCAATATATGGAAAGAAATGGATGTGGTTATCGAAGGCGATCCGGAAGCACAACAGGGTATCCGGTACAACATCTTTCAACTATGCCAAACGTACCGCGGTGACGATCCGCGCCTGAATATCGGCCCGAAAGGCTTCACAGGTGAAAAATACGGTGGAAACACATATTGGAATACGGAACTTTGTTGTGTACCGTTCTTCCTACTCTCTACTCCGAGGGAGATTGTAAAAAACCTGTTGATATACCGTTATAACCAACTGCCGAAAGCGATAGAGAATGCCCGCAAACTGGGTTTCAAAGAGGGTGCCGCCCTCTTCCCGCAAGTTACTTACAGCGGTGAGGAATGCCACAGTGAATGGGAAATTACCTTTGAAGAAATACATCGCAATAATATCATCGTCTATGCCATTGCACAGCATGCTGCAATCACGGGTAGCAAAGATTATGTAGCCAAATACGGACTGGAAGTAATGATCGCCGTCTCCCGTTTCTGGAGCCAGCGTGTATCTTTCTCCAAACCAAAACAGAAATATGTGATACTGGGTGTCACCGGACCGGATGAGTACGAGAACAACGTAGATAATAACTGGTACACCAATTACTCGTGTGTGCAGTGCCTGCGGATGACACTTAACTATCTTGAAATTATTGCCGGAGAATACCCCGACGAATATGCGCGTGTACGCCGTGTCACCAACCTCCGCCAACAAGAAGAGGCTGAACGCTGGCGCGACATCATCAACCGTATGTATCTGCCGGAAGATAAAGAACTGGGGATCTTTGTACAAAATGACGGTTTCCTGGATAAGGAACTGAACAGTACCGATGCCATTCCACCCGAAGAACGCCCCATCAATCAGCACTGGTCGTGGGATCGTATTCTTCGTTCATGCTACATCAAACAAAGCGATGTATTGTTGGGCCTATATCTGTATTATTTCAATTTCGATAAGGAAACTGTCCGCCGTAACTTCGATTTCTATGAAACAATGACGGTGCATGAATCTTCACTTTCCCCGCACATCCACTCCATTCTTGCCGCCCGCATCGGCGAAGTGGAAAAGGCTTACCAACTCTTTCTGCATGCCACCCGTCTCGACCTGGATGATTACAACAACGAAACTCACCAAGGACTGCATATCACCAGTATGCCGGGCAGCTGGCTTGCCATTGTACGAGGCTTTGCCGGGATGCAGATTCTGGAGGGCATACTCTCTTTCTTCCCAGTCATTCCAGAGAAGTGGAACAGTTACTCCTTCCAGATAAATTATCAGGGACGTACACTTCATATGCATGTAAGCAAAGAAATAAATATTTCACTTATTGCCGGAGAAGAACTGAACATACAAGTATATAAAAACGTTTATAAGCTCAAATTGGGCACCGATTTGTTGCTCAGGATAGAGGAGTAGAAGCCTTATCATTAACAACGCGTAACAAAATAAACCGGGAGAACAATTATCTGTTTTTCCGGTTTTATGTTTTTTATACCTAAACGAACAACTATATATTAGTATGAAGAAAATCTATTTGTTCGCCATCAGCGTGATGCTGCTTGCCACATCATGCGGGCACAAGAAAGAGGGCGATGCCACGCTGGTCCGACCTGTCAAGACAGCTACTGCCAGCTCCCAATCGGTCATCCGGAAAGACTTCTCCGGTATTGTAGAAGCCGTAGAATACGTGAAACTGGCCTTCCGTGTCAGCGGACAGGTCATAAATCTTCCTGTGGTAGAAGGCCAGCGAGTAAAGAAAGGACAGTTGATCGCCGCCATTGATCCGCGCGACATTTCCCTGCAATATGCCGCCGACAAAGCCGCTTACGAAACTGCCGCAGCACAGGTAGAACGTAACAAACGCTTGTTGGGACGTCAGGCTATCTCCGTGCAGGAATATGAAATTAGCGTTGCCAATTATCAAAAGGCAAAGTCAGCTTATGAATTATCCAGCAATAATATGCGGGATACCAAACTTACCGCTCCCTTCGACGGTTCTATTGAAAAACGTCTGGTAGAAAACTATCAGCGCGTGAACTCTGGGGAAGGCATTGTACAACTGGTGAATACACAAAAACTCCGTATTAAATTCACCGTACCGGATGATTATCTCTATCTACTTCGGGCAAAGGACGTAACATTCAAAGTGGTATTCGATACCTATCCGGGCACGGTATTCAATGCAAAACTGGAAGAATATCTGGACATTTCTACAGCCGGAACAGGTATTCCGGTAACTATTACGATTGAAGATCCCGCTTTCAACCGTTCCCTATACGATGTGAAACCGGGATTTACGTGCAAAATCAAATTGGCTTCGGACGTAGCTCCCTTCTTGGAAGAAAAGCTTGTGAATATTCCGCTCAGTGCCATATTCGGTGAAAGCGAGAACCAGAAAACCTATGTGTGGGTAGTAAAGGATAATAAGGTAAGCAAGCGGGAAGTAACCGTATACTCTCCTACCGGAGAAGCCAATGCTCTTATCTCTGCCGGTATACAGCCGGGAGAAACTATTGTAATTGCCGGAGTGCACCAACTGGTGGACGGACAAACGGTGAAAGTTATCAATTAGACTACCAACCACTGCGACCTTGAGGTCGCCCAAATATAAATCATATGAATTTAGCTAAATATGCATTAGACAACACCAAGATTGTTTATTTCTTCCTGGCTGTGTTGCTAATCGGCGGTATACTATCATTCGACCGGTTGGGAAAGAAAGAGGATGCACCCTTTGTCATCAAGTCAGCGGTCATAATGACCCGCTACCCGGGGGCAGAACCAGCAGAAGTAGAACGACTGATCACCGAACCGATCTCCCGCGAGATACAGTCGATGAGTGGTGTATATAAAATTAAGTCGGAGTCCATGTACGGACTATCCAAGATAACATTCGAGCTTCAACCTTCCCTTTCCGCAGAATCCATTCCGCAAAAGTGGGATGAACTGCGCCGCAAGGTGCTCAACATACAACCGCAACTACCCGCCGGTGCTTCCGTTCCCACGGTATCGGACGATTTCGGCGATGTATTCGGCATATACTATGGCTTGGTAGGCGATGACGGTTTCTCTTACGAAGAAATGCGCAACTGGGCAGAACGTATCAAAACCCAGGTTATCACTGCTGACGGAGTTATGAAAGTAGCCTTGTTCGGTACACAAACCGAGGTGGTAAATATCTATATATCCGTCAATAAACTGGCCGGTATGGGTATAGATCCGAAGCAAGTAGCAAGTCTGTTACAATCGCAAAACCAGATTATCAATACAGGTGAAATCAATGCCGGTGAACAACAACTGCGCATTGTAGCCAACGGAACCTATACTACCGTTAATGACATCCGGAACCAAGTGATTACCACTCCGGGCGGACAGGTGAAACTGGGCGATATTGCCGCCATTGAAAAAGGATATATGGATCCTCCCGGCAACATCATGCACGTCAACGGGAAGCGTGCCATAGGTATCGGCGTTTCCACCGACCCGACAAAAGATGTAGTAAAAACCGGAGAACTGGTAGATCAGAAACTGGCTGAACTTCTTCCCCTTATTCCGGTAGGGTTGGAATTGGAAAGTCTGTATCCGGAAAATGTCATAGCTCAAGAAGCAAATAATGGTTTCATCATTAACCTGATAGAATCCCTACTCATTGTAATTGTTATCATCATGCTGGTGATGGGGCTGCGTGCAGGTATACTTATCGGCAGTTCGTTGATATTCACCATTGGCGGTACGCTGCTCATTATGTCTTTCATGGGAGTAGGATTGAACCGTACTTCACTGGCAGGTTTCATCATTGCCATGGGTATGCTGGTGGATAATGCTATCGTAGTGACAGACAATGCACAAATAGCCATTGCCCGAGGTATAGACCGGCGAAAAGCACTGATAGATGGAGCTACCGGACCGCAATGGGGATTACTTGGCGCTACGTTCATCGCCATTTGTTCATTCCTGCCGTTGTACCTCGCCCCTTCTGCCGTAGCGGAAATCGTGAAACCCCTGTTTGTCGTACTTGCCATTTCTTTGGGATTAAGCTGGATACTGGCACTCACACAAACCACCACTTTCGGTAACTTTATTCTGAAAGCCAAATCCGGCGATACCAATAAAGACCCGTATGATAAACCTTTCTATCACAAGTTCGCCTCTATCCTCGGAGTACTTATCAAGAAGAAGACTCTTACACTGGGTAGTATGGTAGTCCTGTTTATCATCTCACTGGTCATCATGGAAATGATGCCGCAAAACTTCTTCCCCTCACTGGATAAGCCCTATTTCCGTGCCGATATATTCTATCCGGACGGTTACAGCATCCGTGACGTGGAAAAGGAAATGAAAAAGGTAGAAGCGCACCTCCTGCAACAACCGGAAGTGAAACGAATATCCACCACATTCGGAAGTACGCCGTTACGTTACTATCTGGCATCTACTTCCGTCGGTCCTAAACCCAACTTTGCTAATATACTTATCGAACTGACCGACAGTAAATATACAAAGGAATACGAAGAGAACTTCGACCAGTATATGAAGGCAAACTATCCGAATGCCATCACCCGTACCACTTTGTTTAAGCTATCGCCTGCGGTAGACGCCGCCATTGAAATCGGCTTTATCGGTAATAATGTCGATTCACTGGTGATGCTGACCAACAAAGTCCTGGAAATCATGCATCGGGATGATGATCTCATCAACGTACGAAATTCATGGGGGAATAAGATTCCAGTATGGAAACCTGTTTACAGTCCGGAACGTGCCCAACCGTTAGGTGTCTCCCGGCAAAGTATGGCACAGAGCATTCAGATCGGTACAAGCGGTATGACATTAGGCGAATATCGTGAAGGCGATCAGGTGCTGCCCATCCTGCTAAAGGATAACACAGTCGATTCTTTCCGCATCAACGACCTGCGTACACTACCCGTATTCGGTACAACACAGGAAACCACTACCCTGGAACAAGTAGTCAGTGAATTTGATTTCCAATATAAGTTCTCGAATGTAAAAGACTATAACCGTCAGATGGTAATGATGGCGCAAGCCGATCCACGCCGGGGAGTAAATGCCATAGCAGCATTCAATAAGATATGGAAAGAAGTACAAGAAGAAATTCAGGTACCGGAAGGATATACCATGAAGTATTTTGGTGAACAGGAAAGTCAGGCAGAAAGTAATGCAGCATTGGCAGCTAACATGCCACTAACGTTTTTCTTAATGTTTATTACCCTGTTGTTCCTGTTCAAGACCTACCGCAAGCCAATTGTCATCCTATTGATGTTGCCGCTTATCTTTATCGGAATCGTACTGGGATTAATCTTGCTTGGTAAATCATTCGACTTTTTCTCTGTTCTCGGTCTACTGGGATTGATTGGTATGAATATCAAAAATGCAATTGTATTGGTAGACCAGATCGATATAGAAGCGGCTTCCGGAAAAGCCCCCCTAAATGCCGTAATCAGTGCTACAACCAGCCGTATCATACCTGTAGCCATGGCGTCCGGAACTACGATTCTGGGTATGTTGCCGTTGCTATTCGACGCTATGTTCGGTGGTATGGCGGCAACCATCATGGGTGGTCTGCTGGTAGCCTCAGCATTGACGCTGTTCGTGCTTCCGGTGGCATATTGCGCGATACATAAGATCAAAGGATAAACTCCGGATACTCTTAACTATTCGCTTAAATAAGAAATAAAGAGATAATTATGAAAAAGATAATAACCATACTTACATTACTTTGCAGCTTCGGACTGAAATCCGGAGCCCAGCAGTACTTAAGCCGCGAAGCATATCGTGACAAAGTAGAAGCCTACAGCCAAGTGCTGAAACAGCAGCGCCTGAAAACCATGGCAAGCACTGAAGCGCGAAAAATAGCAAATACCGGCTTCCTGCCACAAATAGACATCACAGCCGAAGGTACCGCCAACCTCAACCACCTGGATAAGTGGAACAGTCCGAAAGGTGAATACCGCCCCTACACCTATCAGGCACTCGCAACTTTGGCACAACCCCTCTATACCGGTGGTTCTCTGATAGCCCAGAAACGTATGGCGCAGGCTGACGAAGAGTTAAGCCAACTTACCACAGAACTGACTCTCGATCAAATTCATTATCAAAGCGATGCCGTTTATTGGAATGCTTCAGCCGCCTATGCCAGTCTTGAGGCTGCTGCTACATTTCAGGATATCATAAAGAAGCAGCACGATATTATTCAGGATCGTTTCAACGATGGCGCTATCAGTCGTACAGACCTGCTGATGATTTCCACCCGCCAGAAAGAAGCTGAATTGCAGTATATCAAGGCCCGTCAGAACTATACCCTTGCCTTGCAACAACTGAACATTTTGATGGGGGTAGCACCCAATACTCCCGTAGATAGCCTAAGTGAAATCAGTATAGCCAGTGAACCCGTCGACATTCTTGGACTTGACGATGTACTTCCACGCCGTGCCGATTATGCCAGCACAACGGTAAACATAGCCCGAAGTGAAGCACAACGCCATGCCGCCCTCAGCAAGTACAATCCTCAGGTAAGCATGTTCCTTGCCACAGGTTGGGATACCGGTATCACGTACATGGGACAGGAAATCCCCCATACGCCTGTAGCCGGAGTAAACGTCAGTATCCCCATCTTCCGTTGGGGGGCGCGTTTCAAGACAAACCGGCAACAGAAAGCATTCATTGGTATCCAGAAGCTGCAACAAAGTTATATCACTGATAATATTCTTGAGGAACTCTCCGCCGCCACTACAAAACTGACGGAAACGGAGCAACAAGTAAAGACAGCAAAGGAAAATATGGATCTTGCCGAAGAGAACCTGGACCTTGTCACTTTCTCTTATAATGAAGGGAAGTCCAGTATGGCAGATGTATTGTCCGCACAATTGTCGTGGACACAGGCTCATACGAACCTGATTAATGCATATCTGGCTGAGAAAATGGCAGTGGCAGAATACAGGAAAGTGATTAGTGAATAAAGATTCAGGCGCGGATTACGCGGATTACACAGATTTATTTCTTTATTGTAATGAAAGAATCCGTGTAATCCGCGTAATCCGCGCCTAAAAAGTCCGCGTTCGTCCGCCTCAATCCGCGTCGTCCGCGTATCTTTATCCCAAGAATGAGATCAATACACCCGCAGCTACCGCCGAACCGATAACACCGGAGATATTACTGGACATACAGTAATTCAGCACATGGTTCTTCGGATCATACTTCGTAGCAATCTCATTGCATACGCGGCTTGCCATAGGCACAGCACTCAGTCCTGTTGCACCAATCAGCGGATTTATCTTCTTCTTACTGAACAGATTGAACAGCTTCACAAAGAAGATACCACCCGTAATGGAAAGTGCAAATGCAAGGAAACCACCTATAACAATACCAATGGTTGTCCAGTTCAGGAACGCTTCGCTTGTCATAGTTGCGCCTACACTCAATCCTAAGAAAATCGTCGCCGCATTCATAATGCTATTGGCAGCTGCATCAAACAAACGGCTGGTGTCCGCACCGATTTCCTTAATCAGGTTACCGAACATCAACATACCAATCAAAGGCACTGCCGTCGGTACAAAGAGAGCGACAACCGTAGTCACTGCTATCGGGAAAATGATTTTCAGTACACGCAGATTCTTGATTTCCGTCTTCGAAGGATAGAGTTTCTCTTGCTCCTTCATATTGATCATCAACTCCTTCTTAGAGCAGAACAACTTCACTACCAACGGAATAATCACCGGAACCAACGCCATGTAAGAATAGGCGGCAATAGCAATCGGACCCAACAAATGCGGAGCCAACTTGATAGTCGTAAAAATTGCAGTCGGGCCGTCAGCACCACCAATGATACCGAGAGCACCTGCTTCCTGCGGTGTAAAACCAATCATCACTGCGCACAACAGTACTGTAAAGATGCCCAACTGCGCTGCCGCCCCGAAGATGGAAAGATGCAAATTACGGAGCATCGGTCCAAAGTCCGTCAGTGCACCCACACCCATAAAGATGATGGGTGGCAGGAAACCTGTCTTAATCAACATATAGTAGATAAAGTTCATCAATCCCAAGTCGTGTGCAATTTCATGCAACGGCATTTCCCAGATGCTCTTCAACACCCCATTTACCATTACCATTCCGTTTTCATCCGCCTGGATGACACCCATTTCGCCACCGGGAAAGTTGGCGATGAGCACACCGAAAGCGATAGGTACCAGCAATAACGGTTCGTAATGCTTCTTGATACCCAGATACAGCAGGATGAAAGCAATGGCATACATCACCAGAAACGACGGGTCTTCAATGATATTGCTGAAGGCCGTCATACCGTAGAGTCTTCCAAATATATCTTCCATGCTGCGTTATCCTATCTTCATTAATACATCATCTTCTGAAATGGTATCGCCCGGAGTAGCACAAATAGCAGTAACTGTTCCGTCGAAATCGGCACGGATGGCGTTATACGTCTTCATAGCTTCGATGTAGCAAAGCAAGTCGCCTTTCTTCACCTTGTCGCCCACCTTCAACGGAGTTTCCTGTGCATTCTTCGTCAGGAAGAATTTACCTTCCAACGGAGCAACCACATCTTGTCCTTCGCCTACAGGAGCTTCCACTTTCGCTGTAGCATCTGCCGGCAAATCAATATCACCGTAAGCTACCGTTACGCGATAAGCCTGTCCATCTACCTGAACGGTAAGTGTTTTCGGCTTGGCGTCGTCCAACGGAGACTTATTAAGTTCCGCCTTCCGTTTTTCCACGTCTGCCAGGAAGTCTTCTTTCGCCTTGCCACTCTTGTATGCTTCGTATTGTGCCGGATGCATGGCATATTCGAAAAGTTCTTCATCATCTTCGCCCAAATCCCATTTGTTTTCTTTCATCATCTTGCGATACTTATCGAGCGCATCCGGATAATTATCCTGTGGGTTTCCGGTAAAGAACTTACGGCCTTCACGTTCGGCTTTCTCAATGATTTCGGGAGCCAGCGTACCCGGCAATTTACCAGCTTTACCTAACAGCATATCCCAGATATCATCAGCAATCATACCCCAACGTTCCTTACCTTTTTCCATAGCAATCACGTTCATCATCGCCAGATTCTTAACATACTGGCTGAACGGAGTTACCAACGGAGGATAACCTACGCGCGGCCATACATAAGCCACTTCATTGAACAGCTTGATAAGCAACTGATCCTGCGTCATAAACGGCAAGTTACGTTTCGCCTTATATTTATTGATAGATTCCAGATTGGACTCCAAGTCAGCCATCAAGCTACCCATCATACCCCCCGGAAGTCCCGGACCGATCAACAAAGAGTTCATCAAGCGGTTCTTCGGACTGATGTACAAACCGAGGAAGTCGTCCATAAATTCCTGAATCAATGCACGCACTTTCATGTATGCTTCCATATTCACCTCAGGAACCTGGAAACCTGCATCTTTCAGCATAGCCTGCACACTCAGCAAGTCAGCGTGTCCCGTACCCCATGACAACGGTTCCATACCCACGTCAATATAATCGCAACCAGCCTCGCAAACTTCGAGGATACTTGCCATATTGAAACCGGGACCTGCATGACTATGATATTGAATAGGAATTTCAGGATGTGCAGCCTTGATATTTGCTACGATCTTGCCCAATGATACCGGACGTCCGATACCTGCCATATCCTTGATACAGATTTCATCAGCACCTGCCTTGATGAGCTCTAACGCCATATTGGTGTAATATTCTACTGTATGGATAGGCGAATGGGTGATACAGAGCGAACACTGGGAAATCATTCCGGCTTCTTTAGCGTAAGCGATGGAAGGAATAATGTTACGGGTATCGTTCAGTCCGCAGAACGTACGTGTAATATCCGTTCCCTGCACTTTCTTCACTTTATAAAACAGCTTACGCACATCGGCAGGTACGGGGCTCATGCGAAGACCGTTCAGTGCACGGTCCAACATGTGAGTTTGTATACCAGCCTCGTGAAACGGCTTCGTCCATGCACGTACAGCTTTATTAGGATTTTCACCAAACAATAGATTTACCTGTTCAAAACCTCCGCCATTGGTTTCTACGCGGGCAAAACAGCCCATTTCAACAATAGCTGGAGCAACCTTTACCAGCTGGTCTACGCGGGGCACATATTTTCCGGCACTCTGCCACATGTCCCTGAAAACCAGGCTGAACTTAATTTCCTTTTTCATACTAAATAAATAGGTGTGTGTTTTTTATTAAAGATTATCATTTTATTTTCTCGACCTTGGCCACTTTACCCTTGCCTTGTGTCACCACTGTTACAGCGGCACTGATAGCAGCCAAAATGTTTCCGGGAATTGCGGCAGGACCTTGCGCACCTTTCTTATCCGGCACTACCTCTTCAGGGGCGTACTTGTTTACCAGAAGAATAAGTCCTTTACCTAAGTAGATTACAATCAGCAGGATAGCGAACACTGTCGTCATACCTACCACCATCAGCAAAAGCGCTGTGTTGAGATTTTCCATATTATAAATTATTAGTTATTCGGTCTGTTTTACAAAAAATCGTCCGAAATTACGGATTATCAATGAAATAAAATAGAAAAATAACACTAAAAGATGCTAAAACGAAAGTTTCCATGTTCTCCCTTCAAGCGGAGGGATTGCATGGAAACGATCTGTCAGAAGTCACAGAATGTCAAAAGCTACTGAACCGATGAAGCAAGAGGAAATCAGCCCAACGGATTTTCATCAAGACCACCGTCACCGGAGCCACCTTGATCGCCGCCGTCATCACCGGCATTTCCTCCACCGGCGTTGCCGGTCTTGCCAGCCCACTCTTCCCAAGCAATCTTCGTATTTACCATACTACGGGTAGTCACTTGATTACCACTGCTACGCTCCACTTCGGGTAGGAAGCGAACACGCACCCCTCTAATCAATGAGGCGCTTACCTCTTCGGCCGTCGGCACCCCTTTTGTAGCGGAAACAGCTGTATAATAGAAAGTGCCCACGCCATCTATTTTCACAGTACGTCCCTGTCCCATATAATTACTTAATACTCGTCCTAAGTTTTCAATCACCGCATACGTGTCACCACGAGTCACGGTAGAAATGGCAGACAGTTCATCCGCCACTTCGCGAGTAGTCACAGGTTTGCCCCAAGTAATTGATTGAGGATACCACAAATTGTTAATTGGTTTCTTGGTTCTTTTAAAAAATGCCATAATCGTAATGTTTTTAAATGATTAATTTAATAATGTATTTATCTCTTCCATCTCACCCGAGAAGCAGATGTTTTCACCGTGAGGCCTCAACGATTCAGCCATCTGCTTTTCTCAAATTCGATGTTGCAAAGTTAGGGTGAGATACAAGAGAAAACAAGAAAATGACATCTACAGCCAATTTACATAAACCGATAATTTACAACACATTACAAGACAAACATCTCTACAGGGAAGAAAAAGGATATGAAGCTATTAAAAAACAACATAGCAGCAATCTCTACAGAGATGATGCGTAAACTACTGATAATGAGTATTTCGTTTTTTGTCGGTCTCTACATATCATGATTCTATACTTGATGCCTTATCGCTTCATCTATTAAGTATATCACTTACGGATAAACATAGTTAAGCGACCTGTTTAACAAAACTAATTTCGAAAATGGCAAAAACAAGGCGGTTCTAGTGAAACAAGTTTATTTAATTTTTAATCGTCCACCTTTTAGTGGACAGCAATGACAACCAGTATTAAACAAACCTACCAGTAATTCAATAATTATTCGTAGTATCCCTTATAAATTACCTTTTATAGATATAATATAATCAAAAAGATCCAGATGCGATCCGAATCCGCGTCCTTCCTTGTAATATAATTTTATAACCAAGAAATATTCTGTTTTTACTATTGATCCACCATAGTCCTCCCCCCCTCTCAGCCCCTTTCTGCAGTGGGGTACCTCAGTCCCATACTAAGATACCCTAAGTATCATACTGAGACTATCTCAATATAGGACTGAGATACCCTATATATAAGACTGAAATAATATCACTTCCGGAAAAAGTTCGAATACAAAGTTATACCGGAGCGTTTTTGTTGGAATATTTTTAGGTCATTACAGATTTTACACCGCTAAATTATTAATCAGTATCCCCAAACAAATCCGTCCACCGTCTCCCCATCCTTAAACAGTGTCTCCTCCTCTTGCATCAGCCTTTTCTTCAGCCTGAATTTTTGTTGTGAAACCGAGGCAGGCGACACCGCAATAAGTGTAGCCACCTGTGCATTCGTAAAGCGCAGACGTATCAGCAGACAAAGTTGCAGGTCGGCGGCAGTCAATGAAGGAAAACGTGTGGCGAGACGGTTGGTGAAGTCACTGTACACGCGATTAGCAAGTTGCGTCAAGTGTTCCCAGTCTTTATCAGAAAGAAACTTGGGCTGACGGCGCAGGCGTTCCACCACGTCGTCACGGTCTATCAACGTTGAAGTAAGCGTCTGTACTTGCTTATCAAGCAGACAGATGCGTTCGTTCTGCTTCTCCAGCAATTCCGCTTCACGAGGCAACGGACACTTTTCATATTCCTTAAGACGAATGCGGAGGGAGTTATTCTCTCCTCGCAAGAACACATTCCGGTCCGTGAGATTCAACAAAGACTCTTCTACTTCTTTACGCTCTTCGTCCGTCAACGCCATTTCGTTCAAACACGCTTCCAATTCTTCGCGTTCACGTTCGTTGTTACGCAGGCGTTGTTCGTTCTCGCTCAAATTTACGAGATAGCGGCGGTGCTTGCGATCCTTGGAAAACTGGATATCTTTGATGGAAAGCCATACATTGAGGCCTATCATCAGTGCGGTGAATGCTCCCCACAGATATTGTTTCCGCTTGTCAGCGGGCTTTATGCGAACCAGACTTCCACCGGAATGTTCCTTCACCTGATTGTATTCACTGTGCAAGCCGGAGAGCAAACGAGCTATCCGGGCACTGTCGGCAGCGCCAGATTGTACCAGCGAGTCGGCACGGGCAAGGGACTGTTCGTAGTTCATCAAAGTCGGGTCGGCAGGTTTCGAGCAGGCTGTCAGGCCGAAAAGGAAAGTCAACAAGAGAAGAAGAGACGCGTGTTTCATCTTGAATGTATCTATTAATATAATAAGGTAAATTTATCTATTAATATAATAAGGTGCAAAGGTAGCACTTTCTCCCTACAAAAAAGCACGGGAGGCATAAACTTTTTAACAAGCTCATGCCTCCCGCACTTTATCAATCAAGAGAACAGCCTTACTTTAAACGCCTTGACAATCGTGAAGGCTCACGGCGCATGTCCCAAAGGTCGGAGATATAGACAATATCTTCTTCTACATAAAAAATCAGCTTATTATATTTACTTACTATCAATCCCCGATATAATTTATCCCGGTGTTTTAACAACAGCTCCTGATGTGCCAACTCAGGATTTATGGCTATACGAGCTTCCCATTTAGCCACACTTTGCTCAAATTCTTCAGCAGCCTTTCTACCAAATTCACGATAGATGTAGCGTACTGTATTTTCCCATTCATGCAGAGCCCGGGGTGCCCACTCTACCTTCATAGATTTGCTATAAATTGTTTCATTCGCTGATGCGCTGCTTCAGCAGGTACTCCTTTGCCCGCAGCAAATTCCGCTTCCGCCTCATCAATCCTTGCATTCAGTTCGTCCATCGTATATGGAGCAAGACCTTTGGCATTCATTTTTTCCAACTCCATCATCCTCAAATTTCGTCTCTGCATTGCACGCCGATAAGCCCGACGCGTCGTTCTCAGCACATCCAGATCATCAGTAGCCAATATATCCCGAGCCAGTTCATTACGACAGGCATTCAATTCCACAGTTGCCATAACCAAATTGTTTTAATCATTATAGATACAAAGATAACTCTTTATCCTTATATATAAAGAATACAGGGACACAAAGTTTCTATTCTTTGCATCCCTGTATCTGTCAATCCCAATTCAGAATACGAATCAGAACTCGCTTGTAAAGTGGAATTTTATATTCTTGAAGTCCATCTGAGCCATTTGCAGCACATAACCACTATCCGCCAGGAAGACATCCCTCCCCTCACGGTCTTTCGCCATATACTGATACTTACGCTTCTTGAATGCTTCCAGTTCTTCAAGATTATCGCTCTCTATCCAGCAAGCCTTATAAAGGCTCAACGGCTCCCAACGACACTTCGCACTATATTCATTCTCCAGGCGATACTGGATAACCTCAAACTGCAACTGCCCTACCGTACCGATAATCTTCCGGCCGTTGAACTGGTTGATAAACAACTGTGCCACACCTTCGTCCATCAACTGATCGATACCTTTGGCAAGCTGTTTCTGTTTCATCGGGTCAGCATTCTCGATATACTTGAACATCTCCGGTGAGAAACTCGGCAGACCACGGAAATGAAGCATTTCTCCTTCTGTCAGCGTATCACCGATCTTAAAAGAACCATTGTCCGGCAAACCGATGATATCACCCGCCCAAGCCTCGTCAACAGTCGTCTTACGCTGTGCCATGAACTGTGTGGGCGAAGAAAAACGCATCGTCTTTCCATGACGCACATGCAGGTATGGAGCATTACGTGTAAATTTACCTGAGCAAATCTTACAGAATGCGATACAAGAACGATGATTCGGGTCGATATTCGCCGTAATCTTAAAGACAAATCCGGTGAATTTAGGCTCTTCCGGTTCCACTTCACGTTCTTCCGCCTGTACAGGACGAGGGCTTGGAGCTATCTCTACAAAGCAATCCAGCAACTCTTGCACACCAAAGTTATTCAGAGCTGAACCAAAGAATACAGGTGCCAGTTCGCCCTTCAGATATTCTTCTTTATCAAATTCAGGATAAACTCCATCTATCAATTCCAACTCACCACGCAACTTATCAGCCAATTGCGCACCGATTTGCTTATCCAGTTCTTCGGTATTGATATCTACCTCCACCTTTTCCGTCACCACTTGCTTGGAAGGCTGGAAAAGATTCAGATTGTTTTCGTAGATGTTATAAACTCCCTTAAAGCGCACACCACTTTCGATAGGCCAGGTCAACGGACGTACATGAATGGCAAGCTCTTCCTCCAGCTCATCCAACAAATCGAAAGGATCTTTGGCCTCACGGTCCATCTTATTGATGAATATAATGACCGGCGTATTACGCATACGGCACACTTCCATCAACTTACGCGTCTGTGTTTCCACACCTTTGGCACCATCTACAACGATGATAACGCTATCTACAGCAGTCAACGTACGATATGTGTCTTCAGCGAAATCCTGGTGACCGGGAGTATCGAGGATATTAATCTTATACTCTTTATAGTCGAACTCCATCACAGAGGTGGTTACAGAGATACCACGTTGCTTCTCTATATCCATCCAGTCCGATGTAGCGGTTTTCTTTATCTTATTGCTCTTTACAGCACCTGCCACTTGGATCTGTCCACCAAAAAGCAATAGCTTTTCAGTCAAAGATGTTTTACCGGCATCCGGATGCGCGATAATCGCAAAGGTTCTTCTCCTCTCAATTTCGTTATTATTGGCCATATATAAAATTTGGTATAATATTATTATTGGGCATTCAGTTTTTCAATACATACTTTCAGACTCTCTTCCCAATGAGGTACTTCAATGCCGAAAGTCTTTTTAATCTTCGTCTTATCCAATACGGAATAATGCGGACGTGGTGCCTTTGCCGGATACTCATCCGTATGTAAGGGACTCACCTTGCATGTCGTGATATCCGCAATGCGATGTATAGCCACCGTAAAATCATACCATGAACATACGCCTTCATCACTGAAATGATAAATACCCGGTACAATACCCTGATTAATGGCAGCATAGATAGCTTGTGCCAGATCATTTGCATACGTCGGCGTACCAATCTGATCAAAAACCACACCTAAAGACTCACGCTCACGTCCCAGACGAATCATCGTTTTCACAAAGTTATTTCCATAAATAGAGTATAACCATGCTGTACGAATTACCATCGCTTTCTCACAATTCTGCATAACCTCCTTTTCTCCACCCAGCTTGGTAAAGCCGTAAACAGAATTAGGACAGGGTTCGCAATCTTCTTTATAAGGTATATGCGCTGTTCCATCAAAAACATAATCCGTAGAAACCTGTATCATAGCAGCACCATGGGCCTGAGCAGCACGTGCCAGTATTCCCGGAGCTTCCTGATTCAGTTTGCGGCACAATTCTTCATTATCTTCCGCTTTGTCAACTGCTGTGTAAGCAGCACAATTCACTACAACATCAATCTGATTCTCTGCAATGCAAGCCTGTACAGCTTGTTCGTCACAGATATCCAATTCCTGTACATCAGTAAAAAAATAAGTGTGTTGCGGATTCTCTTTTGCAAGAACTTGCATCTCGTTGCCAAGTTGTCCGTTGGCTCCGGTTACTAATACTCTCATGCTTTATCTATTATTTACAATTTACTATCTTTGAAAGCTGTCTCTGTTACTCATCCAGTTTCAGTTCTCCCTTCTTGTCCTTTTCGTAATAATTGGCAAGCAAAGAAATGAAACTGCTGATGGCCTCTATTGCCTTTGCGGTTCCCTCCGTGATTTCTTTCTTCTGCAAACGCAGCAATAAAACACCATACAAAGCCTCAAAACAGGTTTCCAGTTCCGGTTCCTCCTGCTTCCCACTCTTCTGACGAAGTTCTACGATGAAAGGCAATGCTTTGAAATAAGCCGCACTATAATAAGGATATTTCGGTGATGCCAGCAGTTCTACGTGCAATTCCGTCAAATTCACTATTACATTACGATTGATTTGCAGATGTCCCTTTTCCTTCACTCCTTCTGCACGCATCATGTCTACCAGATTACCATACCATTCTTCGAGTGCCGGATGTTCTTCTTCCGGATAACGGGAGATAATGTTTTCGCGGATCTTATCGATATCACACTCATTGGCACGTATCAAATCTTCCACTTGCCACATATATATAAGGTATTCCGCGATATTTTTCGCTTTCAGTTGTTGCGCTATCTTCATGATTCTATGTTTCTGCTCAGTAAAGTGACTCGCCCATCAACGTAAATACCAACCCAAACACAGACACGACAATGACAATGCCTCCGATGATACGATTCAATATCCAGATGCCGCGCAGGTTGAATTGCGTACGGACTTTATTTACAAAGTAAGTAATGCCAAACCACCACGCCAACGCCCCCAGCGCAATAGCCAGGTATCCGGTGACCGCTTCAAACACCAATACCCCCTCACTGACGAAGGCAAAGCGTGCAAAGAGGCCGATAAAGAGGAATATAATAAGTGGATTGGATAATGTGACGGCAAAGGCGGTAATGAAGTTATGAAAATAAGAGCCTTTGTTGGTTGAGACGGGACGGATGGACTGGACGGGATTACTACGAAACGTATAAATGCCAAACGCTAACAGCATGATGCTTCCGAACAACTGCAAATAAAAGATATTTTTATTTACGTAATCGAATACGAAACTCATTCCGTACCCTGTCAGCAAGGCGTAAGCAATGTCACTCAACGAGGCTCCCAGTCCTGTTATGAAACCATACCAACGCCCCTTATTCAACGTACGCTGGATGCACAATACACCCACGGGTCCTAATGGCGCAGACACAACTACCCCAATAATAAAACCCTTCCATAATATATCGAATATGGTCCTTATCTCAATCATGGCTGCAAATATCGTACTTTTTTATGAGACGAACCAATTGTGTTAACGTTTTTTCGACCGATTATCATAAAACACTCAATACTTTACTTTTGACACCCTTCTATTTTTTATTCCTTTTCTTTCTCTGCACCAACGATTTTATGTATCTTTGCGCCAAAGAACGAAAAATCAAAAATATCAGTATGATTCTTTTTTTCAGAACCCCATCCAAGAGCGTGATGGCCGTAGAATGTGACCACGCACTCACCCAGGCAGAAAGCGACAAACTCTGCTGGCTTTTTGGAGAAGCCGCCCCCGAAAGTGAAGAAAACCTGAAAGGACATTTCGTTGGTCCGCGCCGCGAAATGATTACTCCTTGGAGTACAAATGCTGTGGAAATCACCCAGAATATGGGTTTGAGCGGTATCTCACGCATCGAAGAGTATTTCCCCGTAAAGGACGAAAACGCTGACCGCGACCCGATGTTGCAACGCATGTACAAGGGATTGGATCAGGAAGTATTCACCACCAACCGTAAGCCGGAACCGATCGTCCATATCGAAGACCTGGAAGCTTACAACGAAAAAGAAGGTCTGGCACTCTCTAAAGAAGAGATGGACTACCTCAAGAAAGTAGAACAAGACCTTGGACGTAAACTGACCGACTCCGAAGTATTCGGTTTCGCCCAGATCAATTCCGAACACTGCCGCCACAAAATCTTCGGCGGGACATTCATCATCGACGGTGTAGAACAAGAGTCTTCCCTCTTCCAAATGATTAAGAAGACTACACAGGAAAATCCGAATAAAATCATTTCAGCTTATAAAGATAATGTAGCCTTTGCCGAAGGTCCGGTAATTGAACAGTTTGCTCCGGCAGACCACTCAAAACCCGACTATTTCCAGGTGAAAGATATCAAGAGTGCTATCTCACTGAAGGCTGAAACACACAACTTCCCGACTACCGTAGAACCGTTCAACGGTGCATCTACCGGTACAGGTGGAGAGATTCGTGACCGTATGGGCGGTGGTAAAGGTTCCTGGCCAATTGCCGGAACTGCCGTTTACATGACTTCATATCCCCGTACAGACGAAGATCGTCCCTGGGAAGAAATCCTTCCTGTACGCCAATGGCTGTATCAGACTCCCGAACAGATTCTGATCAAAGCATCCAATGGTGCCAGCGACTTCGGCAACAAGTTCGGCCAACCGCTGATCTGTGGTTCTGTACTGACTTTCGAACATAAGGAAAACGACGAAGTTTACGGTTACGACAAAGTAATCATGCTTGCCGGCGGTGTCGGTTACGGTACGAAACGTGACTGCCTGAAAGGTGCTCCCGAAGCCGGTAACAAAGTAGTCGTGATTGGTGGTGATAATTACCGTATCGGCTTGGGTGGCGGTTCCGTATCTTCAGTAGACACCGGACGCTACAGCAGCGGTATTGAGTTGAACGCCGTACAACGCGCCAATGCAGAAATGCAGAAACGTGCCTACAACGTGGTACGTGCCCTCTGCGAAGAAGACAACAATCCGGTGGTATCCATCCACGACCATGGTTCAGCCGGACACGTAAATTGTCTCTCCGAATTGGTAGAAGAATGTGGTGGCGTGATAGACATGAGTAAATTGCCCGTAGGTGACAAAACCTTGTCTGCCAAAGAAATTATCGCCAACGAAAGCCAGGAACGTATGGGATTGCTGATTGAAGAAGAAGCTATCGAGCATGTACGTAAAGTGGCTGAACGTGAGCGTGCCCCAATGTATGTGGTAGGTGAAACTACCGGTGACCATCGCTTCGCTTTCCAACAAGCTGACGGTGTACGTCCGTTTGATCTTGCCGTAGAACAGATGTTCGGCTCGTCTCCCAAAACTTACATGGTAGACAAAACCGTGGAACGCCACTACGAAATGCCTAAATACGAACAATCCAAGTTGCACGAATATCTGACGAATGTATTGCAGTTGGAAGCTGTTGCCTGCAAAGACTGGTTGACCAATAAGGTAGACCGCTCGGTAACCGGCAAGATTGCCCGCCAACAATGTCAGGGTGAATTGCAATTACCGCTGAGTGACTGTGGCGTGGTTGCTCTCGACTATCGTGGTGAGAAAGGTATCGCTACTTCACTGGGACATGCTCCGCAAGCTGCACTGGCAGATCCGGCTGCCGGTTCAGTACTTTCCGTCAGCGAAGCACTGACCAACCTGGTATGGGCTCCGATGGCTGAAGGAATGGACAGTATTTCACTCTCCGCCAACTGGATGTGGCCTTGCCGCTCACAGGAAGGTGAAGATGCACGTCTCTACACCGCTGTAAAAGCATTGAGCGACTTCTGCTGTGCACTGCAAATCAATGTGCCTACCGGAAAAGACTCTCTGTCCATGACTCAGAAGTATCCCGACGGTAGCAAAGTAATCTCTCCGGGAACCGTAATCGTTTCCGCAGGCGGTGAAGTTTCTGATGTGAAGAAAGTGGTTTCTCCCGTACTTGTTAACAACGAAAAGACAACGATTTATCATATCGACTTCAGTTTTGATACATTGAAACTGGGTGGCTCTGCCTTTGCGCAATCATTGGGCAAGATTGGCGACGAAGTACCCACTGTACAAGATGCCGAATATTTCCGCGATGCTTTCCTTGCCGTTCAGGAACTGGTGAACAAAGGACTGATTCTTGCCGGGCACGATATTTCTGCCGGTGGTCTGATTACTACCTTACTCGAAATGTGCTTCGCCAATGTAGAAGGTGGTATGGAAATCAATCTCGACAAGATGAAGGAACACGACCTCGTGAAACTCCTGTTTGCCGAAAACCCGGGTATTGTTATCCAGGTAAGCGACAAGCATAAGGAAGAAGTAAAACAAATATTGGAAGATGCCGGAGTAGGTTTTGTGAAGATTGGTAAGCCGACCGACGAACGCCACATCCTCGTATCTAAAGATGATGCTACTTATCAGTTCGGTATCGACTATATGCGTGATGTTTGGTATTCTACTTCTTACCTGCTCGACCGCAAGCAATCTATGAACGGTTGCGCCAAGAAGCGTTTCGAGAACTACAAGATGCAGCCACTGGAATTCGCTTTCATGCCCGGCTTCAAAGGTAAATTCTCTCAATATGGTATCGACCCGAACCGTCGTACACCGACAGGCATCCGCGCAGCAATCATCCGCGAAAAAGGAACAAACGGTGAGCGCGAAATGGCTTACTCCCTGTATCTGGCAGGCTTTGATGTGAAAGACGTCACCATGACCGACCTCATCAGCGGACGTGAGACACTGGAAGACGTGAACCTGATTGTTTATTGTGGTGGTTTCTCCAACTCAGACGTACTGGGTTCTGCCAAAGGTTGGGCAGGAGCTTTCCTCTTCAATCCGAAAGCTAAAGAAGCACTCGACAAGTATTATGCACGCGAAGATACGCTTTCATTGGGTGTTTGTAATGGTTGCCAGTTGATGATGGAATTGAACCTCATCAATCCCGAACATAAGAAAAACGGTAAAATGCTGCATAATGAATCTCATAAATTCGAATCGAGATTCCTGGGACTTACCATTCCTACCAACCGCAGCGTAATGTTCGGCTCTCTGAGTGGCAGCAAACTCGGTATATGGGTAGCTCACGGAGAAGGAAAATTCTCTTTGCCTTACGACGAAGATAAATATAATGTGGTAGCCAAATATAGTTATGACGAGTATCCTGCCAATCCGAATGGCTCCGACTACTCCATAGCAGCCATAGCAAGTGCCGACGGGCGCCATCTGGCTATCATGCCTCACTTGGAGCGCTCTATCTTCCCGTGGCAGAACGGTTGTTATCCTGCCGACCGCCTGCACAGCGACCAGATCACTCCATGGATGGAAGCCTTCGTCAATGCACGTAAATGGGTAGAAGAAAAGGTTAAGTAGTTCTGACTACAATCTATAAGTGAAGCACAGGCGCAGGTTATAATATACAACTTGCGCCTGTTGTCGTCTAAACAATGCGAGGAATCGAACACTATTCTTCTTGCTTTCGTGTTGCTTTTATCAAACAAAATGCATATTTTTGCGTTAATTTCACAAATACCCCCAATAACGAACGACCGTAACTGTTATGAGAAAATTTATCATTTTCTTTTTATTCACATACATTTCCTCCTTCTGCATCGCCCAAACTTATAAATATCTCGGCGTGGAAGATGGCTTGAGCAACCGTAGGATATATGCCATTCAGAAAGGGCCGAAAGGATATATGTGGTTTCTTACGCACAATGGCATTGACCGCTATGACGGAAAAAATTTCAAGCAATATCGGCTTATAGACAGCGAAATAGAAGTTAACTCCATGCTCAATCTGAGTTGGCTATATGTTGGTGTGGATGGAACACTGTGGGAAATAGGCAAAAAAGGAAGAGTATTCCGCTATGATGCCAAACATGATCGCTTTCAACTTGTATACAAGCTACCTGATGAAGTGGTAAAAGGAAATCCGACTCCCGTAAGCTATGGATTTATTGACAGCAACAATATTGTATGGCTCTGTAACGAAGAAGCATTATATCTCTACGATACGAATACTGAGAAAACCACCGTTATCAAAAACCATATAGGAGAAAGTATTACGGATATCGAGCAAATCGACCCTGACCATTATTTCATCGGTACAGACGTCGGTATACATCATGCCGAATTAAAAGATAACGTTCTCAACCTTTCTCCATGCAACTGGCTTGATAAACTGAAGATGCAAGTCAACGAGTTATATTTCCATAAAGCAAACCGCAAACTATTCATCGGTACGTTCCAGAAAGGCATTTATCTGTACGATATGAATATTCATCAAACTGTAGAGCTGAATGTCGGTTTGCAGGATGTCAGCATTACACGTATCAAATCCTTCAATGACAAAGAAATATTGATAGCTACAGATGGTGCCGGTATATATAAAATGAATGTGGATACCTATGAGTGCGCCCCCTACATCGTGGCGGATTACAATAGCTATAATGCCATGAACGGCAACAGTATTTACGACTTCTATGTAGATGACGAACGCATCTGGATAGCCAATTACCCTATCGGCATCACAGTACGCAACAATCAATATGCCAGTTATGAATGGATCAAACATTCTATCGGCAACAAGCAATCGCTTATCAATGACCAGGTGAATGCCATCATCGAAGACCATGAAGGTGATCTCTGGTTCGCTACCAACAATGGCATCAGCCTCTACTCCACTAAAACAAAGCAATGGCACTCATTTCTCAGCGTGTTTGATAATGGTAACGTAACCAAAAACCATGTTTTTATTTCTTTGTGCGAGGTATCACCCGGCATCATCTGGGCAGGTGGATACACTTCGGGCATCTACCAAATCAATAAAAAACAGATGAAGGTGGAGTTCTTTACTCCTTCTACATTTGGCGATTGTGATATCCGTCCGGATAAGTACATACGCTCTATCATAAAAACTTCTGATGGCAGTATCTGGTCCGGTGGCTATTATAATTTAAAGCAAATAGACTTCAACCGTAAAAATATACGTGCTTATCCGGGACTTAGCGGAATTACGGATATTAAGGAGAAGGATGCGCAACACATGTGGATAGGTACTGCCACAGGACTGTATCTGCTGGACAAAGAAACCGGCAAGTATCAGTATATATCGATGCCGATAGAGTCTTTCTACATTAACGCGCTTTATCAGACGCCAGACAGTTTGCTGTACATCGGGACCAGCAACTCCGGATTACTCATTTATAACCATCAGCAAAAGTCGTTTGAGCATTTCCACAAAGACAACTGCCCGCTGATTTCCAATAACATATATACCATTCTTCCGGACGGAAACAAAAGTGTCCTGCTGAGTACGGAAAACAGTCTGACAAGCTATTATCCGGCTGGAAAGATATTTCATAACTGGACTAAAGAACAGGGACTGAAGAGTGATCATTTTAATTCAACATCAGGCGTACTGCGAAAAAACGGAAACTTCATTCTTGGAAGTACGGACGGAGCAATAGAGTTCCACAAAGATATGATGATTCCACGCAATTATGAGTTCAAAATGATATTCAGCGATTTGCGCGTATTCTATCAAACCGTTTACCCCGGCGATGAGGGTTCACCGTTGGAAGTGGACATAGATGAAACTCAAGTGCTAAAGCTGAAATACAATCAGAACATATTCTCTCTACGGATATCTTCTATCAATTACGATTATCCGTCATTGGTTCTGTATTCCTGGAAACTGGAAGGTTTCTATGACGGATGGAGTCGTCCTGAGAAAGATTGTATGATCCGGTTCACAAATCTGAGTCCCGGAAAATATACATTACGGGTACGTGCCATCTCCAGTGAAGACCGACGAATCGTTCTTGAAGAGCGTGACATGGAAATCATGATAGAACAGCCCTTATGGCTCAGCATATGGGCATTAATACTTTATGCCGCCGTCGTAGCCGCGATTGCCATTATCACATTGCGTGTCATTATCCTGCGCAAACAGCGTAAGGCTTCGGATGAGAAAATACGTTTCTTCATCAATACAGCGCATGATATTCGTACTCCGTTGACACTGATCAAAGCGCCACTGGAAGAACTCAGTGAAAAGGAAAATCTGACACCGAGCGGACGAAGCAATATGAATACTGCCATACGAAATGTGAACGCCCTGTTGCGACTGACGACCAATCTTATTAACTTCGAACGTGCAGACACTTATTCCAGTGCCCTATATGTATCCGAATACGAGTTGAGCACCTACATGGAGGAAATGATCAATGTTTTCCGGGCTTATGCCGACGTAAAACGTATCAGCCTGACTTATGAAAGTAATTTCCGCTACATGAATACCTGGCTTGACAAGGATAAGATGGATTCGATTCTGAAAAATCTGATATCCAATGCCTTGAAGTATACACCGGAAGGTGGAAGCGTACATATCTATACAGCAGAAACAGAAGACTATTGGAGTGTGGAAGTAAAGGATACAGGTATCGGTATTCCGTCCTCAGAACAGAAAAAGCTCTTTAAAATACACTTCCGGGGTAGTAACGCCATCAACTCGAAAGTAACGGGTAGTGGTATCGGACTGTTACTGGTATGGAAACTTGTTCACCTGCATAAAGGCAAAATCAACTTTACAAGCACGGAAGGAAAAGGCTCCTGTATTAAAGTCACATTCCCAAAAGGTGAAAAGCCTTATCGAAAAGCTATTCACAGTCCGAAACCGGGAAGTGAGAAAGTTGCTTATGCTGAATCGGGAGTGCCTAAGAATGTTACGCCAAACATTGCTTATGATGCAACTAAACAGAAACAACAGCAAAACAGTGATCTTCCGAAAATCCTGATTGTGGAGGATAATGATGAGTTGAGGGAATATCTCCGCAATACACTGTCGGACGACTATAACATACAAGTATGCAGCGATGGCAAACAAGCACTCGAAATAGTCAAGGAATATATGCCTAACATGATTATTTCGGATATCATGATGCCGGAAATGCGTGGAGACGAATTGTGTCATGTCTTAAAGAATGATATTGAAACCTCTCACATCCCCATCATTTTGCTCACAGCACTGAACAATGACCGCAACATCATTGAAGGATTGAAGACCGGAGCAGATGAGTATATTGTGAAGCCATTCAATATAGGTATTCTCCGTGCTACGATATCCAACATCCTGACAAATCGTTCTCTGCTGCGACATAAATATGCTAATCTGGAACTGAATGATGATGAAGATGCCACAACTTGTACCAATTGTTCCACCGACCTTGACTGGAAATTCATTTCTTCCGTCAAGAAGCATGTGGAAGAAAATATGGATAACGGTGCACTCAATGTAGAAATGCTCTGTTCATTACTGAATATGAGTCGTACCAGCTTCTATAATAAAATAAAAGCCCTGACCGACCAGGCTCCGGCAGATTATATCCGATTGATACGTCTGAAACGTGCTGCACAATTACTGAAAGAGCAGAAATACAGCATAACTGAAGTTGCAGAAATGACTGGTTTCAGCGATGCGAAATACTTCCGGGAAGTATTCAAGAAGCATTTCAGTATCAGCCCGAGCCAATATGCGAAGCAGAAAGAAGAAGGGGAAGAAGGAGAATAAAGTGGTAGAGTGATATCATATTATCACATTATAACATTAAAACTATGAATATTTATTTAGAGGCATTCGGCCTTTTTTCTAAAATAGGAGTTTTCACTATCGGAGGTGGCTATGCCATGGTGCCACTCATAGAGGAAGAAATTGTGGAGAAACGAAAGTGGATCGCCAAAAACGATTTTATAGACTTACTTGCCATTTCCCAATCGACTCCCGGTATTCTTGCGGTTAACATTTCTATTTTCATAGGATATAAACTACGGGGAATTCGTGGTAGTCTGGTGACTACTTTAGGTACTATATTGCCATCATTCTTCATTATCCTTGCCATTGCTTTATTCTTCCATAACTTCAAAGACAATACAGTTGTAGAGCGCATTTTCAAGGGCATCCGCCCGGCAGTAGTCGCACTGATTGCCGCTCCTACATTCAGTATGGCGAAATCAGCAAAAATCAACCGTTACAATGTCTGGATACCCATTGTATCTGCACTGATCATCTGGTTGTTGGACTTCTCTCCTATCTGGGTAATCATCATCGCCGGTGTAGGAGGATACCTGTACGGACGGTTACACCATCCCAAAGTTGAAAGTTGAGAAAGTTGGTTGCGCATCATAAATTATAAATCATAAATTATAAATCATAAATCTCCCATGCTTTATCTCCAGTTATTCTATACATTCTTCAAAATAGGTCTTTTCGGCTTTGGCGGTGGATATGCCATGCTTTCAATGATACAAGGTGAAGTAGTCACACGCTACGGGTGGTTGACCCCACAAGAGTTTACAGATATTGTAGCTATCAGTCAGATGACTCCCGGACCTATCGGAATCAATTCGGCAACGTATGTAGGCTTCACGGCTACCGGAAGTGTGTGGGGTTCTATCATCGCTACTTTTGCAGTAGTGCTTCCTTCATTCATCCTGATGTTGGCTATCAGCAAGTTTTTCCTGAAATACCAGAAACACCCGGCTGTTGAAGCAGTATTCAGCGGATTACGTCCGGCAGTGGTAGGGCTACTGGCATCGGCGGCCTTGGTGTTGATGAATACTGAGAATTTTAGTTCACCTAAAGAAGATATGTACTCGTTTACCGTCAGTTGCATCATCTTCCTGGTGGCTTTTGTGGGTACCCGGAAATATAAAATCAATCCGATAGTGATGATTATAGTCTGCGGAATAGCAGGTTTCATATTGTATTAACCAAAAAGGTGAAGCTTATAGCTTCACCTTTTTTGCCACTACCTTCGACTCATTATGCAGTCGGTCGAGTGCTGTTACCACATAGCGATATTTAGTCTTTCCATTTTCATAGGGTAACTTATAGAAGTTATCCCGCGTGATGGCTACAATATGAGAAGGATCACTGATGTCCACTTTCTCTTTAGCATCGAAACGGTAAATTACATACTGTACGGCACGATCCATTTCATCCTTATACTTCGGTGCTGTCCAGAACAAAAGATATCCATCTTCTGTCCACACCGGTTTCATCTTGCGCACTTTATCCGGCGCTTCATTATCCATGAAATCAAAAACAGGAGGCAAGGCGGGATATTTGTGGTATTCAGCCATCAAAGCATCACGATACTTTCCGGCATTCTCCACCACTGCACTTGCAGGCCACTGACAGCTTCCGCCAATCGTCTGATAAGCACGTTGCAACGCCATCTTACGGGGAAGCTGGTTCATGGAAGGAGTCTGCGGATCAGCATTCTGCACCGTATTCATTACCGACTGACCGATGAACAAAGGACGATTTTCCGTATTCTTTGCCCACCACTTCACCAATGTCTCATAATCAGCTACCGGATGACCTATCTGCCAGTATATCTGCGGAATGTTATAATCTATCCAACCTTCACGGGCCCAAAGAAGCACATCGGCATAAAGATCATCATAGTTTTGCAAACCATTGGTCTTACTACCCAGTGGATCACTCTTCTGATTACGGTAAATACCAAACGGAGAAACACCGAACTTAACCCACGGCTTCAATTCGCGCACTGTCTCATGAATTTTCTTTATCAACACATTGACATTACTGCGACGCCAATCCGCTTTATTAGAAAATCCACCGCCATAACGGGCAAAGCTGGCATCATCCGGGAAGTCTACTCCCTGTTTAGGATAGGGGTAGAAATAATCATCCATATGAATAGCATCAACATCGTAGCGGGAAACAATATCCGTAATCACCATACAGATGTGGCGACGGCTTTCCGGCAATGCAGGGTCGAAATAGACTTGGTCACCGTAAGTAACAAACCATTCGGGATGAATATTATAAACATGGCCCGGCGCCAATTCATTCTTCAGTGAAGTCTTCACACGATAAGGATTAATCCAGGCATGAAACTCCATACCACGCTTGTGGCACTCTTCAATCATAAATTCCATGGGATCCCAATAAGGATCGGGTGCTTGTCCCTGTACACCAGTCAGAAAGCGGCTCCACGGTTCCAGTTGCGAAGCATAGAGAGCATCGGCTTCGGGACGTACCTGAAAGATAATGGCATTAATGCCTGCCTCTTGCAGGGAGTTCAACTGACTGATCAGGGTCTGTTTCAACTTCTCGGTGGGAATTCCGCGGAATTGTCCGTTAACAGCTTGTATCCAGGCTGCACGAAATTCACGTTTGGGGTATCTTTCGGGTTGGAATTGCGCTGCCACTGTCAGAGAAAAGAGCAGGGCACATACGCACAAAAGGGTTCTTACTTTCATTCTTTATAAAATCTGATTAGGGTTTATTCAATTCATTGGCCATTCAACAACTACACGGACACCACTATTGTACGAAGTATCCAGGTAAATCTTTCCATCTACAATATCCATCACCTGACGGGCAATGGAAAGTCCCAGACCTGTACCGGGAGTAAAGCTATCTACTTTAAAGAAACGCTCGAAAACAGTTTCCTGATATTGCGGCTCAATGCCGATACCAGTATCTTCTATTATGAAACGTATGATATTATTCTCCTTATCTTCCTCACATTGCAGACGGATCACACCCTTTTCGGTAAATTTCCCGGCATTATCCAGCAAAAGGGTAAGCACACGTTTCATCCAGGCCCGTACCGTCTGTATCACCGGAGCATCCGGAGAGGGAACCCATTGCAGTTCCACACCTTCTTTCTGCTTCCCACCCAACTCATCTATACATTCAAGACAGCAGGCATTCACATCCACCGCTTCTTTGGGCATATCTGCAGTCTGTGAGTCCATATCTGCAATATCTATAATATTATCAATCAGTTCTAACAAATAAGCACTGTTCTTCTCTACCTGACTGGAATATTCACGGGCATCTTCCACATCCAAGCCTTCTTCGGCAAGCAATGCAGAAAAACCTACTACAGAATTGAGCGGTGTACGCAACTCATGCGTGACGTGCTGGATGAACGAACTCTTAATGCGTCCCATCTTCTGCAATTCCTTACGACCAACATCCAGTTTCCGGTTCATGGAAAGAGTACGAATATAAAGGTAAGTAACCAATATCAATAGCAGTAATATCACACAACCCGCCCCAAACACAAAAGCCAGACGCTCACGGCTCATTTTCTCACTCAGTTCCAGCTTCTCCATCTTCAGACGGTCAACCTCAAACTGAGCGGTATATTTGTTCAGCTGTTCATCCATCTCTGCCGTACGCACAGAATCATTCAACTGAGAATACTCTGCAAAAGCACGACATGCCTCCTTGTAATGTCCGATCTGTTCCAGCATAATGGCTTTTTGACGGTAGTTTCCCGGATAATAATTGCCTATCGAACGCTGGTAATCAATCAGAGAATCCATATAAGCCACGGCATTGCCTATGTTACCCAAGATCTGACTGCACATAATTTTATAGCCGAACCAGCCCTCCTGTGAAATAGACTCTTTATTTTTAAGATAATAAGCATTTGCTTCACGAATATAAGGTGCTGCCGCTTTCTCTCCTTTTATCCCCAAAATAGCAATAACCCGGAACTGATAATAGCGCATATACAAAGCTTCTCCTATTACAACATCCTTCCCCTCTACTGTCTTCCCCAACTGTCCCAACCGGTCCAGATAAGGCACAGCGTCACTATATGACTGACGTGCCAGATAAGTTTGAATGATATTGAGGGAAACGACATAAGCATCACGGTAATATTTGCCTTCTTCAAAGTGCTTCAATGCACTGTCATAATATTCAAGGCATAGCTTTATATTCTGACCGAACACACGGTGATTATAACCTATACACATTTCACCGGATGCCATGCCGTATTTATCTTTCCGTTTCTCGGCGTCTTTGCAGAGTAAATCCGTCTCCTTCATCACCTCTTCTTGCAACCCCTTCTCGGTCATTCGCTGGATGTACTGCCTCCATGCCTGATAGCGATCGGTATTACGGTGGCAACGATCTGCCCAGTCCATATATTCATAAGTCACCAGACGCAAACTGTCCGTATCTCCTAATTCATAATAATGATTGGCAAGAATAGCATAAGCGTCACTGATATTAGCCGTATCCTTCCGTTCTTTTGCCAATTCAAGGAAGTGCATACCCAAGGGTAGAAAATTCGGTTTACCATTCGCTTTCCGTACACTGTCGGCAAGCGATTTCAGATCAATTGTATCTTGTCCCATAACTGTCCCGAAACAAGAAAACAAGCATACCAACATGGCACACAGGCATATCCGAGGGTATTGCATAAGGATGATTGGTTTTTAAAATGCGCATAAAAATAGTGCTTTTCCCGCTTGTTTGTCAGCAACTATTTAAAAGTATAACAAATCTTAACCTGCCAATCATTATACATATTTGAATTGCAGTGATTATCTTTGCAACTTAAATTCACTTTAGTGACTCAGATTATGACCAAAAACAACTCCATACTCATCAAAGGCGCACGCGTCAACAACCTGAAAAATATAGACGTAGAAATACCCCGAAACAAACTTGTTGTCATCACCGGGTTGTCCGGTTCGGGTAAATCCTCCCTGGCATTCGACACACTTTATGCTGAGGGACAACGTCGTTATGTAGAAAGTCTGAGCAGTTATGCCCGCCAGTTCCTGGGACGTATGAGCAAGCCTGAATGTGACTTTATCAAAGGGATTCCGCCTGCCATCGCCATAGAACAGAAGGTGAGCAGCCGCAATCCACGCTCCACTATCGGCACCTCTACTGAAATATACGAATACCTGCGATTATTGTATGCCCGCATCGGACGGACATTCAGCCCCATTAGCGGAGAGGAAGTAAAAAAACATTCCACTGAAGATATCGTAAACTGTATGTTAGGCTATCCGGAAGGGACAAGATACACAGTGCTCGCTCCGATACTACTACGTGAAGACCGCACAATGAAACAACAACTGGACATTGATATGAAGCAGGGCTTCAACCGTCTGGAAGTAAACGGAGAGATGATACGCATTGATGAATATGAACCCAAGAAAGGAGATACCGTTTTCTTATTGATAGACCGTATGGTAGCATCCAAAGAAAAAGATGCGGTCAGCCGACTGACGGACTCTGCCGAAACGGCGATGTACGAAGGTGACGGTGCCTGTCTACTCCGGTTCTATCAGCCTGACGGGACAACCAGCCTGTATCGCTTCAGCACCAAATTCGAAGCAGACGGTATTGCTTTTGAAGAGCCAAGCGACCAGATGTTTTCCTTCAACTCCCCCATCGGTGCCTGCCCTGAGTGCGAAGGTTTCGGTAAAGTAATCGGTATTGATGAACATCTGGTGGTTCCCAACCGTTCGCTGTCCGTTTACGACGGTGCTGTTGTCTGTTGGCGTGGCGAAGTGATGGGTGAATGGAAAGATATGGTGATACGAGGTGCCGAAAAAGCCGGATTCCCCATCTTTACACCTTACTATGAACTGACGGATGCACAACGCCGGATGCTATGGGAAGGCACTCCTTACTTCCAGGGTATCAATGCCTTCTTTAAGATGGTGCAGGAAAATCAGTACAAGATACAATATCGCGTGATGTTGGCACGCTATCGTGGCAAAACACTGTGTCCGAAGTGCCATGGTACCCGCTTAAAACCCGAAGCCAGCTATGTACGAGTAGGAGGACGAAATATTTCCCAACTCGTAGATCTGCCGATTACGGAGTTGAAAAACTTCTTCGATAACTTGCAACTGGATAAGCACGACAAAGATGTTGCTACCCGTATTCTCATGGAAATCAACAGTCGTATCCGCTTCCTTCTCGATGTCGGATTGGGATATCTGACACTGAATCGTCTCAGCAACTCGCTTTCGGGTGGTGAGAGCCAACGTATTAATCTAGCCACTTCACTGGGAAGCAGCCTGGTAGGTTCACTCTATATCCTTGACGAGCCCAGTATCGGACTACACAGTCGCGATACCGACAAGTTGATACACGTATTGCGTCAATTGCAACAACTGGGTAATACGGTTGTCATCGTGGAACATGACGAAGAAATCATCCGTGCAGCGGATTACATCATAGATATCGGGCCGAAAGCCGGCCGCCTGGGCGGACAAGTGGTCTATCAGGGAGATATGAAAGATTTGCAGCCGAACAGCGACAGCTACACCGTTCGTTATCTGTTGGGAGAAGAAGAAATTCCTATCCCGGAACATCGCCGCCCATGGAATAACTACATAGAACTGACCGGGGCACGCGAAAATAACCTAAAAGGGGTAAACGTGCGCTTTCCTCTGAATGTAATGACTGTAGTGACCGGCGTCAGCGGATCGGGAAAGAGTACCCTGGTACGCGATATCTTCTTCCGTGCCCTGAAACGCGAACTGGATGAGTGCAGCGAACGTCCGGGCGAATTCGCTTCTATCGGCGGTGACCTGCAAAACCTGCGAAATGTAGAATTTGTAGATCAGAACCCTATTGGCAAATCCAGTCGTTCAAATCCTGTAACTTATATCAAGGCTTACGACGAAATCCGCAAACTATGGGCAGATCAACCACTTGCCAAACAAATGGGATACACTGCCGGCTACTTTTCATTCAACAGTGAGGGCGGACGTTGCGAAGAATGTAAAGGTGACGGAACCATCACAGTAGAAATGCAATTCATGGCCGACTTGGTGTTGGAATGTGAAACCTGCCACGGGAAACGCTTCAAAACTGATACACTGGAGGTTAAATTCCATGATGCTAACATCTACGATGTACTGGAAATGACCGTGAACCAAGCTATAGAGTTCTTCACTAAACACGGACAGAAGAAGATAGTAAAAAAACTCGCTCCACTACAAGATGTAGGATTAGGCTACATCAAACTGGGACAGTCTTCCTCTACCCTTTCAGGTGGTGAAAACCAACGCGTGAAGCTGGCTTATTACCTCAGTCAGGAAAAGGCAGACCCTACCCTGTTCATCTTCGACGAACCGACCACAGGACTACATTTCCATGATATTCGCAAATTACTGGAAGCTTTCGATGCCCTGATATTACGTGGACACTCCATCGTAATCATCGAGCATAACATGGACGTTATCAAGTGTGCCGACTATGTGATAGACCTCGGACCGGAAGGTGGTGACAAAGGTGGAAATCTGGTAGCGGCAGGTACACCGGAAGAAGTGGCAAAATGTGCGGCAAGTTATACAGGACAATTCCTGCAAGAAAAACTGCACATGAAATAATTGAGTGAAACTCATCTCATGAGACGGATTATTCTGTCTCGTGAGATAAAAATATCCGTCCCATGAGATAAAAAAATCGTCCCACAAGACAAACTGTTTTATCTCATGGGACAATTTATAATAATCTGCAAAGCGGAAAAATCTTAGCTTGCTTTATTCATAGCAGGAGTTATGTAAGTTAGAAGTAAAAACCGAAACCAACCTTCAGACCAAATACCGAACGGTCACCGTTTACGTTCCAATACACAGCCGGCTCAAGTGTCACCGTCCTCGACAGAAAGAAAGCGTACCCTGCTTCCGCACCGAAAGAAAACTTGGTATCATCGCTTGTCCCCCAATCCCAACGGTCTACGTTGACATCAGCACCCAGATATAGACCAATCTTACTGAAATAATAACGACCGCCCACACCGAGTGTATAAACATCCGTATCACCTCCTTTTTCATTCCATTTGGCTCCTGCATGTATCAATAACGCCACATTATCCAGCAGAAACGCACCACCTTTGGCTTCAATGCCAAATGAAGTCTTGTCTGTCTCTGTATTATGCGACAAACCTAAGCCGGAAATCGACGGATTCAAGATCCACTTTCCTTTTTCAAATTGTGCCTGGGCAGCCACTGTGGCCACAAGCAGACAAACGAGTAATGCTAATTTTTTCATTGTTACTTATTAGTTTTTGGTGTTATTGTACTTTTCATCTTCCTCTCTACGTTTTCGCTGCAAGTCTTCTTTCTTACGCAACACCAACCAGAGGATAAACACAATGATATAGGATGCTGCAACAGTGACGTATTTTTCCGTATCACTGATAACAGTGTTGCGCGGCAGGAAATAAGCTGCCGTAGCACTCACATAGATAAGCAGAGCAATCGTGATGCTTGTAGATTTTTTAAATCTCTTCATTACCAAAGTTTTTTAGTCGTTTTAAAATACCAGATACTAAACCAGAGCGCAGCTACCACAGCAGCCAGAATGGCAACACCGAGAGCAGTCTGAGGTCCTAAGCCAAAGCCTTCGGGGGCTATACAGATGTATGTTATACAAACAGTTGTCATAAATACAGCCGGAACATAAGTTACATAAAAGTAATGTCCTTTCTTTTCACGTACCAGATAGACGGTAATCGCCCAAAGCGTAAAGACGGAAAGCGTCTGATTGGTCCATGCAAAGTAACGCCAAATCATGTCAAAACCCTCTTTGTCGCTCAAACTGTAGAGCAACAAACCGATAGCAGCGAGAAACATAGGAATACATATATACAAACGACGACGCATGGATTTTTGTTCCATTCCGAGGAAGTCTGCCACAATAAGGCGGGCAGAGCGGAAAGCGGTGTCACCACTCGTGATAGGCGCGGCAATCACACCTAATATAGCAAGGAATCCTCCCACAGTACCGAGCCAATCTTTGGTGATAGCATCCACTACTACGGCAGCATTCGTCTCCCCCATTCCGTTTTCATGAAAGAAATAGGTGGCAGCTGCCGCCCAAATCAGGGCAACAATACCTTCGGTAATCATAGCACCATAGAACACAGGGCGACCGTGACGTTCACTCGTCATACAACGAGCCATTAACGGACTTTGCGTAGCATGGAAACCACTGATAGCACCACAGGCTATGCTGACAAACATAATCGGGAAAATGGGTAGTTCAACAGCATTAGGGTTCGTATTCTGTAATCCGTCCCAGAATTCCGGTAAGACAGGATGCTTCACATAAAGCATCACCAGTATACCCACCGCCATAAAAAGCAATGCAACAGCAAAAAGCGGATATATCTTACCTATGATTTTATCAACCGGCAACAAAGTGGCAAAAATATAATAGATAAATACTACTATTATCCAGAACGTAACATCCAAAGATTCCGGTGTCAGTTTTGCCAGCAATCCGGCAGGGCCGGCCACAAAGACAGCTCCTACCAATATCATCAAAAGAACTGTAAAACCGCGCATCACCTGCTTGGTAGTTACTCCCAGATAGCGACCGATGATCTCCGGCAAGCTTTCACCGCCATTACGCAGAGAGAGCATACCTGCCAGGTAATCATGTACGGCTCCGGCAAAGATACTGCCGAGCACAATCCACAAATAAGATGATACACCAAATTTAGCCCCCATAATAGCACCGAAGATAGGACCCAAACCGGCAATATTAAGAAATTGTATCATGAAAATCTTCCAGGTGGGCAAAGGGATATAATCCACCCCATCGGTCTTAGTCAAAGCAGGCGTCTTACGATCGTCAGGGCCGAAAATATGTTCGATGAAACGCCCGTAAAGAAAATAACCTGCTATTAATGCCAACAGGCAAAGCGTAAATGTAATCATGGTGCGTTATTCATTATTTTTAATGGACGCAAATGTAATAGTTTCTAAGGAAACTGCACAACATTCTCAAGTGTTTTACTTATCTTCGCCGCTAAAAATGACAGAAATAAAGAAGGAAAAGAGAATTTGTTTAGAATAAGTATTAGGTATTACAATAAAATCTCTATCAACATGAAACAGTTACTTCTCACTATATTATTTATCACATTCGTTCTGCCCCTTACCGCACAATCTGCCGGTGAGATGGTTACCCGTCCTCCAAAATACGAAGTGCGCGCTGCCTGGGTCACCGCCGTCTATGGTTTGGACTGGCCCCGTACCCGTGCCACCAGTCCCGAAGGCATCCGAAAACAAAAGGCAGAACTAGTAGAGATACTTGACCGACTGAAAGATGCCAACTTCAACACTGTGCTCTTCCAGACGCGAACGCGCGGTGACGTGCTCTACCGCTCAAAGATAGAACCGTTCAACTCCATTCTGACTGGGAAAACAGCTGCTGATCCGGGGTACGATCCACTGGCTTTTGCCATAGAAGAGTGTCATAAGCGTGGTATGGAGTGCCATGCCTGGATGGTAGCCATTCCGTTAGGCAATCGCAAGCATGTTGCCAATCTGGGCAATGCCTCCGTAACCAAACAGAAATCCGCTATTTGTGTGCCTTATAAGCGTGAATACTTCCTCAATCCCGGAAATCCGGCAACCAAAGAATATCTGATGAGCCTTGTACGCGAGGTTGTGGAAAAATATGACGTGGATGGCGTCCACTTCGATTATCTGCGTTATCCAGAGAATGCTCCCCGATTCCCAGACACCTATGATTTCCGGAAATATGGCAAAGGACGCGACCTCGCCCAATGGCGCAGGGATAACATTACGGAAATCGTCCGACACCTCTACAAAGGTGTGAAAGCTCTGAAGCCCTGGGTAAAGGTAAGTACCTGCCCTGTAGGAAAATACCGTGATACCTCCCGTTATCCTTCCCGCGGATGGAATGCTTTTCATACTGTTTACCAAGATGCACAAGGTTGGTTGGGTGAAGGCATACAGGATCAGATATATCCCATGCTTTACTTCCGGGGTAACCATTTCTATCCTTTTGCTCTCGACTGGCAGGAACAAAGTAATGGTCGCCAGATCATTCCCGGACTGGGTATCTATTTCCTCGATCCCAGTGAAGGAAACTGGACACTGGATGAAGTGGAGCGTCAGATGCACTTCATCCGTACCCACAAACTGGCAGGTCAGGCCCATTATCGTGTGAAATATCTGATGGACAACACACAAGGGTTGTATGATGTATTGGAAGAGGACTTTTATACCGCTCCTGCCCTGCAACCTGCCATGCCCTGGATAGACAACGTGCCACCGACAGCCCCTACCCACCTTACTGTCACTCGACTGCCGGACGGATACATCCACCTCAGTTGGATGCCCGCCACGGACAACGACAAACGTAATGTACCGACCTACGTCATCTACGGCTCGGACACTTACCCGGTGGATACCTCCAATCCGGAAAATATTATTGCCCAGCGAGTACAAGGAACGGAATACACGTATGCTCCCGTCCGCTTCTGGACGGCAAAGAAGTATTTTGCTATCACTGCCGTGGACCGTTGTGGCAATGAAAGCGAAGCGGGCAGATGACCCTCCCGAATGCCACACTCCAGCGTCCCCAATGCCACACTTGAATGGGTGAAACGCCACACTTGAACAAGTGTGAAGTGCGGCATTGGGGACGCTGAAGTGTAGCACCGGAAGCGGTGAAGTGTGACATTGCGAACGCTGAACTGTGGCAACCGTACAGCAAGCCGCGGCATCCGTACGACGAGACTCGACATTGGAAAAATCAGCAGCAGCAGCGTTTCTTTCTTTTTCTTCTGCTGCTGTTGTTAGTATATCTTTTATATTCTCTTTATTATCCGTATCAACACTTTCACTAATAATACTATCATTCAGCGTTTTATCTGATTTTCCGGTGCGTTTTTCCGCCTTTTCCCTCGACGTTTTTTGTCGTTTTTCGTCATTTTTTGACCAGGAAACCGACGATTCCGATACATTTCCGGTCGTTTTCGGAACCGTTTTTCGAACCGAATCTTCCGGTTTTCCCGTTTTATCCGCAACTGTTTCCTCCCGCTTTTGAACCGGTTTATGCAGTGGGTTCAGTTCGGCAGGCGCAAAAGATCCGTCCTCTTCAAAATCGAAAAGCTCGTAACCGAGAATGATCTTCTTGATATAAGCAAAAGATATCTTATGCATCTTGCAGTAAGGACGCAAAAACTCCATATCGACACATGAGCCGGGCAACATAGCCAATTTCTCGATAACGAACCAATAAGCCCCTGTTCCCTTGAGCTTTTCCATTTTCAACAGATATTGCATTCTGGGATCGTGCATAGCCATCAGCGGATGCTGCAAATAGAAATTCCTTTTCATCTTTCTTTATGTTTTAGTTTAAAGCCATAAAGATAAGAATAGCATGTGAGACAGTCGGAGGTTACGTGAGGTTCCGTGAGGTTAACACACCTCCACCCGCACGTAAGCCCGGTACCTGCTTTGAGGAGTAACCGGCACCAAGGCCAGATAGCCGGAGACGATTCTTCCTTCCTCCACTATCAATGGATAATCCCTCATGTCCTGTTCATGTTGCGTCCGCAAAGCCTCGGCAGAAGGGAAATTGTCGACATTAAAAATTCCTTTGCTACCGGGAGCGACGAAATTATCATAAAGCTGACGGGCAACCATCCCCATAGTCATGCGCACATTAATTTCAACATGTGGATAAATGGCGTACGGATATCCTCTCTGATCCGGACAGATCATCATATCTATCCCCATAGGACCGGAATAATACCTACCATAAATTCCTTCTATAACTTTCTGCAAATACTCACGAATGCACACAAAGGCTTCTAAAGGGATATACCGTAGAATCCACTGTTCCACTTCCTCATTAGAAACCAGCATATTACCACGATAAACACCTTTCTCATCCGTAATAAAATGCGAGTAGCCGCTAAACAGTACCTTCCCCCTACCATTGGAGTAGAATTCCATGGCAAAATCCCCCTCCTTTTTATATATAGGTTCCAGTATAAGAGCCCCGTGGTTCACCAATTCCCGACGACACCAATCAGCCGTAGATTTCGTCAGCCCACGGCGACACCAACGCAACCCCTTTCCGCTGCCCGACCACACGGACTTGAACAGGTAACCGTCCTTAAAATCATCGACTATATCCGGAACGCAGAATTCCTTGCCCTCCCCTGATATCAGAAAATGACGTCCACAAACACATTTGAGGGTTTTATTCAGTTCAAACGTCATAGCAAGAGCCATCCCATACGCACGGGAAGAAAGCATACGACACTCGCGCAACTCTGCTTCCGTAGGAAGTTTATGTTGGGCAATACCGGCCTTCTGCATACGCTTGCGGAAAGCGCGATTCCATCCCCAAGGTACAATTTGGGATTCCGCATAATCGGGTAATTCCGGTTCAGTGACCAATTGCACGGAAAGGGGGAACAATTGTTTCATTTTTTGCAGGTAATCAGCGTTATAGGCCGAAGGAGCAAGTACTGCACTGCCAGGTTGGGCATACCAAACGGGTAATAAAGCAAGATCTTGGGCCATGCGACAGGCAGAAGCGGGAGCCATATAATTTTCTTCATTATTAGCAAGTGCCATGTCCGTGTCTGGGTTAAATACATAGAGTTTCATACTATTACAGTTCTTTATTATTTAAGGCCGCAAAATTACAGAGAAAAACAAGGTAAAGCAAATATATAAACTTCACTAACAAAAAAGATATTTTGCCATCTCTACTTTGCAATTCTATAAAAAAGACGTATATTTGTCGCCCGATAAACTGAATTTAACAGCATGGAAGCATTCTACCGCACACACGCCTATCTTGTTGAGCATACCAATGCCCCCGTTCGCCGTGACCTCATGGATGAGATCAACTGGAACGACCGTCTTATCGGTATTAAAGGAACGCGTGGTGTAGGTAAAACCACGTTTCTGTTGCAATATGCTAAAGAGAAATTCGGCACTGACCGTTCCTGCCTCTTTATCAATATGAACAATTTCTACTTTTCTTATTTCAGCATCGTTGATTTCGCTTATGAATTCCAACGCCGCGGCGGAAAAGTATTGCTGATAGACCAGGTATTCAAACATCCGGACTGGAGCAGGGAACTGAAAATGTGCTACGACCGCTTTCCAAACCTCAAAATCGTGTTTACCGGTTCGTCCGTGATGCGACTGAAAGAGGAAAACCTGGAACTGCGCGATATAGTGAAGAGTTATAACCTGCGTGGCTTCTCCTTCCGTGAGTATCTGAACCTGCAAACAGGCATGAAGTTCCGTGCTTATACACTGGAAGAGATTTTGAGCAACCACGAACAGATTGCCAAAGGTATCCTTTCGAAGGTACGCCCACTGGATTACTTGCAGGACTATCTGCACCATGGTTTCTATCCGTTCTTTCTGGAGAAACGCAATTTCTCGGAGAATCTGTTGAAGACCATGAATATGATGGTAGAAGTGGACATCCTGCTTATCAAACAGATTGAACTGAAATATCTTTCAAAAATCAAGAAATTGCTTTATATGCTGGCAGTAGACGGTCCGAAAGCCCCGAACGTAAGCCAGTTGGCAAACGACATACAAACATCCCGTGCCACGGTGATGAACTACATCAAATATTTGGCAGATGCACGCCTTATCAATATGGTATATCCGAAGGGAGAAGAATTCCCCAAGAAACCATCGAAGATTATGATGCACAACTCCAACCTGATGTACTCCATCTATCCCGTGAAAGTGGAAGAACTAGATGTGCTGGACACTTTCTTCGCAAATTCCCTGTGGAAAGATCACAAGGTGAACAAAGGCGACAAGAATATGTCATTCCTGGTGGACGATGTGATGCCTTTCAAGATTTGTCCGGAAGGTATGAAAATAAAAAATAATCCCGGCGTCACCTATGCCCTGCACAAAGCGGAAATAGGAAGGGGGAATCAGATTCCACTCTGGATGTTCGGCTTTTTATATTGAGATTTATTCACTTAATAATAATTCAATTTAGTTATGACTAAACAGAAGAAATTCATTACTTGTGATGGTAACCAGGCTGCTGCGCATATCTCGTATATGTTCTCTGAAGTAGCTGCTATCTATCCCATCACTCCCTCTTCTACGATGGCTGAGTACGTAGACGAATGGGCTGCCGCAGGACGCAAAAACATCTTCGGCGAAACAGTATTGGTACAGGAAATGCAATCGGAAGCCGGTGCTGCCGGAGCCGTTCACGGTTCATTGCAAGCCGGTGCGTTGACTTCAACGTACACTGCATCTCAAGGTCTGTTGCTGATGATCCCGAATATGTACAAGATTGCCGGTGAATTCCTGCCTTGCGTATTCCACGTATCAGCCCGCACACTGGCTTCTCACGCGCTGTGTATCTTCGGTGACCACCAGGATGTTATGTCAACCCGTATGACAGGTTTCGCCATGTTGGCAGAAGGTTCTGTACAGGAAGTTATGGACCTCTCCGGTGTTGCTCACTTGTCAACTATCAAAGCTCGTGTACCGTTCGTTAATTTCTTCGACGGCTTCCGTACTTCTCACGAAATCCAGAAGATCGAGATGTTGGAAAACGACGATCTCGCTCCGCTGATTGACCAAAAAGCTCTGGCTGAATTCCGTGCTCGCGCATTGAATCCGATGAATCCGGTTGCCCGTGGTATGGCTGAAAACCCCGACCACTTCTTCCAGCACCGTGAATCATGCAACAACTACTACGAAGCAGTTCCTGCTATTGTAGAAGAATACATGAATGAAATTTCTAAAATCACAGGACGTAAATATGGATTGTTCGATTACTATGGTGCTGAAGACGCAGAACGCGTAATCATCGCTATGGGTTCTGTAACCGAAGCTGCCCGTGAAGCTATCGACCACCTGATGGCTAATGGCGAAAAGGTAGGTATGGTTGCCGTACACCTGTATCGTCCATTCTCTGCTAAGCACTTCCTGGCTGCTGTGCCTAAGACTGCTAAGACTATTGCAGTTCTTGACCGTACGAAGGAACCGGGTGCGAACGGCGAACCGTTGTACCTCGATGTTAAAGACTGCTATTATGGTGCAGCTGATGCTCCGGTAATCGTAGGCGGTCGTTACGGTTTGGGTTCTAAGGACACTACTCCTGCTCAGATCATTGCCGTATTCAAGAATCTGGCTATGCCGATGCCGAAGAACCACTTCACTATCGGTATCGTAGACGACGTAACCTTCACTTCACTTCCTCAGGAAGAAGAAATCGCATTGGGCGGTGCAGGTATGTTCGAAGCTAAATTCTACGGACTGGGTGCTGACGGTACAGTAGGTGCTAACAAGAACTCTGTGAAAATCATCGGTGACAATACTGACAAACACTGCCAGGCTTACTTCTCTTACGACTCAAAGAAGTCAGGTGGTTTCACTTGTTCTCACTTACGTTTCGGTGATACTCCGATCCGTTCTACATACTTGGTAAACACTCCGAACTTTGTGGCTTGCCACGTTCAGGCTTACCTGCACATGTATGATGTAACCCGCGGTTTGCGCAAGAACGGTACATTCCTGCTGAATACAATCTGGGAAGGCGAAGAACTGGCCAAGAACCTGCCTACCCGTGTGAAGAAGTATTTCGCTAAGAACAATATCTCTGTATACTATATCAACGCAACTCAGATTGCACAGGAAATCGGTTTGGGTAACCGTACCAATACAATCCTGCAATCTGCATTCTTCCGTATCACAGGTGTAATCCCTGTTGACCTGGCTGTAGAACAGATGAAGAAATTTATCCAGAAGTCTTACGGCAAGAAGGGTGAAGATATCGTAAACAAGAACTATGCTGCCGTTGACCGTGGTGGTGAATACAAGCAATTGACCGTTGATCCTGCTTGGGTTAACCTGGCTGACGACGCTAAGACTGAAAACAACGATCCTGCATTCATTAACGAAGTAGTTCGTCCGATCAATGCACAAGATGGTGACTTGCTGCCGGTATCTGCATTTAAGGGCATCGAAGATGGTACTTGGTATCAAGGTACAGCTAAATACGAAAAACGTGGTGTAGCTGCTTTCGTTCCCGAATGGAATGCTGAAAATTGTATCCAGTGTAACAAGTGTGCTTATGTTTGTCCTCACGCTTCTATCCGTCCGTTCGTTCTGGATGCTGAAGAGCAGAAGGGTGCAAACTTCGAGATGCTGAAAGCTGTAGGTAAAGTATTCGACGGTATGACATTCCGTATCCAGGTTGATGTTCTCGACTGTCTGGGTTGCGGTAACTGTGCCGATATCTGTCCGGGTAATCCGAAGAAGGGTGGCAAGGCTTTGACTATGAAACATCTGGAAAGCCAGTTGAACCAAGTTCCTAACTGGGATTACTGTGCTGAAAAGGTAGCAAGCAAGCAACATTTGGTTGATGTTAAAGCTAACGTAAAGAACTCTCAGTTCGCTACTCCGTTGTTTGAATTCTCAGGCGCTTGCTCCGGTTGTGGTGAAACTCCGTACGTGAAGTTGATCACTCAGTTGTTCGGTGACCGCGAAATGGTAGCCAATGCAACAGGATGTTCTTCTATCTACTCCGGTTCAGTACCTTCTACTCCTTATACTAAGAACGAAAAGGGTCAAGGTCCTGCTTGGGCAAACTCTTTGTTCGAAGACTTCTGCGAATTCGGTTTGGGTATGGAACTCGCTAATGAAAAGATGCGTGACCGTATCGTGAAACTGTTCAACCAGATTCTGGAAGGTGACAATGCTCCTGCTGAGGCTAAGGAAGTATTGAAAGCATGGATTGAAAACATGTACGACGCAGACAAGACTAAAGAACTTGCACCTCAGATCGAGGCTATCATCGAGCAAGGCATCGCTGCCGGCTGCCCGGTTAGCAAGGAACTGAAAGGCTTGACTCAATATTTAGTAAAACGCAGCCAGTGGATCATCGGTGGTGACGGTGCTTCTTACGATATCGGTTACGGTGGTCTCGACCATGTAATCGCCAGCGGTAAGGACGTTAACATCCTGGTTTTGGATACTGAGGTTTACTCTAACACAGGTGGTCAGTCTTCTAAGGCTACTCCGGTGGGTGCTATCGCTAAGTTTGCCGCTGCCGGTAAGCGTGTACGTAAGAAAGACCTTGGTTTGATGGCTACTACTTACGGTTACGTTTACGTAGCTCAGATCGCTATGGGTGCTGACCAGGCTCAGACTCTGAAAGCAATCCGTGAAGCTGAAGCTTATCCCGGACCGTCACTCATCATCGCTTACGCTCCGTGTATCAACCACGGTCTGAAGCTGGGTATGGGCAAGAGCCAAGCTGAGGAAGAAAAGGCTGTTAAGTGCGGTTACTGGCACTTGTGGCGTTACAACCCGGCTTTGGAAGCTGAAGGCAAGAATCCGTTCCAGCTGGATAGCAAAGAACCGGATTGGGCTGGATTCCAGGACTTCCTGAAGAGCGAGGTTCGTTACTCTTCTGTAATGAAACAATATCCTTCAGAAGCTGCTGAACTGTTCCAAGCTGCCGAAGACAATGCCAAGTGGCGTTATAACAGCTACAAGCGTCTGTCTAAAGGAAACTGGGGTGCTGATGCCGAATAATTTCGATTATTAAAATAGTAAATAATAAACTCTGAAAAATGAAGGCTGCACCGTGAACCGGATGCAGCCTTTATTTGTTTTCAAACAAAAGCAACGAACATTATGATTGGATTTATTATTTGGATTATAGGCCTGATACTTGCTATCAAAGCCGTATTGGAAATTATGCAATGGAAGGTAGATGGCGTCAAGAAACTATTGGTCGCTATTCTTGTATTGCTCACCAGTTGGATCGGACTGATCTTTTATTATTTCTGGGGAAGAGACAATTTACCTTCAATGTTGAAATAAACAGATCTATCTGTATAAAAAAAGAAAATGCCGTACTTAAATTACGGCATTTTCTTTTTTTATTAAGCTATGTACGTCTTCCTCCGTTCCACCGAACGGACCGTAGCTCTGTAGTTTGACGGAACACATGGCAGCGGCAAAACAACCGGCTTCCTGATAAGATGCTCCTCTTTTACGCATATACAGATAGCCCGCCATATACGTATCCCCACAACCGGTAGCATCGGCAACATTCTCTACCGGATATGCCGGAATTTCATAGAATCGTTCATCAACATAAATAAGTGAGCCTTTGTCTCCCAAAGTCAGCAAGACTTCCTTCACTCCCCAGTCCGCCAATTTAACAGCAGCATCATAAGGATCTGAACATTGCGTAAGTACCTCCATTTCGTGTTCATTAGCTTTCAAGATATGGATATATTTCAAGGCTTCTTCTTTTTCAGCCCAGTCCACCGCCAATACTTCTTCGTTCTGCACTTCACGCAAATAACCCTGTACATCAAGAGAAAGTAATCCTTTCCCGGCAAGATATTTGATAACATCCAGTGAAAAATCATCCGCCAGTAAACTACCCAAATGAAAAATCCGGGCATTTACATCCTGCAAACCTTCAATCGTAAAAGGATCAGCCTTAGCAGTAACCCGCTGCTTTCTTTCATTGGTATCCTCGCCATAAATATTCTCAAAGCAGATGGAATGGATGCTGGGGAGTACTTTCACTTCAATGCCGTCTGTCCTCAAATCATCCACCACCGGCATCTCGCTATCAGCCAAGGCGGTGACAAGTTGGAATCCTTCCGTACTCAGGTGTTTGATGGCATGCGCAAAATAGAAAGAGGTTCCTCCGGGCATGTGCACAGTTTTCTGCGGAGTAACTACTTTATCCAAAGTAATATATCCGATACAACAAAGATCGTATTTCATAAAATATTCAGTTCCATTTTTCAGACTGCAAAAATAGCCAATAATTATCGTTTCTTCCCCCTGCAACGCTATAAATTCTTCCGTTTTAAGAAATCCGTCGGACTTTCACCGAATTGTTCCTTATAACACTTCGTGAAATAAGATGGAGAAGAGAAACCGACTTCATAAGCAATTTCCGCAACCGTCATTTCTGAAGAAGCCAACAGAGAAATTGCTTTTTTAAGGCGTGCCTGGCGCAGCAATTCATTGGGAGCATAGTTAGTAAGTGATTTCAGTTTACGGTAGAGTTGCACGCGGCTCAGTCCCATATCTTTGCCTAAGTCTTCCACATTCAGTTCCGGATCTCTCATTTTCTCCTCCACCAGAGATTTAAAACGAGAGACAAAATCTTTATCAATATCACAGATATTCTCTTTCGCCAATGTCTGATTATCACCGAAGAACTGGCGAAGCTGTCGACGGGAATCTATCAGATTCCGGATACGGGACAGTAACAACTGAGAATTGAAAGGCTTGGATATATAAGAGTCAGCACCACCATTATACCCCTGAATGCGTTGTTCATCAAGTGAACATGCTGTAAGAAGAATCACGGGAATGTGGCAAGTCTGCAATTCGGTTTTCAACCTCCGGCAACACTCTATCCCGTCCATACCAGGCATCATGACGTCGGAAATAATCACATCGGGAACATATTTCATTGCGAGACGAATCCCTGTAGCAGCTTCCGATGCATCCAGCACATGATATTCTTCAGCAAGTAGTGTTTTTACGTAATTGCGAATATCGGCATTATCGTCAATAACCAGCACTGTCGGGCGATCTGCAGTTTTCGTGTCTTCCTCATCCAAGGGCAAATCTGTTTCTATCAATGTAGCAGAGACTTCCGCTTCCTCAGTGGGAAGAGTAACAACCGTAGGATGATACAGAGAAACACTCTGCGCCGGAAAAAGAACGGTAAAAGTCGCTCCTTTTTCATTGCTATGGGCAGTGATCTGTCCGCCATGCATCTCTACGAAGGCACGGACAAGCGCTAATCCGATACCTGTACCGGCCTGATGTCCGTCTATCTGGTAGAAGCGTTCAAAGATAGCATCCACCTCTTTTGGGGAAATATGGCTACCTGAGTTAAATACAGAGAAACGGTAATTAGTCGTTTCCGCCTCCAGCTTAACCACTATTTTTCCATTCTCGGGTGTATATTTCACAGCATTGGATAGCAAATTGAAATAGATACGTTCCATCTTCTCACTATCTGCCATCATGCGGAAATCTGTGTCAGGTGTAACTTCAAAAGAAAAGGAGATATGCTTTTTCAGCAACGCCATACGGAAAGAATCATTCCAGCCGTGGAAACTACTTAAAAGATCGAATGGTTCCAAATGAAGTTCCATCCGCCCGTTCTCTACCTTACGGAAATCAAGAATTTGATTAACAAGACGAAGAAGGATGTTAGCGTTCTTCTTCATCAGTTCCAGTAGTTGATGCGGATGCTCTCCAAGAGACTTATCGGCAAGAAGCTGGTTGATAGGATCTGCTATCAATGTCAACGGAGTACGGAAGTCGTGAGAAACATTCGTAAAGAATACCAGTTTGGCATGGGTGGCCTCTTCCAGTTCGCGGGAAAGCTGTTCCAACTGTTCTTTCTGCTGAATGAGCAGCTCCTTCTGCTGTGTTAATTGTTGCTTCTGTTCCTCTAACTTCTCCTTCTGCCGGGACAGTTCACGATTCAGGCGGTTTTTGGTACGCAAAGAAAGATAAACGGCAACCAGTAAACCGATTACCAATAAAAGCACCAATAAGCTGCCATATAATATGACTTGCTGCGTAGCGTAACGATCAAGGAACTGACTCATCTTTCCATTCATCGTTTCTATCTTTTCATCAAGGGTAGCAATATGCGAGGTCTGCATCTGCATAATCTGCGCATTGGTAGCATCTACAACAGAAGTACTCAATATGGTTTCACGAGGAAAGTCCCGCTTATTCAGGATATCCATCGCCATCTGTATCACACGGTCACCACCGGTAGGATAAATAAACGTGGCATCCAGTTGACCATTCAGCACTTGTTCTACGCCATACCCTTCACCGGGCAAAGCATCCGTACCGATAAAGCGCATTTCTTCTGCCCTACCCTGCCGCTCAGCAACATCATAAGCTCCTGCCGCCATTCGGTCGTTCTGTGCATACACTACATCTATTTCAGGAAAACGCGCCAAAAGAGTATCCATCTTCTCTCCTGCCTCAGAGCGCAGCCAGCCGGCATCTTCACGTGCCAGAAGCTGAATGCCGGGATAAGGAGATATGGCGGCAACAAATCCCTGATGACGGTCCATGGCCGGTGTAGAACCTGTCAAACCGGCTATCTCCACAATGTTGCCTTGTCCATGAAGCATATTAGCAACATAGTTACCTATTGCTTTTCCTAACTCATAGTTGTCAGCACCTATATAAGCGGTATATTTATCAGAAAGTATCTTGCGGTCGAAAACAATGACGGGAATTCCCCTGTCGAAGGCTTCCTCCACTACCGGAGTGATAGGTGCAGCTTCATTGGGTGCAACTACAAGCAAGTCCACTCCTTCTTTGATGAAATTACGGATATCTTTTATCTGTTCTGCATTATCATCTTTTACCGTACGAATATCAATTTCTACTCCGTCATAGAAAAGTGCCTCGCGCAACATTTCATTGTTCATCTGATGTCGCCATTCATCATCGCTGCACTGGGAAACTCCAATACGGAAACGTGCTTCGCGATGGGTGCACGAAGTGGTCAACCAAAACCAGGAAAGTGAAACAAGTAATAATTGGATAGTATATCTTCTCATCTTTTCCGTTATTAGTAACGCAAATATAAAAATATTATCATAGGTATCGTTATCTGTTTCTTAAAAAAACTCCCTATTCCACCGATTTTTAACTCGGACAGAATAGGGAGACTACTATTGCCGGAAAGAAGGACAGACAAACCAGATAAGGCTATTATTGAGCTGTAAGCTCAATAACATAGCTCTGAGTCGCTGCAAAACCAAATACATTCAAACCAACTTTCATCAGATAATCACCGGAATAAACTTTCCCGCTAGATTCTAATTTAGATTCAGTAGAGGGCATCAAATTGATTTCTTCCACTTTATATTGCTTGTTCGGGTTTAATCCCTGAAGTTTGACTGTCATCAGTTTCTCCTGGAAACGCGGATGGATATCATAAGCAAATAATACAACTTTATTTGCATCCTTGCTTACATAATTCAGTGCCATGTGATTGCCCTCATACGGAGACACCAAACGATATTGATCACCATCCATAATGGCACTTTGCAGACGCTTCCAGTTGGCAACAGCCGTCTGGCAGTAAGTCAATTCATCAGCCGTGAGTTCTTTCAGACCTATATCAAAACCAAGCTTACACATAGAAGCTACATCCGTACGGAATTTTACAGAAGTCGCTTTATTCCAACTGGTCACATGGGCATCCATAGCTTTCGCAGGGAAGAACTGGGAAAAGCCCCACTGGATATAAATACGTTCTACAGGATCCGTATTGTCGCTGCACCAGAACTCTGTGAAATATTTAAGCGCTTCGTAATCGCAACGGGCACCACCACCGGAACAAAGCATCATCGGGACATCAGGATAATTCGCTTTCACACGCTTCAGAACATTATAGATGCCACGGACATGATCAATATATAACTGTCCCTGTTTGTTCTTCAGATACGGAGAATAGATATTGGTGATAGGACTGTTGCAATCCCATTTGAAGAAAGCAACTTCGGGATTCTCCTTCATTATATTCTCTACAACACCATATACATAATCCTGCACCTTCGGATTGCTAAGGTCAAGTACCAATTGGTTACGGTAATAATACGTTTCACGATTAGGCAGTGTGATCGCCCAGTCCGGATGTTTCTCGAAGAGTTCACTCTTGGGATTCACCATTTCGGGTTCAATCCAGATACCGAACTTCACATCTGCATCCTTGGCAGCTTTCACCAGCGCCGGAATGCCACCGGGCAATTTATCGTGATTCACATCCCAGTCTCCCAAACCCGCATGATCATTCTTACGGGGATATTTGTTCGCAAACCAACCATCGTCCAACAAGAACATATCTACACCCAGATGCTTGGCTTCCTTCATTAACTCGGCCAGTATCTCCTGGTTAAAGTTAAAGCCTGTATTTTCCCAGTTATTCAGGAGAGTCAGACGACTCCCTTTACCATCTTTCAAGCTGTAGTTGCGTGCCCACTCATGAAGGTTACGGCTTCCTTTCCCGGCACCGTCATTACTTAAAGTAAATATGAATTCGGGAGTGGTAAACACTTCATTCGGTTTCAGTTCATAATTCGAAGCGTAAGGATTGATACCGGGAATCACACGAAGATTCCCAACATTGTCCACTTCAAACGTGAAGCGGAAATTACCGGTCCATCCCAACGTACCCATCAATACATTTCCCTGATGTTCGCTGACCGGCTGATCCAATCCTACTTCAAAGAAAGGATGCGTATGCATGGCAGCACGACTTCCCAACTTCGTATCAATTACTTTCTTGCCAAATTGCAATTGCTGGCTGCTCATTTGCGCTTCCTTTGCCCAGTCACTACTGAACTCAGTCAGGTAATAAGCGGAATTATTGAAATAAAGCATGGCAGAGGCGTATGTAGAAAGCAGGACAGGTTTCTTTTCCTGATGCTTGATTTCACTCCAAGTCTTGATAACATTTTCTTTCGGATAAGCCACATAGTGCAGAGTGACGTCTACCGGATACTGATCGTCACGGAGATTAACCACAGTTTCCGTACCACCCTCAACCGCCTTGGAGGAGGAAGAAACATAATACAACATAGTGGACGGATTGCCATCATTGTGAGTGATAGCGATAGCCGGTTCAAAGTAATCTTCATTACCCGAACCACCATACACTTCCCAACCGCGTTTACTTACACTACCATCGGCACCGGCATGGATATTCCACTGAAAGTTATTCAAATCCTGCTCATGCAGCAGTTTTTCACCTAAGTAAGTTTGATACAGACGGCCGTTGTCGCCTACCTGAAGCACCAGGTCGGTGTTATCCGTAGAAATACGGATCGTTTTGTTCTCCGCTGCATTGGCATACGACAATGTAGCACATGCAAAGAGAGTTACAAGTAAATTTTTCATGGTGTACAATGAATTTAGTTACAAAAATATATTAAATTAATTTAGAATGAAAGGCTTGCACTGAATTCCAGTGTAAATGGACGCAAGTAATTACCACTCATATAATGATCTTTGAATTTACCTGCTTCTTCCTTGCCCAGTAGTTCGGCGCCGCTGATAGTTCCGCTTGCACCCTTTTGGTTCAAGAAGTTCACTACCGTTGCCCCCAGTGAGAGGTGCTTATTCACTTTCCAGTTCACACCACCGAAGGTTTCCCAACGACCGTTGAAATAGAGGGCATTAGTCAGATTGGCATACGTCTTCCCGAAATAACGGAAACTGAGCCACAAGCGCAGATCGGGAGTTATGTTATAACTGGGATCTATTTCAGCCAGTATCTGCGGAATTTCTTTCACAATATTACCATTAGCATTCAAGTCAGGCACTCCTTCAAACGGAGATTTGATAAAGTAATTGTTATAAGTCGGTTTCTGATAAGTAAACAGGGCATGCAGATGGAAACCTTTGAAAGGATTGATTTCAGCGGAAGTGGTCCAACCCAATGTCTTGATATCGTAAATCAGCAAGGTCGTCTTGGACTGCGTTGTTCCCGGTTTGGTTACATTCTGCTGGTCTATATTATTCGACTTGGAAATATAAGTAATCATCGAAGTCAGGTTTATCCAGTCATTCTGATAAAATAATCCGCCACGCAGCAAAGGGATAGTCACACGCTTATATTGCTCTTCGGTAGGTCCTGTTCCGGCATATTCATTGATACGTGGGAAGCGGGTGGCGACGGTTCCGTCGGCAGTCAGCCCGAAGTTCTTGGTCAGTTTATAAGTAAATTGTGCCGTTGCAGCATAGTTCAGCTTATCTTTTACTACTTTCTGCGGCTGTATCTTTTCAGTAGAAAGTACATTCCCTTCATTGTCCGTATATTGGTGAGTATCACCGATGTGGAAGCCGGAATAGCGACCATAAGGAATCTGATCGGCAGACATACGGTAATATTCCAGACGGGCACCATAATAGACAGTGAATTTCGGACTTACCTGCCAGTTATCCGTAAAGTAGGCAACCAGTTTGTTTTCGGTCCCTTTGGTATATTCCGGACTCAGCTCATTGAAACCACTGAATTTAGCAGTAGTCCCGTCAGCTACCACACGATTCAGTATCTGCGGATATTCAGTAACCGTGCCTACCCATTGAAAAGAAGAAGAGTGATAATCCAAATGATAAAACCATTCATTCAGCCCCAGGCGTACGTCATGGTCGCCTATCTTCTTTTTCAGTTCGGAAGTAAGCAATGCATTCTTCACTTTGCCAAGATGCAACCAGGTACGCCTGCCTTCGACCAATCCGGTATAGGCATCCTCCGAACCATCCTGAAAAAGGCCGTCCGCCACCGTGGCTTTGTTGATATTGCTACCACCAAAGTCCACATAGTTAGCTTCGGGAGCATTCATAAACTTGGCATTCAGCGTCCAGTTCAGATTGTTACGGAAGGTATAATCAAACAGCATAGCCACTTCATGCGCCTTATTGCCTGTAAAGTCACCAAACCGACCGCTCTTCATCTTTCCGTCCATCACATCCATGTACTGAAAACGTCCACCTTCGGGAGCATACGAAGAAGTTCCTAACTTGAAGCCAGGAATTTCTTTCACACTGCCATCTCCCACATAGATAAACGGAGCAGCGTTAATCATCGAACCCAATGCACTGCTTTTTGAGAACTTATAGATAACGGAGAACCTTCCGCGATTATTGTTGAAAAGGCGCGTCAGCCCTGCATGATAAAGTTGGGTACGGTCACTGAAGTTTTCAAACTTAGGAGAGAAACTACCCGGATCGAAGTTCTGATAGATGCTGGCTGTATAGAGCCAGCGGTTTCCGATGCCACCGGACACATTCATGTCTATATTTTGCCACCCAAAATGGTTGGTGCGGTAATTCAAGACTCCTTTGAACTCCTTTTGCCCCAATTTGGAGAAAGAATTTACGGAATAAGCGATGTTTCCGGTAGCAATAGCAGATTCAGACGGTGTCATCAGCCCTACTTCGCCCAGGCTGGCATCGCTGCGCCAGTGAGTAGCCAGCTTATGCACAGCCGAAGAATAGACAGCGGGTAATCCGTTTTCATACACATTTACATCTTCACTGGGAAGTCCGATCTGAATTTCACGGGGCTTGTTTGCATCCGAAGCATTCAGCATCACATTGCGTTCGCTGATCTCCGCTTTTTTACTACTGATAGTGTCATTCTCTACCGGTTTGCTCGCTGTTGCAATAGTAGCGAATGATAAGGCTGCCGATATGACATAAGAAAAGAGACTTGCTTTCATACTATTAATGGATTTAAAATTAAACTTTCGGTTCAAGGCATCAGATAAGAAATATTCCCCTTATCTTTCAACGAGGGCAAAGTTAACAGGTATAATAATGCCCGGTTTCCGCAAGTAGCCGTCAGGTAGATTGGCGTGAGAGTATCATCTACAATACAGCACTGATAACAAGCCATTTACATCATTCCGTTTTATAAAAACAAGTAGACATACCCGTTTACCGGAAAGTTTTAATATCTTTGTATTTGTCTACTTTTAATGAATATACCCTATGAAAAAATACTTGTTATCGGTATTATTCCTGTTGTTCGTGCTTGTCCCTTTTCGTGCGGCGAATAAGACTGACTTATCCAATGAGTTGGAATCAGCTTTAAAACTGCGCAACCAATACTCACTCCGAAAAGAAGCCCGAATTGACAGTTTAAAGCGTTTGCTATATCCATCCATGGACGACAATGAACGTTTCCGATTATACAATGCTATTTACGAAGAGTACTATACTTACCGTTTCGATTCAGCCATGCTCTATGTAGACAAGGAAGAACAGGTGGCTATGGCACTATCTCACCCCGCTTATCGCAACCTGAGCATCATCCACCGCTCGGTGCTTCTCTCCACATCGGGTTATTTCAGCGAATCCATCCAGAATCTGGAACAGATAGATTCACGCGCATTGAATGATGCGACACGGATAGAATATTATGCCGCCTATGAATGGGCTTACAGTATGTGGGCGGAATATTCCAACGATAAGGTTTATGCTCCCCGTTATTATGAAAAGGAAATGCTTTATCAGGATTCATTGATCAGTGTACTTCCCACTGGCTCGTCACTATACAATTACTGGAAAGGAGAAAATCTATATCGTCACCAGCGGTACGCCGAAGCGGAAAAGTATTATCAAAAGGCACTGGAAGGCGTTCCAGTGAATGTTCGATTGTATGCTATGGTTACGTATGGTTTAGCATTGGTCTATTCAAAACTTGGTGACTGGAACGAATATGAGCATTATCTGATCAAGGCCGCCATATCGGATCAGGTATGCCCGCTTAAAGAAAATCTAGCCTTACAGGAACTGGCCCTGTATATCTTTAAAAACCAAAGTGGGGAAGTATCCCGTGCCAATCGCTATCTGAACTACTCCATGGAAGACGCTCAGTTTTATAATAACCGGCTCCGCATGCTCGAAATAGCGAAAAAATTCCCTTCTATTGTACTGTCTTATCAGGAACAGAATCTTATCAAGAGCAGACGACTGCAATGGTCACTGATATGCATCAGTATATTGTCCATCGGACTGGTCGTCTCCCTGATCTATATTTATCGGCAAATGCATCAACTCCATAAACGCAGGAAGATACTGGCGGACATGAATCAGGAACTGCAACATCTGAATAAGGCATTAGTAAATACAAATCATACGCGTGAAGAATATGTAAGCCTGTTCATGGACCTGTGTGCTGCCTATATAGACAAGCTGAATAAATATCAGGATTTGGTAAAGAGAAAAGTGAAAGCGAAACAGACAGATGATCTATTGAAGTTAGTCAATGCCACCAAACTGTCAGATACAGATGCGAAAGAGTTCTTCGTAAACTTCGATACGGCATTTCTGAATTTATACCCTAAATTTATAGAAGAATTTAATGCACTATTGCGGGAGGGTGAAGAAATCATACCTAAAAGAGGAGAAATACTGAATACAGAACTTCGGATATTTGCATTGATACGTATGGGGATTCAAGATAGTTCCAGGATAGCTACCCTCTTGTTCTACTCACCACAAACAATTTATAATCATCGGAGTGTAGTGAAGAATAAGGCAAAGATGAGGGATAGCTTTGAAAAGCAGGTGGAGGAGCTTTGTGCAGTGATGTAGATTCACTTACATTATAAAATAAGACACTTTTTCTTAAGAAAAGAATGTGTATCCATTGCCCTTTCAAATACTTCTGTTACTTTTGTCGACAACTACAAGATAACTACTAGAAAAACTATTATATTATGAAAAATCTATTCTATTTTATCATTTCGATATGCACGTTATATGCATGTTCCTCGGATTCTGATTTCAACCCGGAAGATGAAAATCCCACTTCTTCTGATTTTTATGAACTTAAAGCTATTCCTGACAAGAAAGTCATTTTCAAAGCCTATCCGGCAAATATGAAACAAATTCTTGGCGCAGGCTACGATGTTACTGCCGACCATTTAAGTCCCGAAGCCATAAAAGCTCCCATAATAGATTTGGAAAAATTGGAAAACAGCGATGAAGATTATATCTATCGTATGAAAGCCACTTCTTCCGAACCCAGAGACTACGCCGGAGAAAATGCAACAACATTCCTGACTGATATTACCAATAGCCTGATATTGGGAGACATAAATTCCAGAAATGCTCTATCGGTCGGTACCATTCTCAAGCATAAAGAGTTCGAGTCTGATTACAACCATTCTTCACAATATTCTTTTGCCTCCAGCGAACAACTATTTACAGCGGAGCGTTGGTACTTTTCGTTTTTCTATACCTTAGAGAAATATAAATACAGATACCTTACGCAGGAATTTGAAAATGATGTAACCAGTCTGGCAGCAGAAGATATCATAAACAAATATGGCACACACCTTTTAGTGGATGTCGGTATAGGAGCACGATTCAGAGGACTTTACCGGACAGCAGTACCTACAGCGACATCAGCTGCCAGCACCGCAAAAATCACCTTACTCAGCGCTTTAGAAAAAATAGGCCAGCAAGGTCTCTTTACCGGAAGCGGTGCCGGCGGATGGAAAGAAGAAGTGGCACAAAGCATAGGAGGTCAGCTTATACTGGAATTCTATGGAGGAAATACAAGCTTATTGACTTCACAACCGATAACCGATGGCTTTAATGCCTGGTGGAACTCGTTCAATGAAGAGAATTATACTTTGACGAAAATCACTCAAAATAAAGTCCTTCCTATTTATGAACTAATAGCGGATGCCACCAAAAAAGAGCAAGTGAAAGATGCGATAGAAAAATATATATCCAACCAAAAGTTATCGTTAGTTTCTACCACTCCGTTACTTCAGGCCTGGAATGGCAAAAATCACACATACGACACATCTTACTTAGGTATTGCAATGCACTCCAACAAAAAATATGAAGGAGCCATCTGTTCCATCTACAAACAACAAATCACGAGTACCGTACCGTTGTATTTATACAGTAACGGAAAAAAGCAACGTCTATCTGTAGAGCTATTGCCAGCCGATACCGAATGGCAACTGGAAAAAGAATTAGGATATGTATACGCTTCGCCCGTAGAAGGAGCCATCCCGCTATACGAAGCCGAAAATAAGAACGATTATTGTTATACTACAGAAGACAAGCAGGAATATGGCACAAAAGGGAGTTGGAAGCAAAAAGGCATTGTATGTTACACAATGCCCCTATAATATAGGATTGCCTGCCAAAATCAATCCCCTTTACCATTGCCTTGTCAGTGTTCTTTCAGCATCTATATATGGGTGATGTTGGATATATAGATGTAACATCACCCATATATAGATCCAACAGGACCCATCTATAGATCCAACATGTCCGATATATAGATGCTGCACGCCTGTCAAGTTGAAGCAATTATCAGGATAGGTTCAACTCATACACCGGAGATATCAGCTACTCCCAACCGACTCTTAAAAGCAGACGGCAATTCCGGCATGGCCCCACTCTGTGTACAAACATAGGCGGAGACTTCCACTGCCAGTTTATGCGCTTCGGGAACAGGTTTCCCACTAAGTATAGCCGATGTAAAAGCAGCAGTAAAAGAATCACCTGCCCCCACAGTATCGGCAACAGGAACTTTCGGTGTATCCTGATAAGATACTACACCCGGAGTAAATACATAACTGCCATTGGTTCCACAAGTCAGAATCAGCATCTTCAGATTATATTTAGCCAAAAGTATCCAGCATTTATCCTGTAAATCAATACCCGGATAACCGAAGATACGGCTGATAGTAACCAGTTCCTCATCATTTATTTTAAGTATGTTGCAGCGGCGCATAGATTCGCAGAGTATTTCTTTCGTATAGAATCCCTGACGAAGATTGATATCGAAAATCTTGATCTGATCTTCTCCATCAGGCATGGTGTCCAGAAAACGTTGAATAGTAGCACGACTCACGGGACTGCGCTGAGCCAGCGAACCGAAACAAACAGCACGGGTGGAAAGGGCCAGACGTTTCAAATCATCCGTAAAAGGAATGTTATCCCAAGCTACCCCCTCTTTAATCTCATAACAGGGAACCCCCACAGCATCAAGAGTAACCTGTACCGTACCGGTAGGATAATCCACTTGCTCGATCTCACAAGTCAGTTTCTTTTGGGCAAAAACATCCAATATTTCCTGTCCGTCAGCATCACATCCCACTGCACTCACTACACGACTATCAAAACCAAACTGTGATACATGATAAGCGAAATTGGCAGGCGCACCACCTATTTTCTTTCCTTCGGGCAGCACATCCCAGAGTGCTTCACCCATTCCTACGATGATTTTATTCATGACACTAAATTTAATTACAAATTATAAATTACAATTAGACATTAGGTTATTTCTTTATCTTCAAAGTATAGTACAGCAAATAAAGTACTCCGACAGTCATCACGGCTACTGCACCGCTCTGTCCTACGGCATCACTTGCCAATCCCATTGCCAACGGAAAAACAGTTCCACCAAAAAGTCCCATTATCATCAGACCGGAAACTTCATTCTTCTTGCCGGGCATATACAGCAACGCCTGTGAGAAGACAATCGAAAAGATATTCGAGTTTCCGTAACCTATCAGCGCAATGCAAATATAAATAGATGTTTTTGAATGGAAAGCAAAAAGTCCAATCATTGCCAGTAACATCATAAAACTACTGATAGCAAAGAACGATTTAGCATTCATCCTCCTCAAAATAAAAGAACCTGTGAAGCAACCTGCCGTACGGAAAATGAAGTAGAGACTGGTAGCAAACGCAGCGTCATCCAATCCCATCCCCAAACGCTCCATTAGAATCTTAGGAGCAGTAGTATTCGTACCTACATCGATTCCTACATGGCACATGATACCGATGAAAGAAAGCAAAACAAACGGTTTACCCAATAAAGCCAAACACTCACCGAACGTAGAAGGTTTTCCTTCCTCTTTCTCCTCGGCAATCTGTGTCTGTCCCAACAATAAAACGGCTATCACAGCTATCACCATATAAATAGGAAACAGCACACGCCAACCCAAACCGAACGACGGAATGGCCTGTGTAGCTCCCCACATTGCAATGTAAGGTGCAAGAAACGAAGCAACCGCCTTTACAAATTGTCCGAAGGTAAGGCTACTTGCCAGCCGGTCACCTCTCACGATGTTGGAAAGCAGCGGATTCAGTGAAGTCTGCATCAATGCATTGCCGATACCTAATAAAGAGAAAGAAAGCAGCATCAACGTATAGCTATCACCAAAAACAGGCAATAACAACGAAGCAAAGGTCACAACCAAACTAAGGAGTACCGTCTTTTTTTGTCCGATACGGCTCATCAACATACCTGTCGGCACAGAGAAGATCAGGAACCAGAAGAAAACCAGCGAAGGGAAGATGTTAGCTTGAGAGTCAGTCAGACCCAAATCTGCTTTTACATAGTTGGAGGCGATGCCTACCAGATCCACAAATCCCATAGCGAAAAAGCAGAGCATCACAGGGATCAGCTTGGATAACGAAGAATTAGATTTCATTGTTGTATGGTATTAATTTAAGTATTTCTTGCTCGGAAAAGCACGTTGCAAAGGAAGCGAATATCAGAACAACAGGATAACAATCTTGTTACAAAGAGTGGCAATTATGATACAAGAATGTTTTTTAAGCGCATTTCAAGGGCATTATTTCTCTTTTTAGCTACATTTGTGGAAAATTATCCAAAGAAACTTTTTAAACAACAATATGAAAACACTCTTTAATGGACGACTCAGCATTGAAGTTTCTGCACATGGAGCAGAGCTATGCAGTATTTTTTCTAATGGAAAAGAATATCTATGGCAGGCAGATCCTGCATTCTGGAAACGCCATTCGCCGGTACTCTTCCCGATTGTAGGAAGCGTATGGGAGAATGAATATCGAAACGAAGGCACCACCTATGTCCTCACTCAGCATGGATTTGCCCGCGACATGGAGTTCACACTGATATCCGAGGAAAACGATGAAGTCCGCTACCAGCTTGTCAGCAACGAAGAAACACTCAAGAAATATCCTTTCCCATTCCGTCTCACCATCGGCTATCGCATCCGCGAGAAGAAGGTCGATGTCATGTGGGAAGTAGAGAATACCGGGGAGAAGGAAATGCACTTCCAAATTGGTGCACATCCGGCATTCTACTATCCGGATTTCGATGCCGAAACGCAAGAACGGGGGTTCTTCGGTTTCAATAAGAAAAGCGGACTGAAATACATACTTATTTCTGAAAAAGGATGTGCCGACCCGGACACCCAATATCCTCTGAAACTGACAAACGACTTGTTGCCATTGGACACACATACATTTGACAAAGATGCACTTATATTGGAGGGAAGCCAGGTGCGGCGGGTTACTCTATATAATAAGGAGAAAGCTCCTTATCTCAGCCTCCATTTTGATGCACCTGTTGTCGGACTGTGGTCGCCACCTGCCAAGAATGCCCCGTTTGTCTGTATTGAACCATGGTACGGTCGTTGCGACAAAGCACATTATACAGGAGAGTATAAAGATAAGGATTGGGTACAGCATCTGCAACCCGAAGAGGTATTCAAAGGAAAATATACCATTGAAATAGAAGAATAAAGGAGAAGCCGTACCTGGTCCGTATCTGGTCCAAACGCTTAGGTACGGACCAGCTACGGAGCGGGTACGGCTTTGATAAAATTCGGGTACAGAAAAGGAGGAAATATAGACCAATCTTATTTCAACTTATAAACCTTGAATGAACTTACCGCATAGCTACCGCCTTTGGCATAGAAACTGATACGGTTGTAAGGTTCCGAAGGAAACACAAGGTTTGTCATTGCGAAACGTCCGTCATCGCCAAACGCTTCAAGACTTGATTTATCAACGAAAAGACGCAGCGTCATTTCCGAATTGCCTTCTATCGGAGCAAGAGTCAGCACCGGAAAGTCCGAACTGAATGATACGACTCCGCTCTTACTACGATCCATCGCAAACTTCTTCTCTACCAAGTTATAGTAAATATCCACTTCTTCTCCTTTTGAATTGAAAAGTTGGAAGCCAATGACTTCTGCATTTCTGTTCTTAATCGTCATTTCAATTTCATACGTACCTGTATTATCCGAAAGTAGTTTGTCCATATTATAAGTACGGTCCACCTTGAAGGAATGCTTCTTTTCTTCTTTCCCACGCAGTTTCAGCAGTTCTCGCGAAGGGGAAGATTTCAGATAAGTTTCACCCGCCGAAGTATAGAGACTCAGGTCACGGGGAACAGAGTTACCACTGCGATACTGAGTAGTAGGTACATTGTTGGCATATTGCCAGTTGCTCATCCATGCCAGCGCTATATGGCGTCCTTCGGGCGCATTACTCCAAGTCACGGTAGCATAGTGATCTTTTCCCCAGTCCATCCACTTGGTGTTTTTCGGTGATTCATTCACAAACTTCTTTCCATCGAAGGTACCTACAAAATATTGAGTGGCACTTCCACCGAAAGGTCCGCCGGGATTAATATTACAGATTAGAACCCATTTCTTCAGTTCCGTACCTTCAATAGGCAGTTCTATCAGGTCGGGACATTCCCATACACCACCATGAGCCCCCTGACCTTCACCGAAACTACTTTCATAAGCCCAGTCCTTCAGATTAGCTGAAGAGTAGATTTGCATTTCCTGACCTACGGCAAGAATCATGATCCATTTATCGGTAGCGTCATGCCAGAAAACTTTCGGATCACGGAAATCACGTTGGGTGGAAGTCAGTATAGGATTACGCGCATACTTCTTGAATGTTTTTCCGTTGTCCAGACTGTAAGCCATACTCTGTACCTGGCGATCGCTGGCCGAAGTATAGAAAGCTATGATCGCACCGGCACCAAAGCCTGCCGTATTATCCTTATCAACCACACAGGAACCACTGAAGATAGTTCCCAACGCATCGGGCGCAATGGCTATCGGCTGATGTTCCCAATTCACCAGGTCTGTACTGGTGGCATGTCCCCAATGCATATTTCCCCACATAGAACCGTAAGGATTGTATTGATAAAACAAATGATAAACACCATCTTTATATACCATACCGTTCGGATCATTCATCCAGCCATATTGAGGAGTGAAGTGATAAAGCGGACGGAAACTCTCGCGATTGGATGTATCAAACTCATTGGAAAGTTTCATTTCATCCCAGCAAATAGCCGTATCGGGTATCAACTGGAAGTTGAAAGAAAGTGATTTATTATCAAATCCGGAGAGATCTACCGGAACAAAATAGTCTACCTTATTTATAGCCAGACGAACATTCATATTGCGCACTACGTCATTATCGGCTATCATATATAGCTTTGCCTCCGGAGCAGCCTCTTCCACGGGAAGCAACAGAAATTTCTTCTGATTCTCAATCTGGACAATGCTCTGTCCGTCACCTAAATGTTTAATCACGAAAGGAGGATTAATAGCCTGACACGAAAAGACAGACCAGATTGTACCTATTATAAAGGTAAGGGTCCATCGCACAGTCAACAAATTGTTTTTTAAATTCATGATGTTTTTGGGTATTACATTTAATTAATAATGGGTTGCTCGGGAAAGCACTTTGCAAAGGAAGCGAATAAAACAGAAATAGCCTGCCATTTATGTTTCATAAGCTGGCAAATATGATACCTGCCCTTTATTTTGTTACAAATATACCAGCTTATGAAACATAAATTACAGCATATTTTCACTTAATTCCCTTTCTTTGCAACATCAAAACATCACTCGGGAAAGCATGTTTTGAGAGGTAATCCACAGCGATTACAAAATGAAAAGCATATTAATTAAAATCTAAAAACATGGAAGGCATAAAAAGATCACTTCTATTTGCACTCTTTCTTATAATGTGTACACTAGCTCAGGCCCAACGCCTGACGGTACAAGGAAAAGTGGTTTCCAAGACTGACGGAGAATCCATTATCGGTGCAACTGTCATAGAAACCAACCAGCCAAGTAACGGCACCATAACCGACATCGACGGCAACTTTACATTGTCTGTACCACAAGGTGCAGAACTCTCCATTTCGTATATCGGATTCAAGACTGTGAATGTGAAAGCTCAAGCTACACTGAATATCGTTCTGGAAGAAGAATCGGAGTTGCTACAGGAAGTCGTAGTCACAGGTTATACTACTCAACGCAAGGCCGACCTGACCGGAGCCATCTCCGTAGTCAGCATAGACGAGATTGCCAAGCAAAACGAAAACAACCCGATCAAAGCATTACAGGGACGCGTCCCCGGTATGAACATCACAGCCGACGGTAATCCCAGTGGAAACGCCACTGTACGTATTCGCGGTGTCGGGACTTTGAACAATAACGATCCTCTTTATATTATTGACGGTGTGCCTACCAAATCGGGCATGCACGAACTGAATGGCAATGATATCGAATCTATCCAGGTATTGAAGGATGCGGCTTCTGCCTCTATCTATGGTTCACGCGCTGCAAACGGTGTCATCATCATCACTACGAAGAAAGGTAAAGAAGGACAGATAAAGATTAACTTCGATGCTTCTATCGCCGCTTCCATGTATACCAATAAGATGGAAGTACTGAATGCGGAAGAATATGGCCGTGCCATGTGGCAAGCTTACGTAAACGAAGGCCAGGATCCCAACACCAACGCACTGGGCTACAAGTATAGCTGGGGATATGACGCAAACGGTTATCCTCAACTGAACAACATCAGCATGTCCAAGTATCTGGATTCCGCCAATACGGTTCCGGCTGCCGACACCGACTGGTTCGATGAAACAACCCGTACAGGTATTATCCAGCAGTACAATGTATCAGTAAGCAATGGTTCTGAAAAGGGGTCATCTTTCTTCTCCCTGGGCTATTATAAGAATATAGGTATCATCAAGGACAGTGACTTCGAACGTTTCTCTGCCCGCATAAATTCTGATTATAATCTGATTGGCAAATTCCTGACCATAGGAGAGCACTTCACACTGAACCGCACTTCGGAGGTGCAGGCACCGGGTGGATTCTTGCAAAATGTATTGCAATTCAATCCCTCATTGCCCGTTTACGACATCAATGGAGAATATGCAGGTCCGGTAGGCGGATATCCCGACCGTGAGAACCCGGTAGCGAGACTGGACCGTAACTCTGATAATCGCTATACTTACTGGCGTATGTTTGGTGATGCCTACATCAACCTCAACCCCTTCAGAGGATTCAATGTCCGCTCCACCTTCGGATTGGATTATGCACAGAAATCACAACGCATCTTCACCTACCCCATCACCGAAGGCAATGTGGCAAATGATAAGAATGCCGTAGAAGCCAAGCAGGAACACTGGACGAAATGGATGTGGAATGCCATCGCTACCTACAATCTGGAAATCGGCAAACATCGTGGAGACGCCATGGTGGGTATGGAGCTGAACCGTGAAGATGATATCAATTTTTCGGGTTATAAAGAAGATTATTCTATCCTTACACCCGACTATATGTGGCCGAATGCGGGTTCCGGTACGGCTCAGGCTTACGGTTCGGGCGAAGGCTATTCACTGGTTTCTTTCTTCGGAAAGCTGAATTATACATATGATGATAAATACCTACTCTCGATGACAGTACGCCGTGACGGTTCTTCACGTTTCGGTAAAAATAACCGCTATGCCACATTCCCTTCCTTCTCACTGGGATGGCGCTTGAACCGTGAAAAGTTCATGCAAAACCTCAGTTGGATTGACGATCTGAAAGTCCGCGGTTCATGGGGACAGACCGGTAACCAGGAAATCTCGAACATTGCCCGCTATACAATTTATGTTCCCAACTACGGTGTAACGGAATCAGGCGGTCAGAGCTATGGTACTTCCTACGACATTGCCGGAACCAATGGCGGCAGCATCCTTCAATCCGGATTCAAACGTAATCAGATCGGTAATGATAACATCAAATGGGAAACAACCACACAAACGAACCTGGGCCTCGATTTCTCACTGTTTAAACAATCTCTTTACGGTTCATTCGACTGGTTCTACAAAAAGACAACGGATATTCTGGTACAGATGGCAGGTATCGCCGCTATGGGCGAAGGAAGCAGTCAATGGATCAATGCGGGAGAAATGAAGAATGTGGGTGTTGAATTGAATCTCGGTTATCGCAATCAAACGAGATTCGGACTGAAATATGACCTGAATGCCAACATATCCACCTACCGGAATGAAATCACAAAGCTGCCAACTACAGTAGCAGCCAACGGCACTTTCGGTGGTAACGGTGTACAAAGCGTAATCGGTCACGCCAATGGTTCGCAGGTGGGTTATGTAGCCGACGGTATCTTCAAATCACAGGAAGAGATTGATAACCATGCCACTCAGGAAGGCGCCGGGATAGGCCGTATCCGCTGGCGCGACTTGGACGGCAACGGTATCATCAACGAGAAAGACCAGCAATGGATTTACAATCCGACTCCGGACTTCAGCTATGGTCTGAACATCTACCTTGAATACAAGAATTTTGACCTCACCATGTTCTGGCAAGGTGTTCAGGGAGTAGATGTTATCAGCGACCTGAAGAAGGAGACCGACCTTTGGAGTGGACTCAATATCGGTTTCCTGAACAAAGGTAAGCGAGTACTCGATGCATGGTCACCCACCAATCCGAACTCTACCATTCCTGCATTGTCACGCAGCGATACGAACAATGAGAAACGTGTTTCCACTTACTTTGTTGAGAATGGTTCGTTCCTGAAGTTACGCAATATACAGTTAGGCTACAACGTTCCGAAAAACTTTGCCCAGAAGATGAAGATGGAGCGCCTGCGCTTCTACCTGAGCGCACAGAACGTATTCACCATCAAGAGTAAGGAGTTCACCGGAGTAGATCCTGAGAATGCCAACTATGGTTACCCCATCCCGATGAATATAACTTTCGGTATTAATGTAGGCTTTTAACAATAAAATCAGTTACTTATGAAAAAGTTAATATATACAGCAGTCTTAGGTCTTTCACTGATGTGCGGCAGTTGCACCGACTTTCTGGAAGATCAGCTCCCCCAGGGAACCATCAGCGACGAACAGCTGAAGAACCCGGCATACATCGACAATCTGGTAATCTCTGCTTATGCAGTATGGATTACTGCCGAAGATATCAATTCTTCCTTCTCCATGTGGAACTATGACGTACGTTCGGATGACGCTTACAAAGGCGGGAACGGTACGGAAGACGGTGATGTATTCCACTCACTGGACATCTCACAAGGTATCATGACTACGGCATGGAACATCAGCGATATGTGGCAGCGCCTCTACAACTGTATCTCACGCGTCAATACAGCTTTGCAACTATTGGAACAAGTGGATGAAAGTACTTATTCACTAAAGCAACAGCGCATTGCCGAAATGAGATTCCTCCGTGCACATGGTCACTTCTTGCTGAAACGCCTGTACAAGAAGATCCCGTTTGCCAACGATGCCAACTTGTCACCGGAAGAATATAACTATCTCTCCAACACCACTTACAACAATGACGAAGGCTGGCAACAGATTGCAGATGACTTCCAGTTTGCTTATGATAACCTTCCCGTGAAGCAGGCAGACAAAGGTCGCCCCGCCAAAGCCGCAGCCGCAGCCTATCTGGCAAAGACTTATCTGTACAAAGCTTATCATCAAGATAATGCAGACAGCCATGAAGTGACAAGCCTCAGCACGGAAGACCTGGTGAAAGTAGTGCAATACACAGACAATGCCATTATGTCGGCAGGCGGCTACGGGCTGGAATCAGATTTTCACAATAACTTCCGTCCGGAACCTCAATATGAAAATGGCGTGGAATCTTTGTGGGCCATGCAATACTCCATGAACGACGGTACCAACAACGGTAACTGCAACTGGTCTTATGGTCTGATCGTTCCCAACATTCCGGGAGTTACCGATGGTGGTTGCGACTTCTACAAACCGAGCCAGAATCTGGTAAATGCATTCAAAACAGATGCCAACGGACACCCGCTGCTGGATTCATTTAACAACACCGATTACAATTCGCAATCCGATTATGCTGACCCACGCCTCTTCCTGACGGTAGGTATGCCGGGATTCCCTTATGAATTCAATAAGAACTACATGATGGACCAGTCGACTACCTGGAGCCGCAGCAACGGACTTTACGGATATTACGTGACCTTGAAGCAGAATGTGGATCCGGATGGCGATTACCTGATAAAGGGTGCCTGGTGGGGTTCTCCGATGAACCGCATCGTACTGCGCTACTCGGATGTATTGTTGATGCGTGCCGAAGCACTGATCCAACTGAACGACGGACGTATAGCTGAAGCTATCAGCCTGATTAACGAAGTACGTAACCGTGCTAAACAAAGCACAGCCATGATTGCCGACTACGAAATGGAATATGGCGTACGTTTCAACATTCAGCCTTATACGGGAAGCTACTCACAGGCAGATGCCTTGAAATTGTTGAAGTTTGAACGTCGTGTAGAGCTGGCTCTGGAATCAGAGCGCTTCTTTGACCTGGTAAGATGGGGCGAAGCTGCCGAAGTACTGAATAAGTTCTATGCCGAGGAAGCTGCCGACTGCACCATCTACACGAATGCCTCGTTCACTAAGAATAAAAATGAATATCTGCCTATCCCGTTTGCACAGATGAGTGCCAGCAACGGAAACTATACGCAGAATTGCGGTAACTGGTAACCTTATAAAAAAGAAGAACATTATGAAATCAATACTGAATAAACTAAATCTGCTTGTAATGGGAACCGTCCTGTCGTTGACATTCCCGGGATGTAGCGATGATAATACTTCCGACCTGAAACTGGACGGAGACACATGGCTCACCGCCCTTGAACTGAATGATACCTATACGGGTGTGATAGACCGGACCAATAAGACCGTAACTGTGGCAGTACCCGAAGTATACGACACTGACGCAATGAAAGTTACCGGTATCGAAGTATCCGAAGGTGCCGAGGCCTCTGTAAAGGCAGGCGATGTGCTGAACTTCTCATTCCCCCAGGTGATAAAAGTGACTAACGGAAACGTATTCCTGGACTACACCGTCAACATCAAGCATGATGAAGCGCGGATACTCTCCTTCAAACTGAATGACGCTTATGCCGGAGTTATCGACCAGACTAAACGTACCATCACCGTACGTGTGCCGAGTTCAGTCAATATCAAAAACATGGTTCCGATCATTACAACTTCGGCAGGAGCCACCGTAATGCCGGCATCCGGCCAGGCTATTGACTTCAGCAATCCTGTAGAATTCACCGTTTCATACAACACCGCATCTGCCGTTTATACGGTAACGGTTATCCCGACCGATGCACCGAGTGCCGTATATGTGGGTCTGGCAGCTACACTGAACGAACTGAATCCGGAAGAAAAGGAAGCGGCAACCTGGATGCTGAACAATATTGCCAATTCGCAGTATATCTCATTCGAAGATGTGCAGGCAGGAAGAGTAGACCTGAGCGAATGTGAAATCATGTGGTGGCATCTGCATATAGACGGCGGCATCGACAACATGGATAAGTTTGAAAAGGCAGTGCCTGCGGCAATCAACGCATTAGTAAAGATGAAAGACCTTTATAACAATGGCATGAACCTGCTGCTTACCCGCTATGCTACTTATTATGCCGCCAAACTGGGTGCTACCCTGGACGGCAACAACCCGAACAACTGTTGGGGACAATCGGAAGAATCCGGTGAAATAGTAGGTGGTGCATGGAACTTCTTTATCCAGGGACACGAGTCGCACGCCCTCTACCAGAACCTGGTGATGAACAGCGGTGAAACAGACAAGGTCTATACCTTCGATACCGGTTACCGAACCACCAACAGTACGGCACAATGGCACATCGGTTCCGACTGGGGCGGCTATGCTACGAATGAAGTATGGCGTACCAATCATGGCGGTGTTGATCTGGGTTATGGTGGCGATGGTGCTATCGTGGCATGGGAATATCTGCCTGAAGACTCTCGCGGAGGTATCGTATGTATCGGCTCAGGATGTTACGACTGGTATGCTTACGGCATAGATGCTTCAGCAGACAAGTATCATGGCAATGTAGCCAAACTGACAGAGAATGCAATTGACTATTTAACGGGTAAATAAAACTAATATATGAAAACAATGATATATTCACTCACACTGGCTGCTCTGATGATCACTTCTTTCAGCAGCTGTAGCGATGACAATGATCCGGTTTTAACTCAGAAAGACTGGGACGGAACCACCACTTATTTTGCTTCGGCAGATGCCATGAAGTTCGATACCTACTACAAGCCATCTGTTGGTTATGTAGGCGATCCGATGCCTTTCTATGATCCGCAGGCAAAAGATTTCAAGATTATGTATCTACAGGAATACCGTCCGAACCAAGCAGGCACTTACCACCCGATATGGGCGGTAAGTACTCAGGACGCCGCTTCATACACATCTATGGGTGAACTGATTTCTTGCGGAGGATTGTCGGAGCAGGATGCCGCTATCGGAACGGGTAGTACTATTTATAATCCTTCGGATAAATTGTACTATACCTTCTACACAGGTAACAAATATCAGCCTACTTCTTCCGAGAACGGTCAGGTAGTGATGTATGCCACCTCACCCGACTTCAAGACCTGGACCAAGAATCGCACTTTTTATCTGAAGGGTGACACTGACGGGTACAGCAAGAATGATTTCCGCGACCCCTTCGTTTTTGAAGGTGAAGATGGAAAATACCACATGCTTGTTTCCACTACTAAAAGCGGCAAAGGGGTACTGGCCGAATATACTTCTACAGATATGAAGGCCTGGGAACATGCAGGTGTATTCATGACCATGATGTGGGATCGCTTTTATGAATGTCCCGATGTCTTCAAGATGGGAGACTGGTGGTATCTGGTCTACTCGGAGATGCATGCAGCCGTACGCAAAGTTCAATATTTCAAGGGACGTACATTGGAAGAACTGAAAGCAACCACCGCCAACGATGCCGGTATCTGGCCCGACAACCACGAAGGTTTCCTTGACTCACGTGGCTTCTATGCAGGCAAGACAGCTTCGGACGGAACTAACCGCTACATCTGGGGATGGTGCCCCACCCGCTCGGGCAATGACAATACTGCCGTTGGAGCTTCTCCGAACGAACCGGAATGGGCAGGAAGTCTGGTTGCACACAAAGTAGTTCAGCATGCGGATGGTACTTTGACTTTAGGCTTAGTAGAAGGTATCAGCCAGAAATATGCCACCGCCTCTACTGTAAAAGTGATGGAAAAGAGTAGCGGAGTATCAGAAAGCAACGGTAACTATACTCTGACGGATAATGCTTATATCCTATTCAATCGCTTAAATGTAAACAACAAGATTTCGTTTACCGTAAAGACGGCAGGCGATGCAGATAGATTCGGTATCTCTCTGGTACGCGGTACAGACTCCAAAAAGTATTATACCATTGTAGTGAATCCGGAAGACAACAATAACAAGCGAAAGATAAACTTCGAAGAAGAAGGTGAAGAAGGTAAAGGATTCATCGACGGAATAGACGGGTATCTGTTCGACAGACCTGCTGATAATACTTATCATGTAACTATCTGTACGGACAACTCTGTCTGCGTGGTTTATATCAATGATAATGTGGCTTATACAAACCGCATATATGGTATGCAGAAGAATCCATGGTCTATTAATAGTTATTCGGGAACGGTGGAAGTCAGCGCTGTGAAGGTTAGCTATTACTGAGTTAATTCACCACAGAGTAACACTGAGTTTCACAGAGTTCTATAAGAGTTTCACATACCACGTAACCATCTGTGTGACAACGCACTTGGTGTTCCATCACGATCAGTCGTAATGAAACACGAGTTCAGTCCTAGTGGGAGGTACCTTCAGTCCTAGTGGGAAGTGTCTTCAGTCCTAGTGGGAAATACCCTCAGTTTAATATAGTGAACGAATCATTGGATTGTTCATATCAGACTTACTAAAGTTTGTAGGCCAACAAAGATTAAGAATAAAAAAACGCATTGCCAGATAATGATTGCCACTTTATAGCAATCATTATTTGGCAATGCGTTTACAATCTTTTGATTAATCACTGAAAGTCATACTTCGCCGCACATGCATAACCTTCTTCATACAAATCAGTCAATTTCCTGATATCCCGTTCGATACGGTCGACTGTTACAGGTTTCTGCGGACGGATTACAGTAATCTCTCCTGCCGCTTCCATACGTTCCACCATTTCCAACTGCTCGTTGTACACACGGCAACGACGGCTTAAAGCCTCACGCACTTTCGGGTATTTACGGTACAGGAAAGAAGGTATATGTATGTCCTTTGCTTCTTTACGATAACCATGATTACGGGTAAGCACTACCACATTATGGGTAAATCCCTCACTCCTGGCACGCATCAGCGGAATACTGTCGACAATACCTCCGTCAAGCATCGGCTCATTATCCACATAAGCAATAGGGCAGACAAAAGGCAGGCTGCTTGAAGCACGCACAATGTCAATCACACGATGCTTGTCCCGTTTCTCCTCAAAATAGTTAGCCTCACCCGTCACACAATTTGTAGTCACCATTTCATAGCGCTCCGGACAAGAGAAATACGCTTCATAATCATAAGGAAGAATGTGTTCGGGGAATTCCTGGAACAGCAGATCGAAGTCCATAATATTACGTTTCTTCAACAAATATTTCAACCCGATATACTGATATTTCTCCAGTAAGTCAATGTTACTGTACTTGGCACGTCCGCGCTGGCCGGACATATAAGAAAGTCCATTACATGCTCCGGCACTGACTCCGATAGTATAGGGGAAGCGGATGCCACGGTCCATAAAGCTGTCCAGCACGCCACAAGTGAAGACACCACGCATGCCGCCGCCTTCAAGAACCAATCCTGTCTGGGGTTTGATATGTATCTTTTTCTCCATAATTATCTGATAAAACGCTCCAAAGATAGCTTTTGTTTCCGAAATCTCCCTATCTTTGTGCCAGTAACAATCATTTAATATCAATTTAATTATGATGAAAAAGTCAATACTTATTGCCACTTTAGGCTTATTGAGTTTCAATGTGTCAGCACAGGACACTCCGAAAGCGGAAGAAGGCTTCATCTTCACAACCGTTAAAGAAAACCCGATTACTTCCGTTAAAAACCAAAACCGTTCCAGCACATGCTGGAGTTTTTCGGCTCTTGGTTTCCTTGAAAGCGAATTGCTGCGTATGGGCAAAGGCGAATATGATTTATCAGAAATGTTTGTGGTGCACCACACCATGATGGACCGCGGCGTGAACTACGTACGCTATCACGGTGACAGTTCTTTCTCACCCGGTGGAAGCTTCTACGACATCATGTTCTGCCTGAGAAACTACGGTCTTGTTCCGCAGGAAGCTATGCCGGGCATCATGTACGGTGACACATTGCCGGTACACAACGAGTTGGATGCCGTGGCTGGTGCTTACGTAAACGCTATTGCCAAAGGCAAACTGACCAAACTGACTCCGGTATGGAAGAAAGGCCTGTGCTCTATCTATGATACTTACCTCGGCAAGTGTCCCGAAAGCTTCACTTACAAAGGAAAAGAATATACTCCGAAGACATTTGCCGAATCCCTCGGAATCAATCCGGACGATTACATATCTCTGACTTCATTTACCCACCATCCATTCTACACTCAGATGAACATCGAAATTCAGGACAACTGGCGCAACGGCCTTTCTTATAACCTGCCTTTGATGGAATTCATGTCTGTTATCGACAATGCCGTTAACAACGGTTACACTGTAGCTTGGGGTAGCGACGTCAGCGAAAGTGGTTTCACTCGTGACGGTATCGCCGTTATGCCCGACGCGGATCGTGGTGCCGAACTCACCGGTTCTGACATGGCACGCTGGACAGGTCTTACTGCCGCCGACAAGCGTAAAGAACTGACTTCCCGCCCATTACCGGAAATCACCGTAACTCAGGAAATGCGCCAAACAGCATTCGACAATTGGGAAACTACCGATGACCACGGTATGCTTATCTACGGTATAGCCAAAGACCAGAACGGTAAGGAATACTACATGGTAAAGAACTCCTGGGGTACCAACAACAAATACAAAGGTACTTGGTATGCTTCTAAACCTTTCGTTGCTTACAAAACTATCAATATCCTGGTACACAAAGATGCAGTGCCCAAAGCATTGTTGAAAAAGCTGGGAGTTAAATAAGTGATTAGTGGTGAGTGATTAGTACTGTGCTGTCATTGCCGCATGGTGCTAATCACTTATCACTCACTACTAATCACTTATCACTCACTACTAATCACTATTTCATCATCCTACTGTTAATATATTCCGTAAACTGATCCTTATAATTCTCTCCTACCGGAATATAGGTCTCTCCAAAAACGATGCGCAGGCGAGAAACTTCCGTTATCTTTTTCAAATTGACAATATAAGAACGATGTACCCGCATAAACTGAGAGGGGGGCAAAGTTTCTTCCAGACGCTTCATGCTGAGTAAAGGCATAATGGGCTTAGCCTCTCCTTCTACAAAGATACGTACGTATTCGCTCATTCCCTCAATATATTTAATATCTGCCAAGTTGATACGCGTAACGCGATAATCACTCTTCACAAACAGAGTACCGTCATTGAAAGAAAGTTCGGACGGAGTTGACGGTGGAGCAACTGTTCCATGACCTTTGGTGCGGAATTCCCACCATTTATACGCTTTGTCCACCGCCTTCAGGAAGTCTTGAAAGCCAAACGGTTTCAGCAGATAATCCAGTGCATCTACTTTGAAACCTTCGACGGCATACTCCGAATAAGCTGTTGTGAAGATAACCAACGGCTTTTCCGTCAGGGAACGCACAAAGTCCATCCCATTCAGGTCGGGCATATTGATATCAACAAACATCAGATCAATCTTCTGTGCGGAAAGAACACTCATAGCATCGAAAGCGTCTTGGCAGGAAGCTACAAGATTCAGAAAAGGTACACGGGAGATATATCCCGTCAGTTGGGTAAGAGCCAACGGCTCATCATCAATAGCTATACAATTTATCATAATATACCTCCATTCTGTATTAACTCACCGGCACAAGCAACTGCACATCAAAGCAATCGGCCGTATCATCAATAGATAGTTTATAACGCTCACCGAACAACAGACGCAAACGCTTGCGGATATTATCAAGACCGATACCGTGGTGCTGATCTTCGGACCTATAATAATTACTGTTGGAACAAACGAAATGAATTTCCTCTCCCACCACCTGCAAACAGACTGATACGAATGAAGCATGCTGATAACTGACACCATGCTTAAAAGCATTCTCTACAAACGAAACGAACAATAGGGGTGGTACTTGTACTTCGCCCGTATCCGTAGGAAAAGACACATCTATCCGCACTTTATCCGTATAGCGGATGCGCATCAGCTCTATATAATGATTGAGGAACTGCAACTCCTTGGAAAGCGATATCAAGCGGTTATTCGATTCATAAAGCACATAGCGCATTAACCGTGAAAGTTCGACAATGGTTTGTTTGGCCTTCTCCGTATCAATATCCACCAATGCATGTATATTATTGAGAGTATTCATGAAGAAGTGCGGATTTATCTGGTATTTCAGATAATCCAACTCCGTCTGAAGATTGTTGTGCTCCAGTTCTTTCATAGCCTCCTGATCGCGTACTGACTTAAAAAACAGCTTAACAGCAATGTTGAAACTGAACATAAGCAAAGCTATCAGCATGCGCCCCAGAAAAGGACCACGAAACAGGGGCACAAAGAAAGGCATCTCTTCGAAAGGCGGACGTGGGAAGTCAGAATGCCGAGGATCAGGACGTCCCCCCCGTACAGACGGTATATCCGGCCCCGAAGGCTTACCGGGAGCATCATGCTCTCTCGGCCCGGGCCCTTCCTTTCCCCGGTCGCGCATTCTCTGTTCTATTTGCTGCCGCTTCATGACAGGACGACTGGGAGACACCATATCCACTACCCAGAAAGTGAACGTAGATAATAATATGGCAACTACTACATACACTACCACTTTCTGCTTCAGGAAAAGGAAAGGAGCAAGCACACGATTATTCAATAAGAAAAGGAAAAAGAATGGCAACACATTGAGCCATAAAATAAAAACTCCTTTCCATCGCATCACTTCCACCTTACCCGATAAAAGTTCGAAGAAATTGCTTACCACCGGCACCATCAGTACGATAAGCCACACAGCAATGTAGATCATCATTTCCGGCAGGTAACGTTTATAGGTAGCACGGGCAAACACTTTCTTCATGGTTTGTTTCCTTTTTAGAGATGTCATGGCAAATATAGCCGACTTTCGATTAACTGACAAAAGAAATAGACGAGGAGGAGCTTTTCATCGGCAAAGTTCTCATTACCAATGCCAACCACCTCCGCCACCACCAGGACCTCCGGAAGATACGTTTCCTACCGAAGTCACCATACTGCTGGGCGTAAAAGTCGCTACCTGTGAACCTGTTGTATAGGTGCCACCAACAGTCAGTCCATAGAATTCAGTACCTCCGGTCACCGAACCGCCTGTATAAATCGTATAAGTGGTGCCCGATGCCAACTTCGAACTGCTGAACAACAATGTCATTTGCGAATAAGCACGGGGAATAGTGTAAGACATCACCTGATCAGAACCTTGAATACTCAAAAGCGTACCTTTACTACCCGAACCGCCATAGATAACCGTGCGTTGTGTACAAACGCTGGACGTGGGAGTACTAGTGCCGCCACCGATTCCCAAGATAGTTCCTCCTGTTATCTTAAAAGTATTCTGATCGCAGTCAAATCCTTCCTCGGGAGATGTAGTACCGATAGAGACAATCGTACCACCGGTAATAGTCAGGGTACCGTTAGAATCGACACCATCATTTCCACTGCTGTAACAATAGATATTACCGCCGTTGATAACAATGCTTTTAGAAGCATTCATGCAGTCATCATAAGAATAGACGCTGACGTCACCACCATTCACCGTAAGGGTACTTTTACTTTCAATCCCTTCACTTCCTTCACCACCCGGGGTCTTCACCCAGATAGTACCGGAATTGATAGTCAAATTACCGTCTGCTTTAATGCCTTTGGCGGAGGAATCCAGACGATTATAGACATACTGTTTACCGGTAGTAATAATCTTCACCGTACTATTATCGATACTCAGAGTTCCGTCGCAATTAATACCTTTACCGGCAGCACCCGTACTTTTGACTAAAAGAGTAGTACCATTCATCACTAGGTTACCATCACATTTGATACCTGCGGCAGAACTCAGATCATTGTCTTCATAGCCCCCAGAGCCCGAAGTCAGCAGAATCAACTGCCCCCCACTGAGCGTGATGTCCGTTTCCGCCTTTACCGCTTTAGAGGCATCACCAGAGATGTCAGCCTTGATAAGTCCGCCTCGTATATCAATGAATCCTTTTTCACAGTCCAACCCATCACCGGATGCTTTCACCTTCAGGATACCACCACCAATAATGATTTTATCATTCGTATGAATTCCATCTTTCGCGGCAGAAGCTACGGTAATATTGCTGCCGCTACGCAAACGCACATAGTCGTCACTACAAATACCATGCTTGTAATTACCTGTCACAGTCAGTGCACCCGTACCGCTAAAAATAAGTTGTCCTTCACTAAAAAAGCATCCTTTTTCATCTTCGCCCGTTACGGTGGAGTAAGAAGAAGCATCTGCCAGATAGTTCTCCGTTTCCGTCTTCACTTCTACAAAAACACGCTTGCCGGACTGGATATTGATTGCCGCCCCGCTGTCATTAGTCAGCGAAATACCCGCAAGAGTCAGTTTAAACTTCTTATCACTGTATACCTTGAAAGAGCCGTTGGATGCCAAACCACTAAGCACATATTCTACACCTGCTACGGATGCATTTACTGTGACATGTGCTCCGTTTGTGGTTACTGTAACCCCACTCACAGAGCCTGTCACCGTTGCCGAACCATTAGCAAATGCTATTTGTATGGAAGAAGCGAATGATGAATTTTCTATAAAGTCATCATATTCGTCATCATTCTTGTCGGTTATGATAGTTTCAGCTATTTCACCATATGAATTATCAGCTATATCTTCCCACGAAACATCAAAGTCAAGTAATGTACCCGAAGCATCCGAACTGCCTGAACTTCCACCGGGGTTCGTTCCCCCATCCGTTCCGTTCTCTCCCCAATCATCAAAAGGACTATCAGCACTACACGCGACACACAAGCAGAAACACACTGCATAAATCCCTATTTTCTGTATTCGTTTCATTTCCATCATTTATTTATGTGACTAATAAATCATTCACTTAAAACTTAAACGTATATCCCGCACCTACTACGTGCCCGTTCGTCTCATCATCATCTGCATGATTCTGATACCGATAGAAAAAATCGAGCGAATTCTTCTTATTGATTTTGTATCCGGTACCCAGTGTCCAGCGAGTTTTATCCAGTGCCCAACTATCGGACATGGAATGATATAATTCACAAGAAGCATAAGGTGCAAAACGAGATTTCTTAATATTCCATTCAGCCTGCAAGCGTGAACGAAGTACATTCTTACCTTTGCCGGTAATTTCCTCATCTGCTTTTTGGGAACCATCGTCCCCATCGTACTTGGAAACAAGCTGCGAAGTACGATACGTATACTGGTAACGTTCGCGCAAGGAAAATTCAAAGCGTTGCCAGTTCAATTTACCTGTCAAAGACAAGTACATACGATGACGGGGTGACCAGTAGTCAGAAACATAATTGCCTTTCTTGGTCATCTCTCCCGGACGATGGCTATAAATAAAAGTATATCCGCCATCCGCTTTCAAAAAAGAAGTGATGCGATAAGCCACACCCGCCCCTGCAGACCAGCGTTCAACATTATCCACACCATCACGAGTACGGAATTCACCTTCCACCGAAACATCAAAGCCCGGGAAGATTTTCTTCTTTACCTCGGCACTGGTCCAAATGCCGAAGTCATCACTTTGGGCATATACTCCTGCAACCATTGTGCAGAGAAAAACAGCCAGTAAGGTTATTCGTCTATTCATTTTCTTCATTCTCCTTCCCTCGGTATCCGTCTTAGTGTATCAATTGTATTTATCTCTTCACTCTCCGGTTCATAATAAACCTTCAGTATCGCTGCATCTCGTAGGAAATCAATATGGCCCACTTCTACTTTCGTGATGCTAAGTCCCGTTCTATTTTCCAGATCCATAATCAATTCTGCCCTACGTTGCGGGGTAATCAATTCAATACGATCATACTGCACCAGCTTGCATGAAATATGTTTCAGCCAACGATTGCTTTCGCATAACCAGATACACAGAATAAATAATAAGTTTGTTGCTGTCAGTTCGGCATAACTCAACTGTACAGACAGAGCGTTGATGACGGAAATAGCTATAATCACAAACAGGTAGGTCATCTCACGCACAGGCATCGACTCTGTCCGGTAGCGAATTATGCCGAAGATAGCAAACAATCCAAGTGCAAACCCTATTTTCAGTTTCACACTGCCCAACAGGAATATCATCAGAAAAATGCTGATACTGATAAGCGTAAATGTGAAGAAGTAATCGCGACGACGGCTCTTCGGGTAATAAAAGAAACGAATAATGGCCACCACCACTACCATGTTGAGAACGAAGCGCAATATCAATTCCATAAATCCAGCCGCATCTATAAGCGGCGTCTCCATAAAGGCTAATTCAGCAAAATCGTTCATATGCTATTTATTAATGTTTCTATATTTCGGGGAATTTCTGCCCTCCTCATTTTACGTACTTTCGGTTTGAAACGATTCTGTTTCAAGTTTTCATCCGTCAGTACACAACCCATGCAATATTTACTAAAACCTGCAGGATGTACATGCAAGCGACTTAATATATCGCGGATGGGCGATGATGTACGCCCGTCTCGCTTTAACTCCACCACAGCAAGACGTGGCAAGGCAGCATAATTCCCGTTCACCAGATTTCGGAAGCAAATATCCGTATCAATAGTAAGCCGTTCCGTCATTGCCCGGTTGACAAGAGTAATGCGCTGAAAACGATTCTCCAACTGTGGAGACAATTGCGGCAGCTTGTACCAGGCATACAAAGACAAGAAGTCATCCACACCTTCAGCAGACAGTTCATCAAGAGCAGTGATGCGTATACGCCGCTTGTCCGTGCGACCTTTATTATTCTTATTTTTGACTTCAAGAAAAGTTAATTGGGAAGCAACATAGGTACGTACCCTGATTTTCTCACGTACCGCCCGTCCGTTTTGATGTGCCCGATACATTGCTTTGTCTACAGTATCCAGATAAACAGTATGATAGACAATGTTCCGTTCTCCCGCCACTTCCTGTACACGATAATCGGCGGCAGCATAATGCAAAAGCACAGCCAGCGTTTCCAAGGGCAGCAGATATTTCGTATCCGTCCTGTTCATCAATCGGATACCACTCATTTCTTCCAGCGTGACAGGACCGAATATATCCAGCATTTCCACTATATCCTTCAATATTTCTTCTGTTATCATACCTGCTTCGTTTCTGCGACAAATGTAACCGCAGGAGTGAAACAAAGAAAATAGATTCAACCAACAAGTGATTTTTAACGATAAACACAATCAAAAACGATGTAGTTCTTCTGCCCTATTTTGCTCAAAACCGTTCTGTATGTGCATTTTTTGCCCGCATTTCTTGTCAGAACGAACAGTTTGACTAATTTTGCACGCTGATAATTAGTTAACCGGATAATTTCAGTAGCTGGACACTATGTACCTCCTACTCCTATTCCCGGCACTGACGCTCCAAAGAAATACTAATACTAATAATTAATAACATGAGTTTGAAAATCGTAGTATTGGCTAAACAAGTTCCCGACACACGTAATGTTGGGAAAGATGCCATGAAAGCCGACGGAACTATTAACCGTGCGGCACTCCCCGCCATCTTCAACCCCGAAGACTTGAACGCTCTTGAGCAAGCCCTCCGACTGAAAGATGCACATCCGGGCTCTACCGTAACCATCCTGACAATGGGACCGGGACGCGCAGCCGAAGTTATTCGTGAAGGAATGTTCCGCGGTGCCGACAACGGCTATCTGTTGACCGACCGTGCTTTTGCAGGTGCAGATACCCTTGCCACTTCGTACGCTCTTGCTACTGCCATCAGGAAGATAGGCGAGTATGACATCATCATCGGCGGACGTCAGGCTATCGACGGTGACACGGCTCAAGTGGGTCCGCAAGTTGCTGAAAAGCTCGGTCTGACACAGATCACTTATGCCGAAGAAATTCTGAATGTGGAGAAAACTACTGAACGTGTTGTCGTGAAACGTCACATTGACGGTGGTGTGGAAACTGTAGAAGGCCCTCTGCCCATCGTTATCACTGTGAACGGAAGTGCAGCTCCCTGCCGCCCACGCAACGCTAAGTTGGTACAGAAGTACAAACGTGCTCTCGGTGCACAGGAAAAAGCAGCTATCACCAAAGAAGGTGCTACCCTGCCTTATGCCGACCTCTACGAGAAGTACCCTTATCTGAACATCACCGAATGGAGTGTGGCAGACGTGAACGGTGACTTGGCACAATGCGGTCTCAGCGGTTCGCCCACTAAAGTAAAAACCATTCAGAACATCTCTTTCCAAGCCAAAGAGAGCCGTACACTGACCGGAAGCGACCAGGATGTAGAAGATCTTATTGTTGAACTACTCGCTAACCACACCATTGGGTAGTTAACAAGGCGACAAGAGACAAGGTAACAAGGCATGTCCTCGTCAACTTGTCAACTCGTCACCTCAAAAACTTAAAAGAAATATGAATAACGTATTTGTATATTGTGAGCTTGAAGGCACCGTAGTTGCCGAAGTAAGTCTCGAACTCCTTACCAAAGGACGCAAGTTAGCTAACCAACTGGGCTGCCAACTGGAAGCCGTTGTTGCCGGTACTAACCTTGCAGGCATCGAAAAACAAGTATTGCCCTTCGGCGTTGACCGTCTTCACGTCTTCGACGCTCCGGGCTTGTTCCCTTATACTTCACTGCCCCACTCTTCCGTACTTATCAATCTGTTCAAGGAAGAAAAACCGCAGATCTGTCTGATGGGCGCCACTGTTATCGGTCGTGACCTCGGTCCGCGCGTTTCTTCTGCACTGACCAGCGGCCTCACTGCCGACTGTACTTCACTGGAAATCGGTGAACATGAAGATAAAAAAGCAGGTGTGGTATATGAAAACCTGTTATATCAGATCCGTCCCGCATTCGGTGGTAATATCGTGGCAACCATCGTCAACCCCGAACATCGCCCGCAAATGGCAACCGTTCGCGAAGGCGTAATGAAGAAAGAGATTCTTAACGATAAGTATCAGGGCGAAGTTATCAACCATGACGTTGCCAAATACGTACCGACTACAGACTATGTAGTGAAAGTAATCGACCGCCATGTAGAGAAAGCGAAACACAACCTGAAAGGTGCTCCTATCGTTGTAGCCGGTGGTTATGGTATGGGTAGCCGTGAAAGCTTCGACATGCTGTTCGAACTGGCTAAAGAACTTCACGCTGAAGTAGGCGGCAGCCGCGCAGCTGTTGATGCAGGCTTCTGCGACCATGATCGTCAGATCGGCCAGACTGGTATTACGGTACGTCCGAAACTCTATATCGCCTGCGGTATCTCCGGACAAATCCAACACATCGCCGGTATGCAGGAAAGTGGCATTATCATCTCTATCAATAATGATGAAAATGCTCCTATCAATACCATCGCTGATTATGTAATCAACGGTACGGTAGAAGAAGTGATTCCGAAAATGATTAAGTACTACAAACAGAACAGTAAGTAAGCTATGGCTAATTTTTATACCGAAGTTCCTGAATTGAAGTTCCAACTGAACAACCCGATGATGGAACGTATCTGTGAGCTGAAAGAGCGCGGATACCAAGATAAAGACAAATTTGACTACGCTCCGCAAGACTATACGGATGCAATGGACTCTTATGATAAGGTGCTCGAAATCACCGGAGAAATCACCGGAGAGATTATCAACCCGAACGCCGAAGGCGTGGACGAAGAAGGTCCTCACTGTGCCAATGGTCGCGTAGAATATGCCAGCGGTACGAGACAAAACCTCGATGCTATGGTGAAAGCCGGCCTGAACGGTATGACTATGCCCCGCCGCTTCGGTGGATTGAACTTCCCGATCACTCCGTATACCATGTGCGCTGAAATCGTGGCTGCTGCCGATGCCGGTTTTGGTAATATCTGGTCTTTGCAGGACTGTATCGAAACACTGTATGAATTCGGCAACGAAGATCAACACAGCCGTTTCATTCCGCGTATCTGCGCTGGAGAAACCATGTCTATGGACTTGACAGAACCCGATGCCGGTTCCGATTTACAGAGTGTAATGCTGAAAGCTACATTTGATGAGAAAGAAAACTGCTGGCGCCTGAATGGTGTGAAACGTTTCATCACAAACGGTGACGCTGATTTACACCTCGTACTGGCTCGCTCGGAAGAAGGAACCAGAGATGGCCGTGGACTTTCCATGTTCATCTATGACAAGCGCGAAGGTGGTGTAGATGTACGCCGTATCGAGAATAAGTTAGGTATTCACGGTTCTCCTACTTGTGAGCTTGTTTACAAGAATGCAAAGGCTGAACTTTGTGGTGATCGTAAACTCGGTTTGATTAAATACGTAATGGCGCTGATGAACGGTGCCCGTTTGGGTATCGCCGCACAATCCGTAGGTTTGTCACAAGCCGCCTATAATGAAGGTCTGGCATACGCAAAAGACCGTAAGCAATTCAGTAAAGCTATTATTGAATTTCCGGCTGTATATGACATGCTGGCTATCATGAAAGCTAAGTTGGATGCAGGTCGTGCTTTGTTGTACCAAACATCTCGCTATGTGGACATTTACAAAGCTTTGGATGATATCTCTCGCGAACGTAAACTGACTCCGGAAGAACGTCAGGAACAAAAGAAGTATTCCAAACTTGCTGACGCCTTTACTCCGCTGGCCAAAGGTATGAACTCCGAATATGCAAACCAGAATGCCTATGATTGTATCCAGATTCACGGCGGTTCCGGTTTCATGTTGGAATATGCTTGTCAACGTATCTACCGCGACGCCCGTATCACCAGCATCTACGAAGGTACGACTCAGTTGCAAACTGTAGCCGCCATCCGTTATGTAACAAACGGTTCATACGCTGCTACTCTCCGCGATTACGAAACAATTCCTTGCAGCGAAGAAATGCAACCGTTGATGGATCGCCTGAAAGAGATGACGAATAAGTTTGAAGCTGTCACCAACGCAACAAAAGAAGCCGCAAACCAAGAGCTGCTGGACTTCGTAGCTCGCCGTCTTTACGAGATGGCTGCTGTATGTGTGATGTCTCATCTTCTCATTCAGGATGCAACAAAAGCACCTGAACTGTTTGCAAAGTCAGCTGTTGTCTATCTGAACTACGCTGAAGCTGAAGTAGAAAAGCACTTCAATTTCATCCGCAAGTTCAAAGCTGAAGAACTGGATAACTACCGTAAGTAATTAACCGATTAACTATATTCAAAGAAGGCTGTCTCAAACGAATGAGACAGCCTTCTTTGTCATAAATAGCACCTTTACCGGAACAACCTCAACTGACTGCGCAGCTCATGAAGTTCATTCTGCATCTCCTCCATACGCTGTAACAGATGATGGATAGCATCAATCCCTTCAATATTGATGGACAAGTCATAATACATGCGGCTGTAACGTTCTACGTCCGGTAATTGAGTAAACGTCAGATAACGTTCTCCACCTTCAGTCATTACTTCTATCAAGCCACCTTCCTGTAATAAGTCGATAAACGACGGCTCAATGTGGCACTTGCGACAATATTCGCTGACTATGATTAATTCATTCTGCATAGTGATACCTCCTTTTAGTTCATACTTTGAAGTTTACGGAACAACTCTTTCTGTGCTTCCGTTAAGTTCGTCGGCAGTTTCACGGAATAAGTCACAATGAGGTCACCGAACTGTCCTTCTTTCTTATATACAGGGAATCCCTTGCCTTTCAGACGGGCTTTCGTACCGTTCTGTGTCTCGGGTTTCACTTTCAGCTTTACCTTTCCATCCAAAGTATCTACCAGCTGGTCTCCACCCAGGATAGCGGTATAAAGATCAATGGGAACATCTACATACAAGTCATCTCCCAAACGTTTGAATACCGGATCATCCGCAATCACAAACGTTATGTACAAGTCTCCGGCAGGTCCACCATTCACACCTTCGCCACCGTAACCTTTCAATTTAATGACTTGCCCGTTTGCCACGCCGGCAGGAATGGTAATACGTACATTCTTCCCATTTACAGTCAACACTTGTTTATGAGTCTGGGCTGCATCACGAAGTGACAGATTCAAATCTGCATGGTAATCCTGACCACGAAAACCTGCATTAGAACTACCACGTCCCCTGTTTCCGAACATAGATTCAAAGAAATCGGAGAAGCCACCACCATGCCCGGAAAATTCCTGTCCATCGGACGAATACCAATAAGATCCGTTACCATCCGTACCATAACCTGCACCCGAACCGCTACCAAAACCACCAAAGCCACCTGCGCCTGCTTCCTGACGGGCACGCTTCTGCGCTTCAAATTCATCGGCATGCTTCCAATGTTCACCGTACTCATCGTACTTTTTACGTTTCTCAGGGTCACTTAGCACTTCGTTTGCTTCATTAATCGCCTGAAATTTATCCTTGGCAGAAGAATCGTTCGGATTCAGATCAGGATGATATTTACGTGCCAACTTACGGAACGCCTTTTTTATATCATTCTGACTTGCCGTCTTGTCCACCCCAAGGACTTGATAATAATCTATATAAGCCATAGTCTATTAATTTTGTTATTCTTATATACCCTATCACAAATAACGCACCAATCAGGAGTTTTGAATACTAAAATACGTAAACGAAAATTAAAAAGGAGTATTAAAAACAATAATACAAAGATAATCAACACATTAACCAGTAGTAAAAGCTTTTATCTATGCTACTCAAATTTTAAAATAATGTAAACGACACATAACATCAATTAATTATTCATACTAAAACTTCCTAAAATAAATAGAAAACGCTTTATTTGTATGTGAGTAATGCAGTCACAGAAAACATTTTTCCCCCAACCTTAATATATTGACTTATTATGAAAAGTAACCATTGGCTACTTACGGTAGCACTCACTTTCATCGTTCTGCAAGTAAAAGCGGATTCATGGATACGTATTAACCAACTTGGCTACTTGCCGCAATCTGTAAAAGTGGCAGTATTTATGAGTGAAGAACCAGCTGACATACAAGAGTATGCACTGATAGACGCCTTCACGGGACAAACCGTCCGAACTTTCAATTCTACCAAAGCAACCGGAAAAATGGGACTCATGAAGAGTACCTATCGTCTGGACTTCAGTGATTTTAACCAGCCAGGAACTTATTATCTGAAAGCGGGAAAAGCGGTCTCACCTCGTTTTCCCATCAATAATCATGTGTACAATGGGACTGCTGACTTCTTGCTGAACTACATGCGTCAGCAACGTTGCGGCTATAATCCCTTTTTGAAAGACAGTTGCCATGTGCACGACGGCTACATCCTGTACCATCCCACCAAAACAGGACAACGCATTGATGTTCGAGGCGGTTGGCACGATGCAACTGATTATTTGCAATATACCACAACTTCCGCCAATGCCATTTATCAGATGATGTTTGCCTATCAGGAAAATCCAAACTCATTCGGTGATTTCTATGATGCTGCCGGGCTCCCCGGCGCTAACGGCATTCCCGACATTGTGGACGAAATCAAATGGGGACTGGACTGGCTGAATCGTATGAACCCTGCTCCCGGTGAACTATATAATCAGATTGCCGACGACCGCGACCATGCCGGTATGCGCCTGCCCAATAAAGATGAGGTAGATTATGGTTACGGTCCGGGTAAAGGACGCCCCGTTTACTTCTGTAGTGGCGAACCTCAGGTACGCGGTCAATTTATGAATGCTACCACAGGCGTGGCAAGCACAGCAGGTAAGTTTGCTTCCTGTTTCGCTCTTGGTGCCCGCCTATTAAAAGACTTCTATCCGGAATTTGCAGCGGAGATTGGTGCAAAAGCGGATGCAGCTTATCAGGAAGGTGTAAAGAAACCGGGTGCTTGTCAGACAGCCTCCGTCAAGTCTCCTTATATTTATGAAGAAGATAATTGGGTAGACGATATGGAACTGGGCGCTATGGAACTTTTCAAAAGTACCGGAGATTTTAAATACCTGGAGCAAGCCGTTGAATACGGACGTCGCGAACCTGTTACTCCATGGATGGGTGCTGACAGTGCCCGCCATTACCAATGGTATCCATTCATGAATATGGGACATTATCATCTGGCAAAAGTACATAACGACCGCCTTAGCAAAGAATTTATCCGGAATATGCATGCCGGCATAGCACGCACCTACGAGAAAGCCGTTGAAAGTCCTTTCATGCACGGCATTCCTTACACCTGGTGTTCCAATAACCTGACAACTGCCATGCTGACACAATGCCGTCTGTATCGTGAAGCAACAGGTGACGAAACTTATAAAGAAATGGAAGCCGGCATGCTTGACTGGTTGTTCGGTTGCAATCCCTGGGGAACCAGCATGATTGTAGAACTCCCTCTATATGGAGATTACCCTTCTCAACCGCACTCTTCATTACTCAACGCAGGTGTAGGAAATACTACAGGCGGTCTCGTAGACGGCCCTGTATACCGCACTATTTTCGAAAGCCTCCGCGGAGTAAACATGACAGGTATTCCCGGTACTCCCGGACAGGATTATGAACGTTTCCAGCCTGACCTGATGGTATATCATGATGCCATTCATGACTACTCCACGAACGAACCGACCATGGACGGAACAGCTTGTCTCACTTATTATCTCTCCGCCATGCAGAAAGAAGGTATGAAGCAGGCGGACATTCAGAGTGATAAGAATGTATATGTAAATGACGGTATCATCCGCACTGATCCATCAAAGAAACAAATAACGCTTGTCTTTACTGCCGCCGATAAAGCAGACGGTGCTGATGCTATTATCAGCACACTGAAGAAACATGGCATCAAAGGCGGTTTCTTCTTCACCGGCGAATTTTATGAGCTTTATCCCGATGTAGTAAAACGACTGCGTGCAGAAGGCCATCTGGTAGGTAGCCACAGCTATGGACACTTGTTGTATATGCCATGGGAAAACCGTGATTCATTATTGGTGACACGCGAGCAATTTGAGCTGGATATGCTGAAGAGTTACGAAGTTATGCGCAAAGCAGGTATCGAATACAAAGATGCTCCGGTATATATTCCGCCTTACGAATATTATAATAAAGAAATTGCCGCATGGGCAAAGAATATGGGTATACAACTTATCAACTATACACCCGGCACGATGAGCAATGCGGACTATACCACTCCGGACATGGGTGCCAAATACCGTAGCAGTAAGTTCATCTATGACAAAATCATGGAGGTAGAGAAAAAAGAAGGATTAAACGGACACCTGATGTTGATACACTTCGGTACCGACGACCGCCGTACAGATAAGTTCTACAATGGTTATCTGGACAAAATGATTAAAACGCTGAAACGGAAAGGTTATACTTTCGTACCCGTCCTTGAAGCAACAGGAATATAATTCATACCCATAGTTATTATAAAAAGGTTAGTTAAAGGTTATCATGCAAAGGTATTTAAGGTAATATTCAATCGGTTTGTTTTCAGTAGACTTTTTCCCACCCCCAAGGGAAAAAGTTGCAAACCAAAGCTCCATGCCTGCGAAGGTCCGGAGCTTTTTCTATTGTCAGATTTAAATAAATGCGTAATAACGAAGAATCAGAAACTATCCTTCACTGCCTGCAACAAAGACTGAATATCTTCTTCTGTCGTATCAAAAGAGGTCACAAAACGAATTTCATTTTCAGCTTCATTCCAGAAATAAAAGAAGTAAGACTTCATCAATCTATCAATAACCGGACGAGGCATAGTCAGGAACAACTGATTACTCTCCATCTTTTGTGTGAATTGTACATCCGGCAATGTTTGCAACCCTTCATATAGTTTACGTGCCATCGCATTGGCATGTGCAGCATTCTTTTTCCACAAATCATCCGTAAGATACGCTGTAAACTGACAAGAAAGGTAACGTAATTTAGAAGCTAACTGAGCCGACTGTTTCCGTACATAGAGCGCTTCCTTTTTCAGGTCCGGATTGAAGATTATTACACTTTCACCTAACATCAATCCATTCTTCGTTCCACCGAAACTAAGAATATCAATGCCACAATCCACTGTCAGTTCCTTGAAGCTGAGATTCAACGCAACACAAGCATTCGCTAAACGTGCCCCATCCATGTGCACATACATACCATATTCATGCGCCAAGGTAGTCAGCGCTTTCAATTCTTCCGGAGTATAGACAGTACCTAATTCCGAACATTGAGAAATATAAACAGCACCCGGTTGAGAATGATGCTGTTCCCCGAAGTTCTTCAGATAAGGACGTATCAACTCCGGCGTCAGTTTACCATCCGGCGTTGCAATAGGACGTATCTGGCATCCCGTCATACGAGCAGGTGCACCACATTCATCTACGTAAATATGTGCAGTCTCCGCACAAAGAATTAAATTATAAGGGCGGGTAGCCAACTGCAAAGCTACCGCATTACTTCCTGTTCCATTGAAGACAAACAGTGGCTCACAATCAGGCGAAAATGTCTCTTTAATTTTGCGAACGGCTTCCTTAGTCCAAGGATCGTCACCATAGCCAACTGCGTGATTTTGGTTTGCCCGGTTCAGCGCCTCCATCACCAATGGATGTACACCGGAATTGTTGTCTGAAGCAAAACTTCTCATAGTTATATTGATTTTATCGATAAATAGTTATAGCGTATAAATAATCCTTTAGCTCTAAAAAATATGCAAAGGAACGAAATAATTCGTTAGTAGAAAAAAAGAAGCGTGGATTTTACAATCCACGCTTTCGTTTAGGTTTTCAATCGGTTTTTTCGTTCTTACCCGATATAAACATTCACGCCCAAAAAAATGTAGAGCTCTCCGTCCTCCTGGTGCAATACAATCTTGTCTTCACAAGCTAACCATCCCAGGGCCGCTCCCAGTTCTTTGTCCTTCAGCCCGGACTTTCTCTTCAAAGTCCCATAGTCCCACTTGGCATAATTGCTAAGCAACCTCCAAATTTTGCCTGCGTTCAGGCCGATGTCGCTTTTGTTCATCTCTTTTCGTCATTAAAAAGGTTAAATAATTGATTGGTGATTTGTTTAGGTTATCCTATTATCAGCCTAAAGGTATCACTTTTTATTTATAAAACATAAAAAACGAACAAAAGATATTCTTTTTAATCAAAATTGTAACAGTTTCGTAATAATATACAGGTAATATAAGAAGAAACAGGCCAAAAAAGAGAAAAAAAGACCACAGCCCCTTCAGAGAGATGCTGTGGTCATTTATTATAATTATGAATTCAGGGAAAAATGGGTATTACATCATGCCACCCATACCGCCCATGCCGGGAGCACCCATTGGCATTTCAGGTTTGTCTTCCTTCTTCTCAACAATTACACATTCAGTAGTCAGGAACATACCTGCAATAGAGGCAGCGTTTTCCAAAGCTACGCGAGCTACTTTTGCAGGATCAACGACACCGGCAGCATGCAGATTTTCATATACATCAGTACGGGCATTGTAACCGAAGTCACCTTTACCTTCGCGTACTTTCTGTACAACTACAGCACCTTCTTTACCTGCATTGGCTACGATCTGGCGCAACGGCTCTTCAATAGCACGCTTGATAATGTCAACACCTGTAGTCTCATCGATGTTATCACCTTTGAAACCTTCCAATGCATCGAGTGCACGGATGTAAGCTACACCACCACCTGGTACGATACCTTCTTCAATAGCAGCACGTGTTGCACGTAAAGCATCGTCTACACGATCTTTCTTCTCCTTCATTTCAACTTCAGAAGCAGCACCTACGTAAAGAACAGCAACACCACCAGACAATTTAGCCAGACGTTCTTGCAATTTTTCTTTGTCATAATCAGATTTAGTAGCAGCAATCTGAGCTTTGATTTGTTCGCAACGTTCCTTGATATTTTGTTTGTCACCGGCACCGTTTACGATGGTAGTGTTATCTTTAGAAACTGTGATCTTATCAGCAGTACCCAACATTTCGATAGTAGCTTGTTCCAGCTTCAGACCCTTTTCCTCGCTGATCACTACACCACCAGTCAATACGGCGATATCTTCCAGCATTTCTTTACGACGGTCACCGAATCCCGGAGCTTTCACAGCACAAATCTTCAACTGAGAACGCAGACGGTTTACAACCAACGTAGTCAAAGCTTCACTGTCCACATCTTCTGCGATTACCAACAGAGGACGTCCGGTTTGTACAGCAGGTTCCAAGATAGGCAAGAAATCTTTCAGGTTAGAAATCTTCTTGTCGTAGATCAAGATGTATGGTTTTTCCATTTCGCACTCCATCTTCTCCGTATTAGTAACGAAGTAAGCGGAAAGATAACCACGATCAAACTGCATACCTTCTACCACACCAATAGTAGTATCGGTACCCTTAGCTTCTTCGATAGTAATTACACCATCTTTAGAAACCTTACGCATAGCATCAGCGATCAACTTACCGATAACCGGATCATTGTTTGCAGATACAGAAGCAACCTGTTCAATCTTATCGTAGTTGTCACCTACTTTTTCAGCTTGTGACTTAATTGAGTCAACCACTTTGGCAACAGCCTTGTCAATACCACGTTTGATATCCATAGGGCTTGCACCGGCAGTTACGTTCTTCAAGCCTTCAGCAACAATAGCCTGTGCCAATACAGTAGCAGTAGTAGTACCGTCACCGGCATCGTCACCAGTCTTGGAAGCTACTTCTTTCACCAACTGTGCACCCGTATTCTGGTATGCGTCAGACAGTTCCACTTCTTTAGCTACAGTTACACCGTCTTTCGTGATGTGAGGAGCACCGAATTTCTTTTCGATAATCACGTTACGACCTTTAGGGCCGAGAGTTACTTTCACTGCATTTGCCAGTGTATCGATACCTTTTTTCAATTGGTCGCGGGCATCGATATTGAATAATATTTCTTTTGCCATAATGATATTTACAATTTAAATATTTTATAATTACTATATTAACCTAACACAGCGAGTACGTCACTTTGACGCATAATCAGATATTTAGTGCCTTCAACTTCCAGTTCGGTACCAGCATACTTGCCATACAAAACAGTGTCGCCCACCTTCAATACCATCTCTTCATCTTTCGTACCGTGACCAACTGCCACAACTTCACCTTTCAAAGGTTTTTCTTTTGCTGTATCCGGAATAATGATACCGCCAATTGTTTTCTCTTCTGCAGGTGCAGGGAGTATCAGCACTCTGTCTGCCAATGGTTTAATGTTCATAGTTCTTTTGTTTTTTATATGTTATACATTTATTATAGTAATGTCTTGTCTCATTTTAGTGAGACGCAGAACAAATTGCGAAAATCGTGCCAAACAGTAAAGCGAAATTTCTGTCAGTATTAAACTGCCAATTTGGCAAAGAATAAGACAATATACCATTATTTTTAGAGAAGATAAGCGGCATCTCAGCATAACTTTTCTATGCAAGCATGAAAGTTATGCTTTCTATTTGCATTATCTTTGCACCCTCAAAAAACGTTTTTAGAACATGAATGCAGTCTGGATTGTTTTACCTATTCTCACATTATTAATGTTTGAGTTGGGACTAACACTTGAAATTAAAGATTTTAAATTATTTCGTCAACGTCCCTATCCTGTTTTTGCAGGATTGATAGGACAGATAATCCTTTTACCAATATTGGCTTTTGCATTGGGTTATCTGTTTCATTTGGAACCTCTGTTCTTTATCGGCCTGGTACTTATTGCTTGTTCTCCGGGTGGGAGTTCTTCCAATATATTCTCTATGATAGCTAAAGGTGATGTCGCACTTTCCGTATCACTGACTGCACTCAGCAGTATTATTACTTTGTTTACTATTCCTGTCATTATGGAGTTTGCTACGCAAATTGCAGGAGACAATAGTGGAATAACAATACACCTACCTGTCGGCAGCCTCATTATCCAGAATCTACTACTCATGTTGCTCCCTATCGCAATAGGCGTTTTAACCAAACGCTTTTGCCCTAAAGCAGCCGAACGGATACACAAAGTATTATCCAAGGTTGCCTTCCCTGCCTTGATTTTATTAGCTACTGTTTTCTTCATACAACATCACGAAACGATAGCTGCACAGATCGGCCGATTAGGTCTGTGCATCACACTAATGATATTATTGGCTATGGGTGGAGGATATTTAATCTCCCAGTTAATGAAATTGAACAGGAAAGAACAGCGTACGCTTATCATTGAAATAGGCATGCAAAATGCAGCCCAAAGTATTGCTATTGCAAGTAGCCCGTTTATTTTCAATAATGACATAATTGCCATACCGGCTATAATTTATGCACTGATGATGAATATAATTCTATTAGTATATGTGGGAATAGTGAAGCGGAAATAACACAAACTTGTAAATTCAAGTAGTATATTTTTCTATATTCAGACTTAAATTACTACATTTGTGAGAATCACCATAGTAAGGTAAACCTAAAACAATATTAATATGAAAAATAAAAGTTTCCTCGGACTGTTGTTATTCTCCTGTATCTGCTTAACTGCTATTGCACAAGAAACTACAAAACCAGTTAAGGCCATTTATGTAAACGTTGACCAGAATATTCTTTTTGACAAACTGATTGACTTCGTACAGAATAATGAATATTTCATTCTATCGCTGGACAAGCAAGCAGGTTTCATACAAGCCCAGAAACCTGTTGAAATAAAAAAAGTATTCAAACCAAATGAACGGAGAACTTTGAATTTTGTCATCAGGCCTATTAATGAGAATTTATCGCAGATAACTTTAAATATTCGTTGCGAAGAAAAGCACTGGGGAGGCAGCGAATCCGGTCATGTCTATTACTACGATGACAAAGGTGTCAGTCAGAATAGCGATTTATACCAGAATATATGGGATGAACTAAAGTCTGCATTAGTGCCCTATCAGCAAGTTATATTTACAACAGTAACAACGCCCGCTCCCACCAAAGCCCTTCCTGCTGAAACAACCCTTAACTCTCTGCCTAAAGCATTCTTAAAAGACGGTTTTCCATTGTTGGTAGAACGTTGCCGCACAGTGCTTGCATCAGCATACATGACCCAGAAACTACTAAGCGAACATACAGATATCCCCGGTTGGGAAGGGTACCCGGTGAAACTCTATGAATATTACACCGGGAAAGATATAAAAAAAGGAGTAGCCAAGCGCGGACTGGTATACTTGCTGAACCCAAGTGCAGAACAACTTGCCACATGGATTGCCACCACTTGCTGGGAAGTTAAGCAAAGTACAGATACCACATACCTGTATAAACTCGCAGAATTTATCAAACGGCAATCAGGGGCGCAATTCCCTGTACAAGGAGTAGTATACGAGGATATGTATACCAAGAACTTCTATGAACCATATATTTTCAAAGACGGAGTAACCGTATATGTGGCAGATAGTACTAAAATGCCGGCAGATAAGCATTGCACCGATGAGCAACTGGAGTTTTACCTGCATATGACGAATGCCGACTTAAAACCAAACACCGGCAGATATGCCCGCATTTGCAGCACAAACCGTACTCAATATTACAAAAATGGAGGTAAAACAGATGTGGGAGATAATGATGAACACCGTAGCCAGTCATGGTTGAATGTAGTTCGCCAACTTTATCAACTGGCTTGGCTTTCAGATCGCAACGAATTAATGATTGCCTGGGCAAAAGAACAACTGTAAATAGCCGGTTTAAGGCATACCAATCCTATTCTTTTTACCCCAAAATCCCCCATACAAGAAGTTAAGACTTTGCATACAAGAAGTTAACTTCTTGTCAACAGGGAGTTAAGTTCTTGTCAACAAGCTGTTGACGACTGATAAATAACAAAACTAAGAAAGTTTAGTCAATATCCAAGTCTGTATCACAACTCAATTCAGTCGAATATCCCTGCCAGAAGCTCTTGGTAGAATGTACTAAAGCACTCCCCATCAAGAAAAGGAATATTACGGCTATTAACGTCATCACCATACCGATGGCTGCGTAATACTTCGGTTCTAAAACATCCATAATAGTTATCTTTGTTAGGTTAGTACTACAAAGATAACCAAGATGGATTACAAAGAGCTTACTCTTTTATGAAGTTTTTATTTCTTTAAAGTTTGTATCAATTCTTCGACCGAAACCAGAGTCTGTTCACCAGTCTCCATATTCTTGAGTGTCACCTTATTCTCATTCATTTCATTCTCTCCTACAAGAGCTACAAACGGAATATTTTTGGCATTGGCATAGCCCATCTGTTTCTTCATTTTAGATGAATCCGGGAAGATTTCCGCACGAATACCTTCTGCACGTACTTGGGCAAGTACATTCAAGGAAAAAGCAGCTTCTTTCTCACCAAAGTTGATAAATAGAAGTTGCGTACTGTTTACAGCTTCCTTCGGATAAAGATCAAGCTGGTTCAGCACATCAAAGATACGGTCCGCACCAAAGGAGATGCCTACACCGGAAACTCCTGCCATACCGAATACACCGGTAAGATTATCATAGCGACCACCGCCTGTAATACTACCGATCTGTACATCCAATGCTTTTACTTCAAAAATGGCACCGGTATAGTAATTCAACCCACGGGCAAGTGTCAAATCAAGTTCCAATTCATTCTTCAGACCGAAAGCCGATAGAGTTTTCAAGATAAATTCGCTTTCTTCCACTCCCTTTTGACCAATTTCACTTCCGGCAAGTACTTCTTTCAGCGTAGCCAGTTTCTCCTCGTTGGTGCCGCTCAGTAGAATGATAGGTTGTAATTTGGCAATAGCCTCATCGCTGATACCTTTTTCTTTCAACTCGGCATTCACATTGTCCAGACCTATTTTATCTAGTTTATCAATAGCCACAGTGATATCCACGATCTTATCTGCCTCACCGATAATCTCCGCAATGCCCGTCAAAATCTTACGGTTATTGATCTTGATGCAAACACGGATACCAAAGCGAGTAAATACAGTATCGACAATCTGCATTAATTCCACCTCGTTCAGTAAAGAATCACTACCTACCACGTCAGCATCACATTGATAGAACTCACGATAACGGCCTTTTTGCGGACGATCTGCACGCCACACAGGTTGTATCTGATAGCGTTTGAAAGGGAAAGTTATTTCATCACGGTGCATCACCACGTAGCGGGCAAATGGCACTGTGAGATCATAACGCAAACCTTTTTCACAGAATTTACTTGCGAGTTTGGCTGCATTACGGCTCAGCAGTTCCTCATCGGTTAGTCCGGAGAAATAATCACCTGAGTTCTGTATTTTAAACAGAAGTTTATCACCTTCTTCACCATATTTCCCCATCAGTGTGGAAAGCATTTCCATTGCAGGCGTTTCAATCTGTTGGAAACCATAGAGATGATATACATCGCGAATGGTATTGAATATATAGTTACGCTTCGCCATTTCTACCGGCGAAAAGTCACGGGTTCCTTTAGGAATACTGGGTTTTGCTGCCATAATTGTTTCAATTACTATTAAAATCGGAGGGCAAAGTTACAGTTTTTTATCGAGATAAGAAAAGGGATAAGGCGGTTTTATATAAAACAATACCCATTGGCGGAATTAATTTCTTTCTTGTAAAGGTTATGGGCTAAATGAAAAAAATCAGAGAATATGTCAGCGAAGCTAATTGAGATAGTATTACTTATCATTTACTTCATTTCTACACGCAAGGAGCTAACTCCGCCAACGAGTAAAACAATAATCAGACTGGCACATATCTGACACTCCGCACGTTGACACCAAATATTTCCCCTATTGAAACTAAGTGTTTCTCGGTGTGAAACAGAGTGTTTCAAGCAATGAAACAGAGTGTTTCCCCTATTGAAACAGTCGGTGTCACCTGCTGAAACGGAAGACAGTGTGCGCGGAGATCTTTGCGAAGTCTACGGGAAATTATCCGCATTTAGAGTGAAAAAGAGTTAAAACAGCACATTTTTCGCATAGATTCGTGTAGAAAAGCTCAATTCGGTAATTATCGGGCTACTCACTATAAATCAATCAGATAGATGGAAACATTGTAAACATTCACTGCAAAATTAGTGCTGGCAAACAGTTTACCAGCACTAATTTTCAGGTTGCCAGCACACCTTCAAATGCCGATCAATAAAGGGTTTGAGGTATACCTGTGCAGGAGTGCTGGCAAAAAACTCTTTTGTATAATTGAGCTTTTTGAGTTCACCCCTTCCAGACAATTAGATTAATTTATCGGACATGTTGTATCTATACATCGGACGCGCAGCATCTATATATCTAACACCACCCATATATTAATGCTGATATTTTAACTCATGCAGCGTGCATTTTGGGTAATCCGTTCTTTTAATGGAATTTTTGTATGCTTCATGAAAAGAAATCGTATTTTTGAAGCCTGATTGAGGAAGGAAACAATGCAAAAAGAGTAAAGCCATGAATATTGAAGAATATCGGGAATATTGTTTAAGCATCAAAGGAGCAACAGAAAGTTTCCCCTTTGGCGAAAATACCCTTGTCTATAAAATCATGGACAAGATGTTCACTTTTGCTCCATTAAATCCTAAAGATGGACGATTTTGGGCAGACACAAAATGTGACTCCACCAAGTCGACAGAACTGATGGAGCTATATAATGGCATTGCATTCGGCCCGTTTTCCGACAAGAAACACTGGATTACCATATATCTGGAAAGTGATGTGCCGGATAGCCTTATAAAGGAATTAATCAATCATTCAATAGAAGAGGTAATCAAGAAATTACCTAAAAAGAAACAACAGGAATATCGCAGTACTTTGGGAATAAAAGATGAAAATTAATACAGAATGAGATATGGAATGAGCATGCTTGATAATCTCCATTATATTCAAAACAATGGAGAAAAAACTTTCTTAGCAAATCAGAATAAAAAATATGCCTGTCCTGAATGTAATAAGCCAAGAACTGTACACTACGATTATTGTATTTATTGCAAACAGGAGAAAAGATAGAATGAAATAAAATAGAAGCCTCCCAACCTCCTCCTCACCGGCAAGAAAATTAAGAGGTTCTTCTTATACCAGGATCGCAATTAAATGCGTTTATTCCAATTCCCGCTTTTCAGATACAGATAGGAAAGCAACAGCAACATACCCCCGTAAATATATTCACTTGTCCACGCTATAGCGACATCCACTTGCAGATACATAACCATAACAACCACATAAACAACATAAATGGAAATGGTTATCAACATGATTTTCATAGACCGGCTTGTATTTCCTGTGCCGGAAACAGCATTAAACAGTACCAGTCCGGGAGCTGAAAGGAGATATCCTAATAACATGATGTACATAGTAGGTAATGCTGCTTGTACCAACTCCTGACTATTGGTATATATCTGCAATAACACGGTAGGGAACAAGGCGGACAGCAATAGGAACGGTATACCTATCATATAAGTTAATTGTATGGCACGTTTACAGGCAAGCCAGATTTCGCTCTTCCCTTTTCCACTCCCTAATAGATTACTTACCATAGAACTGGTAGTATCGGAAAAAGCAAAAATAGCCATAAAGAAGCAAGTATTGATACTCCTCATGATATTGGCTATCGCCAAAGGACGCTCTCCCAAATGTTCGATAGCAATGAAAAACAAAAACCATTGTGAAGGAAACAATATGGACTGAAGCATGGTCCAACATGAGATATTCCAAATGCATTTAAATTCGGACAGTTTGAAACTAAACTGTTGGAATAAAGCATATTTTTTCTTATCCACTTTCAGCCAAGTGTATGCCACATAAAACAGTAACGATACCAACTCTGCCAGCGAAGAACCTATTGCCGCACCTGCAATACCCAAAGCCGGGAAACCAAATTTTCCAAATATCAAAATGTAATTGAAAACAATATTACTGAGCACCATTACTATAGAGTTAAGCGTAAGAGTGCGCGTCTCAGTGATGCCAATGTAGAAAGCCCGAAACAGAATTGCAATAAAGGAAAAGAAAAGCCCGTACCTCCTCCACTCCAAATAAGAAGAAGCAGCGGCATAAACCTGATCGGAAGATATCAGACGGCTGAGAATATGTGTTGTGATAGAGTCGCACAAGAAAAACATGACAGCTGCCAATGCCAGCAAGAAAAAGGCACCTTGCATGAATATTCCACCTATTTCGCCATACTTCCGCTCGCCATTTTTACGCGCAATCAGAATTTGGACACCGATGCTGAATCCAAAACCGAGCATATAAATAGCCATATACAACACTCCCGCCAACGCGGATGCTCCCAACTCCACTTCACCTACGTGACCTAAAAAAGCTGTATCCGTAACATTTATCATGTGTTCCATCAGTAAACTGATAAGAATAGGATACGCTATTAGCCAAATTTGCTTATAACTGAAATTCATAGATAAAGTCGATTACCACCAATTATGCTCTGTCATTCAGGTGAATAATATGACAAGACAAAAAGGTGTGCCAAAATAGGAAAAGTGAACGTAAATTACGCGAATCACGCAAATAAGTAGTTCATTAATCATTGATTTTCAACAACATGAATCTTATATTATTTGTGCAATTTGCGTAATTTGTGTTCTAAACTTCATTTTGACATACCTTCTCTACTTATGTCAGAAGTCAAACTTCTCCAACTTCATGGAAGCCAGTCCCTGTATTTTGGGAACCAATGTAACAAAATGCTCCGCTTTCTCATGAACAGACAGCGATTCCGCATCTTCCCAGGTTTCGCAAATCATCAGGACATCATTACGGGTAGCGCTTTCGAAAATATCATAGGCAATACAACCTTTGTCTTTCAAAGAAGATGCCACCAGCTCTTTTGCAACTTCCAACACCGCAGCACGGTTACTTTCACTTACTTGAATAAAAACATTCAGTCTAATCATAATTTGTACAATTTAAAAGTGTGCTGCAAATGTAAACAGAAAAATCAGAAATGCTGATTATTTATCTGCATAAATACCGACGCGGTTTCCCTCCGTATCAACAAATACAGCGAAATATCCCCTACCCTCTGCCTCAATCTTTGTTTTGGGAATAACGACTTTTCCGCCTTTTTTCAAAATTGTTTCAAGAGTAGGCTCAATCTCATCTACATTGAAATGAATGAGCACCCCTTTTTCAGAAGGAAGGAAATCAGAAGCATAAGAAACAGCTCCGACAAATTCATCCCCTTCAGTGAAAAATGCCATCTTCTCTTCCTCACATTCGCAAGTCGGAAGTTTCATATTCAACACGGTTTCATAAAAATCGATTGCCCGACGGAAATCAGCAGCAGGAATTTCAAAAAATGCAATTAGTTTTTTCATTTTGTTTTCTTTTCATGATTATTACTATGCCTTTGCAAAGACAATGCAAAAATAGGGCAAGCCGGTAACCCTCAATAGAAGAAAACAGACATCTTTAAAGAGTGGAAAAATAATCGGAGACAGGAGCACAGACAGATAGGTATTCGGCAGGGGTATAGCCGGAGAAGAGTTTAAACTCCTTGATCATGTGAGATTGGTCGGAAAAGCCACACTCATAAGCTACCTGGGCAAAAGGCAAAGCCGGATCTTGTTGCAAAGTATAAAGAGCACGCTGCATGCGCACAATACGAAGGAATTCTTTAGGAGTAGTACCTATATAATCAGCAAATATACGGCCAAACTGCTTGGAACTGAGGCAGGCTATATCAGAAAGCTCTAATGTGCTGACTTGCGGATGGAGGTTTATTTCATGCAAAACAGTAGAGAGTCTTTTCAGATTGTATTCAGAACAGGAAACCAAACGGTGGAAGAAGAAGTCTTCAATCAAGTGGATACATTGGTCATTATCCGTAGTATCCACGATTCTCCGGGATAAATCAGAGAGTTCCATATCTTCCACTTCATCCGTAGAGATACTTTGCCCGAAGAAAAGATGCAGCGGGATTCGCAGGAAAGTCTTTGCCGCATAGGGCTGGAAAACCACTGTTATCATTTCAATCATTCCCGTCGACATAACGTCGGAAAAGCCGAAAGACTGACCGCAAATAAAAGATTGTGGTTGTAATTGTGAATTTTGCAATGATAATAATTGCCTACCCTTATGAAACATCAGTTGCATACAGCCAACAGGCAATGTCCGTTCCGACACAGGAGTAAGAGCATCATCCCGTAATATCCAATAATAACGGATATAAGGGGATAAGGTGGGAGCAGGTTTTACGATACGGAAAGTTTGCATACGACAAATATATGATATATCTCATGAATTGCGGCAAAAGTAAACAAAAGGAATGGGGAGAAATAGTAAAAAAGGGACATTCCCTACTTATTATTCACCCCATAGCCAAACAAAGCAAAATCACCGTAACAGGGATCATCCGGAAAGACTTCCGCTAATGCGGCAGTTATCCTTTGTGCATTTTTCAAGGAAAAAGTTTCCGTCTCGGTAAGTTCCAACAATCGGGCTACGCGACAGACATGCGTATCCAAAGGAATGATTAAATCCCTGCAATCAAAACTTTCCCAAATTCCAAAGTCAACTTCCGGCCCTTTACGTATCATCCAGCGAAGAAACATATTCAGCTTCTTCTGAGGACTGCGGGAAGATACTTCCAGAAAAGCACAGAGTTTCTCTATTGGCAGTCCGGAATACACTTGGAGCGCCTCTTCCAAACTTTCAAAACGGGAATAAGCAGCATACAAGCGTTCAAAGTAAGAATAAAAATCGGCATACGAAAGCATGCGGTAGAAGCTACGTTTTTCCTCAGCAGGAAAATCCTTCTCCCAACGACGGGAAAGTACATATTGATAAGGAGACGCCCCCATACAATCGTGTAATTCATCAGCTTTCTTCAGAATCTGCTTGCGATTGCCGAAACTCATAATAGCAGTCAGCAGACCGCTGATTTCTATATCCTGTTTCTGCCGATAACGATGCGGGAATTGTACCGGATCATTTTGAATAAAATCCGCACAATGATAGGTCTTTGCCCACTCCTGTAGTTTCTTTTTTATATCTTTGGTCATTTCTTTAAAATCATGGGGGTACAAAGATATTGAATTTATAGCAACTTTGGACAAGTCCCCTATTCTATTTACCCTTATTTTTGCATCGTGAAATTCAAAGAAGAACTTATGGAACATAGCAAGAAGACCACGCGTGAAGAGTATCAGAAATGCGTAAATGCAGTAGTAGATTACATCAACCTCCATCTTGGAGAAGAGATTGATCTGAAATCATTGGCCAAGATTTCTCATTTCTCTCCGTTCTACTTCCATCGCATCATGAAAGCATTTCTGGGCGAGCCAATCGGGACGTTCATAGTCCGGACACGAACAGAATCTGCCGCTCGCCTGTTGCGTTACTCGGATTTGCCTATTGCAGATATCGCTTATCGCATCGGCTATTCCTCACCATCGTCACTGTCGAAAGTATTCAAGCAGTTCTATGGAATTTCACCTAATGAGTATCGTAACAATAAAAACTTTGTAATTATGAAACCAGCAATTATCAGACCCGATTTAGAGTTAAAGAAAGAAATAAGAGAAGTGCCTGCCAGAAATGTAATTTATATCCGCCTGTTCGGAGACTATAAAATGAATGATTACGGAGGCACATGGATGCGTTTGTTCCAATTCATCAAAGAAGAAAAACTGCCGATGGGTGACATGGCCCCTTATTGTATGTACCACGATGATCCCAAAGTGACGCCTGCCGACAAGTTGCGTACCGATGTTTGCATGGTGATGCCTGTAACCGTAACTCCCAAAGGAGATGTCGGCTTCAAGCAATTGCCTGCCGGACGTTATGCAGTGTTTACCTACAAAGGATCTTATGAGTATCTGCAAAGTGTATACGACACGATTTACGGAAAGTTCATTCCCGAGATGGAATGTACGATGAGAGACGAGTCGAGTGCCGAACGTTATCTGAATGATCCATGCAATACGAAACCGGAGGATTTGTTGACAGAAATCTTCATTCCGGTAGAATAATCATCTTATATATTGCGGGCAAATAGTCTTTGTCCGCAATATATAACTATTACTTTATCTCTCTTTTCATCGGCACATACTTCAGTCCATTCGTAATCTGCGGTTCCTGTACCTGCTCAAATCCCAAACTTTTGTAGAAAGGCACTGCATACGTAGAGGAATTTACAGTCATTTCCGGCACAAAAGTCTCTTCGATAAAAGCATCGAATAATCTTCTGCCTATACCTTTCCGGTGATATGCCTCCCGTATGAAAAACAGGGAAATATGTTTCCTTTCATCTTTGACTGCCATCACACCCACAAGTCTTGCCTCATCAAATGCACCATAAATGACCAAGCTGTTTATCATCGCCTCATCATTGACGAAGCTTTTGAAAGTTTCCAATCCTTGTTCATCAAAATCCTCTTCACCCGTCTGAAGATATATTTCCAAAGAAAGAGATGCGGCCTCTTTATATTCAGATAAGTCTAATCTTCGAACGCTTATCCCTGGGGTTAAACTCAAAGTATTCATAATAGTTAAGTTACTGTTCGCAACAAAGATATCAAATTTCTGGAAATGATGATTAAGACATTCCCATTATTCCATCCGGAAACACTATCTTTGTACAGGACATTTAACTAACCCAACTTTATTCAAAGATATGGAAAGACTTATCGACAAATATCTTCCGGCAGATTATTATGATACATTCGTTTTGAAATCCAGAAAGCCTGCAGAACAGATAATTCCCAAAGAACTAATCAAAAAAATATTCAATCACTCCCCGGCGTGGCTCAGTTTTTTAATGAAGGTCAGGAATATTCTGGTAAAACCTTTGGGGCTTGAAACCGGAAAAGTGTTGAAAACAGAAGATTGTATAATAGAAGATACGGAAAATGAGGCTATCATGAGGAAAGATGATAAGCACTTATTGTTTTATGTCTCCATTGCCAAGATAGGAAACGACCTGATAGATATAACAACCGTGGTTCAATATCATAATGCATTAGGAAAGGCTTATTTCTTCTTTATTAAGCCTTTCCATAAAATGATTGTGCCACGTGTAGCGAAAGAACTTATATAATCCCCAATCCATAGCTACTGATTTCCTCAAAGTCCTCATCAGCATATGAGTTCTTCTGACGGGCATCTTGTACTATTTTCAGAAATCCTTCTGTTTTAGACAGGAAATCCTTGAATTTCTCTGATTCTTCTTCGTGTCCTTTTACTACCGGTAGTTTCTCTGCCGCATCCAGTTGAAGTCGCAGTTCCATAATCTTTAAATCCAGGCGGGATTTATCTTCAACATGCTTACGGGCATACAAATTGATGATGCTCTGCATAGTCGTACTCATGCTTTTCATTGCAATGATCTGCTCTTTCACAGGATTTTCTGCCAGAAGAACCCGCTGGGCATTTGAAGCAATCGGACTCAACATATCAAATATATTCTGCTTACATTCAGACATTACCACGCTCAATTCATAGTTATCATTCAGCAGATCAGCCATCCCTTCGGTCTTTTTTTCTTTCAGAAGAGACAAGTATTTATTGAAATTGGCATAGAACTGGTTTCTCGACTGAAAAAGCTCCGCATAATTCTGTATCAGGTTCTGTCTGACATCTGCACCGAAGCATTCACCCGGTAGCATCACCTCCGCAGAATCTTTTTTCGAAATGACGGGAGACATGATATATGAAAACATGGGTACTTCCGTCTTTTGTTCCATATAACCCAATACCGCATTTACATCCCTCTCCTTTACCACATTTTTCAACAGAGCCAATGAGGTGTCGTAGTATTTCATCACCTGCCCTGCATCTGCTATTTCTTCAGGAGTATAAGTCACCGTTTCTTTCTTGCTACCTACACATGAGGCAAGCATCAGGACGCTTACCCATACACTTAAGACTAATAAATTCTTTCCCATAAAATTTTTATTTTAAAGTGAACACCAACCAGATTTAACCGGCATTGTGCTAATAACAATATAAAAGCGATTTTGCTCTCAATTATAGTTTTTTTCACCTTTGCAATTTGTACTTTTGCACCGGATTTCAAATTCGATCTATAATTTCAATCAGAACTATGGACAACATAAAAGGTTATATATACGCGGCAGCTTCTTCTTCAACATTTGGATTAGCACCTTTTTTCACCATATCCCTGCTATCCTCAGGTTTTTCTTCCTTCGAAGTATTAGCCTATCGGTGGGGAGTCGCATCATTTACACTAATCATATTCGGCATCTTTTTAGGTGAAACATTCTGTATCAACCGGAAGGATTTCGGAACAGTGTTCATATTGAGTCTTTTCCGTGCCGCAACCTCATTGAGCCTGGTCATCGCATACCAGCACATAGCCAGCGGAGTAGCATCAACCATCCACTTCATGTATCCATTGGCTGTTGCCCTCGCCATGATGTTCTTCTTCCGGGAAAAAAAGTCATTCTCAATTCTATTTGCTGTAGTGATTTCGCTGATAGGAGCAGCATTGCTATCATCGGGAGAGATTGACTTTAAAGGAGGCAATACAACCATAGGATTGACCGCTGCTATATGCTCCGTTTTCTTTTACGGCGGATACATTATCGGAGTACGCAAGAGCCGGGCTGTAAACATTCCATCTACAGCACTGACTGCCTATGTTATGGGGTTGGGAGCCTTATTCTTTATTATAGGAGGATGTCTGACGAGCGGTATCCGCCTGACCACAGACGGATATGCATGGCTGAATATTCTCGGATTGGCACTGCCCGCAACAGCCATTTCAAATATAACTTTGGTAAAGGCTATTAAACACATCGGACCCACTCTAACCTCCATCTTCGGAGCCTTGGAACCACTTACTGCCGTAGCCATCGGATGCTGGGTATTCAAAGAAAATTTCACGGTGCACAGTGCTTTAGGCATTCTACTGATACTGTCAGCAGTGACGGTAGTGGTGTGGCATGAAAAGAAAACAGAAAGAAAATAAGAATTATTTGCTCTTCTTATAGTCAGTAATGAAACCTTCCATCATCCACTTCGCTAACGCCTGACGATTGGAACTCATAACAAACCGGCGCTGGTCGAAAGTATTCTGAATATTACCCAACTCTACAAACACTCCAGCAGGACTGGAATTGGCCAGCACATACAAATTGCGTGGGCTGACAGTTCCCGAAAAGCCACGGTTAGGTTGGTGGCGGTCGTATTTAGATTCGAAAGTATTCTTCATTGTAGTTGCCAACCGTTTACCATTCACACTTTTGGGAGCATGATAGAAGAATACATCCGTCTGGTGACTTTTACTACGGCTATCTACATGCAAGAAGATGGAACGGCAATACGTATAACTCTTGCGGTCTTTCTGATAAAGCGCATTTATTTTCTCACAACGCTGGCGAAGGCGGGCAACCTGGTTCAGAGGAATAGGAGCACCCATACAAGTTTCGCGTTTACTGTTATTAAGGTATTGATCGTCACGGATACCGTCTTTGGCATCCTGAATAATAATATAAACCTTAGCGCCTTCCTCCATCAGATTCCGGGCAAGACGAAGAGCGACATCATAGGCATATTCATCCTCATGCAGTTCCACGCTTCCTATCCTGCCAATAGCACCGGGATCAGGGCCACCATGCCCACTCACCACGTAGAAACACGCACCTTTGAGGCGGTTTCCCGTCACTTTAACTTCAGCAAGACTTTTTCCGAAAAGAGGTTCACGAATTGTTTTGTTGCCGGAACGGGCAGAAGAGTTTGAAGCAGATGAATTGGATGAAGCAGCCGTATTGCCACTCCCCTTTTTCAGAGGTGGAAGCAAATATTTCACTCCCAGCCGCAACTCCTCTTTACCTCGCAATTGTTTCTTATTCAGTTCCAGGAACTCCTGATAGTACGCTTTTCCGGTACGCCCGTTACGCTGTAGAAAACCAGATATCCCCTCACCGCTTTTCGGCGTAGCCCGCTCTTCCTGGGCCAACGCTTCGTAAGAGAATGACATGCAAAAAAGCAAAATAAGAAAGCAAAATAACTGTTTCATTTTCCATTTATTCATCTTGCGGACAAAAATACAATTATTTTCCCTACTTTTGCGTCCACAAATGCGTTAATTGATAAAAAACTATAAATACAAATAGCATTATGGCAAAGCAATTTAAACCGGAAACCCTCTGCGTACAAGCTGGATGGACTCCTAAGAAGGGCGAGCCCCGTGTACTCCCCATTTATCAAAGCACCACTTTCAAATATGAAACCAGCGAGCAAATGGCACGCCTTTTCGATCTTGAAGAGAGCGGTTATTTCTATACTCGCTTGCAAAACCCTACCAACGACGCTGTTGCCGCCAAGATAGCTGCTCTTGAAGGCGGTGTTGCCGGTATGCTGACGTCCAGCGGACAAGCTGCCAATTTCTATGCTATATTTAATATCTGCCAGGCAGGCGATCACTTCGTTTGTTCGTCCGCTATCTATGGTGGTACATTCAATCTCTTCGGGGTGACTATGAAGAAATTGGGTATCGAAGTTACTTTCGTTAGTCCGGATGCCAGCGAAGAAGAAATCTCCGCAGCTTTCCGCCCGAATACGAAAGCATTGTTCGGTGAAACCATTTCCAACCCGTCACTGGAAGTATTGGATATTGAAAAATTTGCCCGCATTGCCCATAGTCACGGTGTACCTTTGATTGTAGACAATACGTTCCCGACTCCTATCAACTGCCGCCCGTTTGAATGGGGTGCTGATATCGTAGTACACTCTACGACCAAATATATGGATGGTCATGCCACCAGCGTAGGTGGTTGTATTGTAGACAGCGGCAAGTTTGACTGGGATGCACACGCTGACAAATTCCCCGGATTGTGCACACCGGATGAGTCATACCACGGACTGACTTATACAAAAGCTTTCGGTAAGATGGCTTATATCACTAAGGCTACTGCCCAGTTGATGCGTGACCTCGGCAGCATCCAGTCTCCACAGAACTCTTTCCTGCTGAATCTCGGTCTGGAAACTCTGCACCTGCGTATGCCGCAACACTGTAAAAATGCACAGGCGGTTGCCGAATATCTTTCTAAAAATGACAAAGTAGCTTGGGTGAACTATTGCGGTCTTCCCGACAATAAATACTATGAGTTGGCACAAAAGTATATGCCGAACGGTTCTTGCGGTGTTATCTCCTTCGGATTAAAAGGAGGTCGCGAGGTTTCCATCAAGTTCATGGACTCACTGCAATTGGTTGCTATCGTAACACATGTTGCCGATGCACGTACCTGTGTGCTGCACCCTGCCAGCCATACCCATCGTCAGTTATCGGATGAGCAGTTACTGGAAGCCGGAGTGCGTCCCGACCTAATCCGTTTATCGGTAGGTATCGAAAACGTAGACGATATCATCGCAGATATTGAGCAGGCTCTGAACGCATAATTTCATAAAGTACCTATAAAACAAATAATATATCCCCGTCTCCGCAACCGGAGTACGGGGATTTTCTTATCTTTGCGCCCAGTAAACATTTAATAAAGAAAGATTTATGAAACGTACAAAATTAGCTGCATCCTTTCTGTTGGTCGCAACTCTATTCCTGACGGGATGTGTGACCAAGAAGGAATTTGTGAATCTTCAAACAGATTATAACAAACTAAAAGACGAAAAGTCAGCTCTCGACAAGTCATATCAGGACGCACAAATCCAGCTTGCCGAATACCGTACACAATCTAAAAGCTTGGAGGATCGTCTAAGCGAAGCCCGAAAAAATAATCAGGAATTGCGTAACAGTTACGCTACCCTGCAAGGATCGCTCGACAAGAGCCTCCAGCAGAACTCGCAAGGGAATATCAACATCTCCAAACTCGTAGATGAAATCAATGCCTCCAACCGCTACATCAAGCAATTAGTGGATGCCAAGAGTAAATCGGACTCACTGAACGTCATGCTAACCAACAATCTGACCCGCTCCCTGAGCCGCGAAGAATTGAAAGAAGTAGATGTGAAAGTACTGAAAGGTGTGGTTTACATCTCTTTAGCAGACAATATGCTCTACAAGAGCGGCAGTTACGAAATCAACGAACGCGCCGGCGAAACGTTAAGCAAGATTGCCAAGATTATCACCGACTACAAAGATTACGAAGTACTGGTAGAGGGTAATACGGACAACGTACCCATCTCACGTACCAATATCCGTAATAACTGGGATTTGAGTGCCCTGCGTGCCTCATCTGTAGTACAAGAATTGCAGAATAAATATGGTGTTGACCCTAAACGGCTTTCTGCTGCCGGACGTGGTGAGTACAATCCTATCACAGACAATGATTCTGAACTGGGTAAACAGCGCAACCGCCGTACACAAATCATTGTTACACCTCGACTCGACCAGTTCCTGGAGTTGATAGATAAGGCTCCGGAAGCTGAAGGAGAAGCGGCTACGGAATAAAAGAAAAACCATCTACTGCTGTATTTTCACAGGTAGAGGCATTTAAAGCAGTCTATACTCAGACTATTTTATAAACAATAAGGCGAGAGGCTTTCCAGTCCTTCGCCTTATTGTTTGTTTCCACCCTCATCCTTGCTTTGACTTCCGACAGATTAAGTACTATTTAATAGTTTTTATTGCACACAGACTTACACTTTATCACATTTATTCCTACCTTTGCGGCAAAATTATAACTTTTAACTAACAACTCATAATCAACTACCATGGCTAAGATAACTAAAGAAGCTGCCTTGCTGTATCACTCACAAGGCAAACCAGGTAAGATAGAAGTAGTGCCTACCAAGCCCTACAGTACCCAAACCGATCTTTCACTTGCTTACTCTCCCGGTGTGGCGGAGCCGTGCCTCGAAATAGAAAAGAATCCGCAGGATGCTTATAAATATACAGCGAAAGGAAACTTGGTTGCTGTAATCTCCAACGGTACTGCCGTACTCGGTCTTGGCGACATAGGTGCGTTGAGCGGTAAGCCCGTAATGGAAGGTAAAGGACTTCTGTTCAAAATTTATGCCGGCATCGACGTATTCGATATTGAAGTAAACGAAAAAGATCCCGAAAAATTCATCGAAGCTGTAAAGGCCATTGCTCCTACCTTCGGTGGCATCAACCTGGAAGATATCAAAGCACCTGAGTGCTTCGAAATAGAACGTCGCCTGAAAGAAGAGCTCGATATCCCTGTGATGCACGATGACCAGCATGGTACGGCCATCATCTCCAGTGCCGGACTTGTGAACGCTTTGCAGGTAGCAGGCAAGAAAATTGAAGATGTAAAAATCGTTGTGAATGGTGCCGGTGCATCTGCCGTATCTTGTACAAAACTGTATGTTTCACTGGGTGCCCGCCTGGAAAACATTGTGATGCTGGATAGTAAAGGTGTAATCAGCAAAGCACGTACCGATCTCAACGAACAGAAACGCTACTTCGCTACCGATCGCACAGATATCCACACTTTGGAAGAAGCCATCAAAGGTGCCGACGTATTCCTGGGATTATCCAAAGGAAACGTTCTGTCGCAGGACATGGTACGCAGCATGGCTCCGTCTCCTATCGTTTTCGCACTGGCCAATCCTACACCGGAAATCTCTTATGAAGATGCCATGTCAGCACGTCCCGATGTACTGATGGCAACCGGACGGTCGGACTATCCGAACCAAATTAATAATGTAATCGGTTTCCCCTATATCTTCCGCGGTGCCTTGGATACTCAGGCCAAAGCCATCAACGAAGAAATGAAGATTGCCGCCGTACATGCCATTGCCAACTTGGCAAAACAGCCTGTACCCGATGTTGTGAACGAGGCTTATCATGTTAACAACTTTAGTTTCGGTCCGGAATACTTCATCCCGAAACCGGTTGACCCGCGTCTTATCACTGAAGTTTCCTGCGCCGTAGCCAAGGCTGCTATGGAAAGCGGTGTAGCCCGTAAAAATATCGAGGACTGGGATGCTTACTGCGTACAGCTCCGCGAACTGATGGGTTACGAAAGCAAACTGACCCGCCAGCTTTACGACACCGCCCGTCGCAATCCGCAACGCGTGGTATTTGCCGAAGGTTCTCACCCCAATATGCTGAAAGCCGCTGTAGAAGCCAAAGCCGAAGGTATCTGTCATCCAATTGTATTAGGTAACGATGAAACCATCGAAAAACTGGCAAAAGAACTCGACCTCAGCCTGGAAGGCATCGAAATCGTCAACCTGCGCCATCCGAACGAAGCCTCACGCCGTGAACGCTACGCCCGCATCCTTTCCGAAAAGCGTGCCCGTCAAGGTGCTACCTATGAGGAAGCCAACGATAAGATGTTCGAACGCAATTACTTCGGTATGATGATGGTGGAAACAGGCGATGCAGATGCATTCATCACCGGTCTTTATACCAAATACAGCAATACGATCAAAGTTGCCAAAGAAGTTATCGGCATACAACCGCAATACAAGCATTTCGGTACGATGCACATCCTGAACTCCAAGAAAGGTACCTACTTCCTGGCTGATACACTGATTAACCGTCATCCCAATGCCGAAACATTGATTGACATAGCCAAACTGTCAGAGCATACCGTACGTTTCTTCAACCATACTCCGGTAATGGCCATGTTAAGTTACTCCAACTTCGGTGCAGACACCGAAGGTAGTCCGGTAAGTGTACATGAAGCCGTGGAATATATGCAGCAGAACTACCCCGATCTTGCCATTGACGGTGAAATGCAGGTGAACTTTGCCATGGACCGCAAGATGCGTGACGCCAAGTATCCATTCACCCGTCTGAAAGGTAAAGATGTGAATACCCTTGTATTTCCGAACCTCAGTTCTGCCAACTCTGCATACAAACTGTTGCAGGCCATGAATACGGAAATGGAGCTAATCGGCCCGATACAAATGGGATTGAATAAGCCTATCCACTTCACCGACTTCGAAAGCTCCGTACGCGACATTGTGAACATCACCGCAGTAGCAGTCATCGACGCCATCGTGGATAAAAAGAAAGCAGGTAAATGAGACGCCCGTTATCGAAATCGCAAAGTGTTTGCATAGTGTTGCTTTGGGCAGCACTTTGCTACATAGTTCTAACAACTGCCGAACGAATTGACGGTCCAGTCATTATGACACTTGTCATTTCGGCAGCGTTAGTATTCATTCCGGTAATAAAATCATTAAAGAGAGGATAAATAATATCTTTTTATTCCTTTTTGCGGGATAAAACAATATTTTTGTTGTTTTATCCCGCATTTTCTTTATAAATTGTTTGTTTGTCTCATTTTTATGTGTACTTTTGCAACCGCAATAGAGAAAAAACAATCTAAAGAATACTTTGTTAAGACAATTATATTTAGTAGCAACCAATAAAAGAAATAGATTATGAATGCAGCTAAGGTATTAGAAGATTTGAAAAGACGGTTCCCCAACGAACCAGAGTATCATCAAGCAGTGGAAGAAGTACTTTCTACAATTGAAGAAGAGTACAACAAACACCCGGAATTTGACAAAGTCAATCTAATTGAGCGTCTTTGCATCCCTGATCGTGTTTATCAATTCCGCGTGACTTGGATGGACGATAAGGGTAACATCCAGACAAACATGGGTTATCGCGTTCAACACAACAACGCTATCGGTCCGTACAAAGGTGGTATCCGTTTCCACGCATCTGTGAACCTCTCAATCCTGAAGTTCCTCGCGTTCGAACAAACCTTCAAAAACTCTCTGACTACTCTGCCTATGGGTGGTGGTAAAGGTGGTTCCGACTTCTCTCCGCGTGGCAAGTCTAATGCTG